>SCPN01000112.1_pt1 | contig 230583 bp, 253 predicted proteins | sample 6106831 | NCBI WGS metagenome assembly SCPN01 (sample SAMN10720447, study PRJNA508395) | human gut metagenome | isolation source: Participant 1, 0 month
AAACTCCAAGGATAAATTATAAATTTTAAGTATGATATCAACGCGATCCTATCTGATCTCATCTATGTCAGGATCTTAGAACCTGCCAGTAAACGGTCTTCCTATAAAACAGCTTCTGAATTTCTGGAAAAACCATCCTACCAGCTGCATGACATCTACCGGGCACTCGACGTTCTTGGAAATGAATGTGATTTTATCCAGTCGGAAGTTTATAAAAACAGTCATCTTCTCGGAAAGCGAAACGATACTATCCCGATTATGACTGTACAAACTATTTCTTTGAGATTGAGCAGGAAGATGGGGACAGAAAATACGGCAAAGGCAAAGAACACCGTCCTAACCCGATCATCCAGATGGGGATGTTTATGGACGGTGATGGGATACCTCTTGCTTTTTTCACTTTTCCCGGAAACGCAAATGAACAGACTTCCCTGAAACCGCTGGAAGGAAAAGTCCTCCAGGACTTTGGCTGTACAAAATTTATTTACTGCAGTGATGCCGGACTTGGTCCGAAGCCATCAAAAAGATAAACCATGCCGGTGAACGTGCTTTATTGTCACCCAGTCCATTAAAAGCTGAATAAAGACGATAAAAATGGGCTCTGGACAAGACCGGCTTCAAACGCGTATCAGATGATATGCCTGTTGAACTTTCAGAGAAATCCGGAAGACGATAACGGATTGTATTATAAGGATGAGCCTTATACACCCCACACGCTGCACCAGCGTCTGATCGTAACCTATTCGCCTAAATTTGCAAGATATCAAAAAACAATACGTGATCTTCAGGTTGAACGTGCCAAAAAAATGCTGCAGTCAGGAAACATAAAAAAAGAACGGAGAAATCCAAACGATCCGGCACGTTTCATAGGAAAGACAGCCGTAACGGAAGACGGTGAAGCCGCAGACATCCGCCATTATCTGGACACAGACAAAATCGAAGATGAAGCACTTTATGATGGAATGTATGCAGTTACTACTGATCTGTTGGATGATGATGTAAAAGACATCCTAAAAGTCAGTGAAGGGCGTTGGGAAATTGAAGAATGTTTCCGCATCATGAAAACGGATTTTGAAGCAAGACCTGTATTTGTCCATGCTGACGCACGCATAAGAGCACATTTTCTCATCTGTTTTCTTTCCCTGGTGATATACCGGTATCTTGAAAAAGATCTGGGACAGGATTTTACCTGCGAGATGATCCTGGATAAGTTGAAGTCCATGAATTTCGCAAATATACAGGATCAGGGATTTATCCCACTTTATACACGCGATAGACTGACAGATTCCTTACATAAGATCTGTGGTTTTGATACAGATTTCAAATTTATCACCAAAAGCCAGATGAAAACCATCCAGAAAAAAAGTAAAGGAAGGGAATAAAATACTATAGTTTAAAACAACAGTCAAAATCGCTACAACGCCTATATTTTCTGGCGTTGCAGCGATTTTATTTTTTGAAACTGTCAAAAACAGGATTGTAACATGGAATAACTATACTGATTAATTTTCCCATTCTGCCTCCATCAAAATACAAACTGTATATATTATACTCACTATAAATCCCAATCGCAAGAACTATACCATCGAATTTCTATCCTTTTTCTTTTCTTAACGGTAATCTTATGCTATAATTCTCCTCATCAAACATTTATTGAGGAGACAATTCATGAACTTATTAATTGAAACGCTGCAGAAGCGAGATAAATTTTCCAGTGCATTACTCTATCCTGTTTATTTTTTATTAGGTCTTTACTATCCTCTTTTTAGTTTTATGAGAAAGACATTTCCAGCTTATATGGGACAACTTGTTGTATTTTATCATATTCTGCTTTTTATGCTGCTAATAAAAAATATTTTACAAAAAAATTCTATTCTCGATTGGATTTTCCTGATGCTCCTATTCTATCTCTGCTGCAAAAGCTATCAATATAATTTTGATTTCTATAATATTTTCGGAACCATGATGTTACTGTTTTGTGCCAAAAATATAGAAATTCGAAAAATCGTAAAATTAGATTTGTATATTCGCATTGTAAGATGTATTCTGTTTTTTACTTTACCATTTATGGGACTGATGATAAATGAGATCAACATCTGGATTGGTGGAAGAACACGTACTTTCTTTGGATGGACTCATCCTAACATGATGGGATTAGATTTTTTACTTCTCGCTATGGATATTATGTATCTTCGAAAAGAAAAGAAAAAATGGTATGATATCATTCTTTATATTGGATTCATTCTACTTCTTGAAAAAACTGCAAATAGCAGAACGGCAGAGGTAATTATTTTAATGTTAATTATCATACATCTTTTATCAATTATGGTAAACGATGCTATTTTCCACAAATTAATGGTATTATTTACATCTGGAGCATTTCTCCTGTGTCTTGGAATACCTTTGATTGGCTGTTATTTATACCTCCACCATCCTGAATATTTTGCGTCTTATAATGGCACAATGCTTTCCAGAATCCAATTATCGTGCTCTTTCTATAGTAAAAATTCTGGTTTTGGTTTTTATGGATTTCCAATTTATGACAATGATTGTCTGGATATGTTCTTTCCATACGTTTCACTTCACTGGGGAACTGCTGCCACAATCATCCTCACCTTTGCAATTATATATGCGATTATAATGGCAGCAATCAAACACAATACCTCTATGTTGTTACTTTTGTTCTTCTTTTTAATTTATGGTTGTTCAGAAACAGCACATATTTACCCTGTATATTCCTATTTTTCACTTTTGCTTGGTTATTACATTATGAACCGCAAACCATTTTCTTTGCATATAAAGTGAAAAACTGGTCTGCCGGTACGTGCTTTGAAACGTTCGATTGCTTCAATCAGCATCTCTGCTGAAATGCGTTTGCGGATTTGAATTCATCAAAATCCTTGCAATTATTATAGCAGAAAATGGGGTAAAAGTCAGTAAAATCAAGTGTTTTCAATTTGTTCAGCAGACACTATTTAAATATAATATTTTTTATTATTCAAATGTATTCTATCAATTTTTATTAGTTATTCTCGTTTCTCTTTTAATTTTAAACCCGAAAAACCAGCACACAATGCTGCCATCACATATACCATTCCTTCACGATATGTGAATACACTATGCATAAATGAATGATTACTGAAAACTATAAATCTTACAACCGGAATCATACAGAAAAGTAATAAAATTACCACGGTTGACAGTTTAAAATGAATCTGTAAGTTCTTTCCGATCAACAATGCTATTACACCTGCAACCAGCATAATTACAAACATTTTAAACAAAACTGCATTTTCACCATATATCCATATGAAATTACCTCTAAATAATTCTCGCCATGAGAAAATCCATTCTTCTGTGCCTGTATCTGTTCCAGTTCTAAATAACACCTCGCCAATTGCATCTGCAATAATATTTTCGTCTGTCAATAATGATGCTACCACCCATTTTCCACACCACATTCCAAGATATCCAATAATCCATACAATAGAAGACCGGGCTGCTCTGATGACATCTTTGATAAAATTACTTTCAAACATCAGTAATTGTAATACAAGCAGCATGCCGAGTGCTGCAATCGGATACGTAAGCAGATCAAAAAATGCTACTAATATACCACTCATTAAAAATATAAGATCATATCTTCCCTTTTTTTCTAAGGAATCTCCCTTATACAAAGCAAAGATATACTCTATCATAATCACATAAAAAACGGTATTATACTGCAAAGATCCTCTCATTACAACAGGATTAAGAAACAGCACACTTGCAGCAAAGGCCAATGCATATTTACAGCTTCCAAATTTTTTATAAAATCCTATCATGATAATCGATATGAGTGAGCATCCTATTATCGTATTGAGCCATCGTATCTGATAATAATTAAAAATAAATAATAACGGTTTTAGAATCACCAGATATCCATGCCAATATCTACCATATGTAAACGCATCTCCGCCCGGAACATCCTGTAATGCATTTATCAGTTTTCTGGTCTGCGTGCCTTCTGCATAATTCGTTCTCGGATTTAACAGTGCTTTTTCCAACAAACTTTCCTTACCATCATAGACAGCAGTATTGATCATCAGTGAATCAGTAAAATTAGCAGCCATACTTGTAAAATCTTTAAGAATCCATTTATAATCATCTCCCTCATCTGCCATCATCGATATTGTTTCTCTTGCATGCATCTTCATTGGCTCAGTCGGCAATGCATAGGATGCAATCATTAAAACAGTCCCTGTTAATATGGATACAATTATTACTATTATCCACACACATTCTTTTATAAATTTATTTTTCATAGTCTGCCTCCAAATCCTTTCTGACATGATCAAGTCTGATCAGCTGCATTTCAAAGTCCTCGGTCTGTTTTTCTGTACACTATTCTGTAACTGCAATCCTGTAAAAGTGAAAGGATTGCTGCCAGCATTGTAAAGCCACAAACGATCAATGTTGGTGTTAAAGTCAGAGCAGTCTTTAAATAGACTGAAAAACCGGAATCACAAAAATAACAGAGCAGCCAATACTGCTGCAATTGTGCCAAAATAAGCTAATGGCTTGTAAGTTCTAAACAGCCGCATAATCGTTTTAAGCACCTTCATTCCATCCGAATAAGTATTTAACTTCGACTCACTTCCTACCGGTCGATCCCCCTGATTCAATCACAACATTTTCAACCTGCATATTCTTATCTACTGCATGGATGCTCATCTCTGTTTCTATTTCAAATCCTCTTGAAAGTACCGGGAAAGATTTGGCAACTGGAAACTGAACGCTCTGTACCCTCGTCATAATATCCTTTATTTCTGTGTGAAATAAAAATTAATGGAAGCTCTCACAATAGAATTTCCAAAATTATGAAATGGCCTTTATTCTCCTGGAATATGTAGAGGACAGACGATCCCTACAACCATGTCCGCATTCTTCTGAAGTTACAACAATTTACCATTTTTCTTCCATATTCCGCCGGATATGTATCATCACCATCCACCATAATATATGCTTTTGCATCTATCTCCCGAAACATTCTTCGGATCACATTGCCTTTCCCCGCATATACTCGTGCCTTACGATTGTCTCCTGCTTCTTCTGCGATCACCGCTGTATCATCATTCGAATTGTTGTCATACACATAGATTACAGCCTGGAAGTTCCTTCTTCCAATCTGTTACTACCTTTCTTATCGTCTGTGCCTCATTATAACATGGAATTAAACTGCTATATCATCCATTCTATCCACCTCTCAATCTATCTCTTTTCCAGGAAAATCTTTCTGGTCACAAAATTGAAAACCATTACCACCGCTGTGTAGCTATTATTTTTGCTCCGGTATAAAGCAGATTATATCCTACATTTCCTGAAGGAATTTGCTATTCCTATAAATCGGTCCTACTGCGATCCAGATCATAAAACTATTAATCATAAGTCCGATCACTGACAGTATCACAAAACTATAAACTCTGTTCTCCTGTTTCAATTCGCTTCTTTCAAAACAAATTTAAAACTAAGGATATAATTAACAATAACAGAAACAATAAAACCGGCTGCTGATCCTATCATTGAGGCTTTTTCAAACCACGCATCCGTAAACAGTGCCATAAGCACGTTTAAAACAATCAGTCCTGATATAATCAATTACAAAGCAAATAACACCTACCAGACCGAATTTTATCATCTGATGAAATAACTTCTTCATATCTATTCCTCATATTTCTAAAGTTTCTCAAAAACAACTCAATTCTATCTCAAAACCGGTATTTTGGCAAGGATATGTTTCGTAAGCGATGAATAACATACCGTTTCAAATTTAATTGAAGATTTGGGATTATACAGTCAATAAACAGTAAACGACTACTTTATCTATTTTCAGATCTTGATGCGGGCGTATCACTCTTCTTTTCTTAAGCAAAGATAGCCGGTTACTGTGTTTAACTACTTTAGCTGACAGAGGAGCAGCTTATGCGTAATAAGAGAAGAACAGACGAAGAATGGCTGTCATCCGTGACAATTTCCAGATGGATCCGTTCTCCAATGCGGTCTTTCTGTTCTGTGGACGCAAAAAGAATACGATGAAAAGCCCTCTATTTTGACCGGGATGGATTTGTACTCCTGCAGAAGCGCCTGGACAATGGAAAATTCCAATGGCCGCGCAATGCTTCAGAAGTCAGACCTCTGACAAGGCAGGAATTCCGCTGGCTGATGGAAGGACTTTCCATTGACCAGCCGAAAGCGATACAGCCTGCGAAAGGCAGGGATTTCTGATTTGTGCAATATGTAGACGAAAATGCGGTATCAACAATTCATTAATCATTGATAACCGCACTCACTAAAAACATTCCACGATAAAAGCATATTTTTTTTACTAATATCATTTTTAAACCAACTATTCCAATTCTAATAGGAATCGCTTCCGACAATTACACTTCCAAGTACTTCAACCTGGCAGCGCCTGCAAAGTTCTACAGCCTCCCTGATCTGATTTCTTTCAGATTTCATCAACTGCTCTACAAAGACTGCACTATCTGCACTCTCTAATTGTTTCAGTACTTCCGTATTATCAGAGACCAGACTATCTGTACTGGTTACATTCATTCCAAGTTCTCTTAATTTCTCCACAAGACTATCTGCCTGTTTCTTCAAATTCTGGTCACTTTCTGAACACGCAACCAAAAGATTTCGCTTGTCCTTCTGTCCTGCAAGCATTGCTACTTCATGACTGATACGTGTTAATAAAAGTTCATTATTCTCACTCTTCTTATCATGCGCAAACCAGGAATCAATCCATCGATCAATAATATTACGCTTTCCATTCTCATTGCTTCCAAGCACAGTTCCAAATACCGGAAGATTCGTAATTATCTTCACTTCATCTACATCTTTCACTGTCTGTGTCATAATGTAAACAACTGCATACCAACATACTGCAAGGAACATACCTGCAAGAAGTCCGATCAAAATATACTTCATGCTAATGTACTGTACATTAGCTGTTATTTCCGCCGTTTCATCTGTATTTTCTTTTGACGTGGTCTTATCTTCAATACCTTTTACAAGCAGATTGTAATATGTCATCTGCTTCTCCGAAAGCCCTGAAGAAATATTTTTCAATGCAGTATATGCGTCATTTACTGCATTGACCACATCTGACTTCTGCATATTGAGATTGCTGTCACTGGATATATAATACTGCTCCGAAATAGCATTTACTGTATAAATTCCAAATATCTGCTGCAATTGCTCTGTATATTCCATTACCCTCTTCTTCACAATTTCTGCAACCTGCTCACACTGTTCCTCGCTATCTGCATAAATCTGAATACTCAGAATACCAGAGTTTTTATCATTCTGAAGCTTTATAATATCACTATTCTGTACATTCTCTGTGTCTGTAACTGATATCAATTCCCTGACTGACGTATTCGCATATTCTTCTCCAAATACCTGTATGATTGCTGTACAAGTATCTTCATCTAATAATGCATTCTCATACATCGTAAAGATATTAGAAAGTTCTTCATCTGCTCTGGTCTTTCCTAAACTGATAGTTCAGCATCACAGTCGGAATCTCATTTGATTCAGCTGCATCAACATCGACTTTCAAGATATTCGTCATTTTCCTGATATAATTGCGAATTATACCTCATACATGGAATATACATCGTTCTACCTGTCCAGCTCATCCGCTGTCAATTCCTCTTTTGCATTTTCAATCTGCTTTTCTATATCCACTTCTTCTTCAGCTGCGCTTACAGATGCCACTACTGACATACTTTTTTTTACCGAATATAGATTCGCAGCAACTGCCACAATCAGCATCACAACAATAATGCTACGCCACTTACGTAATATATAGTGCAGCAATGTCATTAAATCAATCTGTACTTCTTCCTCGTTCATGATAATCCTCTCATCCTTTGATTTTGCCATTATGCGCTATTATAGCATAGAACCATGTCTGTGCAAAGCATCAATTTTATCTTGTGATATCAATTTAAATTTGAGTTTAACCGCCACACTGCCAATCTGCCATACCAGCTTATGCAAATTACAATTTTTATATCAAAAAAATGCTTAAGAAACACTTATTTTTATATCAGTACATTTCTCACACAACTCATACGCAGTTGAAAAGTACGGCTTTGAAGCCCATTTATCAGCATCTCCAACAATATACAGATTGTTTTTTGCTCTAGTCACTGCCACATTAAGTATATTTGGTCTGCCGCATGCCCATTCTACTGCTCCATTTTCTTTTTCTCCAGAATCCACTCCAAGACATATGATTACAGTATCTGCTTCCTTTCCCTGAAATGTATGAATTGTGCCAATATTATCTCTTATCCAATCTTTTATATTTTGTTTGCATTCAACATCGTTGTTTTCACAAATATTATGATACAAGAAATCGTTATCCCTATAATAGCTAGCCAGTCCTGCTTTCACATTTCTAAATGGGCTGATAATAAATAAGGAAGGAATTTCTGCCTTGCCATTCTTATTCCAGCTGGCAATAAACTTGTTCTTTATTATTGGCAAAATACGTTTCGCCTGCTCCAATACAAAATGTTTATTCTGTGACTGCCCTTTAACATCAATCCACGCACATACAGACTCTTCTCGATCGACTGTATTATATATCATTGTCTCGTTATACGCGATAATATTCGCAATGTCAAATATTCTTTTCTGGCATCTTCCATGTACCAGCAATGGTGATCCCACATAAAAATTTGTTCCATCTAATTCCCGGATTCCTATATAGTTGTTAGCTGCATCTGCAAGACTTTGTACACTTGTTGTTTTACTTGCAATAAACGCCGATTGCTTATAATAATTTTTCAAAAATTCAATTGTCTTATCATGTATTGTAACTACCGGTTCAATTTGCAATGGATCACCAACTGCAATCACTCTCCTGCATCTCCATATCACACCTGCTGCTGCTTGTGGCATTGCTTGTCCAGACTCGTCTGCAAGTACAAGTCCAATATCTTCCCTTCCTACATATCGTAAAAAACTACCTATTGATGCAAATGTGCTTGAAATTACCGGAACAGCTAATGCAAATCCCTGAAATAATGCAGCCGCATATTTATCCAGCTGGGTACTACCCAAATTTCCTCTCATCATCTTGCTAAATGCATCCAATTGATCTCTCATCTGTGATGAGTTTTCTACGAAGGCTCGCTGCAAATTCATAGCTTCTAAAAATAGAGTTTCCCGTAATTTATTTATTTCTTTTCCATTCCACGGTGCTTTTTCCTGAGCTGTTTTATATTCCTGTGCTTTTTCTGATTCAGTCAATTTCATCAGATAATCATCGTCTGGAACATATTCATCATATTCCTTTTTGAAATTATCAATCTGTTGGTTTTGTAGTTCTATTTTTTGTTCCTGTTCTTCAATTTCTTTCCCATACTGCTTTTCTGTATCCTCTTTCTCCTTAATCAGTTTTATTAAGATACGTATTTTTTCCTGTTTTTCAAACTTTTCATGCAGACATTTATTCTCTTTTTTTTCAATATTTTTATATGCCACTATCATCTCATTTTTAGGACAAATCCAATACCTAATTTTAAAAAATAATACCTGTTGTCTTATTTCATCTTTTTGTTTTTGCATTTGTAATCTCTGCATTTCTAATTCCTGTACACTTTTTTCAGCTTCCCCTTTTTCCATATATAATTTGCTTAGACGTTTTCGTACTGCCCTGAGTTTTCTTTCTTTTTCTGAAATATTTCTCTGCATTCTTCTTATTTTCTTTAATGTACAATAACATTCATCCATTTTCGAATATTCAGTTTGCACCTCTTTTAACACGCTACTAAATCTATCTTTTGCAGCTTTCCAGTTCTCCTTATATTGCATTGCTGTTTTCTGTGTCTGGATAGTCCTCAAATAACGATTAAAATCAAAGAATTCATCTTCTTCTTTCTTTAAAGGCCAAAATACATCAATAAACGCTGAACAATTTTTTCGATTTCCTAACGCTGCAGCACACATTCCCCATGTTTTTCGTTTTAATACCTGGTCTGAAATCTGATTAAAATATGTGTACTTATCCTGATACTCTTTCGAAATACTTTTGATATCTGGAAGTTCCATCGTAATATTTTTTGCTGCTGCATTATTATTTGTCACTACCAGCATAGTATATTTTTTTAATTTATCATCAATCTCTTTTATCGTGTTGTTATATCTGTTATAAGAAATTATACCTATTTCCTTAACAAAAACATCATCCGGCTTCTCATATTCACACAGAGCTATTGCCCTCTCCACTACATTAGCTGCAACAACGTCTCTTAGCAATGTCGTTTTTCCTGTTCCCGGAGGTCCATTAACTGAAAACACCGGCGTATACCCTTCCTTTTGGTTCATTGCAATATTTACAGCTAGCTGCTGCATGCTTCTTAGTGAATAGCCACTTGGCCATTTACCATATGGCATTGTTTTCGGATCAAATATTGCAAAAAGAGCGTCCTTATCATGTTCTACATCTATGCGCTTATCCGAATTATGATTCAAATATTGTTCCAATGCCTGACCATAATTTTGTTTCGATACGTTATTAATTACATTTTCCAGATCTCTCACATAAAAACTATTCAATAAATCATTTGCTTTGATCAGTTCATCAATTTGGCGGTCTTCCTCTTCAACCACCGCTGTATGTTCTTGAGACTGATTATCTTTTTTCTCACCAACAACCCTGTCTATTCGCATCCAGCACCCTGAAAATTCTATATTCCATGATAATTCACTCTTTATCCTATTTACTATCTGCCTGCATTTTTCATAGTCCACCACTTCATCCCATGCAAACAATTGCATAAATAATCTTTTTTCATATTCATGAAAATCATCATCCCACTGATTAAGTTCTATCTGTTTTTGTTTTACCCTGTTAATTGCCCATGGAAATGACGATATTCTAAAACTTGTTTCATCAAATTTTCCATCTGCCTTTAATCTAAACTTACAAAAACAACTTGTTTCATTACTGTCATCTCGGAACTCTTTTTCTGCATTCATCTGTTTAGCAATCACATCTAATGCACTTTTCACCCTAAAAATTCCCAAATACACTTCATAATACCGTACACAATTATTTTCCTGAATTGTTGGATTTTCTAAGTCTGGATAGTCACATTCCCGTGCTATCTTAAATGATTTTATTTTCTCGTTGTGCTGTTCTTCCAGTATATAAGGATAAAAATTCTCTAATTTATGCCAATATAATAATGTATCGTTATTCATAAAAACTATATATTCCTTTCTTGCAGCTGATTTTGTTCTCATCTGACATAAGCTGTACAACTTAAATTTTATCACATTCTACCAACAATTTGTTTTTTATTCAAAACGTTTAATAGCCACTCCTTGTATCGGACTGGCTATTTAAAATCAACTCTATTAAGTTTTCACTTATTTTCTTTTCCCTCATTTGCCTTCAACTTCTTTATGACTATTCCATTTTAAATACGCTATCTCAAATCTTCTGTCTTACACTCCATAAATACTATTATTCCAACATGTTCAGCAGATTTTTTATCTGCTGACACCATAAGAGCAGCACACGATACACCTAAAGCTGCTATAGAACTGCATATTGAAAATACTTCCATTATCATTTCAAATGTGCTTTTTCATGCTGTTTCCTTCCGTGACAATATTTTCAAATTTATTGTATACTATTTTTCATTAAATGCCATTCGATATGACGTAATTTATATTATATTTATTCTTCTTTGTAGTTCGATTATTTATTATTTAAGAGCTTCCTTCTCGGAAGCCCTTAATCTGCCACCTTTCTCCTGTTCCAGTTTCTCCATAGCCTCAGCATCATATAATACGTTATCAAGAACTGTCACTGCAATCTGTCCTTTCTGCAATGCCTGTCTGATGTTCTCACATACAGCGTCTGCTCCCTCTTTTATTTCAAGTTACATCCCATCAGGCAGACATGATCCAGACCGTTCTTCACACATGCAATCTTGACTGCTGCAATTGCAAGTTCCATGGACTGCTCTGTAGTAAACTTACGTTGTTCAAGTTTTCGCCAGCTTTTTCTTCACCATGCAACGTTTCTTAAAGAACGAAATGCCGTAACAAAGAATTTGATCGTAATCATCCTCATATTCTTCTGCATACATCCTGTCATCAATCTGCTGCAAAGCCGCATCGCACGCACTTTCCAGTTTATCCAGAGACTTTGTGTACTTTGCTTCAAAAATTGCCACTCTGCCGTTGATTGGATCATACACAACCACATCACTGCGACCTTCACCATGTTCTTTATTAGAATCCACCATATATCCTGCCCCTGTAAAAATACCTGCAAGAAACGCATGATAGAAGTCCTCTTTATAATCATGGTAGCTGATGGTTCTGCGCAGTAATGCATTCATCTCTTTGGTAAGGTTCTCGCTGTCACCGTTCCACACGGCATCGAACAACGCACTCCGGTTACATTTCTTTGTGCTGTCATCGAACCATTTGATAACGGTCGTTTCAAAGATTTCCTTGATTTCAGCGTTTGGAATCATAAGCGCCACTGTACCATCCGCCAGCTTACCATTGTAATCTTCCTCACGTGCTTTTGTCAGATATCCAGTCAGATACAGCATACTCCAAAGATTATTCTCTGAAGAATGCAGATAATCATAAGTCAGGTTCTCATCCACGCGCTGAACGATTGTACCTCCTGCCAGCAAAGTTTCCAGTTTCCCGGTGATGTTACTTCCAGCATAATCAATGAACGAGCGGATGACTGCATTATCACTCGTGTTCTTCCAATAGCTGACAGGTTTTGCTTTAGGATTGCGCTGTAACTCCAGCAGATAATTCATCACGTCCCACGGACAGTAAACATCAAAATCACCGAAGTGGTATCCGTCATACCACTCCCTGATGCTTTCTGCTTTATCCAAAACGTCCGCATCTTTAAGAATCTGGTCTACCTCACTTTGAACAAATCCAAAATACTCATTCAGCCTGGAATCCGTAATCGTGTCTGAAATAAAATTATTTGTTCCAGTAAAAATGCTTTCCTTTGCAATTTTCAAGCAGCCCGTAATCACTGCAAAGCAGAGTGCCTGATTGTCCTTCAAAGCCTGCATCAGACCCTTCATGACATCTAACATCTCCTCATAGTAGCCATTGCTGTTTGCCTTTGCCACCGGAACATCATATTCGTCAATCAGGAGAATCACAGGTTTGCCATATTGCTGATACATCAATCTCGTAAGCAGCATCAGGCTTCCTTTCGTATCCTTGGTCGAAGCCGTACCCTGTATCAGTTGTTTTACGATTTCTTTATCAAAACTATCTACCTTGTCGCTATCCAACAGATACAAGTGCTTCTTATACAACTCCGAGATGACAAGTGTAAGCATATCGTATGCACTGTTAAAATTCAGACCATCAACCTGCCGGAACGAAACAAACACAGTCGGCCACTGATTCATCCATTCCATACACAGTTCATGCCTCTTTGCAATCTCAAGTTCCTCAAACAGTGCCTTGTTGTCCTTCCTGATATCAAAAAAACTTTCCAGCATACTCATGCCAAGTGTTTTTCCGAACCGCCTGGGGCGAGTGATCAAGGTTACTTTTGTTCTGTTGTACCGAGAAGTTCGCCTATCAGACCTGATTTATCAACATAATAATAACCATTCCTGCGGATTTCCTCAAAATCAGATACCCCAACTGGAATACTCAACAATTTCATCTCTACCGCTCCTCCTATTTCTTCTAATATAAAGAATAACAGTAATTTTGCTAACTGTAAATGTAAAAGTACGTCGTATAATTATTATTATGCGACGTACTGAGTGTCCAAATTGCCTTCTACCAGTCAACTATACAAATGCTTTACTTAAAATATATCTCCATTTAAGTCCATATCTTTATAATGGTTCTTAATAGTAAGATATTTGTTACCATCACATTTTTATATTTGTAGTTCAATTGTCTTTTATTTAAGGATTTCCTTACAGAAAGTTAAATCAAGTGCTGTTTTGCTCTCTATAAAATGCACGTTGTTAATTCATGTACCTTTTCGACATTCAATTTATACTTCTCCATTACATACCTATACATTTCAACTCGTTCATGCGTAATCCTTTTATTACTTAAACCAAGTATAATCACAAATAGAGCTTCCTTAGGCCAACTAATCACATCTTTGTCACCAAAAATTTTATCAATCGGTGCATAAATTGTACCATTTAAATTTGTCTGCACCGTATGAAGATATATGTACACTAAATAATATCTATAATAATCCCTTTCTTTTGGTATATTTGCTTTTTGTTATATACTAAAGTTTTAGAAAAATCCTCTTAATTTCCAACAATACCAAGCGAAGTACTACTGTAATTGAGCCATATACAATATCCAAATGCCAATACCAACTACGCCCATTGATACAATCCAAAAGATATTATACTTCTTCATCATATCATCTGCCAATTTAATACCCTCGTTATAAATTGTATCTCCACAATAAATATTTCGTATATCTTCTTCACATAATACATCCTGATATAATTGCTTACTGCTTTCATATATCTTCTGAATTTTCTCTTTTTGTTTCTTCATCTCCCAATTACATAATAATAAGTATCCAAAAGAAATTATCATAAATACATAGCTTAATACTGTAATATCTTTTGTAAAAATATTTTCGATTTTTTCTGTTGAAATTGTATTTACGACTAATGTTGTTATAAAAAATGACGCTAACGCTAATAAATTATTTCGCACTCTTGTTGATATGCTTTCTGCCACCAATACTATCTTTTCACTTATATCCGTTATTTTATCAACAACTTCATTTTTTATCTGCAAATAATTATCGACACTGGATTTCAAGTATACCTTATATCCAGAAATAATTGCCGTATAAGCTTCTTGTCCTATTTCAAGCCAGGATTTTCTTATGTATAACGAAAGTATATTTCTTACAATATTGCATTTATCTATCACATTAAAATCATCCACATATACCCATTGAACAATCTTATACAATACCCCTGACGTTTGCGAAACATCTTTCGCATCTCTTATACAATATTCTCCATCAACAAGTTTATATCCACGCATATCATATCTGACCGAATATTCTTTTATTTCTGTATAATTGGATAGACACGCAATACACAGTACCAACTGCAAATGATTTAACACGGAAGTAAACTCATTATTTCCCCTGCTTTCAATTATCTCAAAATCTTCAGGTATTAAAGATATCAGTCGATCATCTTTAACATATACATTTTCTCTTACTTTCTTTACGATTTTATCTCTTTCCTGCGCAGAAATCTTTTCTTTATAATCAACATCCTCCATTTTTGAAGAAACAATCATTGATTTCGTTTCAACATATAATTCCTCTCCCAATGGAACATATAATACCATTTTCCCACATCGTTCTATAAGCTTCCAAATCCAATTTAATAGTTCAAATAAATTCAAATTTTCAATATATTCAAAAAAAGCTTTCCATGAATACACTGTCATAATTTCAGATGTACTTGATTTTTGAATATGCAGCTCAAAACCTGCTGTTTCAGAATCTATCTCATCCAAACATTCAGACACCAAATACCAGTTAAAACCATCCGATAATGAAAACACCTCTACACATTCATCGTATTCATCCATGATTGTTAATTGAGCTTTATCATCACTTCCCAATACTTTCACATATCGCTTTATATCATTCTCACATATGTCTGATTTACATATACCTCTTTCGATCCATAAAAATGTGACAAAATTCTCTTTGATTTCCATCTATCTGTCTATGCTTCCCTTTTTCCGTGGTAAAATGATTTGAATGTATCCTCATCTTCTACTTTAATTTGCAAATATGCTGTTTCATCCTTCACAAAAGATTCAATTAAATCCTGCATATTCTCAGCACCTGATTTCACTTGTACATCTACGCAACTATTTGCCTTAAAAACCTTTTTCACTTTTGCAGTAATTACAGAAGGTACAATATTAAATGTAGTATCATATTTTGACGATTTAACCTTATTATACACAGCCGCCTTCAAACGTGTCATATTCACTACCTGTGGATGTTCCGGAACATATTCCTCAAAAATATATGCCATCATCTCATCATAAACAAACTGTCTTGGCTGTTTAAAATACATGATCAAATAATTTCTTAAGTTATAATAATCTACACGTGATCTAGCCCCTTTATCCGACGAACCAATCGTTTCTCTTTTAATAACAGCATCAATCATCGAAAATATTTTGGTCGTGCTGACATCATCCTTATTTTCCTGTTCTACTTCTAAAAACTGTTTGACCCAATATTCTGAATTCGACTTATCCGATATTAAAATACTTTCTCTTTCTTTTTCAGCATTGTAAATATACAGCGCTGATTTCAATGTTTTATCCTTATAAGGAAGTCCCGTTCTCCTCTTGGTTGTCTCATCATCAAGATAACTATCAATCTCAGATTTTGAAATAATATAGTAATACTTTTCCTCATCTTTCATTAACGCCTCAACCAGATAGCCTCTTTTGATTTCTACTCCCAGTTTCTTCACTAACTCCTGTGCCGTAACTTCTGCCTCTAAATATTTTTCCGCAATATTCGTTTTCGTTTCGTCATCCACTTTTTCATTTCTATGTACTTCTTGACAACGACATTAATTTCTGTCGTTTCACGTATTGCTTATAATGTTTGTAATTCTTATTTTCTATGATATCTTTCATTAACAATCTTACATATTCCATAAGATCTTCATTGGCAATGCTGCGTTCCTCTACTGTATGTGTATCCCTTGATATTGTGCACTGTGAAAAAATAATTACTAACCCCATATAATTACGCTCCTCTTAAGTATGCTGCTCGTCTTCATCAATTTCTTAAAAGTTAATTATACTCGGTTATTCAGAATGTGACCATTCGATATGACGTAATTCTACGCATTTTTAATTTCATTTGTAGTTTGATTGTATTTTATTTAAGGTCTTCCTCACAGAAGCCCTCACCATTATCTCTTTCTCACATGTCCTCTCTGTTCCCCATAAATCCACACCCTTACCCATATGTGTGAATTATAATTCGCATGTATCATAGCACATATTTTGTATTCTGTATATCAAGTTCTACCATCTTCCATGAGGCTAGCTCCTAAGCCTATTACCAATGGTGGCTTATCATCTACTAAAGTTATACTTATAATTTGATCATAATATTTCAACTAGTATTCTTTACGATCCCCCAAGTCAATGACTTACTATGTAAATATATCTTTAATCTTTACACCATTCTTCATTTGTTCCCTTAAATACAGTTATTAATGTTTTCTTTACTTCTGCATCATCTTTGAAAATATTCATCCAAACAGAAAAAAATCCGCTGCTCTGTGCCAGCATCTTTATCAATCGTAAATACTGTTCTTTTTCTCGTGTTCCTTTTACACGCCTCCATCCTTCTCTGCACTCTAACGCATAATTGCGAGCCTCATTTCTCGTAGCGAAACGACGATCCTTAGTTGTTGGTGTCTTTGGTACATTATCAAGTTTCAATAAATTAAATAGATTTTCCGCTTTCTGTCTCTCGATTTTTCCTTGCTTCTGTAAATACGTTTCATTTAATTGTGGAATATCCATATCATATGAAAAAGCATGAAATGTGTCATCCTCATCCGGCCATAAATATTTATTTTTGTTTCATTAGTGCTGCATATGCTGGATTATCACTATATTCTGCTGAAAGAAAGTCCATTCGCTCCTTAAGTTCCTGCAATTTATCTTTAGATACATTCCCTTTTAACGCATTAAAATATTCTTCTGCTGCTTTGTACATTTTCATTTTCTTTTCACTATACTGCACCATAGGAACTTTCATGATATCCTCTGCAATATCTTCTATACTCTGTCCCGAATATTCTTCGTCTAAAAATGTATCTAATGCTATTAATTCACCTGGTTCTAATGATTGAATAATAAATGGTGAATGAGTAGCGCATATAAATTGAACCATCGGAAATAGTTCTTTTAAGATACGAACAATTCTTCTCTGCCATGTTGGATGCAGACTTAAGTCTAATTCATCTATAACGACTACACCTGGCGTTTTCTTCAATGTATCTCTTCCAAGATATGGGTTCAAGATGCACATTTTAGTTGCTATATCCGTTACAATTTTTATCACATTACGATAGCCATCACTTAATGCAGAAAAATTAATAACTGTACCATCTGGATTCTTTATTGCAATCTCACCATATCTTGATGAATATATCACCTGCTGTTCTGGTAATAATTCCTCTTCCAAACTATATTTTACAGCATCCATAATCACTTCATACGCAGGTAATGGCATACCATCATTCTCTTCTGTCGCCAAGTTACCTAACAGCTTAATATATTCAAATGAAGACTGATTTCCTCTCTTTGGATCTAAGCATCTCTGATATGCATCTGTTCTTCCTGGAATTTTTTCTATCTCTCCTGTACGATTCTCATTCCAAAGCCTTGCAGAACTCAGATACAATACCAATGGATATACTTGAATTTCATCAGAACAATCTGCCGCTTTTATAGACTCTTCCCATTCTGCGACCAGTTCTCTCATAGGATTTTTACCTATAAATTTTGTTCTTCCACCTTCCTTTTCCAAACTTCTTGTGCATTTCTTTATTTTTCCGTCCCACATAATCTGACTGCTCACAATACATGGAAATTGTTTCACCGTTGCAGTTAACGCTACACTTTTCACAGGTTTTAACGATTTTCTCAAAACATCATTATCTGAAATATTATGTCCAAATCTACTTGGAACATATTCCTTAAAAGCCGCCAAATATGCACCCAAAATAACAGTAACTGCTTCTAAAACAGCCGTCTTTCCTGATGCATTCTTTCCAATAAAGATGTTCATCCGCGGATTCAACTCGTATGTAGAATTGTCAAATTTTCTAAAATTACTCAACTCTATATTTTTTAAATAAAACTCTTTCATGATATCCTCCACAAATCTTTTCTTTTATATTTGAGGCTTTTATATAGTATATCTATTTTTCTTCATAAAATCAATCGCATCAGAGATTTCTTTTCTTACCCCATCGCATGATTCGCATCCACAAAAAACAATCTGCCACGCATCATATACAGCACTGTATTTTGCACATACACATTCGAAAACATACTACTAAGCTTTGCATTTCCCTTCACTTTCTTCATAAACTTATCTGCACTTGCTTTGTCTTTCAAAATAATAAGCTGCGAATAATAGTACTCCTTCCCCAACTGATCATAATCCCGTTTTATCTCCCTCAAATTTGTCAATGCATGCAAAATACTTGCGTAATCAAATTTTTCAACCAGATGTGCCAGCACTATCCATTCTTCTCCACGATAATCAATTCCATTATAAATTCTGTTATTTCCGAACACTTTCCAATTAGAATCTACTGGCAAAAGTCTGTCAATAATAACCGCAGCTTCCGTATCCATCCACTCACTTACCATTTCTCTGATCACAGCATCATCATCTGATTCTTCCGGTAACTGATTTGAAACTTCATCAACATCTTCCATAACCTTTTCCGGAATCCGGTTCTTCTCATCAATAACTTCGTTTGCAAGATACAAAAAATCTTTCATATTGCACATCCAAAAATTCTTCTGTGTAGTACTCCTAAATTCTTTTAATAATTCGAATCGCGGTTTGCGGTCAAATTTTTTATCAACCCAATCTTCTTTCACATCATTTGTAATCAAAATAACATCTTTTCCACACTCTGATGCATGATTCAAAATTTCCATCCAGACAAACAAATCTCCATACTTTTGCAGACCTGTCTTATCTTCCTGATCCATGTATCCTGGTGGTATTTTTTCTTCATACCTTCTTCTTCCATCTACCGATATTTGTGTCATTTGTTCGTAAGTAAGTTCTTCTCCGATTTTAAATTTTTCGTCGATCTGATCTTGTATTTCATCGCCTTGCGATGATAAATCCAGAATCTTATCATTAATCCTCTGTGTTATATCAATCTGAAAATCTTCCACTTTTGCTGAAAAGCTTCCATTTGTTCTTTCAATATATCTACTGCGGTCTATGGGTTCAAAATTTCCTGCTCTAAAATGGATGCTTGTCCTCTCTGATAGTTGTCTCTTTCAAAGTAGTTAATATTCCTTTTAGTTCTTTTGTATCTTCTCGAATTTTGTAACTGTAGATACCAGCTTCGGCACATACCCCATGTCCCGATTATCCTTGTCTAATAATGCCATATACGTTTCTCTGGTTTTGCAGCCACTGTATCCTTGTTTTGAGAAATCAAAATATACCTGTGCTGGAAGCCACAATCTGTTTTCAAAATACGGAAACACATTCTTAAAAATTCTGTTTCTCGAGTCTTCGGAATAATAGTATAAATCAAGAAGTGCTGATGTATCAAAGACAATGATACCGTCATTTTTCAATATATCCAATATTCTGTCTTTTGTTAAGTAATAGTGTTCAAACAGATTCATTGCCTCGCCTTTCTTTATATGCAATTATTTTATAGCCAAATGCCATTTTCTACACTTTTTCTTTCCGTTTTCATTTTACCTGATAATTTCAAATCTTAAAAATGCCGACATCATTTTGCGGATGCAAAATACTAACATTCTATAAATCCGCCCATTTTACTAATCATCAAACAAACTCAGTTGTGTTTCAATTAATGATTTTACTTTTCTCTCTTTGATTGTATCAAATTCATCAATCTTACCAAACAATAATGGTGACTGAGGATTATGCAATCCAAAATTCCTTGTAACTGTATTTTCGCTATAATTTGCATAACAATATAAGCAACCATTTTTGCATGTATTATAAGCTCCAATGTCAATACTGGCTACACATCCACATTCCGCTCTTTGATTTGTGTCTTTATCTACATTAAGCTTAAATCCACCAATTCGCTCAATTCTTTCTCTGTCGATGCAGTGTGCATGTTCAACACCTAATTCATGAAAATCTGCCAGTTCTGCACATGTATCAATATATAAATCATATTGTCTGGCTATCTCTACAAATCGTTTCAATAATTCCTTTTGCATCTCACGAGTATCTTTCACAATATTAAGTGGCTTAACATTTCTCTCTGTATTTCGATATAAATCCATAAAACTAACAGTACACTTTTCCGTATATCCTGCTAATTTTGATGCTAAGAGTTCAAAATATTTGCAATGATATTGCATTGAGTATTGTTCGTTAAAAAAGATAGGATCATATCTCCACACAACTTTTTCCTTTCCGATCTCCTTGGATAATTCTTGAAATGTCGGAATAATAATCCTATTCTTCGACGGTAAATTTCGTTCTACATCTGGTCCATATGCAGTCAATGTAAATTGAAAATAATATATATAATCCTTTAATTCATCTAAACGCCCCAACATTGGAGTCGGATTTTTTGTCCAAAAAACTATAGCATCAACCACATTTGGTGATAAATCTATTTTACTTACCTGATGAATATTCATGGGATTTCTTACCAATACGTATTTTTCTTTTAATCTGTTTAGCATCCATTCTGAATAATAAGATGGAATATCTGTACGTCTACTCGCACTAATTATCATCAAATCACCTCTAGTATCAATTGCGCACTCTCACAAAACTTGGCTACACAATAATCCTGAATAAATCTATCTGGTATTTCTCCTTCAAATATATTTTGATTATTTTCATACCTCAAAGATCCCTCATAATAATTTTGCTCTTTAAATCTTCTTCTCGATTCATAAGAAATATTGAGTCCTACTCTTTCGATTTCTTCCACAAACAACGGAAATGCATCCCGTCCAGTATGGATACTGTCCACATCATTAATGATTATCAATAAAGGTGAATTATCCGGTTTATTCTTAACAATTTTTTCTGCAAGACATGAAAACCACTTTCTGATTCCATCTTCTCCTATAGTTTCAAAAAAGAAAGAGATTAAGTACTGAATAATAATAACATTACACTTATGCAGTTCATTTTTTTCAAAATACGTTAATACATCTATGTTTCTCTTAAATTTTACTCCGCCACCCTTAAAATTTTCTTTTATAAAGTTATGTATTTTTCTCCAGTACACATTATTATCAACACCAATATAAGATATACCCTGTTTGTATTTCATATATTCAAATGCCATCAAATCTGGTGCACCTCCACATCCCAATGACAAAATATGAAAATATGGATAGTGAGATAGATTCAGCTGGCTTAATGCATAAATAATTTCCGAACAATATTTATATGAATATCTACAAACATAATAGTCAAGTAGTTTTTCACAGTCATATTCATCTCTGTATTTATGATGATGAAAATGAATATCATCTAAGCATTGCTTACAGTTTTCTCCACACGCACTCTCACAAGTCGTCTTAGCTGTACAGATAAAGCACTCGCTATTCTGATATTCCTCGTCACAAAATGGTAAGCGATGAATAACACACCGCCTACCATTTTCCTAAATTCAGTTAAAGCAGTAAACGACTACCGTTTACTTTCACTTCCTCTGCTACCTATGCGGCAGGGGAATTCTTTTTTCCGGAACATTAGATTCCACATCAATTAGTCCTGAACATTGTTCCTTTATAAATTCACTCCACGGCATCAGCTGCTCTATACCTGCGGACGAATTCGTGTAATCCGGCATATACAGGAATACCGTATAGAGGTATTGGAAAATATTCAGATTGTTTGCTTTTGCTGTCTCTACGATGCTGTACATCACCGCACTTGCACCGGCACCGGTCTCTGATGTGTGGAACAGGAAAGCTTTCCGCCCAATCGCATAACTTTTGGCTTTTCGCTCTTCCCGATTGTTCGAAATCTCACATCTGCCATCCAGCAGATAATTCATCAGTGTGTCGTGATGGTTTTGGGCATAGTTCACCGCTTTCCCCAGCTTGTTGTAACCCTGGTATCCGTCGCACTGTACCAGTCCACGAAATCCCTCTGGAAAGTTCTGTGCACAGGATCCTTTACAGCTTGGCTGATAATCATAGAGGACGATTGGAGTGAGCACATCACTGCCGGTTGTATATAACCACATATAGGATGTTTGCTCCGCAGTGCGTCCCTTCTCACGCAAAACCTGACATGTTGTCTCGTCTGCATGCACCAGATCACGCTTTAAAAGTTCTTCATCCCAGCTGGTTCATCAGAAACTCCTGCCGGTAATAAGGCATTGCCAGTCCGATCTTTTCCATTGCAACATATGAGACTATGGATGGAGAGGCCGGGCTGTGCGGGATTAAAGCGGTAGGTGTTTTGGATTCTGCGGATGTTCCATCACCATCTTTTTTGCATTCCGGGCACTGCCATTTTTCCTGGTAATAATGAATTCGTTCCACCTTCGCAGGTGTGATCCGGAGTTCTTCCCGGACAAACGTTTCCGTCACATACTCCATCTTGGAATTACAATAAGGACAATACTTATCTTCTTCCGGCAGGGGGATGACTTCCTTATGGATTGGAAGATTTCCATACTGGTCTTCACGCGTTGCTTTCGCTTTGCGTGTTGTCCGTTTGTGGCTTTTGACGATCGTTGTCACAGTTTCTTCCGTTTCCTTATCCTGTTTTGTCTTCTCACTGCCTGTACCAAAGAGTTTCCGCTGGAATTCATCCAGTGTTTCCCTGAGACCGGCAATTGTTTCTTTCAGGTCATTGATGGTTTCCTTCAGTTCTGTGATGGTCCCGTCTTTTTCATCTAACCGTTCAGAAAGCATCTGGATCATAAGATCCTTCTGCCTGGTCTCACTGTTGAAAAGTATGTCCTGTCCTTTTGGATCCACGGTGAATCCCTCCCTCTTTTTTCGTTACCTTTATTGTACGAAAAGGAAGGCATGGTTGCAAATGCCATCCAAAATCAGACTGGCATTATGCCGAAAGCCAGATAGTTCCTTTTTTCTCTCAAAATCAGCCGGTTTCCGGGATTTTCCGTAAAGTTATGCACATCATGATGATGTCATGCACAACTATCCCCGGACAACGCGCCCCATGATCCCACATCTGTGGATATCTTCCATCAGCCAGCGGAATTCCTGCCTTGTCAGAGGTCTGACTTCTGAAGCATTGCGCGGCCATTTGGAATTTTCCATTGTCCAGGCGCTTCTGCAGGTTACAAATCCATCCAGTCAAAATGGGGGCTTTCATCGTATTCTTTTGCGTCCAGGAACAGAAGACCGCATTGGAGAACGGATCCATCTGGAAATTGTCACGGATGACTGCCATTCTTCGTCTGTTCTTCTCTTATTACGCATAAGCTGCTCCTCCTGTCAGCTAAAGTAGTTAAACACAGTAACCGGCTACCTTTAAAGAAGAGTGATACATCCGCATCAAGATCTGAAAATAGATAAAGTAGTCGCTTACTGTTTATTGACTGTATTATCCCAAATCTTCAATTAAATTTGAAACGGTATGTTATTCATCGCTTACTTTGCTTCATCCCGTTTTCCTTTAATAAATTCTTGTATAGCACCAATGATTGTCTTGTCCATTTTCCCTCCATAAAAAGAAAAGGCCATTAAAAAATGACCTAATTCTCCGCTATCAATTCCTGTACATCGCAATATACATCCAATAAATCTAAAATATACGCTTTAGTGTCAGCATGACTGAATTCACCTCGACACTCTATACAACCTGCAGCATGATACTTTTCCTCAGACCTTGGCATATAAAGATCTTCAACTGTAGTCTGCAACTCCTCAGCAATATCACGTTTTTCATCTTCATCCAAAAAAAGACGACCATCCATAATCTTCCATAAATCATATTTGGAATAACCAAGATGCTCTGCTACCGTCTGTTCACTTAAATTCTTGTCAGAAATGAACAGTTTAACATTATTCCCGAACACCCTATTCTTTTCATTCATATGATTCACTCCATTCATCCATTTTAATTCATCATATGTAATATTTACATATACTATACAAACTTCAACCCCAAAAAATATTATTATACGTCAGACTTTGTTTTATGTCAATAAAGCTACACACCTATAAATATAATAGCATTTAGACTCTTTTTTGTAAATGCCATTAAAAATCCTATTTTTTCCTATTCACCATCAACTACAACATTACCTAAAACAGCAATCTGGTAACGGCTGCAAAGTTCTGTTTCTTTTTTGATATCCTCTCTAGAAGACTTCATTAACTATTCCACAAAAACAACTCCATCTGCCTTCGGTATCTGCAATAAGACCGACCAAAATATATTTTGCGCTAAAATAGCTCGTCTTTGCCGTATTATCAACTGTAATCTGGCTATCTGTGCCATTATTCTCTTGTTCCATTGAATCATCCAAAGTTTTGTTAAAAGTTTGAAATATGTAATCTGATCCTCTGTGAATCCAATTGTCACATTGTTCATATAAGAATAGGCACTATTCATCGCAGAAACAATATTCATTTTCTCATTACTTATATTGCTATCACCAGACAAATAATACTGCTCTGAAATATTTTGTATAGAACATGTGCCAAATGTCTGCTGTATTTCTTCTTCTGACAGATTTTCCTTTGCATTTTCAATCTACGTCTCTACTTCATCCGTTGCAATACAACGGTTTCCATCTCCCTCAAATGCAAATCCAACATCTAATTATTCTCCATAACAATTCTCTGTGAATTCTCAATATATGCAAAGCCACCGTCTTTGGTACTATTCATACAAAATTTTCTTTCCACGCCATATCACACATTCCATTCTAAATCCACGGAAAGCTGCCTAGAGATTACAATGTTTATTTTACTTATATTTAATGAATCATCTAAGAAAAAATGGGCTCCTTCACACTCAACGCAACTACATATATTACTAGTATATCTCTGCCATCCACTCATTCTTTGCACTAATGGATCATGTACTCCACTAATACATATAATCCTTGCATTTATCTTTTCAGAAAGCTTTGGCATTGTCTCATAGTTACTTAAAATGCTGAAATCATTTCTAATAGACGGCAAAAGTTCCTCTTCAAAGAATTCACTATCAAGCACTTTGAGCGGAATTTGTCTAATTTCATTTAAAAATTTCTTTATACCATCATTATTTTCAAACGTAATTTTCTGATAATCCATTTCATCGGGTGGCATACATGCCAGCAAGAATAATGTTTTAACAATAAATCCATGCTCCAATAATCTAACTGCAATCTCGTAAGCAACTATGGCTCCCATACTGTGTCCCAATAAAAATATTTCATCAGTCTCCGTTACAATTTCTTCTATTTCAGAGTACAGACTTTCTATACAATCTTCCATAGAATCGTATGCCCGCTCTTCATACCGTGTCCAATGTCCACTATATTCCATGCTATATATTTTGCAATCTAAATTCTTAATAATTTTATTAAAATTGTTAGCACTTCCTCCGGCACAAGGAAAAGTAATTAGTTTCTTGCTCATTTCCTTCCAATCTTAATCATCCCATCCTCAACATATAAATACACAGTATCCACTACCGTTCGATGGTAATTATCAAAAACAACCATATTTATATTTGAACTATTGCCACAACTATAATTAATACCATCAATATAAATTGCTGCCATTGAATTATTATTATCTACAGTACATGGTACTGTCTGTTGATTGTGCCCTATATTAGCAGTAGCAGAACAACTTCCATCTGCATTTGAACCAATCACATCTGCGTTTCTAACAATTTTAATGTAATTATCTCCCCCATAGATGTCACATAAATTAAGTTGGCGCAACAAAGAAATGTACTGCGGTTTCAAATCAATTGTAGAAAAGCCACAATTTCCAGCAGTAATAACAGTAAATCGCTCATCATTAACTAATGTAGCCCAAACTGTAAAATCATCTGCATTCCTTATGTTCTCTGCAATTTCAAATGCTCCGTTTGCATTCTCTATCAAATTTTGTACAGCTACTTGCGAACTGTCGGAAGTTAAAGCATAGTTTTCTGCTAACGTTTGCCATTCACTGTATGTTGCATCGTCTCTATGGTCTGGCAAGTTATAATTCAAACAAAGATAATTTTCCAAGAAATCTGTATATTTTCTAGCTCCCAATGAGTTAACATGATTAATATTGTAGAAATCTGTTGAAAAATCTATCCCCATCTCCTCATAATAATCATTTGTATTCAAAAAATCATATCCATACTCAGATACAATGTCTCTCATAGTATTATATTTAGCATAATCTTCCGCTGTTATAGCATACGGACAAACAACAAACATTGCATTTAAATCATTTTCTTTCAAATAATCTAGTAACTCTACAAGCGTTTTTTCGTCATTTTCCAGCAGTTCAGCTCGCTTATTAGTCTTTACATTTTCAGGTTCTTCTAGATAACACCAAGCAGTTTGAAGTAGTCCCCCTTTATAATCACACCTCATTGAATTATCAATCAATTGCCATGCTGTTGCAGCCTGTAATGCATCATAATTTGTATGATACTTAGCAATATCAAAGTACATTGCTGCTTCGTCTGTCTCTAAAGATCTATTATTCAAAAAAGTATTGATAAGTTCAAAACGGTTCCGTCCCATATCCAGTGCATCCGATGTAACCCTCAAGCCGACTTCACTACCTATTTCATCATAGTATTGAAACGCTCTAACTCCTATCACATATAGATCTGGATTCTGGTATTGTTGAGCATATTTGACATATGCCAAAATACTCTCTGCCTGAATTGTATTTGTTGCCAAATCATATGATGTAAATCCACAATCACTATATGCATGTAGCGGTTCCCAATATACAAACGTTGCACTTCCTCCAATATAAATTACATCAAGAGAATTTTCTTTTTCTTCCTTTATACCAACAACTGAAATTCTATCGTAGTAATTATATTGATTTCCCCTGAACAAATATGTCAAAGCTAAAAATATATGAATAATAATTACAAGAAATACGATTGCACCTATAAATTTTACAATCTTTATTTTGTTCTTACATAATAATTCTTTCACAACTACTCCACCTTAGAATCCTTGATAAATAAAATCTGTCGCATTGTATTCAGGACCATATTTTCCATATATTAAAACGATTATAAATAAGCAAATCCAAACGAGCCATCTAAACACAAAGCTTTGATTCTGTAACCAAATACGAGCATACCCATATTTTTCACGAAGTACAGCCACTAAAATCATCAGTATTGTAACTAATATAATTAAATTTATGTCCCCCCAGGTTACTCCAAAATTCAGTATACTGCCATCGAAGAAAATCCACGGATTTGCGTAATTTTTCACATAAATTACTCGAAGCGAATCTTTTAATAACGGTAAAGCTCCAGAGACTCCAACACTAAAGAATGTTGCTCCAACAGCATAGATTACATATGTTCTGGTTGACTGAAATAAATGCCACGAAAAACTGTCTGTTTTCATACCAAGCTTGGTTGTGATTTTCTGAAATATAGGCGCTAGTAAATCTCCGAGCATTAAAATAACCCAATACCATAGACTTACTCCCACAATATATCTCCAACCTCCATGCCAGATACCCATAACCATCCATAGTATAAACATACCGACTAAATTCACTAAAAATTTGCCAGGCTTTTTGCCAAAATTCTTTTTAGTAAATTTACCAAATTTAATCATTAGCTTTGATTTCAATAAAGGATATAAAACATAATCTTTTGCCCATGTTCCAAGGGTAATGTGCCACCTCTGCCAAAATTCTTGAGAAGTTCTTGAAAAAAATGGATTGTTAAAGTTTTCTGCTAGTTTTATTCCAAACAATTCCGAGGTTCCAAGAACAATATCCATGCATCCAGAAAAATCCGCATACATCTGCAAAGGATACAAAAGTATGGCAAGCCAGGAATAAAAACCTGTATATGTACCTGGGGCAGCATTAATTCCAGAGACAATTATACCTATTCTCTCTGCCAACACTATTTTCTTAGTGAAACCCCAAAGAATTCTTTGGGCACCAAACGCAATATTTTGATATTCAAATTTATGCCTGTCATATAAAGTCTCAAGCTGACTATATCTGCTAATTGGACCGGTTGTGAGCTGTGGAAAATAAGCCACAAAAAGAAAGAGCTTAAACGGATTTTTCTGTGGAATAATATTTTCCCAATAACAATCAATAATGTATCCAAGCACCTGCAAGGTATAGTATCCCATACCAAGAGATGCTATCAGTTGTAGATTTATTAAGGAATCTAGCTTTGAGCTATAATGCCGGTAATAAATCGAGATGCAAATGGAATCCATAATCCCCGTCCCTTTACAGTAAACCAAATCACAATATTAATCACGAGTGCAACAATTGTAATGGTCAGCAAACCTTTCGCTTCTCTTCCATTTTTTCTCTTGTATGATAATTAGGAAGTTAATTATCACACGTTCCCTTTCTTTTAATATCGTGGTTCAATACAATTCAGATACTATGGACTTTTGATTTTTCCCTGTAGCTTGACTACTCAACTGGAGTGTATTGCCGCTACCTTTATCTGAATTGTTTATCAGCTGGATGTTGCCGGAGTGTTTTTCACTCAGAGTACTTATTTCTATCAAGTCTACGATGATAATCGATGGTGGACATCATGGTATCAGACTTTATGAAAGGGAGGTACAACCTCATGAAAATTTTTGTAGGCATTGATATTGCCAAACTCAACCATTTCGCTGCTGCGATTTCTTCGGACGGTGAAATACTCATTGAGCCGTTCAAATTCACAAACGACGCTGATGGCTTCCAACTGCTGGTCTCTAAGCTCGAATCATTCGATAAGAACAGCATCATCATCGGTCTTGAGTCGACGGCACACTACGGTGACAACCTTGTTCGATACCTTGTTGCTGAGTTCTACCAAGTGTGTGTGTTGAACCCCATCAAAACCTGTCAAATGCGTAAGAACAATGTTCGTAAAACAAAGACAGATAAGGTCGACACATTTGTTATTGCTAAAACTCTTATGATGCAGGATGACCTAAGATTTATTACCTTCTTTGATCTCGATATGATGGATCTTAAGGCCTTGGGGCGCTTTCGGCAGAAAACCATTAAGCAACGCACCCGATTGAAAATCCAACTGACAACCTATGTTGATCAGGTATTCCCGGAGATTCAATACTTTTTCAAATCCGGTCTGCATCAGAATGCTGTCTATGCTCTTTTAAAAGAAGCACCTTCTCCAAAAGAGATTGCTTCCATGCATATGACTCATCTGGCAAATCTGCTCAAAGTGAACTCGCACGGACACTTTACTAAAGAGCAGGCCAAAGAATTAAGAGTTCTCGCACAGAAGTCTGTCGGTGCCAACGACAGCGCTATATCTATTCAGATAACTCAAACCATTCAACAAATCGAGTTACTCGATAGCCAATTAGAAAGAGTTGAAACTGAAATGACGGAAATCATGAAATTCAATGATTCTGTCATCATGACCATTCCTGGTATCGGTTATATCAATGGTGGAATGATTCTTGGTGAAATAGGTGATATTCACCGTTTCTCCAATCCAAACAAGCTGCTTGCTTTTGCAGGTCTGGATCCTTCTGTTTATCAGTCTGGTAACTTTCAGGCTAAGACAACAAGGATGTCCAAACGTGGCTCTCGTGTTTTACGATATGCCCTTGTAAATGCAGCTTGGAACGTTGTCAGAAACAACGCGACCTTCAAGGCTTATTATGATGCCAAGAGGGCTGAAGGCCGGTCTCACTACAATGCACTTGGGCACTGTGCCGGCAAGCTTGTCAGAGTCATCTGGAAGATGCTCACTGACGAAGTAGAATTTAACCTCGAATAAGAGGTCTGTATACCAATATCGATAGATTTTGAAAAAGCACCCTAAGGGAGCTCTATTAAAGTTACCCTTTTTTACCACCGATATGAAAAAGAATTTTTTTGCTAATTTATGGTTGACTTTTCATAGCTGGTCTCCTTCTTTGAACCCAAATGGTCGAGATATATGCAATCAAAGTTGACGCAATTAAATATCCAATTGTATATGGTGTTGCCGCAAAATAGTAAAAAACCAGACTAAGACACAGCAGGATAACCCACTGTGCCTTTTGTGGAATCACATAATAAATTAAAACACCTAAGGTAATTAACACTAAGTAATAGAATGAAGTGATAGACATACTACTTTCCCATCTCCAAAATGATATCTACCATTTCGCCAACATTCTTCATGGTTACGACCTTTCCCATAGGAATCTTAAACCCAAATTCTTCCTCCACGCCAACAATAAGATTAATGTGTTCAAAAGAATCCCATCCGTCGACATCATCTGCTACTGTTTCGTCATGAAGTTCTATAGAATCATCATCAAGAATCTCTCTAAATACTCCATTTAATCTCTCATATACTTCCTCTCTAGTCATTTCAAATATCCTCCTTGTAAAATGAATTTTATTTCATAACCAAAACTTTCATCTTGGCTCTGGAAACCTTCTTGTTATCTTGATTTTTGATAATTATCTTTAGGCGAATCATCTTAAGTGCCTCGTCTTTATCAATAACCTCTGCATTTACAGTCAATTCATCTCCTACAAACACCGGTTTCATAAAAGAGATTTCATCAAAACTATGTATGAGGCTATATTTCCCTGGCAAATACATTCCTGCAACTGTAGAATAAAAAGATGCCGTCAACATTCCAAACGCAACATGACCTTTAAAATTCCCTCCACTTATCTCCAAAGCAAAGTCATCCTCTTTATGCAATGGATTTTCATCCCCAGTTATCACTCTAAAAGAATCTTCCATCTCTTTAGTGATCAATTTTTTAAAAGAGGCTGACATGCCAACCTGTATCTCTTCGATTGTGTACTCATTCATTCTTTGCAAGCCTCCTTCAATCGCTGATATATACTTATCGAATCAAGCTGATTAACTTTTCTAACCATTGCATGTGTTCCATATCCTCCTGCGAAAGTATCATTTAACCCAATCGGTATCACTCTTGCATTAAGGCCATTGTAGGCAATTGTCTCGGAAATTATACTTGCCAGACCACCATATATGTTATGTTCTTCAATAACAGCAATTTTTTGAATCTGTTTTACTATATCAAGAACTTCATTTTCATTGAATGGTTTAATCGTTGTAACGTTAATAAGCTTTACTGAAATTCCGTTCTGTTCAAGCATCTCGCAGGCCTTCATAGCCTCATCCAAAATACTACCAGTGACAAAAACTGCAATATTCTTACCATCCCTTAAGCAATCACTTTTCTTAACATCATGAACATAACCATCCTTGAAATATTCTTTTTCATGATTCATACCAATCTTGATATAGACCGGGCCATCATACTCATATGCTGTCTGTACACAAGCCGCCACCTGTCTTGGTGTTGCCGGAGATAAAATCATAAGATTAGGAATTGCTCTTAAAACTGATATGTCTTCCGTAGTATGATGTGTCGGACCAAGTGAACTCCATGACAAACCGCTTCCCATGCCAATAATCTTTACATTAAGATTCTGAAAACACACATCATCCCTTATAAATTCCATTGATCTATAAGCCAGAAATGCACCTGCTGTAAAACAAACGGTTTTTCCCAACTGAAGCCATACCTGCTGCAGCTGCAACATATTTTCCTCGCCAATTCCAAAGTTATACATCTGGTTTTGGAAAATTTCTTTTAAACATCTCGTCATAACCCGTTCCACTATCAGCAAGAAGATGGATAATATCTGGATCTTTTTCCGCCAATTCCATTAGTTTTCCAATATATGCACTATTCATCTGTTACACCAATTCCTCATCTGTTATTCCAAGTTCTTCCTTGAATACCTTTAATTCTTTTCTACCTGGTAATTTAAAATGCCAATTAGGGTTATTCTCCATAATAGAAACACCTTTACCTTTTATAGTATTAGCAATAACCAGTCTAGGTCTTCCACTGTTATTTTCTGATAAAATTGTATCCTTAAAAGCTTCCATATCATGACCGTTCGTTTCCAACACATTCCATCCAAAGCTTTTCCATTTATCAGCCCAATTTGGAGTTCCGATTGTCTTTTCAACAAAATCCATTTTTGAATATTATTACAATCTAAAATTGCAATCAGATTATCTACCCAAAGGCAGGTGCAGTCATAATCGCCTCCCAAACAGTTCCTTCTTCAAGTTCTCCGTCTCCAAGCATGACATAAACCTTTGCAGGGCTGTTATCCATTTTCAATGCCATGGCAATACCGAGTCCCATCGACAATCCATGCCCTAATGAACCGGTGGTCGCTTCTACCCACTGACTGTCCCGCATACACGGCTCTCCACCTATAAGAGAACCCTCTGTCAAATAAGATTTATAAATCGCCTCTGATATCAGACCTGCTTTTCCATTACGCCATAAAGGGCAAGACCCGCATGACCTTTACTTAATATAAACCGGTCTCTATCCTGCCATTTTGGATTACTAGTATCATATTTAAGAATTCCCTTTAAATACATGGCATAAATCATTTCCAAGCTAGAATAACAAGATGCAAGATGTGCCATTCCACCTTTATAGCCCGTTATAAATATCTTTTCTCAGCTCAAGCAGTTCTTTTTTCTGTTCTGAATTCATTTTGTTTTAAAACCTCGTAATTCCTAATGCTAACATTGCAACTAGCAATGTCCCAATATAATAAAATAAAAATCTCTGTTTCAAATTATCGGTAAGAATATTTGCTAACGAACCAATGCCCCAATGAAATATAAACATTGGCATTGATAATTTTCCCAAAAACTTAAAAACTTCACCCTTTATACAAGAAGAATATGTCACACCAGAAATCATAAGCACACATATTATGAAAAATAATAATTCCATAATATTGATATAATCCTTATTCAAAACTGATACATAAATTGCAAACAACGCACTACAAATTTCTATTCCACTTAAAATAATTTTTCGTATTTTCTTTTCAACGTTTTGCTTTGCCAAAAATTCAGCACAAAGATATGCTAGTGTTCCTAATGCCATACAAGCCAAAGCTCTTGCCATATCATTCGGCCACGCACGATCTGTATTTACTCCCTTATGTCCAAAATACAAAATTGGAAAAGTAAATGCAAATACTTTCCAAAACTCAGGTACTTTCTGCATTAAATAAACCATCATTGGAAAAACTATTAGCATTGCGGACAAATACCAAATCGGAGCCACACGCGCTGAACATATACCAGATGAGGATAAATATAGTATTTCATACGGAGCATAGATAAATGATCTTATAAATGAGTGTATATCTCCTGTAAACAAATAATCTACATTATCAATAATATACTGAAGCAGAACAGCAATCACTGTATATCCAAAGAATCTTTTAAATTTATGAATTGTATAGATTAATGGGAGTATCCTAAAGTTTGTGTAAACCTCCAAACTGATGTAAGATAAAATTACTCAGTTTGGAGGTTATTTTTATGGCAAGAAGAAAAGACAGCCCACAAAAAGCAGCAATGAGAGAAATGATGCGTGACTATCTGAAAATAATGATATCAGCATCAAAGATGGCACCGATGTAACAGCATCATGCGACATGATGTCTGTCATTTGGAAGGTGCTTTGGATGAAGAACTGGATGAAGAATTAGGGTATTCCAAGTATGACTATCGAAACAAAGAAACAGACAATAGTAGAAATGGACATTCCAGCAAAACCATGCACACCAGTTATGGAGATATGGATGTGGCAATCCCAAGGGATCGTAATGGGGATTATGAACCTCAGCTGATTAAAAAATATCAGAATTCCGTAACTCAGGACATGGAAGAAAAAATACTTTCCATGTATGCCAAGGGAATGACAACTGGAGACATTGAATCCCATATGCGTGAATTATACGATATTGATATTTCTGACAGCACAATCAGCCGGATCACAGACAAAATCCTGCCGATTGTAAAAGAATGGCAGGAACGCCCTCTGGAAGAAGTGTATGCTGTAGTATTTATGGATGCAATCCATTATCATGTCCGCAGTGAAGGACGTATTGTAAAACGTGCGGTTTACATTGCTCTTGGTATCGATATGAATGGGAAAAAAGATGTTCTAGGAATGTATGTTGGAGAAAACGAAAGTGCAAAGTTCTGGCTTTCTATCATGAATGGATTAAAAAACAGAGGCGTTGAGGATATCCTGATTGCATGCGTTGATGGTTTAAATGGATTTCCACAGGCAATCGAGGCTGTTTATCCCAAAAACAGAGATTCAGCAGTGTATCATCCATCAGATCCGTAATTCAACGAAGTTTGTTTCATACAAAGACATCAAAAAACTAATGGCTGATCTGAAGCTTGTATATGCAGCTCCAACAGAAGAAACAGCTTTAAATGAGTTAGAATTGTTCAAGGATAAATGGGATTCCAAGTACCCGAAAATCTATAAATCATGGAATGATAACTGGGCAACCCTGTCCACTTATTTCAAATATCCGGAGGCAGTAAGACGGCTGATTTATACCACAAATGCCATTGAAGGATTCAACCGTCAGCTCCGGAAAGTGACCAAAAGCAAGACGGTTTTTCCGTCGGATGACAGCCTTTTGAAAATGCTGTATCTGGCAACCATGGATATCACGAAAAAATGGACCGGTCACAGGCAGGACTGGGGACAGATACATTCCCAGCTTGAAATTTATTTTGAAGAACGTCTGGCAGGACGGAACCTGTAAAGCAGTCAATTTTAGGCAGGTTTTATTGACATGCCTAAAAACTACTGTATAATGCAGATATGGGCAGAATCCGGAAAATCGGCTCTGCCCATTTGTAACTATTCACAAATCTTATATCAGTTTTTAACGTTTACACAAAACTTGAAACGGTCTCAAAATGATTTGAATTAATATAATATAATTTACCATTGAAATATTCTAATAAAAATCTAACTAGCCAAACAATAGCAAGCAATAGCACATATCCGTATTTTGATTTTACTTTTTTAAAAAGTTTAAGAGCAAATGGAGCCACAAAATATACCCCCAATAAAGAGCTAAGAAACCATGAAACGGAGTTAAATGTATATGGATTTTGGGTCCACGATTGTAGTAATGCTAAATTAAGTCCCAGCGAAATAAAACCAGATTTTAAATTTATATAAAACGCATTAAATTCCTCAAAACAAACAGCGCACACAATACAACAAATAAAATATAATGGATAAAACTTCACTATTTTATTTTTTATATATGAAAATACTCTTATATCCCTCAGATGCATATAAATGTTTATATGCTATTAAATATCCTGAGATAACAAAAGAAAATCACAGGCTCTTTGACTTATTTGATTTCCACGTACTCCAGCATGTATTAAAATATTATCAGTAACATAAATGCCTTCATTCCACTGATATAATTTATTCTATTTTAGTATTTACAGCTTCCATTGCTTAAACCATTCCCTTCGGTGCTTACATTATTCCCTTTATGCAAAATGATTTTATTTATATTTTTATTGACCGCATTATTTATTACCAGAAGTAAAACACTATAATGACAACGAGAGAAATATAAATAACTAATAGCATGAATCCATTTGCATAATTTTTACTAACGGTAACACATAGCTCTATCACGCACATCAGCCAAATTACGTATATTTCTAAAAATAAGAAACCCGATATAAGTGAAAAACACTTGTACAACACAATTTCCTAAGTCCTTTACCCAATAAAATAAAGTTGAATATTTTTCATCACCCATAAATTGAATATGATATAGACATATTAACAAAGTTAAAATCCATTTTGTATTGTCCAAACTCTTTATTCTATTATTCATATTCCTCCCTAATTTAGATAATACGTCCACACCGAAACATAAAATAATCGAATACATTGCGTCATCTAAATATTATCCTCTATTACACTAACCATTTTCTCCACAAGCTGTCTACAAAGCTCATCTGTTGTTGCCTCGGCCATAACTCGAATTACAGGTTCCGTGCCACTTTCCCTTAAAATGATGCGTCCATTTTCACCTAACATTTTTTCAATTTCATGTTTTTTTCTCTGAACTGCTTCGTTTTCTATTATTGCCTTTTTATCAATAACCCTTACATTCTGTAAATACTGTGGATACATTTTCATATTTTCACAAAGAGTATGTAAACTTTGCTTTTTCTCAAGAATAACCTCCATGAGCATGATCGCCGTAAGCATTCCGTCACCAGTCGTTGCATGCTTGCTGAAAATAATATGACCACTCTGCTCGCCACCAAGCACATAACCATGCTCTACCATAGCTTCATTCACATATTTGTCGCCAACCGCTGTTTTCAGATAATCAATGCCTGACTTTTCCAAAGCTTTGAACAATCCGAGATTGGACATGATCGTTGCAACTACTGTGTTGCCTTCCAAACGACCATTTTCCTTCAGATACTTTCCACATACATATAAAATGTAATCACCGTGGACTTCCATTCCTGTCTCGTCCACCGCAATGCAACGGTCTGCATCTCCATCAAATGCGAAACCGACATCCAGTTTGTTCTCCAAAACAAATTTCTGAAGATTTTCGATATGTGTGGAACCACAGTCCTTATTAATGTTCAGGCCATTTGGTTCATTGCCGATCACATATGTTTTGGCTCCAAGTGCATCAAAGACGCTCTTCGCTATGGATGAAGTGCTGCCATTGGAACAGTCCAAACCTACCCGCATATTTTTATAAGATCTTGTTGCCAATGAGATCAGATATCCAATATAACGATTTCTTCCGATTGCATAGTCTGTCGCTGTTCCTACCGCATCGCCTGTAGCAAAAGGAAGTTCTTCCACTATACCATCTATATAATTTTCCATTGCTTCTTCGATATCTGAAGCTATCTTATGCCCATTTCCGTCTATAATCTTGATGCCATTATCATAATACGGATTATGACTGGCTGACACCATGATTCCACAATCAAATTCCTCTGTGCGGACAACATACGCAACACTTGGTGTTGTGGTTACATGTAAAAGAAATGCATCTGATCCGGATGCTGTGATTCCAGCAACTAATGCATATTCAAACATATAACTGCTTCTTCTAGTGTCTTTTCCAATGACGATACGACCTCTATGTTCTCTGCTATAGTACCATCCTAAGTATCGTCCTATTTTATATGCATCATCTGCTTTAAGTACTTTATTGGCCTCGCCACGGAAGCCGTCTGTTCCGAAGTATTTTGACATAATTATTTATCTCCTATTTCAATTGCCTGTCACCCAAGGTTTGTATTCTTTTCCCTCAAGAATATCCGCTATTCTTTCACAAGCATGTCCATCACCATATGGATTACAAGCATGTGCCATTTTATCATATGCCTCTTTATTTTCGAGAAGCTCTTTAAAATTTTTATAAATCACTTCTTCATCTGTTCCAACCAATCTTAATGTTCCTGCATTTACACCTTCCGGTCTCTCAGTTGTATCTCTCATAACAAGAACAGGTCGGCCATAGGAAGGTACCTCTTCTTGAATTCCACCTGAATCAGTCAAGCACAAATGACATCTCGCTTCGAAATTGTGACAATCAACCACTTCAATAGGTTCAATTATATGTATTCTGTCACATCCACTAAGTTCTTCTTCTGCTGCTTTTCTCACAATCGGATTCATATGAATTGGATAAACAGCCTTGCAATCCTGATGTTCATCCAGAACCCTTCGAATAGCTCGAAACATATTATGCATTGGCTGTCCAAGATTTTCTCTTCTGTGAGCCGTAATAAAGATTAGTTTATCGTCACCTACCCACTCAAGTTCTGGATGATTATAATTTGCCCTAACAGTATGCTGCATTGCATCAATTACAGTATTTCCGGTTATATAAATCTTTTCAGTATCTTTTCCTTCTTTTACGAGATTGTCAGCAGCCATTCTCGTGGGTGCAAAATTATACTGTGATACAATCCCAACCGCCTGCCTATTAAACTCTTCTGGATATGGAGAATAAATATCATATGTACGAAGTCCTGCTTCTACGTGTCCAACTGGAACTTGTAAGTAAAAACATGCAAGTGCCGTAACAAATGTAGTTGATGTATCTCCATGAACAAGCACAATATCTGGTCTAACTTTTTCAAGCACTTCTTTTATTTTTTCAAGAATTCCTATAGTAATGTCAAACAGTGTCTGTCCTTGTTTCATAATAGAAAGATCATAATCCGGCACGACATTAAATGTTTTTAAAACTTGGTCTAACATTTGTCTGTGTTGCCCGGTAACGCAAACTATTGTTTCTATTGCATCTCTCTTTTTTAGTTCATTCACTAACGGGCACATTTTAATAGCCTCTGGTCGTGTACCAAAAACTAACATGATTTTTTTCATTCTAATATTACCTATTTAATAATTTCTTTATTAAATCTTTCATTCTATATTTTCTTATTCTATTTTTGTTATTAACATCTGTTAATTTGTAGTAATAAGAATTTGATATTTCAAAATAGCAATTAGATATTTCTCTATAGATTCCATCTAGGATCTGTTGGTCATTAACATACCTTATGTTTTCCTTAAGCAACTCTATCTTCTTTAATTTAACCTCTTCTAAATGTTTCACTCCGAGATTTTTTCCATGAAATCTTATTTTATAAAGTATCTCTGGAATATAAACAAATTTAAATTTTTGATATGCTCTTAACCAAAAATCATAATCTTCAACTAAAAATTTCGTAGTATCATATCCATGTAATTTTTCATGTACTTCTTTTTTATATAAAAAACTAGCAAGTACTATATTATTGTAATATATTTCATCTAAATTCTTATATAATTCTGATTCTCCTATTTTCTTGCCTTCTGCATTAATTGTTTCACACCTAGAAAAGACCAAATCTGCATCCTCTTTTTTCATAACCTCCAACATTCTATTTATTGCATTTGGCTTCATAATATTATCATCCGATGTCCATGTATAGTAATCCCCTCTGCAATGTTCAAATCCAATATTAAGTGATTTGGGTAACTTTTGATTTGTTTCATTATTAACCAGTTTTTACCCTATCATCTTTTTCCATGTATTCTTTAATTATACAAAGAGATTTGTCAGTTGAACAATCATTTACAACCACCAATTCAATATTTCTATATGTCTGTGATAATATACTATCAATAGCTTCTTTTAAATATTTTCTCCATTATAAACCGAAGAACAATTGAAACCATAAATTCTAAACTCCTTTATTTCTTTTAATCTGACAAGAATATTTGTTTTTATAAAATCATAACTTTCTTTTGCAATATTAGTTCTATAATAAACAATTAGAAAATATATATTAGGAACTATCATACAAACAATCGCACTGCCAATTAATTTTACATAAATATTTCCATTAATGTGATATGTAATAACGTATGTTAGTACAGTAGCTATAATTGTGTTTAAAAAGTATAGCATTTGTTTTGCATAATATTCAATTTTATTATATTCAACAAAATAGTATTTAAAAATTATAGAAGAGCCCCACCCAAAGTTTATAAAAAAAATAGAGAGCCACGTGGCTATTATTATACCATGTACTCCAAACTTTTTACCCAAAAAATAATTTAGTACTATATTAGCAATTGCTTCAACCAAAACATATACTCTGTTTTCCCAAAACAAACCTATTGCTGCAGAATACTGACTCCTTACATCCCCCATTGTTAATGAATAAAAATAGATACATATCAAAACAACATCTAACATCGGAAAGAGCAGTTTTTCTCCCACCCATATATACATAAACGGTTGGTATAAGCAAAATAAACATACCGTACACCAACCAGATAACCATGCATACATAAACGTAAACTTCATATAATCTTTATAATTTTTTTCAACTGACTCTGTTGCTATACTATTGCCAATTCCTGCTCCAATAGATGTTGTAGCTATAATTAATAAACCACTTATTGCATTCATTATATAATAATAATTTCCATAAATGGTTACTATATTTAAACCTAAAAACATGGATAGAAAAATATTATCAAATGCATTTCTACTCGCCATGCATATCTTTCCTACCATTAAACCTTGAATGTTCTTTCTTATTCCTAATTTTCTTTGTAACGATATATCTCCCTTACACTGATACTGTGGATAATACTTATTAGAATAAAATGCTGTAATACTGTTAGTAAATATCGTGTTCAATATTGTACAAATTATATACCCATAATAACTTTTAAATACAATAAGTGAAATAGTCTGTATAAAATACATTCCTAACTTGAATACTATGTTTACTTTACTAATAATATCTTCTCTTTGATGTGCTGTTAGAATACAAGTCTTATATGCAAACATAAAATAGCTTACAACCGTATTTCCAAGAAATAATAAATATAATATAGATAAATTAATATCTTTAGGGCATTCTCCATTAATTAAATATCTCAAAAATGGCATCAATGACACCCCTACGATCAATACAATACTTCCAATCACGCGATATACTTTTTTATAGTAATTCATAAGCGCGCATATACTTTCCGTATCATTTTCAGCAATCGGTTTGTACATATTATATACTATTGCACTTGAAAATCCCAATTCGGCTAAATTTAAAACCGTTAATATTGAAGTAAACAAACTATTCAGCCCCAGATACATGGAACCAAGAGTATATATAAAAACGGTTCTAAGCACAAATGGAAAAATTATATTAACTATTCTATTCAGAACTCCCCATAACATATTTCTAATTGCATTTTTAGTTCTTTCTAATTTCATTGTATATTCCTTTTTTGTTTTATTGCCGTATCACATCAATACTGTCACTCCTTCAAATTTCATTGCAAATAAACGTTTACTATTTAACAAATATTCTAAATCTTTTTGTGAAAAATTCCAACCAGGATGTATACCAGATACATTTGAAGGCCACGCTAATTCTCTTAAACAGCCATCATATTCATTTTCAAAATTATATATCTTATTCCTAAACTCAGAATTATAAGCAATCGTTTGTACAAACACTTCGTCACAACATATCGTGTGCATATACATATCTTTTACTTTTTTTTCCTGTTTAAGAATTTCAAGCAGCATCCCTTCTGTTATTGAAAAATATGCACATCCCTTTTTTATTATTAAATTTTGATTTTTTATTCTATTTACATGCAGTAACTTTTGCACTAATTTAGCAAATTCTCTAACGCCCTCTATTAAATGCCCCGAAACACCTCTTAGCTTACCATGTTCTGAAAATGGAATATAATATTTGACTCTTATACTATAGTCTATTGCATTATCAAAACCAATAAATTCATACCCCTTATTTTTTTCAAAAAAATCATATATATAATTCTGATTCCATAATGGATAATTTGCACCTGTCAAGAAATGGTAATATGCATGATGCCCGATTGCCGCCGCATGTTTCATCAATTCATATTCACACTGAATTTGCGTGTAACCTGCCCAATTAACAGACATCTGGTTAATAAAAAATATTTTCGCATATTGAGTCTCAAATTGCTCTGGTTTCATATTGCTTTTTTTATCTATATGTACTATTATATCATTTCTTTCATCATCTAAAGAATTAATAAGTAATTGTAATAAATCAGGTCGGTGATGTGCCATTATCATATATGCATGCTTATTCATTTTCTTTCTCCAAAATTGCTTTGTCTAAAAACTGATATGACTTATCCAATTTATCCAAAAATTCATCATTTGAATATTCTATATTTGATGTAAGTGCTCTAACGACATCATCCCATGAATGAACAACTTGTTTTTCTTCGTGAAGAAGTTCTATTAAATTTCTACTTCTAAAATCAATTTCCCCACTTTCCTTTTCATTTAAGAAAAAGAATCTTTTTTGAAAAATATTAGCAAATACTGTACCATGAAAAGACTGTACGAAAACGTATTCTGCATATTTCATTAAATTTAAGAAAACAATCGGACCACTTTCATTATAAAGAGTAAATTCAAATTTTTCCGGACGATATTTATACCATCTTGATGAATTAATTACATAAACTTCCAAATTCTTTTCCTTAGCAAAACGATGTACCAACTCATTCATTTTTTCATCTGGATAAGCCCATGAATAATAAAATATATATGGCTTATTTATCATTCTAACGCCTGTAATTCTATTCCAATCTGATGTGCTCAATAATAAAGTTGGATCTAATGTAACCTGGATTTTTTTATCTGTCAATTTTTCTAATGTATTTGCTCCACTATCTTCTCTGACAGATACCATATTAAAATCTTTTAACCATTTTTTTATATTTTCAGCATTGGTATCATCTATTTTATTCACGGCTCCTAAACTTGCCGCATAAGATATCTTTTTAGCAGTTCCTTTCCAAGGCAGAAAAAATGCTTCACTATAGTCTGCCATATATATATTCCATATTTGATCACTTCCTGCAATTAAAATATCATAATTTTTTTCTATTTTCGAAAGTTCTTCACTATTTTTATATTTTATTTCTGTCAAATTTAAATACTTGCTTCTAAACTGTGCATAACCAAGCTTCTGCCGTTTTATACTTTTTAAAAATTTTAAAGTAAACAAACTTTTTTTCGGATGTTTATAAAACTTTTTAGGAAATAATTCATAGATTTCTTTAGACTGATCTGTTTCTAAATTCAATATTTCAACTTTACAATCATATCTGTTTTTTATAACCTCTTGTAATGCATATGCCTGTAATAAAGAACCACAGTTATCGGATGCTGACAATGTTAAAATTCCTATTTTCATTTTTATTCCTCTAATTTCTTAATCCTTATAGACGCATAAGCCATATAGCATAAAATTGCCATCTGTGAGATATTATATATAAATGCCTCACTTATATTTCCTACAATCAAAGCAATAGCAGCACATATTAATGGAACTGAAATCACTCCTCTCCTCGCAATTTCTGGACCTGCAAATGCTTTTGCTAAAAATAAAAAATATATACTTACTCCTAAAATTCCTGTCGTAACCATTAATTCTATAATTAAATTATGTCCATATAATCCTAAATCAATTTTATGTCCATATCCATATCCACAAAATGGTTTTTGAAAAAATTGATATATTCCCTTTTTCCAAAGAAACGTTCTCCCTGATAATGTCACATCTTTTTTTAATATATCAATAATTAACCATGAAAATTTTTTTTGCAAATCAAAAAATACTATTCCTATCATTAATATAATTACACAGCATACTATCTTTTTTAATATAGAAATGTTCTTGTTATTTATATTATACCATCCGAGCCTCTTTTTACCGAAAAATATATTCAATATAAGATTTAATAAAATACATACCAATCCTGTGCCCGACTTCATTATAAAAGTATTTAAAATAATTATCATATTTTCGCAAAGACATTCCGCTTTATTTTTAGTGTACTTCACTTTCAAAAATGAAAGCATAGACATAAGCAATAATATAGGCGTAGTCTGATTTTTTGTTCCAAAAAAATAATATGGGGTAGACAAATAATCTTTCCCTGTTGTTATTCCATTTGGATATTTTATTGCCAAACCCAAATTTATAGTTAGCAATATAGTTAATACGAATAAAAGTATATTTGTATATTCCTCGCTATCCCTCAATAATTCTTTTCTAGAAATAAGATAGAAACCAATACAATTAGAAAGTAAAATAAAAACTGAATATACATTTACATTATTTCTATCAGAAACAAATATTACCCAAATGCCAAATAATATTAAAATATCCGAAGCTTCTACTTTTTTCAGTTTAGATCTATGATAGGATACATTATATAATCTATATAGTATGTATATCACAATTGCTGAAATACCCACAATATTTCTTGTCCAATATAACAATTTTATTATATAGTGAATAATTTTATTATTTAAGAATAATGCATTCGTAATAAAATTCGTTTCACCTATCGTTGACATACCCTCTGGAATAAAAAATAAAATTGAAAAAATAAATATTTTTATCTTACTCAAACTAATTTTCATATTTCTTTCCCATCAAACTATAAATCCACCTTTGTTAGCAAAAATTTCCTGTTTCATCATCTTTTTCTTTTCTTCTGTAATATTACCTATAATAAAATCTTCATTATATCTTGGTAGCATATCTAGTCGTTTGCTTTGCTTATTCACATATTCCTGATAAGAACAAACAAGTGTACATGGATTACCTGCATATACCCCTTCTTTACAATCTTTAGTCACAACACTTCCTGCGCCTATAATAACATTATCTTCTATAGTAACTCCTGGAAGAATTATGGTTCCAGCTCCGACAAAAACATTATTTCCTATTTTGACGTTTGAAATTTTTGTATATCCCAAAATATTTTTTGTACTTGCATCATGTGCCAATATATGTACTCTTGGAGCTAATGTAACATTATTTCCTATCTCAATCAACCAACAATGCCCCGGATCGATAATAACACCTTCTTGAGCGTGAAAATTATCGCCCACACTCAATCCATCTTTTATCAATCGTTCAAGATCTATGGTTCCTCTTATTTTTGCCTTTATTTTTTCAATTATTTTTTTCATTTTTGATATTCCCACATTTTTCATTTTTTATCCCAAGTAAAACATCCATATATGCATCTATATCCCCATCATAATTTCTCGTATCACCTCTAATCACTTCAGGATTCTGTATATAATCTTTAATTCGTTCTGCAATACCCTCAGCATCCATATTACATATCAAACCATTGATACCATCTAATACCTGGTCCTCAACAGAATTGTAATTTGTTACTATAATCGGCTTTTCTAAAATTTTTGCCTCATCTAAAACAACACTTTTTCCTTCATACCTAGAACTTTGCACTATAATATCTGCATATTTTATATATGGATATGGATTTTCACGCATTCCTATTAAATGAACATATTTTTCAACAGCTTTTTCGCGTATTTGTTTTTCAAGTGCTTTCCTTTCCTCACCTTCACCAATGATGAACCATTGAAAATTTATTCTACACTCCCTTAAAATTTTTGCTGCATCTACAACCATATCATATCCTTTAAGTTTAACTAATCTTCCAACAGATACTATCTTTATGCAATCTTTAAATCCCATAAATTCTTCTGGTTGATTTTCTCCCGCCAAGCGGGTTATTAATTTTTTAGAAGATAAATTTTCAAGGCACACCACTTTCCCCTTTAGTTCTGGAAATTCCGTCCTAATGCTTTCTACACATTTTGTTGAAATCGTTGCTATCAAATCTGCTTTTTTTAAATAATTTCTTTCTATTTCATTCGCCAACTTAATATTTGAAATATCTGTATGAAAAAAAGTAACATACCTTTTACTCTTCACTTTATCAAACGCGTAGTATGTTGGTTCACCACTTTGAAAAGCAACAACTACATCATACATTCCTTCAACATTTTCACATAATTTCGAATAAATATCTTTCCACCGATGCGCTCTCAACACATCATATTCTTTCCACCTAATAAGTTCAACAAATGTTACAACATATTTTATCACGCTCATTAAATATTCATGAATTTTTCTATTTTCAGAATTATATAACGCCCTTGCTCTTGACTTTAGTTCAAGTATTTTCACCTGTTCTGGAATCTGTTTTAAAAAAGCTCCTTGTTTTTGTAATAATAATAAATCTACATCATATTTTGAATAATCAATTAAATTCAACAAATTAACCAGACTCTTCTCTGCTCCTCCAACTTTCATAGACGCACAAACAAATAGTATTTTTATTTTTTTCATAATTATTTACCACTTTACATTTTTTTATCCAATATACTTTTATTTTTTTCATTCTTCCATTTCTTATAAAATAAATTTCCTAAAGGTATTGTAACAATTACCAGTATCCTATTTAGGATTGATAATTCCAAACACTTCGGTACTTCAGTCACCAAACATTTTCTATAACAATTATAGATAATAGCCCCTTTTATATTAGCCTTTAACCCACATTCTCTTGACATTAATTCCTTTCCTCGTGCCATTGAACCGCAAGGCGATTGGAATTTCATGGGTTTATCATTGCTCGTCAATCCTTCCTGTAAATACTCACACTCATATATTGCTTTATTTATATATACAGAATCATACTTTTTCCCTATTTCAATCCAACAAACATCCTCACCAAGAATCTCTCATTTGGGAATTGGAAATTGATTTTCTTTTTAGAACATTTGTCCGAAACACTTCCCATATCTCCTGGTCTATTTTCTTTTATCCGATACTTGATATAATTTGCAACTAATTCATTTTCTTCTAATGAAACAACAGCTTTCCCATCAGATTTAATTTTTAGAAATGTAAAGGAACCAATTTTCATATTATCTTTATATTTACTATAAATTCCACTGATAATTTCTATAGCATCGGGTAATAAGCAATCATCACTGTCCACGATCATTGTAAGTTCTGTTTTTATCTGTTTTACCCCTGTATTTAAAGCTGTATGTTTTCCACCATTTGCTTTTTTTATATATTCTATTTTGAATTTTGGTTCTCTTTTTATTTTTTCTATATACTGATCTGTTTCATCCCTGCTTCCATCATCTACTATAAGCCACCTAAAATCATAATTTGTTTGTTTGCATAAAGAATAATATAAATTTTTTAATTCTGATTTTCTATTATATGTCGGTGTGATTACCGTAACTAATTCCATAATTACCTCTTATCTTATAATTTTAGAATATAATTGCAATGTTTGATCTACTACAAAATCCCATGAATAATTTTCCCTTATATATTTTTTCAAATCATTTTTTCCAAATTCATCATTTTTTAAGCTCTCTATTAATTTTTGCTTTAAGCTTTCTGTATTCTTACTCTCAAAATACTGCACATATGTCTTCCCTACTTCTTTATTTTCAGGAATATCGCTCACCAAACACGAACAATTATAGCTCATCGCTTCCAAAAGACTCATGGGCATTCCTTCCGCCTCACTTGGAAATACAAATAATCTCGCATTTGAATAGAGTTCTCTCAATACTTTTCCCTCAACAAATCCAATTAATTTTACTCTATCATCCTCTTTGGCTTTTTTCTCAATCATCTCTCGATATTCTGTTACATACTCAGTGCCCCCTGCAATAACCAGAGGTAACTCACAGTCAATTTGCTTATAAGCATCCATCAAGTATTCTAAACCCTTTCCAGGCACCACTCTGGACAAATAGAGAATATATTCTTTTTTGTTCAATCCATATTTTTTAGTAATTTCTACCGCTTTTTCTCTTGGTTGTTCTGCCACTCCATTTGGAATATAGTTTGTCTCGCGATTATATTTTTTTTGAAAATACTCCTTTTGTTCTTTTGAAAGAACGATTATTTCGTCTGCATATTTTGCAGCTATTTGCTCGCCTAATTGAATAAATTTCGCTCCAAATCCCTTCCACTTTGGTGTTTTATAATTCAATCCATGAACAGTAACCACTGTTTTTTTCCCTAGTATATGAGGAATAATCAAAAAAAAGCTTGGTCCTATTGCATGATAATGAATAACATCATATTTTCCAAATAAGGCTCTAATTGTCGCTATAAAAGAATATACTACTGCATCCGTATTTTTTCTTTCAATTGTAGGAATATCTATAATTTGCACACCTTTATACTCTTTGGGACATTTAAAACCTTTTTTATGTCGATTATATGCGACCACTTCATTTCCTTTTTCTACCATCCTTGTTGTCAATTCTTCAACAACAACTTCTATTCCACCTTCTCTTCCAGGTATTCTTTTGTGTCCAATCATTGCAATCTTCATATTAATTTTCCTTACTCACCGTATCATATAAATTTAAATACCATCTTTGAAGTTTTTCTGCTTCTGAAACAATATCATACCCTGCATCTATAAGTTCCTGCCTCGCATTACCATTTCTAGTAATTGACGTATTCATTATCTCTTTTGCCCATTCTTCTTTATTTTTATCAAGATTAATCATTTTAATATTACTTGTAATTAGTAATTCCTTCGATATCCTATTAGAAACTAAGCATGGCATTCCACTTGCCTGCGCTTCTATTCCGACAACCGGTAATCCCTCAAACAAAGACGGCATCACAAAAATATCCATTGCCTGATATAATTCAGCCACATCTGATCTATCAATAAGTAAAGTTACTTTATTCTTTAAGCCAAGTTTTTCAATCTTTTCCTCAATTTTTTTCTGATTCTCACCTTTCCCCACCAACAATAAATGAGCATTGGGTTTGAATTTAATAACACAGTTAAAGACATCTATTAGAAACATTTGATTTTTAATATAACAATATCTACCTACATGTCCAATAATAAATTTATTTTCAATTCCCAACTCTTTTCTTTTTCTTTCTCCAATAATAGAGTCGTACTTGAATTTTTCAATATCAACTGCATTTCTAACGATTTTAAAAGGTCGTTCATGGAACATAAATCTTCCAGCAACTTCTCCACACGCACAATTAATTGTTGCCACTTTTGTTATGTTTTTTTGTGCAATAAATTTAATTGGAAGTTTTATATCTCTATCGAATTTTGAACTATGACTATGAGCTATGCGAACTGGTACGCCACTATTTTTTGCAGCTTGTAATGGAAAATATGACATTGCATCAATATGTGAATGTATTATTTTATACTCTGGATGTTCCATGAAAAATGCTTTCATAAATCCAAAATATTTTTTATAATTCTGAGGATATAATCTTGGTGCATGATACACTTTTCCACCCATACTAATGATTTCATCCTCATATGCACCTTTTTCGATACGATGTGTCAAAAAGTCAAATTGTACTTTTGTTCTATCTATATTACGATAATAATTCATTAACATTGTTTCAAGTCCAGCTCGATCCATTATGTTAACAACCTGTAAGATACGTATCATTATTTTTCCTCTTTTTACATACTTCCTTTTCCCGTCAACACAACCTGCACTGTCTTAGCAAGAATCCGCAAATCTTTCCCTATACTCCAGTCCTTAATATAAGCTGTATCCAACTTCACCACATCCTCAAAATCCGTGATATCACTCCGCCCAGACACCTGCCACATTCCTGTAATTCCAGGTTTTGCAGACAATCTCGCCTTGTGATGTAACTTATACTTCTCATATTCATCCACTGTCGGTGGTCTTGTTCCTACCAATGACATATCTCCTAACAGCACATTGAAGAACTGTGGGAATTCATCCAGACTGAGTTTTCGGATCAGATTACCGATTCCCGGAACATACTTTCCATCTGCATCAAAATGACTTCCGATGATTCGCGGATCATCTTCCATCTTAAACATCATACCATCTGCCACTCGGTTCTGTTCCAACAGTGCTTTCTTCCGTTCTTCCGCATCCAGATACATCGTACGGAACTTGTACATCTTGAACAACTTACCGTTCTTACCCACACGTTTCTGTGTGAAGAAAATTGGTCCCGGCGACTTGATATAAATCAGTGGTCCCAAAATAATTGTAAGAATTACTGTGATGAGTGATCCTGCGATGCCTCCTGCGATATCCATCACACGCTTGGTCAGATACTGCCGGTTACTGACCAGCTGCATCCCTGATGTCAGTACCAGATATCCACATACTTTCTCTGCGATCTGATGATTGTCCGCATCAGCGAAATCCTGCATGATAGAATAATGTGTCACAATTCCCATCTCCGAGAATGCTTCCATATATTCTTTGCCGAAATGCTGCTCCTGCGGTAATACGATCAACGCCTCATCTACCCAGTTTCTGCATACCCATTCTGTCATCTCTGACTCTGGAATAAGAGGGATTCCCTCATAAGTGTCTGATACTCCTTTTTCTCTGCCTATCAGTACAATTCCTGCTGGAAAATAGGTTTGAAAATTATTGCTGCGCACATTTTCCAACACCTGCTCAAGATACTCTGACGTGGTAACTAATAATAAAGAATTTTCTCCTTCTTTCGACTGCCGGCGCATCACATGCTTCTTCCATAAGATCCTCACCAGATATCCACCTATCAATTCATAGATTCCCAACAAAAACAATACTGTTCGAGAGAAATCATCTCCAGACTTCACTGCAAACAGATAGAATGCAAGCAGCATTTCCAGAAGACATACTTCTTTTACCGCAGATACCAGCTCAATATAATAACCGCGTTTTAGGATATCCCGATATCCATCTATAAAAGATATACAAATTCAAATACTGCCAATAAAAGCACAACATTCTGATAAACGGAATCACTATATAATCTGCTAAGCTCTCTATGTCTTCCAAAATATGCCAGTGCCAGACAAATCTGCATACACATTAAATCAAGGACAGCAAAATCCAGATGTTTCAGCCATCCTTTATTTCTCTTACGATACATAACAATCCCTTTATGATAAGTTCTTTTATCGACAAATAACCTTATCAATTTTACCACAAATATAAATCGATTACAACGCTAGTTGCCTTTTGTATATTTGTAATAGTTTTCTCTTCCAGCCAATATGATATTTGCCAGATATTTACCTATATGCTACAATAATTTCTGTCGGGCTTCAACAGCTCCCATCTAATCTTAAATTATAATTAATAAACGAGGATCATACTATGAAAAAATATTTTAAATGTCTGACTAAGATGCAGCTTATTTCCTTTTTGCTTTTATTCCTGACTGCATTTCTGTTCAATTACTGGACACCATATGCAGCCGATGATTACTCTTATATGTATAACCTCGGCAATGGCGAACGGATCACTTCTGTATTCCAAATCTTTCCATCCCTTGCCGTCCATTATATGCAATATGGCAATGGACGTATTGTATCACACTTTTTTGTAATGCTGTTTCTTACGGCACCAAAAATCATTTTTGATGTGCTGAATGCCTTTCTTTTTGTTTTCTTTATCGCTTTTGTTTTACGTATTACTGCAAGTAAGAAATCATTCAGTGTCCTTCTGTTTTTTGCAGTGCCTACCCTGTTTTGGTTATATATGCCTGCATACGGTCAGGTGTTTCTCTGGCTGACCGGCTGCATTAATTATATGTGGAGTTATCTGTTTGCTCTGTTGTTTCTGAATATTTATATCTCGTTACTGCGTGGAAAGTCCCTATTGGATAAGAAGTGGAAGCTGATTTTATTCTGCCTGTTCACATTTCTTTTTGGTAATTATTCTGAGAATGTATCCTTTTCAGTTATATTCACAGGATTTCTTCTTATGTGCGTCACGATGTATCAACATAAGACTATCCGGAAATATCTGTCATATGTGTTCCCAATCACCTGTGGAGCAGCGGGCTATCTGGTTTTATTACTCAGCCCCTCCGGCAGTGCGAAGTTTTCCGATAACCTTACCTTATCCGTTCTTGCAAAAAATGGAATTGATCTTTTCACCACTTATTATAATATGTGCAAATATCCTTTGATCCTGTTTTTCATTTTACTCTGCATTGCTGTTTATCACAAAATGGATAAAAATGAGATTCTGATTGCGATTGCCTACCTTTTTATCAGCTTCGTTGCAGCGGCAATGCTGATCATTGCAAGCTATTTACCTGAAAGAAGTATTGCAAACAGTGTTGTTTTCCTTCTTATCGGTATTGTTCAGCTGCTTCAGATTCTCCGGCGCAACAGTCATCTGGAATGTCTCACATTGTGCGTATGCGTATATCTTCTCATCAGCAGTGTAATGGCTTACTGGGATGGTTCCTACGATATTTACCGTGTGCACAGAGAACAGACTGCCAGAAATGAACGCATCGAGAATTCTATTGTTTCTGGCGAACTGACGATCGGGGTTCCCATCATCACTTCTACAACAAAGTATAGCTGTAAATATGGATTATTAGATCTTAATCCACAGGATTCCAGCGAACCATTTCCAAATGCATATGTAGCAAAATACTATGGATTGAATAAGATTTATGTCACTTATCCAGATGCTTCTGATAAATAAATGCAGTAAACAAATACACCGAAACAATCTGTTCATTAACTCGGATTGTTTCGGTGTATTTGTTTAGATTTTTTTCTGTAACAACCAGTCATAATACTCTCTGAGACCATCTCTGATTGGTATTAATGCATTCTTATGAACGCTCATGATCCGTCCATTATTCAGTATAATCTTTTTTGCATCGACACTTCTGGCTGAAAGATACTCCACTTGTGGTTTTAACCCCATTTCCTGTAACATTTCTATAATGTCTCTCTGTGATGTTCCAACATTGGAGCTGAGATTGAATGTATCAAATTCCCCATTATAAGTAAACAGAACCATTAACATTCTACACACATCATCGATATAAATATAATCTCTGATATTATTTCCATCTCCCCAGATTTCAATTTTTTCTTCCTTAATCGTTTTCTTCAAAGCAGCATCAATAAAACCTACTCCCTTATTGAAATCCTGTCCCGGGCCATAAGGATTTGATATTCTCGCAATCAGAATCTTTGTATGTGCCTGATAATTAAATGTCCGAATGGTATTCTCGATACACAATTTCACATTTCCATAATGATTGATTGGTCGTGGAAGTGCATCCTCGCTGATTGGCTGTATTTCCTGATTTCCATAAACAGTTCCACCTGAAGATAAAAATATCATACGAATTTTCTTATCAACGATCATTTTACAAAGCTTTGTAGTCTGGATGAAATCTCTCTCATATCCCTGCAGATACTTTTCATTAGAATTTCCCGGATTCACTGTACTAAGTGCATGTACGACATAATCAATCCCCTCCAATGCCTCCATCAGGGAATAGTCATCAAAAAAATCTCCACATATATAGCGAACACCTTCTACCTTTTTCGCAGGTACTGACATATCAAAACAGAAAACTTCCATATTACTCTTTATCAAATGTTCCGATAAATTTGTTCCAATAAATCCTGCTCCACCGATAATCAATACTCTCTTTCCCAAAGTATACTCCTTTTTCTTACCTGTCTTTTTCTTCTGCTTCGCTCTGGTTCTTTTTATAATCCAACAATTTCTTCTCGATATAGATTGGTCTGTGCTTCTCCTGTATATACATTCTTGCAAGATATTCTCCAATAATTCCAAGGATCGTAAGTTGTATTCCTCCAAGCAATAATATCAGAACAACAATTGTCGGGTATCCCGGAACCGGATTCCCGATGCATAATTTTTGTATCACAACAACAAATAAATAGATGATTGCACATAATGAAGTAAATAATCCCAGTCCTGTCGCGATTTTCAATGGAAATGTCGTATATGAGATAAAACCTTCTACTGCATATCTGAATAATTTATTGATGGACCATTTGGTTTCTCCTGCATTACGCTTTTCCGCAGTATATGGAATATAGCAGGTATTGAATCCAACCCAGGAAAAACCCTTAGAAAACTGTGGTACTCCGGCAAACTCAAAACAGCATCTACAACCGGTCTTCGAAATGTCCTGAAATCGGATGCGCCGGGAAAGAATTCTATCTCGCTTGTCCTGTTAATGATTTTATAAAACATATCTTTCAACTTACTGACAAGCTTTCCTTCCTGACGCTTCTCCTGATATGCTGCAACACAGTCAAATTCTTCATTATCCTGAAGAATCTTCACCATTCTGGCAACTGTTTCCGGTCTTTGTTGCAGATCTGCATCAATCACCGTTATAAAATCTCCTGTTGCTTTTTGAAATCCGGCATAAATTGCGGCTTCTTTTCCAAAATTTCTGGAGAAAGTTTCCACGACAACACATGCTTCGTGAAGATTAAATACGCTCTCTAACGCTTCCTGTGTCTTATCCTTACTTCCATCGTTGATGAAAATCATTTCATATTCATATTCTTCTGCATCAAAAACATGCTTTGCTGCATGATAGAAATCCCGGATATTATCCTCTTCATTATAGCATGGTACCACCAAAGATAATTTCATCTTATTCATTCACTTTCCGTTATTTTCCATACACTCTGATTGCCGCATTATAACATCGCTTCGCAAAAGCATGTTTCGGATCATTCTTATTCGGTACAATCTTGCGAACTGCGATTCTCAACATTTTTTTATATGGATTCTCTGCCTGTGCCTGCATTGGGAGCTTTTCTCTGACTTTCATGTGTGTTGCCCCCATCTCTTTCATGATCATCTGCCAATCTGTAACATGAACCTCAAATATTTCCGGTCTTGCCTTATATGCCATAAGAACAAGCTGCTGGTCATCATCCATACAATCCAACATAAGAAGTGCATTCATCGCATCTTCTACCAAATGCCAGAATGTCGGCACCAGTTCTCTTGATAACCCATACATACATCCCATCACACAGTCATCCTGAAACTGCAGACTTTGCAGACCTATTACTGAATCAGGATCATGTAAACAGGAAATGTGTATCTTATTCTTAAAATCATATTCCCACAGAAAATTATAGTCCTCCGCATCACTGTAAGTAATTCCACCATGGTCGAATCCAAAGTCCATCCATACAACATTTTCAGATAATAATCCTCTTTCATAAGCATCATTCATGAAATAGTACTTCATCATCCACAGATAATCATATTTTGGATTATTGGAAGATGCTTCCGGAAGATATCTGAAGTTCAGGAAATCTTTATTATGAGATATTTTTTCCAGCTTTGGCAAAAGACCTGGTACAAGTTCAAACAAATTATCAATCTGTATAATAATCGTTTTCTCTCCCAATCCGTATTCTGCCCTTATTCCTTTGATGATTTCTGCGCTGTCAGAATCCGTATACACTACCAACGTATTTTGGATTCTTGCCCATCTTTTAAATTCATCAAAATACCGCTGTGCTGTTCTTCGTAAATCCTTATTCTTATCCTGCCCTCTTCCTATGTCAAAAAAGTCTGTTACAAGTGTTATTTCTTCCATTCTTCTTCCTCTAATTCTTTTCTGGTTACTCGAAACGCGTTAATGCATAACATAATTTCTTTTTACTGGAATTTCCTAACATAATCACAAGATCACGTATGAAATATTTTCGAATATTTCTTACTACAATTTTAATCTGCCCATTTTTCAGAAGTCCCCACATTCTTTGTCTGTAAAAAATCTTCTTGGAATCTTTTGTTATGCGGGCATTATAAATCTGAACTGCTTTCTCCGGATTTGTTGCTGAAGTTATACTTTGCCGATATTTCACCACTACATGATCAAAATGATTAATATGATCTCCATTTGCCGTTATCTTCAACCAAAAGGGATAATCCTCAATCAATGTATATGCTTCATCAAATCCTTGATATTTTTTTAGAAAACTCATTTTATAAAATGCGGCTGGTGAGCATATTATATCATTATCTTTTAATAAGTGCTTATATTGTTTCTGTGCACTTTCTGCATAGAATTTATTTTTTTTCTCTATATCCTCTTTGTGTATGGCAGGACTTTTTCCATCATCCTGTACCCATTCTGCTTCTCCAACTGCGATCTCCCATTGATTCTTTATACAAGCGTTCAGGCAATCCTCCACACTATTTACAGTTAATATATCATCCGCCGCAAGGAAATTTATGTAATTGCCATTTGAATATTTAAGTCCCAAATTTGAATTTGCCACAGTTCCATAGTTTTTACTTTGTGCAATCAATTTTGTATTTGTAAAGATATTTCCATTATCCTTTAACCATTCTTTCTCCAAGTTGACAGTATTATCCTGTGAGCAATCATCTATTATTATTAATTCTATCTTGGGATGATTCTGCATTTTTATACTTTGTAACGCTTCAATTATATATCGCTCTGCATTATACGATAATAATATTATTGTGACCAATATATCGCCATTCATTTTCTTCTCCTATTTGACTTTTACAAATCTATTTTCCACGTTTCATAAACACCTGTTCGACCACCAAATCCCTCTTTTTGTGAAATAAGACCTTCATTCAAATAAATTCTTCCATGTTCCGTAGATATTCCAAAATCGAGCCACATTTTTTCCTGTTTATATTTTTCTATTATTGTTGCAATTACTAAGTCCAGCCCGCCTATTTTTCTTGCTTCTTCATTTGCCGCCATATACTGTGTATGAATAACATTTTTGTATTCAAAAATAACTGCACCTGCAATCATTTTTTCATCTTTTATAGCAACAAACAGACCTATATTTTCAGGAAATCTATCATGAAGCATTTTTAATTCTTCTGCCGTATGTACCGCTTTAGTTTCATGACGCTCTGCCAATACCTTATTTTCTAAATTAATAAAATTAATATATGACTCCATATCCGTACATATTTCAATTTTTACTCCCTCTCTTTTAGCTCGCACTATTTGTGCTTTTCTACCTTTTGGCATTTTTAATGGATTTTTTAAATTTACATATGTAGAAGCATCTACTATCTCTAGTTTTGCTTTGTGCTCATATAATGAAAATCTATCTTCCTCTGCTGGTTGATCAAAAAATATATAGGGGATAGTTTTATATTTAATTTCTTTATAGCCATTCTCTTTCCCGTATTTTAATAACTCATCAAAACATTCATTCATTATGTGCTGTTTCATTCTTTCATTAGTAATAAAACCTCCGTATGTTAATCCACCATGTGATATTAATTTATTTTCATTCTCATTCATTGGTAATAACGCAATTAATCTATCATCTTCATCATAGAACATTAACGAATGATCAATAAAACGATTGCTATGGTATTCCATGTAGTTTCTATCAAACATGAATAACGAATTTTTACTTGTTTTATTAAAATCATTCCACTCTTCTTTCTTTTTTGCTTCGTAGCGACATATTGAAATCATTTATTATTTATACCTCTTTGCCAAACTCTGTACCAACCAAGCTACCTACTTCATATTCACAAATTTTAAAAATTCATCATAATTTCTTATATAATCCTCTTCCTTATAAACATCTGAAGCTAAAACCATAAGAACTGCATCTGAAGAGAAATCATACATTTCTCTCCAAATATTATTACTAATATAAAGTCCCTCATACGGTTTTTCTAACGATACAATTTTTTTTTTTTCCATTATCCAACATTAGTTTGCAAGAGCCGTGAATACATATCAATATTTGTTCTAATGATTTATGTGCATGCTGTCCCCTTGTAACTCCTTTTACCTGTATCATACATATAGTAAACACGCTTAATTTCAAATGGTATATCCTTATGTTCCTCTAGTGCAACTAATTGTCCTCTTTCATCTCCGTGTTGTTGAAACACATACTTTACTATTTGCATTTATTTTCTCCCCTTATTTATCTAAAACTATTTATTATATTGATTACATAATCTATCTCTTCATCTGTCATTCCATAATACATTGGAATACTTAATTCTGTAGCTGAAATATCTTCTGCTATAGGCAACGTACCTTTTGAAATATTCAAATTCTTGTATGCCCCTTGCTGATGCATTGGAATTGGATAATGTTTATTCGTTCCTATTCCCTTTTCATGAAGATATTTTTCCAACTCTTCTCTTCTTTCACATCTGATACCAAAGATATGATAAACATGCTTTACATCATCCATCTTCTCCGGCAAAATAATCTCTGGATTCTGAATACCTGCATAATATTTTTCCGCTGTAGCTATTCGATTTGCATTCCAATCATCCAGATGCCGTAACTTAATTCGTAAAACCCCTGCCTGAAGTTCGTCAAGTCTGGAGTTGTTGCCCTGATAAATATGATGATATTTATAATCTGATCCATAGTTCCCCAGTGCCCTGACCTTATCTGCAAGTTTTTTATCATTTGTAACAAATGCACCTGCATCCCCCAAAGCGCCAAGATTCTTACCCGGATAGAAACTGAACCCTGCTCCATATCCCAGGCTTCCGGTTTTTCTCCCCTTATATTCTGCACCATGTGCCTGAGCAGCATCTTCTATAACAATAAGTCCATACTTTTTAGCAATCGTGTTGATTTCATCCATCTTTGCCGGCTGCCCATACAAATGTACTGCCATAATTGCTTTGGTTCTATCCGTAATTTTATTCACAATCCCTTTTGGATTAATATTAAAATAATTTTCTTCCGGTTCTACAAAAACTGGTGTTGCCCCAGTATACGATACTGCCAAAGCCGTTGCGATAAATGTATTGGAAGGTACGATTACCTCGTCGCCTTCTTTGATTCCATATGCCTTCAATGCAAGAAACAATGCATCCAGACCATTTCCACATCCGACACAGTACTTTGTTCCGCAATATGCGGCAAATTCTTCTTCAAATGCAGTCACCTCCGGTCCCTGAATGAACCAGTTTTTCTCATATATCTCCTGCATTTTAGCAAGTACTTCATCTTTTATTTCATTATGCATTTTTTCAAATGATACAAATGGTATATTCATTTCGTCATCTCCTATTAATTATAGACTTTATTAAGTATACTATAGCTGATTTTCCAAGTCAATTTATCCCTATTATTGCTTTTTCACTTTTTGCATAACCTTATGAAATATGCCTTTTAACATATCAATAAAATACCTCCATTCTACACTTCTTCCAAATACAAGATAATTTACCCCTAAAGGAATCACAAAACTTACAACTAGCCCAAGAATGATATTAAACAATACATTCCTCGTATACAAATTCTTAAACAACAAGACGCTGACACATCCGCTGATAATCGCCCATAGCATATACCAGAAAAATTTCAAATAGAAAAAATGTACTTTTTTTTCAAATAAAAAGCGATAATTAATCCACGCAATTGACGCAATTGATATTGTCGTACTCACCGATGTTCCAAGAAAAATTCCATAAATTCCCATCTTTGCAAAGTATGCCAATGCTACGGATACCACAAGGTTTACTCCACCTTCCAAAAGTGCAATATATTTTACGAATGGTTTTGGACTATATAACCCCGCTGCACTTCTAAATGCTTCAGCCGCCTGCGTACAAAAGCGAAGATAATTATTAAATACTAACACTGCTACTGCTGCCATGGGGAAAACATAATCCTCTCCCAACCATACTTTTCCAATGAATTCGTTGAGCAGAACCAACAATGCAATAGAAGTATAAGATGTTATCAAATAATTTAGGAAATTCAGTTTATTATAAAACTGATATATTTCTTCCTTATTATGACCGATGAGATAATTTCCAATATTAGCAGTAATATAGCCAAACGACCTGTTAAAAAGATTGTTAATAATTCCAATGATCAATGTATATCCAGAATAAATTGCAACCGCAGTAAGATCCGCAAATGCAGACAACAGAATATTATCTGTACCAACAACACAATAACTTGCTATTTTAATTACAAATAGTGCCTTCACATTGTATACAATCTTGTCCTTGACTTCTTTTTCAATCTCACCATGCAGATTTTTATCATTCAGGTAAGGGAACATTTTTCCTGCTTTTATATAAAGATACAAGTTATTCAGCACTGTAAAAATGAGTTTCACGATCAGAGATGCAATATAACTTTTCCACACACAGATAATAATGATCTGCAAAATTCCAGTCACAATATAAAGAAATGTATCTGCATTTTTATTAATATAATCCTTCTGAGCAGACACAATAATTGTTCGGCGATATGCCATAAAATAAGACAATACAGCATCTAATAAAAAAATCAGATATACCGCAATTACATAATTCTGATCAATGGTTGTCCTGACAAAAAAAGGTAAAAACGGAATCAGCACCAGTCCAATTACTGCCACCGCTATTCCAATATAACGGTACAGTCTGCTGAAAAGCTGCATAATCGCTTTCACTTCGCCATAATTTTTCTCTTCTAATGGCTTATACAGGCTGTATCCTATAGAACTTGCCACCCCTAGTTCCAAAAGACTTAACATGGAAATCACACTGACTACCAGTCCGTTTAATCCCAGTAATTCACTACCAAGGTATACGGTAAATACCTTACGGTTAATGAATCCAATAATCGAATTTGCCACATAATACATAATTGCAGAGAATACATTCATCACTGCCATTTTCTTTCTATTGCTCATAAATTTACTTATCCTTTATCGAATTCTTATTACAGTTCCCTGGTTATTATCTTCTGTTCCACAAATACACTGCCAGATTTTATCATTCAACATATGTTTATTATACTCACCAATTCCCATAGAAAAAACAGCTGCAATGTGACTATTCTCAGCTTTTACCAAATCAATAAATGCTTCCGTAACTGCATCCGTATGATTGCTGTTTTCTCCAAGCATCTCCTCTCTGTTTTCTGCCTGAATATTTTCCTGATATATGGGTTTTTAAAAAAAGAATAATTTCTTTTCCTGAATCTGTAATCTTCTGCATTTTTCCAGGGTATCCTTTGATACAGTACCCTTACTATCATCAACAGCACATAAAATATATTCATTCTCTTCCACCATCTGAATTTCTTTGTTTTGCTGAAAATAATGTATATTCCTGTGTTTCTCTATCCACAAAAGCTACATGATTATCTGGATAGTACACGTACTCTCTTCCACCATCTGTCACTTCCGGTATATCCACATCCTCATCATAGTAGGTACTGATATCCGACTGAAATGCCCCACTATAGTATTTATCATACACCGTCTGTGCAATCACATCATAATTTGTCCGATAAACCGCATAGTCCTGACTGTTACCGATATAAGAGCTGCCCGCACTCATGAGCATTGCCGCAGAGGCATTATTTCCTTTTGGAATTACAATATAATCGATATTAGCCTGACTGATAATTACTTTTCCAAGGAAACCACTCACATCACAATTATTGCTTTCAAGCATATTCCATAAGTATCCGTCATCTCCTTCCATAACTTTCTGGATATTCGCATTATATTCACGTATACCATACATAATCGAATTATCTGCAAGCACCGTAACCGGGCTTTTCTCCTGCCTGTCCTTCTCAATAATATCGCATACGTCTACCGTATTCTGTGGCATTTGATAGATATTCTCCGGAAATTGAAAAAATTGTTGCATGCTGATTCCCGATGTCATTGCAAAACATAAAGCACATATGCCTGCCGCAAAAACCTTTCTTTTCCGGCTGTCTATCATTTCGAACAACTTCATTATGACATACGCACTTATAATTACCATTGGTATCATCCAGAGAAAGCGGTAATAGGTCATACCTTCTCCCAATTTCCGGATAAGATAATAGGTTACCTCATTAAAAGTAAGAAGAAGTACGCCAAGATATACGATCAGATAGTTTGTGTTTTTTTTCTCTCTGACTACCAAAAAAAGAATACCTATCAAAATAATAATAGGGATGATTGACTGACCATTATACTGTTGTACGACTTTCCATACTCTATTTACACCATCCATATAAACTTAATTTTCCTTTTTTATTCTGAAAATAAAGAGTTTACTGAATACATAATTCAATAAAACAACTACAACACTGACAACTATTTTTGCCATAAATCCCTCCACCCCAAACAAACTCTGTTTCATACCGATATAATAGAGCAATGGCAGTCCGAGAATCTCTATGGCTCCCGTTGCAAGTCTTGCACCTACAAACTTTATAAGTTCCCGGCATACAAATCTCATTTCCATATTTTTACTTTCAAATACAAACACTTTATTTGTAATAAAAGCAAATAATACTGCAACAAGCCAAGCGATACAGTTACTTATATTCATTTCCATTCCACTCTTCGTCAGAAATGCATAACAAAACCAGTTCACCAAAGTTGTAAGCACACCAAATATCAGATACATGATAATTTCTTTGTATTTTTTTATTAATTTTCCTATCATTTTCCTGTTCACATCTTTCTGGCTTTCGTATTAAAAGTTCTGGATATCAGATAAGCTAAAAGCATCGTACCTGCACCTGCTATACTGACCATAGCTGCTGTGGATGATATTGCAGAACATCCCCATATTAATAATCCTATCAACAGTAAATATGACTTTCTCTTCGTCTGCATCAGGCAGATGCACAGATAAACCATGAAATAAATGAGCGCATTTCCTGCATAAGCTTTTCCTTCATATGTTCTGGTCAAAAAAAATGTTGCATTACTATACATTGTACTATCTGCTATAAAGTAAAGAGCCATTGAAACACAGACAAGTATTGCCGATTTTTCTACCGTTTTTTCATTACAGAAAACAGTTGTTCCTATCAATGCAATCGTGAGTGCTGTCAATATGACATTCAGATTTCCTCTGAATATCCTCATGATAATGATTGGATGTACTCCAAATATCCTGCACACAACTGCTGCATTAATTTCAAATGTTACCAGTACACGCCTGAAATAATGAGATGGCATTGCAACACCGTATAAGCGTTATACTGAAACATCGTATCTGTTGTTACTGTTGTATTTACAACACCAATATAATAAATAGAATCATCATTCAATTCCCATTCAGTGTTGTATACCAGCATACAATAAGGACTGCTATTATAGTTATACCCATAAGCAGTCTGTGTTCTTTTAATATTTTTTTCACAAAACAAAATCTTCTGGAATCCGTTTCCTTGCTTTCACCACCGCCACAATTACGATGACTGTTATCAACGCAGTCCATACAAATGTTAATTCTGTCAGACTCCGCTTCAACCAAATGAAGGGAATCGCACAAACCTGAAAAATAATCTGGTATACAATAAACCCTATAATTATGTGAAATGCTACATTCCTTTTATTCTGTTTTAAATCTCTCTGTGATAGCAGTACCTATTACATAATATATGGCTATATCTAAAAAAGGACTCCTATCGCCTTTATGATCATAATCATTCCGTATATGCTCCATTATCGTTTCACGATTCTACGAAACGCTCTCTTTACCCGATTATACTGATAAAAGATTTTTTCTCTCATCGTCGCAGGATGTTCCAGATGATAAAACCGCATCTCAAGTTCTAAAAGATGATCCGGTGCAAAATAATCAAATCTGTCCGGGTTCTTTTCATATACCAACCGCAGATTCTTAAGGTTTCTGCTTCGGTACATTTCCTCATATTCTTGTAAATTTCTTTTTAATACTGTTTCACTGATCACATCTTCTGCCGGTTTCTTCCAATTATGCTTCTCTACATACTGATTTAGCATTTCACTGTATGTAATCAGAAAAGGTCCATTTCCTATCAGAGATGGAAATTCTGCCAGATATGAATCAATATATGTCATATCAAGATTCTTCATCTTATTAATATCCATCTGTGCAACATTTATATTGTGTGTCTTATTCACCAGAATCATATGTTGTTCCGGCTTTGCGAAAAGCATATTATGACCAAGTGTTCCAATAATTCCACACAAAAGTTTTGTATTGCGCACGACTGCAATCTGCTCATCCAGTGTCAACTGTTCCGGAGAGATAATCGTAAATCCATTCTTAGAAAAGAGGTCTAATAAAATATTCTCCCCTATTTCCGTCCCTCTTGCCTTTTTAAACTGCTTTCTGGAATAATAAACTTTCTCATAAGATGGATACCTGCTGCAATCAACGCTCTCTGCCACCTTTTCGAATACATGCAGAAACTGTTTTGAATAATATGCATTAATCATATACCCCTGCTCTGGGATAATCACTTTCTTACATCTGGTAACTTTATGAATGAAAATCAGACACTCCGCTATTCCCAATAATTCAAAAAAGCGCCTGATCGGAGCTATTGCCTGATAATCTTCATTCTCATTCACAAGAAATGCATACTTATGATTTTCATCCATATGTTCAAGATAATAATACAATCTGGTAGAACAATCGATCAGAAAATGTCCCCAATGATTATTAATATAACCCAGATATATTATTTCTTCGTCCAGATATTCAACTTTATTATCATCAATGGTGTATCCGTCTCCCAGATAAATTTCTTTTTCATCTTGCGCTGTGACCGGAACTGCATATTTTGCATACGCATTCATTTCAGATGCTTTCACATAATTTTTTTCCGCATCAAGCACTCCTCCACAACCAAACAGACGTTTTTTTGCAAATCGATTTGGCAAAAGATACCCCTGTTCCACCTCTGTTGTATTCAATTTCTCCCTGCATGGCAACTTTCGCTCTGCCAGTTTTTGATAACGCTCTGCATTATACGAGTATAAATAGGATGTATCCATTCTCCTGCAACTCCCTAATTTTCTAACATGATCATTCCAAGAATCTGAATATTATTTGCATCACAAAGCTGCATCTCACTTAAAATTTCAGAATAGTATGATTTTCTTCTTCTCTCAATGAAGATAACGGATCCCACCTCTGCTGCACGAAGGAGTTCTTCTGCATTGTAGTTTATCGCATCTCCAAAGACAACGTGAATATTTTTCTGTTTCAACCCCGCTTCCAACATCGTTAATAAATCTTTGTCTACAGTTTCTAAAATACTGCCTGACAGATATATACTATCTGTCTTTCTATCCCTGCATGCTATATAGATATTGGAAATTAACATCTGAACCTGCTGTTCATATAAAAGCTTCTTATGTCCAAAGTTCTCTAATTTCCATACAAACTTCTCGATTGGGTGATCTTTTTCCTCTTTTCTGACTGTTCCTAATAGCCTTGTCTGATAAATGCTCTCAACTTCATCCTTCGTACGTATACGTGTGCTAAGAAGGTATGCCAGGAAAATATACACAACTGCAATTGCTGCGCCTGCCACTGCACCGATCATAATCTGTTTCTTATTAATTGATACTTTTACAACCTCTGTACCTGAAACGCTATCTTCTGCTGTTTCTGTCTGTTCCTCTTCGTCATCTCCCCAGATAAAAATGTCTTTCTCCATATCCAGATATACACGAAGCTGATTTGCATTCATATCGGCCTTAATTGATGCAAGTTTATTCTGCTGATCTTCTGTCTCCGTGCATATGCATCCTGTTTTTCTGCCAGTGCCTCATCTATAATCTGAACTGTTTTCTACTATCCAGATTGAGAATATGCGTTTGATTATTCTCATTTAATTTTGCAGCATATGTCGTTAATTGATCATTCACGGCATCCGCCAATAACCCAACGCTTTCAGCATCAGAATTCATTACTTTCACTGTAAAGTTTTTCATTGCATCCTCTGTCTGATTTGGAAGAACTTCTATCAATTCTGACAGATAACCCTCTGCTACATGAACTCCCTCTTTATTAATATCAGAAACAATACTTCCACTGTTAATATAATTAACATAACTATTTACAATGTTTTCCGCTTCAGCTCCTTCTACTGAGTACTGTAAAATCACGGCATCCTCTGCATGTGCATTAATGTTCATCAACACTGATTCATTCATATAAAGACTTTTGGAATCTATTGCAGCCTTCAATGAAACAGCAAGGATTACACGCTCATATTGATCTTTGTCCAGATCTGCATATGCATCTTCCAAAATTGTATTCTTTACTTCCGGTGCTGGTGTATGTGCTGCTGCATAGTCTTTCCGATATCTCATTGCACCGAATACGAGTCCAAAAATAATCGAAAATAAAACGATTATTTTCCATCTACGCAAAAATTCAAGCAGAATATCTTTTAATTCCAGATCTATTTCTTTTTTATTTTCTTTCCTATTGTCACTCATAAACAATTACCTTTCTCTGCATTGCTGTCTTTTCAGTATAGTTTATATCTATATAGAAGTCAATTTAACCTCTTTTTCCATATACCCATTTTACCAGCTTGAGTCCTCCGCTGTTTGTACACATTTTTGCGATCATACTGTCACTTCTGCTGTATTCGCTCTTGATGGCACAATCTGGAAGAGTTCCTTTATAGATTTTCTCTCTAAGACTGATATCTACATGCTTTGCAAGTTCTGCAATATACCGGTCCGATTTTTCTCTCATAGAAACATTATTTCTTACGGTTTTCCGCATACCAGTTGCACTTCTGCGGTACCAGAAACCAATCATTGGAACATGTACCGGATATACACCTTTACTCATCAATTTCAGATATAACGCCCAGTCCTCATCATAGTGCTTTGCAATCTCAGAAAAGCCACCAACTGCAAGAAACTGTTCCTTACGAAATGCTGCTGCATTGACAAGAATATTATTAAATGTCATTCTACCTGCCGAAAACTTCTTGCACCATACATATTGCTCACTTCCAAAGCCTACCAGATCCATATAACTCCATCCGGCATTGGGTTCTTCCTGCAAAGCCTTGTAAAGATATTCTATATAAAATGGTTCCACGAGATCATCTGCGTCTAAAAACACAACAATGTCTGTCATCGTCTTCTTCACAGCCTCATTTTTTGCCTTAGACTGACCTCCGTTTTTCTGGTGAAACACATGGATTCTGGTATCTGATTCTCCCAGACGCTCTAACAATTCAATATCCTCTTTTCTGGAGCTTCCATCATCCATAATAATCCACTCAAATTCCCGCATTGTCTGATTTATAACGCATCGATAAGTTTCTTCAAAATTCCGACCCGAATTATAATACGGCGTAACAATAGATACTCTTGGCGTAATCTGTTCCTGCATACATTTTTTTTCTAACGTCTGTCCTGGTTTTTGCTCAAAATTGAAAACCATTGTCTTGTCCTCATTTCAAATTTTCTCGTAAGAACTGTAAGGATGATTCTCTGTACTCTGCCAGTCTCTTATGCACATCCTCGTAATCAATCTCTGTTATCTCGTCGATTTCTTCCGCGCTGGATACGTGTTTTTCTGATATCTGAAGAAATTTCAGTAAATTATCTACCCTGCCATTTTTCTTATATACACTGTAGAATGGTCTTCTATATATAACTGAAAATACAGTTCCGTGAAATGAATTAGTGATGACCATTTCCGCATTCTTTATATAGGCCAGAAAATCTGCTGGTCCAAAATCTGCAAACTGATTCGCTTCACTATTCTCTGGCATATGATAATAATGCAGTTCTATCAACTGCAATCCCAGCTTTCTGGCAACTTTCTTCGCACATTCTTCCACAGCCTTTTCCTCAACTACAAAATATGCGAATACATATTTTTCCTCTGTTGGAAGTTTACCATCTGGAAGTTTCCTCTCTGTTGTCATAATTTTCTCATAATCAGCTGCCTTAAGTAATAATGTCGGATCTACAACCGTTGACACTTCTCTTCCTGTCAATTGTCGTAACTGCTCTGCCAGTTTTTCTTCCCGAACAGAAATTGCGTCTACATTCTTCAACAGTTTCACAAATGCAGCTTCCTCACTCTCTGCTATTTTACCATTTGCAAGGCTTGCCGCATAGGAAATAATTCTTTCCTTTTTCTTAAACTCACCAAAATAGACAGGATCCAATTTTCCCGTCAAAAAACTTGACCAAATCTGATCGCTTCCCAGAATATAAGCATCTTTATGCAGACACTCAAACCCATCTACTCCTATTAACCGCCTGTCATTGTCTAGTAATTCTTCCGTGATAAATTGATCAAATGCTTTCCATTGACGGTTCCATGCCTTCTGTCCATAAATTCCACGAATTGTATCATAGACAAACTGCTTCCAGTTTTTCGGATTCAAAATTTTTTTTGTAAATTTTGGTCTTAATTTTTGGGGATACTGTCCTTCTATTTTCGGATTCCGATAATTGACAATTGTCACATCATGCCCCATCTGCTGTATGCACATTTTTAACGCATATGCCTGTAAAGACGCTCCATAATTGTGCGCATTATGAAATGTTAAAATACCAACTTTCATAGTTATCCATTCCTCTCTTGTATTCTATTCGAATACTTTCAGATAGCTGTTATAAAATCTGCTTCTGGTAAAATCTTTTGCTCGCTTCTCAGATGCTTCACTCATTTTTCTTCGTTCAACCGGATTGTCCATAACCGTTTCAATTGCCATTTTGAGATTCTCTACAATTCCGTTTCTTTCTATCTGCATGGCAACTTCTTTTGGTGCATACTCCACTAATCCGCCAGATTTTGTTACGACTAATGGAAGTCCTGATAACATTCCCTCAATCGCTACCAGTCCGGCAGCCTCTTCCCACATAGATGGAACGACCTGCATATCTGCACATTGATAATACTGATATAATTCTGCGTTCTCAATATATCCAGTAAATCTGATTCTGTCAGTATCTTGTTGCACCAATTCTTCTACTTCCTTTAAAAAAGGTGTCGTCGTATTTACTGCGAAATCAGCATTTCCAATGATCAATAGCCTGCAATTATGCTCTTTTATCCCTGCAAATGCCCGTAATAATTCCCGGACTCCCTTTACTTCCTGTATTCTTCCACAATATAAAACTACAAAGTCATCTTCCTTCAGACCTAACTGTGCTCTAAGCTTATTTCGCTGCTCAACTGTTATTTTTTTATTAAATTTTGCCTCATTCACACAGTTATAAACAACATGCGCACCCGTTTTTTTCTGTTTTGTAGTACGCAGCCATTCTTTTTTTGCAAATTCACTGACCGCAATAATATTTCCAAAGATTTCATCATATTCAGGATCTGCCATTACATGATGATGAATGTGCAGATAAGTTTTCTCTTTTCCAAATTTCTTTGCGAACTGACGAAATTCATGATAAAGACCACCCTCACAGACGATTGCATCACATTTGATATTCCTCAGAATATGGTAAATTTTGCGATAATATCCGGAATCCAACAAGGTTCCTGGTTTCAGCACACTGGAAGCATATCTTCTGATTCTGTTATTTACCTTATCCAGAACAGTATCGTCTGGAATATAAATAATTCTGGAATACTTATACTTTTTTGCTTCCCTTTCTGCCTTTTTATTCTCTCTTGAGAAAATAATAAATTCTGCTTTCTGCTCTATTTCATTCTGATCAAGCAGCATTGTGATAAGTTCTTCAACAGCTCCCCCCATCACTGCCGGTACAGGCAATGTATTTCCTACAACAAGACATATTTTTTTCATATGCTTCTCCGTTTTCCTTTTACTTCAAAATTTTCCTTGATATATAACTTGCCAGTTTTGGAGTATGAACCAGCATAAATGTTGCTGCTTTTGTTTTCGTATCCAATTTATGTTTCTCCTTAATGGAATGATATAATTTCAGATACATCTCCACATATTTATCATAGGTCTGTCTGACCTCTTTATCTTTTATATCAAGTTTATCATATACATTCATAAGATAACGCGACATCCACCGTAAGAACGCCTGCCCAACTTCTTCCAGTCCATGTTCCATGCAATATTCTATTCTGTTATTCACTGCTTCCACATATGCCAGATTCTTCACGCTGTATTTCTTTGTCATAATACTGTTCTCGCGAATCACATATTTATACAACGGCTCCGAGATTCCCACAATTTTTTCTGCTTTATCATAAAATAAATGTGCAGTAAATTCGTCTTCATGTATTTTTCCGACCGGAAAGCTGATCTCTCTTGCAATCTTTATCTTATATAATCGATTCCAGGCAGTCACCCAATAATGATAATTCGGTCCGCAGAGATTACTGATTGCCTCTTGTGATGAATAGGTTCTGTCCTTAATATCCATTTTCTGGTTCTTCTCGGTAATACTCTGCCCCTGGTCTGTCACAGCTTCATAATTGCATACTGCAATATCAGCATTCTCTTTTTTCAGAGCATATATCATTTTCTCGTAAGTATCCGGCTGAATATAATCATCACTGTCAATATACGCAAGATATTTTCCCGAAGCTGCTCTCATACCTGCATTTCTGGCATCAGAAAGACCTCCGTTTTTCTTGTGAATCACTTTTATTCTTGCATCTTTTTTCGCATACTCATCACATATCTGGGGACATCTGTCATCTCCGCCATCATCTACGAGAATAATTTCCAGATTGGAATATGTCTGCTGCAATAAGGATTCCACGCAGCGTTCTATATATGTTTCCACATGATATACCGGTACAACAACTGATATTAATTCGTCTTCTCTGCTCATTTATTCTTCCTTTTCCGTATAATCAATGTCCATAGATATAAATCTGGTACATATACTTTCAGCACTCCAGATATTTTTCTGTGTCTATCTGATACATTCAATAATGCCTTTTTATATTCTTTGGCATTTTTCTTGCACCATCTGAAATCTTCCTGTATCTTTTTTCGTTCCGCATATGACAACTCTGCTATACGCTCGAACAGCATACTGACCGAACAACCGACAATATTAATATCACCAAAACGTGGCGAGATCTGAATCAGTCTGTCATAGCAGTTTTCTTCTACCTTCACACCATCTATATACTTTTTCTGGTATTCCTGACGGATTGCACTGTCATCCCTGATAAAATAATGGTAATACGGAATATCGATAAACACTACTTTATCGAGCTTACCTTCACAGATAATGTCTGTATTAAACAACAGGTCTTCCGCTATTTTGTATTTCTTTAATCGAATATTATGTAATAAATCTGCTCTATATAATTTACAATATACAGACCATGGTAACAATAGCTGAATTCCTGCTTCCACCTGACCTTCCGCAATGGTAACCTGTCCATCTTTTTTTTCATCCCTGCTCAGAAATTCTGTCTGATGAGACTCCACATATCTGCAGGCACTTACACCTGCCTGATGCTTAAGAATCAGTTCATGCAAACTTTCTATCATTTCAGGTTCTACCCAGTCATCGGCATCTATAAACATGATGTACTCCCCAACTGCAAGATCCAGTCCATGATTTCTCGCAACAGATACACCTGCATTCTCCTGATGGACACACTGTATTCTGCTATCTTTTTTCACCCAGTCATCACAGATTTTTCCGCTTTCATCCGTTGAGCCGTCATCAATTAACAGAATCTGCAGATTCGTGTATGTCTGACATGTTATGCTTTTTAATGCCCGTTCCAGAAAAGATGCTACATTATATACTGGAACGATTACTGTTATTTTCTCCATTGCTCTTCCGTCCTTGCAGTTGTCTCTTTTTCTTCCTAAATACTCTGATTCTGATATTTTCAACAGTCTTTACATTTATATTAAAAATTTTCAACAGTAAATAAATACTAAATGGTAAAATACAAATTCCAATCCCCACAATAATGGAATTAATAGTTCCTCCATCCAAAAGTATCTTCACAAACGGAATTGTCATCAGACAAATTGACAATCCATCCCGTTTTTTTAAAAATAAATTTAAAAAGTACTCTGCCAGCAGAAATGGAATCAACATATTTACAACCGATCCAATAATTCCAAAATTTGCATATCCTTCTGCAATCAAGCCGGGCTGTGCATAAGATGCCTGAATGTACCTTGCTGATATGGCAGGCAGACTAACATATTCAAATCCAAAATACGGTGCCAGAAATTTCACATAGGTAATACCATAGAAGAATCCATTTTTATGGACAAAATCTATAATATTACCGCCTAGTTCTGTCCAGATACCAAAAATTCGATAAAACTGATTAGCACCAAAATCAATGTAACTCTGGAAATTTGTCAATTCATATAATAGATTATAATTTCCATTCCAATAACGATTTAACTTTACAATTTCAGACAGCATACCATAAAGCAGCACTGCAATAATTCCAAGTATCATTAAAGGAACAACTTTCTTTCCTTTTCTTCTATCATCATTCACTGCTACAAACACTAAGAACACTAATATTACTGGCATTGCATACTGAATTACCAGATATCTCTGATCTAAAATCCGATAAATTCCATATATTCCAAGCAACAATCCAATAAAGCAAAATATACTCTGAGATAAACTGAATTTCGAATACATCAGTCTGCCAAAGAAATAACACAAAACCGGTGTCATTAACATAACGCCACTTGTCCCTGTCATTTCCATGACCGGAAGTGCCAACAGAACACTGCCTGCAAGTATAGCAAAATCATCTGTGTCCTTATATTCTATAAAATCATACCTTTTTATCTCATTAGTTGTATGCTTTAAACACAACAAATAAACCAGAATAATAGACATTAATATAAAATACACCTTCATATAAATCATGAAATGATCATTGGGCATATAATAATTATCCCGCTCATCTCTGAGCAAACGGCTGTCCGTGTAATAGCAGGGACATATGGTTCCGTTTATAAAAGCATTGATCATCAGGAATAAATATCCTGTGCTAAATATCTTTCTTTTTGCTTCATATAATCTGGAAATTATTAAAAATAATGTCAAGCTGGCAAATTCCAACATACATCTAAGATAGATATGCTTATCCAATATCATGACACGTCCATCTAACAATAAAGTCAGGCACACACCAATCGTAAGCACAACCATCAATATTCTGGAAATCTGAAACATTTTCTTTGTCATATATTATTTCCTCATATTTATGCCTTTTATATTCTGTATGTCTCACATCATTCCAACATACATTTCTTCTAATCGTTCCGCCTCCACACGGATATCAAATCCATGTTCTGCAAGCTCTTTTCCAAAACTTCGTCTTGCCTTTCCGTTGTCTTTATAGCGTCCTGCCGCTCTTACCGCTGTCTTCGCCCATTCTGCCTTACTTTCCTCCAGCGACAGGAATGGACTGCCCATCACATCCACTTCTCTGGTGATCGTATCAGAAAACACACATGGCAGACCGCATGCCTGTGCTTCTACACCAGTCATTGGCAGCCCTTCGAATAAAGATGGCATGACCATGACATCCATTGCCTGATATAACTCTCCTGTGTTATCCACCATTCCAAATATTTTTACTGAATTTATCAACCCAAGTTGTTTTATTTTCTCCACAATCTGTGGTCGAAGTTCGCCATCTCCCACCAGCCATAATACACTGTCTTTGTGGATTTTTCGTATCTCCGAAAAAATATCTACCAGATACATCTGGTTTTCTGCTGACTGAACCGGCCTACATTTCCAATAACAAGCTTATCTTTTGCCTGATACTGTGTTCTGATTTCATTTCTTGCTGTTTCGTTATAGGCATATTCATCACAGCAGATCGCATTTTTTAACACAGTATAATCTTTTTTGCCAAAAAGGAACGCTCCTGCTGCCTGCGAGCATCCGATCCGATCGGTAATGTACTTTTGAGATATGCTCCAAAGCATTCTATTCCGCACCGCTTTTCCTTTACTCTCCGCATATACAGTTGCATGGCTATGTACAATTCGATGACTGATTCCATACTTTGCAGCAACCGCAATGTAGGGTGCATGCAGATGAACAATATCATATTCTCTGTGATGTTCTGAAAAAAACTGCTCAAAATATTTCTTTGTCTGTCTCATCTGTCTGCCGGACAATGCCGGATAAGTATAGACTCTTGAGCCAAGTTTTTTCACTTCTTTATCAAATGTTTCTTCCTGCTCTCCGAAGATCAGATAATCCATCTGGACACGTTCCATATTCATATGTCTCTGATAATTGAGCATCACTGTCCCGACACCGCCCACCGGGCGTTTTCCAATGATCTCCAGCACACGGGCTTCACACATGTTTTTTCCCTCCATTTATGTCTTACCCTTTAAGCATTTATAGCATAATTTTCTTTACACAAAAGAATTTTTCTATGAATTTTTTCTTAGTTATTCAGATTTGCGCAAAAATCTCTTATAAGAGTACTCCTTCATCCACCCCGGCATCATGAGTACTACAAAAGTTCCAACCTGCGCCTTTATATATTCAAACGTATTTGTAATTCCCAGCTCGTGCTGCTGTTTTCTAAGTTTTTGAAAATCCTTGTAATAATCCCATCCACTTCTTCGCTTTACTAATTCCATGCTTGTTCTCGCCCGGACAAGTATATCTTCCATGTTCCGGAACTGATATCCCTGTGACAACATCCTGCTCCATAGAGAATAGTCCTCCAGAAATGGAAAATGTTTATAATTTCCCGCTTTTAAAATAGAATCTTTCCTATACATAACTGTCATGTGATTTAATGGATTACGCACTTTCACATACTCTAAAATTTCTTCCTGAGTCTTTGGCATATTCTTGACGCGGTCTATGGTTCCTTCATCATTAAATTCCCGGATAGCACCACCTACCACATCCACTTCAGGATGTGCTTCCATATATGCCTCCTCTTTCTCTAATCGATCCGGCATCGCAATATCATCTGTATCCATTCTTGCGATCAGATCATATTGGCATAATTCCACTCCTTTTGCCAGTGCACGACCAAGCTGAACATTCTGTTCCATAGCATGCACATGGAGATAATCACATTTTTTCTGATACTCCGCCACTACCTGATATAATTCCTGTGTCAGAGGTCCATCTTCGATCAGAAGAATTTCATCTGCGGTCCTCGTCTGAACTAATACACTCTCTAAGGACGCTCTTAAATATTCTGGATTTTCTTTTTTATAAACAGACATCAATACGGATATTTTACTCATATTTTAAAACTATTACTCCTTCGCTTTAATTTTAATAATAGTGCCGTTTCCTGCAAAGCTTGGATCTATCACGCATTCTTCTATTTTATCAGTAAGCCTTCCCTTATAATAAAAATGATTATCTCCTGTAAAAACTGCCACTACAGGGCTTTCATCTGAAAATGCCATTTTCATGAATTTTCTTGTAACCTCTGTAGTATCTCTTGCTCCCTCACCGATAATCAGTGGCACTCCCCATGTATTAATAGAAGCTTCCTTTAAAGTTTCTATCTGTGATGTGTAAAATGGAACATGTGCCAGCAAAATAATTGGCTTACCCTTTTCTATCTCCTTTTGCATTGCATCCAGTGCCTCAGGTGCTACCTGATATGTTTGATTATCTACTGCACATATTGTAAACTCCGGAAATTCCCATGCTTGAAATGCTGTGTTATTCTCTCTGAACAAATGATATATCTCCGCATCTTCTGCAATCGTTTCATTCCACGGTGAATACATCTCATGATTTCCCAACACGTACAAATAAGGAACTTTTAATTTCTGAAGATTGTCAGCTAAAAATTCAACATTTTCCTGCGAATAATAATCTATCATATCGCCACACATTAATACACCTTCCGGCTTCAAGCGGTTGGCATATGCAATCCATTCTGTAAACTGTGTAGACGAAAGTATTCCTTCCTCATTGACAAACGCCTTCATTCTTTCATCTGCATCACCCAGAGAAGCGCCCAGATCTTGTTTCGTTTTAATAGCCATATGCATATCTGTTAAAAACAAAAAAGTATATTCTTTTTCCACTCCCGGAATGATAACCGTCTCTGTATTACTTACCTTAATATCCGGCAATGGAGCATAGTACGCATTATACGCTAGCACAATAAAAAATATTAGTGTTACAATCACATTACCTATTCTTTTCATAATGACTCCTTAGATTTTTTTATACTCTCCAGAAAATCCACCACTTCATACTCCCCACCTCTTCCGGAAAGGATAGTTTCCGGTCATAGGTCAGGCTGCCAAAACCTTTGAGAATATGTTAACTCTTCCGGCAAGCTTACCGATGATCCACTCGAATCCCGGAACGAGCCATATACTTCTTCCATAGCTTTCGGCGATTCGTGCTACCATATCTGATGTATTCACATATTGGCTGTTTTGTGGGCAATAGATACCATCTGCATCTCCTCTTATAATCCGATATAAGAACTCGCACAAATTCTCGATGTATATCATGCTTCTCTCATTGCTCACTCTCGGAAAAACAGGTATCTTGCCCGCCAGCTTCTCCAATGAAGCATAATTTCCGGTACAAGCTTTCCCATAAATCATTGGAGGTCTGATAACTGCTACTTTGAATGTATCACTTCTTTGCTCACATAAGTACCGTTCTGCGGCAAGCTTGCTTTTTCCATAAAAAGTAATCGGTGTACATTCTGTTTCTTCTGTAATCTGTCCCATTGTCATTCCATAAACACTCATCGTACTAAAAAAAACGAACTGACGAACCCTCTCAGCCTTTGCCTTATCCGCAAGTTCTTCTGTCAATTTTGTATTAACTGCATAATAAAGTTCCTCCATTTCCGGCTGTTCTTTCTGATGTACAATTGCAGCCACATGGAGAATCGTATCATATTTTGAAAAATCCATTTTCTTCCATTCTGAATTTCTCACAGAAACAAATGTAACATGCCATCGGTCTTCCAACGGCATGTTTCCATTTTTTTTCTCTATATACTGTTTGAATGAAGTTCCAACATAACTGTTGGTTCCGGTTATCAAAATCTGTTTTCCCATTATTTTCCCTCGAATAACCCAGCATGTCTTTTTATCCGCTGTTATTAGCTATTTATGCATTTCTCCGGTTCCACCTTCCACAACACCTTTGTGTGACAAGACTGCTGTGATCGTTCCAAAAAAGCACTTCAGATCCATTATGAATCCAAATTTTTTCACATACTCACCATCCAGTTTTGCCTTTACATCTATCTCCAACTCATCACGTCCGTTGATCTGCGCCCATCCGGTCAGTCCCGGCATTACATCATTCGCACCATACTTATCACGTTCCTCGATCAAATCATACTGATTCCACAAAGCTGGTCTTGGTCCGACAATACTCATCTTTCCCATAAGAATATTGATGATCTGCGGCAATTCATCCAGACTGCTTTTTCTTAAAAATTTCCCTACTCTTGTAATATACTGTTCCGGATCAGCCAGCATATGGGTTGGCATATCCTTTGGCGTATCAATTCTCATAGTTCTGAATTTGTAGATCATAAAGTGTGTCTTATGGATTCCAACCCTTTTCTGTTTAAAAAGGATTGGTCCTCTACTATCAATTTTAATCGCAATGCATAAAATCAAAAACAACCAGGATAACAGAATTAATGCCAGCGCCGATAAATAAAATGTCAATTATTCTTTTCACTCCCATATAAATTCTCTGCGAAATTGTAAATTGTCTCATCTTTTTGATTCCTTTCATGTATCTGCAATTATGCAAGCATCAGACAATAAATAGATATACCTGTACCTATCAGCATTAAAAACGCTATAAGACTCTGATAATTCTCTAATTTCATGCTGCATCTCACTTTTTGGTTTATAAAAATGAAACTCAGTGGAAAGATTAGCGGCAGATAATATCTTGGCGATACTCCGTTAATTACCATTGATCCTACCGGTGTAAAATCCAGATATAATGCCGTCCAGATCAGGCATGCTGTTCCAAATATTAATACTGCATTCCATATTTTCATTATGAATATTTTCTTTTCATCTGTGCATCATATATTTTTTCTGTCATTCCAAAATCCGTCACAAATGTAAACAACATTGTAAGCAGTACTACAAAATATCCTATTCCATCATAGATTCCACGATATGCAAAATTTGCAAGCACTTTGGAACCAATAAAATAAGATGCAAACGTTGTTCCTAGTGATTTTAGTAAAACTTCTGTATACGTCAATGGATATCCCAAAATCACAGATAACTGACTTGTCTGGCTCGTATCTCCTCCACGATAATCTCCCACCTCTGCTCCGCTTGTAACATTACCTATTAACGGCAGTATAAAGGACGCAAACATTAATATTAATAAGACAAAGATTCCTGCTTTAAACAGATTCTTTGTCTCCTGCTATAAAACTTGTCCTTCGGCATAAGCCAATATAATGCCAAAATGGAATATAGACCGCCTTTGAAAAGCAACCCACAACCATAGCAAGAATAGATACCATTGTCCGTTTTGTTTGAATTTTTTCTTCACTCAGGTACTCTGTTACAAACAATGCTATGCCCAACATTAAAAGTGCTATCACAAATGCATCATATGTAAATGACGAAAAGAAATACCGTTGTTGGCAGCAATCCCACACACATCAATGTACGTTTTCCATACTTACTGAAATGAATCGCACACGCAACGACAGCCGTACAAAACAGTAAATTAAAAACTTTCCTAAAAATACAGTTACTACATAAGACAGTCCCAGCGTTCTTCCTAATTTAAGTCCTAATATTTGTGGCAGATAGGCTCTTTCATTATATTTGATAAATCTTCCTTTTTGATGTTAAGACCACTTCATCTTTTACCTATTGAGCCACTGCCCAATCCATTGTTCTTCCTCAACGTATCGCCTGTAGGAACTCTCATCTCTGCATTTGCCATCGCCGGATCGTATAGGCGACCTTGTTTTCTAACCAGGAATCCGTGTAGGCCGTATGAAATGGATCTGTTCATCCCACGAGTCAAAGGAATGATGTGCTGACAAAATAATCACTGTTCCCAATGCTATAGAAATGACTGCATACATCCATTCTGGCTTCTTCCCCAGAAATCTCCATGGAATACAAACATATATCCTAATGATAATCCAAATACAAAGCAGAAATCTTGCCCAATGGAATACTATCTGATTTACAAACTGAACAGAGTCGCATACCTCTGCATCTGCATAGGAAATTTTAATACTAAATTGCTGAACTCTGGCATTAAATTGCAGATTTTCCCAATAAATGAGAAGCCGTATCTGTTAATTCTTTCCTCTTTATTTCCATAACCATCAAAATATATGATACTAACTTGATTCGATATCTGTATCACTTTGAAATTCAAATAAGCAGAACTGATATACCTTCCATCAAATTAAAGCTATAGGTTCGCTGCCCCCATTTATTTGTAATCTCATCCGCTCTGTCTAAAGAATAAGTCTGCTCAAATTTCTCGCTCTTAAACGAATTCCATTGTAATAAAATATGTTCTGCCAAAAGCGACATAATTATCCCTAGGATAACAAACAAATTCTAAGATATTTTTTGATTCTGCAATATCTGTTTTATCTTTTATTTCTGAATTTGTTTTATCCTGTTTCCATTTTTCCATATTATTCTTATGATCGAGTTGTAAGATAAACATCATTCCAACTAGTGCAAGAATCAGTATTAGTTCCCATATTTTTCCATATATCATACTTTTCATATATTGAGCAAAATTATTTTAAATCATCGTTTAAATCTATACGCTTATATTACCGATTCTGAATAGAGTATGTTGGCACCATCTTCTGCACCCATTCCCGTATATCATCCGGTTCTTCTACCACATGCTCTTTGATTTCTTCTAACTGTTTTAAAAACTTCTCTTCATCCATCTGTATTGGTTTGCCAATATGAATTAATTTATTGGCTGTTTCCTGCATGCCTTCTTCTTTCATGAGCATCTCTTCATACAATTTTTCGCCTGGTCTTAATCCTGTAAATACGATCTGGATGTCCTCGTCAGGTTTATGTCCTGAAAGAAGTATCAGGTTTCTTGCAAGATCTACAATCTTAACCGGTTCTCCCATATCCAGAACAAAGATTTCTCCCCCTTTTGCATAGGCTCCTGCCTGTAACACAAGAGATACTGCTTCCGGTATTGTCATAAAATAACGGATAATATCTGGGTGCGTAACAGTAACCGGTCCCCCTGCTTCAATCTGCTTCTTAAATAAAGGAATCACACTTCCGTTGCTTCCAAGTACATTACCAAATCGAACCGCTACATATTCTGTCTTAGAACGATTATTGTATGTCTGAATAATCATCTCACAGATTCTCTTGGTAGCGCCCATAATATTCGTTGGGTTTACTGCCTTATCTGTAGAAATCATGACAAAACGTTTTACATTGTATTTATCTGCGGCCTGAACCACTTTCCATGTTCCTAAAACATTATTTTTTACTGCTTCATTCGGGCTGTCTTCCATCAACGGTACATGTTTATGCGCTGCCGCATGATATACGATCTCCGGACGATATTTATCAAAAATCAGATCCATGCGCTTTGTATTTCTTACGGAAGCAATCAATACAACCAGATCGAGTTCAGGATAATTTCTCTTTAATTCCTGCTGAATATCGTATGTAGTATTTTCATAAATATCAACGATCACTAACTGTTTTGGATTGTGTGATGCAATCTGGCGGCATAACTCGCTGCCAATCGAACCACCTCCACCTGTAACCATAACTACCTTATCAGAAACATATCCCATAATGGAATCAAGATCAACCGTGATCGGATCACGTCCCAAAAGATCATTTACATCAACATCTTTTAATTTGCTGATACTGACATCCCCATTTACCAACTGATACATACCAGGTAAACGTTTTAATTCACAGCCGGTCTGTTTACAAATATCTAAAATTGCCTTTGTCTCTTTTGCACTCGCTGTCGGAATTGCAATAATGATCTCATCTACAAGATACTCATTTGCAATTTCTATGATATCATTTCTATCTCCAAGGACTTTGACACCATGCATATATTTTCCAATTTTGCTTTTATCATCATCCACAAAACCTACAATATGCATATTCACAAAACGACTGCCGGAAATTTCCTTGATAATTGAATTTCCTGCTTCTCCGGCACCTACTACAAGCACTCTCTTAAGATTCTTCTCATCCACTTTTTTTCCAAAAAAAGTTCTGACTGCCCGATAAGAATAGCGGCTGATAAACATAAACGCCAATAATAATGTTCCATAAATAAAATACCAGCTTCTAGGCAGCGGATACTCCTGATCTCTGTAATTCAGAAGAATCGTCACTGTATTGAGCAGCGTATCTACAATACATGCTGCTGCAAGATACAATAATTCGGTTACCCCTGCATATACCCAAAGGCTGCTATACAAACGAAATACATAAAATACAATAATCGCGATCACTAACGTTGCCGGCAATGAACTCCATACAACACCAATATAATACTTTGGTACAGCCGAAAGACTAAATTCAAATCTTACAATCAATGCCGTGATGCTTGTCAATATTACAATGCAAATATCCATCAGCACCATAAATATTCTTCTTGATCCATAATGTTTTATCTAAGTTTTTCATAAGTCCGCCACTTTTCTCTATAAATTATTTTGCATATACTTCATAATGTTCTGTATTATAAATTTTACTAAATCCAATGCTATTAAAAAATTCAATATTGTCATACTCAGAATTAATAACCAGACAATTGCAGCCATAGGATTCTGTTTCCATCTGCAGCTGTTCCAGATTCTCCTGTAAAGATAAACCTTCACCATAAATAACTGCAAATCTGGTATCATATTCACGAAGCTCGCCTGCCACCTGTTCCGGTGCAAGAACTCTTGGTTTTTCTACAAATTCCAACTGTTCAGCGATCTCCATGACTTCATTTGATATTTTATAACTATTCGTGATAAATTCCAAATGCTGCGACGTATAATTTAATCCCATCCCTGCCTGGAGCAGTAAAATATATATCACTATGACAATTATTTTTTCTTTCTTAGTTGGTATGTTTATCAAATAGTCTGTCATTACAACTCCAACAACAGCTACTATATTTAGTATTCCATAGACCATCCAATGATCTGTGTTCTGACCGCTCATATTTAGTATGCCATTTGCAATTCCCGGCGTCATCAGAAAAAGTATACCAAAAATCTCATATATTAACAAATTTCTTTGTCTTTTTTTATTTATAATCAAGAAATAAAATATTGCAACAAAAAGGAAAAAAACATTTGTTCCCATCCCATTGTAAGAAAAATATGCATTTTTAATGTCTTCCCACAACCCGGACATATTTATACCCCTTCCTTACAAACCAGACAAGAATCATCAGCAACATCATCAGGAACACATAAAACCAGCCTTTGTGATGTAACAATTGTGCCGCCGGATATAAAATAATAAATAATACTGCCTGCATCATAACCGGATGTTTTACACAATCGGATACTTTATTTTTTTCTCCTCCATACATGAAATTTAACATACGCATCACTTGTAAAAACGCATATGGAAGAATGCAGCATTCCAACATTACACTACCATTCCAACAGCTTCGGAATATGCCTGTCACCGGAGTTTCTACCGCTGTATATATTGGTACATAATAGATAATTTCTACAATTATTAAAAATACTGCCTGCATTTTTTCCTGCTTAAAAAAGAACTTTCCAATTTCCCAATAACAGCACATAAAAAATGGTAAAATGAATAATGGAAGTATTACCTTTATCAGCAATGCCGGATGTAATCCGGAAACCCATGCAATGACCGCATATAGCATCTCATAAGGTGAAAATATCTTTTCCATCTGCGTGGCAGGATACTGCTCGCCAGTATATGGTTGATATATATATGCAGAATTGGTATCAATTGATGTCATTACTGTTTGTACTGTCTGCTCCATCTGTGGTTTTACACAAACTACAGAAAACAATATTGCTATTATGGATACTACCATTGCAATTTTTACAGCTTTATGCCCACTTCCCGATTTTCTTTTATGTTTAAAACATCCAAGTATTGCTTTTTTATTTGCTAATATGGATGCCACGCATATCGTAATCGTCGCAAGCAGCCAAACCATACTAAGTTTTTCTAATGTACAGCCACGATATAAAAAAAGTACCGCAACACCCCAAAATATTCCAAGCATAGCAACAAATCCATTTGCATATGTGCTTGATATATTTCTCTTTTTTACACCTGCTGCTGCATCAATAAATGCACCTGCTAACAATGGTACTAAAAAAAACAAATAAATTACCAGCAATATTCCTGCTGCATTTTTCATTCATTTTCTCCTAACACTTTATCGACTTTGCGTTCTAATAAAGTTTTATATACTTTCGTCCCCTTAATATACTCCAGTTCGTTTTCTACTTTGTCCATATGACATTTTAACTCACTAAGTGCACTGAGTATCGGATTGTCCTGCAACCCTGCTTCCCTGATTCTAAATGCAATTTTTATCTCTCTGACATTATTTTCCCATTGATTTTCAAATATGATCTGCGGATCTTCCGATGCAAATATAAAATCATGATCTTTTGTTATGATGGCATTGTGCCGATAATGTTCAATTTCATATTCATTGTTATCTTTTGTCACAATTTGCACCTTGAGATTTTGCAAAACACATGAAACATTTAATGGATCCAATCGTATTTCTGATACATCCTGTGTGAATTCAATCGGAATATTCAATTTTACATTCTGTCCTATAATATGATTTGTAATTGCCTTGTCTTCAAGATAGTTTGTTCCATCATTTAAGAACACCTGTAAGAATAAGTTTTCCTCCGGAAGCAGTTTTTCACATCGTATACTTCTTTTGTAAGCAATAAGGCTTGCGTTATAGCCATTTTTCCCACCATATACATATTGATTAAATGCTTCATTCATATTTTCAAATATAACAATTTCTTCTTCCGTAATATCAAAGCAATCATAAATTTCATTGATTGTCATGATATCTTTCATAGCACTGCCATTTCTGGTATAAAAGCAGACACCGCACGATATATTACAAATTTCACTGGAATTGGAAATGAAAATACCCATTCATAATCAATAATTTTATATTTGCTGTCAGTTTGATCTTTTATGATATTATCAAAGCTCATATCGATATTCATTTCTTTTCCACATTCCATCTCATCTGGAAAGAAACTTCGCCAAACACCTGTACAAATTGTGCATCCGGCATAAATGTTCTTCTTTCTATATTAACATTGCTTCTTATGATTCCATCATACATTCGAAGCAAAGAAAGAAATCTTACTTCGTCTTTATCCTCAAGAGCCTCCAACATTGTATTGCAAAGACTCTCCCCGGTTAAAAATTCAAAAGCGATCTCGTTTTCTGAAATCAGTTTGGATGGACACAGGATACCTTCATCCTTATTTTTTTCATAATAATCAGACATCTTCCTGATATGTGCTACTCCGTCTTTTGCCAATGCTCTTTTACAACCAGTCTCTGTTCCCCATCCTTCATTATGCAGGTTTCTATCTGAAACTGTTTTCTTCTCTCTTTGTAATTTTTGAGTAAATTTTCTTCAAGATATCACCTCACACTATTTTGTAACTTCTATAAAGAACGAATTTGCAAAAATTCAAATTTTTTCTTTTAAAAGATTTGCATAGACTCTGTTTTCGTTAAAAGCATCATTCTTGTATTATCGAAAGTATCTAAACCTATATTAAGATCATCTTCTCGTGGAAGGTACTCATCAGAAAAATCTGTACAGGGAATTTATAATCCGAAACGGATAATAAAATTCTGCTTTCCCATATCCAGCATCTGTAATTATTTTCTTTAACGCCTCTTTACTAAAAGTTCTCACTTTACTATCTGTATCAATATAACCTTCCAAACCATCAAAAATTTTCCAGTATGGTCTTCTCTGGAGCCTGCCCAATATTTCAATCCAAATTTATTTTCAATAGCAATCAGCAGTTTTCCATCTTCTTTCAAATATCCACTGATTTTTTAAAAGGCTTCAAATGGATGTTCATCATCCGTGTAATAACCGGCATATTCCAATACTCCGATCAATGTAATATAATCATACTTTTCTTTCAAAACAACATCATTGAAATTTCCAACCATAATTGTAAGATTATCGTATTCTTTATTACGGTTTGCATTAATTAATGATCTGCGTTTAGAAAGATCTACACTTGTCACATGCTTTGCATTTCTGCAAAGTACTCCACTGATAGCTCCACATCCTGCCCCAATTTCAAGTACAGATGCATCTTTTTAAAGGATACCACTCCAATATATTTTGTCTGACAGGTGAAAATGATATAACACTGGCCACCGGTCATCTTCTGCAAGTATCTTCTCTACGTCTGGTTCTTCCATAATAAGCTGTAACAGATCATTCTCGATGTCCCCGTCACTATATTGATCCTGTCCATTATAAAATGTATAATCTAACGTTACTTTTCCAATCTGCTCTGTCATAGAACCTCTTTTCTATAGTTATCTACAACTATTATTTTTACCCAAGAATCTCCTTGATATCCTTTATAAAATCAAATACATGCTCATTTTTTACATATAATGGATTCGCTGTCACATGTTCTACCTGCGGTCTGTAAGCTTTACAGATTTCAGTCAGATGTGTTGCAATGTTCATTGGACTGATATTATCCAGTGATACCATGTTATCATTGAAATCCTTAAGATCTTTATTCGCATAAGTATTCGTGATCGTCTTTACATCAAATACCGACATCTCAAGTGGCGGATAACTTGGATGTGGTGAACACATCAGTGAAATTCCTGCGTAAGTTTCCTGCAAAGTCCGCGCATATTCTTCAATTGTAAGCTTTCCAACGGAGACAAGCTCTTTGCCGTTTCCAAGCGGAATTGAACGGTGCATCTCCCTGCCGAAAGAATCTCCCATTCCTCAATATCCGGCTGCATCATCACCCATTTTTCAGAGCCGCTACTACAAGGTTAAATGCATTACGCTCCGTACCCGGACGTCCATAAACAAGAATCTGTTTTTCTTATCAACCTGTGCAGGCATTTGCTCTAACGCTTTTCTTAATCCATCATTTAAGACAGGATCAAATGCAAAGCTATGCGTAAAATGGTAATGATTTTCATCGAAGAATTCTTTCAACAACATACTGTTAAAATTGCAATTGTTGGATAATCACTTTGTAGGTAGAATCTGCAAGCAGGTACTTCGTAGACCAGGAGTAAAATCCTGGCTCATAATCCTGAATAAAATAGAGAAAATATTTGGTTTGATTCCAAATGTATTTTCAAATCCAACATAAGCATCCTGACAACAATACGCTGTCCACCAGCCAGTAAATAAGAAATAGTCATTCTCTGACACTGGAATACTGCGGTTAAAACGATTGCTGTATGGAATAATCTGTTTTGCAACGAGAGAATCATCTTCTGCTTTTACAAATGTATACTCATCGGAATATTTTTAATGGCTGCTTTGTCTGGCTCTGCGTCTACTAAAATAATACGTGCATCATAGCCTAATGCTTTCACTAAAGTATCGAAAAACTTCAGTGCAGTTGAGATTCCACCAAAGACATGCTCTGCATTGATAGACGGAACCAGAAGGTTCATTCTGCGGTTCGGATATTCTATCTTACGGAAAGTGTATGGTGTAATTTCATATACATTCGTATCCAATTGTGGAAGTCCGGTTTCTCTTTTCTCTTCAGAAGCATTTTTCCTCCTGCTCTTTGACAGTCTGCTGCACCGCGGCACAAATTTTGGGCTGACAACAATAATAATCAAGATTTCTATTATAATATGGATCTCCGTTTTTCCGGTAGGTCTTATACATCTGATCCGACAAATCAAAGTCAATCTGTGGGATTTTACTTGCATCCCTGCTCTTAGATTCATAATGATACAGACGAACATTTGGATCGTAGATATTCACGAGTCCATGCTGGTTTGCACGAAGTGCAAGTTCAATATCGCTTCCACATACAATGAATTTCTCATCAAATCCACCGATTTTCTCAATTGTCGCCTTCGAAACTGCAAGACAGGCTCCCGTTACCGCCGAAACATTTCTTGTTACCATCGGTGACACAAATGGCGATCCATAGTGCTGCGGTTTCATTCCCTTGAATACATGATCAGCCCAGCCACCCATTCCAATAACTACTCCTGCATGCTGGATCGTATTATCTTCATATAAAAGCAATCCACCGACAACACCAACATCTTTTCGTATAGCTTTCTCTACCAGTCTTGTAAGCCATTCCGGTTCAATAACTTCTACATCATTATTCAAACATACATAGACATCTCCGGTTGCGAACTTCATTCCATAATTATTAAGCCTTGACCAGTTAAACTCAAACGCCGCATCTTTCACGATGACATTGTCATGTTCTTCTTCCACCTTCTTCAGATAACTAAAAGTCTCTTCCTTCTCAGAATTGTTATTTAAAATAATAATTTCAAAATTTTTATAAGTTGTCTTCGCATAAATACTGTCAATTGCAGCCTTTAACAAATCTGCATGATCTTTAATCGGAATAATAATGGAAACCTTCGGTTCCTCATTCATGTGATATCTCACATCATAGACAAACAAATTCTCTGTCTCATTTGCAGTCGCTGCTCCTTTGCCATAAACACGGTCTAAATGTTCCTGAATCGCATTAAGTCCTGCTGTCTGTGCATATGGCTTTGACTCCGGGTTGGCTGCTGTGGAGCTCGGAAGATCTCTCCAATGATAAAGTATCTCAGGGACATGTCCAATCTTGTCCGTCATCTCTGTCATTCGAAGTAACAGATCATAATCCTGGCTTCCGTTGAACTCACCGCGAAATCCACCCACTTTTTCAAATAAGGACTTCTTGAATCCAATCAAATGTCCTAAATACATCTGGCTCAGGAAAGATCTGGAGACCAGTCAGGTTTACATAATGGATCTCTCGTTTTTCCTTTCGCATCAATAATATCCATATCGCTGTATATGATCTCAGAACCTTCTTTTTATCTTCTGATAAAATTCATGTAATGCAGACGGTGCAAGCTCATCATCATTATCCATAAGAAGGATATACTCTCCGGATGCAAGCTGCTGCCGCATTGGTTGCTCCTGAAATCCCTGATTTTTTCTAATAATTTAATTTTAATCCGGCTATTTTTCATTGCAGATAAGTGCTCTCTTACCTCCTGCTTTGTAGAACAGTCATCTGCAATGCAAATCTCCCAGTTTTGTAATTCTGCTTTTCTATAGATTCAATCGCCTTATCAAGCCACTTAATTTCTACATTATATACAGGCATTACAATGGAAAAAGAATCTCTCCACCATAATTTTTAATTTTTCTTTCTTCACTCTGCCGTATCCAGGTTCATAATTTACACTGGCAGATAAACGCTGTTTAAAGATTTCCGGTCCCTGATTTTTAAAACTTTTAATCCTTTTTTATTTTCTGAGGATTTCTTACTCCCTCTTTTATAATTGCTGCAAGCTTCTGTGTTCTTCCCATAATGCTCCTTTTATATACAGCGATTCCTGTCATCGCTGATTTTACTCGCTGTTCGCCTTCCCATAGCCTACTCTTCATTACAACTTACTATAGAGTTCAAATCAAAATATCCAACAGTAACTTTTTTAGATAAAACCTGTATACAACAAATATCATATAATCTGTGATGAACTTCTAATTCGTCACCATTATATCCTGTACATCCTAACTGTAGCAGATACTGTCCTTTTTGAAATGGCAATTTTTGTCTGAATGATACTGTAAGTATGGTCCCTGCCTCTATCAGTCCAGGCTCTAACCCTTCAATAAGTGAATTGGTTCCGGTAAGATCTGTTCCCTTTAAATCCCGGATTGTAAATGCAAAAATTGGATTTAGCACATCCTCATGAAACTGTACCTTTAATTTCAAAACACACTCTTCGAATTTAGAAACAGTATTCGTAATCTTTCCTGTTGCATCGAAAATTCCAAAGTCAATAATCTCTGCCTTTTTATCTCCATATTCCTGCTTATCCGGATTTAAAATCATGGATTCTTTCCATGCAACTCCTTCTATTGCTGCATGACCGTCTTCTTTTTTTGGGCTGTCTTCCATCTTTGATTCTGCCATTACCCTTTTGTAAAGATCGATCATGTCCTTTGGTTTACCCTCTGCAAGCTTTACCGCCTTTATTCAAAAGGACAACTCTGTCACAGTATTTTCCAATGCTCCCCAGATCATGGCTAACAAAAAGAATGGTCTTTCCCATTTTCTTAAATTCTTCAAATTTGTGATAACATTTCGTCTGAAAAAATACATCTCCAACCGAAAGTGCTTCATCGACAATAAGGATTTCCGGCTCAATATTGATTGCAACTGCAAATGCAAGACGTACAAACATACCGCTGGAATATGTTTTGACCGGCTGATTTACAAAATCACCAATATCCGCAAAATCTAAAATATCCTGCAGCTTTTCATCTATCTCTTCTTTGGTAAAACCGATCATGGTTCCATTCAGATAAATATTTTCAATTCCGGTATATTCCATATTAAATCCGGCGCCAAGTTCCAGCAACGCAGAAATACGCCCATTTACTTTGACTTCCCCATCGGTTGGATTCAAAACTCCAGTGATGATCTTTAAAATTGTAGATTTTCCTGAACCATTTGTTCCAATAATGCCAACTGTCTCTCCCTGACCAACCTGAAAAGATACATCATTCAATGCGTAATGCTCTTTTCCAAGTGGTTTTTTTGAAAATCCTAATGCATCTTTCAAGCGATCCCGGTTTCTGTCATATAATTTATATATTTTTTTTACATGTTCTACTGAAATTGCGATGTTATCCATGCAGTTACCTTTCTATAACACATCTGCAAAATGTGGCTTTAATTTTTTGAATATTTTTGTCCCGATTATGAATAATACAATTGTAAGAATCCAATAATAAATTGTCATGCCTGGTTGTTCCCAAAATCCAGCCTTATTGATCAAAGAATCCCTATATCCTGCCACAATATAATACATTGGATTTAACTTTAAAATTGCAATCAGAATCGGATTCAATTCCATCCCATCAATATTCCACATAATTGGTGTCATCCAGACACCTATCTGCAAAATAATGTTAATGATCTGTCCAAGATCTTTGAAAAATACTACTATTGCAGATGTTGCATATATCAGTCCTAATAAAAGGATCATCATCGCAAAGGTATAATATAACATTTGCAATGTATACAAATCCGGATAATACCCATAACACGCATATAAAATAATTGTAAATGCAATAAAAAACAAATGCACAAACAAAGCCGATATCAATTTAATAATTGGTAAGATATCAATCTGGAATACTACCTTTTTTACCAGATAGCTATACTCCATCAGCGCATTTGTTCCGCCGCTCAGTACCTCCTGAAAGAAAAACCATGGTACAAGTCCTGCTATCAGCCACAAAACAAAAGGTGCTGTAATTCCCGATCTGAGATTAATGCCACTTGCATGCATTCCCTTTTCAAATACAAACCAATATACCAATACTGTTACAATCGGCTGGACAAAAGCCCAGATAATTCCCAGATAGGATCCTGCAAATCTGGTTTTAAAATCATTCTTTGACAAGTCCCATATTAATTTTCGATTACTTATTATTTCTTTCAGCATATTGGCTTGTTTTATTTCCGTTGGCATGCTTTTCCTCTAACTTTCATTCTCTTAAGCTATAACTTATTTACGGTTTTTGACATATTCTGAGATTCCACTCCATACTTTATCCTTATCAGATAACGTAAGATCTGCCTCAGTCATTCCTTCCGGCATCGGCCATTCCACACCGATCTCCGGGTCTTTCCACAACAGTCCGCCCTCATCATTTGGATGATAAAAATCTGTTACCTTATAACAGAATTCTGCATAATCGGACAATACGATAAATCCATGGGCAAATCCCTTTGGAATAAAGAACTGTTTCTTATTCTCTGCAGATAAAGTTACACCAAACCATTTGCCAAATGTCTCTGAACCCTCGCGCAGATCGACTGCAACGTCATACACCTCTCCGTTTACCACACGCACCAGCTTGTCCTGTGGATAATTAATCTGAAAATGTAATCCTCTTAATACGCCTTTTTTGGATGCAGACTGATTATCCTGTACAAATTCACAGTCAATTCCTGCCTCTTTGAAATCATTGTAATTATAAGTCTCCATGAAATATCCACGGGCATCCCCAAATACGGTCGGCTCGATCACTTTTAATCCTGCAATTCCATTGCAATTGTCTGTTACTTTTATTTTTCCCATTTTTTATACTTCCTTTTCGAATCTTTTTTATCCATAGATGAAAATAAAGACTTTATAATCCCTCTGCAATTTCCATCAGATATTTTCCATAATCTGTCTTCAATAATGGCTGTGCAAGTTTCACAAGCTGCTCTTTGTCAATGAACCCCCGCTTGTAAGCAATTTCCTCGATACAGGAGATATATAATCCCTGACGTTTCTGGAATGCTGACACGAAATCTGCCGCTGCAAGAAGCATGTCATGATTTCCGGTATCTAACCAGGCAAATCCTCTTCCCAATGTTTCAACATTTAAAGTTCCACGGTTCAGATATTCATTATTTACGCTTGTGATCTCTATCTCACCCCTTGCGGATGGTTTTACATTCTTTGCAATCTCAACTACATCATTGTCATAGAAATAGAGTCCCGGTACTGCATAGTTTGACTTCGGATTTTCCGGTTTTTCCTCGATGGACAATGCTTTTCCATTCTCATCAAATTCTACAACCCCATATTCTCTCGGGTCTCTTACATAATAGCCAAAAATGGTTGCGCCGGCTTCATTTTCTGTACGCTCAGCTGCGCTCCGAAGAACTTTTGAGAAACTCTGTCCGTAAAAAATATTGTCTCCTAATACCAATGCCACTGCATCTTTTCCAATAAATTTTTCGCCGATAATAAATGCATCAGCAAGTCCTCTTGGCTGTTCCTGTACCGCATACTCAAATCTCATCCCAAGCTGTGATCCATCCCCTAATAACTCCTCAAACACCGGCAGATCCCTTGGTGTAGAAATAATCAGTACTTCTCTGATTCCAGCAAGCATTAAAGTTGATAAAGGATAGTAAATCATTGGTTTATCATAAACCGGCATGATCTGCTTTGAAATTGCTTTTGTCAATGGGTATAAACGTGTTCCGGATCCTCCGGCTAAAATAATTCCTTTCATTTTTCATCCTCCTAAAAAATTCATTTTATCACTTTTTGGTAAAACGCAAACAAGCAGTATCATCCGACCTACGGACGGTACTGCTATTTGTGCTATTATTATTTTCCCTGATACATATCTTCATAATATTTCTGATAATCACCACTGGTAACATTGTTCATCCAGTCTTCATGTTCTAAATACCAGGCGATGGTCTTCTTAATTCCATCCTTGAACATCGTCTCCGGTTCCCAGCCTATCTCAGCTTTTATCTTGTCAGGTGCGATTGCATATCTGCGATCGTGTCCCTTGCGATCCTCTACATATGTGATCAAATCTTTGCTTACATTTGCTTTTCTTGGATCAGTATCAGGAAGAATTTCCTGTAGAGTCTCAATGATAATATTGATAATCTCAATATTACGCTTTTCATTATGTCCGCCAATATTGTAAGACTCACCAAGCTTTCCATGTTCCTGGACCATGTCAATTCCCTTTGCATGATCATCTACATATAACCAGTCACGAATATTCAATCCATCTCCGTACACCGGTAATTTCTTTCCGTGCAAAGCATTGTTAATAATTAATGGAATCAACTTCTCCGGGAACTGATATGGTCCATAATTATTAGATGTATTCGTCACATTAGCCGGAAAATGATACGTATCAATATAAGCCTTCACTAACATATCAGAAGACGCTTTACTAGCGGAATATGGACTGTGTGGCTGATATGGAGTTGTCTCATAAAAATAGCTTTTTCCATCATCAGGAAGTGAACCATATACTTCATCTGTCGATACATGAAGGAACTTTTTACCAGTTTTAAAACTGCCATCTGGCAGCTCCCATGCTTTTTTTGCACAATTAAGCATAACTGCTGTTCCAAGAACATTTGTCTTGACAAAAACTTCCGGATTTTTAATACTTCTGTCAACATGACTTTCTGCCGCGAAATGCACAACACGGTCAATATCATTTTCTTCAAAGATCTTCATGATAGCATCCTTGTCCGTGATGTCTGCTTTAATGAAAGTGTAATTATCTCTATTTTCAATATCTTTTAAATTCTCCAGATTACCTGCATATGTCAATGCATCTACATTGATAATTCTGATTTCATTATCATATTTGCGAAACATATAATGAATGTAGTTCGATCCAATAAATCCAGCTCCTCCAGTTACCAAATAAGTTCTCATTCCGAGATCCTCCTATCATCACAATTATTTGTCATTTTACCATATTTTATATACTAAGACAAGTTTTACACATCTTAGGATTTTATTAACTATTTCAGCTCTGCCATATAAACATCCAATGCGTCTTTCCAGTCAGCCATCTGATAACCATCCGCTAATCTCATCATATAATTATCCAGAATGGAATATGCCGGTCGGTCAGCCGCTGCCGGATTCATCTGTTTATACTGTTTACTTGTTACATGATTTACCTTTGTGCTTTTTCCTGCTCTTTTGAAAATTTCCTCTGTAAAGTCTGCCCAGTTTGTATCTCCCTCGCAGGTAGCATGATACAGACCATAATTTTCCGTTCCCTCAAAATGATGGATTGCCTTTGCAAGCTCTACTGCACTTGTTGGCGATCCAAGCTGATCGCAGACAACACTCACTTCATCATGAGTCTCCGAAAGGTTCAGCATAGTTTTTACAAAGTTTTTCCATCTCCATATAACCAGGCTGTACGAAAATAAAGAAATGGTTTGAAAACTGTTGAACAAACTTCTCCCCCTCGAGTTTTGTTTTACCATAAGCACTCACCGGATTCGGTGCATCAAATTCAGTATATGGTTTTGTACCATTTCCCTCAAAAACATAATCAGTTGAAACATGAATCATCTTTGCGCCAACTGCCTCTGCTGCAATGCTTAAGTTTCTTGGACCCAAAGCATTGATACGATAGGCTGCATCCCACTGCTTCTCACATGCATCAACATTTGTATGGGCCGCACAGTTAATGATCACTTCTGGCTGTTCTGCACGTACAAGTGATAATACCTGCTCAATTTTTGTAATGTCAAGTGCTGTCACACCTTCCCCTTCCGCTACATCTGTATTAATAAATGTCACATCACTTTCTGCATATTCCTTATTGATCGCACGGCCAAGCTGTCCATTACATCCTGTTACCAAAATCTTTTTACTCATTCTCTTCATTCCCTCTTTCTTTTTATAAAATTTTCCATCTTTTATCACACTTCAGTTTTCTTCTTCCTGTCCTTTACGACACAGGATGTTATTATTAAAAATACTATAAATACTACTCCAAACGAAAGGGTACAACTCAGTGCCGCTCCCAACATTCCAAGACTCTTTACGAAACTCGATCCCAGAAATACTGCAAATATAAGTCCGGCTCCATATCCCAGCAATAAAAAAATCTGTTTTCCCGTAACTGTTACCACATAATAGAGACAATATACATAGGCATTCAGTCCTCCGCATATCATAATGATCACCAATTCCATTCGATATGCCCTCAGATCAACTCCATACACAAGAGATAATATTGGTATTCCCAAAAGATAAGCACCCACACATGCTGCAATCGTAAGTGCACCAATTAAAATCATCATTTTTTTCACAATGTCCGTAAACTCTTTTATATTTTCCCCTTCCCAATCTCTGGCAAGATCTGTAAGAAGTGGCCGGAATACAAAAAGGCTTAATAAATTGATCACAAATGCAGGCATAAATAAAATATTATAGCTGTTCTGAACCGTCTCATCGTAATATGTGTTAATCGCATATTTGGGTGCATTGTTCAGATAATTCATAATAAAAGATGACACAAACAATGGCCAGCATGCATTATAAATACCTAAAATCCCTCTCCATTCAAGATGCACCGGCGTTGGTTCAAAGTATTTTTTCATATGTAAATCATAAAACAGCATAATAACCAGTGACGTTAATGTAAGTGTCATAGCCGCATATAACAGGTTGTCTGTTAACCATAATATAATTGTGAATGTAATCGTTGAAATTCCGCTCCGCATTAACATCTCTTTTCCGGAAATGTCAATTCGTTCTCTCTGTTGGAATAATCCACTATATACATCTGCCACAGCCTCTACCATTCGATACCCCAGAATCCAAAACACGGTAAGTGCTTCGACTCCAGTATAACCATTCACAACAATATAGCCTATCATGCAGATCAGCATAATAATACAATTTAACATTCTGCTGGTAAAATATTGATTAAATGTAAATTTATTTTTTATATCCGTCGACTGAACTGGTCTGATTTCAAATCCACCGACAGAAAACAAAAGCTGCGCTGTAGAATACGCCAATGCAAAAAATCCACCCCTGCTCTCTCCGCTAATCCGGTTAACGATAATCAACAGAAGCATAGAGGAAAGTGAATTGCAAAGACTTCCAGCCATATTCCACATAAATTTCTTCTTTGCTGTTGTTTCCTTCATTTATTTCTGTTCCCTTTTTTCTTTCTCATCAATTGCAATCTTCTGTACTAATTCTTTTACTTTATTGTCCAGTTTAGAAATGTCCATAGTGAGTTGAAAACATTTGACAAGTAATATAAATATAATCAAAAGAAATATGAAATTAGTTGTGGAATATACGCCTACCAACTCTGACATCCAATCTGCAATCTGTGGAAAAATACTAAACAAAACGAGCATTATCGCAAACAATGTCCAAAAAATAGAATACTCTATCTGTAATTTTTCCTGTTTTACTTTTTTGCACATATAAAGCAATGTAAAAACAGATACGATAATCAATGTAATTCGAAATGCTATCGACATTCTTTTCTCCTTTATCCTGTCTATTTTGTAAAATCCACTTTCTTTTTATTGCGAAAGTTCTGTATTAATAATATAGAAATCAACATTCTGGCCATATATTTTGCAGCATTAACGGCATTAAGATAACTTTGTCCGGCAATTCTTTCATCCATCTTTGCCTGTATTTCTGCCACTTTTGCTCCCATTTTAATCAAATACGATACGGTATCCGGTTCCGGTCCAAAATTTATGTTGTTTGCCAATACTTCTATTAATTTTTTATTATACATACGCATTCCAGATGTCGGATCCATGATTTTTGCACCTGAAGTAAGTCTGATCGCTGTGGTGATCAATCTGCTTCCAATCATCCTTGCTGTAGTCGGTTTCTTTTCTTCAACAAATCTGGATGCGATCACAATATCATTTCCTTCTTCTATTTTCCGGATCATTGCTGCAATATATTCCGGTCTGTGCTGTCCATCTGCATCAAACTGTACTGCGCAATCATATCCCTTTTGATATGCATATTTCATACCAGTCTGAAATCCACCTGCAAGTCCTAAATTTACCGGAAGATCTATAATATTGTAATGATTTGAATGGCATATCTCAGATGTTTTATCCATTGATCCATCATTAATCACCACATAATCATACTCTGGATAATTTTCCGTCAAATGCTTCACCACACGTTCTATATTGTCCTGTTCGTTGTATGCCGGAATGATGATCAATACTTTCATTCTTTCTCTCCATTCATGTCTTTTGCAATCTGCATAACCTTTTCAGCAGTGGCATCCCACGTGAAATATTTTACTAATCTGTCATAACTTTTACATTCTGCCTGTGTTCGGTATGCATCATCTTCTATTACTTTTTCCAAATTTTTCTGAATTGATTCAACTGTATTATCTCTCATGATAATTCCATACTGTTCATCTACAAGTAACTCTTTCGCTCCCCCCTGATAGGTTGTTATCACAAAACACTTACATGCCACAGCCTCCAGGACAGAAGTTGGAAAACCTTCCGAATCCGATGGCAGGCAAAATATATCTGACGCATCCAAAATTTTAACAATATGTTCAAAATCAACTTGTCCGGTCAATATGATATACGGATCTGACATTTCTATCAATTCCTGATATAATATACCATCCCCTGCAATCATTAAATAAACTGGTATCTGTCCTGTTTTTTGTCCTGCTTATATTTATCTTTCTTTACTGCTGATACAAGCTGTTTAATTCCTTTTTCCGGAATTAATCTGCCAGTAAAAGAAATTACTTTTGCTTCATTCGGAATCTCATATTCCTTCCGATAATCAATGTCAGACTCTTTTAAAATCCGCTGAAATTCTTCGATTTCAACCGCATTATATAGTGTTCCCTTTGATTTGATATGGAAATGTCCGCTCCACTCACAACAGGCTTCCGAAACTCCATAGTAATCATCACAATACTTTTTCAACAAAAATGTAAGGAAATGCTCATACCATCCCCCCACTGTGTCAAACAACTTATTATTCACACTCAGATGGGATGTTCCATGTTCTATTACAATGGATGGAATCCCCTTACTTTTAGCAAATTTCGCACCATATAATGAATGCAGATAGAATCTCGTATTAATAATCACAAGATCATATTGATTCCTCTCGATCAGTTTTTTTACTTTTTTAAATTCTTTGTTTCTTTTGAACACCGGATATCTTCCGCCTAATAAATCGTAACATGGCAGACGATAAATCTGGATTCCTTCTTGTATTTCATCTCCTGATAAATCACCCGTATTTGATGTTACTATAGTAACTTCGTTTCCTGCAGCGATCAATTTTCTGCTCAAATACAAAGTATAACGTTCTACACCACCAACATGCGGATAATACTGTGCAGAAAAAATGCAATAATGTTTTGACATTTTTTTCACCTGTTCAATTGCTCTAATGTATTTTTTCATTATGAATAATAAACTTTTTTAATATATAACATTAAAATTCTTGATGTCAATCCAAATCCTAATATACGATATACCCTATGAACCAGACGAACTGCCGGGTTTATATCATAAGTTAACAGATATGCATATTTTTTCATTATCTCACGATCATTTTTAATTTGCTCATTCTGTTCTATCAAGTATGCCTGTCCCATCCAGACTGCAAACGGATACGCTAAATACGCATAAAAAACTTTCCGATATTCTTGATCCAAATATTTTTCTGCATATTGGGTATATTCTATTATAATATTTTTCAGATCATTCACCATATAATATTTCATCTTCTGACTTGTCTGAGCTGTTTCATGGCCTTTGCGATACACATAAAATGGTTTATCATACCATTCAAACCGTTCTGCGTAAATCAGCATTCTGGCAATCCAGTCTGTATCTTCATTGCGGATTCCCTTTTTAAAATACAGATCATGTTCCCGTATCAAAGAGGTTTTTACAAGTTTTGTCCAAACTGTAACGCTAAGCATTCCAGCTTTTATCAGATTTTCCACTGCCTCTTTTCTTTTCTTTCCCGATACAAGTGTGCGATCAAAAGAAGACGGTTTTACAGTTCTATTTTTATCCTGCCAATACACCATGTTTGCGTGCATCACAACATCCGGTTCTGTCTCACTTATCACTTTTATGATATCACACAACGCATCTGGATCACTCCAATAATCATCATTGTCCATAAATGTGATGTAATCACCACTGGCTTTCTCCAATCCGACGTTTCTTGCATCTGATGTTCCACCGTTCTGTTTGTGAATCGTAACAATTCTATCATCTTTTTTGGCATATTCATCACATATCATCGGACTATCATCCGTAGATCCATCATCTACTAACAAAATTTCGAAATTGTGATACGTCTGCGCCAATATGCTTTCCACACATTGTTTCAAATATAAAGTTGAGTTGTATACCGGTATAATAATGCTTATTTTCATATCTTACTTAATATCTTTTTCTTTTAATTTTTGAAAAAATATCCCTTACTCTCCCAATCCATCCTCAATCGCTTCCACGATCGCTTTTAAAGCCTCTTCCTCGTCTTCGCCCTCGCATATGAGTTCAATCTCATCTCCGGACTTGATACATGCGCCTAACACGCTTAAGACACTTTTTGCGTTTGCGATATTATCGCGGTAGCGGAACGTGATATGTGATTTAAACTGCATTGCATCCTTACATAAAATTCCCGCAGGTCTCAAATGCAGTCCTGTCGGATTTTTTATTACTACTTTCTGACTAACCATGCTGTATTACCCTCCAAATTCCAGTCCCCTGATTTTTTTATCCGTATGCCGGTCTGGAATCCCATGTTATAGTCAGACCAGCATTCTGGTCTTCTATAACATAATTCTTGTGATCAGTTCCGCCAGTTTCCTTGCTTCTTCATCGATCACTTTCTGATCTTTCCCCTCGATCATGACACGCACCAGCGGCTCTGTTCCGGATGGGCGGATGAGAACCCTTCCCTCGCCCTTGAATTTTTTCTCAACATCTGCCACGGCATCTGCAATTTCCTGATATTCCATGAATTTTTCTTTTTTATGGTTTGGAACTTTTGCGTTGACAAGAGCCTGTGGGAGTACTTCCATAATCTCAGCAAGTTCTGACAACGGTTTTCCGGTATTGACCATAACTTCTAATAAATGCAGGGCACTTAATAATCCGTCACCGGTTGTATTATCGTCTAAGAAGATCACGTGGCCGGACTGTTCTCCTCCGATGTTATAGCCATTTTTTCTCATATTCTCAAGAACATAACGGTCACCGACTTTTGTCTTTTCCACATGGATGCCCTCTTTCTGTCCCATAAGGGTAAATCCAAGGTTTGTCATAACCGTAACTACAATGGTATCTTTCTTCAAAGTTCCTTTGGACTTCATGTAGTTGCCACAGATTGCCATGATCTGATCACCGTCCACAACATTTCCATGCTCATCCACTGCAAGCATACGGTCTGCGTCACCGTCAAATGCAAGACCAACTGCTGCCTTTTCATATACAACACGCGCTTTCAGCTCATCCATATGAGTGGAGCCACAATTGGAATTGATGTTGGTTCCATCCGGATCAGTATGGATTGCGATAAGATCTGCTCCAAGATCTGTCAGTGCTTTGACAGATGTATAATGGGATGCGCCTTCTGCGCAGTCTACAACAATTTTCATACCTTTAAGATCCACCGGAACACATTTTTCCATGAATTTCACGTATTCATCTCTCAGGTCAAAGCGGTAATCAATCTTTCCTACGCCGGAACCGATCGGAAGTACCACGTCTTTCATGTTATTTTTGATCAGAGCCTCAATCTCATCTTCCATCTCATCCGGAAGCTTGTAGCCCTCTCCATTGAAGAACTTGATCCCATTAAATTCCATTGGATTGTGTGATGCGGAGATGACTACTCCGGCATCTACTTTGTGTTTTCTGGTGAGATATGCGATCGCAGGTGTCGGCATCACTCCGACAAATATTGCATTTGCGCCAACCGAACAGATACCTGCCATTAATGCGCTCGCTAACATTCCTCCTGAAATTCTCGTATCACATCCTACAATAATGGTTGCCTGATGCTCCTGCTCTTTTGTGAGCACGTAAGCTCCTGCCTGACCTAACTTTGTTGCCAGTTCAATTGTCAGTTCCGAGCCCGCCACACCACGGACACCGTCTGTTCCAAACATTCTTGCCATATTACTGTTCCTCTCTTTGTTCCTATTTCAAATTTTTTAAATCTGCTAACGTTCACTTGTTTTCCTTACCGTTGAGGTACTCTCCAGTTCTCCATCTGTATTGTCAGATTCAGCAGAAGCAGATGTATCAGATGCACTTTCAATAGTAACTGCTGCATAAGTATCCGCATAGCTGACCGTATCCTCATCCAATTCAAATGTAATCAGTACATTATGTGCACCCAGCTTTAAATCTGTCAGATCGATACTGCCGGAAATCGTCTTTTCGTCCAGCGCATCGATCACACTGCTTCTTCCTGACACTGTCAAGGCAATGTTGTCTTCCTCATACTGTACTTTTTCATCCGAACTCAGTCCGATCACCTGAAGATTCGTCACCGGGATCTGCAAAGTCTTTGTCTTTACTGCCTCCACCACAACTGTAACATCAATCTTGGAGTCTGAACTGATCACTAATGCAGTGCCTGAAGGAAGATATGTGGAAATGTCCACGGTCTTTTCAATATTTGAAGTTGCATCTGTAATATCTAACACTTCTTCCGGGATCGTGATCTTATTGATGGTATTTAAAATAGCCGCCTCGCCTTTAATACGTACTTTCTGTGGTGTATAGGTGATATTCCCTGCCTGGTATCCATCTGCCGGAGTTCCGGTTGTCAGGAATTCCAGTTCCACATCTTTCGTATTCAGGATTTGTGCACTGATATTGACTGTGCTCACACTCAGCGTAAGCTTTGTCGTATCCACAACCTCTCCCTGTGCATCATAAAATACAGGTGTCACACGGTCTGTGATATCCGTTGACATGCCATCTACATTAATAGTCGCCACAACGGTATCGATCTGATTTACCACAGAAGCTGGACCGGATACTTTCATAACATTCGCATCTGTGATCTCAACATCACCAAGCGCGCATCCCGACGCAACCGTACCGGTTGTGTTTGTCTTGATCGGGAACTGCTTTGAAGCAGAATCCTCCAGTTCAAGATCCAGATACAGATCTTTGCTGGTAATATTAATACTGCTGTTGTTACGGTTACAGGTCACGACAACCGGCACACGGTAAGTCCCTGTTTTCTCATCATATTCAATTTTCTGTGCATCCGCCGTTGCTGTAAAGTTCGCATTGGTAAGTGTATTATGCACAGAGCGTTTTGCATACACGCTGAACGTGATCGTATTCTTTCCATCCAGATAATCTGCCCATTTTCCCATGGAGGTGATATAAGATTTATTTTCCAGTGAGACACTGGTTGTGTAAGGTTTTGAGTTGCTCGGATCATCAATATTCACGACTACGATCCATAAAACAACAGCAAACAAAACAGCAAGGATTTTAAGGCCAAAGTTATTCATTACTCTCTTTCCGAATTTTTGTAACATCTTTCAGCCTCCTTCTCCATGATTTCACTTTCGAAGTGTCCTGCTCACGTTTCTGAATGTAAGCCAGTTTATTTTTTAAGAATTCTGCATCTACATTCCGGTAAAGTTCACCGTCCAGTGCAATGGATACTTTTCCGGTTTCCTCCGATACTACAATTGTGAGTGAATCGCTCACCTCACTGATACCGACTGCCGCACGGTGTCTTGTTCCAAGGTCTTTGCTCAGGCTTAAGGAGTCCGTCAGTGGAAGATAGCAGGTGGCAGAAACAACTCTGTCTCCCCTCACAATGACTGCTCCATCATGCAGCGGTGTGTTTTTTTCAAAAATATTGATCAGAAGCTGGCTGGTCAGGATACCATCTACGGCAATCCCTGTCCTCTCATACTCCGTCAGAACGATTTCATCTTCCACTACGATGAGTGCTCCTAGTTTTTACTTTTCCCATCTCATAGCAGGCTTTCACCAGCTCTGTGATAGTCTTGTCGGAAAACTTTCCATTCTCCACTTTGTTGAAATCAAAATTAAAAAGATTTACCAAAATGTTCTTCCGTCCGAGATTTTCCAGTGCCTTGCGCATCTCCGGCTGGAAGATCACGACCACAGCGATCATTGCCACGTTAAACAGTTTGTCGGCGATCCAGACGATCGTATTCATTTCAAACAAAACTGCAAGCAAAACAAAGGCAAGGATCACAAGGATTCCACGGAGAAGCATCCACGCTCTCGTATCTTTGATCCAAACCAGCATATAATAGATCAGAACTGAAATGATAATGATCTCTATAATATCTGTGAGGGACATCTGAAGCGTCAGGTAAGACACCGCTTTTTCCCAAAACGTCCGCAATATTACGCCTAAATTCTGCACCGGATTCACTTCCTTTTAATCTAATAAATTTTCGTCTATGTCCATCTCTTCTGCAAATTTCTTCTTGTTCAAACGTTCCTTCTCGTTTTTGCCGTTAAAACGTTTGATCTGTTTATCCTTCTCTGTCACCAGAGACTTTGGAACTGCTTTTACATAATAATAGTAATCATCATCCTCGAACTGGAGTCGTTCCGTTCTGGAGTAATCCAGATTAAAAAACAGAAACTGGATGATCATGGCGATCACACCGGAGATCACGCTTCCAATGATCACACCGGCAATTTTGTCTGAAATCCCAAGTAAAATGTATCCTGCTGTCAGTCCAATCGCTTCAAATAAAATACCGGATGCCCATGCAACCGTCCATGAATGCTCAATGTCAAGCTTTCTCACCACATAGACAATGAGTGTCGTAATGATAAAAATGCCAAGAACAAGGTACATCTCTTTATTTCCAATCAGCTGGTTCAATGCCACTACTACTTTTGATACCGAAGAATCCGTCTCTTCCGCTGCATCGCTCAATGCGCTTGCATTCTCGCTCACTCCATGGATAAAGAAATAGATCACCGTACCGCAGGCAACAGACACTACAGAATACGCCTCACTCAGCAGACCGGAGCCAACCGGTACCGCATAAGGAATATGCAGCTTAAAGCAGACCGGTGTCAGAACCGCATTGATACCACTCTTTGGGGAAAAACGGAAATAAATAAAATAGATGATTGCAAACATGAGAAGTCCTACCAGACATACCTCAATGGATAATGCGTACAGATCCGCCAAAACGACCAACGCAGCAATTGCGATCAGTCCATTGACCGGAAGCATGGAACACACAAGTGCAAGAATGACTGCAACCGGAGTCTTGCTGACCAGTTTCATATATCCAATACTGTTGTTGATCACAAGGAATGTAAACAATGCAAGTACAAACCGGATCGCCGGTTTCACATATATTTCATTTTTTCCGTAAAACGGATCAGTTTCTCTTTCAATTCTAATAAGGTTGTCATTTTAGCCTCCCGCCGTTTGTTTTACTCCTGATTTTCCTGCCCCGGCAGCGTTCAGTGATTATTCCCAGTCTTTATTCTCAGACATTTTCAGCTTGTCTTCCTCTCGTATAACTGATTCAGCTTCTTCAGATTGCCATAATACTTCTTTACCTCACGGCGTCCCTTTGTATATCTTCTATTATAAACAAAATACGTGATCGCCATGTAAGCAATCATAAACACAATATACTTTACCAGCACGGATGTCAGCAGTTCCTGAATATCCATTGCATTCAGATTCTCCATTAACTGGTTCATGGAATAAATGCCCCATGTCACAAGGATCAGCGCAAAGCCAATCGTTCCTGACACAAAGCTTCCAAGCATACGCAGCGAAACATAATCTTTTCTTGCATACTGTGTCATCGGCTTTACATTCTTTTCCTGATTGGTGTCAAATATCGCCATTTTTATCATATGATGTAAACGTTCTTCGTTAACCATGCAGATTTCCTTCCTGTCTGTCACACAATGTATCTACTATAAAATAAACCCATCTCATTTTCTGAAAAGTACATTCTTCACGCAATTATGCATTCTTATTCATCATTATAACACAGTAGGCGGTATTTTCAAAAAGCAGATGCGACCTTTCTACGTTTCTATCTATATAAATAACGTAGCTATGCGCCCTGCTTTTTTATAAATTCTGTCCTTATTTTCAGATATGTGACATTCTGTTCCCGGTTCTATCTCAGGAATCTCATCTTATCCCCTTCATCACGCTCTCCGCCCGATCTCTGCTGCATTGGACGTGGTCTGTTCAAAGCACTCCGCAGATTATTTGCCATAGCAGCTTTACACTTGTCACAGAAGCGTCCGCTTGTGATCGGTCTGCCACAGTGTTCACACAACACACCATCTAAAGAAGCTTCCGAGAGGATCAGTCTCTCCTCTTTCACCCACTGTTTGATCTGTTTCACAGAAACATCCATATCCTCTGCCACCTGACTGATGGATGCCTGTGGATGTTCACCGATATAATCTTTCACGCTGCTAAATTTCTTCTCAAGCTTTGCCCTGCATTCAGGGCAAAGCTGTGCGCCACTCATATAATTAAAGAGTTTTCCACAGCCCTTACAATTTCTTACATCCATAGCATATTCCTCCTAAAATCCCTCGCCGATACTGATACATAGGAAATAAATCTCATCCACCCCTGCCTGCAAAAGTACCTCTGCCACTGCATCGATCGTGCTTCCCGTCGTATAGATATCATCTACAATTAATATTTTCCTATATTTTACTATATTTGGTACTAACTGGAAAGCTTTTTTTAGATTTATCTTCCGTTCGACATCATTTAATTCTTTTGCGGCGTGGTATTCCGGATTCGTTTTACCATGCGCTTTTCCACCGGAAGATTCATTTTTCTCCCAGAGTCCGCGCAAATACGGCTGCCTGATTATACCCTCTCCCTTTTCCTTCAAACGGTACATGGGAACGGGTACAATTGCTTCGATCTGTTTTCTTCGGATCCAGTCTCCATAGATGCGCACTGCTTCTTTCGCATAAAATCTGCATATTCGCGTTTATTACTATATTTAAAACGGTACATGGACTGGCGGATTTCTCCCTGATAAACAAAACCGCTTTTCCCTGGGAAAATAGTGTTTTTCCTCATGCAGTCTGTGCAGTATTCCCTCCTCTGGTCTTCTAATGGCTTGCCACATTTTTTGCAGGACGGTTCCCCGATACAGATCACTTTCTTCCGGCAGTCTTCACATGTATCTTTCCCAACATATATCACCTCATCACAGACAGGGCATCTTGGAGGAAATACAATGTTGGATAACCCCTCTTTTATTTTCATAAAATCCTTTCTAAAAATCTCTCCGGTTTCCATCCTAACACTTTTCTACCCTGCATACTATAAAGGTTTTCTTAAGATTTTAAATCTTTTTCTTATGATCCTCACCGAAAAAATGAGTGTCCTTTACACATTTTTTCTCAAATTCCGGTTGACGAATCCTGTATGAGTGATTATAATTCAATCATTAAAAGCATTAATGCTTTAAAGCATTAAAGGCTATGATCAATGATAAGGAGAATGAATATGAAAAAGATGAACAAAATACTCTCTGTCATGATGGCAGCTGCAATGACAGTTTCCATGACAGCATGCGGCGGCGATACAGCCTCCGACAATACCTCTGCATCTGCTGACAATTCAGCAGCAACAACAGAATCCGCTGCAGCAGGCAGTACCGATGGTCAGAAATATACGATCGGTATTTTACAGCAGTTAGAGCACCCTGCTCTTGACGCTGCTTCCCAGGGCTTTGAGGACGCACTGACAGAGCTGCTCGGTGCAGATAATGTAACATTTGACCTTCAGAACGCACAGGGCGAGCAGGCAAACTGTGCTACCATTGCAAACAATTTTGTTGCCAGCAATTATGACTTGATCCTTGCAAACGCAACCACTGCTTTACAGTGTTCTGCCGCTGCTACAAGCACGATCCCGATCCTTGGAACTTCTGTCACAGATTATGCAACTGCCCTTGAGATTGACGACTGGACAGGTTCTACCGGAAGAAATATCTCCGGAACTTCCGATCTTGCTCCTTTAGATGAACAGGAAGCCATGATCAAAGAATTATTCCCGGATGTAAAAACAGTCGGTATCCTTTACTGTTCCGCAGAGCCAAACTCCAAGTATCAGGCTACCCAGATCGAGTCTGCTTTAGATGCTGACGGCATTGCGTACAAAGAATATACTGCTTCTGATTCCAATGATATCACCTCTGTGGTACAGACGGCAGTTTCCGAAGTAGATGTTATTTACATTCCAACAGACAACACAATGGCAAACAACACAGAAACCATCAATAACATCGCTCTTCCGGCAGGTATTCCGATCATTGCCGGTGAGGAAGGCATCTGTTCCGGATGTGGTGTTGCAACGCTTTCTATCAGCTACTATGATATCGGATACACAGCAGGCCAGATGGCTTATGATATCCTTGTAAACGGTGCTGATATCACAACGATGGAGATCAAAACTGCACCACAGGTAACAAAAGAGTACAATGCAGATATTTGTTCCCAGCTTGGAATCACACCTCCTGATGATTATGTTGCAATTGAAACAGAATAATCTTTCATCAATGCAACAAGTTAAAGCTTTAAATCGTTTTAGTATTATGTTATAATATGCCTGCGGTATTTCGTCTCAACAAATACCGCAGGTATTTTATGCTGTGGGTATTTTGTTCTGCAAGCAATTGATTTCATGAATATTATTTTATATTTGTAGATAATTTTTGCACCAAATAGTTCCGCACAGGCATTTTATAAAAAAATAAGGAGAGATTTCTTATGACGATGATGTTAACAACTTATTTAGCTTCCCTGAGCCCGCTGGCATTGCTCCGTTCCCTGCCGGGCGCATGTGCACAGGGACTCATCTGGGGACTCCTTGCACTTGGAGTCTACATTACTTACAAATTGTTGGATTTTGCCGATCTGACCGTTGACGGTTCCATGGCGACCGGAGGTGCAGTCGCCGTTATGCTGATCCGTGCAGGCATGAACCCATGGCTTGCTCTTATCTTTGCTTTTCTTGCAGGAATGGCCGCCGGATTTATCACCGGAATGTTACATACCTCACTTGGGATCCCGGGAATCCTTGCAAGTATCCTGACGCAGATTTCACTTTACTCTATCAACTTAAATATTCTCGGAAGTTCCAATCAGGCAGTCAGCGTTGACAAATACAGCCTTGTTGTTTCACTCCGTTATATTTCGGACTCAACCGCAAGCAAAATCCGTATGTTTACGACCTGTATCCTCTTCTGCGTTGTACTCGTTGCCATTCTCTATTGGTATTTCGGAACAGAGCAGGGACATGCGATCCGTGCAACCGGCTGTAACCGGCAGATGGCAAGAGCGCAGGGAATCAACACTGATTTTCATACCGTACTTGCACTGATGATCTCTAACGGTCTTGTAGGACTTTCCGGTGGACTTTACGCCCAGTATCAGGGAGCAGCGGATGTCAATATGGGACGTGGTGCGATCGTTATCGGACTTGCTGCTGTTATCATTGGCGATGTCCTCTTTGGAAAAATGTGTGCCGGCAAAAATTGCATTTGCTTCACACTGCTCTCCGTCATTGCCGGAGCTATCCTGTACTACCTTGTTTTAAGTGTTGTTTTATGGTTGAAATTCCCATCCGACGACCTGAAATTATTCTCTGCAATTGTAGTAGCTATCTTCCTTTCAATCCCGTATCTGAAAGCGAAACATAGCAGGAAAGGAGTGGCAAAATAATGGCTGAAATGTTAAAAATCGATCATATCTGCAAAACATTTAACGCTGGTACGATCAATGAAAAAATTGCTTTAAACGGAGTTGATCTGACATTAGAAGATGGCGATTTTGTCACTGTTATCGGTGGTAACGGTGCTGGAAAATCCACAACTTTAAACGCTGTCGCAGGTGTCTGGCCAGTGGATTCCGGCAAAATATTTATTGGCGGTGATGATGTCACAAAATTATCCGAATACAAGCGTGCCAAATATTTAGGCCGTGTCTTCCAGGATCCTATGACCGGAACTGCAACCACCATGTCCATCGAGGAAAATATGGCAATTGCAGCCCGCCGTGGCAGAAAACGTGGGTTAAGCTGGGGAATCACGAAGGCAGAACGCGACACCTACCGGGAAATGTTAAAAACATTGGATTTAGGTCTTGAAGATCGTCTCACCAGCAAAGTCGGGCTGCTTTCCGGCGGACAGCGTCAGGCAATCACACTGTTGATGGCTTCCATCCAGAAACCAAAACTTTTACTGTTAGATGAACACACCGCTGCCCTTGATCCTAAAACGGCCGCAAAAGTACTTGAGATTTCCGACAAGATCATCTCCGACAATCATCTGACCGCTATGATGGTAACGCACAATATGAAGGATGCTATTGTGCACGGAAATCGCCTGATCATGATGCACGAAGGAAAAGTTATCTTAAATATTTCCGGGGAAGAAAAGAAGAAACTAACGGTTGAAGATCTGCTGCACCAGTTTGAAAAGGTCAGCGGGCAGGAATTTGCTAACGACAGGGCCTTGTTGTCATAACCGGAGTTTAACGTACGTAGTGTCGCAGATTCTGTGGTGTTTTCTCAGGGCTTGAAGGGCAGATATAAGCGTTCTCTCACAAGTCGTGATTTTATAGGTTTATGAAAAGAAAAACGGTACAGGCGAAATATGATGTTCCTGCTCGCCGGGCATTCCGACAAGCCTCTGAAGAGTCTTGTCTCCATGGCTCACAAAGGAAATCATATTTGTCTGTACCGTTTTTCTTTCATTTACGTTATGGATGACTTGTGAGAGGACGCTTATACATGCCCAATCAACGTTATGGATTGCACCACAAAATCTGCAATTTACGTTATGGAACTCGCGGGTTATGGGATGAGTGCCTATAGGATCAAAACTCAATCTGCATTCTCAAAGTAATTTAATTATAAATTCTGTAAATCAATTTTAATAGAATGAAGTAGGATTGTAAGTGTAATTATGGTAGAATAATGGTATTAATGAAGTTGATCAATCGGGATTTGTTAAGGAGGATATGGATGAAACTGTTTTTATGTTCGCACTTTTCAAGTGTAGTTTGATAAAAAAAAATTGATAACAAGAAAGTCGCATTTATTCCCACAGCTTCGCTGCGTGAAGGCTATACTGGTTATGTCGGCTCGGCTCGAAAGCTATTCAATAAACTGGGAGCAGCCGTAACGGAAATTGATATTTCAACGGAGGCTTATTTAACGATACAGTCCGTTTTTGAAGATGCGGATGTGATATATTTTACTGGTGGAAATTCTTTCTTCCTTATGGACCAGCTCCGTAAAACGGGAACGGATGAGCTATTGAAGAAAGAATTGGCAAAGGGAAAACTGATGATCGGTGAATCGGCGGGTGCGATTATATGCGCTCCAACTATCCAATATATTGAACAAATGGATGAAAAGCCGGAGGACTACTCACAAGAAGATGATGCAGGGCTTGATTTGATTGATTTCTATGTTCTTCCGCATTATCTTACAGCACCATTTAAGAAAGTTACTGAGAAAATAATGACTGAATTTTCGGATTTGAATCTATGCCCAATTAACAACCGTCAGGGAATTGTAATTGATGGTGAAGGTTCAAAGGTTATTTGCAAAGACTAATTTGAAAATTCAAGTTTACAGAACTGAATCAAAAGAGCTCGAAGGAGCTCTTTTTCTTTCTTTTTTATAATAGTATCATTATGGTATAATAGAGACATTAAAATCGTTAAGGAAAGAATCGAAGGTGGTGCAAACGAAAAAGCAGTATTGAGACTTTTCATTAACTGCCCTTTCGTTTGCATCAATTTCGATTTTTTCTGGTTGAACAAAGCGCGTCAACTCTATATGGACTTTTAATTCTGACACTCTATTTATAATAGGATAGCGTGTACAGATAGAAATACATAGGATTTTTAATTCAGTCCTGTATTACGGCATCAGAAACAAGCCTCCTTAAGGAAGCTAAAAACATTCAGTTATGATACGTTAACAGAGCATATGTGGTTTTGGTTTTATAAAATGTTGTTCTGTAGGCAGAGGAATAATCTTACCACCACAGGAAGAGCACTTGCATATATCTTTATTATAAAGAAGACGGATAATGGCAGGTGCATCCATATCTTTCAGCTTGGAAATATATTTTTTGCAACCAAGGATGTTTCTGCATAGGGTAATCTTTTTCTTCTTATTTCTGGATGAAAGAAGACCATAGTGCCTGATACGTACAAAACGTTTTGGAGGAACATGCATTAAAAATCGACGGATAAATTCCTCGCCGGATATGGTGATCTCTTTCCAAAGCCCTTGGTTTTTGTAATCTTTAGCAGAAAATGTAACTGTAGATTCTGTCATGTCTTTGATACGGTAGTTGCTGATAGCAATCCGGTGGGTGTATTTTCCAAGGTATCTGATGACAGATTCGGCACCGTCAAATGGTTTCTTGCAATAAGGAATCCATTCCTTTGCATAGCAGGTATTTAACAATTCCTTGAAAGTATAGTGATTTTTGTAAGGTGCAGCCGATCCATGAAATTCAAGCCTGTCATTTTCCCAGAGTTGCTTAAGTTCAGCCATGTATTTTCCACGAAACGTTTTTGAGATTACCTTAATCGGAAGGAAAAAATCTTTCCCATTGTCTTTCCAATGATTTTTCACATCCAGCCCTCCACCAAGAACAATCGCATGGATATGGGGATGAAAGTTCATGGTACTTCCCCATGTATGGAGGATACAGATATAGCCAATATCAGTCCCAAGATATTTACTGTCAGCAGCAAGTTCACTGAGAGTATCTGAAGCCGCATGATAAAGAGCAGTGTATAAGAATTTCTGGTTGCTGTAGATAATGGGATTGAGTTCTTCCGGAACTGTAAAAACCACATGGAAATAAGGAGCATCTAAGATATCCTCCCGCCGTGCATCTACCCATTTTTCTTTTGGAAACTCCTGACACATAGGACAGCATCTGTCACGGCAGGAGTTATAGTGGACTGATATGCAGCCGCAGTCCTCGCATACGCTTACATTCACACCAAAGGCGCCGGTTTTGCAATTCATGATGTGATAAGCGGCCTTTCGCTGAGCGGGAGAAATACTATGTGTGGATTCAAAAGATGAATAAAAACGATGAAAAACATCCTGAATCGTACAATCCTTACTCATGATTCACCACCTTCCGGGTTGTCGAACGGGCTGCGGATACCAAGAAGTGTCTTGTTGCTCACATGAAGGTAAACATCTGTAGAGCGAGGATCAACATGTCCCAGAAGTGACTGGATATATTTTATATCTGTGCCACTTTCGAATAAGTGGCTGGCAAAACTATGACGGCACGCATGAGAGGAAACATGACGGTTAATGCCGGCGAGTTTAGCACTTTTCTTAAAGAACTGGTTAACACCGGTTATATCAAGATATCCACCGGTCCAGGAACTTGGGAAAAGGATATCTTTGGGGCGACCACATTTGTACCAATACTCAGTGAGAAGGTCTAAATTTTTTTGAGACAGAATTGTATACCTGTCAATTCTGCCTTTGGTTTCACGAACATGAATTGTCATGTTGGTACGGGAAATGTCATCATAATGGAGATGAACGACCTCCGATACACGTAATCCGGAAGAATACATAGTTGCAATAATCGCTTTATGTTTCAGATTCGGAGTGGCGTCAATGATTGCATTTATTTCATCGCGGGACAGAACAGCAGGAAGATTGCGCTCTCTTTTCATAGCTGGAACAGTGTCATCATCCCAGACAGTCTTCAGCACCTTTTTATATAAGAACTTTATTGCAGACCGATAGTGATTGTGAGTTTCAGGAGACCTTCCTTCCAGACGTTTGGCTGTAAGAAAACTTTCCGCATCTTCAAGCGTAAGATCAGAAACGTTTTTTCCAATCCAACGAAGGAAGTAACTGACATCAGAGCAATACAGTTGAATAGTTCTTTCACGCAGGTTACGTTTTTCCGCTTCATTGCGGATAGATTCAAAAATATCTTTATACATAATAAAACCTCCAGAATAAGTAGTGTTAATAATTACATCTACCTATTCGGAGGTGCATTAGCGTCATAATTCCGATTGCGGAAGAGACTGGAAAATGTTATTCTTATCATAGGCAGTGGAGCTTTCTTAGTTCAGTTGTTTCGTGTGGTAACTTAACAATAACGGATTATGAAAAGTAATTCCACTGCTTTTTAATAAAAATAAAACTGCGCCACAGCCTTGGCAGGCCATCGCGCAGCGATTTTGTTCAATCGGAAGTTGGAGGATACACGCATGAAAATTGTAATCATTAATGGAAGTGCCAGAAAAGGAAATACGCTGGCAGCAATCAATGCATTTATAAAGGGCGTCAGAAAGAATAAAATTGAAATCATTGAACCCGACAAACTCAACATTGCACCATGCAAGGGATGTGGTGTCTGTCAATGCTCTAAGGGATGCGTCGATAAGGATGATACAAATTCTACCATTGATAAAATTGCTGCCGCAGATATGATTCTTTTTGCTACACCAGTTTATTGGTGGGGAATGTCAGCACAATTGAAACTTATCATTGATAAGTGCTACTGCCGTGGATTGCAGTTAAAAAACAAAAAAGTTGGCACAATTGTTGTAGGTGGTTCTCCCGTAGGCAGCATCCAGTATGAGCTGATTGATAAGCAGTTTGACTGTATGGCAAAATATCTTTCATGGGATATGCTTTTCAAAAAATCATATTATGCAACAGCCAGAGATGAACTTGAAAAAAATAAGGATTCCATGAACGAACTTGAGTGGATTGGAAAAAATTTATAAAGCACACACCAAATTCCAGTTGAACAAAATCGCTGCGCGATGGCCTGCCAAGGCTGTGGCGCAGCTTTCTTTTTCTCAATAATAAAATAGGCAATGGCAATTCTTACCAGTATTTGATATTGTAAAGTTACCACACAAAACAATTCAATAAAGAAAGACACCACTGCCTATGAAAAGAATACCATTTGACCGCTTTTCTGACAAGCGGTTTTATTATGCTAATGCACCTCCATGTAAGCAGTTGTTTTTCATTAACTACTGATTTTACATGGAGGATTTTATTATGTACGAAGAAATTTTTAATCAGATTCGATCTGCTGCGAATAAACGGAATCTCAAGGATTCCACGATTCATGCATACTGTACCAGTGTTGCTCATTTTTTGAACCACACAGCCAAGGATATAGATGCATTAACAACTGACGATGTTGATATATTCCTAACTGAAAAGAAACTTTCCGGGATTTCACCAGAAACATACAATCACTACCATTCAGGAATCCGCTTCTTTTACAAAAAAATATTGAAGAAGAATTGGGATGATGATGACATACCTCGTATGAAAAGGGACAGAAAGTTACCAACGGTGCTTACAAAAACAGAAATATCAGCTATTCTTGATGCTACGCCAAATCTGAAGCACAAAGCTATGATTGCTACTATGTATTCAGGCGGACTTCGTGTTTCAGAAGTCACACATCTTCATTATGATGATATTTCACGCACGAAAAAAACCATACACATCCGTGATGGGAAAAGTCGCTCTGATCGTTATACTTTGCTTGCAGACCGGACGCTCGAGATATTGACAGAATACTGGTTTCAATGTGGCAGACCAAGAGGGATTTTGTTCCCAAGTTCATGGACAGGGGATTATCTTACAAAAGATAGTGTCATTCAGTTTTTTCGTGAAAGTGCCAAAAGAGCAGGCATTCAGAAACACGTCTCCACGCATTGTTTACGTCACAGCTTTGCAAGTCATCTGTTTGAATCCGGCTGTGATGTAAAATATATTCAAGCGCTTCTGGGACATCGTGATCCAAAATCAACAGAGGTTTATCTGCATGTAAGCAATAAAACTCTGCTTGGAATCAGGAGTCCATTTGATGAGATGGGCGGTGAATGATTATGGAGAAATCATGTACGATACAAGATGTATTTGAACGGTTTTATCCTTCTTATGAAAAGAGGAATAGCCCTCCTGCTCATCATAGAAAAACAGCTTATCATATCATGAACTGTAAAACAGGCGCTTTTGGTGTAAACATCAGTGTTTGTGAGGACTGCGGATGTATCAGCATTCATAATAACTCCTGCAGAAGCAGATGCTGTCCCATGTGCCAGGAGTTTCCGAAAGAGAAATGGATTGATGCACAAAAAGAGAACGTACTTGATGCACCCTATTATCATGTAGTATTCACAGTTCCTGAGGAATTGAATTCCATCATTTACAGCAACCAGAAGCTGTTGTATGATGCACTGTATCATGCTGCCTCAGCAACCTTGAATGAATTGGCAAAAGACGCAAAGTACCTGGGAGCTAATATAGGGTATATCTGCATTCTTCATACCGGGTTCTGCAATGAATTATCATCCTCATATTCATACCATTGTTCTTGGAGGTGGGCTTGATGATGAAAATAAATGGAAAGAAACAGGTGGAAAATTTTTTCTCCCATATGGTGTTATCTCGAAAGTGTTCCGTGGAAAATATCTGGATGAGTTAAAAAGCCTGTGGAATGATTCTAAGCTTAAATTTCATGGTACAGCAGAGAAATATCAGAACAGCTATCGTTTTAAAGAACTTCTTGATAAGTGTTATGAAAAGAACTGGGTCACTTACTGTAAAGAAACTTTCAATGGTGCACAGTCGGTTATCAATTATCTTGGAAAATATACCCACAGGATAGCAATCAGTAATCATCGAATCAAATCCATGACAGATACGACAGTTACATATGTAGTAAAGACTATAAAACGAAGGCTGCTGGAAAGAAAACAATTTCAGGAGAAGAATTCATCCGTCGATTCATGATGCATGTTCCTCCCAAACGATTTGTCAGAATCCGGCACTATGGTCTGCTATCATGTAGAAAAAAAAAAAAAAGATAACTCACTGCAGAAACCTGCTTGGATGTAAGAAATACATTTCTACATTAAAAAATCTAAATGCAGTAGAAATGATAAGGGTTTTATATCACATCGATGTATGCAAATGTTCTTCTTGTGGAGGGAATATGGTATCACCCCGCAAAGATAAATACAGTTCTTCTTTTCGTGCACATATGAGATGTTAAGATCTACAATTGCATAGAATAAATGACTTCCTCATAGGAGGTTTGTTTGTCATGCCTGAAATTGATTTCTTGAATAAAAAAACTTTTACCAAAACATCCGGTATGATAAACTTAAGGAAAAGAGCAACGATTGAATCCCCATAGCTATCGGCTAAAGGGACGCGACTTTGTTCACCAAGGTAAAATCGAAATTGATGTAAACGAAAGGGCAGTTTTTATCAGAACTCAAGGCTGCTTTTTCGTTTACACCAACTCCGATTGTTTCCTTAACAGTTTGAGGATGTGAATGCTTTGGATGTTGAGAAAACCAAATTATATTACAATCAAATAAGAAGTGGGGATTTATGTGATTGTTGTAGAAACTATAGCACTTGAATCTGACTGAATTTTGTCGTTACCTCTCTTTATAGGCACTCATCCCATAACGGTGAGTTCCATAACGTAAATTGCAGATTTTGTGGTGCAATTCATGACGTTGACCGGGCATGTATAAGCGTCCTCTCACAAGTCATTCACAGCGTAAATGAAAGAAAAACGGTACAGACAAATATGATTTCCTTTGTGAGCCATGGAGATAAGACTCTTTAGAGGCTTATCGGAATGCAACAACGGGAACATCATATTTCGTCTGTACCGCTTTTCTTTTCATAAACCTATAAGATCACGACTTGTGAGAGGACGCTTATATCTGCCCTTCAAACTCTAGAAAAGCACTGCAGAATCTGCGGCACTACGTCCGTTAAACTCCGGTTTACAACACGTTTTCACGGATACGGTCGCACAGTCCACTATAGCGTTTCTGCTGTGACGTATTCTGGATCATCTGATTGAAGGTTGTATCATTTCCAACGAGTGTGACGCATTTTCTTGCCCTCGTCACAGCCGTATATAACAGATTCCGGTTCATGAGCATTGATGGTCCACTGAGCAGAGGGATCACAACAGCCGGATATTCGCTTCCCTGTGATTTATGAATGGTAATGGCGTAGGCAAGTTCCAGCTCATCCAGAAGCTTGTAAGAGTACTCTACTTTTCTTCCCTCATCAAATTCCACGGTCATCGTCTCTGCAAAATCATTGATCTCCGTGATGATTCCCATATCACCGTTGAAGATTCCCATTCCTTTATCCACAGTGAGACCAAATTTTGTGCAGATTTCCCACTCCAACTGATAGTTGTTCTTGGTCTGCATGACTTTATCCCCCTCGCGGAATACCATATCGCCATGCTCTTTTTCCCGCTTTGATTGATCCGGCGGATTGAGATACTGCTGGAGGATCCCATTCAGTCGTTCCACCCCCAGAAGACCTTTCCGCATAGGTGTAAGCACCTGAATATCATACGGTGTTGCATCCACGAATTTCGGCAGTTTCTGCTTTACTAACTGAAGTACCACATTGATGATGATATCTGCCTCATATCGCTTCAGAAAAAAGAAATCCATGCTTTTATTATCCAGGGAAACCTCTTCCCCACGATTGATCTTATGTGCATTCACAATGATGTCACTTGTCGACGCCTGACGAAAAATTTTTGTCAGCATAACCACATTGAATGCTTCCGACTGGATGATGTCCTTTAACACGCTTCCCGGTCCGACACTTGGAAGCTGGTTGATATCTCCTACAAGGATCAGTCTGGTTCCCGGTGCGATCGCTTTTAAAAGAGAATTCATCAGTGTTATGTCAACCATCGACATCTCATCAATAATCACAAGGTCCGTTTCCAATGGATTCGTTTCATTACGTTCAAATCCGGCACTTCCTTCCATGCCACCATTTAATTCCAGCATGCGGTGAATCGTCCGCGCTTCAAATCCGGTTGTCTCACTCATTCTTTTTGCGGCACGTCCTGTTGGCGCTGCCAGAAAAATGTCCATGCCTTCCATCTCAAAATATCGGATGATCGTATTGATCGTAGTTGTCTTACCTGTACCCGGACCACCTGTGATGACCAAAAGACCGTTTCGTACCGCCTCTTTTACCGCCTGCACCTGATGTTCATCCAACTGCATTCCTGTCTGTTTCTCAATGTTATGGATCCGCTGCTCTATCTCTGCATCTGCCACATCATAGGCAATATCCAGTTCCCGGAGCATTGTTGCCGTATTTGCTTCCATATAATAAAAAGAAGCTGAATAAATCTGCGTCTGCTCTCCCGACTGCTTCATAATGATTTTCCGTTCAATTGACAGATCCATATAATTTTTTTCGATGATATCTTTGTCGATTCCCAACAATTCACTTGTTTTTGCTGTCAGTTCCTCCTGTGGCAAAAAGGTATGCCCCTCACCGGACGCCTGAAGCAGTGTATACAATATACCGCTTCGCACACGGAAATCAGAATCCGTCCGTATTCCTGCCTTTGCTGCAATATCGTCCGCTGTCCGGAAACCAACTCCCTCGATATCATCTGCCAGCCGGTACGGATTCTCTTTTAAGATTCCATACACTTCCTGTCCATATTTATTATAAATTTTTACCGCAAGATTCATAGTAATTCCAAACTGCTGTAAAAAGATCATCGCCTGCCGCAGGTCTCGCTTTTCATTTACCTGACTTGCAATCTCCATTGCCTTCCGCTCGCTGATTCCTTTTACTTCCGCAAGCCGCTCCGGTTCTTCCTCAATGATCCGGAATGTATCTTCCCTAAACCTCCGCACAATACGGGCTGCCATTGCAAGCCCGATTCCCTTGATCGCACCCGATCCAAGGTAGCGTTCGATCGCCTCCTGATCTTCCGGCGCCTTCTCTTCAAAGCTCACCACTTTAAATTGTGTGCCATACGTCGGATGATCGGTATAATCGCCAGTCGCCTCAATATTTTCCCCTTCTGCGATCGTCGAAAAAATGCCGACACAGGTGATCTCATCCTCGCCGCTCACCAGATTGAGTACTGTATAACCATTGTCCGTATTGCGGTATATGATATGCTCCACATATCCTGCTAATTTCTCCATAACTTTCTAATCCATTTCTTTCTATCTGAAACCAAATGATTCGTAAAGTAAAAAGCTGCCGCATTAAGAAATAATCTCTTAAAGCGACAGCCTGTGATTCTTAATTTCTGTCATTCATACCAGACACTGTCTGAGTCCTGCTATGAATGGTATCGTTCTATGTACTCTGATCAATCAATATTATAATTACGTTTCATCTGCTCATACAATGACTGTGTAAAGTTACCACCAACCTGATCAATGAGTTCGTCTGCAATCTTTTCCACTGCAAAATCCATCGTATAATCTGTCATTGTGGATAATGATGCATCTTTCTCCTCATCATCCGGGAGTAAATTCTTTTTTACCTCTTTTATGACTTCTTCTACGAAATAAGATTCAAAATCTTTGCAAACCTGCATCAGTTCATCCGCAGATGTGTCGGAAGATACACCGTTTAATGATTTTTTCAATGCATTGGCATTGTAATTGGTTGTTGCATCTGTATTGGTCGTATTCAGCATGGATGCCATGCTGTCAATTGACATACTCATATTTTTTCAGCCTCCTGTAGAATGTAAAAAACTAACGTTTCAGGTTATTTGCCTGCTCTAACATATCATCGGATGTTGTGATCGCTTTTGAGTTTAACTGATATGCACGCTGTGCCACGATCAGATTTACCATCTCATCTGCTACCTGTACATTTGAGCCTTCCAGATAACCCTGATGGATTTTACTTTGTGAGGTTCGCATTGGTTGCTTCATTAAGTGCTGCCCGGATGCATTTGTCGCTCTCAAAAGATTAGATCCTGCTTTTTCCAAGCCTGCAGGATTGTTAAACTGGCTGAGGCCAATTGTCCGGTTCATACTTACATAAGCACCCGCATTGTTATAATAGCCAACCTGACCATCCGTTGTCACTACCGCCTTCCCAGAATTGACATTATTCGGAAGAACAATGGTGTTTCCATTGGAATCCAGAACCGGATATCCATCGGTATTGGTAAGGGTTGTTCCTGTCGGACCAATACTCCAGTTAAAATTACCATTTCTGGTATAGTAAGTTGTCCCATCTGCCCCTCTCACCTGAAAGAATCCATTTCCTTCGATTGCAAAAGCAGATTTGCTCTCATCCTCGAGCAGCGCACCCTGCGTATAGCTTGTGGTGTTGGACGCAACTCTTGTTCCAAGTCCCACCTGCGCTCCGATCGGTTTTTCCTCACCATTTGCACTTGTCGTTCTGGTCTGAATGGTCTGATATAACAGTGATTTAAACTCTGTCTTCTGGGATTTAAATGCTGTTGTATTGACATTCGCAATGTTATTTGAAATATTATCTACGTTGGTCTGCTGCGCTCTCATTCCGGAAGCTGCAGTATAAAGTGCTCTCATCATAGTCTGATTTCCTCCACCTATACCTTATATTATACTTTTCCCACCTGATTTACGGTCTTGTCCAATGTCTCGTCTACTGTATTGATCACTTTCTGTCCTGCCTGATAAGCTCTTGAGATAGTGATCATCTTTACCATCTCATCCACAACGTTCACATTAGAGCCTTCGATACACCCCTGCTGCACCTTTGCATCAGAAGCTGTGATCTGTCCTCCATCCACAAGATCATACAGATTCTCACCATACTTGGAAATATAATTATAATCATCAAAATCAACGACGCCTATTCTTGTAACAAGCTGGTCATTCTGATAAATATTCCCTAACTCATCAATGGTAATCTTCGCATTCGGATTTAACCGGATTCTTGCATTCGGATCGGTATTCTGTGCACCCGCCTGATTCAACACATAATCGCCATCCTTTGTCACCAGATAACCCTCTGTATTCACGGTAAAAGCTCCATCTCTTGTATACTTCACAGAAGTTTCCCCTGCTTTATTCGTAAAAGCAATTGCAAAAAATCCATTTCCAGCCAATGCCACATCTGTCTCATTGTCCGTCACTTTGATACTTCCCTGATCATAATTGGTATAAGTCTCACCAAGGTGCACACCCATACTGATCACACCAAGTTTTTTATTCAGGCCATAAGAAGAGGTATCCTTTATCTTAATTGCCAGTTCATCCGCAAACGTCTGAGATGTTGTCCCTTCTTTTTTATAGCCATTTGTGTCTGCATTTGCCAGATTATTCGTGAGAACATCTAATCTCTTCTGTTCATTCACCATACCTGTATATGCTGTATATAAGCCTTTGATCATATATTACACCTCGCATCAATCGTTGTGTATCCACCTGTCAGACACGTTTTATCCAATATTATATTTCGGTCGATCTGACAGAAATATTAGCTTAATCGTCATCACGTTTTCCAGATAAAAATTCTACATATTTTCCTGTACCAATCGCAACACATGTCATTGGATCATCTGCTGTCATAGTATTGATTCCGGTCCTGTCCTCGATCAGTTCTTCCAGACCGCGAAGCAATGCACCGCCGCCGGTAAGTACGATACCGCGGTCTGCAACATCGGCAGCAAGCTCCGGTGGAGTTTTCTCCAATACAGAGTGTACTGCCTCGACGATCTGCAAAGTAGGCTCGCGCAGCGCTTCCTCTGTCTCCTCTGAAGAGACCGTTACTGTCTTTGGAAGACCTGTCACCAGATTACGTCCACGCACATCCATCGTCTCATTCTGTGCTAATGGGAAACATGTTCCAATCTTAATCTTGATATCCTCTGCGGTCCGCTCACCGATCAGAAGATTGTGTTTCTTTCTCATATAGCGGACGATTGCCTCGTCAAAATCATCCCCGGCGATCTTGACTGAAGTACTCACAACTGAACCGCCCAGAGAAATGACAGCGATATCTGCTGTACCGCCACCGATATCTACGATCATATTACCACAAGGTCTTGCAATATCAATTCCGGCTCCGATAGCTGCTGCGATCGGCTCCTCAATAATAGAAACCTCTCTTGCTCCTGCCTGATAGGTCGCATCCTCAACGGCTTTCTTCTCAACCTCTGTCACACCACTTGGCACGCAGACACTGATTCTTGGCTTGCGGAATGTTTTCTTGCCAAGAGCCTTCTGAATGAAATATTTGATCATCTTCTCCGTAACTGTATAATCCGAGATAACGCCCTGACGGAGTGGTCTTACAGCAACAATATTACCCGGTGTTCTGCCGAGCATTAATCTCGCCTCTTCCCCAATGGCTTTGATTTTATTTGTATCACGGTCAAAAGCGACAACAGACGGTTCTTTTAATACAACCCCTTTGCCCTTGATATATACTAATATACTTGCGGTACCCAGATCGATACCAATATCTGTACTCATCATAATTATGATATTCCCCTTTCTGGAATTGTTTGGAATGTATGTCAATATTTTCCTGTATGAGATATACGGAAATACATTAAAAATCACTTTTTTCTTCTGCACTATTAAAATAAGAAGTACGATACTACTCCTATTTTTACATATACAATCTTATTATATACAAAAAGTTATATTTTTCAAAGTTTTTTTTCCAGAAAATCCTATTTTCAAGAAAAATAAGATTTTTTAATAAATGATGCTTCATAAGATTTTTTTTTTTTCATCACAAAATGGTCACATTTTCTTTATATTATAATAGTACTAGCTAATATGACTTATTAAGTCGGCTAATATAATTTTTCATAACTCATGCTTCTTCGATATCTACGGATATCGGAGGAGCACTCCCCCGAAATTTTAAGGTGTCTCATGCGAGACACCTTTTTTGTTATGACGACCGCTAATCAGCGGTGTATCACATCTCTGTCCATTGCAGCAGAATGTACGCTAAGCATACATCCTGCTATCTACTTCTTAAGATATTTTTTTACATACTGTCCGGTATAGGATCCTTTCACTTTGGCAACTTCCTCCGGTGTTCCTTTGGCGATCACAGTTCCGCCGCCGTCTCCACCTTCCGGTCCCATATCGATGATATAATCAGCGGTCTTGATGACATCCAGATTGTGTTCAATGACGACTACGGTATTACCTCCATCTGAAAGTCTGCGCAGAATCTCGATCAATTTGTGCACATCTGCGAAATGAAGCCCTGTTGTCGGCTCATCCAAAATGTAAATGGTCTTACCTGTGCTACGCTTGCTGAGTTCTGTTGCAAGTTTGATACGCTGTGCTTCACCACCGGACAGTTCCGTAGATGGCTGTCCAAGTTTTACATAGGAAAGTCCCACATCATATAAAGTCTGGATCTTGCGTTCAATGGACGGCACGTTCTTAAAGAACTCCAATGCTTCCTCCACTGTCATATCCAGCACATCATAAATGTTTTTTCCTTTATATTTTACTTCAAGTGTCTCTCTGTTATACCGCTTTCCTTCGCACACTTCACAAGGCACATAGACATCCGGCAGGAAATGCATCTCAATTTTGATAATTCCATCCCCTGAGCATGCCTCACATCGTCCGCCTTTCACATTGAAGCTGAAACGTCCTTTTTTATATCCTTTTGCCTTTGCATCCGGTGTTCCCGCAAAAAGATCGCGGATCATATCGAAGACACCGGTATAAGTCGCCGGATTTGAACGCGGCGTTCTGCCGATCGGCGACTGGTCAATATCGATCACCTTGTCCAGCTGCTCCAGTCCAAGGATATCGTCATGTTCTCCCGGAATGCACCTTGCACGGTTTAAATCCCTCGCCAGATGTTTGTACAAAATCTCATTTGTCAGCGAACTCTTTCCAGAACCCGAAACACCGGTAATGCAGGTCATAACGCCCAACGGAATATCCACGTCGATATTTTTTAAATTATTTTCCCTTGCGCCCTTGATCGTTAGAAAGCCTGTCGGTTTTCTGCGCTCCTTTGGAACCGGGATCTGGATTCTTCCGCTCAGATATGCCCCTGTGACAGAATCCGGGTTCTGCATGATCTCTTCTGCAGTGCCGCACGCAACCACTTGTCCACCATGTGAGCCGGCTCCCGGTCCGATATCCACAATGTAGTCCGCCGCCCTCATCGTATCCTCGTCATGTTCCACAACGATCAGCGTGTTGCCAAGGTCTCTTAAATTCATCAATGCCCCCAGAAGCTTATCGTTGTCTCTTTGGTGCAGTCCGATCGACGGTTCGTCCAGAATATAGGCAACTCCCACAAGACCGGAACCAATCTGGGTTGCAAGACGGATACGCTGTGCCTCACCACCGGACAGTGTTCCTGTCGCTCTCGACAATGACAGATAATCCAGTCCAACCTCATTTAAAAATCCCACTCTTGCACGGATTTCTTTTAAAATCTGGTCGCCGATCAGATGCTGCTGCTTTGTGAGTTCCATCTGATCTACAAACGTCTTAAGATTCTTCACCGACATGGAGGTCATCTCATAAATATTTTTGTCCGCAACCGTTACTGCGAGGGATTCCGGTTTCAGACGCTGTCCATGGCAGGATTCACACGGCGTGATGCGCATAAACTGTTCATACTCTGCTTTCATCGTCTCAGAGGAAGTCTCACGGTATCTTCTCTGCATTGCGGATCAGACCGTCAAATGCGACATCATACACGCCCTCACCGCGCTGTCCTTTATAGCGTACTTTCAGTTCTTTTCCGTGTGTTCCATTGATCAAAACATCTTTTATCTCATCCGGATATTCCCGGAACGGTGTATCCAGTGAAAATGATATTCTTCCGTCAGCGCTTTTAAAATCGCATAGGTGAAGCTGCTCTTATCGGTGCAGGACTGCCAGCCCATCACCTGGATTGCCCCCTCCGAAATGCTCAACCTCTTATCCGGGATCATCAGATCAATGTCAAACTCCATTTTATATCCAAGTCCAAAGCAGGTCGGACACGCACCAAACGGATTGTTGAAAGAGAAACTTCTCGGCTCCACTTCATCGATACTGATACCGCAGTCCGGGCATGAAAAACTCTCAGAAAACTGAATTGGTTCTCCATCGATCACATCCACGATCATCAATCCGTCTGCCAGCTGCAGCACATTCTCAATGGAATCTGTCAGTCGTTTTTCGATCCCCGGTTTTACCATAAGACGATCCACAACAATCTCGATGTTGTGCTTTTTATTCTTCTCTAACTTGATCTCCTCAGACAGTTCATAGAGATTTCCATCTACAACGACACGGACATAACCGCTTCGCTTTGCCTGCTCGAAAAACTTCTGATGCTCTCCTTTTCTTCCTCTGACCACCGGTGCTAAAAGCTGGATCTTAGTACGCTCCGGCAGCTCCATGATCTGATCGACCATCTGATCGACCGTCTGTTTTTTGATCTCTTTTCCACACTTTGGACAATGTGGCACTCCGATCCTAGCGTAAAGCAGCCGGAAATAGTCGTAGATCTCCGTGACCGTTCCCACCGTTGACCTCGGATTCCGGTTTGTGGATTTCTGATCGATGGAAATTGCCGGAGAAAGCCCTTCGATTTTCTCAACATTTGGTTTTTCCATCTGTCCTAAAAACTGTCTTGCATAGGAGGACAACGACTCCATGTACCGTCTCTGTCCCTCCGCATAAATTGTGTCAAACGCAAGAGATGATTTACCGGAACCGGAAAGTCCGGTCAGCACAACAAATTCATCTCTCGGAATATCCACATCAATATTCTTCAAATTATGTTCATTCGCACCGCGTATCTTGATGTATTTGCGGTTCTCTGATGTTTTCATATATCTGCACCCTTCTATATTTTATTAAGCAATTGCCCTTCCACCTTATTATAAATCCTGAAGCATTGTTTTCAATTGCAGCATCTGGTCGCGGTATTCTGCTGCCGCCTCGAAGTTCAGATCTGCCGCTGCTCTCTGCATTTTCTTCTGAATATCTGCGATCAGCTTCGTCAGTTCCTCCTTGTTCATGGACTCCGGATCTTTCTTGAAGTTCAGTTCCTCCTGTGCCACTTTCTTAGATACACTGATCAGATCACGGACAGACTTCTGGATTGTTGTCGGTGTGATATTGTGTTCCTCATTATATTCCTGCTGGATCCTGCGTCGTCGTTCTGTCTCGTCGATCGCATTGCGCATGGAATCCGTAATCTTATCCGCATACATGATGACATGTCCCTCGCTGTTACGCGCCGCACGTCCAATCGTCTGGATCAGGGATGTCTCAGAACGTAAGAATCCCTCTTTGTCTGCATCCAGAATCGCCACAAGTGTGATTTCCGGGATATCCAGGCCTTCCCGGAGCAGGTTGATTCCGACCAGGACATCAAACACATCCAGACGCAGATCACGGATAATCTCTGCACGCTCCAGAGTATCAATATCCGAATGCAGATATTTTACACGGATACCGAGTTCTTTCATATAGTCCGTCAGATCTTCAGCCATTCTTTTGGTCAGGGTTGTGATCAAAACCTTATGCTTCTTTGCCGTCTCTTTATTCACTTCTCCGATCAGATCATCAATCTGTCCCTCTACCGGCCGGACTACCACCTCAGGATCAAGCAGACCGGTTGGCCGGATAATCTGCTCTGCACGGAGCAACTCATGCTCATCTTCATACGTATTTGGTGTCGCGGAAACAAAAAGCATCTGATCAATTTTACTCTCAAACTCTTCAAAATTCAAAGGTCTGTTATCTTTTGCAGAAGGAAGCCTGAATCCGTAATCAACAAGCGTTGATTTTCTGGACTGGTCACCCGCATACATTCCTCCGATCTGTGGAATCGTAATATGCGACTCATCCACAATGATCAGGAAATCGTCCTTAAAATAGTCCATTAATGTATGTGGCGTTGCTCCCGCCGGAAGTCCTGCAAGATGTCTGGAATAATTTTCAATGCCGCTGCAGAATCCTGTTTCTTTCAACATCTCAATGTCAAAATTGGTTCTCTCTGCGATACGCTGTGCCTCCAGCAGCTTGTCCTCTCCCTTGAAATACTTTACGCGCTCTTCCATTTCCGCTTCGATATTCACACAAGCCTTCTGAATCTTTTCCATCGGAACAACATAGTGTGAAGCAGGAAAAACCGCAAAATGTTCCAGACTGCACTTGACCTCCCCGGTCAGTACATCAATCTCCGTGATCCGGTCAATCTCATCGCCGAAAAATTCTATCCGGATCGCCGTATCGCTATAGTTTGCCGGAAAAATCTCCACTGTATCACCGCGCACCCGGAATGTACCACGGTGAAAATCCATGTCATTTCTTGTGTACTGGATATCGACCAGTGCACGGATGACCTCATCTCTGTCCTTCTCCATTCCCGGACGCAAAGAAACCATCATTCCAAGGTAGTCCTCCGGGCTGCCCAGACCATAGATACAGGAAACCGAGGCGATCACGATCACATCTTTACGCTCTACAAGTGCCGCCGTGGCAGACAAGCGCAATTTATCAATCTCCTCATTGATTGCAGAATCCTTGGCAATATAAGTGTCCGTCTGTGGCACATATGCCTCCGGCTGATAATAATCGTAATAGGAGACAAAATATTCCACTGCATTCTCCGGGAAGAATTCCTTGAACTCACCGTAAAGCTGCGCCGCCAGTGTCTTATTGTGCGAAATGATGAGAGTCGGCTTATTCAGCTGTGCGATGACGTTCGCCATCGTGAAGGTCTTACCGGAACCGGTCACACCGAGCAAAGTCTCGAACTGGTTGCCTTCTTTGAAGCCTCTTACCAGTTCTTCGATCGCCTGCGGCTGGTCACCGGTGGGCTGGTATGGGGCATGTAATTTGAAGATTTGTTGTTCCTTTTGCACAAAAATCACCTCCGGGGGTTATCTTAATAAAGTATGGTATATTTTCTGAGGGAATATACGGACGAATGTCTCTTAAGAATATAACACAATTTTGAAAATTTGTATAGGCTTTATCCGAACATTAGTTCTGATAAAAATATAGAGCATTCAGACTCTTGTGAATCTAAATGCTCTGCACATTTTATTTCTATTCTGCAAATCTTCCACAGCACTGTTTGTATTTCTTTCCAGAACCGCATGGACACGGATCGTTTGGATAAATCTTTGCTGCTGCACGTTTCTTCGGTTCAGCAGGAGCTGAATCATCCTTGTTCGTTCCGGTTACTTTTGCAACCTGCTCACGTTCTACTTTCTGTTCAATCTTCACATGATATAACAGGCGGATCGTATCTTCCTGAATATTGGCTGTCATCTCATCAAACATATCGAATCCTGCCATCTTGTACTCAACAAGCGGATCTCTCTGTCCATATGCCTGAAGTCCGATACCCTGACGAAGCTGATCCATGTCATCAATGTGATCCATCCATTTTTGGTCAATCACTTTCAATAAGACAACTCGCTCTAACTCACGGAACTGTTCCGGTTCAGGGAACTCTGTCTCTTTTGCTTCATATAACTTCACTGCTTTCTCTTTCAGGAGATGCTTAAGTTCCTTGTTATTCCTGATATCAGCAATCGTTTCTTCCGTTATAGGTTCCAGAGGAATGATAGGAAGCAGTAACTGATTCAATTCATTTAAATCCCACTCATCTTTTGGAATCTCAGAAGAAATGCAGGTATCTACACAACTCTCTACGCGGTCTGTGATCATCTTGAAAATCGCATCTCTCATGCTCTCTCCATTTAACACGCGCAGACGCTCTTTGTAAATAATCTCTCTCTGATCATTCATAACCTGATCGTACTCCAACAGATTCTTTCGGATTCCGTAGTTATTAGCCTCAATCTTCTGCTGTGCTTTCTCAATGGCAGAGGTAAGCATCTTGTGCTGGATCTGTTCATTTTCCGGAACACCAAGCGCATTGAACACATCCATCAGTTTATCAGAGCCAAAGAGTCTCATCAGATCATCTTCAAGCGAAATGAAGAACTGTGATTCTCCCACATCTCCCTGACGTCCGGAACGACCGCGAAGCTGATTGTCAATACGTCTTGATTCATGACGTTCCGTACCAATGATCTTTAAACCGCCTGCTGCTCTTGCGTCGTCATCAAGCTTAATATCCGTACCACGGCCTGCCATGTTTGTCGCGATCGTAACTGCTCCATGCTGTCCGGCACCTGCTACGATCTCAGCCTCCAGTTCGTGGAACTTCGCATTTAATACAGTATGAGGGATTCCCTCTCTTTTTAACATGCCGCTGAGTAACTCAGAAGTATCAATGTTGATCGTACCAACCAGTACCGGCTGTCCTTTCTCATGTGCCTTCTTCACTTCCTCGACAACTGCACGATATTTTTCTTTCTTGGTCTTATATACGGCATCATGATGATCGATACGCTGGACCGGTTTATTGGTCGGGATTTCAATAACGTCCATACCGTAAATATCACGGAACTCCTTTTCCTCTGTGAGTGCTGTACCAGTCATACCGGCCTTTTTGTCAAATTTGTTAAAGAAGTTCTGGAATGTGATCGTTGCAAGCGTCTTGCTCTCACGTTTTACTTTTACATGCTCCTTCGCTTCGATTGCCTGATGAAGTCCGTCTGAATAACGGCGTCCCGGCATAATACGTCCGGTAAATTCATCAACGATCATAACCTCGTTATCTTTTACCACGTAGTCCTGATCGCGGAACATCAGATTATGTGCTCTCAGAGCAAGGATCACATTGTGCTGGATCTCAAGGTTCTCTGCATCTGCAAGGTTATCGATCTTGAAGAACTGCTCAACCTTTTTCACACCTTCCTGTGTCAGGTTGACAACTTTGTCCTTCTCATTGACAACAAAGTCTCCTGTCTCCTCCTGTTCAATTCCCATGATGGCATCCATCTTGGAGTACTCCGGCACATCCTCACCACGTTTTAACTGTGTTGCGAGAATATCGCACGCTTCATATAGCTTGGTGGATTTACCACTCTGACCGGAAATGATCAGTGGTGTTCTCGCCTCGTCGATCAATACTGAGTCGACCTCATCGATGATGGCATAATGCAATCCACGCTGAACAAGCTGCTCTTTGTAGATTACCATGTTATCTCTCAGATAATCGAAACCAAGTTCATTATTTGTAACATAAGTAATATCGCAGTTATATGCTTCCCTGCGCTCATCGTTCGTCATGGAATTTAACACGACACCTACTTTCAGTCCAAGAAATTCATGAACCTGTCCCATCCACTCAGAATCTCGTTTTGCAAGGTAATCATTGACGGTTACGATGCAGACACCTTTGCCTTCCAGTGCATTCAGGTATGCCGGCAGTGTAGAAACAAGTGTCTTACCTTCACCGGTCTTCATCTCTGCAATACGTCCCTGGTGAAGAATGATACCACCGATAATCTGTACGCGGTAATGCTCCATGCCAAGCACACGTTTTGCTGCTTCACGAACCGTTGCAAATGCTTCCGGCAAAGGTCATCCAAAGTCTCGCCCTTTTCCAGACGCTCTTTATATTCTTTTGTTTTGTTTCTTAATTCTTCATCGGAAAGTTTCTGCATAGAGTCACGATAAGACTCTACTTTGTCAACAAGCGGATAGATTCTTTTCAGCTCTCTCTCGCTGTGTGTTCCGAAGATTTTTGTCAATGCTCCCATAAAAACTCCTATTCCTGTCCCGGCTCTGTTATTTGAAAAATTTCTGCCATTTATGCAGAAACCTCGCACGATATCGCTATTGTAACACTTTTAGGCTTCACCACAACAAAATAGGCGTAAACGATTTGTGAATTTTTTATTAACTGAAAATTATCCTGTCGGATTTATGTATACATAATTTAATTGCCGTCCTCCGCAGCAAAACAGCAAGTGTTTTACTGCTAAGCCAACAGTAACCCTCCGCAAACAGATATCTTTATTTTTTTATATTATGTACATATTTTTAATTATAAGCTATAATTCTATTGCAAGATGATGAAGATACTCTTATCCCCTATTATTTATGAAAGGTGGTGTTCTAATGACTTTACCACAGGAAAGAATCTATACTACAGATGATATTTATAACCTCCCGGATGGGGAACGCGCCGAACTGATCGATGGTCAAATCTATTACATGACTCCACCCACACGCAGACATCAGCTTATAGCCGGCAATCTCTTTACCATCATTAACACCTATATAAAATCAAGAGGGGGTTCGTGTGAGCCATATATCGCTCCATTTGCCGTTTTTCTAAATGCAGATGACAAAAATTATGTTGAACCGGATATAAGCGTCATCTGCGACAAATCCAAACTCACAGATAAAGGCTGCAATGGTGCACCAGATTGGATTATAGAAATAGTATCATCTGGCAGCAGACGAATGGACTATTACACAAAACTATTCAAATACCGTACTGCTGGTGTTCGTGAATACTGGATTGTTGATCCAGACAAAAAACGGATTACTGTATACGATCTGGAACATGGGGATATTGACGAATACTCATTCTCAGATACGATTAACGTAGGAATCTATCCAGATTTATGTATCGACTTTAACAATATAAACAACTAACTCATGCCCCGGTATAACATCCGGGGTATTTTGATTTTCCAAAAAAAGAACTTGTCGAACACTTCCGGGATGATATATAATGTATGGAATCGTATCATCAAAAGAGGAGGTCTGCATATATTATGAAGTATGTATACAAAACAAAAGGTACATGTTCCACTCTGATTGAGTTGGAATTAGAGGGAAATATTGTTCACAATGTAAAATTCACCGGTGGATGTAATGGAAATCTTCAGGCAATTCCAAAGCTTGTGGAAGGTCTTACCGTTGAGCAGGTAGAACAGAAAATCGGTGGAATTTCCTGCAATGGACGCGGAACTTCCTGCGGAGACCAGCTTGCCAAAGCCTGTCGCGAAGCCTATGAAGCAGAGCAGAAATAAACCGGAGTTTCACTAGCATAGTGTCGCAGATTCTGTGGTGCTTTCTTAGGGCTTGAAGGGCAGATATAAGCGTCCTCTCGCAAGTCGTGATTTTATAGGTTTATGAAAAGAAAAACGGTACAGACGAAATATGATGTTCCTGCTCGCCGGGCATTCCGACAAGCCTCTGAAGAGTCTTGTCTCCATGGCTCACAAAGGAAATCATATTTGTCTGCACCGTTTTTCTTTCATTTACGTTACGAATGACTTGCGAGAGGACGCTTATATTTGCCCAATCAACATCATGAATCGCACCACAAAATCTGCAATTTACGTTATGGAACTCACGGTCAGGGGATGAGTGCCTATATTGGGTTCTGCCGCACGTAATCTAGAATGACGGGTTTTCACAACTTATCTTCTAATTGCTCTCTGCGTCATTTTCCACATCATTTTTCCCATATAGAGCGGATAACAATAACATAATTTCATTTGTAATGATTGACTGAAAGAATGACAGATTACGAATTTCTTTGACCAAACATGATCAGCAAGTCCCTTTCCTATTTTTTCAGCATCGGCCATAAATTCTTTGGGTACGGGAAGTTCTGAAGAAGATGCTGTATTTGTAAGTGGCGGGTGCATAATATGGAATGTTATTCCATAATCTTGGTTTTCAATCTCAAGACATTTGGCAAGAGATTCTATTGCACCTTTTGAAGACGCATAAGGTGATATATTACCGAAGCCTGTAACCCCAACACCGGAACTGGTAAATATGATTCTACCCTCTTTCTTCTCACGCATAAATGGGAGAATTAATTTTGAAAGTCTTAATGCTCCAAAATAATTGACATCCATTACTTTTTTGTATACTTCGTAACCTGTATCTTGCTCATTAGCAAACGTACAAAGGCACGCATTGTGAATTGCTATATCTACATTTCCAAATTCTTTGATTGATTTTTTTATGCCCTCTGATAATGAATCCTCATCTGTTGCATCCGATCTGATAATGAGAAGAGAATTCTGATACCTCTTTTTAATTCACTTATGTGGTCGTCTTGAATGTCCAAAACCGTCACGTTGTTTCCCTTTTCCAGTAAACGAATTGCCATGTAATAACCAATGCCCCGATTAGCGCCTACAATTAATATATTTGACATATTCAATCCTCCTGAAACATTCTATTGATATATGTGAAAGTTTCTTCACTAAAAGCTTCTTTTTTTGTTTTTGTCAATTTCCCATTTAATAAATATTTAAATGTAAGCATTGTAATACTTGCAAAAAAATCATTACTAACTTTTATTGCTTGTTGTTCACTCAAAATTCCAAGCTTGCTAAGCATCATAAATGATTGTGTTTGAATTTTATGAGGGAGTTCAAATAGATAACGTTCATACAACATTCTCATATTTTCGTTATGAAATTGTTCGATCATCATAAAGCGCATCATTTGATTACAAAATGTATCAAATAAATATTGTTCAAAATAAAACTCCCGTAGCCAATCCCATGAAAATGCGTTAACATTATGTGAATCAGACATTGATGCCTGCAACATATCTGTAAGTTCTTTCATATGGCTCTCAAACTTTTCTACAAGTGAGTCTAAAATATCTTGTTTATTTTTGAAATGATAGTAAATAGAGCTTTCTTTTATATTCACAGCTTTTGCAATATCTCTTATTGATACAGAATCATAACCTGATTTAGCAAACATATCCAACGCCTTTTTTAAAATAAGTTCTTTTGTTTCCATAGCGTCTCCTTGCACCTAACAGTTGTTAGATGCATTTTATCTAACAATTGTTAGGTTGTCAAGAAAAAATGTATTATTTCGTTCAAAGCCATATTGTTTTTATTCTTTTCAGTTCCATATTCTTACCATTCGGACAAGAAGTATCCCTCGCTCAAAGAGATTTGTCAATTTCAAGTATACAATTCTTTAGTAAACAAATCATTCTATTTTATTCTATTAAAATTTATTTAAAGAAGTCCTAATTCATTTATTTCAAGGATGCAGATTGAGTTTTGACCTTATCTTATAGGCACTCCTCCAATAACCGTGAGTTCCATAACGTAAATTGCAGATTTTGTGGTGCAATTCACAGCGTAAATTGGGCAAATATAAGCGTCCTCTCACAAGTCATCCACAGCGTAAATGAAAGAAAAACGGTACAGACAAATATGATTTCCTTCGTGAGCCATGGAGCTGGGATTCTAACAATCATGGAAGCTTCAACTGAACATGATTGTTGTTCAGAAGCCCAGCGAAATGCCCGGCGAACAGGAACATCATATTTCGTCTGTACCGTTTTTTTATAAACCTATAAGATCACGACTTGTGAGAGGACGCTTATATCTGCCCTTCACACTAAGAAAGCACCACAAAATCTGCTGCTCCACGGTAAGTTAAACTCCGGTTTAATCCGGATTCTGAATGACCGGCTGAATCTGTTTGCCATTCAAAGCATACTCAATGGTCTCCGGCAGCAATTCCATTTTGGCGACCAGGGAATTTGGCTTGCTCTTACAGTTATCCTGCCCAAACGGAACAAAATACACATTTTTCGTATTCATAAGCATACCGATATTTTTAAAGTTCGCTCCAAGTGCATCATTCGTGGAAATCGAGATCACAAGCGGCTTTCCATTTCTCATGTGTGCCTTGGCTGCCATAAGAACCGGTGTATCTGTGATCCCGTTGCAGAGTTTTGCCGCAGTATTTCCGGTACACGGTGCGATCACCATGATATCCAGAAAATTATTCGGTCCGATTGGCTCCGCTGCGCAGATAGTGCGTATTCCCTCATTCCCTGTGATATCACAGATCCCTTCCACATAATCTTTTGCGCTTCCAAACCTGGTATCACAGGTCTGTGCATTAAATGAAAAAATAGGGATCACATTTGCGCCAAGTTCTGTCAGCCTTTCTATTTCCTTTCTGGCTCTTGAAAACATACAGAAGGAACCTGTGATTCCAAGTCCGATATTACATTTTGAAAAATCCATTTTCCATACCTTCCTGCTTTATTTAAATCAAGAATCATTTCGTTACCTATATTTTCTGTCACACATTTTCTGTAAAAACGAATCTATCTGTCTATGTTTTTTACTTTGCGGCAAAACGTTCCATGGACCGTTCCAGAATATATGCACTTTCTTTTGGCGCATATTTTCCCGGAATGCCAAGCACTAAATCTGCCCGGATGCCAAACTCTTTTGCACATGCAAAATCTGTTCCGCCAGGTTTTGAGGCAATATCCAGAATATAGGCATCACGCGGAAGTTCCTTGATGATCACCCGCGTCACAACCGGTGCCGGCACAGTATTGACAAGCATTGCCGCTCCCATTGCCTCCTCCGGTCCGAATGCAAAATCAACTGCATAAAATCCATCTTCTTTTGCCTGCTTTCTTACCTCGCGGCGTCTGGCAAGCACTGTCACCCTCGCTCCCAGTCCCCGGAGTTTCTTTGCGATTGCCTTTCCACAGTTTCCGTATCCGGTCACCAGAATTTTGGCACCTTCTATATTATAAGGACTGTGGTTGGTAAGTTCTGCGATCGCACCCTCTGCCGTTGCCACCGCATTTTCCTGTGCCACCACTTCATCCTCCATAAAATCAAGGTAACGGATTCCTCTCCTGTCCAAAAGTTCCCGCTGTTCTTCTGTAAAACATCCACCAAGCACCAGCGTATCATTTGCCAGATTTTTATTTAAAATTTCATTCAGCCGCTCCTGCTCTGGAACTTTTGTTACCGGGATTGGAAGCACCAGCATTGCCGCCCCGGCAAGAAATTTTTAATTTTAAAAGCTGTTCTTCTACTGTCTGACTGTTTCTGATGTCCAGGCAGCGCACACTCATCCCTTTTTGTCAGGATTTCTGCCAGATATACCTGACGCATATCACTTATAAGAAGTATTGTTTGACCGTTCATATCCTTCACACCTACGCTCCCTTCATTTTATTATATGAAAGAAATGTTTCCCGGTTCCTTCCCATCTGATGTTTTGCAAAGTTGTCCTGCATATGGATTTTTCGTTCCTGCTTATATTTTTTATGCTTTTTATATTTTCTGAATATTTCGCAAAATTAATATAATTATTTTTATCTTTAAAAATTATTTTATATTTTTCTAATTTTATTATTGACATTTTCTATTTTATCTGTTATAACTAAATTAACAAAAAACAAGAGAGAAAAAAATAAAGGAGGTACAGTCCACCAGAAACGTAACGAAATACCTAATAGAATATGAAAGACAGGAGGTACGGACCACCAGAAACATAACGATTTACCCAAAAGAATTTTAAAAGAATCGAGGTACAGTCCACCAAAACAGTAATTGCATTCGGTTTTACCTTCAAAAGATGAAATGAAAACATGACGATCCTAAGAAAGGAATCCTGAATTAGTATCAGATCAGAAACATTCTTATATGATACAATTCCAAATGTCATAAGAAAACAGGTTCAGAGATTGAAGAGAAAAGCGAAGAAGTCCAAAAGAGTTGTTTGAGAGTTTCATAAAAGAAATGATAGGCAATAAGAAAAATTGTTTAGAAATTTCAAAATGAAGCGGCAAACAGAACGAACAGTAGAAAAAAGAATAGCGAGGTATAGTCCCATGGACGAAATAGTTTAGAAGGCGGCATTGAAAGAAAAAAAATTTCGATGTCGCCTTTTTCATGTTTATTTTTATTCATCATCTGACAGCTGATGCCACGGATTCGCTACGTCCGGATCTGTCGGATCCCAGCCTTTATTCGGACTGTCTGTATCAATATGCGCTGCCTCAGGTTTTCCCAATGGTCCCGGATCATCATCCTCATAAATTTCCACGGTTGTTCCCGATGGACAGTTATCTGCGATCCATTTTGCATCTTCCACCGTAAGCCGCACACATCCCATAGATGCCTGCTGTCCAAGTTTATTATATTTTTCTGTGCACAGAGCACTTTTTGATTTTTTATAGTATGGAACCGAATGAAACAAAACGCCTCCTGTGATCCGGGTTGCATACTGACCATATACTTTTCCGTACAGTTCCCGCCATAGATATTTGGTTGATAAATGAAATGTGCCGCGCGGTGTTGCATTGTACAATCCTGTGGAACAGATCATTGCCTTATACGGAACCGTATATTCGCCGTTTTCGTCTGAAGTATATACGGTAATACAGTTTTGTCTGCGATTTACTTTTATGTAATATGGAAATTCCGCTTCATCTGAAGCAGACTGCTGCGAATCTTTTTCCTGCTGATTTTCGCCCTGCACTGTATCTTCCTGCCGAACATTCTCGTTCTTTCCTTCTCCTGGCACAATATCATCCTCACTCTGGCTTTCACCCTGTGTGATATCTTTCCCGGAATTTTCGCTCTGGCTTTTCGCCCTGCCGCATATCCTCTTCTAACATTACGTTTTCCGTGCTTTCATCCAGTTTCATCTCATCACTTCTGTATTCCTCAAAAATATAGCTGTCAGAATCACCTGTCACATACGCAAGCACCGGAAGATTCCATTCCATCCGAAGCGCCACAAACTCCAGCGCCGTCAATCCGCACATAAAACAGTGGCTGCAATTGCGATAACGATTGCAGCCCTATTCTTCCATACTTTTCAATTGTCTTACGAAAAGTAGTTTGTTTTTCATTTATCCTATAACTGTGTGATAACAAAATATCATAAATCGCCTTGATCGCATTCTCGAAATCTGCGTTGCTTACACCAATAATGATGTTTAACTCAGATGATCCCTGATCGATCATTTTACATTGATGTTTGCATGTGCCAATGCAGAGAAAATTCTTCCTGCTGTTCCGCGTGTGGATTTCATACCACGGCCAACAACTGCAATGAGTGCAAGATCGCTCTCCAGCTCAATGCTGTCCGGCTGTGCATATCTGTGGATAGCCGAAATGACAGCCTGCTCTTTTCCCTCAAACTCCGGCTGGTGTACAAAGATTGTCATTGTATCAATTCCTGATGGCATATGTTCAAATGAAATCCCATTATCTTCAAATGCAGATAACACTTTTCTGCCAAATCCAATCTCGGAGTTCATCATATCTTTATCAATGTTTACAGAAACGAAACCTTTTTTACCTGCGATACCGGTGATCGTATATTTTGACTGATGGCAGGTGCTCTCCACGATCCATGTTCCCTCATCTTCCGGTGCATTCGTATTACGGATATTGATCGGTATACCAGCTTTGCGCACAGGGAATACCGCATCCTCATGCAGTACGCCGGCTCCCATGTAGGAGAGCTCGCGGAGTTCACGGTAAGTGATCGTCTTGATCGGCTTTGGATTGTCGATGATCCTTGGATCTGCGATCAAAAATCCTGAGACATCGGTCCAGTTCTCATAACAGGTTGCCCGCACTGCCCGCGAAACGATAGATCCTGTGATATCAGAACCCCCACGCGAAAATGTTTTGATGGTTCCATCCTCTTTTGCGCCGTAAAATCCCGGAATGACCGCACGCTCTGTTTTTGCAAGACGCTCAGACAGTACTTTATCTGTTTTCTCCGGCATAAAGTTGCCATCCTCATCAAAAAAGATCACTTCTGCCGCATCCACAAATTCATATCCAAGGTAGTTTGCCATAATGATACCATTCAGATACTCACCGCGGGACGCTGCATAATCAACACCTGCTTTATTTTTAAAATTCTCGGAGATTTTCTTAAATTCTTCCTCTAAAGAAAGTTTTAAATTCAAACCATTAATAATTGTGTCATAACGGTCTTTGATTTTCATTAACATCACACGGAAATCTTCATCCTTTTCCACAAGGTCATAACATGCATACAGCATATCCGTTACCTTTGTGTCCTTAGAATTTCTTTTTCCCGGTGCACTAGGCACTACATATCTTCTCTCTTTGTCTGCATGGATAATCTTACCAACCTTTGCAAACTGTTCTGCACTTGCAAGAGAGCTTCCACCGAATTTCACAACTTTAATCATTTTTTCAAACTCCTTCGATTCTGTTTCTCTATTATCACCGGCCGATCACAGCCAGCCGTCACTTTCCTGATTGCAGTTTTTCTTTTTCCCGGTCAGGACTAACGACTATATCTTATCATAAATGCAAATTTCGTCAAACTATTTTTCTTAAAATAAAGCGGTTTTTCGGCTTTTCTGCGTTCTTACTTAGAATTATGTCAACCACTTATAATTTATGATTATGGCACTTAAAATCAGAAGTAATAATATGATTGTTACGATTTACCGCGCAAGAAGTCCACTTGTAAGAAAATCGGCGAGCTCGATCATATTCTGCTGTGATCTTAAGTAAATTTCAATATCTGTCTCATAATCGCCGTCCAGATATGCTTCCATCTGCTGACGTTCCATATCAAGATAATCGTAGAACATTTTTCTCAACTCTGTCTCGTTGTAGGCCGGTGTCTGTCTGCTCAAAAAGGATGCGATTTCCTCCGCATTGATATACCAGTTTTCCATAGCTGCTCCCGAAAAGCCGGATCAGCCTTTAAGCCGGCTGCAACTTCATCGGTCAGACGCAAATGCTCCATAAAAGTTTGCGGAATCTCTGCATTGCTGAAGCCGGATAATACTGAGCAAAATCGCAAGAATCTCCTCTGCATTTTGTACACGGCGTCTTTCCACGCATTCTGGCTTGACAGGTTTTCAAAAAAACTGATGAGATAGAATTTTACAAGTGTAATATGATTGAGCCATGCCATGCGCATGCGCTGTCGCAGATCCACGCCCATGTTGTTTTCCGGCTGCGTTGTGGTTCCCGGGCGTGTTGCAGTTCCCGGCTGTGTCGTAGTTCCCGGGCGTGTTGTGCCTCCCGGCTGTGCCGTAGTTCCCGGGCGTGTTGTGCCTCCCGGCTGTGTCGTAGTTCCGGATAATGACAATTCCACCCACAGGAGTCTTAGTTGGTTTGTTCGTGTTCCCCTCGGATGGTTTGCTCTCATTCTCATCCACATATCCCTCTCCCGGGCAGATCGTCAGGCGCATTCCCGTCTGAAGATTGTATGGGTTCACCCCGGAATTGAGCAGGATAAGTTCGGTTACGGTTGTATGAAACTGTTTTGCAAGTTTGTACAGAGAGTCTCCTTCCTGTACACGATAACTGATTCGATTCTGACAATACATATTTTCTTCCATAAAAATATTTTCAGATTATTTTATGAAATTCTGCGGGTTTGGTTACCGAATTGGAATCACTTAATCATCCCACTCCTTATCGAATTCGACAATCGATCCTGTGGCTGCATCAACTTCATAGCTGTACTCATAGCCTCCAGCTTTAAATTCAATCTCATAAATAGACATGCCATCATCCCAATCCAGTTTTCCCTCCATCTCAAAAGCATTGGCACTTGCAACACCGGCATGGGATAAAGCAATCTCCTTGGCCTTTTCCAGTGAAATTTCACTTGTATTCTGACTGCTGCCTGCTTGTATTGCTGTAGGTGTACTATCTCCTTCAATGCCGTAGTCATAGCTTATGATACTTCCGTCAGATGCAGCAATCTCATAATCATACTCCTTGATGGTATTGCCGGAAGAAACAACAAACTCAATCTCAAAAACAGCACGTCCATCTTCATAGTCACTTTTTGCTTTTACAAAAGTCGCATCTGTAGCTTTTACCCCTGCATGATCCAGTGCAATCTCCTTGGCCTTTTCCAGTGAAATATTGCTGACAGCCTGGTTTTCTTCCGTCTGACTGTGCTCCGACTGCTCCCCGTGCTCTTCAACCGATACATTTGAAACAGCAGCGCCATCGTATTCTTTTTCAAATTTTACGATTTCACCGGTCATTGCGTTAACCTCACAGTCAAATTCGTAACTGCCCGAAATAAATTCTACATCATAGACCATGACTCCCTTATGCGTGTCCAGTCCAACTGTATAAAATGTCAGGTCGCTCTCAGATACACCCGCCTTTGCCAGTGCGATCTCTTTGGCCTTTGTCTCCCCGATATATCCCTTTTCACTGGCCGTTCCAACAACCTCAACATGGGTTTCTGCCCCTTCCTTCCCCAGCAGAATATTCAGTTCATTGATGGACAATGGAGCAAGTTCATCAAATGTGTGTAAAGAGTTTTTGCCGAGAATCTCCTGAATCAGTTGTGCCTTTCCGAGCGTAATCCCATATTGTTCTGCCATCTGCTGGAGCTCATCACTCTTTACAACCGTCTGACTCAATACAGCCCCTCTGAATGAATCGGTCTGAAGCAGTTTATTGACTTCGTCCGCCAGCCGTTCCTGCAATGCCATGCCCCGAACCGGATCATTATTGTCCACACTGATCAAAACGGAATTGGCCAGCTCATTGAGATAGCCGTTTTGAAGCATCGAACCGATTATGGCATTCACTGCAACATCAAGACTGCTGCCTGAGAAATCCATGTCACCGACAATGGTTCTGCCATCCTCGTTCAGCGGAATCACATCCAATATACGTTCCTTCTGATTGATCTTAATCTCCACGCTCGGGTTTACGTCCAGCGAAACCGTAGCATCTACCGTATGATTGACCTGATAATTCCTGACTCCCAATCCACCTCCAAGGATCAGGCACCGGCAGCCAAACCTGCCATTCGAACTGCCCATGTTTTTTTCTTGTTTTCTGTCGTCATCAATATCACTCGTCCTTTCTGCTCATTGCAGTCGGAAAGAACAGCATCCAACACATCCGGTGCTGCGTGAGTACATGCCTGCCGGATCTTCTCATTCAATTCGTCATTTGTCATTGCTGCCACCTCCTATTGCAAATATTGTTTCAGCCTTTTTAAGGCTCGTGCATATTTTGAAAGTACCGTCGACAGCGGAAGTTCCATAATCCTGGCAATTTCCCTGTGTTTAAATCCGACCGCCGCATGAAGCATCACTATCTGCCGTTCCTCATCGGACAATTGTTCCATGCAGGTGACGAGAATACTTCTGTCCTCCATTGTGAGCATATCAGTATCCGGGATAGCAAGTTCCCAGCCTTCCTGCGATGTACATTCCGCTTTCTTGCGCTCCCTCATCCACTGCAAACACAGATTTTTTGCAATGGTTATAATCCATGCCATCGGTTTTCCCCGGGAAACATAGCTTTCTGCTCCATTCCATACAGCAACGTAACAGTCATGGAGAACATCCTCTGCATCGTGGTGGTTTTTCAAAACCGAAAGGGCAAAACTGTAAACAGATGTGTGCGTAACCTGATACAGCTGCTCCAGGCACTTCTTGTCACCGTTGGAAATGCCGTAAAGCAGACTGTCCAAATCTGCATAGTCTGTTGATTGCTTAATGTCCGACGTCAAGGCAAAAAGTATCATCATTTCACTCCTTTCACTCTATTAATGCACAAATAGATGTTTTTATTGCACCGAATAAATTTTTTTGTAAGTTTTTCCATAATCCTTGCACATTTTCCCTGTTTTTGGAGAAATATATCTGACATAGTCACAGACAGACAGCAAATTTAATTTTATAACAAATTAGCATAAACCATAGCGGCAACAACGGTCAGAATACCGGAAACCGCAATGGAAAGGCTGCTCATTGCCCCCTCTATCTCGCCGAGTTCCATCGCTTTTGCAGTTCCTACAGCATGGGAGGCAGAACCAATTGCGATCCCTTTTGCGATAGGTTCTTCAATATGAAAAAGTTTTAATACCGCATCTGCTGTTATGTATCCAAAAATTCCTGTGATGATAATGACCGCAACAGTAATTGTCACATAGCCACCAAGTTCCTCAGAAACTCCCATTCCGATCGCTGTTGTGATAGATTTTGGAAGTAATGTAACATACTGCTGATGATCGAAACGAAAAAGCAAAGCCAGAACCAGAATACATGTCATGCTGGTAAATACCCCGGAAATAATTCCTGCTATGACAGCTTTCAGATTTTTCCTGAGTAACTCAAACTGCTCATACAGAGGAACTGCCAGACAGACAGTCGCCGGCGTCAACAGATAACTTATGTATTTTGCTCCTTCCTGATAATCTGCATAGTCTATATGAAACACCACCAGAAATACCATAACTGCAATTACAGAAATTAAAAGTGGATTAAATATTGCGATTTTTACTTTCTTTTTAAACCATAAACCAAACTCATAGGTCAACAGACTGACTACAACACCTAAGAAAACGGAATCTGTCAAAAATGATTTCATGTTCTTACTCCTCCTTTTTCTTTCCTTTACGGATCACAAACTGCGTGATGCTTCCGGAAACTCCCATGACGATCACCGTTGAGATCAGCGTAATGACAACCACCTGTATCCAGATTGGCTGCAGAGCTCCCCACGAATCAAGAAGTCCTACTCCGGCCGGCACAAACATCAATGGCATGATCTCGATCAGAAAATTACTTGTTTCTTTGATGTCTGACACCTTTAAAATTTTCAATTCCAATGCAAGGAAAAGAAGTACCATGCCATAAATACTCGCCGGTATGGATAGTGGTATGATAGATTTTAAAAGTTCACCCAAAAAAGAAACGAACAGAATAATTAAAAGCTGTCTTACATATTTCATGATTTTTCTCCTTTGTTTTTATTCCGGTTTTGTATCATACCACTGCTTATTTTGAATCTCAATACCTATTTTTTATGTTTCTTTTTTAGTCCATCACAGGCCGGGTTATCCAACACCTTCCCATCTGCTGAAAATCTTGAGCCATGACATGGACATTCCCATGTCTGTTCTTCTTTATTCCACTGAAGGACACATCCCATATGACTGCATCTTTTTCCGCCACCCCTTCCAATCCCCACAAGTGCATGACCCAGATTAGAAATTAACTGTGGTTTTAACATATTGCGTGATGGTGAAAAAACAGTAGAATATTCATTGTTTTTTTCCTGTATGAGGTCTGACAAGATCATTGCTGACAGCATGGAACCTGTCATCCCCCATTTTCCAAATCCGGTTGCCACAAATAGATCCGGTGTATTTTTACTGTATGGACCGATGTATGGTCTTTTATCCAGAGACATGCAGTCCTGTGTTGCCCAGAAATAGCGTTCCTTTGCTTCCGGGAAATATTCCTTTGCGATATCGCGCAGTAAATCCCAGTTGTTTTTTTCCTTTCCAGACCGGTGACCGCCTCCGCCTATCAGCAGATAGTCTTCGTAATTTCTCAGGGACAATCCGATATTATCTGCTTCAAGATACATGCCCTTCAGATTTTTTCCATATGCACAGGCAAGTACATAAGAACGATTCTGATATAACTTTAAATAATAGGAACCTCTCGTATTAATAAACGGAAAATGTGTCGCAATGATAATTTTCTCTGCTGCGACTGAACCTTTTTCTGTCAATGCAAAATACTCTGTCATCTCACGCACTTCGGAATGTTCATAGATTCTCAGATTTTTGCTGATCCCGGCGGCAAATTTGAGTGGCTGGAACTGCGCCTGCCGCGGAAACCGTATTGCTCCCTCCACTTCAAACGGTAACTCCGTGTCCTCCGTATAATCAGCCTGAAATCCAAGACTGCCCAATGCCTGTATTTCACTCTCTAACTTCCGACGCTCCCTGACAGAATACAGATAAGAATCTGTCTCTTCCATGTCACAATCCAGAAAACGCCCCAGATTTTTATAATTTTCCACCGCTCTTAAATTTGCTTTCAGAAACAGTTCTGCACGCTCCTGTCCCATGGACTGTAATGATTTTTCGTAAATCAATCCGTGCTGCGCCGTAATTTTTGCAGTTGTATGCCCGGTCACGCCCTGACAGATGCGGTCTTTTTCCAACAGACAGTAATCAACACCCGCCTGCTGTAAAAAATAGGCGCACAAAATACCCGCCATACCACCGCCAATGATCAAAACCTGTGTCCGGATGTCCTTTTCCAAAGTCGGGAAACTCCGGCATTTCTATATTTTCCATCCATAATGAACTCATAAATCCTCCTTGTTTTGCGAAGCAAAATCCGAACATTTACCTCGAAGCAAAATGCGGAGCAAAGCCCAGCAAGCTGTGCAGGATTTAGCCTCCTTGTTTTGCGAAGCAATTTTATGATTAGTATGAATGGATTGTTTCATAATTATTCAATGCGTTCCATTTAGTTTGATTATCAAAATACTATTGACATTCTATTTCATTTCGTCTATTGTTTATAATAGTTTGATTTTCAAAGCATTTTAACAAAATAAATTTTCTGGCTAAGCTATTTCATTGTTCAGAACGGATTTCACAATGTTTGAAGTCAAAAATAATATTTTTGAAATGGAGATTATGATGAGTGTACGAATTATAATAGACTCTGCCTCTGATCTGACAAAGGAACAGGCAGATAAATTAGGACTTGATTTTTACCTTTGAAAACAATTTTTGGTACGGAAGAATATCTGGATGGCATCACATTAAGCCACCAGCAATTTTATGAAAAACTGATCGAGAGTGACTGTATGCCGACCACAAGCCAGATTCCGCCACATGATTTCGAGCAGCTTTATGCAGATGTGAAAGAAAAAAAAGACACAGCAGTTGTCATCACACTTTCCTCCAGGCTTTCCGGTACTTTTCAGAGTGCCAATATTGCATTGGATGGTTATGAAGATTGTATTACGATCGTTGACAGCGAAAATGTATGTCTTGGCGAACAGATTCTTGTGATGTATGCCTGCCGTCTCAGAGATGCCGGTGTTTCTGCCTCTGAAATTGCAAAAGCTCTGGATCAGAAAAAGAAAGATGTCCGCGTTCTGGCGTTATTAGATACCTTAGAATATTTAAAACGCGGCGGACGCATTTCCAAGACTGCCGCTCTCGCCGGAAATCTGCTTTCCATTAAGCCGGTTATCGCAATTGTAGACGGGGAGGTTGCCGTTCTTGGAAAAGCTCGCGGCTCAAAAAACGGTTGCAATATGCTCCGGGAGGAAATTGCAAAATGCAATGGTATTGATTTCTCCATGCCGCTTTGTCTCGGTTATACCGGATTAGAAGATTCCCTTCTGCAAAAATACATAGAAGATAACACCGATCTCTGGAAATCTTATGTGGAAGAACTGCCTATCAGTTCCATTGGAGCACAATCGGAACCCATACCGGTCCCGGCGGAATCTGCGTTGCATTTTCAGTAAGACAAACTCCTGACCGGAGTTTGTCCTGCGTCATCTTACTCAATGCCCCTTTTACTTTTTTATGGGAAATACAACGCTCCTCCCGATTGGCAAGTGCCTTTACCCTGCCTTCTAACAGAAGTTCCCTTCCTTTTTCATTTCTTGTATACACACAGTCATAGCCTCCAATATACGGATGCATGCATTTTGCGAAACATTCCGCATCCTCCTTCTTTTTCGAAAAGCAATTTGGAATGGCATAGAAACCGTTCAGTCCTTTCCGCCCCTTCTTTTTCACAAGTATATAACGCTGGTTGTCGATCACATCAAAAAACTCATTGACACACTGCGCAAACAACGCTTTATCCCTGCCGCTTCCACCGGACAGATAAATGATATGGTTATCCGGTCCCGGCGATTCTGCCACTACTTTGCAGTGTGTTTCTTCCAGAAGCTGCTGCTCCTCCAGCGCTTTACGAATTCCATTTCCAAATGCCTTTAATCTTTTTAACGGACTCCACAGCATGAAAATTTTCGGAAAACGTATCATGATTCCAGTCAGTCCGACAACAATGAAGAAATAGCAGATTCCGGCTAAATGTCCATTTCGGGACGCTCCCGCCACGACACCTGCCCCAATTGCCCCGATCAGGAATAAAATTGCTGACAGGATCATTGTGAGAATCGCATCCCAGAAAACAACACTCGTCACAAACTTGTCTTTCACCTCTGTCTCATCCACAATATCCATTTTGTCATAGATTGCAAGCGCACTGTCCCAACGTTTTTTTAGCGTATCGCGCTGTCCCGACATTTTCAGCATTTGTCTGTTAATCCTGTCAATATTGGTTTTATTAAATGGAGTTTTAATAATTGACAGCCGTTTTATTCCATTTTCGATCGTATTTTCCGTGTAATGCAGACCTAGAAAATGTTCCATCCTTCGTTCCAGCATACTGTAATCCTCGCTGATCTGATTGTCGTCTGCCTTCAGCACCTCATCCCACGGTCTCAGGCATACTAAATGCCAGATGTTACTTGTTTTTTCCGGCTGTTCCTTGATCACACGGATAGCGCGCCCACGCATCTGATTACTTAACATAAATGAACCGACAAAGCTTGCAAGGATCAGGGAATTGATGCAAGGAGAATCCCATCCCTCCCCAAGCAGCGATTTTGTGCCGACCAGCACCTGCATATAGCCTTTTGAGAAGACATTGGTTACCGCCCCTGTCAGAAAATGTGCATTTCCAACAGCCGTCACCTTAAGATAATCTGTCTCAGGAAGATTTCCGATCCTGCTGAATGTGACTTTTCCACTCGTTCCGATCTCCTGCTCTAACGCCTCTTTTGCCTCCGCCGGAATGATCACGATCGTCCCGCAAAGCACTCCAAAACGAATTTGTTTATTTTTCTTTTCATTTTCACGGCGAAGCATTTCAAAAAACGGAAGCACTCCAAGCGAGTTTACGTCATATTCTGTATTTCCAATTGCTTTTTCATATTCTTTCCGGATGTAATCCGTCAAAACCAGCAGCCTTAAATTCTGACCGGATGTCTCATACTCATGGAACACAATGTCCCGTATGCTGTTGCATTTTCCAAGAGAATTTGTGAGCATTTTTTCCACTGCCGCACTTTTCGTCATGACGACTTTTTTTCTTTCTCTATCAGACCACTGGATTTTAAATCTACAATTAACAATTCACGATATACCTTGTCACAAAGGTAAGAATCCACATCATCATACAAAAATCCCTGTAACAGACGTTCCATCCACTGTACATTCATGGAAGGTAATTTTTTTGCCCCGAGCAGCCTCTGAAGCCTGGACGGAAATGCAACATTTTTGCTCTGTAAATAAATCAACAGCGATGCCAGATATGCAGGATTATCCAGCAACAGGTCATCCGATAGCTGTCCACTCAGCCCCTTATGGCTTCTCACATATGTGAAAAACTGTGTATCCTGCATAAGCTTCTCTGTCATTGCTTTGCTGCGTTCCTGAAAACGTCTGACTTCCTGTTCTTCCTCTTTTGTCGGATAATTGAAGTAAACATAATCCTGATGCGGACAGAGACTTCCCTCTTTTACAAGTTCCGGTATCGTGATCTCCTCATCGATCTCTCCACACATATTCATGTACCGCGTCCACATAGCCGGTGTGGAATCATACGGCGGTGTTGCTGTCAGCGCTATGATTTTAAGGTTATCCACCTGTTTTTTGAATTCTTCTAATGCTTTCCACCATTCACTTCGCAGATGGTGGCATTCATCCAGACAGAGCACTTCGATCCCTGCCTCTTTCATCGCCGCAACCAGATCAAAACCGCTGTAATCTACTTCCTCTGTCTCGTTTTCTGTCAGGCACTCGTCTGTGCCTGTGCCACTCTCCTCACCTGCATCTTCCTGCATTCCCTGAAATCTTGTCATGGCACTGTGCAATGCCTGATAAGTTGCAACCGTGATTGCCTTTGGCTGTTTTAAATTCTGTGAAAGAAAATCTTCCCCCTGCACGCCCTCACATAAAAAAGCTTCCTCAATCCTTGCGATCCACTGCTCCCGGATCGTAATGGACGGAGCTAAAATCAGTGCTTTTCCATTCATCCTGCGGATCAGTTCAATTCCCAATGTCGTTTTCCCGGAACCAGGTGCTGCTACAATATGTATTTTTCCATCTGCCATGTACCTGTCTGCATGTTCTAAAACTCTTGCCTGATAATTCCGCCATGTTCCCTTAAATTCCCAAAATTCCTTCGTAATTCATAACTTCTCCTTGCCGTTATTGTGCTATTTAGGCGATCACCTGCGCAATTCTGTCCAGTCTCGCATAAAATTGCGGATAAAAATCCTGCTCCGTGTCATACGGATTTATGTAAAAGTATTCAGCAAAACATCGTGATCGTCTTTTCTGGTTTTCATCTGACATTTCCCTAAAATACATTCGATTTTCTTTCGAAATGCATGCCAGTCGATCAGATATTGCTGATTTTTCTTAAGTTCCGGTGTATCCAGCCACTTGCAAACCTTCACCTTACTGCGGTTCTCTTTGACACAGCCCTCCACCTGTAAAAATAGTCCAGCCTGTTCTCCTCATAGATCCGCCCCAATGGAAAACACGGCAGATACCCGGTCGAAAGCTGTGAATGCTGCATCTTTTCTCTTTTAAAACGGACAGACATCTTTATCTGTCATTTTCAGATTCGGCAATATCATGCCATCTGCCACATGCAGCTCTATCTGCTCCTTTAATAAGTTTTCAAACGTTGTATTCAGATTTTTCGTCAGTTCATAAATATCTAATGGATCGAGGATGATCGACTCCCCATATCCTCACAGCACGAAGAACAGCCTGCACAATCGTTGCAGGCTGCCCGTACCATATCATTTAATCCATATCTTTTCCGTCTGAAATTTCTTCCAAGTTCTTATTCATTTGTTAAGCCTCGATATAATATTTGTATTTTTATCCCTGCCAGCTGTCCGACGCCATGCGGTCTGTAAGCTGGCTTAATTCGTTGGGATATTTCATAAGCTCACGTTCGAATCAGCCGATGCCGTTGTTCGGCATTTTTCTTTCCTGCGGTTCCATATTCCAGGGCATTCTCCAAAGCCTGATACTCCCTCTGTGCTTCCCTGTTCAAAGTCTTATGAACACCGGAAACCTGTCGGTTCGTTCCATAGCGGTAGCCATTTCCTCCATGCGCACTCTCGTACTGTCCATTCTCATAAACGTATTCATCGTTCGTGTCATTTTGTATACAGTCTCTTTTTATCCGTTGGCGCACAATTGTATGCACTGTTATTTTTTTTTTTTACCCATTTTGCTTTTTCTGGCAAAAATAATTATATCACAATTTAACAATTATTTTTATACCATTTCCCTCCTGTTTATTCAGATAGTATTGCACATCTGTTTTCACAGTTAGGGTATCACGTACAAGCATTTTTATTCACAAGCTGCAATGATCGCGTATTCCATTATTATAATCTGCAATTTGATATTGCATAGTCAATTTTTCATCTAATCTTTGTCTGCTTCACGATACACGCAAAATATCAACTGTGTGGGCACTTGCCCCCATCAAGTCCATGCGCTCTGCGACAGACATCTGGTATCTGACGAACAGCTCAAATGTTTCTTCGTCCATCTCCTTTAAGACCGGACGCATATAATTTGCCGCGCCGTCGGGTGCTATGATTTTTTCACGCTGTAAAGAAACTGCCTCATTTATTTTTTCAATGTCCGATAATGTGACATATTCATACAAATCTTTTTCTTTTGACACACAGTGAAAATCTTCTGTCAGCCTGCCATCTCCGAGACACTCTTTTACCATATTTTCCTTAAATCCATACATCAAAACACCATAATCGTTCATCAGATATGCCACAAAAATAAGACCGTTCTTTTTTGTCACACGCTTCGCTTCGCACAACGCTTTTACCTTATCCTCAAATGTATACAGATGATACATCGGTCCTAAAAGCAGTGTCATATCAAATGTTTCATCTGCAAACCGTGACAGTTTCAATGCGTTTCCCTGATATGCCTTCACGCTGCTGCCCTTGGATTTTAAAATCCCGAGATTATACTTCACGAGTTCCACCGCTGTGACATCATAGCCTTCGTTTGCCAGCGCGACCGAATACCGTCCGGTTCCGGCGCCCACATCAAGGATTTTCGGTTGCTCCATTTCCTTTAAATAGCGATGGATGTATTCCATGGTAATGCGGTATTCCACCTGTCCATGGCGGCGTCCGAGCCTTTTTTCTTCATTAAATTTATTATAATGCTTTTCTAATTCTGTTAATTCTTTTGCCATATCTGTTTCCTTTATTAAAGCAGAGATCAAACATTACAGAAATAAATCGCTTTTATTCCACGCTTCATGCCCTGATACGCTATTTGTCAAATCTAATATGCAGATAATAGATTTACCCGCATCTGCTCTATATTTATGCCTTGTAACCATTATATACAACTACCGATTTTCTGACAAGCAAGATTGTTACTGTTCACTCAGCAGTAAAACACTTGCTGCTTTGCTGCATAAGAAAGTGATTCAAGAGTGAGCAGTAACGAAAGATTCCAGCCACAGATTAAAAAAACGCAGTCTTTTCTGATTACATAAAACATGCTATAATGTGCAGTTGTGAATACGTATGACTACCTGCGCTTTTATCTGTAAATATTATTTATTTTTTCATAAATGGAGAAAAAATGAACCTGTTAAAAAAACAATTTGTAAAAAGAAACTATCACAAAGAGACCTTAAAAATCACCATTGATATGGCATGGCCAGCCATTGTCGAGTCCTTTTTCGTGGCTTTTGCCGGACTGATCGACTCCTTAATGGTCAGCTCGCTCGGCTCCTATGCCGTGGCGGCGGTCGGACTTACCACACAGCCAAAGCTGTTAGGGCTTGCCCTTTTTTTTGCGTTAAATGTTGCAATCTCAGCCCTTGTTGCCCGGAGAAGAGGTGAAAAGAAGCAGGACTCTGCGAATGAGATTCTGCTTACAGCCGTCCTTTTATCGTGATTGCGGCTATCATCTCAAGCATTGTATTTGTGCTTTTGCCGGTGCGATCATCGACTTCTGCGGTTCTACGGCAGACACCCACAATGATGCTGTGGTATATTTCCGCATTATTATGGGCGGTATGATCTTCAACTGCATCCAGATGGGAATTAACGCGGCACAGCGCGGTGCGGGAAACACGAAGATCACCATGCGTACCAACGTGACCTCCAACACGATCAATATCCTTTTAAATTATCTGCTGATCAACGGACGCTTTGGTTTTCCTGCCCTTGGCATCCGCGGTGCCGCACTCGCAACCATATCCGGGACCGTAGTTGCCTGCATTATGAGTGTTGCTTCCATTTTCAAAGAAAGTTTTTGAGTATTCCTTATATATTAGAGCAGCATATCCGCCCGACTTTGTCTGCTTTTCTCAATCTGATCAAAGTTGCTTACAGTGTCTTTTTCGAACAGGTATTAATGCGGATTGGTTTTATGTTAACCGCTATTATGGCTGCCGATCAGGGGACGGATGCTATGGCGGCGCATCAGGTCGGTATGAACATTATGGCACTCTCCTTTGCGTTTGGCGACGGTCTGCAGGCAACGGCAGTTGCTCTGATCGGACGAAGCTTAGGTGCCGGCGATCCGGATCTTGCCAAAGAATACGGCCGCACCTGTCGTCTCATCGGTGCTGTCATCGCTGTCTGTCTGGTTGCGATCTACTATTTTGGTGCCAGCGGTCTCTACCATCTGTTTTTCACGGAAGACCACATTGTGGCAATTGGAGTCCAGATTATGCATGTCATAATCTTTGTTGTCATTTTCCAGATCTGCCAGGTCATCTACATGGGATGCCTGCGTGGTGCAGGAGACACGCTTTACACAGCAGTTGCATCCATGATAAGCGTCACTTTCATCCGTACCATCATTTCCTATTTCTGTGGTTATGTCCTCGGCTGGGGGATCATCGGTATCTGGATGGGCGTGCTGGGCGATCAGGTTTCCAGATTTATCTTTGCGACCGTGCGCTTCAGGCAGGGCAAGTGGGTGAAGATCAAAATCTGATAACCGGAGTTTAACTAGCGTAGTGTTGCAGATTCTGCGGTTCTTTTATAGGGTGTGAAGGGCAAATATAAGCGCCCTCTCGCAAGTCGTGATTTTATAAGTTTATGAAAAGAAAAACGGTACAGACGAAATATGATGTTCCTGTTCGCCGGGCATTCCGATAAGCCTCTATAGAGTCTTATCTCCATGGCTCACGAAGGAAATCATATTTGTCTGTACCGTTTTTCTTTCATTTACACTGTGAATAACTTGTGAGAAAGGACACTTATACATGCCCGATCAACGCTATGGATTGCACCACAGAATCTGCAATTTATGTTATGGAACTCACGGTTAGGGGGTGGACGCCTATGAGGGAATGGCAAAAATCAATCTACATTCTCAAAGTAAATTAATTATAACTTCTGTAAATCGATTTTAACAGAATGAAGTAGGATTGTAAGTGTAATTATGGTAGAATAATGATATTAATGAAGTTGTTCAATCGGAAGTTGGAGGAAACTTATATGTTTGATTTTATTATTAATCTATTTGCTGAAATTGCAGATTTCTTTTTTACTTTTTGGGCAGACAATGTTATTGATAAGTTTGCGAAAAGAAAAAAGTAACTTCCAGTATGTAAGTACTTGAATAAGTTTATGAAAAAATTAAAATAGGTTGAATTTATCCTAGAAAAAATATAATATCTGTATGAGTTAATGGAGATGTTCATATGACAGTTTGCGACTGAGTTTAGAGAATTCTTTTTGAGAATATTAAGCGATATGCTTGATGATGGAAAGATTGAACTTGATAGTTATACTCGATTTTATGATGGATGGGAACAGGTATCTGATTTGGTATATACTAAAATAAAAAATACTAAGGCATAAGTAGGTTACGTTTATGAAGACTGATATCTTACAAATACACAAGAATTGCTTAGATTTCCTTTTGGACTGGCAACCGGAACATGATGATTTTTATTTTGTTCCACGAAAGATTAACAATAAGAATAGGCTTGAACAGGGAATGTATTTCCGTGGAAATGATGATTATATGGTTCTGACTTTCTGGGATAACGCAGACTCCAAGGAATTTATCTATAATATAAACTGGAGTTGTGATTCTGATGGGGTATCTTCAATAGAGTTGTCCTATAGAGATAATGCAGAGAGAGTTCCCTATGTAGTAGCCGTCAAAGAGTTAATTGAGGCGCAGGGAAAGGTATTTAAGGAAACAAAGCCAAATAGGTGGAGATATTTTTATCCAGCAGATAGGTATTACCTTGATACTTTGCAAGACTTCATTTTGAATGAGAAGCCCATAATAGATAAATATTTGAGCAACCATGTGGAAAGTGGAATCCCCCTTGCGGATAAAGAGCTGGACGATAAGTATGTGAAAGCACTGCCAGGGTATAAGGGATATATTGAAACAATCCAGAAGGCAAAAAAGACAGGTGCAGTGAAAGTAAAAGCATCTGATTACATAATGACATTCCAACATAATGAGCTTTCAAATGCGATGGTTAATTATTTGAAGAAGAATGGCTATCAAAACGTGAAAGCGGAGGACGATTATGTAGATATTTCTTGCAATGATTCTTCTGGGAAAAAGATATTCTTTGAATTGAAAACTGCAAAAACAGTAAAAGCAGCTATTAGAGAAGCCATGGGACAGCTATTGGAGTATAATCATTATCCTAACAATAACAAGGCTGATAAGCTGATTATTGTTACGGCGCATGAACCAGAAAAAGAAGATATGCAGTATTTATTGGGATTGAGAACTATTTATCATATTCCTGTGTATTATCAGCAGTTCGACATGAACAAAAACAATTATTGGCAGAGTGTTAGAAAATATTCTATTACATCTATCCCAACCAAGAGATTGTAAGAGCTTTGCAAACAGAACATGCAAAAAATTCTAACAATCTCTATTCCTTCCCCTTACATAACACAGTTCATGGCTAATTAAAGGGAACAAAAAGAAAGGAAAACCAATCCAGACGGTATCAGCGGCAGGCTACAAGAATAAATTGGATTTCACAAGATTGGTGTTATAATAAGAGAAGTTCTGCTGTAGCTACCTCTGGTGGTATGGATAGAAAGGCAGGAAAAACAATATGCCCATCAGCTATAAACCACTCTGGCACACACTGTTAGAGCGTGATATGAAAAAGAAGATTTTACATTGCCGCTGGTATGACAACGAATATGATTGCCAACATGAGGCAAGAGGGAAGCACATCAGCATGGACATAGCCCGTATCTGAGGAAACGCTGAATTGTGAGATTACCGATGTGATTGAGTTAGTACCAGACGAGCCTGCTTCCACAGGAGGTAAGGAACATGAGCGAACTGAAACCAAGAATAACGGAAAACGGAATTGATTATATCCTTGTCGGAGATTACTATATCCCAGATTTGAAGCTGCCGGAGGAACACCGCCCCATTGAAAGTACAATGGACGGATGCACAGTGGAATATTTAGGGAAGTCCACCCAGTCAGATTGAACACATTGACCTTGACCGGGGAGTTATGGACATACCTTGCAGACCTGAAACGAACGTATGAAACGGTTAGGGACACCATCATGGAGCAGATGAAAGATGCCGAGGGCGTGACCGAGGAATTGAAACGAACCCAAGAAATGGAATGGGTGCGGCGTTGCAATAACATTCACAACCGGGCAGAAGAAATTATTTTGCAAAAGATGATTTATTCATAACGGTATGATAGAATGATTATGACAAATCGTTAAGGAAAGAATCGAAGGTGGTGCAAACGAAAAAGCAGTATTGAGACTTTTCATTAACTGCCCTTTCGTTTGCATCAATTTCGATTTTTTCTGGTTGAACAAAGCGCGTCAACTCTATATGGACTTTTAATTCTGACACTCTATTTATAATAGGATAGCGTGTACAGATAGAAATACATAGGATTTTTAATTCAGTCCTGTATTACGGCATCAGAAACAAGCCTCCTTAAGGAAGCTAAAAAAACATTCTGTTACGATTCATTAACAGAGCATATGTGGTTTCGGTTTTATAAAATGTTGTTCTGTAGGCAGAGGAATAATCTTACCACCACAGGAAGAGCACTTGCATATATCTTTATTATAAAGAAGACGGATAATGGCAGGTGCATCCATATCTTTCAGCTTGGAAATATATTTTTTGCAACCAAGGATGTTTCTGCACAAGGTAATCTTTTTCTTCTTATTTCTGGATGAAAGAAGACCATAGTGCCTGATACGTACAAAACGTTTTGGAGGAACATGCATTAAAAATCGACGGATAAATTCCTCGCCGGATATGGTGATCTCTTTCCAAAGCCCTTGGTTTTTGTAATCTTTAGCAGAAAATGTAACTGTAGATTCTGTCATGTCTTTGATACGGTAGTTGCTGATAGCGATCCGGTGGGTGTATTTTCCAAGGTATCTGATGACAGATTCGGCACCGTCAAATGGTTTCTTGCAATAAGGAATCCATTCCTTTGCATAGCAGGTATTTAACAATTCCTTGAAAGTATAGTGATTTTTGTAAGGTGCAGCCGATCCATGAAATTCAAGCCTGTCATTTTCCCAGAGTTGCTTAAGTTCAGCCATGTATTTTCCACGAAACGTTTTTGAGATTACCTTAATCGGAAGGAAAAAATCTTTCCCGTTGTCTTTCCAATGATTTTTCACATCCAGCCCTCCACCAAGAACAATCGCATGGATATGAGGGATGAAAATTCATGGTGCTTCCCATGTATGGAGGATACAAATATAGCCGATATCAGTCCCAAGATATTTACTATCAGCAGCAAGTTCACTGAGAGTATCTGAAGCCGCATGATAAAGAGCAGTGTATAAGAATTTCTGGTTGCTATAGATAATGGGATTAAGTTCTTCTGGAACTGTAAAAACCACATGGAAATAAGGAGCATCCAAGATATCCTCACGCCGTGCATCTACCCATTTTTCTTTTGGAAACTCCTGACACATAGGACAGCATCTGTCACGGCAGGAATTATAGTGGACTGACATGCAGCCGCAGTCCTCGCATACGCTTACATTCACACCAAAGGCACCGGTTTTGCAATTCATGATGTGATAAGCGGCCTTTCGCTGAGCGGGAGAAATACTATGTGTGGATTCAAAAGATGAATAAAAACGATGAAAAACATCCTGAATCGTACAATCCTTACTCATGATTCACCACCTTCCGGGTTGTCGAACGGGCTGCGGATACCAAGAAGTGTCTTGTTGCTCACATGAAGGTAAACATCTGTAGAGCGAGGATCAACATGTCCCAGAAGTGACTGGATATATTTTATATCTGTGCCACTTTCGAATAGGTGGCTGGCAAAACTATGACGGCACGCATGAGAGGAAACATGACGGTTAATGCCGGCGAGTTTAGCACTTTTCTTAAAAAACTGGTTAACACTGGTTATATCAAGATATCCACCGGACCAGGAACTTGGGAAAAGGATATCTTTAGGGCGACCACATTTGTACCAATACTCTGTGAGAAGGTCTAAATTTTTTGAGACAGAATTGTATACCTCAATTGTGCCTTTGGTTTCACGAACATGAATTGTCATGTTGGTACGGGAAATGTCATCATAATGGAGATGAACGACCTCCGATACACGTAATCCGGAAGAATACATAGTTGCAATAATCGCTTTATGCTTCAGATTCGGAGTGGCGTCAATGATTGCATTTATTTCATCGCGTGATAGAACGGCAGGAAGATTTCGCTCTCTTTTCATAGCCGGAACAGTGTCATCATCCCAGACAATCTTCAGCACCTTTTTATATAAGAACTTGATTGCAGACCGATAGTGATTGTGAGTTTCAGGAGACCTTCCTTCCAGACGTTTGGCAGTAAGAAAACTTTCCGCATCTTCAAGTGTAAGATCAGAAACATTTTTTCCAATCCAACGAAGAAAGTAGCTGACATCAGAGCAATACAGTTGAATAGTTCTTTCACGCAGGTTACGTTTTTCCGCCTCATTGCGGATGGATTCAAAAATATCTTTATACATAATAAAACCTCCAGAATAAGTAGTGTTAATAATTACATCTACCTATTCGGAGGTGCATTAGCGTCATAATTCCGATTGCGGAAGAGACTGGAAAATGTTATTCTTATCATAGTGGAGCTTTAGTTCAGTTGTTTCGTGTGGTAACTTAACAATAATGGATTATGAAAAGTAATTCCACTGCTATTTTAATAAAAATAAAACTGCGCCACAGCCTTGGCAGGCCATCGCGCAGCGATTTTGTTCAATCGGGATTTGCAAAGGAGCGTGATTATATATTTTGTTGGACGCGTTGTTGGAAATGTTGTGCCGTTTAAGTTGGATAGGTAGACGAGCGACAATTTGAAGTTGTGGAGGAAAAGCATTATGAAAAAAATTATGTTTGGTAACAGTTTAATGTAGGTATTGCAATAATGATTCTTGCAGGTTTAGAGCTGATATACATTGGTGTTGTGGGCGTCTTTCTTTAATACCGTGAGGATTTATTATGGCTGTTATGGTAGGGTTTTTTAGCAAAGACAGTTAAATACCGTTGAACAAAAATCGTTATAAAGCGATGGCTCAAGGCTGTGGCGCAGCTTTCTTTTCTCAATAATAAAATAGGCAATGGCAATTCTTACCAGTATTTGATATTGTAAAGTTACCACACAAAACAATTCAATAAAGAAAGACACCACTGCCTATGAAAAGAATACCATTTGACCGCTTCTGACAAGCGGTTTTATTATGCTAATGCACCTCCATGTAAGCAGTTTTTTTCATTAACTACTGATTTTACATGGAGGATTTTATTATGTACGAAGAAATTTTTAATCAGATTCGATCTGCTGCGAATAAACGGAATCTCAAGGATTCCACGATTCATGCATACTGTACCAGTGTTGCTCATTTTGAACCCACAGCCAAGGATATAGATGCATTAACAACTGACGATGTTGATATATTCCTAACTGAAAAGAAACTTTCCGGGATTTCACCGGAAACATACAATCACTACCATTCAGGAATCCGCTTCTTTTACAAAAAAATATTGAAGAAGAATTGGGATGATGACATACCTCGTATGAAAAGGGACAGGAAGTTACCAACGGTGCTTACAAAAACAGAAATATCAGCTATTCTTGATGCTACGCCAAATCTGAAGCACAAAGCTATGATTGCCACTATGTATTCAGGCGGACTTCGTGTTTCAGAAGTCACACATCTTCATTATGATGATATTTCACGCACGAAAAAAACCATACACATCCGTGATGGGAAAAGTCGCTCTGATCGTTATACTTTGCTTGCAGACCGGACGCTCGAGATATTGACAGAATACTGGTTTCAATGTGGCAGACCAAGAGGGATTTTGTTCCCAAGTTCATGGATGTGGGATTATCTTACAAAGATAGTGTCATTCAGTTTTTTCGTGAAAGTGCCAAAAGAGCAGGCATTCAGAAACACGTCTCCATGCATTGTTTACGTCACAGCTTTGCAAGTCATCTGTTTGAATCCGGCTGTGATGTAAAAATATATTCAAGGCTTCGGACATCGTGATCCAAAATCAACAGAGGTTTATCTGCATGTAAGCAATAAAACTCTGCTTGGAATTAGGAGTCCATTTGATGAGATGGGCGGTGAATGATTATGGAGAAATCATGTACGATACAAGATGTATTTGAACGGTTTTATCCTTCTTATGAAAAGAGGAATAGCCCTCCTGCTCATCATAGAAAACAGCTTATCATATCATGAACTGTAAAACAGGCGCTTTGGTGTAAACATCAGTGTTTGTGAGGACTGCGGATGTATCAGCATTCATAATAACTCCTGCAGAAGCAGATGCTGTCCCATGTCAGGAGTTTCCGAAAGAGAAATGGATTGATGCACAAAAAGAGAACGTACTTGATGCACCCTATTATCATGTAGTATTCACAGTTCCTGAGGAATTGAATTCCATCATTTACAGCAACCAGAAGCTGTTGTATGATGCACTGTATCATGCTGCCTCAGCAACCTTGAATGAATTGGCAAAAGACGCAAAGTACCGGAGCTAATATAGGGTATATCTGCATTCTTCATACCTTGGTTCTGCAATGAATTATCATCCCTCATATTCATACCATTGTTCTTGGAGGTGGGCTTGATGATGAAAATAAATGGAAAGAAACAGTGGAAAATTTTTCTCCCATATGGTGTTATCTCGAAAGTGTTCCGTGGAAAATATCTGGATGAGTTAAAAAGCCTGTGGAATGATTCTAAGCTTAAATTTCATGGTACAGCAGAGAAATATCAGAACAGCTATCGTTTTAAAGAACTTCTTGATAAGTGTTATGAAAAGAACTGGGTCACTTACTGTAAAGAAACTTTCAATGGTGCACAGTCGGTTATCAATTATCTTGGAAAATATACCCACGATAGCAATCAGTAATCATCGAATCAAATCCATGACAGATACGACAGTTACATATGTAGTAAAAGACTATAAAACGAAGGCTGCTGAAAGAGAAAACAATTTCAGGAGAAGAATTCATCCGTCGATTCATGATGCATGTTCCTCCCAAACGATTTGTCAGAATCCGGCACTATGGTGTGCTATCATGTAGAAACAAGAGAAAAAAATAACTCACTGACGAAACCTGCTTGGATAAGAAATACATTTCTACATTAAAAATCTAAATGCAGTAGAAATGATAAGGGTTTTATATCCCATCGATGTATGCAAATGCTCTTCTTGTGGAGGAATATGGTATCACCCCGCAAAGATAAATACAGTTCTTCTTTCGTGCACATATGAGATGTTAAGATCTACAATTGCATAGAATAAATGACTTCATAGGAGGTTTGTTTGTCATGCCTGAAATTGATTTCTTGAATAAAAACTTTTACCAAAACATCCGGTATGATAAACTTAAGGAAAAGAGCAACGATTGAATCCCCATAGCTATCGGCTAAAGGGACGCGACTTTGTTCACCAAGGTAAAATCGAAATTGATGTAAACGAAAGGGCAGTTTTTATCAGAACTCAAGGCTGCTTTTTCGTTTACACCAACTCCGATTGTTTCCTTAACAGTTTGTCGAATTAAGAAAATCGGTAGTTGACAAGGAGTTTTGATAGCATGAAAAAAATATTTCTTAAAATTGTGATAGGGGTTGTTCTTGTTTGTATTTTATTTGTTTGTTTTCTTTATACGAACAATGAGATCGGCATGACTTCATCTAAGCTGGAGACAGATATTCGTTCGTCGCAGAAGATTAAGGATGATTGACGGTCGATGGAAGCGTTTCCAGCACGATGGCTGCATATATTTCTTACCCTTCAGGATTTGAGAGGACCATTCTTTTCCGTCTATGTCAACTGCCCGCCCTTTCCTTTTGATACTTTTTCCGTGGGGTGGAAAAACTTTCGGGGGTTCAAAGAGGAAGGAGCATACTGTGGTGAAGGATATAATGAGCGAGCATTTATTTCTATGAATCAGCAACAGTAACACAGTTTTGAAATAGATGACGGCAAATGTTCAAGTGCTTGACATTGACAGCAATAAACCTTTTGCGATTGTTTTGCCTATAAATGCGGGAACCATTACATTCTATGATGTGCATGGCAATACTGTGGAATACTGGAACACTCTCTTTGACAACTGGATGATATTTCACATATTTTAGGAAATTTAATAAAGTAAAAATTTTGTCAAGGACATTACTATGACTTTTCCTTTCAGATTTCTATTTTATATTTGTTTTGTTGTGTAGAGGCATCAAAGTATTCTGATTGATTGTTTTTACCTTTGCTTTAGGGATTATCAGTGGATAAATTCCCCGCTGTCAGATATTGATAATATTCAACAGTGACAATCTTAAGCAAGTCCCATTGATAACGTTCTGTATTATAATATTCTGTCCAAACTCTAACTATGCGCTTAATATCTCCTCATAGCCGTGGCACTCTGATAGATCTAATCATCTTTCATATGACCAAAGAATGATTCCTGAGGAGCATTGTCCCAACAGTTTGCTCTACGTGACATAGACTGTCTCAGTTCGTTATCCTTTAAATTGGATAAATTTAATGCTGGTATGTGGGAACCCTGATCGCTATGTATTAATGTTTCTGTGCTTAAATCAGTTCCATGTTTTTTCTATTAACCGCTTTACTGTTTCTAATACAAAATCAATTCTAGTGATTCGCTGAGAACCCATGACAGCAGTTCCTGGTACAAGCATCTATAATTGTCGACATATAGCACTGGGTGTTTTTCCATTTATAATATACGTGATATCCGTTAACAGAATTTTTCTTGGTCCGTGTTCCCTGAATTCACGGTTTACTATATTAAAAGTGTATTATGCAGAAGCCATTGCTTTTGCCATTTCGATAGGGATTTGCCTTGCGGATAAACTGTGTTGTACTTCTTCATCAACCGCCGGATTTTGATATTCATCACTATCGGCGGTTCCATGTGTAACAGCCCATATATATGCTACGGGCACCTGGCGATATCCTCGGTACTGGTATGCTTTCAGAATCAGAAGAAAACTCGTCTGTCCCGTCTCCCTTCCATTCGCTGGTCTTCTGTTGAGAGATAATGGTAATATCCCGAACGGGATATTCCTGCAATTTCGCATTACGGCTTACATTCAATAGATTATCGTTTTTGCATGGTATCATAAATAATCTGATACCTGCTGGCTGGTATCTTCCATTATCCATCTTAATTTAAAGATACCTTCATCCCATCCTGCATTCGCAAATGCCATGCATCGAAAGATATCCGTTGCAGTTCTGCAAGTATAGTGTGTTAAGATCTCAGGCGCGGACCATTTATTTATTTCCAATCATGGTTTTCGACCATTTATTCTGAATCCCAAGATATTTGGATCTATCCCAAGAGTCGAAATAATCTCACGTGGAAGCCTGCCTTTGACAGTTCCTCCCAAAAACAGTTTTTTAATGCCGAGAAAATGTACAATGCCTGGTGATACATCCAGCACATATTTGCTATTCTCAGTGTGAGCATTTCCCCTGCTCTGTAAACTTTCTGTTTGTTATAATTTCCCAATTCATTATTATTGTATATCAACTGAATCTGAGCTGTGCTGTACATTTTGTCCAAAAATGAAGGTTCACCAAAACCATGTCCGAAGTTAAGGGTTCCTCCAGAACTCATTGTATAGATTTAAGGGTTTTCATTAAAACTTACTGTCTAATGGTAAGGGTTTTAAAAACTCAATCTGTCCAATCTATAGGGTACATTTTATAATAACTGTTATATTTAATTATCAAATTCTTCGCAAACCCTTGAAAATACTAAGTTTGTAGCAAGTGAGCTTTCCCTTACTCTTTCCCTTGTGTTATATTCTCACATTGGTTTCATGAACCTTAATATGGGAAAAATAAGGGAAAGAAAATTTCATAACACAGTATAACAATAACGACATGGTGAACTGATTGAAATGTTTTCGATATTTAACTCTATAACTGATTATTAAAAGAAAATGGAGATAAGATACGATGAGAACAATTTATGCAGAATACAACATAAATCACGATAGTATTGATGTTTACACAAGTGCCGGATATATGCTTCGCATTGATTGCTGGAAAGCTGAAAAAAATCTAAAAACCACATACGGATCAGAATGTGCGCTTACTTCATTGGCTGTGGATGAGCCTTTGGAATATGCAAGATTATATCTTGAGGGTAATTTACAGATGTGGGTAGATGCAGAAGACTCACTAGAGTTATAATCCTTATCCATATAAATAATATGCAAATATATATCCCATCAATATAGCGAATATACTGAAATAAAAGTATCTTTATAATCAATTTTAACAAAAGAATATGTTCTTAGAGGAGGTGTCTCCGAAAGAACATATTCTTCTATTATGGGTAATTATAAATATAGAACATGCTTTTCTTGTGCTACAATTTCTTCACTATGAGTTACAACAATAACTGTTTTTCCCTGTTCACTTAACTCATGCAATATATTCATAACAATCTCACTATTTTTTTTGTCTAAGGAACCAGTTGGTTCGTCTGCTAATACAATCGAACATTTCTTTAGCATTAAACGAGCTAACGCAACTCTGCTGTTCGCCACCAGATAATTGATAGACTTTTTTGTTAATTACTTTCTGTAAACCAACTTTTTCAAGAGCTTCATTTATTGAAATATCCGTTCTACCTGATTTTTTTATTATTTCTAGATTTTCTTTTACTGTTTTGTTTTCCAAAAGGGCAAAATTTTGAAATAAAATCCAACAACTTCTTTGAAATATTTCTGCTTTTTTCCTTTTTTTGCCACATCAAAACCATTCACAATAATAGAACCTTTGTCAGGAGTTTCAATACCTCCAATCATATTAAGTAAAGTACTTTTTCCGCATCCACTTTCGCCACTAATTACCACCAAAAACTGGCTATCTGAATGAAAATTTTGAACAAAATTTTATCATTATATGCTTTGCATAGATTTTCAATTGTTATCATAAGCAACCTCCTTTTAATGATTTCGGTATGTTTGTTTTTTCAACAATTGTGATATTAAAGAAAATAATTGTAAATTCTATTAGTGCCATAAATGAACTAACAAGAATGCTAATTCCTACTTCAGTCTGTACCGATAATAAAGAATAGATAAGCATACCTACTAATATCACAAAATTTTCCACTACAATCATTTTAAGAAGTGTTTTGTGCCGTTCAAATAAACTATATCCAAAGATTTTCATCAAGGAAATTTTCATTGCATTTTCTCGGAACTCTAGTCTACTTACTGTAACAATAATCATAATATTTAAAGCAATACAATCACAAAGAGAACTTAAAATCCCACGAGTTTTATTAAAAATGTGTGATTATATAAATACTGTTCATGTACGTTTGTAATTACTAGCTGATAATTTCCAAGCATATCTTCATACTTTTTGCTGATATTTCTTAGCTGTTTTTCATCACATTGAAATAAAACTGCTCCCTGCTTTATAGCTTTCAAGATACCCACCATTGACTGCTAAATCTTTGTTTGCCTGATAAATAATTATCGGATTTTTGCTTTTTTCGATACCATTTATTCTACTTGTATCTAAATAGGAAAAGTATTCTGTTTCATATACTCTATGTACTGAATATTTAATTGTTGTAAATTATCATGATTTAAAACATGGCTCAAGGAGTCATAGGCTAATTGCTTGTTTTTAGCAAAATATCTATTCTTTGGAATGAAAATAATCAAATCAGAAGATTCATTCTCTACTGCATTTATCTGCTTCAAACCTTGTAACATATCTTTGCATGATTATTTACATATATCACATCATTTTATCATTTAAAATATTCAAGCATATTACAGGCTTTAATGTGTTATATTCATTCTTGTATAGTTTATCCCAAAAGCTTCTTCTTTTCAGCATTAAAATCAGTAGTCTTTACGGTAAAATAATTTGCATCATAATATTCTTCTAACAAATGTTCATTTGTAAATAGGTTATTATGAATACTACTAATATTAGTGGTAATTGTAAAAACAGCGGCTACCCCTGCTATAAATTTTAACGAATAAATTAAAAAAATCCACTCTTTTGTGTGTTGCATTTGCGAATGCCTTCTAATATCAAAAAAGCAAAAAGAACAATATGGAATAGTGGAAAGAATAATTCCAATGGAATATAAAATTGTGACGAGTCTATTCTCATATGCTCCTGATATATAATTTGACAGCAATATTTTGCAACAATAAATAATGCAATGTCAAAAGTTACATCGAATAAAGCAGCCTTAAATGCTATGAAACCAGCACTTTCTCCTAAGGAAACTCGTACAACAACCTCTTTTTTTCGCCTAACCACTTCAATTACATTTAGAACAATCATCAATGCAATAATCATACCCCATATAATAAAAATCATGTCCTTTTCCGTAGAATTCCAATATTCTGGATAAGTTGTTTATATTTTTCTGATAATTTCTGATATGCAGAGATATTGTCCCCATTTCCTATGTATGATAAAGTTTTCATAACCCACAGAGGTACTTTGCAATTCTGAGAGATTATGAAATTTTACTCGTAATTCCGGAAACTAAAGCGGTATATTCTGATTCTTCTATGTTTGCAGTATTTTTTAATGTTTGTCTGATTACTTTATCATCGCCATAAATATGAAGTGTTGAAAGGTATTTATTATTGATTTCATTGTACTGAGAAAAAATATGTACATCATTCTCCGTTGCAGTTTCTGATACATCTTTCAGAAACTGCGACATATCTTCACTAGCAACTTCATAGCGTGATGACGTAAAATATGCTGTAGAAAAGTTCCAAAGCTGATCTTGAAATATTTCAGATTGCATAAGTATTCAAAAATCAGGAAACAAAACAAACATAAGTTTTAATTGCTTTCATTTATTTCAACCCCAGATTCCATACTTTATTTGCTTTTTCAAATATCGTAGTCAATATTGTGCTATTTTCATCAACAATCCATTGATCTTCTTGATCTTCAGCTTTTTTGCTACTTGACAACATAATTTGAGTATTCAAATCCTTATAGTCATTAAATAGCACGCCTTGACTTATTCCTTGGTGAAATGGTTTTATCCAAATAATTAGTGCATATCGAACATCTGACTCAGCTATCGCAAGATTTCCATTCCAAAGCAAATAATCAGGGACAGACACACTATACTGGAATCCATCTTTATCTGTGTAAATTTTTACTCCAGATTCTTCTATTTCAGGAAGTCTTTCTGAAATTCGTTATATGGTTTATAACTCCCGAAGTACCAAAATAAATTATAGCAACAGAACAAAATAACCAAAACAATTCCTATATATTTATTTTTTCTTCATTTTATATACACTCACAAAAAAGAGTGGTTGGAATTCCAACCACTCAGCCATTATCCCGAACCTTTGTTTAGTAGCTATTACCGTAGGTAATACTATTTCCTTTATGAGCAACCTCAATTTTAGACCAATTACCTTTACCAACATTTGAACCCGAAAAAGAACCATTTCCATTCTTGACATATGCGTAATGATCTTTAGTTGAATGATATGCGTGTGCATAATCTTCATTAATAGCAAGAGTATTATAACCATAAGTCAAAACACCTTTTCCGCCATCAGATGTAGTGCTCAATTCCCACTTTTATCAAATGTCTTATTCCGTTTGTAACAGAAAATGCCATTACTGGAATTGATGAAGAAATTAACATTGCACTAATAGCTACCCCTACAATCACTTTCTTTGCTCTCATAAGTTTTACCGCCTTTGATCTGCTGTATTTCTATTTATATTTTATCAAATATTTTGTATCTAGTCAATCAGTATCTTGACTTATATAGCGTCGAATTGTAAGATATATTCCTTGTAAAATTAACCAAAAGAACAACAGATTTATTGATAATGCTTTTTTAATTACTTCTCCAAAATAAATGATGACAGCCGCACTTGTCAGTATCATCAGTAGGGTAATAACATCCCAACAGTTTTTCTTATATAATTCTATAACCTTTATTTCTATCAGTATTGCCAGTATCCCTGTCCCTGCCACACATATTCCAACAACCAATATCATCAATAACCAATATATGATTCCGGCTATAATCTCATTTGGAATTTTTGTGCTGATTTGTGCCACAGATTGCCCGGCATCAATCGTCCAACCGATAAAGTTTGTATGAATGATGCTGCATCATGGAAGAATGATTTGCAATCGGAAAGGAACACATCTGACTGTACTGCCTGAAAAAAGGAGTGGTTGTCAGCGAATACCATGCAAGAAGGAACAAGGTTGTTTGGAACATTACCGTTTTTGCTTTATATTGTCCTGCAAGTTGCTCTTTTTTGTGTTTCGTATCTTGCTTTTGCATTCTGATAGGCTGTCCGGTCACGGCTTCGCATTTTTATAGAGTACCGGCTTTCTACCGGTATCTCTACGATTTTCTGATGTGTCCGGGCATAATCCCGTTGTTGTGTTAAGCATCGTATTTTATCTTGACATTTCCTCTATCGTGACGTTTGCGCTTCGCAGCTTCTCTTTCTCGCTCCGCAATGCTCTGTCTGCCAGCTTCAAGTCGTTCTTTAATGCTTGAATATCCCGGCTCTGTTCTCTTTGTTTAATTTCTCGTTCAAGGTCAGAGATTCGTTGAGCTGCGTCTTCAGTTCCACGATAAGCTGGTCTTTCTGTTCCAACTCTTCTTGTATCTCCTCGGTCAAGAGCAGAAGTTCTTCCAACTGTTCGGCGTTCTTTAATTCTCTGGATTCGTTCATCTATATCACGTCCTTTCTCTACCTGCTGTTCCAGTTCAGCAATTCGGTGTTCTGTTTCAGTAATAAACTGTTTTCGCTGTTCAGCTTCTGTGCCAATATCTGCCATTGCTGATTTTCGTTTTCCAAAAGTTCTATCTTCGTTTTCTGTTCTTCCATCTTGGAAAGTAGTTCCTCGGTATTTGTAGAGTAGGCGGATGAAAATTTCATCCGCCCCTCATCAAACCGTGCATGAGGTTCTCCCTCACACGGCTTTCCGACATTCTTCTTTCTACAGCATTACGTCATGCTCTAGCCATTTTCTTTAATCCTTTTTCGTAAATGCTATTTCTAACAAATCCCACTCTTGACATATGTTTACGCCTTTGGTGTTTCTTGTTATACCATCTTGTAAAGGTGCAGATAATATACCAGTCTAATTCCTGCATCCATGTCTCATTTGTTTTGGTGGAATAATAATTCTTCCAACCTATGATTTTCGGATTTAGATTCTTTATTAAATCCTCTTCCTTTGCAACTAACAGACTTCGACCGTTTACATTCTTTTGATTTCTGCTTTCATCTTCTTCATGGCTTTCCTGCTCGGGTACTGATAAGTTTCTTTATACAATTGTCCTTTGCTTGTTTCCGTTGTCATTCTTCTGTGGTGCATTCCAAGAAAGTCAAATCCCTCTTTTCCGTCCCACATGCTGACAATCTTTGTTTTTACTGGGTGTAGCTTTAAATCCAGTTTTGCCATGATGTACTGCAATAAGTTCAGTGCGTGATTTGCATTTTTCTTATTCTTGCAAATGATGACTGTATCATCTGCGTACCTTACAAGAATACCGTGAGTAAGTCCATACTTTTCCCACAGTCTGTCCAGTGTATTTAAGTAGATGTTTGCCAATAACGGAGATATAACTGAACCTTGGCTTGTTCCCAGTTCGGAAATTGTCAGTACATTTCCGTATAATACTCCTGATACTAACCATTGTCTTATCAGCTTCAATATCCTACGGTCTGATATTCTGCTCTGCCAGTTTCATCAGTTTATCTTGGTTTACGTTATCAAAAAACTTCTCAATATCTGCGTCTACTACATAATAGCCCTTGTTGTTACACGCTTTCCTTACCACTTCCAGTGCTTGCGGCACTTCTTTCGGTCGGAATCCATAGGAACAATCTCTAAAGTCAGCTTCGAATACTGGCTCTATTGCTATCTTGGCAGCCATCTGCACAATTCTGTCCTTGACTGTTGGTATTCCAAGAGGTCTTTCACTTCCGTCTGGTTTTGGTATCATAACTCGCTTTACTGGGGATGGTTTATACTTTCCATCCATCAGTTCCGATTTGATTTCTGACAGGTATTTTTCAATTCCCATCTCTTCAATATCTTCGATTCCGATACCATCTACACCACTGGAACCCTTGTTAGCTTTTACCCGTTTCCATGCTTCAAAAAGTACATCATCACGATATACCTTATCGTAAAGTGCATGAAATCTTCGGCTATCACATTTCTTGGCTGTCAGATATAGTTTGTTTTGAAGTTGTCGAACTTTTCCTTGGAGTTGTTAGTCTGCATGACATTCTCTCACTCTTACCCTCTCTACAAACATGAATGAAGCAAGGAACCTTCCATAGACTGCGTTTTCTTGCACAGTCATTATTGGTACTATGTTCCTCCGACTCCCTCCCATCAGAAATACGATTTCGCCAAGCTTATACGCTTTCTTTTACCTTTCGGTGATGGGTAGGGTCTCCAGTTCCGAACCACACTTTTCATACATACCGTTTCCTATATACCGAGGGATTCCTCCGTGCTGCTTTCCAGTTTCTTCGCACGTTCCATGGCTTTCACCCATACGCCCGGGTTCAGCTTCCCTTTGCTCTCTTTTCAGAGACCTTTCTAACGATACGGCAGAATTCACTTTATGTTACGGTCTGCATAATTGCTCGCCCCTCTTACCGAGGTTACTTTATCCACTCGCTTAGTACCCTGCATTACTGCAACGCACCGAGTTTAGCTACACGGCTCACTGGCGATTACCGTGACCGGACTTACACGGCTAGTGTGGTCCAGCTTCGCTGGACACAATAACGTAATGAAAGAAAACGGTATGAACAAATTATTTTCTTTGTGAGCTATGGAGATAGGTTCTAACAACTTCTTTTGCTTCTCGAGATTGTTGTTTAGAAGCCTATCGGAATGGCCAGCGAACAGAAACATAATATTTCGTTTATACCGTTTTTCTTTTCATAAACCTATAAAATCACGACTTGTGAGAGGACGCTTATATCTGCCCTTCACGCCCTAGGAAAGCACCACAAAATCTGCGACACTACGCCAGTGAAACTCCGGTTTATTATCCTTACTCTTCGAAAGGAATAACTGCTCCATCGTATGTGTCATTGATGAATTTCTTGATCTCATCAGATTTTAATACATCAACTAATGCTTTCACACCTTCGTTGTTCTCATTTCCTTCTTTTACAACAATAACGTTTACATATGTTTTTCGCTGCTTCAGAATCAGATTTCTCATATGCAAGTGCGTCTTTTGCTACAGAGAAACCAGCCTGTAATGCATAGTTACCATTTAATACAACGTATGCTACTTCATCTGCAACTCTTGCTACAGATTCTGCTGCAAGCTCCTGAATTTCAACATTGTAAGGATTTTCAGCGATATCGTTTACCGTTGCCTCTAAACCTGCACCGTCTTTTAATGTGATGATTCCGTTATCCTGTAATAACAAAAGTGCACGTGCTTCGTTTGTGGTATCGTTTGGAACTGCGATCACATCACCATCTGCGATATCATCTAAGCTGCTCTTTGTTCCCGGATAAATTCCGAATGGCTCGTAGTGGATTTTTCCAACTTCAACTAAGTGAGTTCCCTTCTCCTCGTTGAAACTGTCAAGATATGGTACGTGCTGGAAGTAGTTTGCATCCATCTCGCCACTCTCTACAACTTCGTTTGGTAATACATAATCATCAAACTCTGTAACTTCTAAGTTCCATCCCTGCTCAGCTAAAATAGGTTTTGCTGCTGCTAAGATCTCTGCGTGTGGAGTTGCAGATGCTGCTACTTTAATTGTTCCTTTTGATTCTACTGTGCCGCCTGCTGCTTCTGTAGACTTTTCTGCGGCTGCTTCTGTTGCAGGTGTTGTGCTGTTATCTGCTGCTGCCTGGCTGTTGTCTTCTGTTTTGCTTCCGCATCCGGCAAATACGCTGACTGCTAAAACTCCTGCTAAAATACTTGATAATACTCTTTTCTTCATAATAATCCTCCTTTTTTAATATCTCCTCTTTATTTTCTATGATCAAACTTATCTGCCAGTTTCATTCCAACTGTCTGGAATATCTGGAATAAGATAATCAACAATATAACTGTGACGATCATAATATCGGTCTGCCATCTGGTGTATCCATAACGGATCGCGATAGCCCAAGTCCGCCGCCGCCAACTGCTCCTGACATTGCGGAATAACCTAAGATTGTTCCCAATGTAATAGTTGCTCCCACTAAAGGGATGTTCTTGCCTCCACTAACATTACTTTTGTAATAATTGTAAAATTGGATGCTCCCATAGATCTTGCTGCTTCAATCACACCGGCATCTACTTCTTTTAAAGAAGATTCAACCATTCTGGCAATATATGGTGCTGCTGCGATCACAAGTGGAACGATTGTTGCCGTGGAACCATAACTCTTTCCTACGACTAATCTTGTAAATGGGATCAGCAATACAAGCAAAATGATAAAAGGTACACTCCGCACGATATTTGCGATCACATCTAAAATCTTATATAATACTGCATTTGGTTTAATCCCGTCTTTGTCTGATACCGTAAGGATAATTCCCATCGGAAGTCCGATCACATAACCAACCAATGTGGATACTAATGTCATATAAAGAGTTTCCCAGATACCGGTAATAATCATATTTGTCACTTCACTACTCCACATCGCCTGTCACCTCCTCAATCTCAAGTCCATGTTCTGTCAGATACTGTTCCATATCGATCTGAAGATGTCTGTCATCCGGCAGACCTAAGATCATTTCGCCTTTGGCTACACCGCCGACATTTTTTGTATCTGCCCTTAAAATATTGACCGGTTTTCCAAACTGTAAGATCATATTAGCGATCACCGGCTCAAATGCGGAATTTTCTGTAAATACAATACGCAGCTTCTTATCTCCCTGGATCCTCTCCATCTGGGCTGCAACTGCCCCTCTGCTTTTCCACTGTTTTCAGGAACATCTCTTAAGATCAGTTCTCTGGCTGCCTTCGACTTTGGATGGCTGAAAATATCTTCTACCAGACCATTTTCCACCAGTTCTCCATGTTCAATGATCGCTACCCGGTTACAGATTTCACGGATCACGGACATCTGGTGTGTGATGATCACGATCGTGATCTGAAACTGCTCATTGATGCTTTTCAGAAGTTCCAAGATAGAAGCAGTCGTCTGTGGGTCAAGTGCACTGGTCGCCTCGTCACAGAGAAGTATTTTCGGGTTGGATGCAAGTGCTCTTGCGATGGCAACACGCTGCTTCTGTCCACCGGAGAGCTGTGCCGGATAAGCCTTCTCTTTTTCCTCAAGTCCGACTGTCTTTAACAGTTCTCTTGCTTTGGCTCTCGCCTCTTTTTTCTTAACACCCTGAATCTGTAATGGGAAACAGATATTGTCGATCACATTCTTCTGCATCAAAAGATTGAAATGCTGGAAGATCATCGCAATGTCGCTTCTCTGTTTTCTCAATTCTTTCTCATTTAAAGTTCCAAGATCTTTTCCTTCGATCAGCACCTGACCGTCAGTCGGTCTTTCCAAAAAGTTCAGGCATCGTACCAAAGTACTTTTTCCTGCACCGGACATTCCGATGATCCCGTAAATATCGCCCGCCCCGATCGTGAGGTTAATATCCTTTAAGGCATCCACATGAACACCTTTTTGTTCAAATGTCTTGGACAAATGTTTTACTTCTATTTCAGACATATCGAATCCTTTCTTTTCAAAAATAAAAACCTATTGATTTTTATTTACGACTGTTACACAAAAAAATAACAGGCTCCATCGCGAAGATGATTCCTGTCTATTATGCTCTATCTATAAAAGCAAAATTCAAACCGAAACATCTGGCGCACATTTTTCTTTTCCGCAGCTCATACAAGACATACACATACATCTGCACATGCACATCATTTCTGACATCATTCTTCTGCCGTTTTCTGGAAAAATAGCTGTTCTCATTCCCGGTTCTCCTTTCTGCTTCTTCTGCTTTTTGAAAATACAAAACTCCTGCTGTTCTGATCCATGTGCTTTGTATCTCCCTTTCACATTGACCATTATAGCAAGAGTTTTTAAAATGTGTTAATACGCGAAACCTTGAATCTGTTATAGGTTGTACCTATAGCTACATTACTTTTTCCTTATACTTTTTCAATTCTTCAATGTATAATTCCCCGATATGACTGACTTTTGCGCCTTTTCGTTTGATATATCCGATTCTCATTTTCTCAGTTTCCCTTAACGGAACTGCTTTATAATCGTCGCCGTTTAAATCTTCACAGATAATACCGGAGCAGAGCGTGTAGGCATTCAGTCCGATCATCAGATTTAAGAGTGTTGCCCTGTCATTTGCCTTGATCAGCCGCCTATACTCATAGGTGCTCTTCATCTCTTCCGCCAGATACAGGGAATTATTTTTTCCCTGGTCAAAGGAAAGACACGGATACTCATCCAGTTCTTCCATTGTGATCACATCCTGTTTTGCCAGCGGATGTCCGGACCACAGATATACAAATGTATCGCAGGAAAACAGCTCCACAAATTCCAGCCCATTTTCCTTAAACATTTTATTTAAGACTTTCTCATTGAAATCATTCTCATAGAGTACACCAATCTCACTCTTGAAGTTTTTTACATTCTCGATCACACTGATGGTCGTTGTCTCATGCACTGCAAATTCGTACTGTTCCATACCGATCTGTTTGACCGTCTCCACAAACGCTTTCACCGCAAACGTATAATGCTGTGTGGAAACGCTGAATTTCTCTTTTACTTTTTTATCGATATACTTGGACTGTAACAGCCCGAACTGCTCTGTCACCTGTCTGGCATATCCCAAAAATTCTTCACCCTCCGGCGTGATGACGATTCCACGGTTTGAACGCAGAAAAATATCCAATCCTATCTCTGTCTCAAGCTCCTTCATCGTCTCTGACAGACTTGGCTGTGAGATAAAAAGCTGTTTTGCCGCCTCATTCATGGAACCGCAGTCGGCGATCGTCAATGCATATTTTAACTGTTGAAGTGTCATAAGCTATCTTCCTTTTCTTCCTTTGCAATCAATCATGAAAGCTAGTTCTGCTCCGGGACAACTGCAAAAAATTCAAGTTCTGCATCACTGTCATTCATGAGGCTGTGGGTATGTCCCTTCGGACAATAATGACACATACCCGCTTCCAGTTTCTCATATTCTCCATCCATAAGAACTCTGCCTGTTCCCTTTGTGATATAGATGATCTCACTGTTAGTCTCATGCGTGTGTACGCCGATGGATGCTCCCGGTATCAGTTTTCCGTAGATAATGCGGTTCTTCTCATCGTGGAACATTTTGGCGTAAAGCGATTTCTCTCCGCCTTTAAAGTTTGGAAATTCTTCATATTCCTGCTCATGATAGTTAAAATTCATTGTAGTTTCCTCTTTTCCTTTTTATTCTTTACGCAATATTTGGACCATAGAATTTATCATTCCAATGATGATCACGGCATACATTATGGAATTAGGTTCCGTATCCGGTATGATGTGAAAATCCATAAAAAGCATACAGATTAATAAAATGATCCATATGACCAATGTAACCATGTAGAATTTTTTCTTTTCCTCTTTTGGTGTTTTGGGAAATAAAAGTTCTAACATTGCGATTAATGTATTTTTCCTTACACCAATACCTTCTGCAGCACCTCATCCTCCAAAACAATCTTCTTTGCAAGCTCCCGGTATGATTCCTCATGGAGATAAGTATGGCGGAATGGTTTGATCGACGGAGCCATCTCGATCGCTTTTATAAAATCTTCGCGCTTCATGCCAAGTGTCGCCGCATAGTCAAAGAATCCCGTTTCACGGAGTACGGTCTCCACCCGCACATAGCGGTGATCCTGCACTTTGCTCATGATATAAGTTGCAATGCCAACCTGGATACCATGAAGCTGCGGAACTTCTAATATTTTGTCCAATGCATGGCGAGATCAGATGCTCGCTGCCGCTTGTCGGCGCACTGCTTCCTGCAATTTCGTTTGCAATTCCGCTCATTGCCAGCGAATCCACAAGTTCTTTCAAAAACAGTTCATCTTTTATCGTCTCATACGGTGTCCGCACAAAACTGTTCACCGCCTTTTTTCGCGATCATCACCGCAAAATCATTCACTTCTGAATATCCGCTTTTCTCCTCAAAAATCCAGTCATAGAGTGCTGTGATCTTTGAGATCATATCACCAATACCGGAATAGATAAACTTATCCGGTGCAGTCCTTATGACCTGCGTATCCACAATAATTCCATATGCCAGCTTTGCCGGAACGGAAGTTCTTTTTCCATGCACCAGAAGAGATGCGCTTGCGCTGGAAAATCCATCACTGGAACTTGAAGTCGGAACACTAATGAATGGGATATTGCGCAAAAAAGCTGCGTATTTTCCGGCATCGATCACTTTTCCCTCCTCCGATTGAGATCACGGTCTGTGTCTTATTCGGCATTGCAAATGCCAGCGTGATAATATCATCGATATCGACTGTATCCAACTCGCTGTACTCCAATACCGTGATTCCTTCCTGTTTCAGTGAATTCATGACATCCATGCCGAACAGGTCGATCAGTCCGTTTCCGAAAAAAATTACGACCTGTTCCAGATTCTCTGCCTTAAGATACTGTCCGATTTTTTTCAAAGTACCATTTCCAACTTTTAATATAGATGGTATTAAAATTCCTTTTCCTGTCTGCATGTTGTCTCCTCCCTGACTATGGTTCTAAACTCTATTTTACAGTTTCCGGCTCTCCCTGTCCATGCTCACCTTCCATCAGTTTTAAGTAATCTCCCTTATCAATATGCATCATGGAGATCTGGTTCTGATGACGCCTGAAGCCATAGACGCAGTCCACATTTCGGATAAGCGACTGCAGACGTTCATCCGGTACACAGACAATCAGCTGAAGATCCATTTTTCTTGCATATTTCAGACAGACGGCACTTCGCTCCTGATCCATCTTGGAAAATGCCTCATCCAAAAGTACCAGCTTAATCTTTGGAATCACGATTGCTCTGCTGCATGTACAGCATTGCAAAACCTGCCAGAAGTGCCACATATTTCGGGTTCTGCCCCTCTCCACCGGAATCTCTTCCTGCCATATCATCGACAAAATTTTCACGAATGACATTCCCCTGCTCGTCTGTCACCTGTTCAAACATGCTGAATGACAGATAATTGCGGTAATCCGCATACTGCTCCATCTCCTGACGCTTCTTCGCACGCACCTGCTCATCCTCGTCCCTCGGCGGCATGAATTTGTCGGTGAGGAGTTTGATCTTCTGCTCGTATTTCTGGTAAAAGGTATCCTCCCCAAAACTCAACTGACCATCAAAACCGGCATTATCCAGATTTTTGCTGTCTAATTCCTCTGCCATTAACATCTCAAAGAACTGTCCATTCTCATTCTTTGCCGGCTCGATCTTGATCTGATAGGTGCTGTCGGAGAAGTTTGTCTCACGCAGTAACCGGTTGATCTCGTAAGCGTGGCGTTTTGCCGCCTTGATATCTCCATGAATCGTTGCGATCACATTCTCACGCAGACTCTTGTAGATAAAATCACACTGTTTCTCAAATTCCGCTTCATACGCCGGCTCGTAGTCCGTCTGATATTCTTCCAGAAGCTTCTCATAGGCTTCATTAGACTTTTCTGAACCGTTAAACTGGCTGGACGGATAAGCAAAAATGTAACGGTTTCTGGCAGTGCGCAGTGTCTCCGCCTTCTCCTGCTCTCCTGCCGAAAGAGCCGCAAGTTCTGCGTTTTTCTGGTTCTTTAAGGACTGGCCGGAGCGCTTCCTCAACTGCTCCTGCACTTCCTGCTCGATCTCCTCATTTGGCACGTATCCCTGCAGCATCTCTTCTAACTGCAGACGTCTCTGTTCATTTGCACCGGAAAGATTTTCGTGTCGGCGTATTTTCTCACTCATCTGTCCCTGATTTTCGCCGATTGAAGCCTGAAGCTCACGCATCTGCTGTTTTAGGCTCTGCTCTTTTCTGCTGTAATTCCTTATACTGCCCTTCCTTGCAAAGTACGGATTGTCTCCTCAAGCGCAGTCTTTTTCTTGTTGACTTTTCCAAGCTCTTTTTCCGCGCCGGAAAGGTTTACATAATATTTAGATTCTTCTTTCAGACTTTCAAAATCCCTTGCCGCCTTTAAGCGTTCGGTCATGTAATGCAGTTCCTGATACTGTTTCTCAAGCCTCTCCACGTCAGCCTCGTACTCTGCCAGACGTGCCTTTGACACTTTCTCTCCGATGCAGGCATTTGTGGTATAATCCTTTTTCCGCAGATGACGGAAAATAAAATTACTGTACGAATAGCAATCCGGCGTCACGCCGTCCTTCACCTGCTCTAGCTCTTCCACGGAATGACACTTTATAATATGACCGAGGTAACGTTTCAGGCACACATCCACATAGGCTTCCTTCGTCTCAACCGCCTCATAAAGAGAGTTCTCCATGGCACGCGGCTCGCTGTCTGCGATCGCTTTGGAATTAATGAGATCCACTTCCTCAAACTGTTTCATCTCACGAAAGACCGCCGCCGCATCATGCGCAAACTTTGGCTCTGTGATCAGAGAAAACTTCAGCCTTCCCATACGGCCCTCGACCGCATTTTTCCACTCTTCGTCTGCCACATCAAAAAGATCCGCCAGAATCTGGACTTTTATCGTTCTTCCGTAAAGGTCGCTTAATTTCCGCTCCAGGGAACTTCTTGCAGAACGGAGATTCTCGCTGTAGGATTTCCGATTGTTTTTCATATCATCCACAAGCTTCTGCTTTTCTTTCAGTTCTTTTCCTGTCTCGCGCTTCTGCTCACTGTAATCTTCAAATTCGTTTTCAATATCCTGCTTTGCAGACTCTATTTTCAAATGCAGTTCCTGACAGTTTTCCTCTGTCACATTTCCATTTTCGATTGTTTCAATGAGATTTAGAACCGGATTGCTGATATAATCGGTGATGACCTCGTCCTCTTCCCACTGTTTCAATCCCTGAACGATTTTGCGCCACTGTCTGCTGTTATCGATCAGCATACGGCTTCTTTCCTCTAATTCCTCTAACTGCTGCTGTTTGTTTCCAAGATCGCTGGCTTTTAAATCTGCACTTACACGTATCAGCTCCTGTTCGACCTCTCCGCGCTCTTCGGCGAGCGTGTCTGCCTGTTGCTGCAGCTGTGCCTGCTCTTCTTCAATTCTTTTTTTGTCCTCCTCGGCTGCCTCTATTTTCGCCCGGAGATCCTCAATATCAATGCAGCGGATAAAACTCTCTGTGCGGATCATATCGGTCTGGAGCGTCACCAGCTCCTGCCCGGTCTCTTTTACGTCTGTCAAAAGTTCGATACGTTTCCGCATATCCTCAATTTTTTCCTTGATCTGGCGGTAGGCATCTAACTGCTCACTGATCGTTCCGATCGTGTCTGACGTGCTCTTTGGAAACATATAATCACGGATAAACTGTCCTGTTCCGTTTGTCATTTTCAGTGCGATTGCACTCTTTTCCATCGTGATAAAACGGTTTGGATCAATGTAACCTAAAATGACATCATATAACGTTCCAAGATAAGCTTCCTTGGAAGCGTAAATACGGTTGACATCCCCTTTTCCACGGTTATCCTTCGATACGGCTCTCTCATTTACCAGCTTTTTGATATCCTGATTGGAATAACAGAAGCCCTCCTCCGTGATATACCCCGGTTCCGGCATCTTTCCGGAATGGCTGAAATAGGAAAACTTTTTGATCTCAGAATCATTTCTTCTCACTTCAAACGCAATGCCCACACACGTAGTGATGTGCGTTCCCGTGTCCTTGATCTCCAACGCAATGACCGAGCAGAAATCGCAGTTTCCACGGTTTGCAGAACCATCTTTCTGCTCACCACGGAGGTAGCTTAAGACACTTCTGCGGTTTTTGGCATCATCCGCCGCCTTGTTCAAAAAACTCGGACTGAAGCTTCCATATAAAATAACCTGGATTGCATCCATAACGGTCGATTTTCCAGATCCGCTTTTTCCACTGAATAAATTCACATATTCATTAAATTCTAATACTTTATGATTAATTCCACCCCAGTTGTTCAGACACATGCGGGTGAAAATTTTCTTTGCCTGGCTCAAATGTACTGCTCCTTTTGTCAATGATCTAATTCTCTTTTTCCTCTTCTGTCAGAAGTTCTTCCACCTCGTCCTGATAGGTGCGCACCAGCTCGTTGATATCCATCGCAGAGCAGAACACGTTTACGGTACTGTAAATATAAATCGGGGTAAAATCTTCCAGATTGGCAACGGCACCCGGCAGTTCGATCATCTGATGCGTTTTCATCAGAACAAGTGCATCGTTCCACTCCTGTCCTGTAAGACGTCTTGTAATAAGGTTTGTATTTTTTCCATACTCACGGATCTCTGCCAGATTTGTGGTAGTTGCATGCAGACCTTCCCCCATGATTTTGTCACGGTAAATCATTTTTAACAGAATGACCAGCTTCGTTGTCATAAGGCTCATACGCTCTGTCATAACGCCATCCCCCGTGATCCGGAAAATGTGTTCCTGCGGATCATGCACAAGCTCGCAGTCCAGAACAGACAGATAGTCCGCGATAAACTCTCTGTGGCGCAGACACACCTGATACCTCAGATTGTCGTGCTGTACCAGAGTTGCCGGGTCACATTTCACCTGTAAAATACAGGTCTGCCGGAATAAATCCTGTATCGTTTTTCTGATATTCTCTGCCTCGCCCTGTGAGACAGTTTCCATATATTGTAACATTTTTTCCAATGCCTTCTTTCCTGTATCATAACTCAATTTTATTGATTCTGCCCGATCACAAGTCTCGAATAAGTTAGTCCGTCCTCACTCCGTATCTCGCCATCCACCGACACTGTATCTTCCGCAAGACGTTCCTCCGTCTCTTCCTGCCAGAGGAAAAAGAAGTTTTTCCAGATCTTCCACAGATTTTACGGTCTCTTCTGTTGCAACAAAGATTCCATCCACGGTATTTTTTCTTCGGAAACTCTGTAACTCATTTCTTGTATACAACGGCTTTGGAACAAAATCCGTCATGTGCTGTTCCCTTGCGTCTATTTCTTCGTCCAGCATCACCGGTGAAAACGCTCCATCCCCACGGTCTCTCCTTCCGGCAAAACTGTTATCTGTAATATTTTTAAACTGCGAAGAAAAACGGATACGCTCTCTCATTTCCACCAAAATCTCATCTTTTTTCTCACTGCGGTCTAACAGATTGATCAGTTTGATAATGTTATCTTCCTCACTGACGCCCTCCTGCAAAATGTAATGGATGCGGGCCAGCGCACGCTTTGCAAAAACGGTTTTCTGTTCAATGAGTTTATTGTACTTGCGCTCGATCATGTCAAATTCCCGCTCCAACTGCATCACGATCCTGCTCGTATCCTCACAATACTGCAATCTGTACTCATTTCTCTTCTGTAAAAGCGTGCCTGCTTCGAGAGATTTTTTTTCTTTCAGAAGCACTGCTTTTTTCTCATCATTTTCGTTTAAAATTTCACTGATAAGTTCTTTCACTGCCTCCTTGTACCGGTAAAAACTGTCCGTCGTCGTGAGGATTGCATATTTTTGCTGTCGCTGTTGTTGATCTCCTCCACAAGCACCTGCTGGATCCCGATAAAATGTTTCTGGGAGGAAAGCTCATCAAAATAGGAACGCATTCCATCCTGCATGTTGGACAGCAGCTGCCCCAGACTTTTGATGTGCGCAGTGCGCTTTTAAAATATCATTGTTTTTCTCATTGTCGGAATGATAGGTAAACAAAGCACTGTAAATGGAAAGCATGCTCTCTCTTCCCGGCTGTCATCATCACTCTGCAGCTTTTTAAACAACTCGACATACAACTGGCTGTATTCTGGAAAAGAGATCACACAGGTATTCAGTTTCTCATCAAAATCGCTTTTCATCCATCCCCACCGGATCAGGTGGTTTAACATGCCGGAAGGAGAATCGCTCGGAAATAATGCATCCGGCGTTTCTCCTTCCTCCATATCGTCCTCTTCCTGCCACACGATCTTTGATTTCTCGATCGTATTCTCAATAATAAGCGCACACTCTTCCTGCGTAAGACCGAGAGAAGCATATACTTCATTGTTTTCCTCGTAAATGGCTGTGACAAACTGCATATATGCTTCCCTGTTTTTTGTGCGGAATAATTTATAAAAATCATTTGGAATTTTCTTCTTTAAAATCATGTATCTTAATTCCTTTGTTTAAAGCTCTGTCTTTCTATTATACACTATTTTTAAAGGCTTCCACAAGTTTATTTCTGATACTTTATAAAGAAAGTGCACGGACAAATAGGATGTTCCTGTTCGCAGAGCTCACAAAGGAAATCCTATTTATCCATACACTTTTCTTCTATTTACCTATCTTTTAAGCCTCATCCTTAGGAAGCACAATATTTAAGACCAGTGCAACAATTGCAGCCGGAACGATTCCGGAACCACCGAAGATCAACTGCATGGTATCCGGCAGCATTCTTAAAATGTCACTGTTTGCTCCAAGTCCATAACCAAGTCCCAGTGCGACAGATACGATCGTAATATTTCTTCCGGTCAGTTTTTCCTTTGTGATCAGCTGGATACCGCTGACTACGATAGAAGAAAACATCATAACTGCTGCTCCACCGAGAACACTCTGCGGCATAATAGAGATCAATGCTGCAAGCTTAGGAAACAGTCCGCACAGGATCAATACTCCTGCTCCGCACGCAAGTGCCATGCGGTTTACTACTTTTGTCATCGTAACCAGTCCAACGTTCTGGCTGAAAGAAGTGTTTGGAAGAACACCAAATAATGCTGCAAGCGAAGAACCAAGTCCATCACACATGACACCTCCGGAAAGTTCCTTGTCTGTTGCCTCACGGCCAAGTCCGCCTTCCATGACACCGGAAATGTCACCGATCGTTTCCACGGCTGTCACGATAAACATGATCAGTACCGGCACGATCGCACGCATATCAAAATCGGTTTTACCGGCATTACTTTTGGCAATGCAAACCAGGAAGCTTCTCTCACCTTATCAAAATTCAAAACCCATGCTTTGTATATTCCACACCATCTGCTGTTACGCCGTTGTCGGAAGGATCATTCCCATAATAAAACATAACACATATCCTGCAATAATACCGATCAGGATGGAGGATGAACTTGCCATTCCCTTTGCAAAGTGTTTTACCCCGAGAATAATGATCAACACAACAAGACCGATGAATAAATTTTCCAGTGAACCATAGTCAGCCGCAGAAGAGCCTCCTCCAAAGGAGCTGACACCAACACTGATCAGGGAAAGTCCGATTGATAAAACCACTGTTCCTGTCACCACAGCAGGGAAAAATCTGCGGAGCGGTTTTAAGAAAAATCCAAGCACGCCCTCAAACAGACCACCGATGATCGATGCACCCATGATCGCGCCATATGCGATCACTCCGCCGCCCATAACACCTGCAACGCTTTTAAATACACCAATAAAACCGGAACTCGTTCCCATAATGATCGGAACACGTCCACCGACAGGACCGATTGCGAAAAGCTGAACCAATGTGACAACACCTGCAATAATCATTGCATTCTGTAATAATTCCACATAAACCTCTGCGAAGTCAGATGCTGCTCCAATACCGCATGCACCACAAATCACGATCAGCGGTGTCAGGTTTCCGACAAACATTGCCAGAACATGCTGCAAACCATAAACGATTGCTTTCGGCCATGGAATTCTTCCGTCCATTTCATAAGGGGATGTGTACTCTTTTGTTTTTCCATTTTTAAACTCCTGTTATTTTTACTTTTGTTCCAGACAGTATGAAAAACTGGCTTTTTCTATCTGCCAGCATACAGTTTCACCCTGTTTTTCCTATCATCCGATAGCAGTATAGCACAGGTTCTCTTTTCCTGAAAAGTCATTATTATTAATGAATTTTATCGATATAACTAATAATTATCTGTTCAAATATATAAAATGTTCCTCAGATCTTCTTTCTCACCGATAATAACAGTTTTGACTGCATCCATCCGGAAAAGTGAGGCTTTCATTTCCTCTGATATTGCAACTCATTGTCTGATTTTTCCAGAATATCCAGAGCTTTCCGCAACTGCCTTATATCCTTTTCCATAAAATCGGTATAATTGCCACGACCGACCTGTTTTAAATGGGTAATGCCGACCTGTTTCATGCGGTAAAGTGCGCAGAGCCCACAGCCGGTACTGCCGGTCAGATAACCATCTTCATCCAAAGGAAGTCCCTTCCCTCTTTTCCTGTATTCTGTCTGTTTCTGCCACATCTTTTTGCGCAGCATCTGTCTCTTCTTTCTTGTGCAGATTTCCAAGTTCATATGGTACTCTGCAAAGATGTGTCAGTTCATCACAGTGCAGGGAATTACAGAATGCCCCGGAAAAATGACAGAGTTCATTCAAAATGAAGGCTTCATATTCATCTGGAAACATATATTTTTCCTCTATATTTTCCTTTATATCACATTTGTAGTTTATTTTCTTATCATTTACAAATTTAATACAACTTTGCATATCTTCCAGCGAATTTTTTCCTGTGAAAAATCACACGGCGGATTCCAAACGGTAACATCTGTTCTAACATTCCCCGGTTCACTTCCGCGGTCTCACCGCTTAAATGGATTCCGCAGTTGATTTTCTGCTGTCTGAGGTACAGCATCAGTGCCGGGTCTGCAATGATAAAATTTTCAAAGCCTGCTACCATGCACTGTGTGATGATCTCCGCTATGACAGGATACTGCTCCCCTGTATAGTAGATGGAATTAAACGTCAATTCTACCGGCTTGCCATAATAGTCCACCATTTTTTTCAGAATTTGCAGTTCGCTCATGGAACCAATCTGCACATTGTAAAAAAGTACTTCCCTACGGTTTAACGGATGGATCACACCGTACTTTTCCGCCCAGGAAAACGGCACATATCCACAAAAGAATTCATCCGCCCCCGCTTTTACAAATGTCTCATATTCATCAATACTTCCTAAACCTGCGACAATTTTCATCTGTTAAAGTTCCACTTTCTCAATCACGCAGGTATGTGTCTTTGTCTTTTTATCATAATTAATTCCGGCTAACAGAAGATTACCTTTGTAATCCTCTAAGGATTTCACATACTTTTTCTCTTTTATTTGTGCGATTGCACCTTCTGCATCCTTATCCCACTTTAATTCAATAATCACTGCCGGCTTATCTGCGTGTATTTTTCTTGGGATCATGCAGATATCTGCAAAACCTTTTCCTGTCGGCAGTTCCCGGATGATCGTATAATATTCTCTTGCAAAATAGAATGCCAGATGAATGGTACAACTCAATGAGTTTTCATCATGATACTGAAGAATTGAAATCTCATCATGGACATTCTCAATTCCGGCAGCAACTGCTTTTGCATCCTGATTCCATAATGCTTCCACTAACTTACGCGAATTTTCGACCGAACGCATTACCTCGTGCCAGTCCATGGTACTGATGGCATTGAGATATTCCTGTGACACTTCTTTGTTTGGAATGGTCACTTTCTCTGTCTCACTGTTATATGTCAGATAACCAAGGTGCACCAGTAAGGTCAGTACATCATCCTTTGTTGCAAAAGTTGTCATGTCGTTGCTGAATGTTCCGGTATTAATACGCACACCCTCCCCTGCAAGCATCTGGATCACTGAATCTTTCAATCCATCCATATTCATCTGAATATATATTTTCAGTGCCTCATAGGTCTCTGTTCGGTTCCAGTATGTGCCGAATTTGTGCCGCAGCATCGCTTCTACCACTGATTTCGGGCTATAAATTGAATATCTTTTGTCGCCAAAACGACTATGTGAAATCAGATCATATCCATCATACCACGCTTTGACTTCTTCAAAGTTCATGGCATATTCCTCACACAATCCCTTAACTTCTTCTTCCGTAAACCCAAAAAATTCTGCGAGTTCTCCCGGATCGGTCATCGAGTACTCCATAAACATATTCAGTGCCGAGTGAGAACCGTATTTTTTTATCGGAAGTATCCCTGTCATGTATGCAAGAGCAATGTAATCTTTGTCTTTCAACCAGAAACGCAGAAAATCCAGATATTTTTTTTGTGCATCTTTATCCTGTTGATATTCGCGGAACAGGCAATCCCATTCATCAATTAAAATGATGAACGGATGGTGCGTGTTGGCATAGACATCCTGCATCGCAAATACCAGATTATCTTCTATCTCATATGAAGAATATCTGTTTTTCAAATCTGTGATCAGCCTCTTTTGCAGTAATCTTAACATTTCCTCCATGCCCTGTGTTGCGCTCAAAAATTCCTGCATGTTAATTTTTAACACATCATACTGGTTCAAATGTTCCAGATATCCTTCTGACTGACTGATTTTAAGTTTATCAAAAAATTCCTTTGTATCACAATCTCTGTCATAATACGCACTCAGCATATTTGCCGCCATAGACTTTCCAAATCGTCTTGGACGGCTGACGCAGACATATTTCTGCTCTGTGCCAAGCACTGTGTTCGTCTTTTCAATCAGTCCGCTTTTATCAATATAAATTTGTGACCGCAGACTTCCCTGAAATGCTGTGCTGCCCGGATTAAGATAACTTCCCATAAAAAAATCCTCTCTGAACCATGTTATAACAAAGATATTTCACCCAATGTCATCCATGTAAAAATTTTATTTTTTAACATTTTTCTGCCTCTAACATAATCTTACAGGTTTTCTTATAACATGCGATCGCATATTTTAAGATTTTACAGATTCCGTCCTGATGCAACGCTTCTGCATACCCTGTATCATCAATCTGTTTCAATGCTTTTTTGCACTCTGCTTCCAGATTACCATCATTGGCATACTTCACCTCAATAACAATCCCGACCTCAGAATCTCCTACCTGGATCATGATATCACTAAATCCATCTCCAGATTCTCTGTTTGATGTCACAAGCCAGTTTTCTTTAAACCCAAGAATTCCAAGCAAAATTCCATGATAAAAATTTTCTTTTGTCGGCTTCTGTACAAAAGTATCTCTCACACTGATCGTTTTTTGCATGTAATCTGAAAAAAGCTTCTCTGCCACATCCGCTTTCTCTGTTAATAAGGCATCACAAAAAGCGTTTACCTTCTGACCATCCTGCTTAATATTCTCCTTAAATAATTTCAGAATATGTTCTGTGATAATATTTCTGATTTCTCTATTCGGGATCACAAGATCATACCTGTTTCCATCCGTATTGCCGCGGCTTGTCAGATACCCTGTCATAAAAAGGGTACTCCAGAGATTATCGATTGATGAATACAATTCCTTATAGGTCATCTCCTGACTGATTTCTTTCTGGACACTTCCACCATTCACAAGATGTTCCAACTCCAGTTTTGTGAGTTTCTGCGGTTCATAAATACTATTGATAAAGCGATGGATCACATCATTTCCGCTTGTATTCACCCAATAATTTTTTGGTGCACACTCCTGATTTGCAATATGATCACTGCAATAGTTAATCACATCCCATGGACAGTATACATCAACATTTCCAAAACGATACCCATCATACCATTCTTTTACCGTCTCATAATGTGTATCCTGACCATAATAATGAAGCAACTCTTTTACTTCATCATCTGTAAAGCCAAAGTTTTCATCAAAATCAACATCCGTAATGGAATAAACTTTAAAATTATTCAATCCTGTAAAAATGCTTTCTTTTGCAACCCGAAGGCATCCTGTCAACACAGCAAACTTCAAACTGTGATTCGTCTTTAACACATTTTCAAATAAATTACGGATCAAAAGTACCATCTCATCGTAATAGCCATTTTCATTTGCTTTTGCAAGTGGCACATCATACTCATCAATCAAAACGATCACTTTTTCTTCATAATGTTTTTCCAAAAGTTCTGAAAGTTCCAATAAGCTGCTGCTTAACGTTCCATCATCCTTCATCTGAGAAAGCAATTTTTCAAAAAGTTCCTTATCAACCTGTGTCAGTTTTTCACTTTCTGATAAGTTCTGCAATCTACGCGCTTCTCTGTTGATAACTTTTACAAGACAGCTCCGTGCCTCGTCGAAAGTGTTTCCATTCACGCCTTTCAAACTGATGGATACAACCGGAAACTTTCCAAGATACTGTTTGCAGACTTCTTTATTCTTTGAAATATACAATCCATCAAAAAGTGATGCATCTGCTCCTACCTCAAAAAATGTCTGAAGCATACTCATATTTAAAGATTTTCCAAACCGGCGTGGACGGGTAAAAAGATTTACCTTTCCCCACTGGGCGAGAAGCTGCTCGATCCATCTCGTTTTATCAACATAATAAAAATCTTCTTTCCGCATCTCTTCAAAACTCTCAATTCCAATTGGAAGTTTCTTACGTTTGTTCATAACAGCTTCTCCTTTTCAATCCACTACATACTTATTTTATTATAATTTTTTCATTCCGGAATAGCAAGCACTCTCTCCACCATCTCCTCAATGTTACGAACACACAATGATACAAACTCCGACCTGCACTCTTTGTCTGCCAATGCAATCGCTGCATCATTCATCATTTTAAAGTTCGGAACAGAATCGTTTGGCTTCTGTTCTCCGGCTGGCAGATACCACCAGTCCTTGTGGTCTGCCGCACTGATTTTCAGATAATGCCCGACTGCTTTTACAGTTGCATCATCGTATTCATCCACCTGATCCCCGTGCCCTTCCTCCGATTCTGCATTCGGATCAAAGACACAGAATCCGGCGAACAGACGATGTTCTACCTCCACACGGAACCAGAGCTGTTTTCCATCCGGCATGGGGGCATCCTTTACAATGTAGTTAATCCCCGGATAGGTCGTGTTCCATTTATAAAAAATTCATCTGCCTGTTCTTTATATTCATACCAGTTGCTTTTTTTCTCTCTCGTCCAATGATTTCTTTCCGCCACTCCTGCCAACTGCTTTTCAAACTCTTCGAAAACCAGATAAATCAGCTTTGCTTTCGCAGCATTGATGGAATCTGCGATCTGCATCCCTGCTCTTAGGGAATCACCCGACTTAAGCAGTTCATCAATTACCATATTTCTCACCTTCTCACTTGTATAACCGCTGATCTGTTCTATGTTCTGGATAAACTGTTCCAAAATAGGAACCATTCCTGTATTTTCACAACTTTTACATGCTTTCAGCCAGTTTAAAATGTGCTCACGGAATGAGAGACAGACGATATCCTCCTCCGGTACTGACTGGCTGCCGGAAGATGTGCTGTCTTTTCCCGGTCTGTGTCCATCCAATGTCAAATAATACACTTTCGCCTGCGCATCTCTTCTTTTTGCATACTGATAATAATCAAAGCACTGGCTTTTCTGGTCAGCCGCATATATTTTCACTTCTATCGGAAGAAAATAGCTGCCAATTTCAATTACAATGTCGATTCTCCGCTCATCATCAATCGCATATTCTGCCGTCACAATTGCCTGATCTGCCAGTTTTGTATCCATTTTTTCCATTCCAAGACAATCTCTCAGGAAAATTTTAAGTACTCTCCCCTGCGCCATGCTGCCCTCTCGGATTTAAAAGGTCAGCTATCATGCGGCAGATCAGAACTTCCTTTGACTGTATCTGTAAAACAGAAAAATATTGTAATCTTTTGTTTTTAATAAATTTACATTTTCCGTGTTCTGCTTGATTACACGGTCATGAACAGACTCCATCGTATTTTTCTCCCCTGTTGCATCTCAGCGGAATCGTTTTCTATATAAAAATGCATTCCTGTCCAGACAATGTCCTACTATTACAAAGAAACATTCACAACAATCCGGTCAATCCCCTGTTCGAGATAATCCTGCAATTGTTTTTCATCCCACAGTATTTTCCCATCATATCCAAACAGTGAATTATACCTTCCCACCATTTTCAGATGCTTCGGATATAGAAATACTTTTTTGCTCACAATATTTCGGGCAGTTTTCCGGCAACTTTTGTTTTCCCCTGTCACCATATCTGCAAACGGCATAAAGCGTACAATACTGCGAGGTATTTGTCTGGAAAAAAGGAAGATGCAGGCTGTGGTGTCCATCTGGGATTGTAACCTTATATCCACATGATTCAAATTCAAATCTTTGTATATCGAATGTATTTTTTAAATAATCCTGATAAAATCCACAATTCAAATTATTTTCTGCCAGACTGTCCACGTGATTCCCGATACCATGTTTATAAGGTAAACGGACATCTTTTCTGCGTTTATTTAACAGAACTCCCAACACTGGTTTTAAGTGTGGTTTTCCCTGCAAAAGTATAGGCATCGCCCAGTCGTTTACGATAATTTCCTCCTGCTCCTTTCCTGCCTCTTTTTCTCTGCTTTGGCACCATACTTCAAGTTCCTGCAACAGTTCATCAATCTCTTCCAACAGATGATTCCTAATATATGAGAAGGCAAGCGTCACCGCAAGATTGTTCTCCAACGCTTTCTCCAACACCTGAAACAGCAATTCTTTTCTTTGGAAAAAGGTTGTGGCAGAACTGGTTTCCAATGTAGATTCTTGTCACTCTCTTCTTACTCAATGTGTGATGTTCCAGAAAATTGTTTTTCCAGTAATCGTGGCAAAATCTCGTCCAGTCTTTTTGTAGAAAATCATAATATAATTCCGGGCGGTCTATTGTGATGGCGAGCTCGAATTCAGTGAAATCTGTAATATTCCACTTTTTATGCTCCCATGTATTCCTGCACTCCTGTATTCCATCACCAACACAACTGAACCACTCTTTCTTCTGCTCTTCGAAGCTCTCTGCGTAAACTTCGTCCAATTCTGCCGGATAACCAACCATTTTTTCTGAAAGATACGCATCATCTCCTGCGAGTTTTAGCGATATGTAGTTGTCATAATCTGTCACCAGACGCTTTACCTGCTCCCTGTATTCCCCGTTTTTTGTCCACACCGAATAGATAAAGAAAAAGGGCGTCTCCTCTGTTAACTTCATCTCTCTTTCCTTCTCTGCCAACTGCACTTTGCGGTAACAGTCAACAGAAAAGTCAAAAAAACAAATCTCAAGGCACGCCGCTTTTTCTATTTTTTCCGGTACACGAAACGAAAAACCTTCCTCCGACAGTCCTGTGATTCTGATTTCCAGATGATCACAGAAACCGCCAAGAAGTCCAAATGGGATCATCGGGATTCCGTTTATTTTTTCCATTTATTTTACCAGATTACACTCTTTTTTCATTTTCTCTACAAGGTCTTTTACATACTGCTCGGCATTTTCTACCGGAACTTTCTCCATAAGGCTCTTGTCACGGGTGGAAACTTCCACAACAGACTCTTTTAAGTTACGTGGGCTCACAACAACACGAACCGGAACCCCTAAAAGGTCTGCATCGGAGAATTTATTTCCGGCACTTACGGAGCGGTCATCATAGATTACTTCCACACCGGCATTCTGTAAATTCTCATATAAAGTATCTGCTACTTCCCTGACACCTTCTTTGTCAAGGTTCATCGCACAGATGTGAACCTGCCACGGAGCAATGCTCATTGGCCAGATTGGACCATAATCATCATGATGTGCTTCACAAATGGAAGCTGCCATACGTCCGACACCGATACCGTAGCAACCCATAATTGGATTTTTGCTTATGCCATCTTTGTCCACATAGGTCATGTTCATGGTCTTGGTGTATTTCGTTCCGAGCTGGAAGATGTTACCAACCTCAATACCACGGGAAATGGTCAGTGATTTCTTACCGCAGCATGGGCAGATACCGCCCTCCACAACTTTTGCAAGATCAACATACTCTGCATCCGGGAACTCGCGCTCCATATTCAGACCTGTGTAATGATAATCCACTTCATTGGCGCCGCAGACAAGATTTGTTGTTCCCTTTAAAGAACGGTCAAATAAAACGATGCAGTCTGCATTCTGGTTCACCGGTCCGATAAATCCTGCCTGAATACCACTCTCCTCTGTGATCACTCCCGGATGGACATCGCAGCCAAGGTAATTGGTCAGCTTTGTCTCATTAATTTCGAGGTCACCACGCACGAAAATGAGAATATATTTGTCATCCGAATTTCTCTGGTAAACAACGGCTTTCATGGATTTCTTTGCATCCACATGTAAAAATTCACAGACCTGTTCAATTGTATGCATCTCAGGTGTATGAACCTTTGTCAGCTCCTGCATAGCCTCTGTCTCGTTCTCTACAATGTTTTCGGCAGCTTCCATATTGGCACGGTAATCACACTCATTACAGATTACGATGGAATCCTCTCCGATTGGAGTTAAAAGCATGAACTCATGGGAAACATTTCCGCCCATCATACCGGAATCAGATTTTACAGAAACCACCTCCGGAATACCTGCTCTTGCATAGATTCTCTCATATGCTTTGTGGCATTTATCATAGTACTGCTCTAAATCTTCCTGGCTTGTGTGGAAGGAGTAAGCATCTTTCATTGTAAACTCACGCACACGGATCAGTCCTGCTCTTGGACGTGCCTCGTCACGGAATTTTGTCTGGATCTGATAAATCATGAATGGGTATTTTGCATAGCTCTGTCCATATTCTCTTACTAACTGAACGGCTGCTTCCTCATGTGTCATACCAAGAACCATCGGTGCTCCGTTTCGGTCTGTAAAACGTAAAAGTTCTTTTCCGATGCTGTCATATCTGCCAGACTCCTGCCAGAGACTTGCCGGCATAACAACCGGGAACTGTACTTCCTGTCCATCAATCGCATCCATCTCTTCGCGGATGATCTGCTCGATCTTTCTTGTAATTCTGCGGAGTGGCATATAAGAAGAGTAAATTCCGTTTGCCACATTTTTCATGTAACCACCACGGATCATAAGTGCGTGGCTGTCTACCTGACAATCCGCCGGTCTTTCCTTAAATCTGTCACCTACTAATTTTTCTAATTTCATAAAATCCTTTCTCCTTTTCTTGTTTTTTTGAATTAGGCGTTTGCGAAACCCATCCTAGTCTTCTTTCAATTGTTCAAAATTAACAAAAACATTCAAGACACGCTCTCGCTATGTGTCGCTCACAACGGTACTAAGAAGCCAGACACAACTTACTGTTGTATCTGCCTTCTAAGTGCCGGCGGCTCCCCAATGTCTTTCATGTCTTTTGTCAATTTCTCACAATTCAATTTAGGTTGTTATGAGTTTCGCAATTGTCTATTTTTTTGAATACAGATATTTTCGAAGCACTAAAAAAGCCCCAAGCCAATATGAAAATATCAGCTTAGGGCGAACTATCTGTCCGTGGTACCACCTAATTTCGGTAAAACCGCTCTCACGCATACAGGAAATATCCGATATGCCAGCTCTGTAACGGGAGCTCCCGATGAAGCTTAATAATGAATCCGCGCTGCTTTTCAACATCTGATGCAGATTGCGGCTACAATATCCACGTTCACTTCACGCTCAAAGACAGGTTCCGTTTTCATCATGAAAGGCTCGCACCGACCGCCTTCTCTCTGCACATCATAGGAAACGTACTAACTCTTATCATCGCTTTCACATAATTATCAGCTATAGACTCACTCATAATTATCACTTTTCATGCTATGTTGGAGAATAGCACTTTTTTCCCCCGAAGTCAACTATATTTCTGACAAAATCGGCTGTTTGTTCTGTCAATGCAATTTATCAGCACTTTCATCCTGATTCGTTTATCGTTTCAACCCTATCTCAGATAAAACCGGTAACTTGTCTCCGTGTGATAGGTATCTCCCGCTTTCACCACCGGTGACGGAAAATCCGGTTCATTCACCGCATTTGGATAAAACTGGGACTCCAGACAAAATGCACTTCTGTCGTGATAGGATGCACCACCTTTTCCGGTCTGCTCTCCGATAAAGTTTCCTGCATAAAACTGTACACCACAGCAGTCAGTTTCCGCTTCTAAGGCAATTCCACTCTCCCGGCAGTATGCGTTTGCCATAATCTTTTTCTCACCTGGTCTGCCGAGAACATAATTGTGATCGTAACCGCCTGTAAAATGAAGCTGTTCAAAATCTGCCCTGATATCCTGTCCAATCTGTTTTTCTGTTCGGAAATCCATCGGCGTTCCCTCCACCGATGCAATCTCTCCTGTCGGAATCGCACTTGAATCCACGACTGGCGTATAGGCATCTGCGAAAATCTGCAATACCTGTCCTTCAATACTTCCACTCTCGTGACCATTCAGATTAAAATAGGAATGATTCGTGCAGTTCATAACCGTATCTGCATCCGCTTTTCCATTATATACAATATGCAGTGTATCATCATCTGCAATCGTGTATGTAACGGTAATCTCCATGTTGCCCGGGAATTTCTGCTCTGTCTCTGAACTGTAGTGATAAAATGTGATGCTATTGTCCGTGTGTTCTCTCACTTCCCAGATGACCGTGTTAAACCCGTTTTTTCCACTGTGGAGATTATTATGATTCTCATTCTCGTCAATCCTGTACTCTTTTCCATTGATCGTAAACCGGCTGTCTTTGATACGATTTCCGTTTCGTCCGATAATCGCCCCAAAGTAACTGGTATGTTCCTCATATCCAGTCACGTTATCATACCCAAGTACAAGGTCTTTCTGTACCCCTGCCTTGTCCGCAAATAAAAGAGAAACCAGTGTTGCACCATAGTCTGTCACCTTAATCGTTGTGTTGTTTTTATTCTCCAACACATATAACGAGGCTTCTTCCCCTCGCTTTGTTACACCAAAATTCACTTTTTCCATGCTGCTCTTCTCCTTTTCTATGTAGTCTGGCAATACGCCTGACCTGCTAAAATTGTTAATGATTACCGCAACATTTTCTTTTGCCCTATGCAATCAATCTGAAAATCTGCAAATAATTACATATTCCCCAATATTTTATATAAAATTTTATAAAGTGATGCTGCCTCTTCCTGGTCAAGACAGACGCACCCACCAACTTTTTGTGGAATTTCCACTGCTTTATCTCTTAACTTTTCGCCTTCTGCGGTGAGCGTGACGATCAAAACTCTCTCATCCTCTTTTGCCCGGTTTCGTTTCACCCAGCCTTTTTGTTCCAGCTTTTTTAAAACCGGGGTGAGTGTTCCGGAGTCGAGGTACAGATGTTCCCCAAGCTCCTTCACATTCATCTCCTTATGCTCCCACATGACCATCATTGTAATGTACTGTGTGTAAGTCAGATCCAGTTCATCCAGATATGGCTTGTACTTTTTTACAATTTCTTTTGATACTGCATACAATGGAAAACAAAGCTGTTTCTCCAGTTTCAATGCATCGTATTTTTCCATATTGTCATCCTGTTGCCCTTACTGTGGTAAGCGCCGCTTTCTTTTATTATAACTGTTTTTTAATAAATTCTACAATATTTTCTTTTGGAGCGAAACCTACCTGTGTATCGACCTTTTCACCCTTTTTCAATACGACAAGTGCCGGGATATTCATGATTTTGTACTGCATTGCGAGATCCGGGTTCTCATCAACATCTACATTGAAAAAGTTTACTTTTCCTGCATATTCCTCGGAAACCTCCTCCAATACAGGTGCTAACATTTTACATGGTCCACACCATGTAGCAGAAAAATCAATAACTGCTACCTCACTTGCTGTTACTTCGTTAAATTCGTTCTGTGAAATTTTCTTTACCATAATTTTTTCTCCTTCTTATCATTTACTTTGACTGGCGTTTTTCTCTGCCAGATATGCAACTGCTGAAAGTGCGGCTACATTGCCCTCTCCTGCGGACTTGATATACTGGTACGGTGCGCCGACCGCATCGCCACAGGCAAAACAGCCTGCAAGGTTTGTGCGCATCTGACGGTCAACCGCAATATGATTGTCCTCTATTTTAAGTCCTGGCACTAACTGTGCAGGAGAAACGCTCTCTCTTAAAAAAAATACTCCATCCACATCATAACGGTTCCGGTCTGTCACAAGCTCCTGAACTTTTAACGCTCCCTCGACAGCCACTGGCTTTTCCCGCAAAACTTCGATGGAATCTGCAACATTGACATCGGCTTCATACATTGGAATATAATAAACTTTGTCTGCCATCTCTGCCATAAAGTCGGCTTCTGCTTCCTCCTTCGGAGAAAAACCGATAATCGCTGCCGTTTTTCCTCTGTATAAAGGTGCATCACAGGTGGCACAATAGCTGACGCCTCTGCCTAAAAACTGCTCCTCACCCGGATATGCCTTTGCAGTGCTGACTCCGGGTGCAAGAATGACTGTCTGTGCCTCATAGTTTGTTCCATTTCCCTGCAAGGCAAAATACTCGCCCATCGCGTAAACTGCGTTGATCTTATCTTCTGTGATCTCAATATCCATCGCTTTTAAATGTGCTTCATAAGCAGCTTTCAGTTCCTCACCGCCAATGTCTGGCAGTCCCAGATAATTCTGAATCGTATGCGCTTTTTCCACTTTCAGGCTCAGATTTTTATTTCCAAATAAGATAATCTTCTTATTACGGATTCTTGCCGTGATCGCAGCCTCCAGTCCCGCCGGTCCGGTACCTATGATTGCAATATCATACCGTTCCATCTCTACCTCCATTCCTGTTATAAATACTTTGTTCCAGAATATTCTGTTTCTTCATTGTGATAATAAGCATTTATTCATATTGTCTCAAATTAAATTGTGTGCAATTTTTTGATAAATAGATTGTACACAATTTATTTTCTTTTGTCAATATAGTTTTTGTACTTTTTCTTTTATTATTCCTCAAAAAAGAATCAGTCCTCTCCCGGTATCTGCTTCTTCTCATTTCTTTATCCTGCAAGTCTTTCATAGACCGCTTCTGCAAATCTGCGATGACTTTCCTCGTCCATATGTTCCCTGTCCCTGCTGCTTGGCTCTGCAACATCCGATGCTGCAAGGAAATCAATCCCATGCTTTTTTGCAATTCTGCTGTAAACTGTTTTTAACTGTCTGGATGTCTCCACTGACTGTTCGTCAAACTCCGGATCATATTCCGGTTCCCATACTTTTTCTCCGAGAAGAATTGGTGAGACCAGAAGAATCTTAATATGTTCTCCCGCCTGTCTGATCTGCCCGATGAGTTTCTCCACTCCAAGACCAATCACCTCTGCTGAGGCATGATAATAGGATTTGCAGTCATTCGTCCCTAGCATCAGAACAACCTGGTCGATTGGCGCATGGCTTTCTAATAAAACAGGTAATAAATCACTGCCCTTTCTATTTTTGCGAAGTTCATCCTCAAAAACCGTCGTTCTTCCGCAGAGTCCTTCCTCCACAATGCGGCAGTCCTGCTCCTTTAACTTCTGCTGTAATATTCCTGTCCAGCGGATATTTTCTTTATACCGTTCTTTTGTTCCCGGTATTAAACCATATGTATTAGAATCGCCAAAGCATAAAATTTCTCTCGTCATCTTATTTCCTACTATTTCTATATGTTTTATATGATACAGATTATAATATGGAATCAGACATCTGTCAAGAAATATTAAAAACCGAAGTCAGCATAATCCTCCGGCAAAAATCTGTGATAAATAATGTGACATCCCTCATCTTTAAAGCAATAGTAATACGGGTCTTCTCCGTCTCCTTCAAAGCGTATCATAAGATCAAACTCACCATTGTCCATCGGCTCCATCTGAACCTGCTTTCCCTTTGAGAGGAAAAGATCTTTCACCTGCTGCATCGTACAGCCGTGTTTTCCGACCAGCTCTACTAACTCCCGGATAAACTCATTCGGCTTCATATGCTCATGCACATATTCTGCGCCCTGCTCCGGTATATGGAAACAAAATCGATCCCCTTTATTGGATACCAGCACATTGCCCAGTTTTTCCTTTGTATATGCACCAAATCCTGCCAGGATCTTTTTCATCTCCTCTGCATCCGCCTCTGTCTCAAAAGTGATCCAGGGAGCTGAGCGGATAATACAAACGAATCTCCTCTTTGCGGTATCCAAGTTTTGCCTGCTCCTCCTTGATCACATCAATAATACTGTTTTCTAACCGATGATACGTCATATATCCTCCTTACTTTTCGAGCAAAATGTCTGGCGAAAAATCCCGCCAGACATTTTTTATTCCTTATAGTTATCATTTACATATTTCTGAATGGCCGGACTGTCTTCCGGCATACGGCATCCCACAATATATTCTCCGTGATTGTCCGTGCTTCTGATCACCACGCCTTCCATGGTGCGTTCCTCTTTTACCGGAAAATCCGGAATATCGAGTATCAGCTGTGTTCCCTTAAGTTCCGCAAAATCGTCTGATGCTGCTGCAAATGCAAAGCCATTCGCACTGACATTGACCATTTTTCCGCAATATGTTTTATCCGTATCTTTTCTCGTGATCGTACAGGAATTTGCGATCGGCATTCTCGGATATTTTCTTCTGTTTGCAATGACAGGTGTTGTTTTTACCACTAAATGGCATACATCTCTTCCCTGCTCATTTTCCACGTTTGCCAGAACATCCGTCCAGTTGTAAAGGACATTATCAACCACGATCTGAATATCATATGGTGTCTTTTCCCGGATGCGGTCCAGTGCTTTCCGATCCAGCTGAAGCCATAACTCGCTGCCACTCTGTCTTACGACTATTCCATGATACTCTTCCCGTGTTTCTCCTTTTCTGACCAAAACACAGTGCATCTGCGGTTTGACATCCTGAATACCCATAAAGCCACCGACACCTAGTTTTTCCATCATATCCTGAACAACGGTCTCGATCTTATTCACATTGCGTGAGGACTCATCGTATTTGTTCAGCATTGTCTTTGTTGCGCCATCTGCACTTCCAATGCTGTCTGTCATGGCATCCATGACATTACAGATTCCCTCCATATTGGAAACCATCTGATGGTTGGATTCTTTTACATCCTGCATTGCGGAATCAATGACACTCAGATGCTGTTCAAGTTCCGCTGCATCTTTTGCAATTCCTGACACACTCTCGTTGACCACTGCAACTTTTTCAGAGGTCTCCTGGATCAGATCGACGGTCTGTCCGATAGAATCTGTCATCTTAACGGAAGTAGTTCCAAGATTTGCAAGTGCCGCCATGATACGGCTCGAAGACTCCTGCGTCTCTGTACTTAAGTTCCGGATCTCATCTGCTACGACTGCAAATCCTTTTCCTGCATCTCCTGCTCTCGCTGCTTCGATCGATGCGTTCAATGCCAGCAGATTCGTCTGGGAGTTAATGGATTCAATGGTGCTGACTTCTGTTTTCACACGCTCGAACTCTTTCTGGAATTCTGAGAGGATCGTCTCAACTTCGTCGGACAGCTTTGCCATCAGCATTGTTGTCTCTGCCACTCTGGATAATTCTCCGGAGCTTTCATTTGCATGGTCTGCGGATTCGTTCATCAGAGTGACCATCTGCTCCATCAGGGATGCCATGCGTTCCACCTGCTCATTGATGTTGGTTGTCATGTCCATCGAGGACATTGTCTTATCATGAAGGACGTTATTGTTCTGCGTCAGTTCACTCATTCCCTGCACAACTGTCGTGGAACTCTGTCTGTTTTCATCCTCTAATTCCCTGACAACCGTAACTCCGTCCATGATCTGATTACCGGCACCTTTTACCTGCTCAACAGTCCTAACCACCCGCTCTAAATCCGCTTTTATGGAATTGGTCAATGCACCGTCTGACTCATTCAGATGGTCGATCGACACAACATAACAGATATAACAGAGTATGATACAGGATGCCTGCAATGTGTAATCATTCACATTGGATGCACTGTTCATTCCGTTCATAAATTTATGTACACTGCTGGCAATACTGATCACTAATGTACCAATGCCACATTGCACCATATACGTCCTGTCTTTGAACAAAACCAGCATACTCGTCAGAGGAAATATATACATAAATGACAGTATCGATTCACTTGTACAGACAACAAATGCATAAAACACACCATACCCGACCGCAACAATAAATTTATAATACTGCGTTGCTGCTCCCTGCAGACGGAGTACCACCACTCAAACAAAACGGGATCCAGCAGACCGCCATAAACATTGCATAGTAAGGCAGCGTATGTAATCCCTTTGCCGTATCTGACGTGTACGACAGTGAAAGGATCAATGACAATGCCATCCAGACATTGCGCGCCTTTTGTTTGCCTTCATCTTAAATACTTGTGCATCATATTCCATTCCCTTTTATCCCCACTTTCACACTGACAAAGCTGTTTTCAGCTATTTGTTTTTTTCCTGCTCTTCTTTTGCATTGTCGAGTGCGATCAGTTTTGAAATGATCTCCTCACAGATCTGTGTCACATTCTTGCCATCTGTTGCCACCGTAATATCCGCAACCGCCTCATAACGCTCTTTTCGTTTATCCATCAGACTGCTGATGAACTCCACATTCATATGATCATTTAAGATTGGACGCTCGTCACTGTCCTTGACACGCTCATAGATAGTCTCAGGCTTCGCTGTCAGTAAAACAACACGGCCATTTTTCTTCATATGATCTGTGTTCTCTTCCCTCATGACAACACCACCACCGCAGGAAACGATCGTCTGCTTTCTCTTCTGCAGCTCGATCAGTGTATTGCTCTCTAAGTTACGGAAATAAGCTTCCCCATACTCATCAAAAATTTCTGAGATAGACATACCCTGTTTCTCCACGATCATCTGATCCATCTCGACACGATCCATTTCCAGCTTGTCCTTTAACTCGCCGGCAATGGTGCTCTTTCCTGCTCCCATGAAACCGATCAGGAAAATATTGTAATCGAACAGACTCTTTGCCTGGATCCTGCGGCTGTTCTTCATGATATATTTGAAAATATCAAGAATCTCTTCCTCGAACTCATTGTCGCCAAGTTTTTGTGCCAGTGCATCCGTCTGCTTCTTCTCCTGCTCCGGCTGTAAAATCGGGATACCGGTTGCCTTCTTATAAGAAATGATCTCCTGGATATGAGACATTCTGACTGCAAGCTGCTCTATAATAATATCATCACATTCTCCGATTTTTTCACGGATCTCCTCAATTCTGTCCATCGTTTTGCTAATCTCCTCGCTGTATACATATTCTATCGTAAAACCACTGTTTTTTTACAATTCTGCTCTCAGTATAGCAAGTTCAGAAACTTTGCGCAAGAAAAATATTTTAGTACACTAAAGCGGAAATAATCGCCTTTTTTCATACCAAAAAAGCCATTATTTCCGCTCTGCGAACATGATTTGGAATTACTGCAGCTCCTCCTGCATATCTCCAAGATACGCATCAATAATCTCCTGCGATACAGAATTTTCGATCGATGCATATATTGGTTTACATAATTCTCTTATCTCATTATAAAGTTCTTCACTCGGTGTGATGATCTCCGTTCCGCTCTCGCGGATCGTATCCATTCGGGAAGCGATACGGGCATCCGACTGCTCTCTTGCGTACTCTTTCGCCGTATCTGCCGCCTCTTTGATGATCTGCTGCTGCTCATCTGTCAGCGAATCAAAAAACTCCTCACTGACAATCAGCGAAATCAGATGCGGAAGATGATTTGTCTCTACCACGTAATCCTGCTGTTCATATAATTTATTGGATACAATGACCTCATATGGATTTTCCTGCGCATCGATCGTTCCCTGCTGCAATCCGATATACACCTCTGAAAATGTCATCGGTGTCGGACTTGCCCCAAGGTTCTTCCAATATGCCATATGATAAGAATTTTCCATGGTACGGATCTTCTGTCCCTTAAAATCAGAAAGATTCTCCACTTTTTATTTGTCGTCATAACACGGAACCCTGATCTGCATAACCTAACAGCTCATATCCTCCATCACGGTACACCTGCTGCATCAGTTCCATAAATTCAGGATTATCCACATGTTCCCGGACTTCATCGATCGTCTCAAACAGCGCCGGCATATCAAAATACCGCTGTGTCCTTCATAAAAGTAACCTGCGGTGCGGTATTCTGCACCACAAATGGAATGTCGCCATCCTTGCACGACTCTAACAGTTCGCGGTCTCCGCCCAGTACACTGTTCGGATAGACACTGATCTTCATACTGCCGCCGCTTAACCGTTCCACTTCCTCTGCAAATTTTTCTGCATAAATCTGTGTCACCGTATCCTCCGGGCTTGAACTTCCAAGCGGCCACGCATAGCGCTGTACCTCAGCCTCTTCTGTCCCGGAAACGCTTCCCTGCGCACCGCCACAGGCTGTTAAACCCAGCCCGCAGGTCAGTGTCACGATCAGCATCGCAGATACTATTTTCTTTCTATTCATCAACGATTTTCTCCTTCCAAGCTTCCTGTCGACCAATTAAAGTAAAAACAAACTAATTGCCGGGATAAACGTCAACAAAAGCAGCGCCAGCAAAAAGTACCCGATCATCGGCATTGCCTTTTTTGCAATATGCATGACCGGCACATCGGTCAGCGAACTTGCCACAAACAGATTGACTCCAATCGGCGGTGTCACAAAACCAATTGCAAGGTTTACGATCATAACCACACCAAAATGGATCGGATTCATTCCAATGCTCTGCACGATAGGAAGCAGGATCGGACTTAAGATCAGGATCGCTGGTGTTGTATCCATAACCATTCCGACGATCAGAAGGAATATATTAATAATGATCAGCAATACAATCTCATTACTGAAATGTGCTAAGATCCATGCGCTCACTGTCTGTGGAACCTGCATTAAGGTCAGCACTCTTGAGAAGGCAGTGGATGCAGCAAGGATAAACAGGATCGGTGCATATGTTTTCATGGCTTCCACCATAATGCCCCAGATTTCTTTTACCCTAATGGATTTGTAAATAAACAGACTGACAAACAGTGCATAGAATACGGAAATAACTGCCGCCTCTGTCGGAGATGCGATTCCTGCATAAATACAGCCAAGTACGATCACCGGACTGATCAGTGCCCAGATACTTTCTTTTAAAATATTCAAAAAACCTTTTTCCCGAAGCTCTGTTACTTTTTTATCAATTCTTCTCTTTGTCCTCGCCATAGCGTCTGCAATGATAATAGGCATAAAACATCAGCAGTGCGCCGATCATAAGTCCCGGCACAATCCCTGCTAAGAATAAGTCACTGACAGATTCCCCGGTTGCCATTGCATACATGATAAACGGAATACTCGGTGGGATGATAACGCCAAGTCCTCCCGCAACTGCAACAATCGCAGTTGCAAAATCTTTTTTATAACCGAGCTCGATCAGAAGCGGGATCGTCATACTTCCGACTGCTGCCACAGTTGCAGGTGCAGAGCCGGAAATTGCGCCATAAAACAGGCAGGTGATGATCACTGCACACGGGATTCCTGCGGTTCTTTTTCCAATAAAATAAACAAACACATCAAACAGCTTCTGGTGAGATCTTACCGTGCGCCATAAGGATTCCGGCAAGCACGAACATTGGTACTGCAAGCAGTGGGAAACTGTCGATTCCGCCTAACATGGAACGGATGACATAACTTGCGCTTGCCGTAAACGAAGGATCAAACGCGCCCGGTAAAACGGCAACAATTCCAAGAGAGATAGACACCGGAATTGCGATCACTAAACAAATGACAAATAAAATAAATACTGCAACTGCTGACATCTATTTCTCCTTTCTGTTTTTAGTGTTGATCTTTTTACCGGATATAGTATTTTCTTCTTTCTCAGCTTTTAAAATAGCCTCAACAAGCTCTTTCTCGCGGTAAGCGTCTTCAACAACAGCTTCCTCAATAACTGTGGCGATATTGCCCTCCTCGAGTGACTTTTCATCTTTTTTCAGTACAATTTTCCACTCTCCAACCCATCTTTGAGCGATGCGGAAGGCTGTAATGATAAAGCACACAAACGGTGCCGCCTGCACATAGTACATAGGGATACCGCAGGCAGGACTGACCTGACCGCTTTCTATCGTATTTTTCAGATATATGAATGAATACGGTATCAGATATACGAAAAACACAAACTCAACTGTTAGATTGAGTACCTTCCAGAACGCTTTTCCTCTCCTTGGAAAAAGCTGTATAAACTGGTCAATTTTTATAGATATGCATTTTCTGGTACAAAGGCTGACACTTAAGAAAGCCGACCATATGAAAAGATACCTGGTAATTTCCTCCGACCATGATAGTGACATGCCAAGAACGTATCTGGAAAACACCTGAATACCCATTATAAGCGTCATTGCTATAAGGAAAATGACCATCAGAATTTCTTCAAGATATTCGTCCAGATAGTGCAGTATTTTCTCCATGTAATATCCCCTTCCTTCGAAAATCACGTTTTTATTTTAGCAAATTAATAACGATTTTTCTACTTTATATACGATAACATCACAATTTTCATTTTATAGCAAAATATACAAGAAAATATCTGTTGTATAAAAAAACCGCCAAGCCTTGTAATAACAGCTTTGGCGGGCAAATAATAAATCATTTAAGATTAGTAGAGAATCATTGCTACAATTACTGCTGCGATTGAACCTACCATAGGAGCAAGAACAGATGTAACGAATACATACCAGTAACTCTCTGCAAGTGAAAGCTTCATCCAGCGAAGCTGTGCAACCATTCCTCCGGCATTTGGAAGAGTATTCATACCTGTTGCACATGCAGGTGCAAGTCTGTGAAGTGCTCCGGCATTTGCTCCTTTTGCAAGAAGTCCATCTGAAAGATGCTCGAAGAACATTGCAATAGCTGATGTTCCACTTCCGAGGATACCTGCAAGTACGTTTAATCCGATAAACTCTGTAATATATGGATTCATCTTGATTCCCATTACAAAATCGATGATTGAATTGAATCCTGGGCATGCCTGAAGTACGCCTGAGAATCCAAGGATTGCTGCCGCCATAACTGTTGCACCAACACCGTTATTTACACCTTTTTCAAGGATTTTTGTAACTGATTCAACCTGTTTGTGGCAAAGAAGTACGATTGCTACAGATCCAACAAACATGCTGAGTACTACTACAGCGTTTGTGTTCATATCTGTAAGGTTAGAAAGTAAAAGTACAAGTGCTACTACAAGGATAAACGGGATAAGTGCTACAAAAAAATTAGGAAGGTCATCTCTTGTAGGAGCGACCTTTACCGGCTGTGACTCATCCATAGCTGTTCCCTCTTTGATAGCCGCTTTTTTAGCTGCGTGTACCATATAAAAATATCCAACACCAAAGGATACAAGGAATGCTACCCATCCAAGGATTGGTGCAGATCCCATTGATGTACCGAGATACTGTGCAGGCATAATGTTTGTGATGTTGATTGCGAATGGAATCATTGCAGAACATGTAGCTCCGATAAAGATGATTCCAGGAATCATTCTGTATGGATATCCTGCTTGTTTCATCATGATTGTAGCGATAGGAGCAAGTACGAAAAGTACTACGAATCCAGATACACCTACGTATACGAAAACAGTTGTAATAAGCGCGATTGAAAGAATAACTCTTTTAGCACCCATTTTCTCAGTGATAACATTTGCAATTGACTCAGCACATCCTGATGCAGCCATAAGTTCACCAAATACGGCACCGATCACAAGTACAAATACATTGTTCTGAATGAATCCGACATAGCCTGTTGCGTATAATGTGAGTGAATCCCACCAGTTCATCCAGCTTGTTAAAATAATGATAAATGATACAAGGATTGTAGATGTAAATACATCAAGCCCTTTCCATATTGCGATTACAAAGATTACCGCTGCTGCAAGTAATCCTATTACAGATATTGCTGTTGACATTTTTTCTATTCCTCTCCAACGATTTTGATTTTTCCAAGTGGCTTACGATATGGATTTTTTCCATCGAAAAACTGCTTGTCTAAGAAATCTATACATTTTTCTATATTGGCATCTGCCTTTATTACCTGAGAACCATGTGGTTCATTATCAAAAAGCTCAAGCTCTACGCGATCCTCTCCACATACTGCTTTAACTTTTTCATACATATAAGAAGACTGGTGATAATCTATAACAAGATCATTTGTACCGTGCTGAAGCAGCATTGGTGGACAGTCCTCTTTGACATGACTTATAGGGCTTACTTTTGCAGTGCGTTCAGGATATAAAAGCGGATTGTATCCTAAAAGAGCTGTAAACATTGAGTCGTTGCCCTTTCCATCATTTGGCATCATGCCTTTTCCTGCACCTGTTTTGTTTCTGATATCTGCAATATCAGTTCCAAACTGCTCTGCAGAGCAAAGCTCACTTATTGTGTACCATGCGATTGCACAGTTTACTTTTGATGAAGCTTTTACTCCAACGCTTAAATCATCCATATCCTCTTCATCGCCTGTTACTGCAAGAAGCTGTGTAACAGTTCCTCCTGCCGAGTTGCCCCATACTGCGAATCTGTCAGGATCGAGATTTAACTCTTTTGCATTTGCACGTAAATAGCGAATTGCAGCTTTTCCATCGATAAGCTGTGCCGGCCATTTTTCTTCGTGGTAGAGTCTGTACTCTACTGTTGCAACTGCGTATCCCTGTGTTATAGGCAGACACATTGATTTGATATAATGTGTTCTCTTGTGCCCCGCCGCAAAAGCACCACCATGGAATACGATTACCAGTGGATATGGACCTTCTCCGTCTTCCGGATAGAAGATGTCCAGTATCTGATTTTCTGATTCGTCTGCATATTTAAGATCAAGAGCTGTTTTGTGAAACTGTGTTATGTCCATCTCAGGCTCTGATGCAAGATATGCTTCTCTGTTGCTAATTACTGCCATATTTATTCTCCTTCGTTTATTCTTTATCCACTTAACGTCATAAAGTGCTTTATTCATTAAAAAAGCCCATTGCACTTTTTACATGCAACAGGCTTTTACATAATGTATAATCAATTACATGCTCTTATGAAGTAATCCAAGTACTGTAGACAGATCCTCTACTCCCATCTGTCCCGGTGCAGATGCTTTCTTTGCTGCTCCGAATGTCATGGAAGATCCAAATACTTCTCCGCAGAGACGGCTGATAACGCCTGTTCCTGCCATAGACATTGTGATGACCGGTCTGTCTGCGTAGTCTGTCACCATTTCCTCTGTCGCTGCAAGAAGAGTTAAGACCTCTCTCTTGTTCTGTGGCATAACAGCGATTTTTGGAATGTCTGCGCCCATATCCTGCATTTTGCGAAGACGATAAATGATGTCAGACTTTGCCGGAGTTTTGTGGAAATCATGGTTAGATGCAACTACCTTTACACCTGCTGCATGAACGCCGTCGATGATTTTTTTCACGATCTCGTCACCTGTGAAAATTTCCACATCAACAAAATCAACATATCCGGTCTGTGCTGCTTTGATATTAAGCTCTGCATATGCTTCCGGCTCAATTGCTTTCTCGCCGCCCTCTTTGGAAGTACGGAAAGTCATAAGGATTGGAATATTTCCAAGTGCCTCACGAAGCTCTTTTAAAACCTCTTCTACTTTGTCGAACTCAAAAACATGCTCAAACCAGTCCACGCGCCATTCAACAACATCAACCGGAATGGAATCAAATGTTTTTGCTTCGTCGATAATATCTTTTTTTGTAACACCTACGATAGGTACGATGATCTTAGGTGCGCCTGCACCGATCTCGATATCTCTTACTTTAACTGTATTCATTTTCGTCACCTTTCTTCTTAAATCCTTAGAGTCCGCAGCCTGCGGACTCTGGCTCTTAGTTCTCAGCTTCTGCCTGCTCTACCATTTTTGCATAGCGGATATTTACGAACAATCCAAGAAGTACACCGATTGCAGTAAGGACAATGTTCATAACCATAACCTGTGCTGGCTGCATTTTAGATGCTGCTGTAAGGATTGTGTAGTTGCAAAGTGAGGATGCGATCATAACAAGTGCTGTAACAGTTCCTTTGATTTTCGGGAATAACATATTGCATACAGATGTTGCGATCTGTAACAGTCCGCCTGCTCCTGCCCAGCCGATGATGAATGCTCCGGCGATCATAAGTGCTTCACTCTTGCCTGTTAATACAACGATCAGTGTTACAAGACAGATGACCGGATATACCACGATAAATCTGACATCTTTAATTTTTCTTGTCAAAAGTGCTGTTACAATGAGTGCAAGCATTGTTCCTGCAGAGTAGTATGTCTGCATGATAGATGGATTCGCCCAGCCAACATTCTCTTTTGCAAAGTTCTGTGCACAGTTTAACCATAACTGGAAAGTACCTGTACATGTGAATCCGATCAGGATCATTGCTACGGACTCGATAGAGAAATGGGTATGTTTTAAGCTGTCGATCAGTCCCTCTTTCTTTCCTGCTGCTTTCTGGTCTGCATCTGGAAGTGGGAAGATCATGACTAATACTAAAAGTACGATATAAGCAATTCCGCAAATATAGAACAACATATTATAAGAAGTAAGTCCTGCTGCTGTTGTTGCTACGGTTACGCCGAGTACAAATGGTAACATCATCTGGGCGATTGCAATGAAGAATTTGATTCCCATTGTTGCAACGCCTGGTGCTTTGTAAATGATCTCGGATACTGCCGGGTAGATACCTGTGTCAAGGAAGGAGTTTGCAATACCACCAACGATCGCACATACATATGCGATCTGATATCCACCGTTTGTTCCTGCGTTAAATGCAAGCGCAAGACCGATCAGATAGATTGCATAAGAACCACTGCCGATTGCTGTGGAGATACGGCGTCCAAGCTTATCAGAAAGAGGTCCTGCAAATGGAAGGGCGATCAGACGTCCAAGTCCAAGTGCTGCAGAAATTGCTGTAATTGCCATTGCTTCTACGCCCCAGGATGCTGCGAGAGTTTCCTTGATGACTGCCTGTCCTAAGATAGAACATCCAACACCATGAATGAAATAGTTTAAATAAAGGATCAGGGCACTAGGTAAATATTTTTTATTCATCTCTTTTCTCCTCGTGATTTTAAAATAAATAGTTTATTCGGTATCCTGTGATTAATCATCGTATCTGATGTTTAATACTTCTTTCATATGCTCGATTGGCATATCTTTTCCTGTCCAGAGTTTGAATGCAGCTGCTCCCTGGAATAACATCATTCCAAGTCCGTTCATTGTCTTGCATCCAACTTCTTTTGCCATCTTACGCATTGTTGTCTCAAGTGGAGAATAAGGTACATCTACTACGATGAGTTCCGGACGGAAGAAGGATTTGTCAGGTACAACAGACATTCCCTCTAACGGTTTCATACCAACACCGGTTCCGTTAACAAAAATATAAGAATCAGCCATCTCTTCTCTTAATTTCTCTTTGTCATCAAGATCATACAGAGTTGCTTTACAATTGGTTCTCTCGTTGATCTTCTTTACTGTCTCTTCTGCGTTTGCCCAGAATTTATCATGAATATTGAAAATAGAGATTTCTTTTACACCGTCTAATGCAGCCTGGATCTCGATCGCTGTCGCAGCGCCGCCGGCTCCTGCAATTGTCATTTTCTTTCCGATCACATCGATGTCGTTGTCTTTTAATGCCTGCATGAATCCGATACCGTCTGTGATATGTCCTGTCAAAACACCGTTTTCATTTACGATCGTGTTAACTGCTCCGCAAAGTTCTGCTGCCGGAGATAATTTATCTAGATACTGTCCTACAACTGTTTTGTTTGGCATGGAAACGTTTGATCCAACCAACTTTAATGCACGAATACCTTTTACTGCATCTTCGAGTGTGCTGTTGTCAACTTCGAATGCAAGGTATGCGTAGTCAAGTCCTAAGTAAGCGAATGCTTCATTGTGCATAGCCGGTGAACTGGAATGTCTGATCGGGTAAGCCATTAATCCGATAAGTTCTGTGTGTCCTGTAATTCTCTCTGCCATAATTTTTACTCCTTTTTCCCAAAAAAATGATGATGTACGTAGTTGATATTGTTGTTATTTTCTTGTTTCTAACTCGTCTGCCCACTTCGTTAAAAACTTAACAACCTCTGATAATGATATTATACAACGCTTTTTTTGATACATCCAATGCTTATTTTGTGCTTTATTAATAGCTTTAATCTATTAATTAAGGTATAATATACACAAATTCAGCACATCTTTTTTGTGACTCATAGATATTTTCTATTAATTTAAGGAGATTTATGCATGACGCTTAATCAATTAGGGTATTTTTACCAGGCAGCCGTGTTACAACACTTCAATCAGGCTGCAGAAAAAATGAATATTTCCGAGCCGAGTTTAAGCCGTTCCATCTCTTCACTGGAAGACGAACTCGGTGTGACTCTTTTTGAAAAAAGAGGCAGAAACGTGATTCTGACAAAAGCAGGTGAGATTTTTTTAGAACATGCCACGCAGATTTTAGATGATGTGAAACGTGCGGAGAACAAGATGCACCATCTCGCCACCGACGGTGGGCATATCGACATTGCCTATGTATCCCCTCTGGCAAGAGAGTATATTCCACGCACTGTCCGGAATTTTCTCTCACTTGAGCAGAACAAGAATATCACCTTCAATTTCAATCAGGACATCACATCCGTGAATATTGAAGGCTTAAAAAAAGGTGCCTATGATCTGATTTTTGGCTCCTACTCTGCCAACGAACCAAATATCGAGTTTGTTCCTATTATAAAGCAGGAAATCGTCGCCATCCTCCCGGCCAGTCATCCGCTGAGCCGCAAAGAGGCTTTGCAGGCTGCTGATTTTGCCGACTATCAGGTGCTTGGATACAACCGTCATTCCGGTCTTGGCAAGTACACACGCAGTTTCTTCAAAGAACACGGGATCGCACCAAATTTCATCTGCGAATCCCCGGACGAAAACGGAATTGCCTCCCTTGTGGCACAGGGGTTTGGAATTGCACTTGTCGCTGATGTTGACACCATCTACCGCGACGACATCTGTATCCGCCCCCTGATCTCCAGTGAATCCTTCTCACACACCGTCTACATGGGCTATATGCGCGGCAAATACCAGTTACCGGCTGTCCAGCGGTTCATCGCCTTCGTGAGAAATGTACAGGCGTGATCCGGGTTGATGGCTATATCGGAAACCCGGTTATTTGCACGGAAAGAAATAAGTGTTTCTACGCAAGTCGGGATTGCGTAGGAACACTTATTTCTTTCCGTGCAAATATCCGGGCTTCCTTTTCTACATAACGTCCCGAATCACGCCTGTACATCTCTCACCTGCCCTCGGTCTGCTGACAGACGAATTGGATAAATGCCTTTGCCACAGGGGAAAGATAGTGTTTTTTCAGGGTGGCGAGATACACCGACCGCTCGTACACCGGATGGCTGATCTCAAGTGTCTTTAGGTTCAGTGACTTTAAGATTGGGATATCCGGCATGACTGCGATTCCGAAGCCCTGTGCGACCAGTCCTGCCATACTGGAGTCCTCCTCCATCTCAAAGGCAACCTTCGGGAACTGATTGATCTCCTCAAACATCTGGTCAATGACCGGACGCAACCCGCTTCCTTTTTCAAAATAAATCTGCGGATACGCAATTGTGTCCCGGAGATCTACGCTGCCATGGATAGCAAGCGGATGGTCTTTCGGCACTGCTACCACAAGCTTCTGATTTCCAATTTTCCGAAATTCGATATCCGGTTCTCCCTCCTGATAGGAAGAAAACACGATGTCATATTTATCTTCTTTTAATCCCGCTAAAATATCTCCGGTCGTTCCCACCGTAAAATGAAAGTCGATATGGTAATCCGGGTAAGTATCCAGAAAGTTCCGCACCATTTTTAGGTGTGAAATTGCTTCCCATTGTATAAATATAGGCAAGATGGATGATACCCTCTTTGCTTCCGTTCAGTTCCCTGGTTCTCTGCACCACCCTCCTCGAGCACTTTTAAAGATTCCTCCACATAAGGAAGAAACAACTTTCCATAACGTGTGAGCACAATATTTCTTCCCTTTTTTTCAAAAAGCCTTGTGCCAAGTTCTTCTTCCAGCTGCGCGATCGCGTGGCTTAAAGACGGCTGCGTGATAGAGAGCATCTGTGCGGCTCTCGTGTAATGTTCTTCCTGTGCTAATATCTTAAAATACTGAAGCTGATTTAAATTCATTGTATGCCTCCATTATTACCACTTTTCTATTTTACCGGATCAAATGCATCTGCTCGATGACCCAGCTTTCCTCTTCCATATGATATTCACTGCCACAATAAGGACATTTTTTCTGCCGTACCGCGTCAAAGCTGCCGCCACAACCCGGACAGGAAACGGATGTGATGGAAAATCCAGGTGCTTCCTGTTTTTCCACATTTCTGCGAAATGTAACATCAATGCAGTCACCGCTCTTTTTCACTTTTCCATGCTCCTCGTAATGGTTTACCCACCAGGTCCGCACCGACATGTGCATAATATTTCCCTCCATGCGGATTCCATTCAGACAGATTCCATTCGTATAAGTCATTTCCAGAATGTCAGAAAAAAGTGGCTCGCGCGCATCTGCACGGTAACAGGCAAGCTCCTCCGGTTTTTCGGCTAATACCGCCATACGCACAAGTGAAACAAGCTGTCCTTCAAATTTGTCAAAAGAAAAATTTTTGTCATAGCGCAGCATTGTGTTTTTGATTTTCCGTTTTGAACTGCCCCATTTTAATATAGGTAAATGCTTCATTCCGTCGTGATCAAAAAGTGTTGCCACCAGACGGATATCCGCAACGATAAATCCAAGAAAACCGCCCACCAGCACCGCCGCAAAATAGCTGGCAAGCAATATGAGGGGCAATGGTTGTCCTCCTCTGACAATATTTGCAATCAACATCACCAGAAATACACCGGACATGGAAAATGTCATCGACTGTCTGAAGATCTGTCCATTTTTTGCGCTGGAATTACTTCTTATAAAGAAAAGATTGATCACTCTTGGAAACAAATCTTTGATCTGAAACACAGTGCCACAGTATGGACACCCCTCCCCTAATTTTGAGACAGAATTCACTGCCCCACAGTTTGGACAGGTCACGCGGATGAACTGGGTCTGCGCCTCATTCGGTGAATGTGCCACGATCTCGTACATCGCCATCTCCGTATCCCGCTCATAAACCGGTCCATTCTCATTTTCAAAAGAAAGTTTTCTGGATACATTCTCATACATCATATCCGTTGTGTACCAGAGAGATTTTCTCGATACCTTGCCTGTTCCGTAGCTGGTTCCTTTGGACGGTACAACACTCTCATGCAGTTTCAGTCCCTTTTTGTCCAGACGTTCCTTCTGCAATTTGAGAAAATACGCCGTATCGCCGTCACAGTCCTGCGGTGTAATTCCTTTTTCATACCACAGATTCAATTCCTTTGCAAAACGGTCATACATGCCGCGCCCCTTGTCCCACTCCGGAACAAACTCCTCAAACGCTTTATTGTCTTTCCAATACTTCACAATCCATTTCATACCGACCGCACAGAGCACCACCCCGACTGCCAAAAGTCCAAGTTTCAACACAGATGCAATCTCCATTGTCATAAAGGAAGCTGCCAGCACCCCCGCTGCAATAAACGCTGCTCCTTTGAAAAGTTCTCCTCCGTCTGCCTCGCTCGCAGAATCTCTTTTCTGTATACTGATTCCCGAAAAAAATGCCATAACGTTCCCCTCTTATTTTCACTTCTTATTTTTCCATAATAAATGTACCTCTCCAATTATAAATCAATCTATAGATTTTTTCTATCATTTCCGGGCAAAATAACAATTGGACATTTTTATCATTTCCATATAAGTTGGATGTAACGAGAAGGTCACTTTACCTCTCATTTGTTAAAAAATTTAACGTCTGCCCACGTTATTGATTCCTCAGATAATATTTCAAATAAGGAGATTATTTTACGATGAAAACCAAATATCCACACATTTTTGAACCAATGACCATCCGCAGAATGACCGTAAAAAACAGAATCGTCATGACACCTATGGGAACAAACTACGGTGAGCAGAATGGTGAAATGAGTTTCCTTCACATTAATTACTATGAGCAGAGAGCTAAGGGTGGTACAGGTCTTTTGATCGTTGAGAACGCAAGCGTGGATTCTCCGCAGGGTTCCAACGGAACAACACAGCTTCGCATCGACCTTGACAATTATATTCCAAGACTTTTCAAATTGTGTGAGAGCGTACACAAACATGGAGCCTGTATTGCGATCCAGATCAATCATGCAGGTGCTTCCGCAATGTCTTCCCGTATTGGAATGCAGCCGGTTTCCGCATCTGATGTACCTTCCAAGGCAGGTGGAGAAATCCCTAGACCTCTGGAAAAAGAAGAGATCCTCCACATTGTAAAAAAATACGGCGAAGCTGCAAAACGTGCTCAGATCTGTGGTTTTGATGCAGTTGAGATCCACGCCGGACACTCTTACTTAATCAGCCAGTTCCTCTCTCCTATTACAAATAAGAGAACAGATGAATTCGGTGGTTCCGCTGAAAACCGTGCAAGATTTGCAAAATTAGTCATCGAAGAAGTCCGTAAACAGGTTGGACCATTCTTCCCTATCTTCGTCCGCATCAGTGCTGATGAATTAATGGAAGGCGGTAATACATTAGAAGATACTTTAGAGTACTTACAGTATTTTGAAAAAGAAGTTGACGTATTTGACGTTTCCTGTGGTTTAAATGGTTCTATCCAGTACCAGATCGACGCAAACTACTTACCAGACGGCTGGCGTTCTTACATGGCAAAAGCTGTAAAAGAAAAATATGGAAAACCTTGTATAACCGTTGGTAATATCCGTGATCCGAAAGTTGCAGAAGATATCCTTGCAAGAGGTGACGCAGACTTCATCGGAATGGGACGCGGACTTATCGCTGATCCTGAATGGGTAAACAAAGTAGAATTCGGCAATGAGTGCGATATCCGTAAATGTATCTCATGTAACATCGGCTGTGCAGGACACAGAATCGGTTTAAACCAGCCAATCCGTTGTACTGTAAACCCAGCCGTTAACACTGGTGAAGATTACATGAAACATAAAGTGAACAAACCTTGCAACGTTGTTGTCATCGGTGGTGGTACTGCCGGTCTTGAAGCAGCCTGTACCGCAGCAGAAGTTGGATGCACAACTTTCCTGATCGAGAAAAAAGCAGAGCTCGGCGGACTTGCTTCCGTAATCTCCAAGATTCCGGACAAAAAACGTCTGGCAGACTTCCCGAACTACATGATCCACCGTGCAGGCAGACTTCACAACTTATTTATTTTTACAAATACAGGTGCAACCGCAGAACTCGTTAAGAGCTTAAACCCGGATATCATTGTAAATGCAACCGGTTCTGTTCCAACACTTCCTCCGATCACAGGTCTGCATGACCTTGTTGACAAAGATGGTACAAATGTTGCAACTGTATTAAAGATGATTGAGCGCCTGAATGAGTATCCAGAAGACATGACCGGTAAAAAAGTTTCCATCATCGGTGGTGGTGCTGTAGGTCTTGACGTTATGGAATTCTTCACCGAGAGAGGTGCAGAAGTTTCTATGGTTGAAATGCTTCCAATGATCGGTAATGGTCTTGATCCTGTCACAAAATGTGACACAAACGCTAAAATGGCAAAATACCATGTAAAACAGATGACAAACACTGCTTTACAGGAAGTAAAAAATGATCGTTTCATCGTGAAAAATCCAGAAGGTGAGATTGAGGAAGTTCCATTCGATTATGGATTCATCTGCCTTGGTATGAGAGCTAACACTCCTGTTTTAAGTGAAATCGAGGAAGCTTTCAGCGATACAAATGTAGAGATCGTTAATATCGGAGACAGCAAACGTGCCCGCAGAATCATCGAGGGTACGGAAGAAGGTAGAAATATCTTAAACGTACTTGCCCGCCACGATTATTTATAAGATAAACAGCTATTATCTTTTTATAAACTTCTCCTTATAAATATAATGTGTCTCCCCGGGAGACACACTGCCTGCCATCCCCCTTCCCGGCAGGCAGGATGAAGTGCCGCAGGGCACATACAAAAAATCCAACCAGTTTTGTGCTGGTTGGATTTTGTTTACCAAACTCATAGTTGAGTTCTTCATTTTTTTCAATCTTTAAAACATTTTTCACCTTAAAAATTCCTCCATTCTACTACAATATATTTATGGTTAATATCCCTTACAGCCAGTAAGGAATTATCCATCTTGTTGCTTAAGCTGTTAGAATGTAGGTAGCAATTGGATATCTTCTCCTTTCTTGGACTTCGCGTCCGTAACACAGACTGATAACCAGCTCCTCATTCGCAGCGTTCGTTTTATGCAGGTTGAATCACCTCAGGTGCATTCGTGTCACACCACAGTAGATTGAATAGGCAATGAGTAAAACTGGTACTTATCCATTGCAATAATCTTAAGGAGTGACAAATTTATGAACGCAGTAGGTATCGATGTTTCAAAAGGTAAAAGTATGGTTGCTATTATGCGGCCTTTTGGCGAAATTGTTTCCACACCCTTTGAAATTAAACACACATCCAGTGACATCAATTCGCTTGTAAAACTTATCAAGTCTATAGAAGGTGAGTCCCGAATTGTAATGGAGCATACCGGACGCTATTACGAAGTCCTTGCCCATCAACTTTCCGAAGCAAATCTTTTCGTTAGTGCCATTAACCCAAAGCTTATCAAGGATTTTGATAACGATTCCCTTCGTAAAGTCAAAACAGATAAAGCTGACTCTGTTAAAATTGCCCGATATGCACTTGACAAGTGGCAAAATCTGAAACAGTATAGCGTTATGGATGAATTACGCAATCAACTCAAAACCATGAACCGTCAGTTTGGCTTTTACATGAAGCACAAGACGGCTATGAAGAATAACCTTATCGGCATCCTTGACCAAACCTATCCTGGTGTTAATACTTATTTTGACAGTCCTGCACGTAGTGACGGCAGCCAGAAATGGGTCGATTTTGCATCTACATACTGGCATGTAGACTGTGTCCGTAAAATGTCCATAAACGCTTTTATTGATCACTATGAAAACTGGTGCAAACGCAAGAAGTACAACTTCAGCAAGTCAAAAGCTGAAGAAATCTATGGAAAAGCAAAGGAGCTTGTTCCTGTACTTCCTAAGGATGACATTACAAAGCTTATTATCAAGCAGGCAGTTGACCAACTTAACAGTGCTTCTATTACTGTTGAGTCGCTACGCACTCTCATGAACGAAACTGCATCCAAGCTTCCGGAGTATCCCGTTGTTATGGCAATGAAAGGGTTGGAACGTCACTCGGTCCTCAACTGATGGCTGAGATTGGTGATGTTTCCCGTTTCACTCACAAGGGTGCCATTACTGCTTTTGCCGGTGTAGACCCTGGTGTTAACGAATCCGGCTCTTATGAACAGAAAAGTGTTCCAACTTCAAAACGAGGTTCTTCTGACCTCAGGAAAACACTATTTCAGGTAATGGATGTCTTAATCAAAACACATCCACAAGATGATCCTGTGTATCAGTTCTTAGACAAAAAACGGGCTCAAAAGAAACCGTATTATGTCTATATGACTGCCGGTGCTAACAAGTTTCTACGCATCTACTATGGACGAGTGAAAGAATATCTTGCATCTCTTCCAGAATCTTAATTATCTACTATACCTTTCAGACCAGCACTGGTGTGGTGGTCTTGTTTTGATGTCTAATTTTCAACCTGTATAAAATTTTCAAAGTTCTTTCATTTTAGCCTTGACTTTTTATTTGCAGGCTGTGTTATGATAAAGAAAAAACTACGAAACACCAATCACTTGCAAAAAGGAGGCATCCTCATGAATATATCCACGAATGCAAGCATAAACACTTATGCAGATTCCGATTATTATAATCATTATAATATCAAAAATTCCGATGATCCAAATAAAACGGATTCCACAAACCGTCCAAGCTCCCCGGAAGAATGCCAGACCTGCAAAAACCGGAAATATGCAGATGGATCCAACGAAAATGTTTCCTACAAATCAGCCGCCCACATTGCTCCGGAGGCAGCCGGAAATGCAGTGCGCGCACATGAGGGGGAGCATGTATCCAATGCCTATACCAAAGCTTCACAGAACAACGGAAAAGTCATTTCCGCCTCCGTGTCCATTCATACTTCGGTCTGCCCGGAATGTGGACGCACCTATGTATCCGGCGGCACGACGAACACAATGATCAAATATCCGAATGAATCCAATCCCTATCAGCAGGAACGGAAATCTCAGGACGCTCTGCGTTTCACCGGAAATAATATTGATTATGTTGCCTGAATCGAAAAAATGAGCCGGCAAAAGTATTTCACTTTTTCCGGCTCATTTTTTCAATAAATCCGTTTCTATATCAACTAAAGAATAATTTCTTCACATCTTCCACCTGCATATCCTGGCCTGTGTACAGTTTAAATGCTGCAACACCCTGCCACAATAACATTCCTTTTCCGCCTACACAGGTGCATCCTGCCTCTTTTGCTTCCCGCAAAAGCTTTGTCTCCTCCGGATTGTAAACTGCATCTGCAACTACAAGTCCCGGACGGAATGCAGACAGATCTTTCACAACACTCTGGTCATCCATCGGTTTCATTCCTACAATTGTAGCATTTGCAAAAATATCACTGGACTGAATCTCTTCCGTCATTTTTGCTGTATCCGCAATATCATATACATTGACCACACACTCCGGTACTGCTTTCCTGATCTTTTCTGCGGTCTGCAAAGTGCGCTCGAAAAATGCGTCTTTGATATTGAAAATCGAAATCTCACGTGCTCCGTCTAATGCACACTGTACCTGAATTGCAGTCGCTGCTCCACCGCCTCCTGCTACCGTAATTTTCCTGCCTTTGATCTCAATTCCGTGATCTCTTAAGTTATGGACAAATCCCTCGCCATCTGTAATATATCCGGTCAGTTTTCCGTTGTCATTGACAATCGTATTGACTGCACCGATGATCTGCGCCGCCGGGGAAAGTTCATCCATATACTTTGCTGCCTCTACCTTGTCCGGCATCGTCACATTGCACCCACGCATATTGAATGTTTTCATCGCTGCGATCGCATCTTTCACCTTATCTTCTTTTATATCAAACGCCACATATGCATAATCAAGACCAAGTTTTTCAAAACTGTAGTTATACATTGCCGGTGAACCTGAATGTCCGACCGGTGATCCAATCAATGCCAATAAACCTGTGTGACCTGAAATACGTTTTTCCATGCTAACCCTCTCCTTGTTTCGCTTTCTGTATTTATCAAACATGATATACGTTTTTTTGCGGATTGGCAAGCACTTTTTTCATTTAAAGCATTAAAGTTTCTTTTGTAATATCCCAGCGGAACAGACTACCCTATTTTATTACAATACCCTGTCATTTTCTAAAATGAACGGGCTTGCACATTCGCCGGTAGTATCTACATCATAGCACCTCATCAGATATTCTTTTAACTGATTCCTGTCTTCAAAACGGATGAGCTGATATGGCAGCTCAAATGAAATTTTTTCAAAGAAAAGAATTTCATTTCCTGTATCCAGCAGCACCCCTGCATGTCCGGCAATCAGACTGTTCTCATTCTCGTCGATATGCGAATGAAGATATACTGTGATCAGGGACAACTTACTCTCCTCGTCAAATGTCACACCCGCTTTTTTCCAATATTCTCTCTGCACCCCGATCTGCTTCTTCGTATCTGTTGATGCGTCAGTTTTTATCTCAGAGAAAACAGTTTCAAACTTTTCTCTTTCCTCTGCCGTAAAAAGCTCTCCTGCATCAAGCGCTGCCTCATCCAAAAACAAGTATTCTGTATTACGTCCGCCCATATCCTGTACCATGATCAGATCTTTCATCAGTCCGAATGCAGTGATCCTGCAATTGTATCCGATAAAATCAGGATTTTTTTTCATCCATAAATCCTGTATTGCATCAATATCATATTCCGGCATTGTCATATCAAACGATGCATATCCTTCTTCGACAAGTGAGGTGTTTTGTATGCTATCATTGTACTCTTTCACGATCGCCATACTTTTTTGTGCATCTGTTTCTGCTGCTCCTGCCTGAATAAGCTCTGTCTCAAATTGCTCCCGCACCTGTTCCTCTGACAGATTACTATATACCGGCAATGACGCTTCTCCACCGCATCCGGTCATTAATAAAACTGCCCCAATAAAACATAAAATTAATTTTTTTCTCTTCATTTCTATTCCTCTTTCCAAATTAAATGGGTAATTGCGAAACTCCTCATACCCTTCTTTCAATTGTTTAAAATCAACAAAATTTTCTATCAGTTAAAAAAGAATCTCGCCTGCGAGATTCTCCGCCTGCGGTGGGTCGCATATGCGACATGTTTCTTATCCGCCGCAGTGCGATCCTCGCGGAGCATTTTTTATGTAATGGAAACGAAGTTTCCTATTACATAAAAAACCGGGTATACCACAACATAGTATACCCGAATCTCGTTCCGTTAACCACCAATCTGACAATGTAATGACGTATTTTTTTGGATCATTTCCTGAAATGCCTTCATCTGCTCATTGGAAGGCTTCTCTGTATCTCCCATTGGATAGTCTCTGTTCAATCCTTCGTATTTTCCCTGACCAAAGTTATGATAAGGCAATATGTGGATCTGTCTGACGCCCGGCAAGGTATCTGCAAACTTCGCTATATCAAGCAATTCCTGCTCTGTAGCATTAAATCCAGGAATAACAGGAACACGGATGATCAGTTCTGTCTGCCCACTGTGGGCTACCCTGAGTGCATTCTCCAACATTCTGAGATTATCATGACCTGTATATTCTTTATGCTTTTCCAGATTCATATGCTTAATATCCATTAAGTAAGTATCCAGATACGGAAGCAGTGTTTCGATCACTTCGTATTTTGCATAAGCCATACTTTCAATGGCTGTTGATATTCCCAAATCTTTTGCTGCTCTTAAAAGCCCTAATGAGAACTCCGGTTGAAGCGTACATTCACCACCGGAAAGAGTGATTCCTCCACCGGACTGTAAATAATAAGGCATGTCTCTTTCTACTGTCTTCATAACCTCCGCTACAGTTACATCTTTGCCCATAACCTTTGGTTTTCCGTTGATCGTCATTGTTTCCACTTCAAAAGACTGTGATTCCGGATTACAGCACCATCTGCATCGTAACGCACATCCTTTTAAGAAGACTATGGTTCGGACTCCCGGACCATCATGTATGGAATATCTTTGAATATCAAAAATCCTGCCGGATGTATTCAAATATTCTTTCATAACGCATTTTTCCTTCCTATCGATTATCAGCCTGTTCTGTTCTCTTAATGATATCATCCTGTAAGGATTTCGATAACGTAGTAAACAAAGCAGAATATCCGGCTACACGTACGATCAGCCCACTATATTTTTCTGGATGAGCCTGTGCGTCTAAGAGAGTTGCACGGTCTACGACATTAAACTGCATGTGCATACCCTGCTGATCAAAGTAACCACGGATCAGAGAAATAAAACTCTCCAGCCCCTTCTCTCCAGCCATAGCTGTTGGATGCATTTTCATATTAAAGAGTGTTCCGTTACTTGCGATCGCATGATCTAATTTTGCAACTGAGTTGCAGGATGCCGTCGGACCACTGATATCAAATCCTGATGTCGGTCCTACACCATCTGCCACCGGAGTATGTGCTAATCTTCCGTCCGGAGTAGCACCGGTCTGTGCTCCTAATGGAACATTGGCTGATACCGGATAGAGACCTGCCTGATACATTCCACCTCTTGGATTTTTGAATGTCTCTAATGGTCTTGTGTAGAAATATGCTGCCTCGCGGGCAAGCTCATCTACTTCATCAATATCGTTGCCGTATTTCGGAAGTTCAAGGATCATTTCATGGATCTCTTCATAACGCTTCCTGACATCTTCCGGTAATTCCATCTCTAATACCTGCCTGATCGTATTCGCTATCACATCAGGTCCCACTTCCTGACCTGCATCTTTTAATCCTCTTGCGACCTGCATTGCAATATCTCCGGCAGTTGTGGCATCCAACCCTTTACCGTAATTCATCTCAAGAGCTTTCTTTAACTCGCCCATGGTAATGCGTTTTTCCTCAAATACCAGCTTCTTGATCGTATATAAAGAGTCTGCCACATTTGCGATACCAAAGCCTTGCGGACCGGTAAAGTTATAAATTGCTCCGCCTTCCTGTGCACTCATTCCCCGCTTGATGCAGTCATCTACCAGACATGACTCAAATGGTAATGGTGCAAGCTTTGCATGAGCATAATCAATTGCATTATCTGCATTTACCATCAATTCGATGTTATATAACATCTGTTTTCTGTATGCTTCCATAAATTCATCAAATGACTGGAAGCTCTCCACATTACCGGTCTGGATACTTGCGATCTCTCCATTGTCATAACCATTGGAAAATACCATCTCCAATGGGCGGCACATATTGAAGAACGCTGCATCGTGCCATCCGTCTGTTTTACCCGGAACCTGCGGTTCTACACATCCGATGATGTTGTAATTCCTTGCCTCGTCCATGGTTGCTCCACGATGAACCAATGCAGGAATGATAACTTCGTCATTATAATAAGCCGGTAAACCGATACCGGTTCTTGTCAGCTCTGCCGCACGCATTAATAATGCCTTGGATGATCCATGCCACACACGGATCGATAAGGATGGCATTGGTAAAAATACATGCTCACTGGCAGTGATGCACATGAACGAAAGATCATTGGTAGCGTCTCTTCCCTGAACTGTCTGTCCACCAACGATCAGGTTCTGGAATAAGGAATATCCCGCAAAACCTTCTGCACTTGCTGCATCACGACATTTATTCAGATCATTTAATTTTACCCAGATACAGTCGATCAGTTCCTGTGCGTACTCACGGGTGAGACTGCCTTCTTTTAAATCCTTCTCGTAATAAGGATACATATACTGGTCAAAACGTCCCGGTGAAATAGAATGTCCACTGGATTCAATCTGTAATACCTGCTGGATGAACCAGAAGGACTGGCATGCTTCCTGGAAGCTTTCAGCAGGGAATTCCGGTACATTTTTACATACTCTTGCAATTGTCAGAAGCTCCTGTCTTCTTGCTGCATCTGTTTCTTTCTCTGCCATCTCTTCTGCCATTTTCGCATAACGGTTTGCATAAGTGATGACTGCATCACAGGAAATCAGGATGGATTCTAAGAAACACATCTTGATAGAATAATCCGCATCTCCAAAATGGCAGTTCTCCATCTCTTTTCTGACTTTTTCTTTTACACCATTCAGACCGATCGCCAATACGGTTTCATACTGAACTGTTACATGTCCTACACCATTATAAAAATAGTTGCCCGGTGTAAAAAAATTATGTTTCATGGCACGGAGTGTCTCCGGTGCCATATAGGAAGTTGCCAGCTCACTGGTTGTTTTTCCTTTCCAGTAAACATCTGCAGCCAATAACCTCTTTTTTGTTTCCTCTGAAATATAGAATGGATCAGCACTTCTTGTTTCGACTGTTTCGAATTCTGCCTCTAACCATTCATATGAAAATTCCGGATATGTCTGGCATCCTCTCGGTGCGATTGTTGTACTTCCGACAATTAATTCTTCTGGTCTGATAATGATCGGAAGATTCTTTAAAATATGTTCAAAAGCACGTGCTTTGCGCATCACTACCGGCTTACCTTCCGTAGCCTTAAAAGATTCTGTGATCAGTTCCGCTCTTGCCGCTTCAATCTCAGGCATCTTTGCATACAGATGATCTACAAGTCTTTTTATACGATCCGACTTCGCAATTGGAGTACTATCATAATTTCCCATCTCACTGACATTCCTTTCCTTTTGTTCCTGCTATATCAATTGCCTTCTCACTCTTTGTATTGATCTCTAATTCGCCTCGCCTGTTTCTTTCGGATAGATGCACTGGATTCCATTCTCTTCAAATGCCTGCATCCATCTTTCATCCGGCTTCTTATCGGTTACGACTACATCCAGTCCGGAAAGTGGGCAAATATTGTAAAAACCTACTGTATCGAATTTTGACGAATCTACTGTCAGGTATACTTTCTTAGCAGACTTGATCATGCTCTGTTTAATACACCCTGTTTCATCATTGCCTTCTGTAACCCCTTTTTGGATATCCAGCCCTTTGCAGGAGAAAAACACTTTATCTGCATTATACTGCTCAATGCTGTCGGCCGCCTTTACTCCCAGAAATGACATAGAGTCTCCTTTTAACATACCTCCGGTCGAGATAATATCCCATTCTGAAATATCCGATAATTCCAGTAAATTCTCAATAGAATTGGTAATGACTGTAAGCTTCTTTTTGTTCTTAATATTCTTTGCAATAAAAACTGCTGTAGTCGATGCATCCAGAAAAATATGCTCCCCATCCTGTATCTCCTGACTGATCAGATCAGCAATCTTTTGTTTTCCGATTGAATTGGATTTCCATCTGACATTAAACGGAAGATCTATACTGCCGATTTCATTAATGACAGCACCACCATAACTCTTTATTACATGTCCGTCTTCTGCCAGCTTCTCTAAATCTCTCCTGATGGTCTCTTCTGAAACCCGGAACTGCCTGCTCAATTCACTTACAATTACCTTTTTATCCTTGTGGACCTGTTCCAGAATCTGTTTTCGTCTTTCCACTGCAAGCATAAATAAACCTCTTTTTTCTGAATTACATGATGTATTTCATAAGTTTGTCAGAAGGACGCGGAATAACAGAACTGTCAAGGAACATTCCTCTGTCACCTGCTTCTGCTTTTGCGTGATCGATCGCTGCCTGTACAGCAGATACGCTTCCTGTAAGAGTCATATCTGCTCTATATGGCTCTTAAGCTCATTCTGTTGCTTTTCAAGTTGAACATTATTCTGTTGCAAATCATTGTATTTCTGTCTTAATACCTGATTATCCGATTGCAATAAATCATTCTGTTGCTCCAGAGTATGATTGTCAGCAAATAGCTGGTCATTCACATTCTGTAATTCACTATTCTTGTATTGTAAATCTTCATGCCGTTGTTCCAGTTCTTCATTATCTGTCTGCAACTGTAACTGCTTCTGCTTCAAATCATGATTTGCCATGCGAAGTCTGTCCTTGCGACTTTCAAGCCTTGTATTCTCCATCCTCAAATTCTGATTACCTGCAAGCAGTACTTCCTTCTCTTGTTGTGCTATAGTTCTCTCTTCATTTGCCTTCTGTATAGCTTCCTCAGCCAGTTCCTTTTCTATAGTAACATTTTGCAATTCCTGTTTCTTTACAGAAACCGCTTCCCCAAGCTGTAAAACCACCGAAGATATTTCCTGTTTTTGGCTATCCAGCTCAGCTACTTCTTTTGCTCGCTCTTTCTTTTCAAATTCAAGCACCGACAAATGCTTCTCATGTGTTCCCTTTTTCAGCCATTCCACACCATATCGCTCCATGACTGTAGCAAGTTCCTGCTTCTCTGATGCAATCCATTGATTTAATTCTGTTGCACCCCTTGTACCACCAGCAAATCCTTCTGCCGCTAGTGCAGATTTTAATGATACCCTTGTATCAAGTCCTCGCTTACTTCCTGTAATATATGGTACAAAATCAATATGCAAATGCGGTGTTTCTTCATCCATATGCAAATGTGCCGAGAATACATACAAGTACGGATTTCTGGCTTGGAACTCGTCCATAAATTCCGTTAAAATCCTTTTTGCCAACAATCCATCTTCACTTTTGGCATTCATATCATCTTTATTTCCAATCTGAAATATCACTTCATGAAATAACTTTTCCTGCTTACTCCTACTGATTTTTTCATAGTAATTATCAATCATGCGATCTTTTCGTTTCTGTTTTGCATTATATCGTTCCAGTGCTTCATCAAATAATTTATGATAAACCTGCTTAATATCTTCCTGGCAAAATTCCACATTATCAGCACTTCTGTTTTTATCTACATTCTTAGCTGTAAATGCTCTGGTATTATGGTTCACAGAACCTTTTCCGATCATTGCACTTATCGTTCTCTCCATAGGCAATCTTCCCCTTTCTTTTATCTGTCATATTAGCGCCGGATATCGGCATAGAGCGAGGTTTCCTCGCTCTGGCTTTGTTACTTTCGTCGAAAGTAACACAAAAGCACTTTTGACATCAACATCTCCTTTCAGGAGCTGTCGCCATCAAAAATGCAACCTGACAAGTCAGGTTTTGCGCCCTGCCGGGAGCTTTTCTGCCTGCGGCAGTCAGTGTACACAAGCCTCCATTGCATCAACCACACCACATTTTCATTTTCCTTATCTATTCTAACGGAAGCGTGACACGCAACCGTTATATATGTTTAAGAAAAACTACCACCGAAAACTCTCCGGCACACCTCGTCTATCCAAATATTCCTTTCGAGCCCTTTCCTTTTCTTCTTCCGTTGGTGCAGTCTTATATTTTATATACAATTCTCTCATTACCATTGCATCCAGTTTCTTCTCCAGCCCCTGTTTTATCAGAGGCAATAGTTCTTCCTGTTCCAACATAAAATATCTCATTATCGCAACGAAAAGTTCTTCTGAAATCTGTACATTTTTCATACCAATCCACCATTCCTTTCCTAACTCGTTCAAGACCGCAACACTGCAAAGTCTATATGCTTTGCAACCTTGCAAAGTTTATCTCCGCAATTTCTATATAGCCTGCAATGTTGCGTTCTTACCCTACCTCTGTTTTACTGTATCCAATTCCCAATACCACGAGTTATTGATTTTCTTTGCCCGGATGCCCAATTCTTTCTTTGCATTTTCCAATGTTCTCTTTGAAATGCCCTGTTCATCAGCCATTTCAAAAACTTCATTACTCTGCACCATATTAGTTGTTTCTGCCAATTCACGAAGCATTTGTCCTCCTGCTTCTCCTTTTGGTAATTTTCCTGATCACATCCCTGTTTTCCACGTTCTCCAATATCGGGACCGGCGGTTTGGGAAGTCTGGCTGCTTCTACCTATCTTGCAGATGATCAGGACATCAACCAGGCGGAGCTTACCTATACCGAATGGGAAACGGATCTGCAAATGGAAATAGACCGGGTGGAATCAGACCGCCCCGGCTATGACGAATACCGGTATAACCTGGGCGCAATCGAGCATGACCCGTATGTGCTGATGGGGTATCTGACTTCTGCTTATCAGGGATTTACTTACGATGAAGTGGAAAGCGTGCTGCGGCAGCTTTTCCAGGAACAATATACCCTGTCCTTTTCAGAAGAAACCGAGATCCGTTACCGCACCGAAACTTCCGTTGATCCGGAAACCGGGGAAGAAACCCAGGAGGAAGTGCCTTATGAATGGCGCATCTTAAATGTCAAGCTCACAGTCACACCTCTAGAAACCTGGTCGTTTCCCGGATGAACGCAGACCAGAAAGAGATCTGCGAGATCCTGCTGCAGACAAAAGGAAACCGCCAGTATGTCAAAAATGTCTTTGGCACCAACTGGCTCCCCTTATGTGACCAGCTATTACGGCTACCGGGTACATCCCATCAGTGGGGAAAAGAACTATCACACCGGTGTGGACATCGGGATGCCGGAGGGCACAGAGATCCTTGCCGGGCATGACGGAACGGTCACCTTGCGGGAAATGCCGGCGGTTATGGCTTGTGCCGCTATTGAAGGCGAGGCATACGAAGGACATACCCTGACGACCAAATACGGGCACTGTTCCCAGATCCTTGTTTCTGCCGGGCAGGAGGTCAAAGCCGGGGATGTGATTGCAAAGGTCGGGAATACCGGAAATTCTACCGGGGCCCACCTGCACTTAGAAGTCCTGGTTGACGGCCAGTATTTGAATCCCCTGTATTTTGCCGATACCGGCGATACCAGCGAACGGCACCTGCCGGAAGTTGGTTCAGGCGGCACAGGAAACTACTTCGATTATGACATTCCACCGGAAGCCCTTGCGGATGAACAGTTTGCCGCAATGATGGCCGAGGCGGAAAAATATCTTGGCTATCCGTATGTATGGGGAGGCGCAAGCCCTTCCACTTCCTTTGACTGTTCCGGCTATGTGTCCTGGGTGATCAACAACTGCGGCGTTGGCTGGAATTTCGGAAGGCTGACCGCGGATGGTCTTTTAGGTGTATGTACGCCGGTATCAAGTGCGGATGCAAAACCGGGCGACCTGATCTTCTTCCAGGGGACCTACAACACCAGCGGCGCAAGCCATGTAGGGATCTATGTGGGAAATGGAATGATGATCCACTGTGGAGACCCGATTTCTTATGCAAACATCAATACAAGCTACTGGCAGCAGCATTTTTATACATTTGGGCGTCTGCCTTAACAGATTGGAGGTAATAAATTGAATCCTAAAATTGAAAACTGGAAAAGGAAATTGAAAGACCAAAACAAAGATTGCGGAAATGCAGGCAAAGCTCCATAAGCTGGAGGAACAGAAAACAGAGCTGGAAAATACCGATTATGTAGCGGTGGCGCGCAGTTTCAAACTGACGCCCCAGCAGCTTGCGGATTTTTTGAAATCACAGCAGGCAGCCCCTTCGGAAACTGTTTTACCGCAGGAGAAGGAGGATGTGCATGAGGCTTAAAAAACTTTCCCTGCTGCTGGCGCTTACGCTTCTTGTAAGTGTCAGCGCATTACCTGTAACGGCTCATGCCGGCGGTTCCAAAGACACCACACCGCCAACGCTGACTGCTTCCATGGAGGGCGATGCCCTGAAAATAGAAAGCAGTGACGATCTATCCGGCGTGGAGGCGGTCTTTGTTGATGAAAACCGTATCAACTCCCTCACCGACGGGAAAGCGTCGGTCGCACTGAAAGATTATGCCGGAACAGAAAAAAAGGTAAGCATATACGCAAAAGATTATGCCGGCAACCGTTCTGATGTGGTAAAGCTGGATAATCCGTATTACAAAGAACCGGCTCCTGAAAAAACCTGCTACGACAGCACCCCAGAGTCCGTCCGGTACACAGACAAAACCGCCTAAGGAAGAAAAACCTTCCGGCTCAAACGCTGCAACCCCTTCCGGCGGCGGAAATTCTTCCGGTTCAGATAACAGTACCGGACAGCAGGAAAATACTTCTGCGATCCCGGAAGGTGCATTTACCGGAAGGCACCGGAACGGTACAGGACAACATCAGCGGTACGGATGGGGAAAAACAGTTTTACACCATCACTACGGACGCGGGCAATGTCTTTTATCTGGTGATCGACGGGAAACGGGAAGATAACAATGTCTACTTCTTAAACGGCGTCACAGAGTCCGACCTGATGGCGCTTGCAGAAAAGAACAATGGCAGCATGAGCATGATTCCCCAGGAAGAAAGCTGCAACTGCACCGAAAATGAGGCAGGAAAAGTCAATACCGGCTGTCCGGTCTGCAAAATGACTTGAGTGGCTGCAAAGGAAAAGAAACCGACGGAAACCGAAAACCGGCTGAACCGGAAAGAAGAAAGAGACCGGCAGTGTCGGCACGATCCTGTTTATCCTTGCTGCCTTACTTGCGGTCGGCGGGATCGGTTACTATGTAAAAATCGTGCGTCCGAAACAGCAGGCCGAGGACGATGCGGAATTTGAGGATGACGGTTATGGAGAAGGCTTTGACCCGGATGAGGCATACGGGGAACCGGAATATCTTTCGAGGATGATTTTGACGACAAGGACAGCAAATAAGGCTGTCCTTTTAGATTTTATGAAAGTGAGGATTTTTTCATGGAACATATCATAACCAGGCGCCGCGGCTTTCGCAAGCTGTTGGCGTTTTTGCTTTGTATGGCAAGCATTTTGGGGCTTCTTCCGGCTCAGGCTTTTGCCATGTCTGTCGGACAAACGGCAAGCTCCTGGCTGGGCGACCAGTATGTGGGCTCTGATGGAAACCACTACCGCGCCCCGGCACCTTACCCTATCTTGCCTACCATGCAGACGGAACCATCGACGTACACACCAGTTCCGGGGGCAATGCTTACCGGCACTATATGCTGACGGATTCTGACGGGATCAGCCATCAGGTTTACTGTGTGGGAGGCAGGATTCCTTACCATACTTCGGAAAACACCTATGTTTCAGAAAGCGGGGCCAACAGCCAATACCTGAACCTGCTTCCTGCCGAGGGCAAGGAGGATCACCCTGACTGCGATCTATGGCTGGAAACCCGGTGCGGCGCTCCCTGTTTCCGGGATCAACGAGGATGACTATAAGATGGCAACCCAGATCATCCTTTGGGAATACCAGCAGCAGCTTAGAAGCGATCCGTACAACCGCCACGGAAACAGCCACGCAGATGGTGACCAGTATTTCAGCGTGATCGCCGGACGACCGGCTGAAAAGCCTATGACTGGATTCTGGGGTCGCTTCCCATTCCACAGTCCCTTCCTTTACTTCTTCTAAGAAAGCGAAGCACCGGAACTGGAACTGAAATGGGATGTAGAAAAAAAGGTCTATACCCTGACGGTCACAGATACCAACAACTTGAAGATCGACCTGGAGGCTTTGAAGGCAGCGTTTTCTGTGACAAGAAACGGAAATGAATACACCTTTACCAGCAGGCAGATGATGATGATGGACCCGGTGCTGTTTGAATTCCGAAAGAATATCCCGGTGGCAAATGACATGCTGATCTGGGGCAGACCAGGCTACCAGACCATGATGACCGGCGCCAGCGATCCGGTTTCCTTCTTTGTAAAGATCAAAACGGAAACTTACGGTACTGCAAAACTTGTCAAGACCAGTGGGGACGGCATTGTTTCCGGTATCACCTTCCATATCTCCGGTACGGACATTTTGGGAAATGAAGTCAATGAGGAAGTTACGACCGGAGAAACGGCCAGATTGAAAAGAAGCTCCTGCCGGGAACCTATCTGGTAAAAGAACTTCCGGTGGACCGCTATGTGACCCCTTCCGCACAGTACGTGACCATTGAAAGCGGGCAGACTTCTTCGGTACATTTCAGCAATATTCTGAAGAAATTTCGCGTCCATGTGGTAAAGTGATGCTGACACCGGAAATGCTCAGGGGGATGCCACGCTTGTAGGGGCGGCCTATGGGATCTTCCGTGATGGCGAACTGATCGACACTTATACTACCGGACCGGATGGCAGCTTTATGACCCGCTATTATGTATGCGGGGATGGCTGGACGATCAGGAAATCGAACCGAGCACCGGGTATCTTCTGAATGAAACCATTTATGAAGTGGGTGCATCCCCTTCCCTGTATGAAGTGGAACTCAATACCACAGAAAACCAGGTGACGGAAACGGTTATTTACGGAAATATCCAGCTTGTCAAAGCACACCGATGACCTGGACGGATGTGCCTGAGGGCGAAAATACCGACGATCCCAATGCTGGTATCATCGAACGCCCGGAAGCAGGCGCAGTCTTTGAAGTTTACTTAAAGGCAGCCGGGAGCTATGACGCGGCAAAGGAAAGTGAACGTGACCTTCTTACCACGGATGCGGATGGTTTTGCTTCCAGTAAACCGCTTCCTTATGGACATTATACGGTCCATCAGATCGCGAAGCGAGGAGAAGGCAAAGCCTTTGTCCCGGACTTTACGGTATTCATTTCCTCTGACGGAAAGACTTACAGCTATATCCTGAACAACCGCACCATCACAGCCCGTCTGAAAGTTGAAAAATGTGACGCAGAGACCGGAAAGATTATCCCTGTGACCGGAACCGGTTTTCAGATCAAGGATCTTTCCACCGGGGGAATTTATCACCCAGACCGTCTACTATCCGAACCCGGAAACACTGGATACCTTCTATGTTTCTGACGAGGGCTGGCTGATGCTGCCGGACCTTTGGCCGCCGGGTTATGAACTTTATGAGGTGGCTGCCCATGGCTATGTGCTTTCCGATCAGCCGGTGCCGTTTACCATTGACGGCAGCGAGGCCGTTGTGACGGTCACTCAGTACTATATGCCGCAGAAAGGCCAGCTTACCATCCCACAAGAGACCGGAGAAGTATTTGCTTCTGTCCAGGAAAACGACGGACTGTACCAACCGGTATATGAGGTTGCCGGACTTCCTGGAGCGGTCTATGATGTGATTGCAGATGAAGATATTTATACCGGTGACGGTACGGTACAGCAAAGATACGGTTGTGGAAACACTTACGACCGGCGAGGACAGCACAGCGAAAGCGGGTCTCTCTATCTTGGCCGTTATCGTCTGGAGGAACGTCAGGCGCCTTCCGGCTATATGTGTTGAATCCTCAACCGGAATATAATGGAACTGACCTATGCGGGTGAGACCGTAGAGGTTACACGAACAGCGGCCGGTCTTATGACGAACGCCAGAAAGTGGA
>SCPN01001505.1_pt1 | contig 225582 bp, 232 predicted proteins | sample 6106831 | NCBI WGS metagenome assembly SCPN01 (sample SAMN10720447, study PRJNA508395) | human gut metagenome | isolation source: Participant 1, 0 month
ATTATACATTTCCATCAACTTATTGATAAAGTCCTGTCCTCGCTGTATATTCGTATTCATCAATGAAACAACTGCTACAGAAGTCGTTTTTTGAGGTAGGTGCTATTTCCAATGCCCACTGATATCCTTTTGCGACTCCAAATGGCTGATCTAACTACAGCGCTGATATTTCGTACTACTTTGCCCTATCTTCCCATTTGATAAAAATCTTTCAATGTAAACCCAAATGTACCTGCATCCGTAAGCAACACTGCCGGAAGTTTATCAAAATGCTTATTATATTCATTCAAGCCTATCTTTAGATTCACATCAAACCACCTTCTGGAGCTAACTTCATATCAACCAAAGCTGCACCTGACAATTTATCCGCCTCTTGGTGCCGTTAAATTCACAATTACGGGAGAAGTTTTATACAGTTCCTTTTAGGAAACTCATCCTCATCATAGTAAGTAATATAAAGTTCCAGATTATTAACCTCTTTCAGTATTTTTGGAGCGTAGCACTTCTATCTCATTATCAATACTCTGCGTAGAAGTAATCATCCACCTAATCCCAAACTTTCTAAATCTGAGTATTCCCCACCATTCTTTTATCATTCTTTATCATGATAGAAGCGGAAACCTGATAAACAGGAGTCTGAAAATGTAATATATACCAAGCTCAAACAAGCCAAAGGAAACTACAAACCAAGGCCAATGAATTATATAAAGAAAGTTCCTGATAATTTACTTTCTCTTCATCCAGTTCATTCATATTATTGTCATACGAGTTTTCTTTCATTACTGTTTGCTTATTGTAGATTATTTTAATATTGTTACTAAAAGAGTGGCTAATGAAACCAAAATAGAAACGCCGAGAACCACAATCCTGTACTAGTTCCAACATCAGAATTCTTCGCCTTAGTCTTATTAGGTGTCACATAAATTATATCATTCTGCTGCAACTGATAATAAGGAGACAATACCGTTTCAGCCTTATTCAAGTCCAGAGTTATAATCTCCTGCTTATTATCTTGTCCTGTCCGGATTAATTTCACATTATCCGCATACCATAAATAGTCAAATCACCTGCCATAGCGAGCGCTTCCAACAAATTAATCTTCTCGTTAGAGACTACAAAGCTTCCTGGCTAGTAACCTCTCCAATACCGAAATCCGTAATTAACAATACGCACAGTTACAAGCGGCGCTTCTTTCAAATAAACCTTCAACTTATCTATAATCAGATTTTCTATTTCCAGTTTAGTCAATCCACCTACATGAATCTCGCCCAATACTGGAAAGTTGATATTCCCTGATTATCTACCAAATATTGCTGTAGAGCAGGTGACGCAGTTCCTTGTCCTACCGTCTTTCCTTCTGTTCCACTACCATTACCCGATTTACCAGATTGAAGGTGGCAGCCAGTTCCGGAGTAGAACAAGATACGGCAATCGTCAACAAATCCTTGGGCATAACCTTCACACCTGTCTGACGAACACTCTGTTCTGTATCATTCACAAAGCCGTATCCTGCAAATAAGGCACTTTCTTATATGATTGGCAGGATACCAGCAAAACAAGTAACGCACCCAAAGTCAATCGTTTCAGTTTTCTCATAACCACCTACTCATGTAATTTTACAACTATTGATTTAATCTTTATTCAATTTCCAATTCCTCACCTAATAAGCCTCTTTATCCCCGCGGATTACGTTATACACAGTCTTATACATGATATATAAATCCAAAAGAAACGTCCAATGCTCAATATACCAGATGTCACGTTGCACGTCCTTCCATCTGCCAAAGCTCCTTCGTTTCTCCACGAAACCTGTCACCTTGTGCCCAACCTGTAATACCGGGTTTACAAAATGACGGACCATATATTTATTTATTAAATGAGAATATTCTTATGTGTGCTTCAACATGTGCGGACGGGGACCCACTAAAGACATATCCCCTTTCAGGACATTAATAAATTGAGGAAGTTCATCCACATTCGTCTTACGAATCAGATCACCGATTCGGGTTTTACGAGGATCATGTTCTGTAGCTTGAATGTATCATTGAGCATTTACCCGCATTGAACGAAACTTATAACACCAGAATTCACGACCATCCTCCCGCTTCGTTTCTGTTTGAAAAGAGACAGGTCCAGGTGAACTTATCTTTATAGCCAGTCCCACAATGATGTATATAATCGGGAAAAGGGTACAAAGGAATAGTAGCGAGCAAATAATATCAAAGCCACGTTTCATAATACGGTTTTCCAATAACTCAAGTGGCTCACGACGGATAGAAAGTACCGGGACATTACCTAACATTTCAAAATACATTCTCCGTTTCAGATATAGTTCGGACATTGGGAACGCTAAAGAAACGAATCAGATGATTCTCACAATAGTTGATAATCGGCACTAATTTCAGTACTACGGGCGGAAGGAAGGCTACAATAAAGCTGATCCACCTTTCCCGCATTACGGGTCAAATAATCAACAGCTTCACGGCTGTCCCAAATAGCTATATTCATAGGATAGCGGTCTGACGGAAAATCTTCAAAATATCCCTACACGATACCCGGATGTCGGATCATCCGTCATGGAATGGTAAAGTTCCTGCATATTTTCATGGCTACCCACCAGCACACTACCTTTCGGACATTCTTCCCACTTTTGCGATAAAGTTCCAGAATAGATCGGAACGTCAGACGATAGGAAATGATAACGATAATGAGAACTATATAAAATATCCCCTAACTGACGCAGATTGACACATTCAAAATGAAATATATATGAAAGCCCAAAGACTATCAAGACAAAGGAATCATATTCCGGGCCACCTGAAGCATAATTTGTTCCGGGCGAACCACCGGACGATGAAGAATCACTCCTGAACGGATGTTGCAAACCAGATAACATAAAGTCATCAGAGCCATGTTCTGGAGAAGAGGCATTGAATACTCAAATGGAGACCGGTTTTCCCAGATCGAAGTAAACATCCATAACAGCAAGTTCAATAAGATGATATCCCCTAGAAGGACAAAAGATTTTAGGACTTTATTGAAACGTTGGACTTCCTGCATTATTTTATTATCAACTGATTAAATTTCTTTCCCATCACCCGTGTTTCTCACGATAATCAATATAACGATCGACCCATTCAATTGCTTTGGCTCGAAATTCCTCTTTGGTATGATAGTCATAAAGTAAGCCAAAGACGGGTGAAATGGCTTAAACGAACGTCTCCCTTTATAACCTTTGCATAGTAGACAGCTTTGCCCAAGCCTATTTCAGCACATGGGGCTATCTTCACACCTGCTTTCTTAAACTGCTCGGCGATGAAAGGCCGAGTGCTACATGAAGTACTTTTTCATTTTGTAATTCTGTTAATTGTTAAAGTTATTAAATAATACATGATTCTACCTATAACTGTTCTGATATGTCAGAACAGTTGATTTAAAAGCTATTCCTACCGCCCCGCGTTTTGAAAATTCAAGGCGATAATCAAATAATTAGATACATTATGACAAACGATTTTAGAATGTCTTATTTCATGCCTCCCATTGCGCCCATTAAAGACGAACACGGACAATTAGTTACTCCTCCTACGCTCATTCCCTGCTGCGAAGTCTCCGTAGAGCAAGTCTTTCAAATGATTACCTGCAACGAGAATCTCAAAGTTCTGACCGAACAAGTACGCAACTCCGAAGATATACGGACGGCAAAGCATCACTATTACCATACGTGACTCCTGTGTGGTACATTCTCGCGTCGCAGCAGCAAATGCCTCATAGATCCTTCCCTCCTAACAGTAGTAGATATAGACTATCTCACCTCCTATCAGGAAGCAGTGGAGATGCGTAAGACGTTGTTCAATGATCCTCTTCTCCACCCTGTGCTCACGTTTATCAGTCCTAGCGGACGAGGCGTAAAAGCCTTCATACCCTATAATCATTTACCCATGGCCGATGACGCAAACTGTATTACGGAAAAATGAAGTTAGCAATGTTATACACTGTGATGATCTATGGTACAGGAACACCTCCTCCTTTCGGAGAAAAGAAAAAGGCGTGGACTTTTCCGGTAAAGACGTGAGATCCTGCTTCCTTTGCCTGCCCGACCAGGAGCATTATTTAGAGCCACCAACCAATAACCATAAATCATAAATCATAAATTATAAATCATAAATCAAAATGACTGATATTGAATCTATGCCGCCTCACTGAAGGCGGTTGAAACTGCACAGGAGCGGATATTGCTCCTACCTATGCTGAATATGTACAACTGGCGTTTGCCATCGCAACGGATTGCGGAGAAGCGGGACGCGAGTTTTCCACCGTTGTGCCGGACGTCCGCCAAGTACCAACGTGAACATGCCGAACGGATATTCTCCAATGCTCTCACTACCCGACATGGGAAGTGCACTGGGTATGGCTTTCCATCTTGCTGAAATGGCAAATGTGAAACTCTGTAATACGGAAGTTATGAACAACCGTAGAAATACAGAAAATACGGAAAATACACCATCCAAAGTTCTCACACGCACGTATATAATAAGGTGGAGAATGACGAACCGGACGAATCCGAAGAGCTGCTGGACGGTAGTGACCCGAACCAGCCATTGCCTACTTTCCCCGAAGCGGACTGGCCGAAAATCCTCTTGCTCATCATGAGCTATGCCACCAGTACGCAGCGTGACGTCATGCTGCTCGGAGCATTGACTGCCATAGGTGCCAGCATGGAACGATATGTGAGATGTCCATACGCTGGCAAACTCCAGTCCCTTACCTGCAAAGTTTCATCGTGGCTCCTTCTGCCTCGGGTAAGGGAATTCTTTTCCTTATCTGCTCGTCGAACCTATCCATGACGAGATCCGCCAAGCAAGTAGCGACAGAGGTCAAGGCCACAAAGAGAAAGCCGCCTACGACGTCATGGGAAAGAGCGTAGCAAAGTGGAAGCTCCCCAAATGCCCAAAAACAGAATGTTTCTCATCTCTGGCAATAACACCGGAACAGGTATTCTGCAAAATATCATGGATGCCAACGGCAGGGACTTATCTGCGAAACGGAAGCAGATACTATTTCTGCTGCCATCGGTTCGGAATACGGACACTGGAGCGACACGCTCCGCAAAGCGTTCGACCATGACCGTTTGTCGTACAACCGGCGTACCGACCGAGAATACCGGGAGTAAAGAAAAGCTATCTGTCCGTCCTGCTTTCCGGTACGCCCGCACAAGTGAAACCACTTATTCCCTCGACAGAGAACGGCTTGTTCTCGCGCCAACTGTTTTATTACTATGCATGGTATATGGGCATGGATCAATCAGTTTGAAAGTGGCGAAACCGATCTGGAAGCTATCTTCACAGACATAGGCTGGAATGGAAAAAGCAACTCGACCTGATGAAACACATGGGTCCATACGCTCCGGCTCACCGACGAGCAAAAGCAAGAGTTCAACGCCTCTCTTTGCCGATTTGTTCTTCCGTTCGGGACTTAGCGATAACGAAATGAGCAGTTCCATCGCCCGACTGGCTGTCAACACGTGCCGTATCATGGCAGAAGTAGCTATGATACGTGCATTGGAATGATCAACCTACCAATTCAAAATTCTTCTATCCATCTGCTTACTCCTGATAAGGAGATTGCCACTGATAATATCAAAGACGGCATTATCACCCGTTGGGATGTAACGATCACCGCTGAAGATTTTAATGCGGTTCTGGATCGTAACTCCGCTTTATCGTCATGCCACGCATATCTTGTCTTTTCTTCCCTCCACAGAAGTCAAACATAGAGCCAATGCCGACCGGGATGCACTTTTCGAAGCAATGGGCAACAATTCACCCGTGCACAGCTGTCGGAACAGGCTACAATCATGAAAATCAAACCTAACACTGCTTTCGGCTGGTTGAACCGTCTGATTAAAAAGGATTGTTTACAATACGCAGACGATAAAGGCATCTATACGCGTACGCACGTGTGCGTGTGTTAGGGAGGGGTAAAGTGTATTTCTTGTATTTTAATAAAGCATCGCTTTAGCGTTCGTAAAGCATAGGTTTAGCAACCATAAAGCACCGCTTTATCCCACAAACCGCCTATATTCCTCTCTCCATCTTCCACTTTCACAGCTCTCAACTCTCAATTCTCAACTTCTAAGGTTCTCCCAAAGCGTCCACAATCACTCTCACCTCCAACGGTGTGAATGAGCGACGCTTTGATTCGTAACCTAAGTCGTACAGACGTTGCAGAAGTCCGGGACATAAAGAGATCCATTTCTTCATTTTCGATAAGCAGCAATGTCGGTAAGTGTCGGAGAATAAAGTTGCGCCAGTTCCATGCGCCCGTAGGCACGTATTTTGAATTCGGTCATAATGGATAAAATTTTGATTTACAGTTACAAAATAACAAAATAGAACCACATAACCAACGCTTTTCCATTGAATAAACGACCATTACGACATAATTGACAACAATCGTGTGCAATCGCAACCAATTGATTTATCGATCTCTCAGGGTAGTATCTTTGTATTGTCGGAAGGGGAAAAGAATCCCCAGACAATATGTTTAACCCTTTAATGTATTGTTTTATGATTCGTTACAAAATTTATCAAAACCAACAGCAGAAGGCCTGAATGCAGGCAAGTGGTTCGCCCGTGCGGTAAGCGACGAAACGTTTGATTTAGCTAAGCTTGCCGAACACATGTCGAAACACAACTCACCGTATTCCGGTGGTGTCATCAAAGGTGTACTTTCTGACATGGTAGACTGCATCAAAATTGCTACTCGATGGCAAATGCGAAAATCGACGACGCCATCTTTGGTGTGGGTATTCGCAGTAAGGCGGCTGATACGCTGGAAGATTTTCGTTAGAGAAAAACATCACAGGTATGCGTCTTAAAGCTCGTGCCACCGGTAATTTGTCGACTACCAACCTGAAACTCGACAGTCAACTGAAGCAGCAAGCGGAGTATCAGAAACCAACTACCCCGGTGATTCCGATTCAGGCAATACGCCGAATCAAAATCCGGGCGGAAGCGGTGAAGCACCTGACCCGGCTGCCTAAGGTAAATTCACCACAGAGACGCAGAGGACACAGAGAAGGAATAATCTATGGTGAAAAATTCTGTGCTCTGTGGTGAATAAGAAAACTATTATTAATTTATTTAAAACCTCTTATTTATGAGTAATTCATCTTCTCCCCGCTCCGTATGGAGCTTCATTATCAAAGTGATTATCACCGTTGCCACCGCTATCGGAGGCTGATCGGAGTACAAAGTTGTATGTAGCCCCATGCGCACCATCACGCTGATTATCATTCATTGCAGTGCCACGCCGGAAGGAAAATTCCTTTCGGCGGAGGCTTGCCGACAAGATCATATCCAACCGTGGGTTCCGTGACATTGGTTACCATTTCTACATCACCCGCGATGGAGATTTACCGAGCCGTCCTCTGGAAAAGGTCAGGGCACACTGCCGTGACCATAACACCCATTCGATAGGTATTTGTTACGAAGGAGGGCTGGATATTGCGGACGTCCCCAAGACACACGTACATTGGCGCAACGAGGTTCCTTGCTCGCTTTGCTCCGCGAATTGAGGAAAATTCCCCAAAGCGTTGATTGTAGGCCATCATGATTTAAATCCGATGAAGGAATGTCCGTGTTTTAACTGTATCAAAGAATATGGAGAGTTGTAAGGATCATCTAAGTATATTGACCAGCAGACTGGCAATAGACACTAAGATGGAAAATCCCGAAATCCACATCGTGGTACTTGTTCCGATGTCCGCGCTCTGTGCTTTGGTTTTATGGAGTGACATACAGAATGTCATTCTGTTGCAACTGATAGTAAGGAGATAATAACAAATCCGCGTCGTTCAGATTGAGTGTAACAAACTGTTTATGCCCGTTCTTGTCTTCGCGGATTAGTTTCACATTATCACGAACACCATAAATGGTCAAATCTCCTGCCATGGGGCTTCGAGTACATTGATCTGCTCATTCACCACCGGATAAACACCCGGAGAAGCCACTTCTCCCAAAACCGAAACTTTAAAACCGGACATACGGACTACTACCGTAGGTCTTTCTTTCACGTAAGATTTCAGTCGCTCCGTTATCAGGTTTTCAGCTTCTCGGCTCGTTAATCCGTTTAAAGGGAGTTTACCTAAAACCGGATAATTGATATTTCCCTGGTCATCCAACAAAAGGTACTGCCTTGTGCATTGAATGGCTGCGAAACAACCGGATCGGAAGTAGAAACAAGAATGGAAACCTCATCCCCCGGTATCAACCTTGCGTCCTGAACAGGGGAAACTTGCGTATTCACCTGTTTCAAAACCTCCACATCCTGCAAATAAGGTACTTTCTTATAGGATTGACAAGCTGAAAGAAGAAGAAGAGAATATCAGTGCAAAGCACAAGAAACTTCATATTCATGTAATTTGTGGATAAATGATGACGAGTACTAGTTTTTCTCGCAGATAGCTCGACATAACCAATAGGCATATTCACGCAAGCGCATCCCAGCATATTCAGCCGGACGGCAATCTTGCTTTGCCATCTACATTAACCAGTTCACCAACCAGTCCGGTCAGAGGTCCTTTCACAACACGAACCTTCTCACCACGTGCCGGAGGCTGTTCATACAAATAGCTTCCTCTGAATAGTCGAGCATGAAACGAAAACGAGCCATCTGCTCATCTGGAATCACCGCTGGAGCTCTCACCACGCATCACCATATAACGGCTCACTGTAGAAAAACTTAGAACTTCTTTGCGTTCTTTCGGATTAACGTGTACAAAACCATCATTGGAAGAAGGACAGACTCAACCATCTTGCGCCGGTCACTCCACTGATGAATTTCCTGCTGAACAGGAACAAAATTCAATCCCTATTTTATCTAAACGTTCGGCTACTTTCTTCTCATGATGCATACGAACCAGAGCAACATACCAGCGTTTAGAGTGTGCTACGCCTTCCCCATCCGCTAGGCCCAGCACTAATTGATTTCGGCTTTGTTAAAATCATGTTTTTTTACCTCATGTTCTTCCGTTACTTCTTAGGTAACGGACAATACATACACAGGGCACACATCTCAACAAAAAATGGAAATCACATATAGAAATAGGGCATAAGAAGGAACGGCCTAATACTCAACGAAAAAAATCCAGAGATTAGGCAATAAAAGTATAGAGCATGAAAATAAAGTTATTTCATGTTCGGATAGTTTTTTTCCTATATTTTAGATAAAACGAAAAAAAATGGAAGAATATTTGCTTACTATCTATGTTTTTGTCTATCTTTGCGTCAAATTTAAGTTCCGTTACCTAAGAAGTAACACACATATATCAGTCCTGATTATTAGAACTTTACTTTTATTTCTACACAACAGTTTCTTACGTAAGATAAATTCCCTTTATTTACCTCCGTACGTTCTTTAAGCTCAAAGCCTTTCAAATAGATTTGTGTGGTTTTTATAGATTTATGGCCCAATGATTCACTAATCATTTCAATGGAGACTCCCCGATACTTCGCAGTCGTTGCCCAGGAATGACGAAGCGTATAGGAAGTGACAGGAGATTGCAAATGCAAGGTTCTTGCCAAATCCTTCAGATTATTATTAAATCGACGAAGAGCGGACTGATATTCCCGATAACCTCTTTCATCTTTCCGTTTCTTATCCCCACGAAGAATATCAAACAGATAATCCGGACAATCAGGGTGAGAACTTTCCTTACTGGAGCTGGTTAATCATTTCCTTTGCTGTATTCAGCACTTCCACGCTCATCGGAGTTTTGGTTTTGATACGGTTGTATCGCAACACATTCTGATTCAAAGCCGACTTCTCAAATGGGCTAAATCGGCAAATGACATTCCACAAAACTGAAACATCAGAGCGAAGCAATAGCTCGTACGGCAAACTCCGATTTTGGATCTTCATACAGAAGCTTATGTTCGTCCAGGCAGGGCCTTTTCTGGCGGACATCCACACCTGTATAAACATCGAAACAGTCGCGGCACGTATGGCGCACTGCCCTTCCACTCCACGGTTGTAGACACTACGCAGCATACGCATATACGTAGAAATCGTATTTGGCCTCAAGCCACACTCGTAAAGATACTGACCGTAACGCCGTAAACGCTCACGGGTGACCAGTCTGAACGACACGTTAGACGTGCCGCAAAATTTGCTGAAAGAAGGGGCATTCTTGTAGACATGCGCCGTAGAATGCCGTCCCTCCTTTCGCAAACGACCGATGTAGAATTCCGCACCGGCTAAATCCATTTTGTTCCTCATTACATCATTAATTATTTGGTATATTATGCCATTTGGCAGAGTGGAACGAAAACAATTCTTTCCTATTTCCAACGAACGAAATCTTTATCTTTGCAGCAAGGAAAGTATGCTATATAATAATTGAATTTAGCAAGCTGGTTAAAAATTAACAGATCGGCGATGTCTTCTTCGGAAGACTATAGGTTTTATCATTTGCCGTAGTCGCAGACTGCTCTGCGTGCTCGTTTATACATAAAGAATTTTTTAGTATACTTTCCTCTATTAATGACAGAGCAAGAAATTAAGATACGTCAGCAAGTAGCTCAGTCTTTTCAAGATATAAAGACTGTTGCAGATTTGACTAAACTGATGAATGAGGTTTGGTCATACTTATGCAAAGGTGTACATAAAATTCCACTAAAAGACGTGACCTATTTTAGTAATTATAAATTGGCTAAAGATGCATATTACAAGTTTTAATTCCTAAAAAGCGGAAAAACACGTGAAATACAAGCACCCATAAAGATTTAAAACGTCTGCAAATATGTCTGAACTTTATCCTGTCCAGTCTCTATCACCCTCATCCTTCCGCTAAGGGTTTTATTTTGGGACAAAACATAGGTGACGCAGCAAAACCACATGTAAGAATGCCTTATGTTTTCATTTAGATTTAAAGACTTTTTACTTCTATTTCTCTTTATCGGGTAAAGGCCTGTCTTACATTACCTCCATTCAATCTGAATGGAGATAAAGAAAGAATAGCTTATTGTATTGCCAATATATGTTGTACTAATGACGGCAACAGAGCCTTCTTACCTCAAGGCGCACCGACTTCTCCCATTTTATCTAACATTGTAAGTCTGCGTCTGGATCGTAAACTTACCGGACTTGCCAAAAGATTCAGTGCTAGATATACACGCTATGCAGATGATATAACTTTTCATCCTATCAGGACATCGCAAACAACACAGAGTTCCAGCAAGAACTAGTCAGGATCATTTCAGGGACAGAACTTTAAATTCAACCTTCCAAAACCAGAGCAGAAGGCAGAGGCTACAGACAGACTGTTTGCGGCTTAACGATCAATGAAAAGGTAAATGTCTCAAAATCGTATGTCAAAGAGATTCGGTTATATTTATATTTATGGGAACGATATGGATACGAACGCGCGCAGATGTATCTCGATTCAGATATAAAGAAAACGAAAGACAACTGTTCTGACATTCCTCAATTATCCAACTATTTAAGTGGAAAAATCCAATATATGCGGATGATAAAAGGAAATTGTGATACTACTTATAAAACATTGCAAAATAAATTTATTTACTTATATATTCCTCAGTGGAAAGAATGGAAAAGAATATACTCGACTTCTGTGATGCGGTACAGAACTCTAAATTAAGTATAGAAGAGCTAAATAAATGGTATAAAACAATTAGGTACAAACATCAACATACACCTGCTAAAAGACACCCCTATACTTCCCTTACCAAAGCTCTGTCTTGTTTAACTTGCATCTGATACTACAGACTGTCTTTAAGGAACAAATACACAATGCCACACTACTGCCATCCTTTTATATGAGAATTTCAGAAAAACGATCCGCTCAAATTTATCACTCATATATGGGATGGAAATGCTGACAATTGCAAATTTGAAGGATATGAGGATTTTATCCGAAAGGAACAAATGCATTTAAAGAGATACCGAACGTTTTAAAACAATAGATAAGAATCTTTTTACTGTTTTACGGTTTTCACATATCCCTCAACAACAGAGGATGGGGGCAATATAAAATAAAATCCGGATGGAGTTCTTCATGGCTAAAAGCATGGTGTTCTGAACATCCGGAACGTTCTCCTTTCGATTGCCCGATTCCGGAAAATAAACGCGAAATAGCAAAATGTAAAATTGAACTATTTCAGTGATATCGTAGAACTATTTAAGTCTGAATTTCAGTTCAGGCTGGAGACACATCAACTAAAGAAACTTCTGCGAGAACTAGTCAAGCAATATTTAAATTTCGATTTTCATGTTACTTTTAACTAACAGACACAAATTATACACAAACGTATATATGATACGTAATATTCTATCCGACATACTACATGACATGGCACAAGGGAAGCAGTTTCCCAACATTCTCGTAAAAGTAGAAGACCTTGGTTCTGATTATGTAGACATCTTACTTAGTCAACAAGATTCGAATTATTACGCCACTCACCAACAACTGATGCAGGAAATTGAATCAGGAGATTTTTGTGAATGGAAAAGAAAATGATAAACTTATGCGACTGGTATGTGGAAGCACAATGTAAAGATGGAGTATTCCGCATCAAGTATTTAAATAGTATTCAGTCTGATCGGACAATAGCAGAACCTTTACTTTTAGATGGAGTAAAGGGATTCACTCACCGAATCCGTATATATAAACATTATGCTTATGAAAATCCTAATTATAGATGAAAGAAACGGCGAGAAGAGCTTGCTTCAATAAATAAGGATGTAAACAACATATTGAAGAACTGTGACCAGCTTCACATCCTGACAGGGAACGAATGTACTTCTTTTATTGAAGAAATTTGTTCCAACAAAGAGACATCCCATATTGCGAAGTATGCAATCATTTGCCACCACACATTTGTGGAAAAATAGAAGATCAGCTAAAAGATATGCCGGAAAAACAGTATTCCACTAATTTTCTTTTCCGGACGTTATTCCTCTCTACATGAGTGATAATGTATTGCAACTGAGCGTCGACAAATTTTACACACAGGCATTGCCATGCATAGTGCAAGATATAAAAGCAGAAAATCCGCTGATACTTGAAAAAATAGAATTCGGAGAAGATTATGAAGTTGCCATATTAATGAACACAAGAAATAAATTGATAGAATGGCTGAAGCTGAAGAGACGACACGCAGACATATTCAGAACTTGATTTAGACAGTTATGTATTAGAATTAGCCAACGATGCTTCGTTAACCGAATGTGTGCATGAAGATAAAGGGTATAATCCGACCCTATTACGCGAACAGATTAATAGTATATCCTCACTTATAAAACAAAAAATATGAAACCTGCCTTGATTTACTATAAAGAAAATGTATTTTCTCAACTTGATTATTTTCAAAATATCCGTTTAGCCACTTCCGGACACACTGTTGATGAAAGATTTTATCTGACATTCAATGACTTATCAAGCTACTAACAACAAAGAAGAAATCACAGCCATTTTCATTATGAACACATTATCTGATAATGCTATAGAATTGCAAGGACTTCAGATGGCACACTATATACGTATTATAACCAGAGGCGAAGAGGTAGAAGAAGCTGCCCATTTTCTTAATTGGTTCAGAAAATATCACCGAATTATTACGTCTTTCAGATTATTCCTCCATTCTACAGACTCCGGCGGTGGAACTTTTACCTTATTCTAAAGAAAAAGTGAAAAATGTCATTGACAATATTCATACCTATAAACATCTGGAAAATTATGAAGGATATCTAAAAAAAACTCATATACCTCAACCTAACAACTATCTTTCCCATCATTCTATAACAAGCGAGTGGTCTCTCTACCAATGGTCTAAATGTCTGAATATCAAATCGGCTATAGAAATCATATTGAAAGGAATTTATATTACAGGTATGTTACATCACACAACACCCAGTGCGGCGATAAAGTAACGATTGATTATCCTCCATATCCATCAGAATCAGAGTCGGAAAAAAAACGCATTCTTATTATTGATGATGAAGCAGATGGGATGGGGTGAACTTTATAAGAGACTATTTTCCCACTACTCCAACATTGAAGTAAATACGCTGAAAGGCTTTGATTATGCATCTGACACCAAAGAAGCCTTACTTCCAAAAGTAAAGGAGACGATTGAAGAAAACCGTTTGAACCATACCATTTAGTATTACTTGACATCCGGCTGCAAGATGACTTTAACAAGAAAACAGACTTCTCCAGCTTTGATGTTATCAATATGTTGCAAACACTTAATAAGGGAATCCAAATTATCATCGTGACAGCCTCCAATAAGGCATGGAACCTACAATATACTTTAAACAAAAATGTATTTGCTTATATCACTAAAGAATCTATTTTTGATAAAAGTTGCTCTAAAGAAAAACTGGAAGAGTTATTAAAACAATCTGTCAATGCAATCTCTAAATCATTTTTCTCAAAGTGGCAGAAAATGAAAAAAAGATTTTGGACAGATTAAACGATAAAACAAGCACAATAAGTGTTCCTATTAGAAAAAAGATGCTTGATAATATAAGGGAACAAATAGAAATAGCATGGATCATGTTAACAAATTACCGCTTTGATGAAAGATATCTACGATATGCTTACTTGTCATATTATCAGATTCTAGAACTTTTTGCAGAACCAAGCCCTGATATGTATATCAAAATCAAAAACAAAAAGGATATTTATTGCGAAGATATAAACGGAAATGATATTAATTGTTCTGAAAAGCTAAAAATGATATATGATAAAACCTGGAAGGGCAATTTGATTCAACAAACACAAGGTACTCATAAAGAAAAAGAGTTAGAACTGACACCATACGCACGCATTGGTTCATGGATGTTTGCCCGTACCACAAACCGACATTTCATGACATTATTGGAATTAAACTCTACAAGAAACAACAACACCCATGGAGGAAGTAGCACTTCCAATATTGATTTGGAAAAAAGACTTCTAAAATGATGAGGCTCTCGATTTTCATGGATAATGCATAACATTCTACACATTTATTGCCAATTTTCCACTTTGCCAAATAATAAGGGACATCCTTCAAAAGAATGCCCCTTTATACTTCCTGTTTCCTAGTTTTATACGTATGTTTCCAACAATTTCACATTTCCTCCTTCAGGAGTGATTGTGATGTCTTGTGTAGTTGCAGGCAACAAAATAGATTCTCCAGCACTAACAGTCAGTTCATTGCCTTCATTGTCTCTCATCTTGCAGGATCCTTCCATACAGATAAAGATCACGAATGAATCGAGTTCGGAATAGTCGCAACTGATTTCTTCAGTCATGTCATACAGAGAAGTCGTAAAGTAGGTGCAGGCAACCAGTTCTACCGGCTCATCCTTCAACGGTTCGTATTTAGTGCGATAGTCATCCAATACTTCGTAGTTGATGGCTTCACGGGCTAAGTCGGTGTGAAGTTCGCGGGTTTTGCCATTCGCATCTTTACGGTTGAAGTCGTAAATACGATAAGTAATATCAGAGGTTTGCTGAATCTCGGCGATGAAAGAACCTGCCCCGATGCTGTGTACGCGTCCGGCAGGAAGGAAAAACACATCACCCGGATGGATCTCATATTCCTGCAATACGTCGGTAATCGTATTGTTCAACACGCGTTCTTTATATTCTTTCGGGGTAATCTGTTCAGAGAATCCTGAACGCAATTTAGCTCCTTTGTCGGCATCTACCACATACCACATCTCGGTTTTTCCCATCGAATTATGGCGTTTCTTCGCCAACTCATCTGTTGGGTGTACCTGGATTGACAAATCCTGTTTGGCGTCGATGAACTTAATGAGCAACGGAAATTTGTTGCCGAAACGGGCATAATTCGCTTCACCAACCAGTTCCTCACGATACTTTCTTACCATATCGGCTAAGGTTAAACCTTTATCCGGGCCATTAGCCACTACGGATTCATTGTCCTCAACACCGGAAATCTCCCAGCTTTCTCCTACTCCTTTCAAGTCAGAGTTCAAATGCTTGAACGGAATAATTTTGTCGCCCCCCCAAAGCGTCTGCTTCAGAATTGGTTCGAATTTTAATGGATACATTTTTGTTTTTCTTGTTATAAACCTAGATTAAATTCGCTCGGATTGTTACAATCCGGGAACAAACATACAAAAAATTGTTCAGTTTTTAAGAAAAGGAGGATGAAAATTCATTTAAGAAAGATTCTTTCGTTTTTATATCGAATATTTTTCAATTCCAATTCTGTATTAACGGCAAGACTTTTGTCATTTCCGAAAAAAACATGAAGTAATAAAGCTAAACTTTCCTAAAGTACCTGTTATATTTAGTCGGAATAATTTGTGAGTAAGAAAGAATTTCCCTTTATTTGCAGGAAATTTTTAATAATACCAGACATGAATAACACATTCCCAACAGAAGGGAATCTATCAGGGCTCAAAGATTTCCAAAGGATATAAATGATAAGAAACTGATTTATTTATCCTCAAAAACACAAAGGGAATGGAAGTAGCTGTAACAAATTACGGATGCGCCATTCTTTCTATCATGGTACCGGACAAAAACGGTAAGTATGCCAATGTAATCCTCGGACACGACAGCATCGACCACGTCATCAACAGCCCGGAACCTTTCCTAAGCACTACTATCGGACGCTACGGCAACCGCATCGCCAAAGGAAAATTCACTCTGTTCGGCGAAGAACATGAACTCACATCAACAACGGACCTAACTCCTGCATGGAGGACCTACCGGTTTCCACGCTCGTGTATGGGACGCTATACAACTTGACGAGAGCACAGTGCAATTCAACTATGTTTCTGCCGATGGCGAAGAAGGATTCCCCGGCAACCTGGAAGTAGAAATGACCTACCGCCTGGAAAACGAAGTAAACGCACTGACTATCGAATACCGCGCAACAACCGACAAAGCCACAGTCGTTAATCTGACTAACCACGGTTTCTTCAACCTCGCCGGTATCTCCACTCCTACTCCTACCGTCAACGACCACATCGTTACTATCAACGCTGATTTCTATACGCCTATCGACGAAGTTTCTATCCCAACAGGCGAAATTGCCAAAGTAGAGGGTACTCCGATGGATTTCCGCACTCCGCATACCGTAGGCGAACGTATCAATGACAAATTCCAGCAACTGATTTTCGGTGCCGGTTACGACCACTGCTATGTACTGAACAAGATAGAGAGCGGCTCACTCGACCTGGCTGCTACTTGCAAAGACCCGAAAAGCGGCCGTATCATGGAAGTGTATACCACCGAAGCCGGCGTGCAACTCTATACAGGCAACTGGCTGAATGGATTTGAAGGCGCACATGGAGCTACATTCCCTGCAAGAAGCGCTATCTGCTTTGAAGCACAGTGTTTCCCGGATACCCCGAACAAACCGCATTTCCCATCGGCTACTTTGCTGCCGGGTGATGAATACCAACAGATCACTGTCTACAAGTTTGCAGTGGAAGAATAAGATTTGAAAAAACAACTAACCTAATTTTATAAACTAACATTTTTTTTGAACCATGACACAAGAAAAAAAGAACGGTAAAATCATTGCAATCATTACGATGATTTTCCTTTTTGGTATGATTTCATTTGTTACCAACCTCGCTGCTCCTATGGGTATCGTGTTGAAAACCAGTTCGACGTATCAAACGCATTAGGTATGCTGGGAAACTTCGGAAACTTTATTGCATACGCAGTAATGGGTATTCCGAGCGGTATCCTGTTGCAACGCGTGGGTTATAAGAAAACAGCACTGATCGCAGTAGCTATCGGTTTCATTGGCGTAGGTATCCAATTCTTATCCGGTCATTCAAGCCCGGAAATGGCTTTTGCCGTTTATTTGATTGGTGCATTCGTAGCAGGTTTCTCTATGTGTTTGCTTAACACTGTAGTAAACCCGATGTTGAACAAACTGGGTGGTGAAGGTAACAAAGGTAACCAGCTTATCCAAGTAGGCGGCTCTTTCAACTCTGTAATGGCTACCATTACTCCGATGTTCGTTGGTATCCTGATCGCCGGATCTATCGAAAAAGCTACTATTTCTCAAATATTCCCTGTGATGTACACTGCTATGGCTGTGTTCGCTTTCGCATTCTTCGTACTTCTGTTTGTACAAATCCCCGAACCTAATGCCAATGCTGCAACAGAGCCTATCGGCAAATTGATGAAGGGTGCTTTAAAGTTCCGTCATTTCATCTTGGGAGCTATTGCAATCTTTGTATATGTAGGTATTGAAGTTGGTGTACCGGGTACTTTGAATCTATTCCTGACAGACCCTGTAGAAAAAGGCGGAGCAGGTATCGCTTCTACTATTTCAGGTTTCGTGGTAGGAACTTATTGGTTCTTAATGTTGATCGGCCGTCTGGCAGGCGCATCACTCGGTGCTAAAATTTCCAGTAAAGCGATGCTTACGTTTACATCTGCACTGGGTTTGATTTTAGTATTCCTTGCTATCTTCTCTTCTACCGGAACATTGGTTAACCTGCCTGTACTTCAACAGAGTGCTACCGGCGGTTTGTCATTCGGTTTTGCTGAAGTACCTATCAACGCTATGTATTTGGTATTAGTAGGTCTTTGTACTTCTATCATGTGGGTGGTATTTTCAACCTTGCAGTAGAAGGATTAGGAAAATATCTGGCTGCTGCTTCCGGCCTGTTTATGGTACTGGTTTGTGGTGGAGGTATCCTGCCTGTTATCCAAGGTTGGGTAGCTGACATCGCCGGTTTCATGCCTAGCTACTGGGTTATCATCGCCGCACTTGCTTACCTGCTGTTCTACGGCCTGGTAGGTTGCAAAAATGTAAACAAGGATATTCCTGTGGAATAAATTTCGATTTCTGATTTCTGATTTCTGAATTATGAATTGCTCATAGCTCATAATTCAGAAATCAAATTCATAATATATTATTATTATTCACCTTTAAAATATAAATATCATGGATACAGAATACGTAAGAAGTCGATTCATTAAACACTTTGACGGAACTACTGGATTTTTATATGCTTCTCCGGGCCGTATCAACCTGATCGGTGAACACACTGACTACAACGGTGGATTCGTATTTCCGGGAGCCGTAGACAAAGGCATGATTGCTGAAATCAAACCAAACGGTACTGACAAGGTTAAAGCTTACTCTATCGACTTGAAAGACTATGTAGAATTTGGTCTGAACGAAGAGGATGCTCCACGTGCCAGCTGGGCAAGATATATTTTCGGTGTATGCCGTGAAATGATTAAACGTGGCGTTGATGTGAAGGGATTCAATACTGCTTTCGCAGGTGATGTACCTCTGGGTGCAGGTATGTCTTCTTCTGCTGCTTTGGAAAGTACGTATGCTTTCGCATTGAACGAATTGTTCGGTGAAAACAAAATAGATAAATTTGAATTGGCTAAAGTAGGCCAGGCAACAGAACATAACTACTGCGGTGTTAACTGCGGTATCATGGACCAGTTTGCTTCTGTGTTCGGTAAAGCAGGCAGCTTGATCCGTCTGGATTGCCGTTCACTGGAGTATCAGTATTTCCCATTCCATCCGGAAGGTTATCGTCTGGTTCTGATGGATTCAGTTGTGAAACACGAATTGGCTTCTTCTGCTTACAACAAGCGTCGCCAAAGTTGTGAAGCTGCTGTTGCCGCTATCCAGAAAAAACATCCGCACGTAGAATTCCTGCGCGACTGTACAATGGCTATGCTGGAAGAAGCGAAAGCTGATATCAGCGCTGAAGACTATATGCGTGCAGAATATGTAATCGAAGAAATCCAACGTGTACTCGATGTTTGCGAGGCATTGGAAAAGGATGATTACGAAACTGTAGGTAAGAAGATGTACGAAACTCATCACGGCATGAGCAAGCTGTACGAAGTAAGCTGCGAAGAACTCGACTTCCTGAATGACTGCGCTAAAGAATACGGTGTGACCGGTTCACGCGTAATGGGTGGTGGCTTCGGTGGTTGTACAATCAACCTTGTTAAGGATGAGTTGTATGACAACTTCGTTGAAAAAACAAAAGCTGCTTTCAAAGCTAAATTCGGCAGAAGCCCGAAAGTGTATGACGTAGTAATCGGCGACGGTTCTCGTAGACTGGAATAAGAATTTATTCGTTATTAAATAAGTAAGAAGGGCGGCTTCCGTGATGGGAGCCGCCCTTACTTTTTACAATTAACAAAAATCTAAAACCTATTGATCTAATAACATCTAATTAGTTCTACTTATTTCTTCGTGAATTTATATACCGCGAACGTAGTGGGTTCCAGTTCGGTAGTAAACACGTTGCCTTCAATAGATACCGGAGTTTCCTGCGGAACGATGGCAAAAGGTTGTTCAAGTGTATTATCCTTATCCAAATCAAGCGAACGAAGTTTGATACAACGGCCATTAGACAATACATCTTGTTTCTTCAATCCTTCAAAATTCAAGGTAATTGGCTGTATTGTGGCGGAAGTATTGGCAACCTTTACAATCAGTTCATTCTTATCCTTATCGTAAACAGCACTGGCAAAGAGTCCGTTCTGTCCTTCGGCTCCCGTTACATTTTTCTTATTCATGGTAAGGGGAAGTACATTTGTTCCTTTGTTTTGTGCATACAGTTGTTGTACATAATAGCTAGTGGTACGCACAGAATTCAGGTTATCGAACCAAATCATATCAGGACGCCATTGCCATCCTTCCACATGAGCGAAAAGCGGAGCATAGGTAGCCATGTGAACGATGTCAGCATTACGTTCCAATCCGGTCATGAAAGCAGCTTCGAGCAAAGCAGCATGATAATGGTTCCATTTCTTTCCTTTTCCATGGCAGGCATATTCGCCGGCAAAGACTTTCGGACCTTTACGATCGTAGTTGTCATAGCGGGCACCTTGTGCCAGGAACCAACTTTCGGGACGATAGAAATGCTCGTCCACCAAATCGGCTTTCAGACGTTTCATTTCAGGCCACAAGTAATCAAATTCTTTTCCTTCGGAATTCGGACCGGAGCTACCTACTATTTTAATTTCCGGGTGAGCTTTACGAATGGCTTTGATAAACGGTTCGAGACGTTCGGGATATTCTTTTCCCCATTGTTCGTTACCGATACCGACAAACTTCAGGTTAAACGGAGCAGGATGTCCCATATCGGCACGTACCTTTCCCCATTTGGTATTCACGTCTCCATTAGCAAACTCAATCAGGTCGAGTGCATCCTGAATATAGTTATCCAAATCACAAACGGCTACGTGAGCTTTCGGATCATTATTCTGATATTGGCAGGAAAGTCCGCAATTCAGAATCGGCAGAGGTGCCGCACCCATTTCTTCAGACAGCAGGAAATATTCGTAGAATCCCAATCCATAGCTTTGATAATAATCAGGGAAGAATCGGTGAGTAAAAGTATACTGCCAACGATTTTCATTTAAGGGACGGTTCTCTACCGGGCCAACTGATTTTTTCCAGTCGTAACGAGTCTCCAGGTCGGTACCTTCTACAATGCAACCACCGGGAAAGCGGAAGACTCCAGGATGAATATCCGCCAATGCTTGTGCCAAATCTTTACGAAGACCATTTTCGTGTCCCTTCCAAGTATCAACCGGGAAAAGAGAGACGTGCTCCAAATCTACTGTTCCTTTGGAAGTAAGAAAAATACGAAGTACGGATTTCGGATGAGTACTGCCGGGCTTCAATATTATCTGGTATTTTTTCCAGTCCTTAGAATCAATCGTAAGATTCCCTGCGACAAGCGCCTGACGTTCGCCCATTGATTGGGTATCTACAAGTTCGATTCTCAATGTTTCTTTCGTACTTCCTTGCGGCAAACGCGCCCAAACGGAAGAAGCGATACTCCTCCCCTTTCTTGACACCGATACCGAAGAAACCTTCGTTATCCAATCCGGTATGCTTATGTGCATGTCCGGGGTTAGAAAGGCGCACGTAATGCGGATTGCGTTCAAAAGGGCCATCATTCATTAAGGATACTTTTCCATACGTTTTCCATCCCATCAGGTGTTGTGGAAATTCAAAGGAACGATTCTTCACCAGTTCGGCATAAAGTCCGCCGTCGGCAGCATAGTTGATGTCCTCAAAAAAGAGTCCGTACATAGTAGGTTGGATTTCTGCACCCAGCTTCTTCGTCTGTATCACCAACTCATTAGTTTGCGCATGAAGCGCAAGGTTAGTAGACAAGGCTAATACTGCCAATAAATTTGCGTATCTTCTCATGGTTCTCAATAAAAAATTATATATAGTTAAAATGCAAAGATAATCAGATTCTCTATTTTCCCCGTACCCGATTTTATCATTAACAGGTGTATATCGGTCAAAAAGGATCAAATTCCATTCATTTGCACAATTTTCCATTCCGTATCTGATATTTATAATACGAAACCAGATCAAAAAATACCTATTAACCCGCTCTATTATATGAAAAATAAACGGATGGAAAGCGTACATTTATATATATAATAAGGTGTATGGGAAATCATAAAATATACCGTTTATGCTGCATAACATACAAGAGTGTATTTGATACACCAAACAAAAGTGTTACTTTTACACCCAAAATAAGATAAATATCTCATTTACATTAAAAATAAAACCATGAAAAAACATTTTCTACTTGCAGGATTTGCCGCGCTGATGCTGGTTGCGTGCAATAACAAGCCGGCTTCCGAGCTGACCTTGTCCGGCCTTGACCCGGTAAAATTTCAAACAGAAGTGAACAATGCCAAAACAGCTCTTTACACCTTAAAGAACAAGGCAGGCATGGAAGTATGCATCACTAACTTCGGAGGACGTATCGTGTCTGTCATGGTACCCGACAAGAACGGTAAAATGCAAGATGTAGTTTTAGGTTTTGACAGCATTGCTGACTATATTAATGTACCCAGCGACTTCGGCGCTTCTATCGGACGCTATGCAAACCGTATCAACCAAGGACGTTTCGCATTGGACGGTGACACGATCCAACTGCCGCAAAACAATTTCGGGCACTGCCTGCACGGAGGTCCGAAAGGTTGGCAATACAAAGTTTATGAAGCTAATCTGATTGATCCGACAACGCTGGAACTGACACTTGTCTCACCGGACGGAGACGAAAACTTCCCGGGTAATGTGACAGCTAAAGTGACTTACAAACTGACTGAAGACAACGCTATCGACATCAAATATAGCGCAACTACCGATAAAAAGACGATCATTAATATGACCAACCACTCTTACTTCAACCTGGCCGGTGATCCGTCAAAAGCTTCAACCGACAATATATTGTATGTGAACGCAGACTACTATACCTCCGGTAGACAGTACCTTTATGACCACAGGCGAAATCGCTTCGGTAAAAGACACTCCGATGGACTTCACCACTCCGAAAGCTGTAGGCAAAGAGATCGACAACTACGATTTCGTTCAACTGAAGAACGGAAAAGGATATGACCACAACTGGGTACTCAACACAAAGGGAGATCTTTCGCAAGTTGCTGCAAAACTCACCTCACCTGAAAGCGGTATTACTCTGGAAGTATATACCAACGAACCGGGTGTACAGGTTTACACAGGAAACTTCCTCGACGGAACCGTAACCGGAAAGAAAGGCATCGTTTACAACCAACGTGCTTCTGTGTGTCTGGAGACACAACATTATCCTGACAGTCCTAACAAGGCAGACTGGCCTTCTGTTGTACTGGAACCGGGACAAACTTATAATAGTGAATGTATTTTCAAATTCTCTGTAGAGAAATAATATTAACTCATAAATCATATTTATTGTGGAAGCATTAGATTGGCTAGTAATCGGAGTCTTTTTTCTGGCTCTGATCGGTATTATTGTTTGGGTAGTCAGACAAAAACAAAATGACTCGGCAGATTATTTCTTGGGCGGACGCGACGCAACATGGCTTGCGATCGGTGCCTCTATTTTCGCATCCAACATCGGTTCGGAACACTTGATCGGACTGGCAGGAGCCGGTGCATCCAGTGGTATGGCTATGGCACACTGGGAAATTCAGGGATGGATGATCTTGATTCTGGGATGGGTGTTTGTACCCTTCTACACACGAAGCATGGTATATACAATGCCGGAATTTCTGGAACGCCGCTATAATCCTCAATCACGTACCATCCTGTCGGTCATCTCTTTGGTGAGTTATGTGTTAACCAAAGTAGCTGTGACTGTATATGCCGGTGGTCTTGTATTCCAACAAGTATTCGGTATCAAAGAGCTTTGGGGAATTGATTTCTTCTGGATTGCAGCTATCGGTCTGGTAGTGTTAACTGCACTTTATACGATCTTCGGTGGTATGAAATCAGTTCTTTACACTTCTGTTCTTCAAACCCCTATCCTACTGCTAGGATCATTAATAATTCTGGTACTCGGCTTCAAAGAATTAGGTGGATGGGACGAAATGATGAGAGTCTGCGGGCTGTTACCGTCAATGATTATGGTGATACGATGACTAACCTGATTCGTAGCAATGATGATGCAAACTTCCCTTGGTTGGGCGCTTTGATCGGTTCGGCTATTATCGGTTTCTGGTACTGGTGTACCGACCAGTTCATCGTACAACGTGTACTTTCAGGTAAAAATGAAATGGAAGCTCGTCGTGGTACCATTTTCGGTGCTTATCTGAAATTGTTGCCTGTATTCCTTTTCTTGATTCCTGGTATGATCGCATTTGCATTACATCAAAAATATATCGGTGCCGGTGGCGAAGGTTTCTTGCCGATGCTGGCTATGCTGATGCCGCTTTCCCGACATTAGTAGCCAAATTACTTCCTGCCGGTGTGAAAGGTTTGGTAGTATGTGGTATTCTTGCCGCCTTGATGAGTTCTCTTGCATCCCTGTTTAACTCATCAGCCATGTTGTTTACTATCGACTTCTACAAACGTTTCAGACCGGAAACTCCGGAGAAGAAACTGGTAGGTATCGGTCAGATTGCAACGGTTGTAATCGTTATTTTAGGTATTCTCTGGATTCCGATCATGCGTAGTGTAGGCGATGTACTTTATACTTACTTGCAGGACGTTCAATCCGTACTGGCGCCTGGTATCGCTGCTGCTTTCTTACTGGGTATTTGTTGGAAACGTACTTCCGCCCAGGGTGGTATGTGGGGATTGATTGCTGGTATGGTAATCGGTTTAACTCGCCTCGGTGCAAAAGTATATTATAGCAATGCAGGTGAAGTAGCAGATTCTACATTCAAATATTTGTTCTATGATATGAACTGGTTATTCTTCTGTGGATGGATGTTCTTGTTCTGCATTATTGTAGTAATCGTAGTCAGCCTGGCAACCAAAGCTCCGACTGCAGAAAAGATTCAGGGATTAGTATTCGGTACAGCTACCAAAGAACAAAAAGCTGCTACACGTGCAAGCTGGAATCACTGGGATATTATTCATACTGTAATTATTTTGGCTATTACAGGTGCTTTCTACTGGTATTTCTGGTAAAAAATAAGCCCTTCCTTCAACCCTTCTCTTTGGGAAAGGTTGAAGGAATCTAAAAATAGTCTTGCCAACGGAAAGACTGGTTTATTATAACTAAAATCACAATCTAAATGGATAAAGATAATTCACAAGAGTCAATGATAAGCTCAAACTCCCTCTCTTTTGGAAAGAACCGGGGGGAGGCTTATTATAGCTCGAATCCCACCTTTTATGTCGGCATCGACTGTATCATCTTTGGTTTCAACGAAGGGGAAATCAGCCTGCTACTGTTGAAGAGAAACTTCGAACCGGCAATGGGTGAATGGTCACTAATGGGAGGATTTGTGCAAAACAATGAAAGTGTGGATGACGCTGCCAAACGTGTATTGCATGAGCTTACCGGACTGGAAAACGTTTACATGGAACAGGTAGGAACTTTCGGAGCAATCGACCGCGATCCGGGTGAACGGGTTATCTCCGTGGCTTACTATGCATTGATTAACATCAATGAGTATGACCGGAAACTGGTTCAGAAGCACAATGCTTACTGGGTGAATATGAACGAACTTCCCCCGCTTATCTTCGACCATCCTGAAATGGTAGAAAAAGCACGGGAACTGATGAAACAGAAAGCATCCGTAGAACCTATCGGATTCAATCTGCTTCCTAAACTCTTTACATTATCCCAATTACAAAGTTTATATGAGGCCATTTACGGTGAAACAATGGATAAACGGAACTTCCGTAAAAGAGTGGCTGAAATGGATTATATAGAAAAGACTGATAAAATTGATAAACTGGGTTCCAAACCGGGGCGCTGCCTTGTATAAGTTCAACGGCAAGGCTTACCGCAAAGACCCGAAATTTAAAATATAATCATTATGCTGGAAGAACTAAAAGAAAAAGTATTTCATGCCAATCTTGAATTGGTAAAGCATGGATTAGTCATCTTTACCTGGGGCAATGTCTCTGCTATCGACCGTGAAAGCGGATTGGTAGTAATTAAACCCAGTGGTGTAAGTTATGATGATATGAAAGCCGAAGATATGGTAGTAGTGGATCTGGATGGCAAGGTCGTTGAAGGACGACTGAAGCCATCCTCGGATACTCCTACTCACGTAGTACTTTACAAAGCATTTCCGGAGATTGGCGGAGTGGTACACACTCACTCTACTTATGCGACTGCCTGGGCACAGGCGGGATGCGACATTCCGAACATCGGAACGACTCACGCGGATTATTTCCATGACGCTATTCCCTGCACGGCAGATATGACGGAAGCGGAAGTGAAAGGCGCTTACGAACTGGAAACCGGTAATGTGATAGTGAAACGTTTTGAAGGATTGAATCCTGTACATACACCGGGAGTGTTGGTAAAGAATCACGGTCCTTTCTCTTGGGGAAAAGATGCGCACGATGCTGTACACAACGCCGTGGTAATGGAACAGGTAGCCAAAATGGCAAGTATCGCTTATGCGGTAAACCCGAATTTAACAATGAACCCGCTGCTGGTAGAAAAACATTTCAGCCGCAAGCATGGTCCGAATGCTTATTATGGACAGTAACAATAAAAAAAACAAATATTAAAAATTAAAGCAATAACATTATGAATAACGTATTTGATCAATATGAAGTATGGTTCGTAACAGGAGCACAGCTTCTGTACGGAGGTGACGCAGTAATCGCAGTAGACGCACACTCTAATGAAATGGTAAACGGACTGAATGAATCCGGTAAACTTCCTGTTAAGGTGGTATACAAAGGTACTGCCAACTCTTCTAAAGAAGTGGAAACTGTATTCAAAGCTGCCAATAACGATGAAAAATGTGTCGGCGTAATCACTTGGATGCATACTTTCTCTCCTGCTAAGATGTGGATTCATGGCCTGCAACAGTTGAAGAAACCGTTGTTGCACCTGCACACACAGTTCAACAAGGAAATTCCTTGGGATACAATGGACATGGACTTCATGAACCTGAACCAATCAGCTCACGGTGACCGCGAATTCGGACATATCTGTACCCGTATGCGCATCCGTCGTAAAGTAGTGGTAGGTTACTGGAAAGAGGAAGACACTTTGCACAAGATCGCTGTCTGGATGCGTGTTTGTGCCGGTTGGGCAGACTCACAGGATATGCTGATTATCCGTTTCGGCGACCAGATGAACAATGTAGCTGTAACCGACGGTGATAAAGTGGAAGCTGAACAACGTATGGGTTACCACGTAGATTATTGTCCGGTAAGCGAATTGATGGAATACCATAAAGAAATCAAGAATGAAGATGTAGATGCATTGGTAGCTACCTACTTCAAAGAATACGATCACGATGCTTCTTTGGAAGACAAATCGACTGAAGCTTATCAGAAAGTATGGAATGCCGCTAAAGCAGAACTTGCCATGCGTGCTATCCTGAAAGCTAAAGGCGCTAAAGGATTTACGACCAACTTCGACGATTTGGGCGACATCGAATACAATGGTTTCGATCAGATCCGGGTCTTGCTTCACAACGTCTGATGGCGGAAGGTTACGGATTCGGTGCTGAAGGTGACTGGAAATCGGCTGCTCTTTACCGTACAGTATGGGTAATGAATCAGGGACTTCCCAGAGGTTGTTCATTCCTGGAAGACTACACGCTGAACTTCGACGGTGCCAACAGCTCTATCCTGCAGTCACACATGTTGGAAATCTGCCCGCTTATCGCAGCCAACAAACCGCGCTTGGAAGTACACTTCCTCGGTATAGGTATCCGCAAAGAGCCAGACTGCAAGATTGGTATTTACTTCAAAAACAGGCGCAGGATGCACTGCTACAGTAGTAGATATGGGTAACCGCTTCCGCCTGATTGTGAACGATGTGGAATGTATCGAACCGAAACCGCTGCCTAAATTGCCAGTTGCTTCTGCTCTCTGGATTCCGATGCCTAACCTCGAAGTGGGTGCAGGTGCATGGATCCTGGCTGGTGGAACTCACCACTCTTGCTTCTCTTACGACCTGACAGCAGAATATTGGGAAGATTATGCTGAAATCGCAGGTATCGAAATGGTACATATCAACAAGGATACTACGATCAGCTGCTTCAAGAAAGAACTGCGCATGAACGAAGTTTATTACATGTTGAATAAAGCGCTTTGCTAAACCTTAAAATATTGATTTCAACATGAAATTAGATGCAAAATCAACCATCGAAGCAGGCAAAGCCATTCTTGGTATAGAACTGGGGTCAACACGAATTAAAGCAGTTTTGATTGACCAGGAAAACAAGCCTATTGCCCAAGGTAGCCACACTTGGGAAAACCAGTTAGTTGACGGACTTTGGACTTATAATATTGAAGCTATCTGGTCGGGACTGCAAGATTGCTATGCTGACCTTCGCGCTAACGTAAAGAACTTATATGGCATAGAGATTGAGACGCTGGCTGCTATCGGTGTCAGCGCCATGATGCATGGTTATATGCCGTTCAACAAAAAAGAAGAAATCCTCGTGCCTTTCCGCACTTGGAGAAATACGAATACAGGTCGGGCAGCAGCAGCCTTATCAGAACTGTTTGTCTACAACATTCCGCTGCGATGGAGCATTTCTCATTTGTACCAGGCTATCCTGGACAATGAAGCGCATGTGAATGACATTGATTTCCTGACTACTCTGGCAGGTTATGTGCATTGGCAGATAACTGGCGAAAAGGTATTGGGTATCGGTGACGCATCGGGTATGCTCCCTATCGATCCGACAACCCACAACTATTCGGCTGAAATGGTGGCTAAGTTCGATAAACTGATTGCTCCGAAAGAATATAGCTGGAAACTGGAAGATATTCTGCCTAAAGTATTGTCGGCAGGTGAAAATGCCGGCGTCCTCACTTCGGAAGGAAGTAAAAAGCTCGATGCATCGGGTCATTTGAAGGCAGGAATACCGATTTGTCCGCCGGAAGGAGACGCAGGTACCGGAATGGTGGCAACCAATGCAGTCAAACAACGCACCGGAAATGTATCGGCAGGTACTTCTTCATTCTCTATGATTGTATTGGAGAAAGATTTGTCGAAGCCATACGAAATGATTGACATGGTGACCACTCCTGACGGAAGTCTGGTAGCTATGGTGCATTGCAACAACTGTACTTCTGATCTCAACGCATGGGTCAACCTGTTCAAGGAATATCAGGAGCTTCTGGGCATACCTGTAAATATGGATGAAATCTATAGCAAACTTTACAATATTGCGCTCACCGGTGATACCGATTGCGGAGGTTTGCTTTCATACAATTATATTTCAGGCGAGCCCGTAACAGGATTTGCTGATGGAAGACCGTTGTTTGTACGCTCGGCAAATGACAAGTTCAACCTGGCAAACTTTATGCGGACTCACTTGTATGCTTCAGTAGGAGTACTCAAGATTGGTAACGATATCCTGTTCAACGAAGAAAAAATCAAAGTGGACAGAATTACTGGTCACGGAGGATTATTCAGAACCAAAGGAGTAGGTCAAAGAATACTTGCTGCAGCTATCAACTCGCCTATTTCTGTGATGGAAACAGCCGGCGAAGGTGGTGCCTGGGGTATTGCCCTGTTAGGTTCTTACCTCGTGAACAATGAAAAGAAACAATCTCTTGCCGATTTTCTGGATGAAAGCGTATTTATCGGTGACGCGGGTATCGAGGTATCACCTACGCCCGAAGATGTAGCCGGCTTCAATACATACATCGAAAACTATAAGGCAGGATTGCCTATCGAAGAGGCAGCAGTCAAATTTAAATAATTGACAGTCGGCAATCCATTGTTGTTCATCAAAGATTGTCGATAAATCGCTGTTTATCAAGAGTCAATTCTAACTAAGTATTAACATTAATTATCTCCACCCCTCTCCTCTTTTGGAGAGAGAGGGAGATGGGGAGACTATTATCATGAAAACCACCTCGTTCATACTTGCACTTGTCCTGTCCACTTCACTGGGCAAAGCTCAAAACGCCCCACAAGTGTCTTACTTCCCTTTACAGAATGTGAAACTATTAGATAGTCCGTTTCTGCAAGCTCAACAGACTGATTTACATTACATACTTGCATTAGACCCTGATCGTCTGCTCGCTCCTTTTCTCCGCGAAGCAGGGTTACAGCCTAAAGCCCCCAGCTACACCAATTGGGAAAATACCGGATTGGACGGACATATCGGCGGACATTATTTATCCGCACTTTCCATGATGTATGCCGCCACCGGAGATACCGCAGTCTATAATCGCCTCAACTACATGCTGAATGAGTTGAACCGGGCACAACAAACTGTCGGCACAGGATTCATCGGAGGAACTCCGGGAAGCCTTCAACTTTGGAAAGATATAAAAGCAGGGAAGATCCGTGCTGGAGGTTTCGACCTTAACGGCAAATGGGTACCTCTATACAATATACATAAGACTTACGCCGGATTGCGGGATGCATATATCTATGCAGGAAGCGACCTTGCACGCCAAATGCTTATCGCTTTTACAGACTGGATGATCGATATCACTTCCGGCTTGAGTGACGAACAAATGCAGGATATGCTTCGCAGCGAACATGGCGGATTAAACGAAACGTTCGCTGACGTAGCCGAAATCACAGGCGACAAGAAGTATCTGGAACTGGCACGCCGTTTCTCTCACAACCTTATCCTCGACCCGCTTATCAAAGAGGAAGACAAATTGACGGGGATGCACGCCAACACACAGATTCCGAAAGTGATCGGCTACAAGCGAATAGCCGAACTTTCACAAGACGACAAGACTTGGAATCATGCTGCAGAATGGGATCATGCCGCCCGTTTTTTCTGGAACACGGTAGTCAATCACCGTTCTGTCTGCATCGGAGGAAATAGCGTCCGCGAACATTTCCATCCATCGGATAACTTCACGTCCATGCTGAACGACGTTCAAGGACCGGAGACCTGTAATACTTACAACATGCTCCGTCTTACCAAAATGCTTTATCAGAATTCTCACAATCCGAATCAAACAAACGAACCTGATCCCAACTACGTAAACTATTACGAACGTGCGCTTTACAATCATATCTTAGCGTCACAAGAGCCGGATAAAGGTGGATTTGTCTACTTCACTCCTATGCGTCCGGGACACTATCGTGTGTACTCACAACCGGAAACATCCATGTGGTGCTGTGTAGGTTCAGGCTTGGAGAATCATACCAAATACGGCGAATTTATCTATGCGTATCGGAAAGACACTCTTTATGTCAATCTCTTCATTCCTTCACAACTGACCTGGAAAGAGCAAGGCATTATTTTGACACAGGAAACCCGTTTCCCCGATGACGGCAAGGTAACTTTGCGAATAGATGAAGCGCCTAAGAAAAAACGTACTTTAATGATACGTATTCCGGAATGGGCGAACCAATCCAAAGGATATAGCGTCAGCATCAATGGAAAAGAAAAATGTTCGTTATGGCAAAAGGTAACCAGTATCTTCCTCTCTCCCGCAAATGGGAAAAAGGGGATGTCATTACTTTCCACTTGCCTATGAAAGTCAGCGTGGAACAAATTCCCGACAAGAAAGATTATTATGCTTTCTTATATGGTCCGATCGTTCTTGCAGCTTCCACAGGCACTGAACATCTTGATGGTTTATATGCCGATGACAGCCGTGGCGGACATATCGCTCATGGCAAACAAATTCCTTTGCAAGAAATCCCGATATTGATAGGAAATCCTGATTCAATCTGCAAATCTCTTCAGAAAGAACAGAATAGCCGGATTACTTTCAGCTATAACGGAGAGGTGTATCCTGCACAAGGCAAAGCATTGAAACTCGTCCCGTTCTTCCGCCTGCACAATTCCCGTTATGCCGTTTATTTCCGGCAGGCAAGCGAAGAGCAGTTTAAAGCGATTCAGGAAGAGATGGCAACGGCTGAACGAAAAGCAACGGAATTAGCTAATCAAACCATTGACCTGATCTTCCCCGGCGAACAGCAGCCGGAGTCTGACCATGGCATCCAGTATGAGCAGGCAGAAACAGGGACGAATAAAGACCGGCATTTCCGACGTGCCAAAGGTTGGTTCGGCTATCAGTTGAAAGTGAAAGAAGAAGCAAGCCGCCTCCTGATTACGGTACGGAAAGATGACCGCAATAAAGTGGCTATTCTTCTGAATAACGAAAAGTTGGCTGTTCATCCGACTATCAGTGAAGCGGATAAAGACGGTTTCATAACCCTTTCATACGTTCTGCCTCAAAAATTGAATACGGGTAGTTGTCCGATACGTTTTATCCCTGACGGGACGGAATGGACCTCTGCCGTTTATGAAGTGCGTTTACTCAAATAATCATTAAACAAATACCATTTATGAAAGCAAAACTATTAGTCAGCACGGCTTTTCTAGCAGCATCCGTATCTCTTTCTGCACAAAAGAGTGCTACCATAACCGTACATGCCGACCAAGGCAAAGAAATCATACCGAAGGAAATTTACGGCCAGTTTGCCGAACACCTGGGTTCATGTATCTACGGCGGTCTTTGGGTAGGCGAAAACTCGGATATTCCCAATATCAAGGGATACCGCACAGATGTATTCAATGCACTGAAAGACTTGTCCGTTCCCGTCCTTCGCTGGCCGGGCGGATGCTTTGCCGATGAATACCACTGGATGGACGGCATTGGTCCGAAAGAGAACCGTCCGAAGATGGTGAACAACAACTGGGGCGGAACCATTGAAGATAATAGTTTCGGAACCCACGAGTTTTTGAATCTTTGCGAGATGCTGGGTTGCGAACCATACGTGAGTGGAAATGTAGGTAGCGGCACAGTGGAAGAGCTTGCTAAATGGGTGGAATATATGACTTCTGACGGAGACTCGCCTATGGCTAACCTTCGCCGTAAGAATGGTCGCGACAAAGCATGGAAATTGAAATATCTCGGCGTAGGAAATGAAAGCTGGGGGTGCGGTGGCAGCATGCGTCCGGAATATTACGCAGACTTATACCGTCGTTATTCTACTTATTGCCGCAATTATGACGGCAACCGTCTGTTCAAGATTGCCAGTGGCGCAAGTGACTATGATTACAAATGGACAGATGTATTGATGAATCGTGTAGGACACCGGATGGACGGTCTTTCTCTGCACTATTATACCGTAACCGGATGGAGTGGCAGCAAAGGATCAGCCACTCAATTCAACAAGGATGATTATTACTGGACGATGGGCAAATGTCTGGAAGTGGAAGATGTACTCAAGAAACATTGTACCATCATGGACAAATATGACAAGGACAAGAAAATCGCTCTCTTACTGGACGAATGGGGAACCTGGTGGGATGAGGAACCCGGAACCATCAAAGGACATCTGTATCAGCAAAACACGTTGCGTGATGCTTTCGTGGCTTCTTTAAGTCTTGATGTATTCCACAAATATACAGACCGCCTGAAGATGGCAAATATCGCACAGATTGTCAATGTACTTCAATCGATGATTCTGACGAAAGACAAAGAAATGGTGTTGACGCCTACTTATTATGTCTTCAAGATGTATAAAGTACACCAGGATGCCACTTATCTTCCTATCGACCTGACTTGCGAAAAGATAAGTGTACGTGATAACCGCACTGTACCGATGGTGAGCGCCACAGCTTCCAAAAATAAAGATGGGGTGATCCATATTTCTCTTTCCAATGTAGATGCTGATGAAGCGCAGGAAATCACCATCAATCTGGGTGATACGAAAGCCAAGAAAGCTACCGGAGAGATTCTGACCGCTTCCAAACTGACCGATTACAATTCTTTTGAAAAACCTAATATTGTAAAACCGGCACCTTTCAAAGAGGTAAAAATCAATAAAGGTACAATGAAGGTAAAACTTCCTGCTAAGTCCATTGTTACTTTAGAGTTACAGTAATTTTAGAGCAATTACTTATTGTATCACAAACAAGAAGACCGTAAAATTGTCGATAAAAAAGATAGCTCTTTTGGATTGTTAAATCCACATAAAGAGTTATCTTTGCGAACAATCTGACAGAAATCAATTAAATTTTAATGATATGAACGATAACAAACTTATGAATCGTGCAGCGGATAACATCCGTATTCTTGCTGCTTCAATGGTTGAGAAAGCCAATTCCGGTCACCCGGGTGGCGCCATGGGTGGTGCTGATTTTGTAAATGTACTCTTCTCTGAGTTTCTAGTATACGATCCTGAAAATCCCCGTTGGGAAGGACGTGACCGCTTCTTCCTCGACCCGGGCCACATGTCTCCGATGCTTTATTCTACGTTGGCATTGACAGGAAAATTCACGCTGGACGAGCTGAAAGAATTCCGTCAATGGGGAAGCCCTACTCCGGGACATCCTGAAGTGGATATCATGCGTGGCATCGAAAATACTTCCGGTCCGCTGGGACAAGGACACACTTTTGCAGTAGGTGCTGCTATCGCTGCCAAATTCTTGAAAGCCCGTTTCAATGAGGTGATGAATCAGACCATTTACGCTTACATCTCTGACGGTGGTATTCAGGAAGAAATCTCTCAAGGTTCCGGACGTATTGCCGGTGCACTGGGATTGGACAACCTGATTATGTTCTATGACTCCAACGATATTCAGCTTTCTACAGAAACGAAAGACGTAACCGTTGAAGATACTGCCATGAAATATGAAGCATGGGGATGGAACGTACTTAGTATCAACGGTAATGATCCTGACGAAATCCGTGCGGCAATCAAAGAAGCACAGGCTGAAAAAGAACGCCCGACGCTGATTATCGGTAAAACCGTAATGGGTAAAGGTGCACGCAAGGCAGACGGCAGCAGCTATGAAGCTAACTGCGCTACACACGGTGCTCCTCTCGGCGGCGACGCATACGTAAATACAATCAAGAATCTGGGTGGTGATCCTACTAACCCGTTCGTTATATTCCCGGAAGTAGCCGAACTGTATGCAAAAACGAGCAGAAGAACTGAAGAAGATCGTTGCTGAAAAGTATGCAAAGAAAGCTGCATGGGCGAAAGCAAACCCGGAACTGGCTGCAAAACTGGAACTCTTCTTCTCGGGCAAAGCTCCGAAAGTGGACTGGGCTGCTATCGAACAGAAAGCAGGTAGCGCTACTCGTGCTGCATCTGCAACCGTATTGGGCGCACTTGCTACACAGGTAGAAAACATGATCGTTGCTTCGGCCGACCTTTCTAACTCTGACAAGACTGACGGTTTCCTGAAAAAGACTCATTCTTTCAAGAAAGGTGATTTCAGCGGAGCATTCTTCCAGGCAGGTGTATCTGAATTGTCAATGGCTTGTATCTGTATCGGTATGTCTCTCCACGGTGGTGTGATCGCTGCTTGCGGTACATTCTTCGTATTCTCCGATTACATGAAACCTGCCGTACGTATGGCTGCTTTGATGGAACAACCGGTGAAATTTATCTGGACACACGACGCATTCCGCGTAGGTGAAGACGGTCCTACTCACGAACCGGTAGAACAGGAAGCTCAAATCCGCCTGATGGAAAACTGAAAATCATAAGGGACACAACTCTATGTTGGTACTTCGTCCGGCTGATGCAGAAGAGACAACCATTGCTTGGAAACTTGCTATGGAAAATATGTCTACTCCTACAGGATTGATCTTCTCTCGTCAGAATATTGCCAATTTACCGGCAGGAACTGATTACGAACAAGCAGCCAAGGGTGCTTATATCGTAGCAGGTTCCGACGAAAATCCGGATGTTATCCTGGTGGCTTCAGGTTCTGAAGTGTCTACATTGGTAGCCGGCACAGAGTTGCTTCGCAAAGAGGACGTGAAGGTACGCATTGTATCTGCTCCGTCTGAAGGTCTGTTCCGCAACCAACCGAAAGAATATCAGGAAGCTATTCTTCCGGCAGATGCGAAGATTTTCGGTATGACTGCCGGTCTGCCTGTCACTCTTCAAGGTCTGGTAGGTTGCCACGGTAAAGTTTGGGGATTGGAATCTTTCGGTTTCTCTGCTCCTTATAAAGTATTGGATGAGAAACTTGGATTTACTGCCGAGAACGTATATAACCAAGTAAAAGCAATGCTCTAATGAAAACAATCGGATTAGCATGCGACCATGCCGGTTTTGAACTGAAAGAATATGTTCGCGGCTGGCTGGAAGCAAAAGGCTGGGCTTACAAGGATTTCGGAACTAACTCTACCGCAAGCGTAGACTATCCGGATTATGCTCATCCGCTGGCTCTTGCAGTGGAATCGGGAGAATGTTATCCCGGTATCGCTATCTGCGGCAGTGGAAACGGAATCAATATGACGCTGAACAAGCACCAAGGGGTTCGTGCTGCTCTCTGCTGGAATGCAGAAATCGCACACCTGGCTCGTCAGCACAATGACGCTAATGTACTGGTTATGCCAGGACGCTTCATCAGCACTGAAGAAGCGGACATGATTTTGACAGAGTTCTTCTCTACCAAATTTGACGGCGGACGCCATCAGAACCGTATTGATAAGATTCCGGTAAAATAAAGCTCGAAGATAAATCAAATAGGTGTAAAGCTGCCCTTCAGAAAGAAGAGCAGCTTTATTTTTATACCGGTATCAGATTTTATCATATACGAGATTACAAAAGAGGGGTAACTTCGTCTTTATTACAAGACGATATTAAAAACTAAAATTATGGGTAGACTGAATATGAAAGAATGGATCAGCCAAACGATCCAAGGTAAGGAAACGATTGCAATTCCGATCATGACACATCCGGGTATCGAATTTATCGGGAAAACGGTGCATGATGCGGTAACAAACGGACAGGTTCATTATGAGGCTATCAAAGCTCTTTGTGGTACCGGCGGCGGCCGCAACCGTCATCATGGATCTGACGGTAGAAGCGGAAGCTTTCGGGGCAGAGATTATCTTTCCGGAAAATGAGGTACCCAGTGTATCCGGTCGTTTACTGGCAGACGAGGCAGCTATTGAGAAACTGGAGATTCCGGCATTAAACAAAGGAAGAATCCCGGAATATCTTAAAGCAAATATGCTGACAGCCAGAAATGTAACAGACCGTCCGGTTTTTGCCGGTTGCATCGGTCCTTATTCGCTGGCCGGACGTTTGTATGATATGTCGGAAATCATGATGCTGATTTACATTAACCCCGATGCAGCCAATACGTTATTAAGAAAATGCAGTGACTTCATCACCCGCTATTGCATGGCATTGAAAGCAACCGGTGTGAACGGTGTAGTCATGGCTGAACCTGCTGCGGGACTGTTATCCAACGAAGATTGCCTGCAATATTCTTCTTTATTTGTGAAAGAAATAATAGAGAAGGTACAGGATGATCATTTTGCCGTAGTACTTCATAATTGCGGAAACACAGGGAATTGCACACAAGCGATGGTTTATACCGGTGCAGCCGCTTACCACTTCGGGAATAAAATCAAGATGGAGGAAGCGTTGAAAGAGGTTCCGGCCGATGCACTGGCAATGGGAAATCTGGACCCGGTGAGCCTTTTCAAGATGGCAGGCCCGGAGACTATGAAGGAAGCGACTTTGCAACTATTGGAGACTACCCGTGCATATCCTAATTTCGTATTGTCAAGTGGTTGTGATATTCCGCCACATACGTCTTCTATTAATATAGACGCATTTTATACCGCATTGGAAGAGTTCAATAATGGTTGAACAGGAACTTACTTACCAGAAACTGCAAATCCCATCGTCAGATATTTACGAGGCGATGGGATATAAAGATTCTATGCCGGATGGAATGGTTATAGAAGAAATAAATACGTTACTTGACCGTATCACTCCCCTTCTTCGTCCCCGTTTTTTCTTTTTCCTCACTGACGGACTGCTTGACACTGAAAAAGCAACACTGACTGTAAAAGATACGGTTCTCACAATCGGTAAAACCATTGCCCGCCAACTACGGGGTTCGGAAGCCTTTGCCTTTTTTACCGCCACTGCGGGAGTTGAATTTGAGGAGTTTCAACATCTGCTTCAGCAAGAGGACGACATGGTGAAAGCATATATAGCAGACTCATTGGGGAGCATCATTGCAGAAAAGGCTGCTGATTGCATGGAAAAGGAGTTGGCTGCATTTATCGAAAAGAGAGGTTGGAAGCACACTAACAGATACAGCCCCGGCTATTGCGGATGGCACGTATCGGAACAACAAAAACTATTCTCCTTATTTCCGGTCGCTTCGCCCTGTGGTATTCAGTTGACAGATTCCAGCCTGATGATTCCCATCAAATCTGTAAGTGGTATTATCGGAGTGGGTTCTCATGTGCGTAAGCTGGAATATACTTGCGGGCTGTGTACGTACGAAAATTGTTTTCGTAGAAAATAGTTTCACCACAGAGGACGCAGAGGACACAGAGTCTTTTATTATTAGATAATAATCTCTGCGTCCTCTGTGGTGAATAAAAACTAGTGGCCATTGAAGAAGATGTAAAGCCCGATCATAGTCACAATAAGTAATCCCCATAGGATAAGAACAATTCGTGCAGGTTTGTCCTCTATCTTTTCCATATTCAAGATGCCCAATTGCGGAGACTTATCCCACAGGCTGACTACTATCATGCCTATTCCGATGATAACGAATAAGTAGAAGGAAAGCAGCATAAAATGAGGCCATGCATCATATTGTTCTGCCGGAAACACCCATAAATACAAGATTCCTACTCCGATACTGAACACTGTTCCCAATGTCAGAGCCATATTAGCTGCCAGAGTAGTGGTGCGTTTCCAGAATACGCCAAAGAGAAATACAGCTGCCATCGGAGGAGCTATAAATCCCAGTACAGACTGGAAAACATTAAACAGATTCAGTCCCTTGATGCTGTCGATCGCTATGGTTATTATCACAGAGATCAGTGCACCGACTACCGTAACCACTTGTCCCACTCTGATAATCTCTTTCTGCTTGGCCTGCGGTCGGATTTTCTTCACATAGATATCCATCGTGAATACCGTACTTAATGCATTCAATGCAGAGCCGACAGTACTTACCAATGCTGCTGTCAATACAGCCAATACCAAGCCGACCATTCCTGTCGGGAACAAATGAGTCACCATTGTCATATAAGCCTCATCGGGATTCTCCAATTGTGGGAATAAAGCGAGGCAGATAATGCCGGGAAGAATGTAAAGAGGTACATCTAATATTTTCAACCATCCGGTAAAGTTGGTTCCCATCTGACCTTCTTTGAGATTCTTGGCAGCAAGAACCGGTTGCACCATCGACTGATCCGTACACCAAAACCAAACTCCCATAATAGGATAACCCAGGATAATAGGTAGCCAGGGAAAAGCCGGGTCATCATTTGGATGGAAAAGATTCCAGTAATCCGCCGGAACGGCGTCCACCAGTGCTCCTACACCACCCACTTTATAGATTCCCATGATAGCCAGTGTGGCTGATACTACAATCAACAGTATCATTTGATATACATTCGTGTAGGCCACAGCTTTCAGTCCGCCGAGCATCGTGAAGAAAGCGGAGATGACAAGTAACAGCAATGCCGATTGCCACATAGGAATATCGAAGACCTGACGGATCAGGACTCCACCGGCAAATAAAGTCAATGCAAGCCATGAAATAAGAATGGTAATAATGGTATACCAGGCAAGGATGTTACGAGTAGATTGCCCGAAACGTTTTCCCATAAATTCGGGCAATGTCGTAATGCGACTACCCAAATATCGGGGAGCAAAGACAAAAGCAAGCAGACATATAAAGACAAATGCATACCAGGCATAATTCCCCGAAACAATACCGGTAGTAAATCCGGCACTTGCGGAAGCAATCAACATGGAAGGTCCGACATTCGTCCCCCACATGGAGAAGCCGATATGATACCATCTCAACGAATTCTCCGCAAGGAAAAGACTACTCCCCTTTTTTCGTTTAGAACTTGCCCATATACCAATAGTTATCAAAATAAGGAAGTAGGCAATCAGAATACTCCAATCTAATGTCTCTAAGAATTTCACATGCATAATTCAAGTATTAAATAAGTAACGTAAGTTTAAATCTAATTTTCTTTTAGGCAAGGATTACATGGATTTCACGGTTTTAATAGGCAATGTAATTAAGAGCCGTGTTGATCCGTGCAATCCGTACCTTTTTATTCTATTTTTTATTTCCAATCAGTTCTTTGGCAACTGCTACAGCTGTATTCGCATTATCACTATATCCGTCCGCACCGATTTCGTCAGCAAACCCCTGACTGACGGGTGCTCCGCCAATCATCACTTTCACCTGATTACGAATACCGGCCTCTTCTAGTGCCTGGATAACCTCTTTCATATACGTCATGGTAGTAGTCAGCAATGCGCTCATGCACAAGATGTCAGCATGGTTTTCCTTCACAGCTTCCACAAACTTGTCACAAGTCACATCAATACCAATATTAATGACTTCAAAGCCGCAACCCTCCAGCATGGAAGCCACCAGGTTTTTACCAATATCATGGAGATCTCCTTTCACTGTACCGATGACAATCTTACCGATTGTAGTGGAAGCACTTCCTGCCAATAAAGGTTTCAGTAGTTCCAAAGCCCCTTTCATAGCACGTCCTGCCATCAACAGTTGGGGAACAAAAGCTTTTCCATCCTGGAAACGTTGTCCCACTTCGCCCATTGCTTTAATCATATAATTATTGATAATCATTTGGGGTGCTATTCCTTCCGCAATGGCTTGCCGGGTGATTTCAACCGCAGGTTCCAGTTTCCCGGCAACAATGGCTTCATACAGAGGTTTCAGTTTATCCTCTTGCTGGTGTTGTTCTTCCCGTATACAAATACGTTCCTGTCCGGTAGCTGCCAAGTCGGCATCCTGTTGATGTTTATTGGTATTTACAGCGGTAGAAGAACCGGTATATTCTTCAACAATCCGCATGGCCTGCTCCACTTCCTTTTCGTTATGGAAATCCATTTCCAAATGTACACCGTCCGCGCCGATATGATCCAATAGGAGGTTTTAGTTCGTCTAATGTCACCCAGCAAGCCATCACGCTCTTTCCGCCTGCCAGAATCTTCTTATACAAATCGTACCATTTGGGAGATCCTCCTTGTGGTTCGCCCACTCCGGGAGTCCATTGAATCGCATTCAATTCTTCAATTTCAAGCAAGGCAGGCAGGTGATGCATAGCTCCCACTCCATCCAGATGATAAAGGGTATAATCAATCTTCTGACATTGTTCACGAATAAAGGTTGCACAAACCGGCGATAATCATCCTGACTAATCATGGTCGAAATATCACTTTGCAGTTTACTCATCTTTCCGGGAGCCGGGACGAGAAATAACAGAAAGCCATCTCGTCGCCTTCACGGATGATGTCGTATAGTTCATCAAATACTTTGAAGTAGATGTCGTTGATTTGCTGCATCTGTTGTTCCAGGATTTCGGGCTGCATCACTGTGTCCAATAATACCCTATCCGTTCCTTTCAGTGCGGCCAGGACATCCAGTCCTTCCATCAGATCGGGCATACCGACAAAGTAGTGTCCGTTGGCTTTCGCTTTGCAGGCTTTCAGGAGTTCTTTATGAAGAATCCAGTTCGGGTGTTCGGGGTTAAAGACTATTTCATCGGTGAAATCCGGGTTGGGATGAATCCAAATGGTGTCTTCCCCGCCTTCAAACACTCCTCCTAAAATGGCGGCTAGAGAACCGGGCCCCAGTTGGGTATTCGCAACCGGAAGAATATCCGCTTTCAGGCTGCTGTGCGCTACGTACCAGTCCAGATATTCCGCCCTCCATTGAGGGTCGAACCACTTTTGCGACAAATCTTTTGCCGGCGCGGGAGGTACTATCTCTGCATGTGGTTGCACTCCTTCCTGGAAGTGTTCCCACATATTGAGAACGATTCCTTTATGGTTCCACCAATTTATATAACGTTGTTTTGTTTCTTCTAAATTACTCTTCCATGTTTTCATACTATACTAAATTAATTAATTTTCTACCACAATCTATCATAGTCCAAAATCCTTTATAATCATTATCTATGCGTAAAGCCATGCTCTTGCTTAAATCCATTTCATCCGTACAGTCCACGTCTTCCGGATAGATGGGGATCACGGCATTTGCACGCACATATACGGGCATTTCTTCCAATGGAACGTATACGTCTTTCAGCCAGCATGCTCCTTCCAGACGTTCTCCCGTAAAGAAGTTCACCCATTTTCCTTCGGGAAGATAGATATCCCGACGGTTCTCGCTGTTCATCACCGGAGCTACCAGGAAATCATTGCCGAAATAGTATTCATCATCCACATGCCAACAAAATTTATCTTCCGGATGATGCAGAATGAGTGCCTGCAAGAGCGGATAGCCGCTTTCTATGGCTAGTTTACTTTGTTCTACGATGTATGGAATGAGCGAATAACGCAATTTCCACCACTTTTTCACCAACGGAGCTATGGCCGGATAGTGCCAGGGTTCACGCTTGTTGGTTCCGTGATAACGGATATGCGATGTGAATACGCCGAATTGAGTCCAACGCATGTACACATCATCTGCTACTACCGAGTTCATAAAATTGGGCAATGTATGGAAGCCGGGAACATCATGGCTCCAAAAAGCAAATCCCGACAGACCGAAATGCAGACCGCCTTTCAGAGAACCTGCCATTCCATCCCAAGAGCTACAGGAATCGCCTCCCCAATGCAAAGGATAACGCTGGCATCCCGCCCATGCGGAACGTGCCCAGACAATGCCGTCACCTGTCACTTCTTTCGTAATTTCGTAAGCGGCCTTTTGATAAAGCAGGGCATACAGGTTGTTCAACAATTCCGGCTTCATGCCTTTATAGAGGGCGTCCATGTGAATGTTTTCACCGAAATCGGTTTTGATACAGGTTACTCCCATATCCAGAAGTTGTTTCAATAATCCTTTGTACCATTCGGTTGCTTTCGGGTAAGTAAAGTCGATTGTTCCGGCATAATCCAAGGCGGAGAAGTTGGAACCATCGGTCGCTTGTTGTTTGGTCAATGGGGCTATATAATCATTGGCTCTGGCTTCATCAATCTGCTCTGCATTTTCTGCAACGTATGGAAGTTGCCATAAAGAGACACGATAGCCGTTCTTTTTCAACCGCCCGATGAATCTTTTCGGATCGGGGAACCGTTCTTCATTGAATTTCCATTCGCAGAGCCAATCGGTACAGAACCAGCCCGTATCCAGATGAATTACGTCACAGGGATAGTGTTCGGCACGCATGCGGTCGCATATTTCGTCTACTTCATCGGCACTGAAATAAGTCATACGGCTCATCCAAACGCCAAAGCTCCAAAGAGGAGGCATAGACGGATAGCCGGTCAGGTCACGATAACCGCGAAGAATATCTTCCATCGTATCACCGCCTATCACAAATACATCCAGCAATGCCTGGTCGCTTAGAAACTGGACGGAACGGGTGGAATGTCCGGCCAGTGAGAGCTTGCTATGGGCACATGTGTGGTAGAATGTTCCGTACATTCGGCTGGATAGATAGAAGGGGATATTCTTATAAGTACGCCGGTTATTGACTCCTTGCCCATCTTGGTTTTCAGGAAGAAAGTCTGTCCGCTTAAGTCCATTTTAAAGAAACGTTCTCCGGTTCCGGCAAAACATTCATCAGGCTTACATTCAAAGAAAGCGTTGCACGTTCTTTCCGACCGTCGCGTTTGCAAAAAGCAACAGGTAACGCATCGTAGCGGGGAGGCGAAAAATGGTCGTAGGCTGACAAGCGGATTTCACGTTTTCCGTCAGGGTATAAAGTGATGTCAAGCGTTTCTTGAGGGTCGGGAAGCAATTCGCTCCATCGGTCTAATAGAGGCTCTTCCACATTGATAACGGCACGCTTCGTTCCGTCTTCCGTCGAAAGAATCCATTTTCCTTTTTGTTCTTTTATAAACAGGGGCACTTTCTGAATCCGGTCACTGAATTGCAGCATTTCCGACTCATCTGTCAGTACATAATCACCGAAGCCAAGAAACAGGCGGGTGATGCCGATGTTATACTGACGGATGATTAACGTATATTCCTCCTGGGGAACATCGGTATCCGCCATCATATCGTTAGCCAGCTTTTGCTTCTGAAAGGGAACTGTTACGTAAATATCTCCTTCCTTTTCATAAACAGCCGTTGGCTTGTATGCTTTCCAAAGCGACTCATTCCTTGATAACTCGGTATCGAAATCAAGGAAATCAAATAAATGGTAGTTCGTTGGTTTCATCTATTTTATTGATTAAATATCGTTTATTGATTACTATAATTATCATATTAGTTTGAATGATTACCATACTAGTCTAGTTCTAATGATTATTACACTAGTTTATTGATTGCTATACTAGTACATTAATGACTATGTTAATCCATTGATTTGTTTCAATCTTGGTTTATTCTTCCGGCTTTGTACTTAATACTGTCCGCCACTTGAGGGCCGTTATTCTTCCACACATTCTTTTTCCCGGGACGGTTCGAATCAAAACGTTCAGCGGGGCACCAGTTGTTTTCCATTGTATATCCGTCCGTAGCTTCATCCAGATAGATATAAAAAGCACGGTCATTCGTAGCGTAGGGTGCCTCGATTAAATGTTCGATCCGATTATTTCGCATGACGGAACCCGGCTGGTTGGAAAGAGTATACAGACCGCCTGCATCGTATAGCCGACGGGCAAAGTGATGTACATAGTTTGCTTCTATCCGGTTGTTGCACATTCCGCTCTCCAGCGATGTCCATCCCCAGCCTACACAAATCCCTGAATAGTTCAGATGGCAGACTTCATTATGAGAAATATCCATGTTTCTGACATATCCGGCACCGATACCTACACATCCCCAGTCTTCATTAGTCACATTACTTATGAAATTGTTTCTGATAGTAATATGGGAACATAATTCCCGTGCGTCAGCAGGAATAAAAGGGATGTGCGTCTCAAATCCTCCGTCCGGAAATGCGCCAACCAGTAAAGCCGTTCCCCCAATATCCGTAAATTGACAATCTTCGACGCTCGATGCTGTGACTGCCCATTCATAATCCAGTCCAGTGGACGATAAATGACGGAAGGTGCAATGCTTGAAATCAATATATTCGGCACCTCTTACACGTATCGCTGTTTCGGGACGGGTGATCCAGGCTTGGTTCTCCAGTTCCGCTTTTTCCGGAAGCCCCGGTTCTTGTAGTTTATAGGCATCCAATAAAGGAAATCCCCTTGCAGGTGACGTGCCCCTGAAAAGAAGGACGCATCCAGGAGGTATGCTCAAAAGTAATTCCGTAAAATTGTATATGCTTTACCGGACGGGACAATGTACCGTCTATGGTCACTAAAGTTTCCAAAGCAGGGATAATCACTTCAGCAGTTTCCATATTTTCGCCCGCCTGCGGATAATAGTAAATCGTGCCGGAAGGATATTCCTGAAACCATTCACCGGGTTGGTCCAGCAATTCCAGTGCATTGGTCAGGCAAGAAGGAAGAATTTCCTTTCTCTCCTCCGATGATGGGTTGCGGCCAGGGATGCGCAAACTCAAGCGACTTTCGGGTTCATGGAAGCGAACTATAGCTTGTCCGTCTTTCACGTCCATACTTTTCACGCGCAAAATAGCAATCGCCCAGCGTTGATGGACAATCATTTCGAGTTGACTGGCATTTTGTAGTCTTTTCTGTGATTTACACTTTGAGAAACGGGGATCGTTATCGTTTGTTCTTCCGGATTGAAGTCAATCATTCGTTCCATTCCTCCGTCAGGAAATTGCGCAGCTCTTTGAACTTTATTGCCATTCACCCACATTTGCCGGGTTTCGACTCTTCTATTTCCTATTAGGGGAACCTCTGCCGACCATATCTTCTGCCTCAACTCTTCAGGAATTGCCGGATTATCGCATCCACGCTTCCATCCTGTAACAGCAACTCCACCACTAATTACAGGGTGAGCACCATCTACCGCACAAATCACTGTTGGAGAATCGGGCGTCCCACTATCTTCCGGACGAAGAAATAAAGAATTGCGCTGGGCATAAACACCCTCTTCCAAACGAATATAAATTCCTCCAGCTACTTCCGACCGATTCAGTCTACGCCATTCACGAGCCTGTTTGATCGCCCGGTTTAGTGTATAAAACGGAGCTTCCCTTGTCCCGGGATTCTTATCATTCCCCTGCAGGGATACATAAATCTCCCCCGCAAAAGGGAAACCACCCCAAGAAAATGATAAAGAAAGATAAATAAAAGTCTTTTTCATGGTACTACCTCAATGTGCTACTTCAATAAAGACGAACACACATCGATTTAGTACTCTATGTAAAGGCAATAGATAGGTTATTCTTACGAATGTTTTACAACATCAAATAGGTTACCGAATAAGACCTATGATAAATTGATAACAAAAATAACCGCAGACAACGAACTTCAGTAAAGTTCCGAATATAAATCCGAGTAAAGAGCCCACACCTGATTTGAGTGCCTGCGAGAACTCTTTATTTCCTAATAGTTCACCAATCACCGCCTCCTAGAAACGGACCGAGAATAATGCCCCAAGGCAAGAAAGAAGACCGACAAGAGTTCCTATGATACATCCCCAATTACCCCATTTACTACCGCCACTATATTTACTTCCCAGCATCGGAGTGAAATAATCCAATACCTGCAAAACAGCTACAATCAATAGCCATACGATTAATTGTGTCGTAGAATATTGTACCTTATCTGTGAAGTGCAGAATAACCAACCCGACATAAGCAATAGGCGCACCGGGAAGAAACGGCAGAATACAACCTGCTAACCCGGCTATCATACAAAGGGCACCAATTACGATCAAAATAATGTCCAACATAATCTGTTTTTTAGTTCTGCACAAAAATACAGTATCTTTCAGTAAATACAAGCTAACCTCGAGAATTATTTCCGCCCCTTCACTGCTGTTTCAGAAGAGTTTTGCCAAGGCTGCAATTCTTAGTGTGAATGAGTTTTTCCAATACTTTTTTGAGGATGCCTCGTACCCAACAAGAACTTTTACTATCTTTGTGTCGTTAACGCTAAAGAAGCAAGTTGTTAAATAAGAAATCAGCAGGAGGACATGAAATGGATCCAATGGAATATATAGTACCCAACAGAAAGCGTTTACCTTACGGTATGATGAACTTCGCAGTCATCCGCCGCGAAGACTATTATTATGTAGACAAAACCCGCTTCATTCCTATGATAGAGCAGGCAGACCGGTTCTTTTTCTTCATCCGTCCTCGCCGCTTCGGCAAAAGCCTCACGCTGAACGTACTGCAACACTACTACGATGTGCGTACCCGCGATAAGTTCGACGACTTATTTGGCGACCTCTACATCGGGAAGCATCCCACAGCAAACCGCAACAGCTATCTGGTGCTTTACCTCAACTTTTCAGGCATCACCAGCGAACTGAACGATTATCGAAAAGGACTGGATGCACATTGCCAAATTCGCTTCGACTTCTTCTGTGAAGTCTATTCCGACCTCCTGCCACAAGGTATCAGAGAACGATTGGACGAAAAGGACGGGGCTGTCAACCAACTGGACTATTTGGTTTCGGAGTGCGAACGTGCCGGACAGAAAATGTATCTCTTCATCGACGAATACGACCACTTCACCAACGCCATCCTTTCCGATGCGAAAGCTTGCACCGCTACACTGATGAAACGCATGGCGAAGGTTATCTACGTGCTTTCTTCAATAAGGTGAAAGCAGGAACTTATTCCAGCATAGAACGTTGTTTCATCACCGGCGTAAGCCCCGTAACGATGGATGACCTGACGAGTGGCTTCAACATCGGCACGAACTACTCACTTACCCCCCAATTTAACCAAATGATGGGATTCACCGAAGAAGAAGTGCGCGAAATGCTGACTTACTATTCAACCAACAGCCCTTTCCGCCATACTGTTGACGAACTGATGGAAATAATGAAACCGTGGTACGACAATTATTGCTTCGCGCAGGATTGTTACGGTGAAACTACCATGTACAACTCCAACATGGTGCTCTATTTCGTGAAGAATTACATAGATAACGGCAAAGCACCACGAGAAATGATAGAAGATAATATACGTATCGACTATGAAAAGCTGCGTATGCTCATTCGAAAGGATAAGGAGTTTGCACACGATGCTTCCGTCATTCAAACTTTAGTGAGTCAAGGTTATATCACTGGCGAACTGAAGAAAGGTTTCCCTGCTGTCAACATCACCAATCCTGACAATTTTATAAGCCTGCTATACTATTTCGGAATGTTGACCATTAGCGGAATAGATAAAGGCAAGACCAAACTGACCATTCCGAACCTGGTGGTTCAAGAGCAGCTCTACACTTATTTGCTGAATACCTACAACGACGCAGATTTGAATTTCAGCAGCTACGAAAAGAGCGAACTTTCAAGCCAGCTCGCCTATGATGGCAACTGGCAAGCCTATTTCGGTTACATTGCCGACTGCCTGAAACGTTATGCATCCCAGCGTGACAAGCAAAAGGGCGAATTCTTCGTTCACGGCTTCACCTTGGCCATGACTGCGCAAAACCGCTTCTACCGTCCTATCTCCGAGCAAGATACACAAGCGGGTTACGTCGATATTTTCCTCTGTCCCATGTTGGACATATATTCTGACATGAAACACAGCTACATCGTTGAGTTAAAATACGCCAAATATCGCGATTCTGAAAACCGTGTGGAGGAATTGCGTCAAGAAGCCATCGCCCAGGCCAATCGCTATGCCGACACAGACACGGTGAAACAAGCTATTGGCTCCACGCAACTACACAAGATTGTAGTGGTATATAAAGGTATGGAAATGCGGGTATGCGAAGAGTTATAATGAACAATCTCTTCACCCTTCACTTTTCCTTGTATTATCCTATCTATTAGCAATTTATAGGTGAAGGGTGTTCCCTTCACCCATCCTTTCACGTTTTTTCTTTTTCAAACTGTACCTTTCCACAATAAAAGCACTACCTTTGTCAATTATGTATGTAATATACAATATAAAATGAACGACAATAAATCAAAAAACAAAACAGTCCCTTTCAACTACGCCCGCTGCTACAACGAGCAATGTCCGAAAGCTTGTAACTGCCTGCGTCGGGTGGCTGCACTTCTCACTACCGCTGACACGTCCTACATCAGCATCGTAAACCCAATGTGTATTCCGGCCACCGGCATTGACTGTCCCCACTTCCAAAACGCAGAAAAGATACATGTGGCATGGGGTATCAGCCACCTGCTGGACAACGTACCTTATAAGGACGGAACAAATATCAAGCAACAACTGATCGGACATTTCGGAAAAACGCTTTACTATCGCTTTTATCGCGAAGAACGCTTCCTAAGCCCCGCAGATCAAAACTATATCCGCCAACTTTTTCACCGGAAAGGTATCACCGAAGAACCGGTCTTTGACAGTTACACGGATGAGTATAATTGGTAAAGCCGCGTTCTAACCAGTTTCCAGCCTGCTGAAACTTTTTGTTTCAAGCGCTAGAAACTAAAAGTTTCAAAGGGTGAAACGATTCGTTTCACACCGAGAAACAAACTGTTTCACTACGGGAAACCATTCGTTTCAAGGTATGAAACAAAAAATGGAACTAGTTAATGAAAGCAGAAGAAGTATCAGTGAAGGATATATCGTCTAAAAGTTATATGTAATACAAGTGTTATTGGTGAATTTTCAGAATGTATGTGAAAGATCAGAATAAAGAGTTGAAGTGTACAGCGTAAAATTCTCCAATATTGTAATCAAATAGACAAGAACGGAGTGAAAAAATATTTAGAAAAAATAAATATGGAAGAAGTAATAAGAAAATATGTAGATGAATGTTGGGGCTTTGTGCAAGAACACAGAGAATATCTTATGTATGTCCCTTCTTATGAAGAACACATAGAGCCTGAAATGCAGGACACATTTGATAATATTATACCACAAGGGAAATCGGTTAAGATATATGTCACTCAACCGGAACATACTAATTATATGGTGGACATTATTACGGAAAAAGACCATGTATGGAAAGCGATAGATAATCAAATTTCAGACGAGGATATTTCCAAATTAGAAAGTAAATTAAATGTTATTCTTCCGCTTTCATATAAGATCTACTTGAAATACAAACACTTTTATGAAATATTTTGGGATTTAGATGTTCGTCTATATCCAAAGCCCATTCATTCATGGAATAAAATCTTAATTGAAAATAATGAGGAACTGCAAGAAGAAATTCTTAACAAAGGGTATTTTGCAATAGGTCGATATTCTGATTATGGCGTGATAGCTCTTAAATTGACAGATGATGAGAATAAAGAAGGTGAAATCCTTCTCTTTGATTACGAAACGCCTGAAACAGAAGTATTAGCACCCAACTTTATAGAATTTCTTAATCAGATATTACAAAATCCTAAACCTGTTCTTCAAGAATTAAAAGGTTGGGAGAAAAAAATGTATAAAATGGAATGATGCTACTAACAAGCACCTGTACCACATAAACGGCAGCAAGCCGCAAACCATTACCGATAGTGCAATAATAAAATGAAAAAGAATGATTTTATAAATAATCAACTGCTATCAATGGGCTATTTGCCATTGCCATACAATAAAGACCGCAATAAAGTCTTTTATAAAGAAATGGATAATGGCTTAATAGTCTGTGTAGGTATTGAGTCTTCTTCTTTGTATAAAGACAGAAGAAAAACTGTTTCATTTTATACAGCATTGTCATATACATGGGCGATGTATTCACCTATATTATTGCCACAGGATTGTTACTTACGAATAGGTGAAATATTGGGTAAGAATGATTTGTGGTTTCAAACTACCACAAAAGAAGAAAAAGATTTTATGTGCCAATCGATACAGCAAGCGGCAAGAATCTGCGAAAAGCAAAGTAAAATCATATTGCACTATATCTTAAAAGAAAATCAATATGTGGAGTATAAAGAATATATATGCAGATTGAACTGCATAATAGATTTTGTTAAAAAGCAGGGAATCACCAGTAATGCAGATATAAGTATCATTTATGAAGTGATTAAACCAGTATTAAAAAGAATAGGTGTACCGCTTTCCAAGCATACTACAAAACTATATGCAGTGGATGCCATGAATTGCATCCACTGCTCTTCGGACATAAATAAGCAACAAAGAAAAATAATAGCAAGCGAAATAATATCAGTAACAAACGGGTAAATTGTCCTAAAAGAAATGATCCGTCTGAGATTAACATTTATCAAAATAAAAAAATAAACGAGGAAACAGCAGTTAGCTGAAACACATTAACAGTAGTACAACAAAATCAATATGGAAGTAATAGAAAGTAAATGGTATAATAAAGAATGGTGCAAATACAGCGTCTATTGAAGACGTAGAAAAACTTCTAAATACAACCTTGCCCTATCAGTACAAAAGATTTCTGTTATGGAGCAATGGTGGCGAGGGTAAATTAGGAGATAACTACATCTATATATGGGCTATTGAAGATATTGTTGCTTACAATAATGACTATGGAATACACAAATATCTTCAAAAAGAGTATTTAGCATTTGGCATGGATGGTGATATTGGATATATTTTCCACCTGCCAAACAATAGTATATATAGGGTAGATTTAGGAGATTTAGATATAGCTTCTATTAAGTATATAGCACCCTCTTTTGACGACTTTTTAGGCAAGGCTATTTATCTTAATTTCGATAAGCCACAGAATATTGTTGACAATAGTTCAACCATATAAAGTGATTAGACATGGATATAAATAATGAATAAACTACAACTCCAAAAACAATAATAACTCCTGATTCATATCGTTTTTTGATTAATAAAGTTACGGATATGTCAAGAAAAAGGCAAATTCCACCTCTACTATACAATATGCAATAAACTCAAAACGTTGCAAATTTCCGTCCTCATTTGCCCTGTTTACATAAATAAAAACTATCTTTGCGTTTCAGAATCCCGAAAGACGAAAAGAAATGGAGCAAATAGACAACCTAAAAGAGCTTATCAATCAGGGGGATGTGGACACAGCGATTAAGCAATTGGACCAGCTTCTCCAGGACAGTTCTGTCGAAAAAGAGAAAGATACTCTTTACTATTTACGGGGAAATGCCTACCGAAAGAAAGGAGATTGGAAGCAGGCACTGGACAACTACCAGTATGCCATCGAGATCAATCCGGACAGTCCTGCCGTTCAGGCCAGGAAGATGGTAATAGATATCCTCAACTTCTACCACAAGGATATGTTCAATCAATAAAAGAGATGTATAATCAATAACCGTACTCAAAGATAACGTAATAAAATAAAGATTATGGCAAAAATCAAAGGAGCAATCGTAGTCGACACGGAGCGTTGCAAAGGATGCAACCTGTGTGTAGTGGCGTGTCCGCTCGATGTAATCGCCCTCAATAAAGAGGTAAACATGAAAGGCTATAACTATGCCTGGCAAGTGAAGGAAGATACCTGTAACGGATGCAGCTCGTGTGCAACGGTTTGTCCGGACGGATGTATTTCAGTGTATAAAGTAAAAGTAGAATAAAAGAAAAGAATATGGCAGAAGAAGTTGTATTAATGAAAGGAAACGAAGCCATCGCCCACGCAGCTATCCGTTGCGGTGCCGACGGTTACTTCGGTTATCCTATTACTCCCCAATCGGAAGTGTTGGAAACGCTTGCCGAACTGAAACCGTGGGAAACAACCGGCATGGTAGTACTCCAGGCGGAAAGTGAAGTGGCAGCTATCAATATGGTATATGGAGGTGCAGGTAGCGGAAAGAAGGTAATGACCTCCTCTTCAAGTCCGGGTGTGAGCTTGAAACAAGAGGGAATCTCTTATTTGGCCGGTGCCGAACTTCCTTGTCTGATTGTGAATGTAATGCGTGGCGGTCCCGGATTGGGAACTATCCAACCTAGCCAGGCTGACTACTTCCAGACAGTAAAAGGTGGTGGTCATGGAGACTACAAACTGATTGCCCTCGCTCCGGCATCCGTACAAGGAAATGGCGGATTTCGTAGCATTAGGATTCGAACTGGCCTTCAAATACCGTAATCCGGCTATTATCCTTGCCGACGGTGTGATCGGTCAGATGATGGAAAAGGTTGTTCTTCCTGCACAAAAGCCACGCCGCACGGAAGCAGAAGTAATTGAACAATGTCCATGGGCTGCTACCGGAAAAGCAAAAGACCGCAAACCGAATATTATCACTTCCCTCGAATTGAAACCGGAAGCCATGGAAATCAACAACCTCCGTTTTCAAGCTAAATATCGTGAAATTGAAGAAAATGAAGTACGCTTCGAAGAGATCAACTGCGAAGATGCAGAGTATTTGATTATCGCTTTCGGTTCAATGGCACGTATTGGCCAGAAAGCAATGGAACTAGCCCGCGAAAAAGGAATTAAAGTAGGTATCCTTCGCCCGATTACACTGTGGCCGTTCCCAACCAAAGCGATTGCTGCATACGCTGATAAAGTAAAAGGTATGCTCGTTACGGAACTAAATGCCGGACAGATGATTGAAGATGTCCGTCTCGCTGTTAACGGTAAAGTAAAGGTAGAACATTTCGGACGTCTAGGTGGCATCGTTCCCGATCCGGATGAAATTGTAACTGCCTTGAAAGAAAAAATAATCAAATAACGAAACAATGAATCCCGATAAAATAAGAAACGTACTGAACATCCTATTTATGATATTGGCTGTTGCAGCCATCATCACCTACTTTGTAGCAAAAGATGATTTCAAAATGTTTATCTACGTATGCGGCGCGGCAATCTTTGTCAAGCTGATGGAGTTTTTTATACGGTTCACCAACAGATAAGGAGATGAAGTTATGACTAAAGAAGAAATAATCAAACCCGAGAATCTGGTTTACAAAACCGACTCTGATGAACGATAACGCCATGCACTACTGCCCGGGTTGCAGTCACGGTGTGGTACACAAACTCATTGCCGAAGTCATTGAGGAAATGGGTATGGAAGATAAAACTGTAGGAATCTCTCCGGTGGGATGTGCAGTGTTTGCCTACAACTATCTTGATATTGACTGGCAAGAAGCAGCACACGGACGTGCTCCTGCCGTGGCGACTGCTGTGAACCGCCTGTGGGACCGTCTTGTTTTCACTTATCAGGGCGACGGTGACTTGGCTTGTATCGGTACAGCCGAAACAATCCACGCTTTGAACCGTGGTGAGAACATCACGATTATCTTTATCAATAATGCGATCTACGGTATGACAGGCGGCCAGATGGCTCCGACTACACTGGTAGGCATGAAGAGTCGACTTGTCCTTACGGACGTGACGTTGAACTTCACGGCTATCCATTGAAGATTACTGAAATCGCAGCCCAACTGGAAGGAACTGCTTACGTAACCCGTCAGTCCGTACAATCCGTACCGGCTATCCGCAAGGCTAAGAAGGCAATCCGCAAGGCTTTTGAGAACTCCATGAACGGTAAAGGTTCCAACCTGGTAGAAATCGTTTCCACTTGTAGTTCAGGTTGGAAGATGACTCCGGAGAAGGCGAACAAATGGATGGAAGAACACATGTTCCCATTCTATCCGCTGGGTGATTTAAAAGATAAAGAATAACGCTAAAAGTCAACAGAACAATGAAAGAAGAAATAATTATAGCAGGATTCGGTGGACAAGGTGTATTGTCTATGGGTAAGATTCTGGCATATTCCGGTTTGATGGAAGGCAAAGAAGTGACCTGGATGCCCGCTTATGGTCCCGAACAACGAGGTGGAACAGCCAACGTTACAGTTATTGTAAGCGATGACAAAATATCCTCACCGATTCTTAGTAAATACGACGCTGCCATCATTCTGAATCAGCCTTCACTCGAAAAATTTGAAAGCAAAGTGAAACCCGGCGGTATCCTGATTTATGACGGTTACGGAATTATCAACCCTCCTACCCGTAAGGATATTAAGGTATATCGTATCGACGCAATGGATGCAGCCAACGAGATGAATAATGCCAAAGCATTCAACATGATCGTACTTGGCGGTTTATTGAAGCTTCGCCCCATCGTAACGTTGGAGAATGTTATCAAAGGACTTAAGAAAACCCTGCCGGAACGCCACCATCACCTGATTCCTATGAACGAGGAAGCTATCAAGAAAGGTATGGAGTTAATCCGTGAGGTTTAATTAACAGATAATGTACAATGGATAATTGATAATTATTAGCTACGTATAGTACGTATGCAACATAATTTTCAATTATCCATTATCATTAAATCAATTAAAGTAAGTATCTTTGCCTCCAATTATGAGACGAATCTTACTATTATATATAATCTTTCCGTTATAGGTTTGACAACTGTCCATGCACAGTTCGATAATGGTCGCCAGAGAGTGGACGAAAACGGATACGACCAATACGGTAACCAGGTGGACCCTGCCATGATTCCGGACAGACTGGATAGTGCAAATGTAGAAGTACAGGGGTTACCTCCGAAATTATATATGTGGCGTATTAATAATCAGTTGGGCGACCGGACTATCATCCCGGCGGATACTGCTTATCACCACTTCCAGAATTCAAATCTTACCGAAGGACTTACCGGACATTATAATTATCTGGCCAATATGGGTTCTCCCCGTATGTCACGCATCTTCTTTGAACGTCGTGATCCGGAACCGACTATCTTTATGGAGCCTTTCTCCAGTTTCTTTATTCGTCCTACGGAGTTCAATTTCACCAATAGTAACGTACCTTATACCAATCTGACGTATCATAAAGCCGGTAATAAAATAAACGGAAGAACGCTTTAAGTCTTATTTCTCTGTCAATGTAAACAAGAAGCTGGCTTTCGGTTTTAACATAGATTACTTGTACGGACGAGGATATTATAATAACCAAAATACGGCTTATTTCAATGCGGCAATTTTCGGTAGTTATATCGGCGACCGCTATCAGATGCAAGCTATCTACAGCAACAATTATCTCAAAACAAATGAAAACGGAGGTATTGAGGACGACCGATACATCACTGCGCCTGAAGAGATGGCACAAGGGCAAAGAGAATATGAATCAACCAATATCCCGACTGTATTAAGTGCAACGACCAACCGTAATCATGACTTTTATGTATTCCTGACCCAACGTTACAATCTGGGATTCAGCCGCGACATACCGCAGGCCGAAAATGATACGACTCCAGCCAAACAAGAATTTGTGCCGGTCACTAGTTTTATACATACCATTCAGGTAGAGCGTGCACGTCATAGTTTCAACTCTGATGATGACATGCGTGAAAAAATATTATCAAAACACCTATTTGGAACCGGATAATCCGATTGCCAGAGACAGTACTACCTATATGGGTATCAAGAATACCATAGGTATTGCTCTACTCGAAGGATTCAATAAATATGCCAAAGCGGGTCTGACAGCATTCGCTTCCTATAAAATCAGCAAGTATACTCTTATGAATATGGAGGGGAATCCATTGCCCGACAAATACAATGAAAATGAAATATTTGTTGGAGGCGAATTATCCAAACGTGAAGGAAATGTACTTCATTACCATGCCATTGGTGAAGTGGGACTCGCCGGAAAAGCAATCGGACAATTCAATGTGAAAGGAGATATCGACCTTAACTTCCGTTATGGAAAGACACTGTGAGCTTATAGCCCGTGGTGAAGTCAGCAATAAGCTTGCGCCTTTCTATATGCGTCATTATCATTCCAAACACTTCATTTGGGACAATGATATGGACAAAGAATTTCGTACCCGTATTGAAGGAGAATTAAGCATTGCACGTTGGAGAACACGTTTGAAAGCAGGAGTTGAAAACATAAAGAATTACACTTATTTCAACCAACAAGCAATGCCGGAACAGAAAAGCGGAAGTATACAGGTGTTGTCAGCAAGTCTTAATCAGGACTTCAAGCTGGGAATCTTCCATTTAGATAATGAAGTAACCTGGCAAAAGTCCAGCGACCAGACCGTATTGCCTTTGCCTGATCTTTCGCTGTATCACAATTTCTATATGCAGTTCAAGCTGGCAAAGTGCTTAGTGTACAATTGGGTGCCGACGTGCGTTATTTCAGTAAATACAATGCACCTGCTTATATGCCGGCTATCAAAACTTCTATTTGCAACCGGAAAATGACCAGGTAGAGATAGGAGGTTATCCGATCGTGAATGTATACGCAAACTTACACCTAAAGCGTACACGTTTCTATGTAATGATGTATCACGTGAATCAAGGTATGAGCAGCCCGAATTACTTCTGTCTCCTCACTACCCTATCAACCCGCGTGTACTGAAATTCGGTCTTTCATGGAATTTCTATGATTAACAAAATCTATACGGCTTATGGTAACACGCCCCAAATTGAGACTGGCCAGATATTTAGTGCCCGTAATCATTGTATTGGCAATCATCTTTTCTATCCGCCAATGCGGTAATCAGGAAAAGCCGTCAGGACACCCGCGTGATTATGCAGCCATTGCCAAAGAAGGTGTATTGCGTGTAGCGACTGAATATAACTCGATCAGTTTCTACGTGGACGGCGATACCGTTTCCGGTTTTCATTACGAACTGATACAGGCTTTTGCCCATGACAAGGGATTAAAGACCGAAATAACACCCCTGATGAGTTTCGAAGAACGGCTGGAAGGATTAAGCGAGGGACGTTACGACGTAATTGCCTGCGGTATATTAGCCACCAGCGAACTGAAAGACTCTCTGCTCCTCACCTCTCCCATCACGCTCAACAAGCAAGTGCTCGTGCAACGGAAAGAAAACGGAGAAAACGACTCACTCTATATCCGTAGCCAGCTGGACTTGGCCGGGCGGACACTTCACGTAGTAAAAGGGTCTCCTTCTATTCTGCGTATTCAGAATCTAGGTAATGAAATTGGCGATACCATTTATATCAAAGAAATAGAGAAATACGGTTCCGAACAATTAATCTCAATGGTAGCTCATGGAGATATCGACTATGCCGTTTGTGACGAAAGCATCGCACGCGCGGCCGCCGATTCCATCCCGCAGATAGATATAAATACAGCCATCAGCTTTACACAATTCTACTCATGGGCAGTCAGCAAACAATCACCCGCTTTACTCGATAGTTTGAATGCATGGCTGGATAAATTCCAAAAGGAGAAAGAATACCAGAAGATTTATAAAAAGTACTATGATAAAGAATAACCTTATCATTTTACAGATCAGAAGAAAACAATCAAAACAGAATGTAAGATAGATATATTCATGCCTATTTCCAGAAATAAACTCCCAAAGACTTGACTTTCGCTTTCGAATGTCGTATCTTTACAGAGTTAATGATAAAGTAGTTTCAATTAAACTACATGCAAAGGAGGGAATCGCGATTCTCTCCTTTCTTTTATCCATCCGGAAAACTTCTCCCCGCCCGACTTTTCCTTTCCTTTGCCCGGTGGTTATGGTTCTTCAGCCGGAGGATCAGCAGTGTTCACCTTGCTTCTTACCGAAATGAAGTATATATCCGCCTCAAACAGACGTTCTGTTTGCCGAAACAGACCTCTGTTCCGATAAAACAGAGCTTCTGTTGAAACAAAACACAATGTCTGTTTTCCAACTGTCCCCGCTAAGTTAATAATCAATAAAGTTGCTCTTGACAAAAAATAGCTTTATCTTTGGGGTTTGTTAGAACAGACACAATAGGTATATTATATTATGAGTGAAAAGATTATCAAATGGGGCTTCATTGGTTGCGGAGAAGTAACCAAGACGAAAAGCGGTCCCGCTTTCCAGAAAGTAGAACATTCGGAAGTCGTAGCCGTGATGAGTCGTGACGGCGCGAAAGCGAAAGCGTATGCCAAAGAGAGAGGAATCAAGAAATGGTATGACGATGCACAGGAGCTGATAGATGATCCGGAAGTAAACGCTGTCTATATCGCCACTCCTCCTTCTTCACACGCTACGTATGCCATTATGTCCATGAAAGCGGGTAAACCGGCCTATATTGAGAAACCAATGGCGGTGACGTATGAAGAATGTACCGAATCAACCGCATATCCAATGAAACGGGGTTCCCTGTTTCGTAGCATACTACCGACGTTATCTTCCCTATTTCCAGAAAGTAAAGGAATTAGTAGAGAACGGGACGATCGGCAACGTTATCAATGTACAGATTCGTTTTGCCCAGCCGCCACGCGATCTGGATTACAATCGTGATAATCTTCCCTGGCGTGTGCAGGCTGATATTGCCGGCGGCGGCTACTTCTACGACCTTGCTCCGCATCAGATTGATTTGTTGCAGGATATGTTCGGTTGCATCCTCGAAGCAAGCGGTTACAAGAGTAATCGCGGCGGGCTTTATCCTGCCGAAGATACATTAAGCGCCTGTTTCCAATTTGACAACGGACTGGTGGGTAGTGGTTCCTGGTGCTTCGTAGCCCATGATTCTGCCCGCGAAGACCGCATAGAGATTATCGGTGACAAAGGAATGATTTGCTTCTCTGTCTTTACTTACGAACCTATCGGACTACATACCGAGAAAGGACGGGAAGAAATCTGTATCGGTAACCCGGAACACGTGCAACAGCCTCTTATCCAAGCAGTAGTAGACCACTTATTGGGTAAGTCGGTTTGCTCTTGCGATGGCGAAAGCGCAACGTTGACTAACTGGGTAATGGACAAGATCTTAGGTAAGCTATAACCCTAAAAAGCAAAAGTTCCTTCTTTTCCGGATTCTGCTGGTATTGTTAAAAATTAATAGGAATATTCCATTGTATATTGTTAGTTTTTCTATCTTTGTAGAAAGAAGCAAAGAAGAAATGAAACTAACAATATATTTTTTGTGCCATGACTAAAGAAGCTTTAATGAGAAAAGCGATCGAGCTTTCAAAGAAAATGTTGAAAATGGTGGAGGTCCTTTCGGTGCTGTGATTGCCACGAAAGACGGAAAAGTTGCAACAGGAGTTAATCGTGTCACTGCATCTTGTGATCCCACTGCTCACGCCGAGGTGAGCGCTATACGTGCCGCAGCTGCCAAACTCGGAACATTTAATCTTAGCGGATACGAAATCTATACTTCCTGCGAACCTTGTCCCATGTGCTCGGTGCGATTTACTGGGCGCGATTGGATAAGATGTACTATGGAAACAATAAGACCGATGCCAAAATATTGGCTTCGACGACTCTTTATCTATGACGAACTGGAACTGAAGCCTGAAGACAGAAAGCTTCCTTCCGAAATCTTATTGCATAATGAAGCCCTTACTGCCTTCAAAGCCTGGGCGGCCAAAGAAGACAGAGTAGAATATTAAAAAACCTCTCACTATTATTAACCTATTAATTACCCCCAAATGAAAAGAAAAGCCTTTTATTTGTTATGGCATCAGTATGCCTGTTCAGTTGTCAACAGCAAGAAGAACTGCAAGATCCCAGTAAAGAAGTGATCGACTTTTCTACTTCTATTGACCAAAGTATCAACAATGCTCTTACTCGTAACAGCAGCAGTTTGACACTTCCGTTAAAGAACAATTTCGCTGCCGGAGATGTCATCTCAATGTCCGTTGCAGAGCAGGATTATCATCCGTTTGCCATAGGTATGGATAGCCAGACCTGGAACGAGGCTGGCACCGATTCCGAAACGGTTACTTTCTATGCTCATTATCCTGAATTGACCGGCGAAGCAGCTACTACCAGATCATTGAGCAGCCGCTATCGTGAAATCAAGGGTGGCTTAGAATATTTGTTCGGTACAGCCCAAGCCAACAAAGGTGCTAGAAATGTTGCTCTTACATTCAAGAGAATGACAACGCCCGTCGTTCTGCTTGACGAAAACAACCAGCCGTACGAAGGTAGAGCTATCGTTAAACTGTTCTTGAAAACAAAGGTGTACAAGACCTGTTCAGCGGTAAAATTGAAGTTGCCCCAAATGCCAAACCGGAATACATCGATATCCGGAAAGTATCTGAAGGAATTCTTGACTAACTTGATTCCGCAGATCATCAAAGCCGGCGAGAAAATAGGAACAGTTATCTTGGACGGTAAAGAAGAACCTATTATCGCGGATGAAGATATTACCATAGAAGCCGGAACTCCTGTTGCTGTAAGAATGTATGCAAGACGCGGAATCATTGACGAACGGACTCCACTATTCAGATAAAATAAAGAATAAAAGTGATACTAATAAAATCCCCGGAACCGCTGTAGACACTCAGCATTCCAGGGATTTTTACACACAAAAGTTATTATTGAAATTGAAAACTGTCTCTTTATTAGATTAGAAGCGCATACCTACGGTAAACAACACCTGACTACGCGTGTTGGTAACTTTCGTTGCTTCCGGTGAACCAATAGTTATTACCATCTTCATTTGTATATCCATTCACAAACGGATAAAATTTTCTTTATATGTAGAGAATTTATAGGCTAGATCGGCATAGAACATTGATCCGCGATAACCAATACCCAATGTATAATTACTCATTGATTTAGAATTGGCAAAGTCTGTATCTGTCTGAATAGAGTTAATAGCCAAATCTTTGAAAGCATCTTGATGGAAAGCCGCAGTACTATAATTATATCCTGCCCTAAAAGCAAACTGTGGAATCACTTTATACTCCAAACCAAGACGAACAGTACTAACCCCTTTCAACATAGATGTCGTACTATTTTCAAATTCATAAGCAGAAGAATTACCTTCGGTATCTTTAAATTTCATGGAAGAATAATCTTGATACTCATACTCTGCTCCCAAAGCCAAACTCTTACCCACCGTATATCCTAAACTTACATTATAAGTCCAAGGAGTTTGAAAATCGAAAGGAAGAATCATATCCCCTTTTCCCGGAAGATTATCCCATGATCTCACGTCATATCCTTTTATTTCTCCAGTTACAACATCCATCACATCCGATATAACTTGTGCACTCGTTTTATAATCCAAACTATAGAATATTGGCGTATGTATAGCTAATCCAACCCGAAAAGGCGAATATTCAAAAGGACGAATAATAGCCCCCAACTTCACGTCAAAGCCAGACCCCTTTATTCTATTCCAACTCTGCAAATTATATCCTTCATCGTTTCCATAATCCTCATCATAAAAAGTATACTTATTATAATCTACAGAATAAGCACCCAGCGTCAACCCTAAATATACCCGATCATTAAAATTAAACGATACATTAAAATCATATTGGTCAATTCCTCCGCGTTCTTCCGAACGAAAATTTGCATATCCATTATCTAACATTCCTTCAAAATGTCCAGGAGAGATATAAAGAGGATTACCATTTATATCCTTATACTGTACCTCCTCCCCTTTTTCATCCTTATAGGTATAAGGAATATTGTTTACCCCTCCTGTTTTGTCATGTATTGTTATATCTCTAATCAGTCCAGCATCAGCTCCAAGAATAGAAAGCCACCCAATACCATTATCCGTATAAGGCGAATCTCCCCATTTTCAATGCCAGCTGCTTGAGATGCCATTAGATAGGTTTGGGAGTAAAGCCCCAAATTACCTTCCATACGCATGTTGTTATTAAATGATTTCGCTTTATGATAGTTAAAACCGAAATTCACAAAACGCAGCGGAGTTTCATTACCAATCTTCGAAGAAAATACAAACCCGATGTTATTAAAATCTCCTTTAGTTAAATCGGAATTAAACTTTTTCCCCAAATACTGGCTTTCATTCCCATAAAGAGAAACCCAAATGAAGTCATTATATCATTACTACGATAAAGGCCAATACCTGCCGGATTAGTCCCCATCGTAGATATGTCTCCTCCAAGAGCTCCCATAGCTCCACCCATACCCACAAATCGAGCAGTTCCATTTAAATCTTTTCCTGTTAATTTGGCACCATCATATATCGTTTGTGCCATTCCCAAGGCGCTATCATCAACATCCCTAGAGCAATTAAAACACTTATCTTTTCATTCCTGTAAAACCGTTTAATTAATACTTATCTTCTGGCACTGCTACTACGAGAGGAACCTCCACCTGATGATGATCTAGAAGAACCACCGCTCGAATAACTACCCGAGAACTACTACCACCTGACGAAGCTGGAGAATAACTACGTGAAGAAGAACGAGAAGTACCATAGGAAGAAGAACGGGTATTACTATTACTTGCTGGAGAATAACTACGCGGTGCTTCTGAACTACCACGACTATAAGTTGATCTTGCACTACTGCTTCTAGTAGTGGTTCCAGACGAACGCGAATAACCAGAAGAACCAGTCGAACGGGAAGATGAAGAACTTCCGCTACTTCTAGTACTACTTGGACGAGAATAAGTAGCACTGCTACGACTACTTGAGCCACTGCGTTCACCTGAAGTCCGTGTACCCACTACACGTCTGGAAGTAGTTCCCCTACTATAAGTAGAACCAGAAGAACGAACAGAACTACCTTCTGAACGAACTGCAGAGCCTCCCCGAACAGAAGAACCGCTGGAACGAACGGCTCTCGAACCATAACGACGAACAGTGGAAGGATTCCTGTAACTGCTTTGTCCAGAAGAACGACGGTTTGTATAGGTAGGACCTGTCCAACGACCGCTTCCACCTCCGCCCCAGCCCCAGCTAGGACCACCGTGCCAGTGGTGATGATGTCCCCAATATCCGCCGCCATACCAGCCACCCCAGTAGCCGCCACCCCAATAACCGGGAGAATATCCCCAAGCGTAATAAGGACGATTCCATCCCCAGCCATAGTTCCATCCCCAGCCGTAAGAGCCATAACGCCAATCCCACCAAAGTGGATTACTGAACGTCGGGAATGCATAAGCATACATACCATCGGTATATACGTTCCAGTCCCATGAATTCGGACCGTAAACTACATCCCAATACAACGGGCTGCTGATACTGATAGCAAAACGCGGATTGCGGAAACGGATGATACGTTCAGCGTATTCATAGTCGTCTTCCGTACCATTGAATTCGCCCGTCACCCATTCTCCGTCCAAATCCGGATTAGATTTTTCTTTATATATAAGGTATCATTATCCATTACGAATTCATTTCACGTGCATCGTAACGGCGGTTATATTCATCCAAATCCCGTGTTCTTCCCTTACGGTCCTCAACAACCACTGTAGTACCCGGTGAAGTATAGATGTTGTCGTCACCTGTTTCTTCGGTTCCTTCTTAACTGGAGTTTCTTTCTTCTCCTGTTTGTCTTTAGAAGGAATGAAGTAAAGGTCGTCATCAACGCTTTGTGCAAAGATACCTATCGGAAGGCACAAGGCAAATAGCAAGAAATAAACAATCTTTTTCATATCATCTCGGTTTATGTAATTACTTAAACTTATTCACGTTACAAAGATAAGGAAGAGATTTTTCGTCCGGGGGAGATTTTCCCCAAAGGATAATAGGGAAATCCCTATTTCTAACTATCTTTGTAGAAGATACAACGCTCACCGGCATAAAGTTCAGGCAAACTTGACTTTCTATACCTGTATCTTTGCAATTCACCAGCATTAAAACAACTATGAAGTATTTTGAATTCACATTCCGCACCCAGCCTTGTACCGAAACCGTCAATGACGTACTGGCTGCCATATTGGGTGAAGTCGGATTTGAAAGTTTTGTTGAGTTTGAAGGCGGACTGACCGCATATATCCAACAGACATTGTGTGATGAAAACGCCATCAAGATTGCCATCAACGAGTTCCCCCTACCCGATACGGATATTACTTATACATATACCGAAGCGGAAGATAAGGACTGGAACGAGGAATGGGAAAAGAATTTCTTCCAACCCATCATTATCGGAAACCGATGTGTGATCCACAGCACTTTCCACCAAGATGTCCCAAAGCGGAATATGACATCGTCATCAATCCTCAAATGGCCTTCGGAACAGGGCACCACGAGACTACCAGCCTCATCATTGAAGAATTATTGGACAGCGAACTGAAAGAAAAATCCCTGCTCGATATGGGCTGCGGAACTTCGATTCTTGCCATCCTCGCACGTATGCGGGCACGCCCTACGGCCATCGACATTGATGAATGGTGCGTACGAAACTCCATCGGAAACATCGAATTGAACCACGTAGACGATATTGCCGTATCAGAAGGAGATGCCTCGTCGCTTGCAGGAAAAGGACCTTTCGACGTTATCATCGCCAACATCAACCGAAATATATTACTAAATGATATGAAGCAATATGTTGCCTGTATGCATACGAATTCCGAACTCTATATGAGTGGATTTTATGTAGACGACATTGCCGCCATCCGCGAAGAAGCGGAAAGAACGGACTGGCTTTCGTTCATTATAAAGAGAAGAATCGTTGGGCAGAAGTGAAATTTATTTATAAAGGATAAGAGCCAACAAATATCTTTAAAGTCCCTTATCATTAAAAGATATAAGGAAGCAAGCAAAATCGCAGTCGATATACGCTATAAACAAGCGTAAGGCTCCAGATTAATGCAGAAAAATAGTGACGGTATATGCTTGGGATAGTGACGCTAGGATAGCGTCACTATCTTATAAAGAGAAATAAAGTCGTTACGCGAACTCTTTTTTGACTTGTTGGCACCATGCTTTGATTTTCTTTTCCGCCTGTTTGGACTGATTATCCAAATCGACAACCAACCCGCACCACTGCTCACCACGTAAAGCCTTGGAACGTTCGAAAGTGTAACCTTCGGAAGAAGTAAAACCGACCAAGGTAGCCTCATCCTCTTCAAAGACTTCTGCCAGCAGACCGATTCCATCTGCAAAATTTTCCGGATAGCGTATCTGATCTCCCAAACCGAAGATAGCAACCTTCTTACCTTTCAATTTCATTGTCCGGAGTTCCGGCAACAGTTCGTCCCAATAAGTAGGAAGTTCCCCGTCAAACCAAGTGGAAGCACCCACAATGAAGCAGTCATAAGCAGCAAAATCATTCTGCCAGGCCTGCTCGATAGGCACTACTCTATCTTGTCTTCACCAAACTCTTTCTGTATTTTCTCTGCCACCCAACTCGTTCTTTCGGCTTTGGTAGCATAAAACAAACCTATCTTTTTCATAATTCTTCTCTTTTAATATTCCAATAATTTCCGTGCAGCTTCGTATATCTTAGCTTCGTCCGGCAAAATTTCTTTTTCCAGTATCGGATTGAAACCGACGGGAGTAAACGTAGAACCGACACGCTGCACCGGTCCGTCAAGATAACGGAACATTTCCTCACCAATCATTGCTGCAAGCTCCGCACCGAAACCGGAGAATACTTTATCTTCATGTACAACCAATGCTTTGCTGGTCTTCTTGACCGATTCAAAGATTGCCTCTTTATCCAGCGGAATCAGAGAACGAATATCGATCACTTCTACTTTCCAACCCCCCTCTTTCTCCAATCGTTCGGCGGCATGCAGACAGAAATGGGTCGTATTTCCATAGGTGATAATACTCAAATCCATACCCTCACGACGGATACGTACTTTTCCGAAAGGTACTTCAAAGTCTTCCGGCACCACAGTGGCGGCTTCTACCGAATTATACAATGCTTTCGGTTCGAGGAACAAAGTAAATCCCTTAGAGCGCATACTAGTACGTAACAATCCGGCTCATCCGCAAAGAAGGGCAGACAATTCGTGCCCCGGCAATGTAGTCAAAGCTCCTTCTATATTTTGAGAGTGATACAGCCTCCACCGATATAACCTCCGGAAGCCAACCGCAGCGTTATATTCGGGGAAACTTACCATTGCTGCGCCAATACTCATGCGTACATTCTACATATTGTTCTACGGCAGGCCAGAAGTAATCAGCAAACTCCGCTCCCTCTATCACGACATGGATTTTAGGATCAAAGCGGCTCATTCCATTGGCAGTGCCTACAATATAATCTTCGGCAATTGGCGCACTGAATACACGGGCTTCGCCGAATTCCTGCTGCATCCCTTTGGTGACATTAAACACGCCGCCTTTCTCTCTGTTTGCTACGTCCTGTCCCCAGATAAACGTATCGGGATTGTAGCGGAATTCGGCTTTCAATGTCTCGTTAATGGCATTTACCAGAAGGTCTTTTCCCCTCTGCTTCATGAGTACCTTCTTTGTACTTTTGCGGTTGATAAGGTTCGGGCATTACAAAATCATAAATGCTCTTAGGATCAGGATCGGGAGCAGCCAAAGCTTTCGGTTGGCAGCAGACAATTCTTTCTTTGCATCAGTTTCTATTTGTTGCAGTTCTTCCTCTGTCAGACGTTTATAACGCAGCAGCATCCGGCGGAACTTCATCAAGGGATCAGCATCTTTCACATATTCCAATTCATTCTCATCCCGATACAGGGTGTGCTTATCTGAATTGGAATGCGAACCGATACGAACACAATTCGCCTGCACAATAACCGGATTACGGGTACTGATAGCATATTCCCGCGCTTCGGTCATAGCATTCATCGAATCGAATACATCCTTTCCGTTACAATAGATAATTTTCAGGTTCTTGAAGCCGGAGAAGTTCTCGGCTACTTTACGGTTGGCAGTCTGTTCCGATTTGGGTACGGAAATACCATACCCATTATCTTGTATTACAAAAATCACCGGAAGACGTTCGAGGCTGGCACCATTGATAGCTTCGTAAACGAATCCTTCGGAAGTAGCCGACTCTCCGTGAGAAGTGATGGCTACGCCTTTATGTCCATAATATACCATTGCTCTGCCACACCTGCTGCGTGAAGGTCGTGTGCCAGTAGCAGAAGAAATGTTTTCAATATGCCATTCCGGTTTGGCGAAATGGTTCGACATGTGACGTCCTCCGCTACCTGGGTCCGTTGCTTTGGAAATACCGTTCAGGATAACTTCTTCAGCGGTCATTCCGGCGGAAAGCACGGTTAACATATCCCGGTAGTATGGAAACAGGAAATCTTCACCGAGAGTGAATACCTGACCGACAGCAAGTTGAATACCATCATGCCCCGCATAAGGAGCATGATAAGACCAACCCAAAGATTGCAGGTAAGACGGTGCCTTTTCGTCCAAGGCACGCCCAATGTCATCAGATGATACCACTTTTCAGGGTTTCTACATCTGTAGTCTTTATATCATATTTCTTTTTCATGAGTAATGAAGTTCTTAATGAATGAAACAATCAGTTATCAGCCTTTCCAATTTTCGAGATAGTCGGCTATAAAATGCAGGAAGTTACCTCCCAACATTCCGTCTACTACCCGATGATCGTAAGACAAAGACAAATACATTTTATGCCGGATTGCAATCGTATCACCCTCCGGAGTTTCTACAACAGCAGGTTTCTTCTCAATATACCCTACTCCCAAGATAGCAACTTGCGGCTGATTAATGATTGGCGTACCGAACAGGCTCTTGAATGTACCAAAATTGGTTATCGTAAATGTACCCCCATCAATATCTTCCGGCATTAATTTGTTATCCCTTGCTTTCAAGGCCAGAGAATCGATGGCAACAGCCAACCGTTCAGATTCAGATGATCGGCATCATGCACCACAGGAACAATCAGATTTCCATCATTCAAAGAGACGGCAATACCGACATTAATATGCTTTTGAAAAAGAATATTGTATCCATCTACCGATACATTCACCTGTGGATAGGCAGCCAATGCTTTTGCCACGGCTTCCGTTATCACAGGCATATAAGTCAGTTTCACTCCTTCGCGACGGAAGAAAGCGTCTTTATTCTTTTCACGCCAACGTACCAATTTGGTAACGTCTACTTCTACTACATTGGTCACGTGAGGAGATACTTTCTTAGACATAACCATGTGGTCGGCAATAATCCGGCGGACACGATCCATCTCTTTTACTTCGACTCCAGGCATTGCTACAGGAGCAACCTTCGGACTTGCCTGTTCAGAAGAAACAGCAACTGATGGTTTGCTTGCGGCCGGAGCAGCAACAACAGATGCCGGCTTCGGTTCAACACTACCTCCTCTTTTCTTCTTTTCAATATAATCTTTTATATCTTTCTTACTCAATCGCCCTTCATAACCAGTTCCTTGTATAGCATCCAGCTCTTCTTTCGGAATTTTAGCTTCCCGCGCCAACTGAATCACAACAGGAGAGTACCAACGTTCTTCCTCTACAACAACAGGTTTCGATGCAGTATTCGCTGATTCGTTCCTAGCAGTTTCCGCTAACGATGGTGATGTTTCAGAAACATTTATCGGCTCCGTTCCTGAAGATTCTTCTCCATCCAAATCAATTATAGCGACTACTGTTCCTACAGCAACCGTATCGCCCTCCTTATATAAAATCTCCACCACTTTTCCCGCTACGGGAGAAGGGATCTCCGCACTTACTTTGGCAGTATTCACTTCAAAAAGCACATCGTCTTCCTGAATCATATCACCTACCTTTACAGACCAAGAGACGATTGTCCCTTCGGTTATACTCTCGCCCAACTTAGGCATTTTATTTCGAATTTTGACATAGACAGTAAATTTATTATTCAACCTTGATATATTACAACAACGGGCTGAAATAGAAAGTTTTAAGTTAAGTAAATTTTAACCGGATGCTGACAAAGCCAGCCCGGACATCAACGACTATATATCCACTCTTTCTGAATATATTTCCCTTCCCGGAGCTGATTAACAGCCTCTATTTCCTTCCCGGTAAAAGCACTGACAGATTGGGACTTACTGAAATACTGAAAAGCCTTCTCTTTAAAATCAGTTACAGTTCCCTCCGGTAAATAACTCCGAATATTGGTTACCTCACTCCAAACGGAAGGAACGGCATATACTGACGATAAAGTTTCATCATCAACCATCGGTTCCGGATTCAAAGCTTTATGCAATGCTGTCAGATCCGTATCATACAATAAAGTGCAATGATACAACACCCGATTCTTATGTACGCATTGCGCACTCCCGATATTTTCAATCCATTCAGATAAATCCCCAGTCGTTCGCCTCCTTTGCCATCAGGCCTATAGAGTTCAGGAAATCCAATGTCCGTTGCAAGTACGTAACAAATTCCGGCAATCGGGGAGCCGTTTCTATAAAAGTCAGATTGATATTGCCCAAATCATGGTACACCGCTCCCCACCCGAAAAACGACGGGCAATATGTACTCGTTCCTGTTCCGCCCATTTCTTATCGACTTCCGACCGCAACCGCTGATGCTTACCTATTACCACAGAAGGAGTATCCTGCCAAAGCATGAAAATATCTTCATTTCCCTGCTTCAACAGATACTCTTCTGCTGCCAAGTGAAAGTAAATATCAGTAAACGGACTATAGATACATCGAATCATAGATCAAGCGGAATAAGAGTTAAAACATAATTTCGTGATAGATCTCTCCAACCGTAGGATGTGGAAACACAGTCTTCTGGAATTCCTCCACCGTGTACCCTCTCTGAATAGCAATACCTACTATCACAATAAGTTCTGATGCAGGATTTCCCAACATGTGACAACCGATAATCTTCCCATCTTCATCCTGAATCAGCTTACAGAGTCCGTTTCCCTGTTCATTCTCCGCAACGAACCGTCCGGAATAAGCCATCGGTAATTTTGAAACACGGTAAGGAACTCCTGATTTTACCAGTTCTTCTTCCGTCTTTCCCACTCCCGCCACTTCAGGGTTGGTATAAACGACTCCCGGAACACAATCGTAATTCATCCGGTCTTCCACTCCTAAAATATGATTGATAGCAACTTCCGCTTCACGGATAGCAGTATGCGCCAATAAAGAGTAGCCTGTAATATCACCACACGCATATACACGAGGATGCGAAGTCAACAGATGTTCGTCTACTTTCACTCCATTCCGATGCAGTTCTATATTTAGCTTGTCCAGTCCTACCTTGGATAGATTTGCCTTACGTCCTACACTAAGCAAGATCTTCTCCGCTTCAATAGCAGACATCTTGCCTTCTTTTTCTATCACAACTCCATGAGGATTTACTTCCACCACTTTCGTATTCAAATAGAAAGTGACTCCCCGTTTGGCATATTCGGCACGAAGCATACCACTGGTTTCCTTATCCATCGCTCCCAGAATCTCCGGCATCATTTCTACCACATGTACTTTCACGCCCATACTGTTGAAGAAAGAAGCAAACTCCATCCCGATCACCCCGCCACCAATAATAACCAGTGTCTTAGGGAGTTCCTTTATCTCCAATGCCTCCTTGGAAGTCCAATAACTGATTTCTGACAGTCCCGGTATAGGAGGAATCACTGTATCAGAGCCGGTACATACCAGCAAATATTTCACGGAATAGGTTTCTCCGTCACAAGTGATTTGTATTTTCCCCTCTTTCTCTCCTTCTATCAGAGATTCCTTTTCTATAATAGTCACTCCGTAAGAACTCACAGTCATCTTCACACCGCCCGTCAACATTTTTACTGTTTTATCTTTACGGCTCATAATCTTGGATAAATCGAACGAAGGAGATTCGGCAGAAACGCCGTATTTGGAAGCACTCTTGATGCTATCCAGTATTTTAGCAGAATATAACAAAGTTTTAGTAGGAATACACCCTCATTGAGACATACTCCCCATTGCCTTTTTCTCAAAAGAACAGTTTTAATCCGTTGGCCCTGCCCGTTCGGCAGCTGTGTACCCGGCCGGACCACCACCAATAATAGCTATATCAAAGTTCATAATCGTATCTTTTTTAGTAATAATACGATTATAACAAATGAGAGAAGAGATAAGTTGTTGGGAAAAGAAATACCCGTTACTTAATTGTCAGCTTTTTAAGTTCCTCTAACGAGCCATTAAACACATTCAAATCTACGTCTTCTTTAATGCCGGGACACTTCCTACATCCGTATGTTGCCAAAAGTGCCATTTCCCTGATACCTTACAGAGTCAACATAATAATGAGCAATCCAATAAGGATACGTATTGAAGATGGAATCGTCCAGATAACGGGTTTTAAATTTATAAGAAGTGTATAGAATAGGCTTCACCCCATAATGAGATTCCACCCGGTCCAGCCAGCGTTTGATGCCTTGCTGTAATTCCTTTTTCCTTCCGCCCGGTCACTTCCACATCAAGTACGGGAGGTAAATCACCGGAAACAAGTTTTACCGTGCGAATAAAGAAGTCCGCCTGTTTCAAAGCATCCGTGCTCGGAATATAAAATGATAAGCGCCACGGATAAATCCATGATTACGGGCATTGGCAAAATTTGCCTCAAATGTGGTATCGTTATGATCTCCTCCTTCTGTGGCCTTCATAAAGACGAAATGTAAAGGAGTAGCCGTCTCCTTATTCTGCAACAGCTTCTTCCAGTCAATCTTTCCCTGATAGTGAGAAATGTCAATACCATGAATATCATATCCGTCAGGGATGCAGACACCATATTCCTTTAAGCCATGGCAAGGTTTCCATCGATAAGCATAAGGGCGGATAAAGAAATAATAGAAAGCGACGGAGAAACAACCGACAATTATCACTGCCAGAATATTACGAAGCCGTAGGCATCACAGTTCGATGCTTCACCTGTTCCTTTTGAGGTACGGGAAGTCTTGGAAGAAGAAGTCGTTCCCTTTCTTTGGTAGTGGAAACAGTTCTTTTCTTCTGTACGGCAGACATCGGGTTGTTGCGTTGCGGCATTTACTTTAAACGATCAATGTTTTAGAGATAGGCACGGATTACACGGAATACAGGGTTATAAGAAATAACTAAAAACCGTATTAATCCGCGTAATCCGTGCCTGAAAGAACCCTTCATTGCAGCTGTTGTATTAACAACTACTTTGAAGTGTATTTATTTAGCTTGTTCCAGTTGCAAAGTCTTAGTTGCCTGGTCGCAAACTTCTGTAGGACCGAAGTATTGGATCGGACCCGGATATACATAATCCGTTTCGATAGCCCAACGTTCGCGCTGTGAAGCAAATGCTTTGAAAGGAGCACCATCCAGTTTTACCAATGCTTTCTGGATAACCGGCTTCATTTCACCGTGACGACGTTCCATGTTCATCATCATAGTAATAGGCACACCACCAGCAATCCATTCGGCAGCAGGAGCTGTTGTGTTACGTACAGAAGACATATAACCAGTCTTACCGTTAGCAATCAACATAGAAGCTGTGTAACCCAAAGAGTAGCAATAGTCAGCGTCAAAGTTTGACGGAGCAGCACAACGTCCTTCATAACCGAAGAAGTGGTGTTGAGCAGCAAATTTACCAACATACTTGCCTTCTTCTTTCCATGCAGCCAACTTAGTAGCTACCATTTCAGACAACAGTTTTTCAGTTTCGATCAATGATACCTGAACGTTTCCGTGCGGGTCACGATCCAAAGTCAACTGACGGGCAACACCTTCCGGCAGACTAGCATAAATAGCAGAGTTTTCCGGAGAAAGTTTGCGGATGATATAATCACGTTGGTGAGATTTCTTAATCTGACCGAATTCTTCAGCATTAGCAGCCAGGAAGTCATTCAATTCAGCAATCAGACGTTTCATGGCAGGAATGAACTCTACCAATCCTTCCGGAATCAAAACTGTACCGAAGTTGTGTCCTTGTGCTGCACGGTCTGCTACCACTTTAGCGATAGATGTTACTACATCGTCCAAAGACATATCTTTGCTTCCACTTCTTCTGAAATGATACATACGTTAGGCTGTACTTGCAAAGCACATTCCAGTGCGATGTGAGAAGCCGAACGACCCATCAATTTGATGAAGTGCCAGTATTTACGTGCAGAGTTACAGTCACGTTGGATGTTACCGATTACTTCAGCATAAGTCTTACAAGCTGTATCGAAACCGAAAGAAGTTTCAATCATATCGTTCTTCAAGTCACCGTCAATTGTTTTCGGGCAACCGATTACCTGTACACCATACTTCTTAGCAGCATAGTATTCAGCCAATACACAAGCATTTGTATTAGAGTCGTCCCCACCAATAATAACCAGTGCCTTGATGCCCAGTTGTTTGATGATTTCAAGTCCTTTTTCAAACTGGCTTTCAGCTTCCAGCTTCGTACGTCCGGAACCGATGATATCGAAACCACCTGTGTTACGGTATTCGTCGATGATATCAGCAGTCAGCTCCATATAGTTGTGATCTACCAGACCACCAGGACCCAGAATAAAACCATATAATTTGTTTTCCGGGTTCAATTTCTTGATACCATCGAACAAACCGGAGATTACATTGTGTCCGCCCGGAGCCTGACCACCGGAAAGAATTACACCTACATTCATAGCGGGAAGAGCAACAGCTTCACCAGCTTCGAATGTAATCAACGGCATTCCATACGTGTTCGGGAATAATGCTTTGATAGCTTCCTGATCGGCTACAGATTGAGTAGCAGCACCTGCTACAGCCTTAACAGCTCCTGATGCCAATGCTTTCGGAAGTTTGGGCTGGTAAGCAGCCCTTGCGATTTGCAATGCACTTTTAGTCATTTTCTTTAATTTTTTATTTAAAGGTGTTAGTAAGTTTCTTGTCAAACTTGAAAAGCGTTGCAAATTTCGCATTTTTTTCCGAATTATAAAAATTCTTCTTCTGTTGTTTTTAAGACAAAAGAAAGAAGAAAGAAAAATTAAGGCTATCTCCCGACGTAGGAGATAGCCTTTACGTTTTCTTCAGCGAGCTAATTTATAATATAATTCTAGGGATTCTGCTCCCAGCCTCCGCCAAGAGCCTTATAAAGTTGAACCACCGCAATCAACTCGTCACGAATGGCATTACTCAATCCGATTTGGGCATCAAAGTATCCACGTTGGGCATCCAACACATCCAGATAGTTGATGACTCCATTGATGTACTGTAATTGTGCCAGGTCCATGTAGCTCTTGGCTGAACGTTCCAGATTGGCACGAAGTTCGTACACTTCCTTAATCTTGTTGAAGTTGACAATCGCATTACGTGTTTCCTTGAAAGCTTCCAGTACGGATTTCTCATAACTATGTACTTCAGCCTCATAAGCAGCCTTTTTCGCTTTCAATGCCGCACGGTTCTTTCCCCAACCAAAGATAGGAGTTAATAAAGCTCCTTCCATAACTGCATAGGGAGATTTCAAGAGTTCCGACAAAGAAGTACTTTCACTACCGAAACCACCTGTCAGGGCAAGACGCGGGAACATATTCGTATAGGCCACTCCTACTTTTGCATTGGCAGCAATCAATTTCTGCTCTGCCTGACGAATGTCGGGACGGCGTTCCAACAAAGTAGACGGCAACCCTACAGGAAGTGTTTCCGGAGAATTAAACTCCTGAAGCAAACGGGAACGGGCTATCTTATTAGGATATTCACCCGCAAGATAAGCAATATCGTTCTCTTTCAGGGAGATTTTACGTTCCAAGTCAGGAACCAAAGTGGCCGTACGTGCCAACTCCACTTGTGCCTGTCGATAGGAAGTCTCGGAAGTCAATCCACCGGCAAACCGGATACGCGCCAGGCGCACCCCTTCTTCACGGGCTTTCAATGTCTGTTTGACAATATCAAGCTCTGTATCCAAAGCTACCAGTTCATAGTAAGCCTGTGCCACTTCAGCCACAATCGTCATCTGCAATGCACGTTGTGCTTCAATAGATTGCAGATACTCGGCAATGCTGGCCGAACGCGCCCAACGCAGATTTCCCCAAAGATCGACTTCCCACGAAACGAGGAATTGTGCTTCAAAGGTATCCGATCTCTTGAAAGCATCTCCTCCATGATTCTCGAGTTCGCGTTCCCCTGTCACTTTTCCTTTAATATCCGGAAGCAATGCAGCCGTAGAAATTCGTTTCTGCGCAGCCATTTCTTTCACACGGGCAGCAGCAATCAGCATATCTTTATTATGATCCAATGCACGCTCTATCAGACTTCTCAATGTAGCATCTGTATAAATATCCCTCCAGTCCTGGTCACCGAAGCTAACCGAATCCTGTGATCTTTCCAAGCTGTCGGGTAAATGAAGATCAGGACGGACATAGCTTTTCCCTACCTTGCAGGAAGTCAGTACTCCGGCAAGTAACAGGATAGCAATATATAGTTTCTTTCGTTTCATTATTTCTTATGTTTTAAGATTTTCGACTTTGTTTTATACACCATCACAAAGAAGAACGGCACAAGAATGATACCAAATACGATGGCAAATATCATTCCGAAAAATACACCTGTACCGATTGCCTGCCGGCTTGCCGAACCCGGACCACTTGCCAGTACCATCGGAAGCATACCGAGCACAAAGGCAAGAGAGGTCATCAGAATCGGACGGAAACGCAATTTGGCTGCGTATATGGCCGATTGCACCAAGTCTTCACCTTTATCTACCTGCACCTTTGCGAACTCTACAATCAAAATTGCATTCTTAGCGGCAAGTCCGACCAACATAACCAAGCCAATCTGGAAATAGACATCGTTTTCCAATCCGCAAACCCATACTCCCAAATAGGCTCCCAAAGCAGCCACAGGTAAAGAAAGCAACACAGCAATAGGCACTGTCCAACTTTCGTATTGTGCAGCAAGGAAGAGGAAAACGAACAAGAATACCAGTGCCATCACCATACCCGTCTGACCTCCCGCCTGCTTCTCCTGATAGGAAAGGCCGCTCCATTCCAGTCCGATATTATCGGGAAGATGATCGCGGGCAATCTGTTCCATGATCTCCATCGCCTGTCCGGAACTATATCCTTGCGCAGCTGCTCCACGAATAACGGCCGTAGTAAACATATTGAAACGTTTGATACTTCCCGGTCCTGTGGTATATGATGCATTTCCCAGAGAAGTCAATGGTACCATCGCTCCATTGGAAAAATAAAAAAACAAATTAATATTGTCTTTGTGTTCGCGATAAGGAGCTTCTGCCTGAATATAAACCTTATATATACGGTTGAACATATTAAAGTCGTTCACATAAACCGAACCGGTATAAGCCTTCATGGTAGAAAACACATCAGCCAAAGGTACACCCAGCATCTTCACTTTGTCTCGATCCACATCAAAATAGAGTTGTGGGATTTCCGACTGCAAAGAAGATGACAAGCCCGCCAACTCTTTGCGTTTGGATGCGTAGTACATTAATGTATCTGTCGCGTCTACCAAATTATCAAAAGTGGCTTCTCCACGAGCTTCCAGCTGCATCTCAAAACCTCCCGAACTACCGAGCCCCGGAATAACCGGAGGAGTGGACAGATAGACTTTACATTCCGGATATTCCTCAAGATGTTTCTCTACCGTATGCATGATCTTCTCAATAGTGGTACTCTTCCGTTCCTCCCAAGGTTTCAGGATCACCGTCAGTTCTGCACGTCCCGGTTACTTCCGACACGAGGACTACTTCCCGTTACATTCTGTATATACTCAATGTACGGGTTCTTTTCCAGATAAGCAATGGCACGCTCTGTCACGATACGGGTACGTTCCAGAGTAGCCCCTTCCGGCAGTTCCAATTCAATCTTGAAATATCCCTGATCTTCCACAGGTAAGAAACTGGTCGGAATAATGCGATGAATCAACATGATAGCAATCAACACCATACCAAAAGCACTCAAAACTCGACGAGGATGCTTAATTGTACGAGTTACGGCAGCTACATACTTATTACTACCGATACCCAGCCATTCATTAATCTTCCGGAAAACGATATTCTTTTTCTTCCCGCTATCCGGTTTCAGAATCAGCGAACACATCACCGGACTCAATGTCAGAGCCACGACCGTAGAAATAAGCACGGATACTACAATTGTCACCGTAAACTGGCGATACAACTGTCCTGTAATCCCACTTAAAAAGCTAACCGGGACGAACACAGCCGCCAATACCAGCGAAGTGGCAATCAAAGCACTGGCAAGTCCGTTCATCGCTTTTTTCGTAGCTTCATAAGGACTTAGGTGCTCCGTTTCCATGATATGTTCCACACCTTCCACCACCACAATCGCATCATCCACCACAATACCGATCGCAAGGATCAATCCGAGCAATGTCAGGATATTCAATGAGAAACCGAAAATCAACATGAATCCGAAAGTACCGATCAATGAAATAGGCACCGCCACTACCGGAATCAACGTTGCACGCCAGCTCTGCAAGGATAAATAAACTACCAGAACCACCAATACCAACGCTTCAAACAACGTCTTATATACTTCATGGATAGATTCGGAAATATAAGTCGTCATATCGAACGGAATCTCATAGCTCAATCCCTCCGGAAAGTTCTTACTAATCTCATCCATTGCCTCTTTTACTCTCTCGGCCACTTCCATCGCATTAGCACCCGGTAACATATAAATACCAAGCACGGCAGCATTTTCACCGTTGATACCACTCTCTGTATTATACGAAGAAGCTTCCAGCGATACACGTGCCACATCTTTCAATCGAATGATAGAACCATTCGCATTGGCACGTACTACGATATCTTCAAATTGTCCTACAGTGGAAAGACGTCCCTGTGTCGTGATAGGAATCGTGATATCCAATCCTTGTACAGGCTGTTGTCCCAGCACACCCGCTGCTGATTCACGATTCTGATCTTTCAATGCATTCTGCAAATCCTGTACGGTCAGTCCGAAGTTTGCCAGCTTATCCGGCTGCGCCCATATCTGCATGGCATAATAACGGCTACCGATATTGGATACACGTCCCACTCCGGGAATACGGCGAATCACATCGAGCACATTGATGGTAGCAAAGTTACTCAAGTAAATCTCATCGAACTTTGGGTCGGTAGAAGTCAAACAAAGCGTCATCAACTGACTGGGAGCCTGTTTTTCTACCGAAATACCATTCTGAATCACTTCCGCCGGCAAACGGGATTCTGCCAGTTTCACACGATTCTGAATCTCAACAGCTGCCAAATCCGGATCAGCAGATACATCAAAAGTAACTGTTGCCGAAAAACCTCCGGAGTTAGAACTATTTGATTCCATATAAAGCATCCCGAGTACCATTGATTGCCTGCTCAATCGGGGTAGCTACTGCCTGTGATACAGTAAGTGCACTCGCACCCGGATAAGAAGCACTAATCTTCACCACCGGAGGAGTAATCTGCGGGTATTGATCCACCGGAAGCATCGTCAGACCAATAATACCGACAATCACAATCACGATGGAGATTACAGCCGAAAGACCGGCCTATCTATAAAAAGTAACTTTCATCGTTTATTCTCCTTTCGCGTTATCCTTCGTTCCGGTAACATTTTCTTTCGCCCAGGCCACTTCATTTTGTCGCAGTTATACTATCCTGGGCTTCTGCATCCGGTTGGCTCACCCGTACTTTCATACCCGGAGTCAACTTATGGAACCCTTCTACAACTACCATTTCTCCTTCTGCCAATCCTCTTTCTACCACCACATTATTCCCGACTTCCGGTCCTAATTCGATAAAACGTTTCTCTACTGCATTATCCCTGCGCATGGTATAAATATATGCTCCACCCTTTTCGATGGTAACGGCTTTCATTGGAACAACGAGTGCTCCTTCACGAACATCCAGCAACAATTTCACCTTTGTAAACTGTCCCGGCAACAATACTTGTTTCGGATTAGGCATTTCTGCACGTACAGAGAAAGTGCCGGTTTGAGGATCCACCTGGGGTTCGGCAAAATCCACGTATCCTTTGAATGGATAGACTGTGTTATCTGCCAATGTTATGGTAATATTGGGCTGCCGGAACGGGTAGAATCCTGCTGTCCCAAATTAATATTTCTTTCTTTACTCTTCAGATAATCGAGTGCCGTCATACTAAAATCAACCAACACCGTATCACTCTTCACAATAGTAGCAAGCAATGATTTTCCCCGGGTCCCACTAACGTACCCAAATCCACATTTCTTTCACTAATGTGTCCCGACAAAGGCGAACGGACAATGGTGTAGCCCAGCTCCAATTCAGCCTGTGCCAAATCCGCCTCACTCATGGCTACCGTTGCCTCAGCACTTTCATAAGCAGCTTCCGCATTATCCAAATCCAACTGGCTTGCAGCATTCTGCTCAAACAACGGACGGATACGTTTTAAATCACGCTCCGCCTTCAAAGCCTGCGCTTCGTCTTTTTTCAACTGCGCTCTGGCCTTATCAGCTTTGGCACGATACTGGTCCTGATTAATGACAAACAAAACCTGATTCTTATTGACATATGTACCTTCGGCAAAAAGCATATTTTCCAGATAGCCTTCCACCCGGGCACGGACTTCGACGAACTGTTGGGCACGAATACGCCCTACATACTCCCCGTATATCTCTACATCATCTTTCACTACCGGTTCTACAATGACTGTCGGCATTTCCGGCGCAGCCTTCTGAGGTCGGGTCAGTATCCAATACACACCCAACACAAGTACCACACATATAATAGCAGCAATGGTTCTCTTTCTCCTCAGTTTCAACTCATGTTTCGAAAAGAATAATCTCATATCGAATCTTATTATTTAATTTAACTTATGTTTGTTCTATACTCTTTCTTGCAATTAGTATGCCAAAATTCATTACACCTATTATTTACTGGTATTCAGTCTATTATATTTTGCCTTAAGAAATGTAGAAATGTAGAATCCACCAGATAAAATGTAGAAATTATCCACATTTCCGACTTTTGGAACATTTTTTTTAATTCCCATTTCAACAACTAAACAAATTATGCTCTACATTTGTATTATATTAAACATCAATACTAGACCATGTCCTAATGAAAAAACAAATCTTTTCAACATTAGTTTTATCAATTGGCATCTTATTGCCTTTTTCTTTGCATTCTCAGGAACAAAGAAAAAAGGTAGGTGTCGTTCTAAGCGGCGGCGGTGCTAAAGGAATGGCACACATCAAAGCACTGCAAGTGATCGAAGAAGCCGGAATTCCTATTGATTATATAGCCGGCACCAGCATGGGAGCTATCGTAGGCGGTCTTTATGCCATCGGTTATACTCCGGAACAATTGGATAGCATGGTACGAAAACAAGATTGGACATTCCTATTGAGTGACCGTATCAAAAGAAGTGCCATGTCATTAACAGATCGTGAGCGATCTGAAAATATACAGTCTCTATTCCTTTCACCAAAACTCCCAAAGATGCCGCTACCGGAGGAATCATGAAAGGACAGAATCTGGCTAATCTATTTTCAGACCTTACCGTAGGGTATCATGACTCTATCGACTTTAATAAACTTCCCATTCCTTTTGCCTGTGTAGCAGCCAATGTTGTTAATGGAGAACAAATTGTATTCCATGACGGAATACTCTCTACTGCCATGCGTGCCAGTATGGCTATCCCCGGTGTATTTACTCCGGTACGGCAAGACAGTATGGTATTAGTGGACGGTGGCATTGTAAACAACTATCCGGCAGATGTTGTGAAAGCCATGGGGGCCGATATTATTATCGGAGTAGACGTACAGAATGCTCTGAAGAAGGCTGACAAGCTCAATAGCGTCCCCGACATTCTGGGACAAATTGTAGATATCACCTGTCAGTCTAACCATGAAAAAAATGTAGATCTCACAGATACCTATATCCGTGTCAATGTAGATGGATATTCATCCGCCAGTTTTACTCCAGCCGCCATTGATACCCTGATGCGTAGAGGCGAAGAAGCAGCAAAAGCCCAATGGGGTTCATTGCTTGCTTTGAAAAAGAAAATAGGAATAGCCGAAGATTATACCCCGAAACAACATGGTCCTTATTCTTCTCTTTCTAATGCGCGTACGGTTTATGTGACGGACATCTCATTTTCCGGTGTAGAGGTGGATGATAAAAAATGGTTGATGAAGAAATGTAATCTGAAAGAAAACAGCGATATTTCCACTCAACAAATAGAACAGGCCCTGTATCAGTTACGTGGCAGTCAGTCCTACTCCAGTGCCAGTTATACGTTGAAAGAGACACCTGAAGGTTATCACCTCAACTTCCTGTTACAGGAAAAATATGAAAGAAGAATCAACCTGGGCATCCGTTTCGATTCGGAAGAGATCGCATCTTTGTTGGTCAATGCAACAGCAGACCTCAAAACTCGTATTCCTTCCCGCCTGGCTCTTACCGGTCGGTTGGGTAAACGATATGCTGCCCGCATAGACTATACGCTGGAACCAATGCAACAGCGTAATTTCAACTTCTCGTATATGTTCCAATACAATGATATCAATATTTACGAGGAAGGCGACCGTGCCTATAATACAACTTACAAATATCATCTGGCCGAATTCGGCTTCTCTGATGTATGGTACAAGAATTTCCGTTTCGGACTCGGTCTTCGTTTTGAATATTACAAATACAAAGATTTCTTGTTCAAGAAACCTGAAATTTCCGACCTGAAAGTAGAATCCGAACACTTTCTAAGTTATTTTGCCCAAGTGCAATATAATACCTATGATAAAGGACGTTTCCCTTCTAAAGGAAGTGACTTCAGAGCCGCCTATTCACTCTATACGGATAATATGGCACAATACAACGAACACGCTCCATTTTCAGCACTGAATGCTTCGTGGGCAAGCGTCATTCCTGTAACCCGCCGTTTCTCTATCATTCCTTCCATTTATGGACGTATCCTGATCGGAAGAGATTTTCCCTACCCGCTGCAAAATGCCATTGGCGGTGACGTACCTGGTTTCTATATTCCACAGCAATTACCATTTGCCGGGGTTACCAATCTGGAATTGATGGATAACACCATTATGATTGCATCTATTAAGTTCAGACAACGCATGGGAGCCATTCATTATCTTACACTGACGGGTAACTACGGACTAACAGATAGTAATTTCTTCGATATATTGAAAGGCAAGCAATTATTCGGTATCAGTGCAGGCTATGGAATGGACAGTATCTTCGGGCCATTGGAAATATCATTGGGATATTCCAATCAGACGGACAAAGGAAGTTGCTTTGTGAATTTAGGGTATTACTTCTAATGTAATACAGTATTTTCGAAAAGCAAAAGAGGAGACCGCTTCACAGTGACCTCCTCCTTCTATACTCTATATGAACATGCCCCAAAGGGTTTATTGGAAAAGGAGCATATTCAAAGGTTTTTATCTTAAAATGAATAATTAAAAACTTATTATACTGCCATCAACTTGACAAACGGTATCAAAGTCATATCAACGATCTTCACAGACAGTTGATATTTGGGGAAATGTGCATCAAAATAAAATCTGATGCATGGGGCCAATTAGGTAAAGAAGTACCTCTGTACTTTTTTCTAATCGACTAAGGCAGGGATTCAATGCTACAAATGAATCTAAGCCCCTTACTATAAAACATCTTAGATACTACCACCCTTACCACCGCTATGTGTCGGATTATAAGTAACCGTTTTATATTGATGGTCCGTACCGGTATAACGAGTTGCTGTAATCGAAACAGACTTTGCAGTACCCTTAAACTTTACATTAGCCGTCAACGTGGTAGTACGGACTTTTGCATAGCAAGTATAACTCATGGTAGTATATCCGTTTACATTTACAGTGTTATAAACACGTTCAGTTTCCGTAATGCCAGATACCGATCCCATTAATGAGAACATACGAGTTTTCATAAAAGCAACCATTGCATTCACCGTTTTTGTATCTTCAGCACTAGCACCAGCTCCTAATTGCGATTTAACTTCAGCAACAAGACCAGCATCATTCTTATCATAGTCCCAACCAGACTTTTCCTTATATTTCAGTTCAATGCCAGCCACCGCTTTAGCATTCTCGCTATTATCACGACTAGCTTGTCCTAGAATATTAGTTGTCACAGTTTCATTACTAATCTTGCTATATACTTTATTCTCTATAGCATAAGCAGAGAAGTGATCGACTTCGGCTGTATATGCAGTGACAGCTCCACTTTCTGTAGTAGAAGATATATTTTTAATTACATTTCCATTATTATCTTTTGCATCCCCCCATTCTCCTGTATTTGGATTCTGATAAGTAAGTATCATATCAGCATCAGCGAATGTTATTCCAGGGGATAGGATTAGGAATAGAAATCGTAACAGACTTCTTAAATTTCAAACCAGACGGTTCAAATTTAGCAGCAGCTAAAGGTATGCTTTTAGGTACATCTCTATTCACGTCCTCTGCCTTTACTTCAGTAGTTACTTCTTCAGGAGCAGGAACAAAGGTTGTCACACTAATGTTGACTTTACCATCTTCAACAATTCCTGCTTGTTGTTGAGATGCCTCAATTGCATCTTCCGGTATTGTCAGTTCGACTTTCACGAGCGGTTTATCCTCTACCACTTCTTCCGGAGCAACTTCTCCCGGCTTTTCAATTGCCTGATTCGATTCACTATTATCCTCTACTTTAGTTTCTCCTGTAGCCTCTATTGACACAGCAGTTTTCGGACTCTCCTTTGTCAAAGCCAGAGCTACCGTTACCACACTACGATTCTCTGCATTATTTGCAATGACAACTGACGTTTTCTGTGAAGATATCCATTAGAAGACGCTTCAATACTATAAGTACCTGTAGCACTTTCTGTAACAGAGAACTTACCATTCGAGTCGGTTGTGTAATTTTTACTACCCACTTTTACCTTTGCCCCATCCATTGCTGCTCCTCCGGAAGTCACCGTCCCCATAATGTAATACTCTACAACCGGTTTCGGAGTTTCAACAACTTCCCCTTCTGCCGGTTTCGGATCGTCATCATCATCGTGACAGGCTACTGTCGCAAAAGTTAACATACCCAAGGCTATCGCCATGGCACCCACATAAAACCATTTTACACTTTTCATAATGTTCAAATTTGTTAAAAATACTAGTTTAAATATCAATCATGTTTCACTTCTCACTCGTTCTAATCAAATAATATCGAATATAATCCGGCTGCCAGAAGTGTGAATTCTCTGCCGACTTAGGTTCAACACTATAACTTTCGCCCAATGAACGATGAGCGTATTCATTCCCGCTACGCATATCATACTGAAAAGCAAAATATTCGGGAAGCATCACCCGTAGCAGATGTCGCCTGCGTTTCTTTCCCGGTAATGGAATAGAGAAATTAAACCCTGCATTCGTTGCTCCATCTGTGTACATACCATATATACCTACAATATATTCGCCGAAATAGCGTGAAAGAGTTCCGCGTACTCCATAATCTCCATAAATAAAGCGGGCCCTTCTACTTTCACCAAGGTATTCACTTCCGGCACATAATATCCTACGCTAATCTGTCCATTGACTCTTTTCCACTTACTCATTTTCCAGTCACTGCCATAGAAATGGGAAGAACCGGTAATTCCTCCTCCACCTTCTACCGTCCACCTGCCGTTTGCTGAAAAATAGCCGATTCCTGCAGCAAGTCCCTGACGGTCATTAGAGAAACTACCGCCAGTGAGGTATCCTTTCCAATGGTTAGCCAAGCGAAAATCCTGACGCAAAGCCATGAATCCCAAGCGAACGCAGTTCCACTTACCATCTTCATTACTTACAATAGGCAAAGAAACCTGCATCCGTAGCGAAGCTCCTTTCCATAATTGCATTTCCAGGGCAGGTTGCAACTCGAGTGCCGCCTTATACAACTTATAAGTTACATTATTGACTAACATCACGTTGGGATATATCACAAAATCTACCTTACCGAAAGAACTTTCTTTTCGTTTTACACCTTTCAGCTGACGCACAGCAGTTCCGGTAGAAGTAGTCATCCCCATCTTACGATACACTTCATCCAACGTACATTCACCGGACTGACATTTTTGAATCAAATCTGCAGGGATAGTTATACATAATTGTGGTAGGGCATTATCTAATATAAGTAGCTGCAAAGTCGGTATTTCCGGTATAGCAACCAAATGGCGTATAGCAATACCGATTCCATTATAAATACCTCTATAGGCAGAGGTCTCAAAAGCTGCAGTTATCGTGTCCCTTTTCTCCACAACTGAAATATTCTCCATTTCCAATTCTTTCAGTGTCTCACTCACACGAACTGGCTGTGCCTGTAACAAAGAAATACCACAGAGAAAAACAGCAGTCACACTAACAATCCTTTTCATCTTCTTTTAATGTATTAATGTACATTCATACCGCAGACCAGCGGAAACACACGTAAATTCACGAGTAAACACATTGACGGACAAATGCTTCCAAAAGCGCATGGCAGCCCCCATATTCCATCCATGCGTATCATATTCCACCATCAATTTCAATTCTTTGCAAAAAGAAGGCGTGTAACGGACACCTCCGAAAGGTCCTTTATTAAATACCCGGCAATCGCCTTGATGAATATACCATCCGGCTGTGACAGCCAATTGATCTCCTGAACGAAATCCGATAGTCTTTGTCAACACACCATAATAAGCTCCCCAATATGGAGTCTTCTTCTCAGTCAAAAGATCATCTCCACCAATCACAACAGCCGGAAAATAGCGGCTTTCTTTTATTGGACGAATGCGAATCGTATTAGAACGGTCCTGATTATGATAACCCGTTCTGCCTGTGCCGGTTGTCATTTTGAGTAATGTCATCCGATAAGTGAATTCGATAAAAGAGAAAAGAGTCATATCTACAAAATAGTTCATGGTAGGGAAACTGAAAACCGATGGAGTAACCTGTTCTGGTAAGAAATTGACTCCTCCCGTAAATGTACCGGTCTCTTGCATTTCAGCGGTAGGTATCATCAACTGCCCCGTTGTTCCCATGGAATATTGCGCATGAATCAGACCGCTCATCGGAATGAGTATCAGAAATAGAATACTACCTTTTAACGAAATAAATGGCTTATTCCTAAAAGCCGCTTTAGTTTGTTTCATCTTTATTTGTATGTTATACTTTTAAATAGAGATATTCTCAAAACTTTTTTGATTAATCCACTATTTTTACCTTATATAATTCTGTTACTTCTTAGGTAACAGTAAACACACAATCGAGACCAACCGGAATGAGAACAGAGAAAAACATCGACAATTACAGTGAGAGAAGAGCTTTTGCCTTTAGCGAAGGGGAAAATTCTTTTTAAAACAGGACATATAAATCATTGGGCATGAAGATATAATTATTTCATGTTCGGATTTTTTTTTGCCGTATGCATCAGATAAAACAAAAAAATGGGAGAATATTTGTTTGCTATTTATATTTTTGTCTATCTTTGCGTCATATTTGATTCCGTTACCTAAGAAGTAACAGATACATTTAAATGCTGATTATTAAAGTTTTGTCTATATATCACCTGCCTGCATTGCAATCTCTAACGTAAGATAAATTCTTTCTATTTACTTCTGTACGTTCTCTTAATCCAAAGCCTTTCAGATATATTTGTGTGGTTTTAATAGATTTGTGCCCCAACGATTCACTTATCATTTCAATAGAAACTCCGCGGTATTTGGCAGTAGTGGCCCAAGAATGTCGGAAAGTATATGAAGTGACAGGCGAATTTAAGCGCAACGCTCTCGCCAAATCCTTCAAACAATTATTAAATCTACGAAGAGCAGACTGATATTCCTTATATGCTTTTTCATCTTTTCGCTTCTTATCACTATGTAAAATATCGAATAAATAGTCGGGACAATCAGGAAGAGCAGGTTTATTGCTTCGAAGCTGATTCATCATCTCCTTTGCACTTTCGAGAATTTCCAGGCTCATTGGTGTTTTAGTCTTGATACGATTATATTGAAGCACATTCCGGTCTAAAGCCGACTTCTCTAAATGCGCCAAATCTGCGAATGACATTCCACAAAACTGAAACATTAAAGCGGCAATCGTCTGCGTACGACGCAAACGTTCGGATTTCGGATCCTCATATAGAAGTTTGTGTAACTCGGTCACAGACAATGCTTTCTTTTGCCGGATATCCACGCCTGTATAAACATCATGAAACAACCGGGGAACATAAGGGGCACTTCCCGCTTCTACTCCCCGATTGTAGATACTACGAAGCATACGCATATAAGTAGAAATCGTATTGAGCTTTAATCCGGACTCGTAAAGATGCTGTCCATAGCAACGTAAACATTCTCGCGTGACTTGCCTGAACGATATGTTCAATGTTCCACAAAACTTACTAAAAGAAAAAAGAGCATTCTTATAAACATGAGCGGTAGAATATCGCCCTTCTTTCCGCAAACGCTCAATGTACGCTCCGGCACATTGGCTAAATCCATTTTTATTAATTTTTTGCATCATTAGTTATTTTAGATTATACAATAAATTAAGAGAAATAACAAAAATAACCTACTTTATGATTGCAGCTATTATAAAAAAGAAAAATAAGAGAAACACCGTCATTCACGTGAAAGTTATTCTTGTACTTCGGTGAGAAAACAAGTGAAACCGATACAAAAACGAGGGTATCCAAAGAGGGCTGTACAAAGCGCTGAAACGCCTGCCAGTAAAGGGGGAAAAGCCAACGAAAACCAGTAGAGTAAAGTAGAGAAGAGTATTATTTCTGTTATAAATAATAGCAATAATATAGGGCAGAGAAAATGGCTTTGGTTGCTACCGCTGTCGGTCCGGATCACTTTGTCGGTGCCGTTTCTATTCCCGTGTCCCTCATGAGTTGTTCGTCCGGCAGATGACCGACTCTCGTCCGGCAGGTTGTTGATGCTCGTCCGGTGGGTAACGGATATTCACACGGTAGATAACGTACGTTTGTCCGTTAGGTAAATTCTATATTATTTCTCGGGCTACCGCTTCACTAAAAATAACATTTGGCTCATACATAACCAACATTGGTTAAGTAAGTGACTTACCCTATCAACTGTTGAACTAAATAAATTATTCATTAGTGATCCGAAATGAACTAAATAGGAATTTATTGAAACGCAGATTAACAAGTAAATCATATAAATACTATTCAGGATCACAATCAAACCGTTATTCCATCAATAATAGCCTGTGAAATTATTTAAATGAAGAGATAGAGTTAAGAAGATGAAGGCCTGAATAATGTTTTTCCCTATATTATTCGCTAGAATCAAAGAAAGTGCCTATCTTTACCGCAAGTATTTTTATTATTCACCATTAAATGTAAAGATTATGGCAAGTAGAAGAGAACTCAAAAGAACGTAAACTATATCGCAGGAGAATTATTCACCGAGTGTTTAATCAACAGTATGTTTATCCCGGCACAGACAAGGTAAAAGCAGATGAACTGATGGCAGAGGTACTGAAGATGCAGGATGAGTTTGTCACTCGCATCAGCCACACAGAACCGGGCAACGTGAAAGGTTTTTATAAGAAATTCCGTGCTGATTTTAATGCAAAGGTAAACGAGATTATTGAAGCTATAGGGAAATTGAACTAACAACAGAATGAAAAAAGCAATTTATAGCTTTATCTATTACCGCCTGTTAGGATGGAAGACAAACGTTACGGTGCCTAATTATGATAAATGCGTGATATGTGCCGCTCCACACACAACAAACCTTGATTTATTTATTGGAAAACTATTTTATGGTGCTATAGGCCGTAAGACAAGTTTCATGATGAAAAAAGAATGGTTTTTCTTTCCACTTGGAGTTTTTCAAAGCAGTTGGCGGAATTCCCGTCGACCGTAGCCGAAAAACTTCGCTAGTAGATCAGATGGTTCATAATTTTGCTAAATATAAAAAGTTTAATTTGGCTATCACTCCCGAAGGAACCCGCAAAGCGAATCCAAACTGGAAAAAAGGTTTTTATTTTATAGCTTTGAAAGCACAGGTTCCTATCGTCCTGATTGGTATTGATTACAGCAAGAAAACGATTTCGGCAACGAAAGCTATCATGCCGTCAGGAGATATTAATAAGGACATGAGAGAAATCAAACTTTATTTCAAGGATTTCAAAGGAAAACATCCGGAGAATTTTGCTCTTGGAAATATGATTTATATTAGGTATTAAGTATTAATCGTAGCTTTTGATATACTTATCCGCACGGCTTAATACTTAATACTTATTACTTAATACTTAGTTATCATGGAGTCTATCCGTATTTCTATCATACAAACCGATATTGTTTGGGAAAATAAACAAGAAAATCTCCGTTTGCTCCACGAAAAGCTGCAAAGTCTTCGTGGAATAACGGAGATTGTTGTTTTACCGGAGATGTTTTCCACCGGATTCAGCATGCAGAGTAAAATGCTGGCAGAGCCGAACTCCGGAGCAACCATTACAATACTCAAACAATGGGCTGCCCAATTTCAGCTAGCCATTTGTGGAAGTTATATAGCAACTGAAAACGACCAGTTCTATAATCGGGCCTTCTTCCTGACACCGGAAGGAGAAGAATTCTATTATGACAAACGTCACCTGTTTCGTATGGGAAGGGAAGCCGAACATTTTTCGGTCGGTGACAAACGACTCATCCCTATCGTGGATGGAATATCTGCCTGTTGGTTTGCTATGATCTCCGTTTTCCTGTATGGAGCCGGAACGTAAACAACGAGTACGACCTTTTAATATATGTAGCCAACTGGCCTATCCCCCGCCGTCTGGTTTGGGACACTCTGCTCCGGGCGCGTGCTTTGGAAAATCAATGCTATGTATGCGGTGTCAACAGGGTGGGTATAGACGGATATCAGCTTACATATAATGGAGGAAGTAGAGTTTATTCTGCTTTCGGAGAAGAAATCGGCTCATTTCCAGATGAAAAGGAAGGAATAGCTACTGTGAGTCTTAATCTGAACACTCTCAACCAATTCAGAGAGAAGTTCCCGGTATGGAAAGATGCAGACGAATTCCATCTGTAACATTGGCAAAATAACAAATGTTAAAAACAGATTCTTGCAGCAACAATACCTAGAACTCGGTAGTTAATTATATAGACTTCTTTTGTATCTTTGTCGTGAAAATACAGTCGTAAGGACGCTAATCTTACATAACTTAATTAACAACTTTATGAAAACAAATCTTAGTTCTCAAATCAGTCTCCACCGGGTCTCCCCCAGATACTACAGACCGGAGAATGCATTTGAAAAATCAGTCTTGACAAGACTCGAAAAAATCCCTACGGACATCTACGAATCCGTAGAAGAAGGTGCTAACTATATTGCGCGCGAAATAGCACAAACCATCCGCGAGAAACAAAAGGCAGGACGTTTCTGTGTATTGGCTCTTCCGGAGGAGATTCACCCAGCCACGTATATACCGAGCTTATCCGTATGCATAAGGAAGAGGGACTTAGCTTCCGCAATGTGATCGTATTTAATATGTATGAGTATTATCCGTTGTCTCCCGATGCAATCAACAGTAACTTCAATGCTTTGAAGAGTATGCTGCTGGATCACATCGACATTGACAAGCAGAATATATTCACTCCCGATGGAAGCATTGCCAAAGATACCATCTTCGAATATTGCCGTCTGTATGAACAACGCATTGAAAGCTTCGGAGGTATTGATATTGCTTTGTTAGGGATTGGTCGTGTAGGTAACATTGCGTTCAACGAACCGGGTTCCCGACTGAATTCTACCACTCGTCTGATTTTGTTAGATAATGCATCACGAAACGAGGCATCCAAGATTTTCGGAACGCTGGATAATACGCCGATCAGCTCCATTACAATGGGAGTAGCTACTATTCTTGGCGCAAAGAAAGTTTATCTGCTTGCATGGGGTGAAAACAAAGCAGCTATGATTAAAGAGTGTGTGGAAGGTCCGATCACTGACACAATTCCTGCTTCTTATCTGCAAACTCACAATAATGCACATGTAGCTCTTGATCTTTCAGCCGCTATGAACCTGACACGTATCCAACGTCCATGGTTAGTCACTTCTTGCGAATGGAATGATAAATTAATCCGCAGTGCAATCGTTTGGTTGTGTCAGTTGACCGGCAAACCGATTTTGAAGTTGACAAATAAAGACTATAACGAAAACGGTTTGAGTGAACTTCTGGCACTTTACGGTTCTGCGTACAATGTAAATATCAAAATCTTCAATGATTTGCAGCACACCATTACCGGATGGCCGGGCGGTAAGCCTAATGCTGATGATACCTATCGTCCGGAACGCGCAAAACCGTATCCGAAACGTGTGGTCATCTTCTCTCCGCATCCGGATGATGATGTTATTTCAATGGGTGGTACGCTTCGCCGTTTGGTAGAACAAAAGCACGAAGTACACGTAGCTTACGAAACTTCCGGTAATATCGCCGTAGGTGACGAAGAAGTAGTTCGTTTCATGCATTTTATCAATGGATTCAATCAGCTCTTCAATAATAGCGAAGATTTGGTTATCAATGAAAAATATATAGAAATACGCAATTTCCTGAAGGAGAAGAAAGACGGTGATATGGACAGTCGTGATATTCTGACTATCAAAGGTCTGATTCGTCGTGGTGAAGCCCGTACAGCTTGTACTTATAATAATATACCGCTGGAACGTTGCCACTTCCTCGATCTGCCATTCTATGAAACAGGTAAGATTCAGAAAAACCCAATCAGTGAAGCAGACGTAGAAATTGTACGCAACTTGCTCCGTGAAATAAAACCTCACCAGATTTTTGTTGCTGGTGATTTAGCCGACCCACATGGAACTCACCGTGTATGTACAGACGCTGTATTTGCTGCTGTCGATCTTGAAAAAGAAGAAGGTGCCAAATGGCTAAAAGACTGTCGTATCTGGATGTACCGTGGTGCGTGGGCTGAATGGGAAATCGAGAATATTGAAATGGCAGTGCCTATCAGTCCGGAAGAACTTCGTGCAAAACGTAACTCTATCCTGAAACATCAGTCGCAAATGGAAAGTGCTCCGTTCCTGGGTAACGACGAACGTTTGTTCTGGCAACGTAGCGAAGATCGTAACCGTGGTACAGCTACTTTGTACGATCAATTGGGATTGGCTTCTTACGAAGCAATGGAAGCATTTGTAGAATATGTTCCATTATAAGAGTAATCATTCTTAATTAAGAGAATATAAAACAATGAAAGAAGAGTGGGAAGTTTCGATACTTCTCGCTCTTTTTTGTTTATTTTTGCGGGGAAAATTAAACGCGGATTAACGCAGATTTTCGCAAAGAAAAATAGAATAAAACAATCTGCGATAATCCGTGATAATCTGCATTTAGCAAAAAAGCAACAAGTATGAAGAAAATAATAGTATTTTTTCTAGGCCTTACATTCTGTGCAACTTTTCTTTTTGCGCAGGATATTGAAAGAAATGTAAAAGAGCGGCTGACGGATTACTTCAACCAATATACCGCAACAGCCAAAATCAGCACTCCTAAACTGAATAGCTTCGATATTAATTACGACCGTAAGACGATTGCAATCTATGCATCGGAGAGTTTCGCCTACCAGCCTTTCCGTCCGGAAACTGTAGAAAACATTTATAATCAAGTTAAAGAATTGCTTCCGGGTCCCGTTCATTATTACCAACTCACCATTTATGCGGATGGGAAACCCATTGAAGATTTGGTACCTAATTTCTACCGGAATAAGAAAAAGGATAAGGAGCGGTTATCCTTAAATGTAGATTATAAAGGAGCTCCCTGGGTGAAAAACACTTCACGTCCTAATGAAATCTCACGCGGACTACAAGACCGCCACATTGCAATCTGGCAAAGCCACGGCAACTATTTCAAAAATGATAAAAACGAATGGGGATGGCAACGTCCCCGATTATTCTGCACCACAGAAGACATGTTCACTCAATCTTTTGTCCTTCCTTATGTAATTCCAATGCTGGAAAATGCAGGAGCGATTGTCTATACTCCCCGCGAACGAGATACACAAAAGAATGAAATCATTGTAGATAATGATACCCCCATGCTTCCCTTTATTTGGAAATGGGGGGTAAAAAGATTAATTGGGCAAATGCTCCGGTAAGAGGATTTGCTCAGAAGAAAACAATCTATAAAGATGGAGAAAATCCTTTCACTGACGGAACCTGTCGTTTTATTCCGACAGAGAGAAAGAAAAAGAAGAATAAAGACCAGGTATTTGCCGAATGGGTGCCTACTCTACCGGCAACAGGCAAGTATGCAGTTTATGTTTCCTACCAAACATTGCCCAACAGTGTAAGCGACGCCAAATATCTGGTATTCCATAACGGAGGAGTAACCGAATTTAAAGTTAATCAGAAAATAGGTGGAGGCACATGGGTTTACCTCGGAACTTTTGAATTCGATAAAGGGAGCAACGACTACGGCATGGTGGTACTTAGTAACGAGAGCAGCGAACATGGGGTTGTATGCGCCGATGCAGTACGTTTTGGAGGGGGAATGGGAAACATTGCCCGTGGAGGAAAAATCAGCGGGCTACCGCGTTACTTGGAAGGAGCACGCTACTCTGCTCAATGGGCGGGAATGCCATACGAAGTATATGCCGGACGAAAAGGTGAAAACGACTATACAGACGATATCAACACACGCTCTAACGTTATCAATTATTTATCGGGCAGTTCCGTCTATAACCCACAACAGTCGGGTCTGGGCGTACCTTTGGAAATGACGATGGCATTGCACAGTGACGCCGGATGTAGCAAAACAGACGAACTGATTGGATCACTCGGCATTTACACCACAGATTTCAATAATGGCAAACTGAATGCAGGAACAGACCGGTATGCCTCACGTGATCTGGCAGACATTCTGCTGACACAAATTCAGAAAGATATTTATTCAAGCTATAGCTTGCCTTGGATACGCCGCAGCATGTGGAACCGGAATTATAGCGAAACACGTCTTCCGGCTACACCTTCTACGATTATTGAATTACTCTCCCACCAGAACTTCGCAGATATGCAGTTAGGACATGATCCGAACTTCAAGTTTACAGTGGGCGTGCCATTTACAAAGGTATTTTGCAGTTCATTACCAACCAGCATGATAAAGAATACATAGTTCAGCCTCTACCTGTGAGCAATTTCGCCATTCAATTCGGAAAGAAAAAGAATACATTAGAACTTTCATGGAAAGGCGAAGACGATCCGCAAGAACCGACTGCACGACCACGGGAATACATTGTATATACCCGCATCGGTTATGGAGGTTTTGACAATGGCACTTTAGTCAGCAAAACGTCCCACACCGTTAAGATAGAACCGGGACTTGTTTATTCATTCAAAGTAACTGCTGTAAACCGGGGTGGGGAAAGTTTTCCTTCTGAAATCCTCTCCGCTTATAAAGCCAAACGTGAACAGGGAAAAGTAATCATCATCAATGGCTTTGACAGAATCAGCGGTCCGGCGGTCGTTAACACTTCTGATAAAGCTGGATTCGATCTAATGCAAGATCCCGGCGTTCCGTATATATCGAATATTTCATTTTGCGGAGCACAAACCGGCTTCGACCGTACACAAGCCGGTAAAGAAGGAAAAGGAAGTCTGGGACATAGCGGAAACGAATTAGAAGGAATGAAAATTGCAGGAAACACGTTCGACTATCCTTTTATTCACGGAGAAGCAATTCAGGCAGCCGGAAAATATAGTTTCGTATCATGCAGCGACGAAGCAGTAGAGAACGGGTTGGTTACATTAGAAGATTATCCAGTAGTAGATTATATTTTGGGACTGGAAAAAGAAGATCCTGCAAGTAAAGCATATTACAAGACATTCTCTTCGGCTATGCAACGGATTATGACCAGTTATTGCCAAGCGGGAGGTAACCTGTTTGTCAGTGGTGCTTATGTAGGAAGTGATATGAGTGGAACACAAGGAAACCGGGAGTTTACAGAGAAAATACTGAAATATGGTTATCAAGGTAGCCTGACGGATAAGAGTTCGAATCAGATTAAAGGATTGGGCCGTACTATTACAATCCCACGTCTGCCTAATGAAAGCAGTTATGCTGTACCTGCTGCCGATTGTATTGTTCCCGTAGATACTGCCTTCCCCGTATTTACGTATGCACCCGGCAATCAGAGTGCAGGTATTGCCTACAAAGGAAACTACCGTACTTTTGTATTGGGCTTTCCTTTTGAAAGTATCCAGTCCGAAGCAGACCGGGCAACCATTATGGCAGGCATCTTGGGATTCTTTACTCAAAAATAAAAAATATCCTTTTTTTTAATCCGTTTCTCATTTTAAATTCTATCTTTGCTACTATAATAACCTTTAAAACTAAAATACAATGTATACTATACAAGCAAATCCCAGCGGTACACGCAGCATAGAAGTATCTAATGAAAACTTGAGAACGATTGAAAAATGCTCTGTTCCGTCATCTTATCGACAGTACCGGTATTGTAGATGAAGCAGTTCTGGATAAGTTGAAACTTAATATCCGCTCCCTTATCGCCAGTCAGGAGGAAGACAGTAAAGACTTGCTGGACCTTTGTATCGACGTGATTTATCACAATAATATGAAGGCATTCGGCTTGCAACAGCTCATCAAGCTTTATCTTACCTGGCTCTCCAGTCCGGAAGCGGAAGAAGAGGAGGAATAATGATTACGGTAGATACCTGCGGAATAACAGCATACAGTCCGCTGATTCCTGCAATAAAAGCGATGTGCACTGCCTCTCCGGGTGAAACGATAGAGATTATCATGAACCATGCTGATGCGTTTCAGGATCTAAAGGAATATCTGTCCGAGCAAGGTATCGGCTTCCGTGAAATCTATGACGGAGAACAAATGACATTACAGTTCACAATCAACGGGAAGTTTTAAGAAAACACTCCAATGATTGGAAGAAAACATCCTGATGATTGAAGTTAAACATCTCAATGAATAAAAAAATCATTGGGATGTTTTTTATTATCCGTATCTTTGCAGCATGAAAGAATATCAATTGACCGACTGGTTACCCACTACCAAAAAAGAAGTAGAACTTCGCGGATGGAATGAATTGGATGTCGTTCTATTCAGTGCTGATGCTTATGTGGATCATCCTTCTTTTGGTGCTGCCGTTATCGGACGCATTCTCGAAGCGGAAGGTTTGAAAATAGCCATCGTTCCCCAACCTAACTGGCGTGACGACCTGCGCGACTTCAAGAAGTTGGGACGTCCACGGCTATTCTTCGGTATCTCCGGCGGATGCATGGACTCAATGGTTAATAAATATACCGCCAACAAACGCCTACGCAGTGAAGATGCTTATACTCCGGACGGCCGACCGGATATGCGCCCGGACTATCCTTCTACAGTTTACAGCCAGATACTAAAGAAACTTTTTCCGGATGTTCCGGTAGTCATTGGAGGAATCGAAGCTAGCTTAAGGCGATTGAGTCATTACGATTATTGGCAGGACAAAGTACAAAAGATTTTTGTGCGACAGCGGAGCAGATCTGCTCATCTACGGAATGGGAGAAAAGCCTCTTGCAGACCTGGTGAAAAATATGAAAAGCCTGCTCACCACTGAAGAACCTGTACTGACAAGCAGCAAATTTAGAACAATTATCGGATCTGTGCCCCAGACAGCCTATCTTTGTCGTGCAACAGAATGGATATCTGCCGAAGACGATCTTCAACTTTATTCACACGAAGAATGTCTGGCAGATAAAAAGAAACAGGCTAGTAATTTCCGACATATCGAAGAAGAATCCAACAAATATTCGGCTTCACGAATCACACAAGCAGTAGGAAATAAGATAGTCGTAGTCAATCCTCCCTATCCTCCGATGAGCCAGAAAGACCTCGATCATTCGTTTGATTTACCATATACCCGCCTGCCTCATCCAAAATACAAAGGGAAACTGATTCCGGCATACGATATGATTAAATTTTCCATCAACATTCACCGAGGATGTTTTGGTGGCTGTGCATTCTGTACCATTTCCGCCCATCAGGGAAAGTTTATTGTCAGCCGAAGCAAAGAGTCTATACTGAAAGAGGTAAAAGAAGTTATTCAGTTACCCGATTTCAAGGGATATTTAAGTGATTTGGGCGGTCCTTCCGCTAATATGTATCAGATGAAAGGAAAAGACGAAGCTATTTGCAAGAAGTGCAAACGACCGTCATGTATCCATCCGAAAGTTTGCCCGAATCTAAATACCGACCATCGCCCCTTACTGGATATTTACCGTGCAGTAGATGCCTTGCCCGGAATAAAAAAATCGTTTATCGGTAGCGGAGTACGCTATGACCTGTTACTTCATCAAAGCAAAGATGAAACTACCAACCGTAGCACTGCCGAATATACCCGTGAATTGATAGTCAATCACGTGAGTGGCCGGTTAAAAGTGGCTCCGGAGCATACCAGTGACCGGGTATTATCTATAATGCGCAAACCTTCTTTTGAGCAATTTGAAACATTCAAAAAGATATTCGACCGCATTAACCGGGAAGAAAATCTGCGTCAACAACTGATTCCGTATTTTATCTCTTCGCATCCCGGATGCAATGAAGAAGACATGGCGGAACTTGCCGTTATCACTAAACGTCTGGACTTCCATCTGGAGCAAGTGCAGGACTTCACTCCTACTCCGATGACAGTGGCTACTGAAGCCTGGTATAGCGGATTCCATCCATACACGCTAGAACCCATATTCAGTGCAAAACCCAACGGGAGAAACTTGCACAACGACAGTTCTTTTTTTGGTATAAACCGGAAGAACGAAAAAACATCATCAATGAGTTGAGACGTATCGGACGTTCAGATTTGATAGACAAGTTATATGGAAAAGGAAAGGACATGGAAAGAGGGAAAGGAAAAAGATAGAATGAAATAAATTATAAATCAAGCATAAGGCATGATTATGAATCAATTATAACTTGTGATCTTATTGGCTACTTTTAAGTTAGCGCTCTCCAATTGATATGTATTTGATTACCTAGTAAGTTTTCGTTTGAGAATAGTCAAACGATAGTTCAACTATTGTCGGGCGTTAGTTCAACAACTGTCAAACGAAAACTCATTAGGCAATCGAGAAAATAATATAGGTAAGAGAAAGAAATAAAAGCTACATAGTAATGAGTTGTTGCCAATGATAGCATCTTCAACTCATTTATGCTTCCTTTACCGGCAAAGCCACAATCTCCTGCAACACACTGACCGCCGTTTCCACATTAGTAACATCCTTAATCAGCATACTCCGTCTGCCGTTCTGTTCACGCAAATCACAACGACGAGTATATTTCATCATATAGTCTATCACTTTACCAAAAGCCTTACTTTGATAGAACGGACTATCCGGATTGGAAACAAAAAACAAGGTCATCCGCCCACCTTTCAGGAAGATTTTCTCTGCACCCAAACGGGCTGCAAGACGGCGTAGAGGCACAATACGGAGTAGTTCTTCCGTTTCCGGGAACTGGTCCGAAGCGGTCTTCCGGCGAGCACGGAAAGCTTCCACATCTTTGTCCAATGTCAGTCCATCCAGTTCACGATAGAGCAACATACGTTCGCTGCTGCCTGTTACGTAGTTGGCAGGTAACAATAGTTCGAGGTCGCTTTCTACCTGACACTCGTCTACAAACTCTTCTCCACTAATTTGTCCTTCGCCCTTGATTTCATCCGCATACAGTTCAGCAAACTCGTCTGTCTTTAACTCATGGACAGCTTCAGTAAGAATTTTCTGATATGTCTCATATCCCAAATCAGCAACAAATCCGCTTTGTTCGGCTCCAAGCAGATTTCCGGCTCCACGAATATCCAAATCCTGCATGGCGATATGAATACCACTTCCCAAATCACTAAAGTTTTCAATTGCTTGAAGACGTCGTCTTCCTTCGGCTGTCAAACTACCTAACGGAGGAGCCAACAAATAACAAAAGCTTTTTTATTACTACGTCCTACCCGTCCACGCATCTGATGGAGATCACTCAATCCAAAGTTTTGCGCCTGATTGATAATGATAGTGTTGGCATTCGGAATATCAATACCACTTTCAATGATTGTAGTTGCCAAGAGTACATCATAGTCGTAGTTGACAAAATCCAGAATAATCTTCTCCAGCTCTGTCGGTTCCATCTGTCCATGTCCAATCGCTACACGGCAATCCGGGATATGACGTTCGATCATCGCTTTCAATTCCGGCAAGTTCGCAATCCGGTTATTGACAAAGAAGACTTGACCATTGCGGCTCATCTCAAAATTGATGGCATCCGTTATCACTTCTTCATTAAAAGTATGCACTTCGGTCTGAATCGGATAGCGGTTGGGTGGCGGAGTAGAAATCACACTCAAGTCGCGTGCACCCATCAATGAAAATTGAAGGGTACGGGGAATTGGAGTAGCAGTCATAGTCAGTGTATCCACATTCACTTTCAACTGGCGCAGCTTTTCTTTGACAGAGACTCCGAATTTCTGTTCTTCGTCCACAATCAACAATCCAAAGTCTTTAAACTGGACATCTTTTCCCAAGATACGGTGGGTACCTATCAGAATACCGACATCTCCATCTTTCAATCCCTTCAATACAGCTTTGGTCTGTGCGGCAGTACGTGCGCGGCTTAAATATTCCACCCGACACGGCAAGCCTTTCAGACGCTCACGGAAAGTCTGAAAATGCTGGTAAGCAAGTACTGTTGTCGGAACCAGAACGGCTACTTGTTTATTATCGGCAACAGCTTTGAAAGCCGCACGAATCGCAACTTCTGTTTTTCCAAATCCTACATCGCCACAGACTAGACGGTCCATCGGGCGGTCACTTTCCATATCTGCCTTGACATCAATCGTCGCCTTACTCTGATCCGGTGTATCTTCATAAATAAAGGATGCTTCCAGCTCACGCTGCAAGAAACTATCGGGACTGTAAGAGAAACCTTTTTCCTGACGACGCTGCGAATACAATTTTATCAAATCGCGGGCAATGTCCTTGATTTTACTCTTCGTACGTTCTTTCAGTTTCTCCCATGCACCTGTACCTAATTTGTTAAGCCGGGGAGCCTCTCCTTCTTTACCTTTATATTTGGAAACCTTATGCAAGGAATGAATAGAAACGAACACCACATCTTCATTTTGAAACACCAGTTTCAAAACCTCTTGCGTAGTATCACCGTTCGGAATACGTACCAAACCGGAAAAACGTCCGATACCATGATCCGTATGCACCACATAGTCTCCCGGAGTGAACTGATTCAGTTCTTTCAAGGATAGTGCCACTTTTCCCGAACGGGCTTTATCACTTTTCAGATTATATTTATGAAAACGATCAAACAACTGATGGTCTGTGAAGATACAGAGCCGCAGTGTGTTATCTACAAAACCTTCATGAATAGTACGTTCTACGGGAGTAAAATTAATCTTATCACCCCGATCCTCAAAAATCGCTTTGATACGATCTGTTTGCTTCATGCTGTCACTGCAGATATAAAGCGAATAGCCCTTTCCAGATAATCCTTGAAAGAAGAAGCTACCAGATCGAAATTCTTATGAAAAATAGGCTGGGCAGATGTATTGAAAGTAACGCTGGCATTGGGCGTTCCGGTCGGTTTATTACCAAATTCCAACCGGCGGAAATCAAGTGCCCGCACAGTAAACTCGCTGCCGTCTATCAATTTCCTTCCAATGTAATGCCACCATTCTCTTCGGCCTCCTGAACGGCTATTGCCTGTGGAGTCAGCGCCTCATCGTGTACCACTGGATTCGCTCGCGCAACCAAAGAAAATCACGCATTGCCAAAGTAGTCTCTTTCGGGATAAAATCCAGAAAAGAAGTCGTTACATCTCCTGTCACCGCCAAATCGGGAACGATAGACACTCCATCTTTCTTCTCACGGGATAGTTGAGATTCCACTTCAAAGGTACGGACACTTTCCACTTCATCACCAAAGAAATCGATGCGATAAGGATATTCCGAAGCAAAAGAGAAAACGTCGATAATACTACCGCGAACAGCATATTGTCCCGGCTCATATACGTAGTCTACATATTCAAAACCATAACTATGCAACACATCGGTGATGAAAGTGGTATCCACTTTCTCTCCTACATTCAGCTTCAGCGTTTTATTACTCAATTCCTTGCGCGACACCACTTTCTCCGCCAATGCATCCGGGTACGTAACGATACATAATCCCTCTTCCCCCTTTTGCAAGCGGCTAAGTACTTCTGTACGCAAAATCTCATTGGCCGCATCTTTTGTCCATACTTGATGGAGCGACGGAATGAAGATGGAAAGAACAACACTCTTTCCGTACCCAATATCTGCGTCAAGTCGTGATAGAAATATCCGGCTTCTTCAAGATCGCCTAAAATAAATACAAACGGGCAACCACCCTCTTGCACCAGTACAGAAGAAAAAAGAGAAGCGGCGGATGCACACAGTCCTCCGCAAAAAACAGTCTGAACGGAAGTGTCCTTCAACAAGCGCTTCATTACTGCCATATTGGGATGGGCAGCATATTGTTGTTGCAACTCAGTTATTGTCATACCTATAAAATTTCCCCGCAAAATTACAAAAAAGATTGGGAGTATGCACCCAAAGAACAGAAGTATTATAATAAGGTATCTGCCGTCTTATTCCGCATGGGGCATGAAACACGTTAAATTTTCCTTAGTTCAGCTATAACTAAAGGAAAAAGAACTACTTTTGTTTCTAAATTTTATAGTATCTATATGCAGACATCGGATAGCATTGTAATTATCCCCACCTATAATGAACGGGAGAACATAGAAAATATCATCCGTGCCGTTTTCGGCCTTCCCCAAGTATTCCATATTCTGGTCATAGAAGACGGCTCTCCGGACGGAACGGCAGCCATCGTAAGAAAACTGCAACAAGAATTTCCCGAACAGCTTTTTATGATAGAACGTAAAGGAAAACTGGGACTGGGTACTGCCTACATTACCGGATTTAAATGGGCACTGGAACACGCATACGAGTATATTTTTGAAATGGATGCAGACTTCAGTCATAATCCGAATGATTTACCCCGTTTGTATCAGGCTTGTTCGGAACAAGGAGGAGATGTATCCATCGGTTCCCGTTATGTCAGCGGAGTGAATGTAGTGAATTGGCCGATGGGACGGGTATTGATGTCATACTTCGCCTCTAAATATGTGCGGTTTATCACCGGAATACCTGTACATGACACCACTGCCGGATTTGTTTGCTACCGCCGTCAGGTATTGGAAACGATCGATTTAGATCATATTCGCTTTAAAGGATATGCCTTTCAGATTGAAATGAAATTCACTGCTTACAAGTGTGGTTTCAAAATTATCGAGGTTCCCGTTATCTTTATTAATCGTGAATTAGGGACTTCTAAAATGAATAGCAGCATCTTTGGAGAAGCCATATTTGGTGTGATAAAATTAAAAGTAAATAGTTGGTTCCATAAATTCCCACAAAAGAAATGAAACGTACACTGATTCAAAACGCCGTTATTGTCAACGAAGGAAGAAAAGTTCTGGGTTCAGTAGTAATCGAGAATGAAAAGATAGCCGAAATATTGGTTGGTGAAGAAAACGCAACTGCCCCCTGCGACGAGATAATAGACGCAACCGGGTGTTATCTTTTGCCGGGTGCCATCGACGAACATGTGCATTTCCGCGATCCCGGACTGACTCATAAGGCAGATATCACCACAGAAAGTCGTGCTGCGGCAGCAGGAGGTGTCACCTCTATCATGGATATGCCCAATACCAATCCGCAAACTACCACATTGGAGGCTTTGGAGGAAAAATTTGTTCTGTTGGGTGAAAAGTCAGCAGTCAACTATTCCTGCTATTTCGGAGCAACGAATAATAACTATACCCAGTTTGCACAACTGGATAAACACCGGGTTTGTGGAGTGAAGTTATTTATGGGTTCAAGCACCGGCAATATGCTGGTAGACCGGATGGCCAGTCTGCGTAATATATTCGGTGGAACCGATCTGCTCATCGCTGCTCATTGCGAAGATCAGGGAATTATCAAAGAAAACACGGATAAATATAAGAAAGAATACGGAGACGACGTACCTTTGGCTCTTCATCCGCTCCTTCGTTCGGAAGAAGCTTGCTATCGTTCATCCGAACTGGCAGTGCAGTTGGCACGTGAGACAAACGCCCGCCTGCACATCATGCATATTTCCACAGCTAAAGAGTTGAGCCTGTTTTCTAACGTACCTTTGGTACAAAAAAAGATCACGGCAGAAGCCTGTGTTTCTCATCTGCTCTTTACGGAAGAGGACTATCAGACACTGGGTACCCGCATCAAATGCAACCCTGCCATTAAGACAGCGCAAGACCGGAAAGCTTTGCGAGATAGCGGTTTGATTGATGCTATTGCCACAGATCATGCCCCACATTTACTTAGCGAAAAAGAAGGCGGTGCCTTAAAAGCAATGTCCGGAATGCCGATGATTCAGTTCTCACTCGTCAGCATGTTGGAGTTGACAGAAAAAGGAGTGTTTACTATCGAAAAAGTAGTAGAAAAGATGGCTCATGCTCCTGCGCAGATGTATGAGATACAAAACAGAGGATTCATTCGCAAAGGCTATCAGGCTGACCTGGTATTAGTCCGTCCCGGAAGCGAATGGACTGTAACAACCGATTGTGTTCTAAGCAAATGTAAATGGAGCCCATTAGAGGGACACACATTCGACTGGAAAGTAGAGAAAACATTTGTAAACGGACATCTGTTATATAACAACGGAGAAATAGACGAGACTTATCGCGGACAGGAATTAAGATTCAGATAAACAGCAGCTCGCCTTCAACAAGCCTATGAGTACCATTTTATCTTATAAAATACATACAGTCACTCCCTACATCAACTGGATTTACTTTTTCCACGCATGGGGGTTCCAGCCACGTTTTGCAGCCATCGCCAACATTCACGGATGTGATGCCTGCCGTGCTTCGTGGCTGACAACTTTCCCGGAAGAAGAACGTAATAAAGCTTCCGAAGCAATGCAGCTATTCAAAGAGGCCAACCGGATGCTCGATCTGCTTGACCGGGATTATGAAGTAAAGACCATCTTCAAGCTTTGCAAGGCAAACTCTGACGGGGATAACCTGATTATTGAGAAAGAAAAGACCGGTTCATCACTTTTCCTTTACTGCGCCAGCAAACGCCGAAAAGAGACGGTAGTCCTTTTCTTTGTCTAAGTGACTTTATCCGCCCGATCTCTTCCGGCATCCCGGATACCATCGGTGCTTTTGCCTCTTCCATTGATGCGGACATGGAAGGATTGTACGAACAGGACCCTTATAAACACCTGCTTGTCCAAACCCTCTCCGACCGACTGGCAGAAGCAGCAACAGAAAAGATGCATGAATATGTGCGCAAAGAAGCGTGGGGATATGCCAAAGACGAGAATTTAGGCATAGCGGACTTACTGGTCGAAAAGTATCAAGGCATTCGCCCTGCTGTCGGTTACCCGTCTTTACCGGATCAATCCGTCAACTTCCTGTTGGATGAACTGTTGGACATGAAGCAGATAGGCATTTCGCTGACCGAAAACGGAGCTATGTACCCGCACGCTTCTGTTTGCGGACTTATGTTTTCACATCCGGCTTCCGAATACTTCTCCGTCGGAAAGATTGGAGAAGACCAATTGGAAGATTATGCCCGCCGTCGGGGAAAAAGTATCGAAGAAATGTGTAAGTTTCTGGCAGCTAATCTCCAATAGTCCTTATTCCCCTGTGATTTTCTCCTTTTCACGACTAACTAACCAGAAAAGTAATCATAGATTCCATGAGAGAACAAACAGCAGAGGTTAGCGCCCCTATTGAACAAGAGTTTTTGTCGGTGATCCGCGAATATGAACGGGTGATCTACAAGGTATGCTATCTGTATGCCAATCCCAATGCTCCTCTCAATGATCTGTATCAGGATGTGGTATTGAACCTTTGGAAAGCCTATCCCAAATTCAGAAAAGAATGTAAGGTTTCCACCTGGATTTACCGTATTGCCCTCAACACCTGTATCAGCTTCTATCGTAAAGAAAAGAATGTGCCGGAAATAGTCAGCCTCACCAGAGATACCGACTGGGCCATAGAAGCACACGACCCGATCAACGAAATGTTGAAACAGCTTTATCAGATGATTAACCAACTGGGACAACTCGACAAATCAATTATCCTGCTTTATCTCGAAGACAAAAGTTACGAGGAAATAGCAGAAATCACCGGACTGACGGTTACCAATGTAGCGACCAAACTAAGTCGCATCAAAGACAAACTTAAAAGAATGAAAAAGGAGGAATAAGATATATGGAACTGGAAGAACTTAAAAAATCTTGGAATGCCCTGGATGAACACTTGAAAGACAAAGAGTTCATCAAAGAAGAAGAGCTTGAAAAGCTGATAAGGCATGCGGACAAAGGTATCCATGCCATTGCCAGACTGAACATCAAGCTTATTCTGATTTCTCTGCCGATACTGATCTTATTTTTAGCGGAGGTACTGTTGCACAACAGATTAAACCCGATCTATATCATTATCATTTTCGCATGGATTCCTGCCCTTTGCTGGGATATCGTCACCACCCGTTTCCTCCAACGGACACAAATAGACGAGATGCCTTTGGTAGAAGTAATCAGCCGCGTGAACCGTATCCATCGATGGACCATCAGGGAACGATTGATTGCTATTGCCTTTCTCCTGGTCCTGGCTATACTTTCATTTATCTACTGGCAAGTGTGGCAATATGGAATGGGGATGATCGCTTTCTTCATCCTGTTATGGGGCGGAGGACTGGGATTGATCTTATGGATTTACCGCAAGAAGTTCTTAAATCGTATCCACGAAATCAAAAAGAATTTAAGCGAACTGAACGAATTAATGTAAAAGAATCCAACCTGAATAATTCATACTAAGTAGTAAGGAGTGTGCTTACCCCACCACGGTAAGCACACTTTTTCCATTCACTTTCTTATGTACCTGCACCTGAACAGAAATCCGTTCACTCATCTCCTGCACGAGAGATTACTCCTATTTTCCGCCCCTGCATCTGTAATTGTTCCAATGCTTCCATCGCTGTACGCAAACTTTCCGCATCCAAAGAGCCGAAACCTTCATCAATAAAAAGAGATTCAACTTTCAGATTATTACTTGACAAGGAAGACAAACCTAAAGCCAGTGCCAAAGAAATCAGGAACGATTCACCTCCTGAAAGAGAGTACACGGTCCGTATTTCATCACACATATCGCAATCTATTACCTGAAGTGCCAACGTATCGGGTACCTGTTGCAGCTTATAGCGTTTAGAGAGATAGGATAAATGTTTATTGGCATGAAGCAACAACAAATTCAAAGTATAACTTTGAGCAATCACTTTAAATTTCGCTCCATCCGCACTGCCAATCAGTTTATTCAATTTTGCCCAACGTTCGGCAACAGTTTGTTTCTCTGCCAGTTCCTTCGCAATCTGTTCCACAGTCAGTTTATTCTTTGCTTGTTGTAGCAGGCGGGCTTCCATAGTAGAAAGGGCACGTTCTATATTCAGGTTTTCTTCCTGTTGCTTCTTTATTATTTCGGGAAGCAGTTCGGGAGACTCTATCTTTTTATACTGTTCCTGCAACTCTCCTATAGCCAGTGCAATTTGCTTCATCTCTCCTTGCAAACCGGAAAGCCGGTTGTGTACCGCCTCTACTTCTTTACGTGCTTTCTCCAAAGCGAGATTCAGTTCTTTCTCTCTTTTTGCTACGGCAGCTTCCGCTTCATCCGCACTTTTTCCTTTCAATAGCTGCGAACGTTCCTGACGAAGCACATTCAGCGCTTTCTCTATCACTTCAAATCTCTTTAGTTCGGCCGAAGCAGCATTCTGTAAGATTACCAGCTGTTCTTTGGCAGACGATACTTTCTGCATAGCCAAACGACAGAGAGAAACATTCTCACGGAGGGCTTCACAATGTGCACGCATCTTTTTAATTTCTTCATCGCTGCGCTGCCATTCTGCATAAAGATTGCGATATTCCAAAATACGTATTGCCAGTTCCGCCAAACGGTGTTGTATTTGCTCTTCGTTTCCGGCTTCAATCCCTGCTTTATATAATGCTGCCAACTGTTCCGCGATCTGTCCGTCCACCGTTTTTTGATGCGCCAAATCACGTTGCAGAGCAATGCTCCGGTTATTCATCTGCTGATAGTTGGTTGATGCTACATTATACTCCTGTTCTATACTCCGGAAAAGAGTATCTACCACCTCCTGTTCCTGATGATAAGGATGCGCTGTGCTACCGCAAACCGGACAAGCCTCCCCTTCCTGTAATTGCCGGCGCAATGCTTTCACATCTTTTCCCACTGCCATACGTGCATTTTCGTAAAGACGTTGAGTAACTTTCAATGCAGTTTCTTGCTCCGTCAATTGTTTCAGACAATTGGCCACTTCTTTCTCCAGTCTTTCTATTTCCGTCTTTGCTTTCGTCTGCGTTTCCGTTAATTGCCGGATATTCTGCTGACGAGTCAACTCTTTTTGCAACTTCACCTGTTCTTCGGCCAATAACGGATATCCGAAAGAATTTAAGCGCAATAAACGTTCCTCATTCGTACTTGTAGCGGCAGCCAGTTTGTTTTCTTCTTGCCGTAGAATCTCTTCCACCTGTTCAAGTTGCAGTGCTTCTTCTATCCCTACATGGCTTAATAAGCGGTTCAGAGAAGAATAAGACACCTGTAATTGTTCCGCAGCCACTCGCATTTTTTGTTCCTGCTCCGCCACCTGCCTGTTAGCCGCTTGTAAAATCTGCTGCGACTGTATATAGCTGCTTTGTTGAGACTGTATCTGTACATCCAATTGACGTGCTTTCTTCAAGTCCGGCTGTATGGCCTCCCATTGTGCCTTAAAATGCACCAATCCTTCCTCTTGGGAAGCCAATGCACCCTGCAGAACTTTCTCCTAGCCTGTTCCTCCTGTTCTTCCTGCTGCTTTTTCTTACAAAGTTCTTCCTGTATTTTTAATGAACGAACCACATTCAGTTGTTCATTCTGTTCTGCCAACAGTTTAATCCCTGCCGCACGCTTTTCAGTCGATAGTTCTTTCTCTTTTTGCAGAGCAAGCAGCTCTTCTTCCGGCATCAATTCGATCACATTCATTCGATTCTGAATCAAGGTCACCTCTTCTTGTGCCGCCTTATTCCGGGCATAGACCTCTTGAGAAATCCGGGAATACACGCCGGTTCCTGTCAACTTCTCCAGTAATTCTGCTTTTGCCGCCCCTTTTGATTTCAGAAATGTAGCAAAATCATTTTGTGCCAATAATACTGTACGGGTGAACTGTTCATACGTCAGGCCAACCAACTCCACCAACTGAATCAACAACTCTTTCTTGGTACCTTGAAATTCTTTCTCCGTATCCAGTTCTTTCACTTCCAGCGTTTGTGGCTGCAAAGAACCGTTTATCTTGTTTCTTGTCCGCCTCACCGACCAACGAGAACGGTAACGCCGTCCGTCAATACCTAAAAAATCGACTTCCGCATAACCGTCACTTGTCCCCCGGCGCAGCAAATTTCTAACATCAGACTGATTAATCTGATTGTCTCCCACATCTGCCAGGTTCACATTTTCCACTGAAGTAGCAAAGCGGGGAGCCTTATCATACAATGCCAGGCATAAGGCATCTAATAAAGTAGACTTACCTGCACCGGTAGGTCCTGAAATGGCAAAGATACCTGCAGAATGTAATGGTTCTGCCATAAAATCCACTTCTACCGTTCCTTCTATCGAGGTCAGATTCTTCAATCGTATAGCTAGTATTTTCATTCTTCTTCCTCCTCTTCTTTACGGGTAGCAGCCAAATAGGCCTCTTCAAACAAACCTGTCAGTTCTACAGGCATTTCCACCTGATAAATCTTCTCAAAGGCAGACTGTGCAATCTGCAAGGGAGACATTTCCTGCAACCCCCTCTTCCAGTTTTCATTTTCTTTCGTCGTATTTCCAGTTTCAGTGCGATAGGTAGAAACAATACGCGCCAACCGATAGTTTTTATCTGCCAGTGCATCTTCAATCTCCTGCCGAAGCATGGGTTCCGGTTCCTCCAACAATACCTTTACTTCCAGATATGGGGCTACAGCTTCTGTCTCGGTAGTTCCTTCAAGGCTTCCAAGATGGCTTCCGGTGAAACAGGTTCTCCGTTCGGGACACTCAACAAAGGTATTAATTTCGGGCATTCCAACCGTTCAATGTCCACCGCACAGCCTCCGTCGAAAGTCACCATCACGACTCCATGATGATAATGTTTCTCGGCAAAAGACATCGGAATGGGACTTCCGGCATACCACACATTCTCTCTTCCGGACACTCGCTGCGCTTTATGTATATGTCCCAATGCCGTATAAGCTATCTGTTCGGAAAAAGTTTCCGGAGATACGCACTCCAGCCCACCAATCACGGTACGCTCGCTATAATCCTTCTCTGCAATTTCCGATCCTGTAGCCTGCAAATGACCGATGGCAAGAATCGCCTGATTCTCCGTCCTTCGCTTCCATAGCCTTTGCAAAAGTTGTGCATAAAGTTCGCGAACTCCCTCCGCATACGGATTGCCTTCCGTTTGCACGGCCGGATAATCTCCCTGACGCAGAAAAGGAACTGCCATGCAAAGCAATTCCACTTCCCCTTTCCGGTTCTTCAGTTCCACAGTCAAATGGTCATAATCGATTTCTCCGCCTTCGAGCTTGCGAACTACCCCTCTGACTTCCGTCCGCATAGCTTGCAACAGAGGCAAAGGAGCCTCCAGGCGTGCTGCCGAATCATGGTTGCCGGCAACAATGACAATCTGCAAATACGGATTCTCTGCTGTCACCCGATAAATAAACTGATAATACATGCTTTGGGATGCTGCGGAAGGGTTGGAAACATCAAAAACATCTCCGGCTATAATCAATGCATCAATCTCTTTCTGACGAATTTCTTCTGCCAGCCAATTCAGAAATACTCCATGTTCTTCCGTGCGATCATAACCAAAAAAGGTTTGTCCCAGATGCCAGTCGGCAGTATGTAATATACGTATCATAATTTTGTAACTATCTCTAATAACAAGAGGCAAAAATAACACAATCAAAAAGATTATATCACATCTGCCTCTCTTTTTTACCAATAATCATGTATATTTGCAGGATAAAAATCCAACCCTATGAAGATACTGTATTATATTTATCAGATTTGCATCGCTTTGCCTATTTTATTAGTGTTGACCATCCTCACGGCAATCGTCACTATTGTAGGTTCTCTCTTGGGAGGAGCCCACATCTGGGGATATTATCCGGGGAAGATTTGGTCACAATTAATTTGTCTGTTTCTATTGATTCCCGTGAAGATTGAGGGACGTGAAAAGTTGCATGACAAGACTTCCTATATTTTCGTACCTAACCATCAGGGTTCATTTGATATTTTCCTTATTTACGGCTTCATCGGAAGAAACTTTAAGTGGATGATGAAAAAAAGCCTGCGCAAACTGCCGTTTGTAGGAAAAGCCTGTGAAAGTGCAGGACATATCTTTGTAGACAGATCCGGCCCTAAAAAAGTATTGGAAACAATCCGGCAGGCAAAAGACTCATTGAAAGACGGGGTTTCTCTCGTAGTCTTTCCTGAAGGAGCGCGTACATTTACAGGACACATGGGATACTTTAAGAAAGGCGCTTTCCAGTTGGCTGATGATTTACAGTTGGCGGTTGTACCCGTCACCATTGACGGCTCATTCGAGATTCTGCCACGCACAAAATGGATACACCGTCATCGCATGATTCTGACTATTCACGAGCCTATTCCTCCCAAAGGGAAAGGAATGGAAAATATCAAGGCAACCATGGCAGAGGCCTACGCTGCGGTTGAAAGCGCCCTACCGGAACAATACAAGGGAATGGTGAAAAACGAAGATCAAGACCGATAGTCAGTACATAATCTTATATAAATATGGGGATGCTCACGCACCCCCATATTCCTAACCAGTTTTATGCATCAAACTATTAAATTAAGAAATTAAGGAATTCAGATATTTAGATGTTTTGCAAGGTTATGGTTTGGTTTGACATCATTTGTAATTCTTGAAAAGTCAAATTAAAACTTTTATAAATTTCCTTTTCTAAATTCTCTAATGAGAAAGATTCATTTCTGACACCATTAATCTTCCCTCTAAACCGATTGTTATAATGCTTGCGGAATGTATCCGGAGTAACCAGACCTCCCAAGCCATAATCACCCACTACAATCACCGGCTTTCGGCGCAATACCCCTTCGTAAGCGGTAATCCCCGCACCAATAATCAAGTCGGCTTCTTCAATCAGTTTACCGATCTCACTCTCGGAGGATATATAATCCACCTGATACTCTGAATATTTACTTAATAGAATTCCTATCCGTAACCTGGTGCGAGAATTTGCTATTCCGACAACAATGCTGGCTTTTTGTTCTATTAACTGCAATTCGTCACCTCTCAAAGAAGAGGCGGCAGATAATTCATTAGGATTTTTCATATAGCTATTTGGTTTTTGTTGTGTCAAAAGTACAGCATGCATCCGAAAACACAAAAAAAGTCACCCGGACAAAATCAGTGCGCCTGATTTTTCGTAAACACTTACATTTCAATCAAATACAGATTAGCGTTCTATTAATGACCCGGACAATTCATTTTTTATTTATCAAAAATCCCTTAAAAACACATTCAAATCTTCTTGTGGAGAAATGCCTAATCGACCTTTCAGCCTTCCTTTTGCTTTGGTAACAGAATCGGAAGAGGTCTGAAAAATACGCGCCAGTTCTTCATTGGTCAGTCCAAATTTAAGAAAGCAACAGATCTCAAGATCATGTTTAGTTAATAAAGGAGTTTTGTCAAGCAACCGGGTAACGTAATTAGAATAGAGTAAATCAAACAGGCTAAACAATTTATAGCGTTCTCCATTAGACAATTTACCTCTTAATGTTCCCTCTTTGATAGCAAGCAGCAGACGAAAAGCGGATATGTACTGTTCAGAAGAGGGTCCGACAGTTAATTCTCCTCCCAGTTCTTTCAATAGTCCCGATAAGTTTTTGTTCTGCATACTTAGAAGTACAATCTTTCCATTCAACTCGCCCACCTTCATTCGATTTTCTTCCAGTATGCGGTTCTCTTCCAGTACTTGATCTTTCAACTCCTGGATTTCTTCCATCTCCTGCTGATATCGCTTTATCTCCTCTTCATTATCTCTAATCTGGGATTCGATTTCGGCAATCTTCTTCCTGTGATTTTTACTTTTGTAGTAGTAATAACACATATAGAAGGCCACAATCAGGAAAATAACCGTACCGCAAAATATAAAAACTGTACGGTCCACTTTCAGTTGTAGATTATCATTCCGGAGTTTCTCGTTCTCGTACTGCTTTTGCAGTTCTGTTATCAACTCCTGCGAATCGACTTCATCCAATACATTCACGATAGAGTCCGCTTTTTCATGGTAGATAATCGCTTCTTCAAAATTATCAATATCTTTTTCAAGAAAGTATAAATTGTTATATGCGTCAATACGGGTATATTCTTTAGAAGAATTGATACTCATCTTAAAATATTTCCGGGCATTCTCTACATCGCCCATCTGTATATACAAATAGCCGAGAGACATACACTCCACGTATTTCCTTTCTTCATCCGTTTCTTTTTCATAAGCAGCAAGAAAATAGCGTTCTGACTTTTTCAGTTCTCCCATGGAACGGTACAGTATCCCCAACTCATGTAAAATGGAAACTTCAGACGGATATTGCTTTTCCCTGGCTAGTTCTAAAGCGTAAGTATAATAGAAATAACAGCTATCCCATTTATTCTGAAACAAATAAGCCCGGCCTATATTTTGCCCGGCTCTGACAAGACTCAAAGAATCTTTCAACTCTTCATAGATCGTATATGACTCCCGAAAATTCTTCAACGACTCCTGATACAATTTCTTTTTCCGGTTAATCATCCCTATCTCATCAGTAGCCATTGCAAACATCTTACAACATTGAATATTCCCGAACATTTCTTTTGCCGAAGATAAAAACGTCAAAGCCTCTTCATCTTTGCCCAATTCACGCAGCACTCTTCCATAATAATACTGCGCTTTAGCACGCGTAACAGAGTCACCACGCTCTACAGTATAGTAATTCAGCGCCAGTGCAATCAATGAGTCAGAAGTAAACTTCACATAGTTCTGATCCATCGCCTGCGTCAATAAAAGTGCATAATCCGCCTGCAACTTTCCACGCAATTTTTCAGTATGAGGTATTGACTTTAATAGATACAGAGCTGTATCCGGAAGAGATTCCATGCACATTTCGATCCTCTGGAATGCCGCATCAGGGCCTCCGAATCTCTATGACAAGAAACCGATAAGACTAAAATAAAAGAAAGCGGCGTATACCGAAACAGTAGTCGTTTTCACTTTACTTGAGTTTTGTGCAAAATACACAAAAACTCAAGTATTACTTATTTGTTGAAGCATTTTGTTCCAATCGTTGATGTTCTTCTATCAACTTCATGTTTTCTCTTGCTTTAGACAGGAACTCTCTAACCAGCTTATTATCTTTAAAAGAATAAGGAGCATCCTTGATTATATCATCAATCTGCGGAGTCATAATGGGATAGGGCAAAGAGCTGCAGAGCATCATAAACACACTGGGTCCCAGCACATTTTCGTAATTATCGGAGATGAACGTTTTTACATACTGATTCATCGCTTTCATCAGTGAGTCTCCTTCCACCACCAACTGACCGTGAATTTCATCCAGATCGCCTCCATCCAGTACCATACGGGTTTCCTTCTGCTCCAGTTCACCAATGCTTTCTTCCAATTGGTTTCTTTTGCTGATAAACTCGTACAGTGCATTATTTAAAGATGTTCCGACTGCCTTGAGGTCCGTGTTGCTAATGGTAACTGTTATCTTCCCACTTTCCAGCACAATCGGCATAATGCTTTCTTCATCCATATAAAGTGTCACCATCTGTACGGAATCTATTTTCCCTTTCATTGAGAACAGACCATGCACTACTTCAGCTGAATCCAGCTTCACCCACTCTCCATCACGAAGGGACTTAAGATACAACATCTTTCCATCCAGACTATTCACTGAAGAGGTTCCTTCAATCTTGTACTTACTGGTGCAGGAAGCCAAAAACGGAAGCAAAAGTAAAAGGCAAAATTTTATTCACGTTCATCTATTCATTAAATTCTGGGTACAAAGGTACAACTGATTCAGAATTCAAAGAAACATTTTATCAATATTTAAATCTTGTAAGACTCTTTTCTTTAATAATCCTTATAAACATAGGTATAAGGCTATTTTTCATTTAGTTTATCTAATTTTGCGGTCATGAAAACATCAACATTTGCCCCTTTTGCCAAACCGCTTTATGTAATGGTAAAGCCTGTAGGTGCCGTATGTAATCTAGCATGCGATTATTGCTACTATTTGGAAAAGGCTAACCTATACAAAGACAATCTGAAACACGTAATGAGCGATGAACTTCTGGAAAAGTTTATCGACGAGTACATTAACTCACAAACCATGCCGCAGGTGCTTTTCACGGCACGGAGGAGAAACGCTGATGCGACCGCTCTCCTTCTATAAAAGGCGATGGAACTACAAAAAAAGTATGCCCGCGGACGAACGATCGACAACTGCATCCAAACCAACGGAACCATGCTCACCGACGAATGGTGCGAGTTCTTCCGTGAAAATAATTGGCTGGTAGGAGTCTCTATCGATGGTCCCCAGGAGTTTCATGACGAGTATCGCAAAAATAAAATGGGAAAACCCTCTTTTGTGAAAGTGATGCAAGGCATCAATCTTTTGAAAAAACATGGGGTGGAATGGAATGCGATGGCGGTTATTAATGACTTCAATGCCGACTATCCACTAGACTTTTATCGTTTCTTCAAAGAAATCGGTTGTCAGTATATCCAGTTCGCTCCTATCGTTGAACGTATTCTCTCACATGAGGACGGTCGTCACCTCGCTTCTCTTGCAGAAAATAAAGCCGGAACCCTTGCCGATTTTTCGATCACTCCGGAGCAATGGGGCAACTTCCTTTGTGCTCTTTTCGACGAATGGGTGAAAGAAGATGTAGGCAAGTACTATGTACAAATATTCGATTCGACTCTGGCGAACTGGATGGGCGAACAGCCTGGTATATGCACAATGGCAAAGACCTGCGGTCATGCCGGCGTGATGGAATTCAACGGAGATGTTTATTCATGCGACCATTTTGTATTTCCCGAATATAAATTAGGTAACATTTATAGTAAAACTCTGGTGGAAATGATGCATAGCGAGCGTCAGCACAATTTCGGGAACATGAAATATCAGTCTCTCCCTACTCAATGCAAGGAATGTGAGTTCCTGTTTGCCTGCAACGGAGAATGCCCGAAAAATCGTTTCAGCCAAACGGCAGAAGGCGAACCGGGATTGAATTACTTATGCAAAGGCTATTACCAGTTCTTTAAGCATGTAGCTCCTTATATGGACTTTATGAAAAACGAACTGATGAATCAACGTCCGCCTGCTAATATCATGGAAGCACTGAAGAACGGAGATTTGAAAATTGAATACTAACCAATCATATATTTTAATTTTATCATTAAATAATGAACAGACTAAGACTTTATCTATTAGCGCTGGCTGCGCTTTTTGTATGTTCCGTTAAAGCGGATGAGGGTATGTGGCTATTGCAACTGATGCAACAGCAACACTCCATAGACATGATGAAAAAACAAGGATTAAAACTGGAAGCACAGGACCTATATAATCCGAATGGAATTTCTCTTAAAGATGCCGTAGGTATATTCGGAGGCGGATGTACCGGAGAAATTATCTCACCCGAAGGTTTGATTCTGACCAATCACCACTGTGGCTACGCTTCCATCCAGCAACATAGTAGTGTTGAGCACGATTATCTGACTGATGGTTTCTGGGCTACTTCCAGAGACAAAGAGCTCCCTACTCCGGGATTGCAATTCACATTTATCGAACGTATCGAAGATATTACGGATATTGTCAATGCCAAGATTGCGGCGAAAGAAATCACCGAATCCGAATCATTCAGCAATATATTCCTTCAAAAGCTGGCCCATGATCTTTATTTTAAAAGTGACCTGGCAGACAAAAAGGGAATTGTTCCGCAAGCTCTTCCGTTCTATGCCGGAAATAAATTCTATCTTTTCTATAAGAAAATATATCCGGATGTACGTATGGTAGCCGCTCCACCCTCTTCTATCGGTAAGTTTGGTGGTGAAACAGACAACTGGATGTGGCCGCGTCATACCGGTGACTTTTCCATGTTCCGTATTTATGCAGATGCAAATGGTGAACCTGCAGAATACAGCGAGAGCAACGTCCCACTGAAAACCAAGAAACATTTGTCTATCTCTATCAAAGGATTGAAAGAAGGAGATTATGCAATGATTATGGGATTCCCCGGAAGTACGAGCCGCTACCTGACTGTATCAGAAGTAAAAGAACGTATGGAATCGGAAAACGATCCACGTATCCGTATTCGTGGTGCACGTTTGGCTGTCCTGAAAGAGGTAATGAATGCCAGTGACAAAATCCGTATTCAATATGCTAACAAGTATGCGGGTTCCAGCAACTATTGGAAAAACTCCATCGGCATGAATAAGGCCATCATCGATAATGATGTATTGGGAACAAAAGCTGCACAAGAAGCCAAATTCGCAGAGTTTGCAAAAGCACAAAACAATGCTGAATATGCAGCGGTAGTGAAGAACATTGATGACCTGGTAGCTAAGACAACTCCTCTCAACTATCAGTACACCTGTTTGAGAGAGACTTTCTTCGGAGCTATCGAATTTGGCAATGTGATGTTGACTAAAACACGCGAAGCATTGCTTGAGAAAAACGATTCTGTAATCGAAGCACGCATGAAAGCCTTGGAAAGCACTTACGAAAGCATCCATAACAAAGATTACGATCATGAAGTAGACCGCAAGGTAGCGAAAGCCTTGTTCCCCTTATATGCTGAAATGATTCCGGCAAACCAACGTCCTTCTATTTATAAGGTTATTGAGCAGAAATATAAAGGCGATTATAACAAATTCGTTGATGATATGTATGACAACTCTATTTTTGCCAACCTGGCAAACTTCGAGAAGTTTACAAAGAAGCCTTCAGTGAAAGCGATTGACAATGATCTGGCACTACAATACTGCCAGTCTAAATACGACTTGATGGATACACTGGCTTCCCAGCTCAAGGATATGGATCAGGAACTAGCTTTGCTGCACAAAACTTATATCCGTGGTCTAGGTGAAATGAAGTTGCCTGTACCTTCTTATCCGGATGCAAACTTCACCATTCGTCTGACCTATGGTAACGTGAAACCTTATGATCCGAAAGACGGCGTACACTACAACTACTATACGACCACTAAAGGTATTCTTGAAAAAGAAAATCCGGAAGACCGTGAATTCGTTGTACCTGCCAAACTGAAAGAACTGATCGAAAGAAAGATTATGGCCGCTATGCTTTGCCAAATGGTGATATGCCTGTCTGCTTCCTGTCGACCAACGACATCACCGGTGGTAACTCCGGCAGCCCGGTACTGAATGAAAACGGAGAACTGATCGGTTGCGCTTTTGATGGCAACTGGGAATCATTAAGCGGTGACATCACCTTCGACAACAACCTACAACGTTGTATTAACCTGGATATCCGTTATGTCCTGTTCATTTTGGAAAAATTAGGAAACTGCGGACACCTAATCAATGAAATGACAATCGTAGAATAAATGAGAAAACAAATCCTATTTGTCCTATTTTCACTGGCAACTCTTAGCATCCACGCCGACGAAGGCATGTGGATGCTAACCGATCTGAAAGCACAGAACGCTGTTGCCATGCGCGAACTTGGTCTCGAAATTCCGATAGAGGAAGTATACAACGCAAATGGCCTTTCTCTAAAAGACGCTGTTGTACACTTCGGAGGAGGATGTACGGGAGAAGTTATCTCTTCCGAAGGACTGGTACTGACTAACCATCACTGTGGTTATGGAGCTATCCAGCAACATAGTAATGTAGAACATGACTATCTGACAGATGGTTTCTGGGCTATGAACCGTGATGCGGAACTCCCTACTCCGGGATTGACCGTCACTTTTATCGACCGGATTCTCGATGTGACGGATTACGTCAACGAACAACTGAAAAAAGATCCGGACCCGGATGGTGTTAATTATCTATCTCCAAGTTATCTTGGCAACGTAGCAGAACGTTTTGCCAAAGCCGAGAATATAGAAATAACTCCTGCAACAAAGTTGGAGCTCAAGGCTTTTTATGGAGGAAACAAATATTATCTGTTCATCAAAACAGTATACAGTGATATTCGTATGGTAGGGGCTCCTCCTTCTTCCATCGGTAAATTCGGAGCTGATACCGACAACTGGATGTGGCCTCGTCACACAGGCGACTTTTCTCTCTTCCGTATTTACGCGGACAAGAATGGAAAACCGGCAGAATATTCTAAAGACAACGTTCCTCTGCAAGTGAAAAACATCTGAAGATCAGCCTCGCCGGAGTTCAGGAAGGAGATTTCACCTTTGTCATGGGATTCCCCGGACGTAACTGGCGGTATATGATTGCCGACGAAGTGGAAGAACGGATGCAAACGACCAATTTCATGCGCCAGCATGTACGCGGAGCCCGTCAGAAAGTACTTATGGAGCAAATGCTGAAAGATCCGGCAGTGCGTATTCATTATGCAAGCAAATATGCTTCTTCGGCCAATTATTGGAAAATGCAATCGGCATGAATGAAGGACTGATACGCCTCAATGTACTGGATACCAAACGTGCACAGCAAGAAGAACTATTAGCCCGCGGCCGTAAAAAGGGAGATGATTCGTATCAGAAAGCCTTTGATGAGATTCGCTCTATTGTATCTCACCGACGCGATGCGCTATATCATCAGCAGGCTATCAATGAAGCATTGGTCACCGCCCTTGATTTTATGCGTATCCCTTCCACGACAGAATTGGTTACCGCTCTGAAATCGAAAGATAAAGAGCAGATAAAAGAAGCAAAACTAAAACTGAAGAAAGAAGGTGATAAGTATTTTGCTTCTGTCCCTTTCCCCGACGTGGAACGGATGGTAGCGAAAGAAATGCTGAAGACTTATGCCAACTACATTCCTGCAGAACAACGAATCAACATCTTCGAAATCATCAATTCTCGTTTCAAGGGAAGTATTGACGCCTTCGTTGATGCCTGTTTCGAACATTCCATTTTCGGCAATCCTAAAAACTTTGAGAAGTTTATCAAGAAACCAAGTTTGTATAAAATAGGATATGACTGGATGGTATTATTCAAATATTCTGTTACCGACGGAATTCTGAAAACAGCCATTGCCATGAAAGAAGCCAATCAGAACTATGACGCAGCTCATAAAGTATGGGTGAAAGGCATGATGGACATGAGACAGGAAAAAGGAACGCCGATTTATCCGGATGCGAACTCTACTTTACGATTGACATACGGCCAGGTGCTTTCTTATGAACCGGCTGACGGTGTGGTATATGATGCTCATACCACCCTCAAAGGTGTGATGGAAAAAGAAGATCAGGGAAACTGGGAATTCGTAGTGCCTCAAAAACTAAAAGAGCTATATAACTCCCAGGATTATGGACGTTATGGCAAAAACGGTGAAATGCCTGTCTGCTTTATCGTAAACACCGATAATACAGGAGGAAACTCCGGCAGCCCAGTATTTAACAGCAAAGGTCAGCTGGTTGGAACTGCTTTCGACCGCAACTTTGAAGGCTTAACAGGAGACATTGCTTTCCGTCCTTCATCGCAGCGAGCCGCTTGTGTTGACATCCGCTATACCTTGTTTATCATCGATAAATACGCAGGAGCCTCTCATATCATCGACGAACTTAGCATTGAGTAAATTGAGAGTTGAGAATTAAAAATTGAGAAATAAAAGTTATGCCATCTGGCATTATATTTCTCAATTTTTAATTCTCTATTTTCAATTTATATAAACTCTTCCACCATATACATCTCGTCAATCATCTCATTCATTATATTCTGTAAATTCTGAACTGCTTCTTCAGGAGATTCCCCATAAGCATTACATTGCATATTTACAGTCAACCAGGCATAGTAGCCACCATCTGATGCGCGTTCAAGCACATAATCCGTTCTGTTTAGTTTCATATTGGTAAATAATTAGTGAATGTTGGTATTGAAGTTATTTCTGAATGTGAAGCTGCCAGTTTCTCCAGTTCACGGATCATCCGACGTTCACAGCTACGAACCCAATAAACGAAATGACGGTTCGGAGTATATTCTCCTGCAAAACGAAGCAACGGCTGCAAATCAAAGGAATCACTGATTATTCCTGCCCCCGCTTTCATTGCATCATAGGCATTGCAGTCTTGTTCAATATGTGCTGGAACCATTAATACAGGTTTTCCAAGATACATTGCTTCGCAAATAGACTCGAAGCCTGCCGTACTGGCATAAGCCTTACAACCCGCCATAGCATTAAGAAACTTCACATCATCTATTTGATGGAAACTCAATGTTTCGTCAATCCGTGTCACCTCTTCAGCATCCGATCTATCCCAGAAAAAAGTTAAAGGAACTTCCGGATGTTTCGCATGAAAACTCTCCACGCTATCAGCAAACCCGGAATTAACCATATATCCATGAATATAATCACCCTTTTCCGGACGGATAGCGGTCACTTCCTGACGAATCAATGGAGGAACGGTCACTATTTGATTCATATCATCCTGTTCCATTTCCAGGAAAGACAAAGCCAGTTTCTTCGAAGATCTTAGAGCGGTCATCCGGGTAAAGAAACGCAGCATCCATAACTGGCACGAATTTTTATCCGGAGACTCGAAATCACGATGTAAAAACAGATACTGATGCCCAACACAAATATACGGAACGGAGGGACGGAAGAGTGCATAGGTAAGTCCGGTTAAAAGCTCGTAGAAGTTGATGACAACTTCCGCCCCTGTCTCCCTGATCCGCTGATTTATATAATACATGCTACGAAGATACTCCGGTAATCTTAATAAATTGTATGCAAAGCTTTTCGTCAGGTTCGCCCGTTTATTATCTGCCGTAGGCAGAAAGTTCGGACTAATAAATCGCTTCACCGGTGCATGAATACTCCGATTGAAAAATCCCGGCAAAGTACGTGTCGAGCTTTTCCCGACTAAGACTTCCACTACTTCATGCCCATTGCGCAATAACATTTCTTCGAGAGTGATTGCCTGTGTAAAATGCCCTCTCCCCTCACCTTGAACAATAAATAAAAATTTCATAGTTCCATTATTTTTAGATACGCAAAATTCCCTCTTTCACATTACAAGATGATGACTCTATGATTACTATTTCATGAACAAAATCAGCTTTTTCTCGTTATATAATAAAATAGAAATTATATTTGCGGTCTTCAAAGACTGCTTTTTAACTCTAAGAAAGAAAAGATTATGGAAAAATTTGAAGATTTAATACAGTCACCAGTGCCCGTTTTAGTTGATTTCTTTGCAGAATGGTGTGGACCTTGCAAAGCAATGAAACCAGTTTTAGAAGAACTAAAACTTATTGTGGGGGATAAAGCACGTATTGCAAAGATAGACGTTGACCAGCATGAAGACCTGGCTACTAAATATCGCATACAAGCTGTACCAACCTTTATACTGTTCAAGAATGGAGAGGCTGTCTGGAGACATTCCGGCGTAATCCATAGTAGCGAACTGCAAGGGGTTATCGAGAAGCATTATACATAAAAAGATAATAATAACGAATGAAGAAAGTATTAGTAATGGTAGCCCTCGTCATGGCAAGCGTAATTGTATACGCATTCAATGACAGTAGGGAAACTAATCAAGGTAAAAAAGAGGTAACAGGTAACGGTGAAGTCGTCGTAATGGACAAAGAAATGTTTCTGAAAGACGTCTTCGATTATGAGAAATCAAAGGAGTGGAATTATAAAGGTAATAAGCCCGCCATCATCGACTTATATGCAGATTGGTGCGGACCATGTCGCCAAACAGCTCCTATCATGAAAGAATTGGCAAAGGAATATGCCGGAAAAATTGTCATCTACAAAGTCAATGTAGATAAACAAAAAGAACTGGCAGCTTTATTTAATGCAACAAGTATTCCATTGTTTGTATTCATTCCCATGAAAGGAGATCCACAGCTTTTCCGTGGAGCTGCTGACAAGGCAACTTACAAAAAAGCGATTGATGAATTTCTCTTGAAGTAAAGAAGAAAATATAGTGACGCTATCCGGTCGGGATAGTAACGCTATAATAGGAAAGAGTGACGGTATCCTTGCGGGATACCGTCACTCTTTTGTATATCTTGCCAATCCTTATTTGAAGTATCCCACAGGATGATTCATCATTGGCATTTGGCTATCTTTCAATTTCAAAACTTTCTTCAATTGTTCATTGTCCATCGAAGCGCGTGGCACTGTTGCTATGTTAGCAGCGGAACAGAATATTGAAATATTTTGAGAAACGATGCCGGAATCCATAGCCCCCATCAACTGGCTGCGTGCACTCTTCGCATCTCCAAATCTGGAAAGATCACTGATTAACACCAAGGACACCGGAGCTGTTTTCACAAATGCCTGTCCACCGGCTACTGCTCCACGATGATCTCCTTCAGCAACCAGAGTCAACTGATGATTTTTAGCATCATACAGATAACTTCCTTCAGGTAATACTACATATACATCCACATCCTGCTTATTCAACGCCGACGGAGCTGTTCTCATTCCGGATTCCTTACGGTTTATCCCATTAGCAGCCCATAACAAATCAGACAGATCCGACAGACTCAATGATTTAGAAGCATACTCGCGAGTTGAATGTCGTTCAGACAATGCCTTCATCACCGCACCGGTACGGTTTAAATTAGGCTTCGGCAATTTAATCACTTTGTCAGCAGCAAAAGCAGCCACCGAAAGCATTAAACAAACTAACAATAGTTGTACTTTTCTCATAACTGTGGTATTTAAAATTGATAGACAAATATAAATAAAAGGTCTGTATTCGTTGCAGAATACAGACCTTTTAAGAGTTTATTAGGCTTAATTATTTCTTATCACCGAAATAACGGTTGTACAATCCTTCAAAACCTTTACCGTGACGAGCTTCGTCTTTGCACATTTCGTGTACAGTGTCATGGATAGCATCCAGATTCAGAGCTTTAGCACGAGTTGCGATACGTTTTTTGTCTTCGCATGCACCTTGTTCAGCATCTTTACGTTTCTGCAGGTTCGTTTTAGTATCCCATACGCAGTCGCCCAACAATTCCGCAAACTTAGCAGCATGTTCAGCTTCTTCCCAAGCGTAACGTTTGAAAGCTTCAGCTACTTCAGGATAACCTTCACGGTCTGCCTGACGGCTCATAGCCAAATACATACCAACTTCAGTACATTCTCCCATGAAGTGATTGTTCAGGTCCTTAATCATTTCTTCGTCACAACCTTTTGCCACACCAATAACGTGTTCGTCAGCAAAAGACAATGCGCCACCTTCTACCTCAACAACTTCTACGAATTTGCTGGCAGGAGCTTTACACAATGGGCATTTTTCAGGAGCTGCGTCACCTTCATGAACGTAACCGCATACAGTACATCTAAATTTTTTCATTTTCTTCTCAATTTTAAATTAATTAGTCAATACGTGTTTCTTTATCTTTACTTAAGCAATTCTTGCAAATACCTTTATAATAATAATGAACTTCTGATACCTGGTGACCATCCATGTCTATATTCTCCACTTTCTTTATGGCTTCCGGGCATTTCAGATCATAAATGTGTCCACAACGCTTGCACAAAAAATGAGAATGTACGGAAGTATCTGCGTCAAAGTTCGTATTCTTCTCATCAATTGTAAGCATCAAGGCTGCTCCTTGCTCCGAAAACAATTTCAATGTATTATAAACCGTAGTTTTTGAAAGTGTCGGCATCGAGGGAGATAGTGCAGTATATATATCATCAGCTGATGGATGAATCGGATTATCCATCAGATATTCCATGATAGCGATGCGTTGCATAGAAGGCTTGATATTATGCTCTAATAATCGATCGTATGGTTTCATCATCTTCCTTTCTTTTCAAAGTTGTATTCATTACAATTATAAATCCAATGCAAAGATAGAAATCCTTAATCTTATTTCCAAATAATTCATGACTTTTTTTTTGTGACATGACTAGCATTATTAGGTAAAGAGATAAATCAGTATAAAAGGATCCACTCCATTTACTGAATGGCGTGAATCCTCTTTTTCTTTCCGTAAATTAAAACTTAATTATCCGTATCAGCTCTCGCTTCTTCTACAATCTTAGAAGGAACCTCGTCACAGCGAACATATTTAGATACATCTCCCGCATCATCTTTCGCTGTCCAAATCATAGAACCGGCTTCCAATAAATCGGTTACGATATAATCATTGTTCCATTCACCGTTGCCGAAATCATATTCACCACTAATCACATATCCCAAATAAGGATCTTTTTCAATGCTAAAATCGCCAGTGATATAACGCGCGTACATGCTGTCAAACTTCTGGTAAATTTCAAAAGTTTGTTCCTTACGGTTAAAGGTTATGTAGCAATACGTACCTTCGGCAAGAGATTGTCCGTTCCATTCGGCCAGTTGCCACGTACCGTTCAAGTTGGCCGGAGTGACCGGCAATGTCGGAATATCCGTCTTCTCATCGTCATCACAAGAAGTGAAACAAAGTACGAAGGCGAATAATGCTATCAAATTAAATATATTCTTCATATTTTCTTTTATTTATTACGTTACTCAATACGATTTACTCTAATATTCAATGTACGGTCAGACTGCGGTCCATCTATTCCTTCTATTATAATAGGAAAGGTAAACGAACTGCCTTTTCCTGAAGGAATCTGTGATGTATCTATCGTAACCACTATATCAGCTTCTCCCGCCGGACTGATAACCTCCGGTTCCGTACGAAAAGTTGCAAACTTGGGAACACCGGAGGCTGACAAACGTAACTCTTGCTCTCCGCTATTACCACAGAGAATTCGTTCTGACAAGCGTTTCCCGGAAATTTTAAATTCCATCCGGTTTTGTTTGAGCCGCAATTTCCCCATTATATATGGATACCGCGCCCATTCATCTGCGCCGGGCAGCACATTACCTCTTAATGTGAGTCGTGCCACAGGTTTTTCGTCAGAAAGCGACAAATAAACGAAAGCATTTGCATCTATCGTTCCGGGATGGTTATTCGGATTATAAGTCAATCCGATAACCTTTGTTTCCCCCGGTAATATATCTCCGGATTGAATATCCGCAACCACGCATCCACAAGTCGTTTTGATCCGGGTTAAATTCAAGGTCTCACCACTTACATTAGTACACATGAAACGATATGTCTTCGGAGCATCATCTTCGGTTAATGTTCCGATATTTATTAATGTACTGTCGAAATGCAGTATTTGTCCGGCCTGCTTTAACAACGGCGGATTTATAAGTGAATCAATTCGTACCTGTGGAGCTGAACAACCAATCCTGGCTTCGAGCATCCGGCAATGTCCAATGACTGCACTTAATAAAATTAGCCGTATCAGAGTAAATGGTTTCATTAAAATATCAGCATTTACATCCAACCGTTATCATTCGCATTCTTACGCACGGTAACTGTAATGGTCTGTTCGTTTCCGTTACTTACTTTCACCAGAATGCGAGTCGCACCGGTTTTCAATCCAGATACTTTCATTAGTGTACCTTCAACAGTTACCGTAGCAACCGATGTGTCACTCGATGTACAGATGTAAGTCAGGTTCTCTCCTCCCACATAATAGTAAGCCAAATTGAGAGTCGATTCCGCACCTTCCGCCACATACACATTCGGCACTACCATGTCCGAACCTTTACCTTCGATATTATCAAGCAAAAGTCCTGCATCTACAAGACCAGCCCCATCTTACCAATGTATTTCGACAAATTTATTTGGGTAAGAGAAGCACCTACCGATAGATGGTTGCGATAATATTTTTTCACCTTTCCATTGCCATACCAACTATCCAACGGTTTTACAGAAGCCTTTAGCAGCTCAATGAATTCACTAGCTTTAAAGTGACGACGTTGCTGATAAGCGTATGACAAACCTAGTGCTGCAACTCCCGATACATGCGGACAAGCCATAGATGTACCATCCATAAATCCGTATGTAGCTGTACCATTTTGTATCCATGTAGACAAAATAGAACCGGAATATATTCCCTCCGACCAACTTTCGGGATCATCCTGTCCCACCTTATTATAATATTCCGTATCACCACCAGGAGCGGAAATAGTCACCTCTTTACCATAGTTTGAATAAGAAGCGGGAGTAAAATCTGCCGCCACTGCACTCACTGATATACATTTGGAATAAGCAGCGGGAAACGCGGCCATTCCTGCATATTCGTTACCAGCAGCAAAGATTGCCAATCCACCGTCAATCACTCCGTTAGGAGAACCGGCGTTATTGATGAAATAATCTAATGCTTCTTTTTCCAGCGGATACATATTTTCCCATTCCTCCTCCGAACCCGGTCCGGGAGAATATCCTTCAATCATATTGGCCAAAGAAGAGTTATATCCCCAACTACATTGCAAAATAACAGCACCATTATCCGCAGCATATTTAATAGCTTTGGCTTCTGCGTCCAAAGTGACACCATTTATACCTGAAAAGACCTGACAGGACATTATTTTCACTCCCGAATTTTCTCGACCGTCACCACCGGCAATACCGCAAACACCTTCACCATTACCATTCACAGCAGCAATAGTTCCTGCAACGTGTGTTCCATGTCCGGAATCTTCAGCCTCCATCCACGAGATAATACCTGTATCACTTACGAAATTGTATCCATACTTGTCATCTTTATATCCATTACCATCTTTATCTGTATCGGCATAAAGTTCTTCTCCTTCGTTCATCCACATATTATCTCTTAAATCGGGATGACTATGCATCACTCCTTCATCCAACACAGCCACAATAATAGCAGGATCGCCAGTACATTTCTTCCAAGCTTCCGTACAACCTACATCGCATCCAGCTTCCGAACCATTATTAAGCCCATTTTTATTATCGAACTCATTAGTACCACTGTTGATGTAATGCCACTGATAAGGTAATCCGGGATCAGAGAATCTACCGCTTGCTGTTACAGCACGTATAGCTGATTTTGTTGTAACGCAGCTTCGCTTATATAACTCCTGTAACCTTTAGTGTTATAAGCACGTTTAATATGACCATTAGCCTGTACTTTGGATATCTCGCCCAATTTAGCAAGACGACTGGCAGCCTCCTTCAAATCTGTATTTTCATCGAACTTTACCCGATACCAGAGATGTAATCCGGCAGAACGTGTACGCTCCTCATTCTTAACATCTACCGGGAATATACGTTCAAAATGATATGCTCCTAAAATATCCAATACTTCATCCGTAGATGGAATACCGGAACGAGTCGCTGCCCTCCGCTTCTTGTCGCCACTTTAAGAGTCCGATCAAGAATTTCGGTCATTTGAGGATCGAATTTAATTAGCAGTTCACCGGAAGTAACATCAGCCGGAAGCTGAACTTCCGTCCCCTACAGGGTAGACGGTTGTTCAATAAGTTCTTGTTCCGAGCATGAAGCCAATATCATAGCAAACAGTGCTGTATATAAGAATTTTTCTTCATTGTTCCTTTTTAAATTATTCTTGTTAATGATATTTATGCCACAATTAGCCTAGTCAGTTGTATCCGATAGTACGAATTTTCTGAAATATAACGGATAAGCTACACCATCCACAACTGTATCGTTCCCCGGATCTTCTTTTCCATAATAATAAGAATAATCGTAGTTAACCAAATCCACATTACTAAATCCAACCACGGTTCCACTTGAATTCTTACCATTCACCTGTTGATTGAATACCATGGTTTCCGGATACCAATATGCAAAATAAGGATGGAATAAAATCCAATTCGGCACAGCACCAGTCAGGAAGTTCAAGTTGAAATGAACATTACGGGCAAATGGCAATACACGCGGTATTTGTTGCCCATTTACCGTAGTTTTGGTTTTCTTATATTCCACAGGCTGATCTGTTGTCAACAACCATTGGCAAGTGTCTTTTGATATCTTACTCTGGTATACAGACGGCGTAGCTGTCAGTTCCTCTTTAGTAAAGAAATCATCAGCCTTATAAGTCAGCGGTTTTCCCGCCGCTCTCAAAGCTTCGGTTACTTCTTCATCTGTAGGAAGTTCACCCTCTATAAAATTGTATGACATTTGCAGTGAAAGCAGATTATCCCAAGTCAGCAATTTCAAGAAAGCCTCCCGTTCCAGTTGCCCTTTAGAAATATTCACATACAATCCGACCTCTCTACCATTGTATTTAGTGCCTTCAATCAGGCTTAAATCGCTCAGCGTTTCCGTAGCACGGCAGCCGGTCAATGTCAGATATTTCAATTTCGGGAAATTGTTCTGGTTTACTTTTTCAGTAATCACTGACAATGTCTTGAAATTATTGCTTGCTAAATCCAATTTCTCCAGTTTCTTACCTAATTTAACAAAATTATTAGGGAAGTCTTCAATTCCAAGAGAAAATACAGTGAGATTCTTTAAATATTCCAATTCACAGATTTCCTCACCCAAATGAACAGTACATGTCTGTCGGTTCGCATTACTTTGAATAGAGAATGATTCCAGATATTTCAAGTAACGGATTTCCTTCGGTATGGAATCACCACTTTGCAAATCAATCATGGCATAACTTACCGAACGCACACGTCCTATTGCTTCCTCAGGAACTTCGTTATTTTTAATCTCCTTATCAGTAGCCTCCCAAAGCGTCACAAAATCCCAGTTAGTCATATTTTCACTAGTATCGAAACTCATCATGGTCTGGAGTTTGCTATTAATAGTGATTACAGCCAACGAGTCTCCCGAACGGTTATCTTCAATTTTCATTGCAGCCTTCTGTGTTACAGTCAACACAACAGCATCAATTTCATTACCGTCATCATCTACTAATTGGTCTGTTTCCGGATGTGCCGGAACTAAACGTACTTTTGCGACACGAGTATAAGGAGCCACATTCATTCCCCAACGGAAATCAACCTTCAAAGTACGGGGACGCGCACCCCTGTCAAGATCAACCTTTAAATCCTCCTTTTTCGGCGATGTCAGCCAACCAGTACGTTCTCTCTCCACTTCCGCTTTCTCCTCAGCGGTCATTGTAGCCTCTTCGGCAAAAGAATAATCTACTTTATCGATCACAAATTCAACATTCGTAGAGATGGTAGTTTCAAAATGACGTTTTTTGTGAGTATCGGAACTGGGAATTTCCACTTCCGGTTCTCTCACTATAATTTGCTTACCGAAGCCAAACTGCGTAACAGTAACCAATTTAGATTCACCTCCATTCATAGAAAAGCGTATCTTTGCCGTGCGCACAGTATTTCTCAGTGTAGAGTCTATGGCAAGAACACAATCTGCCGAACCCAGACCATTTGCCGGTGAAACGGTAATCCAAGGATCAGAATCAGATACACGTGCCACCCATTGATCATTAGACGAGACGGATATCCTCTCAGTACCTCCTTCGGCACCGATAGTAATCTCTTCCTTATCTACCGAGATACCATTGATTCCCGCTTCATCATCATCCTTGCACGATGAAACGAATCCCATACAAAGAATCAGTCCTAATGTTATTTTATTTAAATATTTCATTAATAGCATCTTTTTTATTATCGTTCAATATCCAAAGCATCACAACCACGAATATCCTGTGTCTTATCATATATAAGCGCATACATACCTGCTTCAATATAAGGACATACGCTTGTCACATCAATAGATATATTGGGATTGTCTGCAATATCTAAAATCCAAAGTTTCGAAGTCAGCGTTTCGGTAACCTTACGGATGTCATTCGAACCGATTTGCAATTGAATCAAACTCGGACAAGTAGTAATACCTGTAGGCCATTCACGCAAAATACGGTTACCTTCTGCATCACGCTGGTGGCGGATACCAAAAGCTTGCAACTGACTACTGTTCAGCGGCTGCGTCGGGAATTTAGAAAAACAGTTGAAGCCGACATCCATATTACTCAAGTAAGGTAAAGTGGTCGCCCGGAAATCATCAGACAAACTTGTGAGTTTATTAAAACGCAAGTCTATAGTAGTCAGCAGATACGTATTCTTATAATTACCCTCTTTCGGTTTCAGTGAATATTCCGGAATCGACGTCATCTTATTATTGCTCAGATCGATAGTAGAAATAGGAGATCCTGACGCAAACAATTCTGTCGGGAATTTCTCTATCTGATTATAGGATAAGGTAATCGTACTGGCATTGATACCCTTGAACTCACTCATTCCACATTTTATATTTTTACCTTCCGAACCAATTTCATTGTATGAGAAATCTACAGAACCCATTACATAAACCGATTTGGCATTGAATATATTCGGAATATACTTCAACTTGTTATGTGAAAATCCCAAGCCTTCCACCTGATCGGTAAACGCACAGAAATCATCCGGAATTTCTTCTATCTGATTGTAATCCAGCTTAAGAGTTGTCAGTTTGACTTCCGTACCGAAAGGATTCAAATCTTTAATATTATTATGCACACAATCCAGCAAACCAAGCTTTACCATCTTCTTCAATGAATCGTGTGGTGGGAATGCTTCCAGATTGTTGTAGCCCATATATAAGATCTGAATCTTCGGACCTGTATCTTCATCGTCCGCCAATTTTTGCCAATCAGTCAATATATCGCCAGATTCAATACCTCTATTGCAAGCAATATTAAGCAACTGTAAATCCGGAAGATCAAATATAAATTCCGGAAGACGGGTCATATTAGGACAATTATACAGTTCCACATCTGTCAATGACTCCATTTTGCTCCAGCTCAGGTCCTCATTCATATATTGTTTGGCATATTCGGAATCCTCTTTGCCCACTTGGTTGCGATGTCATCTTGAGTGAAAGGCGAATTGGCAAAAAACAGCGCCTGCAATTTAGTCAATCGCATAATAGCTTTCGATACAAACCTAATATCGTTAGTTAAAGTTCCTATTTGTGTATCCTTCAATGTAATACGACTGTTTTTCTTGATCGGTTTCATTTTCGGATTCCTATTGATAGCATCTTGTATAAGTTCCGACATATTCAGACGCGGGTCGTAATCAAGGAATGTTCTCTTATAATGCATACGTATCCGCTGTTTCTGTTCCTCACTCATATCTGGTGTCAGTTCGTCTTCACCAAACTTTCTTCCGCTCAGCGTCTCGCTATGTGTACCGAAAGACAATGTTCTCAGTTCTGTTAACTGTCCGATAGCATCAGGAACAAAGCCTTTGGCTCCAAAGCCGGCGACTGAAAGTCCGGTAACACGCCCGTTGTTATCCAAATCAACACCGGGCTGGTCGCCCCACATGTCCATTTCTTTATTGAAGTTCCAATTTGAGCTGTGCACAGAATTATCTACTGAACCTCCATAATATTTCCAATTTTCACCACCTAAAGCTTTCCAAATTTCTTTCAGTGCTATATAGTCCTTGATATACTCTGCAGTTTCCTTCAATTGGATAGGCACATTAGCATCTTCTGTCAACTCATTATCTTTCACAACGAAAGGTTCGCCTCTGACGGGTTGCGTTTCCAGTTCCTTTTTTGTACTACCGCTTTTTGTGTAAGTGGTGTAAGCTACTACCTGATAAGTTCCGGCAGGAAGCCATACGGCAGAGTCGCAGGTCGCTACACCTATATCCATATACTTGTTATCAGGATTACCAGAAATCTCATTCTTTTTAGAATCTTCTTTATAGGTGACTTTCATATCCTTCAGTTCAGTAGTGACCCTATTGAAGGTATTCATCACTGTGACATTGATAAAGCGAATATCACTAAACAGATATTCACCGGCAGCACGAGTAGCTGGAAGCCATTCTTTTGTCAATTTGAAAGTTACTGTTCCGCGAGGCACGGCATCTACTGCCAATGCTTTCTCTTGAAGTCCGCCACCAACAACAACGAACTCATTGTCATCTCCACCAGGACCTGCCAACAACACTATATCCTGTTTGTCATACAGATAATAACCGATAACTTTATAAGTACCGACAACTAACTGCAATTTTTCACTACGCATACCATATTCTGCATTATTTTCATTGTATGCGTTCAAAGGTAAAGTCTGCGAAACGGTTGTACCGTTATGCTCCATTACCACCTTTATCTTCTGTGCACTCGATAACGATTCAAGTTTGTCTGTCGCACGAGTAGTTGCTCCTTCAAACGACGCGCTTTTGAAAAGTCGGAACTGCACATAACCATACTGGCTTTGCAGTGCTTCATCATCGTCGGAACAACCTGTTACCAACCCTATCGTCAGTATGCTGACGATAAGGGGTAAGAGGTATATTGAGTATAATTTTTGTAGATTCATTTACAAAATAAACTAAGTTAATTAATATCCGGAGAAATTACTAAAGCTTTCTTGAAAACGTTGTCTGTTCCCTTAAAAACAATAATCAAATCATCATTAAATACATTCGGGACAGTTATTCCAAAATACATACCTTCTCCATCCATTGAAGTCTCTGTCTCTACATTAACCTCCTCATCACTACTATTAATAACATACGCTGCACCAGTCCATTCACTTTCTGACAATAACGGATGAATTACAAAAGGATCTCCTGCACTAGCAGATATAGAATAAACGTTATTACCATCTATATTATAATTGCCTTCAAGCAAATTTAAAATAGAAGTATCAGTAGTTTTAGTCGGCGTTACATCCAAATATCCCATTTTTTTAATTTTGAAACTTTGACTTCCTCCTTCTTCTTTCACTTCTTTTTGAGTAAATCCAATTAAAAGATTGTTCTGCTCATACTTATAATCTATTTCTCCATTTACAACAATAGCTTCCTCAAGATTATCTTTTATCTTTTCATAGTCTGCACGTGAAAATGCTAGAACATATCCACTTCTCTCATCAGGGTCACCATTCATTGTGTTCGGAATGTAGTCATCAACAATTAAGTTTAAATTTCCTCCATCCTTTTCATAATGTATCCATTCGTAAGTAAAGAAATCATACATAGAACCTTTTAAATGGATATTATCGTCCCATCCTTTACTTAAAAATACAATTTCAAAATCATCTTTCAGAGTCTTTACTGTAAATGGCATTCTTTTCTTCACCACTACTTCACCTGTACTACCACCTGTACTTTTTTGGGTAAATGTTTTTCCATCCATTGATACAACCCAATCTGTAGCATAACTTGAGGGGCGTTTCAGTTCCATTTTTCCTGGTGTCATACCCTCATAAGCTAGTCTGATAGTATGGAATGCTCTTCCCTCTTCATCAGAGAATGTGATCACATTTTCGTCACTAGCCGAAACAGGATATTTTTCACGACTTTCGTTTTCGATTATTCTCAAACCACCTTGTACTTTCTTATTAACTGCACCTACAAGGGAACCACCTTCCAATTCAACCCATCCCGGAAGATTAGTGGCAGCAAAGCGGAAGTTTGCTTCCACATCAAAACGGAGATATTCCTGATAACCTACTTTAAGAACTCCGTCTTCAGTGATATCATTACCTTCCTTATCATATATCTTCAGTTTATAATCTACTTTCGAACGGGTCACTTCACCGATTACAATCGTCTGACCACCCATTGTCAGTTCCAATTTAGCTACACTAACGTTGCCCACCTGCATATTTTCATCAGTGATCACAAGTGTTACCGTCTGCGTACCAGCCGTACCGGACAGAACAAATTCTTCTTCATCGTCGGTCTTGAACTTACACCAAATAGCAGAAGACGCCAAACTCCAATTTGTATTAGCGGTGAAAGTAAACTCTCTTGTATCATTAGAATTGCAGATGAGATTCTGCTTTTCCGGAAATATCGGAGTCTCTGCATTATCATCGTCGTCCGAACATGCCGCAAGGCAGAAAGCCATAAGTAAGCCAATAAAGAGCCAGCTCTTGCATAATGTCTTCATGCACGAATCTCCTAGTGGTTTTAAACTAAACTTTTTCATATCTTTATCTATTGCTATTTTTTAATATCCTTGTTCTTTTAATTTTTCAGCTTCCGCTTCGCTTATCCACTCGAGTACATTGACAAATGTTCCTACCGTACCGTAGTATGAGCCGTCTTTATTATTCACACTCATCGTAACATACTGCAAGATAAAATTCTCATTTGTACTGTAGAACGAAGTATAAGCCGTAGGCTGATTTAACCGTAACTTACCATCGCCATGAATCGTATTGAATGCCTCTCCGGTAGAGCCACAAATCTGTTCTTCCATTTCTACGAGAGGTTCCAAAACATCTTTCCGGTTGAACTTTATTTCCATATCGTAACCGTCAAAATAAAGACCATGGACTACAATCGTGTTTTCTTTACCTTCCACAATATCAGAAGTCACTAATCGCAAATCTACTTTCTTCGGATAGTAATCGGAAGACAAATAGCTGGAAGTCACTTTGCAATAGCCCTTAAAGTTTTTGATATCAAACGGACAAATCTTTTGCATCACAACCTTTGCCTCGTTCTTGTATAAACTCCATTGTTCAGTATCAGGGATTACCAACCGCAAAGCGAATCCTAGCGAATCAGCAATACCTATATTCTTATAAAGACCTTGTACCTTAACATCAGTACTCATCTCACCGGCTTTTATAGTAACGGTATTCGACAAGATTTTGTAGTGCTTTCCTTCAACAGCATTACTCTCCTTATCTATGACTTCGACACCAAAAGTGCGGTCATAGTCGGCAGGCACAGTGGCAGAAACAGGCACATTGAATATCTCATTGGTTTCTTGCACGGCATAAGTATAAAGCGTGTCAGAAAACATAAGATAATTGGGTCCGCTGTACACCACCTTGTCCTGATCGCATCCGGAGAAAGCTATCAGAGCAGCAACGGCTGCCATACATCCTATTAATAATTTCTTCATTATCGTATGTTTTAATCTTATTTATTACTTTCATTCGGTTCTATTTGCGAGCCGGGAGCGTCTAGTTCGTGCTGCGGAATAGGCCATACAAATAAAGGATCGTCTGCTTCTACCTTCAATCTATCGCCAGTTGACAAAGACTGGTCTTGCGGCTTGCGCTCGAAACCTTTGTGCCAACGTTTCAAATCATGAAGACGGAAACCTTCCATATAAAGCTCTTTCACGCGTTCGGACTCGATAACCTCCATTGCATTAGCCTCGCTCATGGGAGTTGATCCACCATAAGAGGAATATCGTGCAGTACGCAGTGTCGTAATATCTTTTCCCGCACGGCCATAGTCCGGCTGTTCCTTTTGCACATAAGCCTCAGCGCGTATCAGATATTGTTCTGACAGACGCAAAACTTTAGGCATGGAAACATGAAGAATATTAGCGGCTATGAAATCTTGATTACCGGCATACTTAATCAGCAAAGGCCAAGAAAGATGATGGCTAAAACTAGTTGTATGCGATTCGAAGAAAGTAGAGGCACGCAAATCATTCATATCATAAGCATTGAGCACCCAAGTAGCCGGGACATAGTCCGGGCGATAATTCACATGGTCGTAATTTAAGAAAATCAATCCCAGTTTGCCTCCATAAGAATTGACGGTGAAGCCCACTTTCCAAATAGCTTCTGTAGCCATGTCGTTTGTCCACATATACTTATAATAGCTGACTCCGGAGGAAATTGCACGAGTGCAACTAGCCAACAGATAATATCCGCTATCTATCACTTTACTGGAATATTTGATGGCTTCATCCCACTTCTTCATATAAAGAGCAACACGTGCACGCAAAGCGTATACAGTATATTCGTTGAAGTAAGTAGCATTGTTAAATAAAGCCACATCTACAGACGGATCATAGTCTTTATCCAACTCCAACAACTTAGCAGCCCGGTCAAGATCTTCAAGAATAAACTCATAAGAAGCTTTCAACGAAGAACGTTTCATTTCTTCGTCGCCTTGATAATGTTTCGTCAGGATAACCCCTAGCTGATTAGCAGCATCTTCATCACTTTCGTAGGCTTTACAGAAAAGCTTTACCAATTCCGAGTAAGCAAGTGCGCGGGCAAAATAAGCTTCACCACAATACTGGTCAAGCTTGTCCAAATCATTATCATCGGTTGTATTGTTTCTCACTCCGTCTACACGATCGAGCATGAAGTTACAACGATTGATCACATCGTAAAGTCCGGCATAAACAGCCTCGATACTTGTATTTGTTGCCAGAATGTCTTTCCAGCGCCAGATATCTCCGTATGTATTCGTATTTCCGTTGATCCCATACACAAGATCGGTCTGCAAATCAGGAAGTATCGTGAGATTACCGGAATACAGAGCACTATTCTTGAATGCGTCGTAAATACCGATAACTGCCAGATTTACATCATCCACCGTCTGAATGGCATCATCAAAAGGAATAGAGTCTTCCGGCATCTTATCCAAACAGGAAGTGGCGGAAAGAGCCACAGCAGCCATCAGGATATATAATTTAAATTTCTTAATCATCTTTCTTTATTATACTATTAGAATGAAATGTCAATACCCAAAGTAAACTGACGTGAAGCCGGGTACTGTGCCCTATATACATTAGATGCCACTTCCGGATCAAGTCCTGTAAAACCTGTCCAAGTAAACAAATTCTGTCCCTGCAAATAGACACGTGCTGACGTGAAGAAATGAGTTTTATTCAACAATGATTGCGGAAGCGCATAAGCCAGTGTCAGGTTCTTTAAACGAAGGAATGATGAGTTCTCAAGAAAACGGTCGTCCAGCTGAGCTGTCACTCCGTAACGGGGAATATCCGTAATGTCACCCGGTTTTTTCCAACGATCATACAATAGTCTTCTTGATTGATTGTAAGCACTATACAGTCCGTTACTTTCTTCGAAGAAGCGGTCATTATTCATCACATATCTTTTAGCCATCCAGCTGAACTGGGCCGATAATGAAAGCCCTTTCCACATCAGGGTTGTGCCGAAGCCGCCTGCCCGGGGAGTCGAAGGTTTTACCGGTCATTACTTTGTCTTCTTCACGGTATTCTGTTGTCAGTTCTCCGTCAGCAGTGTACCACAAAGCATCACCATTAGCCGGATTCACTCCTGCATAACGGTTCATGTAGTATTCATGAACAGGATGTCCTACTACGTATTTCAATCCGGTAGTGGAATTTACATATTCTTCCACACCATTATAAAGTTCCAATAGTTTATTCTTATTATAAGATACGTTTGCGCTCAGATTCCAAGTGAAGTCTTTTGTACGGATCACATCTCCGTCCATTGCAATTTCCACTCCTCGATTCATCATAGCACCAATGTTGTCCCACCGATTACCGACACCGGTAATAGCATACGATTGAGGAACTAACATTAACATATTAGTCGTCTTTTATGATAAAAATCGACGTTCAAATTGACTCTATTGAAAATGCCCAAAGTCAAACCGATATTGTTTGCCCAAGTTTGCTCCCAGCTTAATTCTTCGTTCCCGCTTTGTTTGGGATATATACCAGCTTCATCATTATAGTTGGCATCACCGGCAACCAATGCCAGATGATCATAGTAAGGAATTTCCGAATTTCCGGAAGTACCTGTACTTAACTTAATCTGTGCATTCGTGAGCCATTCTATATCTTTCAGGAAAGCCTCGTTCTTGATATTCCACATAAAGCCTAACGACCAGAACATTCCCAACGGTGGTCTTTACCAAAACGGGAAGAAGCGTCTGTACGTGCAGCAACTTCCGCATAATATAACTCTTTATAATTATACTCTCCACGAAAGAAAAAAGACAGGTATGCATAAGCACTATTTGAGTCCGGCCACGAGATCGCACGAGTTCCGGAAAGCAGGTTGGTCAGACGGTCATTGTTCTGTCCTTGTGTAGTTACCTGAAATCCGGTTGAACGATAGTCTATACCTTCTTGTCCCAGCAAAAAATTCAATGAATGATTATCATTCAAAGCCCATCGGTAATTGGCTGTAAGAGTTTCACTCAAACTAAGAATATCCGATGAACTACGCCCGGCTTTACCTGATTTATTATTAATGATATAACTTGGAAAAGATTGCATGAAAGCTGTAGAATGTGCATAATCTACAGCAAACTGTGCACGAATGGTTAAATCCCGAATCGGAGTAACTTCCGCGAAGATAGTAGACAACAATTTGTATTTTTCATATTTTACAGGATTGTTCGCCATCCATTCTATCGGGTTCTGTCCGGTTCCTGTCCAGGTTCCATCGTTTTCGGAAGCCAAAGAGCCGTCAGCATTATAAGGATTCCAGTAAGGCAACATAAAACGCGAACCGGAAATAGGTGTATAAAGTGCCGGTTCTCCCTCTTCAGCCTGTGCTATTTCTTCGTATGCCATCATCGTATTAGTACCTATTTTCAGCCAGTTGCTAGCTTTCACTTCCGCATTAGCACGCATATTATAACGACGAAAATTAGAGCTCTGGGCAATACCTTCCTGATCATAGAATCCTCCGGAAACAAAATAATTCAAACGGTCGGTAGCACGATTAACAGACAATTCATAACTCTGCAAAGGAGCGCGGTCATTGAATACTTCATCCAGCCAATTTACATTCGTACGAGACAACAAGTTATAATCCTTTCCCGTATCTAAACCGATTTCTTTTTCAAACTGGATACGTTCCGGAGTATTCATCACTACCCAATTGTCGTCTGAAGCCAATTGTGAAAAACCCCATTGCGCACGCATGGTTACTTTCGCCTTGTCAATCGCCAAACCACGTTTGGAAGTGATTACTACCACACCGTTCGCTGCACGGGCACCGTAAATAGAGGTTGATGAAGCATCTTTCAACACAGAGATAGACTCTATATCGCCCGGACTGATTGTATTAAAATCAGCACTGGAAATAGGCACACCATCCAAAATAAATAACGGAGATGTACCCGAATTGATAGAATTGGTACCTCGAAGCTGGAAAACAGCCGCCTTACTTGGTTCCCCCGAATTAGAGATTACCGTTAACCCGGGGGTCTGTCCCTGCAATGATTGGTCGAAACCGGCCGCAGGTACATTTTCCATTTTTTCTGCCTTTACAGTAGATACGGCACCGGCAATCGTTCCTTTCTTACGTGTACCATAGGCAACGACCACCACTTCCTCTACCATCTGCGCATCGCTCTCCATCTTCAAATCAATACGAGTGGCAGCAGACACCTGCTTTTCCATCGTTTTCATTCCAATGTAAGAAAACTGCAAAATAGCGGGGGATTTCGTCACTGTGATACTGTAATTACCATTCATATCGGTAATTACTCCGTTCGTCGTACCCTTCTCCAAAACAGACACACCAATCATCGGCTGATTATCTTCCGCCGAAATAATATGTCCGGTTACCTGATATCCACCCTGCGCAAAAAGCAACAGGGGGATACTTGTCAGAGTAAAGAGTACAAACAAGAGAATTGATTTTCTCATCTTTGATACTTGAATTAAAATTAATGAAATTGATTTATTTTTATAGATTTATCTACAATTAGGAATACGCTTATCTTCGCATATGGAATAGTAATACACTCCTTCCCCAAAATCGGCTTTAAGCATATTCTACACCGACCCGAGATAGGCTATTATTATCTATAAATATAGAATAGGAATAGACTAACTTGGCAAATTCTTAATATTGCGCCAAATATCCAAATATTTTTTTCGTGTTACTGCTGTGTGAATTAAACGTATGACCATCTGCTCTCTTAAGTTATAAATTAAACACTAATATCACTTGTTCGGTTTAGGTGTTATATACTTCCAATATCGTTCTTTTTCGGCTACAAATATATATATTATATTTAAATAAAAGAAACAATATGTCGCATATTTTATACCATATTTCCACTTATATCTTTTTGCTATATATTTAAGCATATATTACTCATTTAAGAAACAAATACACAATATATTTCAATATAAACCTGACATTAACAATCATTTTGATAGTTATTTTAATTGTTTAAACAACAATGCCATATCTCACACAAAATAGCTTATCGAGAGGATTCAATGCAAAAAAGATAGATATTCAAAAGTATTTCCTATTTTTGCACCCATTATATATAAATAAGGTATAAGATGAACTACGGATTTGTAAAAGTAGCTGCAGCCGTGCCACACGTAAAAGTGGCTGACTGTAAATTCAATGTAGAGAAGATAGAAAGTCTGATTGCAGTGGCTGAAGGAAAAGGAGTGCAGATCATTATTTTCCCGGAAATGAGTATCACAGGATATACGTGTGGCGACCTGTTCGGACAACAACTTTTGCTGGAAGAAGCAGAAATGGGGCTGATGCAAATTCTGAATAACACTCGCCAATTAGACATCATTTCTATTGTTGGTATGCCTGTCGGTGTCAATTCGACAGTAATCAATGCAGCCGTAGTGATTCAGAAAGGGAAAGTGTTGGGAGTTGCCGCCAAGACCTATCTGCCGAATTATAAAGAATTCTACGAACAGCGCTGGTTTACTTCGGCGCTTCAGTTGACAACAAATAGTGTACGTCTCTGTGGACAAATCGTTCCGATAGGTTCTAATCTGCTTTTTGAGACTTCAGATACGACTTTTGGCATCGAGATATGCGAGGACCTTTGGTCTACTATACCTCCGAGTTCTTCATTAGCACTGCAAGGTGCAGAAATTCTTTTCAATATGTCTGCTGATAATGAAGGTATTGGAAAGAATAATTATCTTTGTTCTCTCATCAGCCAACAATCTGCACGTTGTATTGCCGGATATGTATTCTCGTCTTGTGGCTTTGGAGAATCTACTACCGATGTAGTATTTGCCGGTAACGGGTTCATTTATGAAAACGGTTCACTGCTTGCACACAGCGAACGTTTCAGCATGAAAGAACAGCTGATTATCAGCGAAATTGATGTGGAACGTATCCGGGCAGAACGCAGGATAAATACAACCTTTGCAGCTAATCAAGCAAACTTAGGGGATAAAAAGGCGGTTTCTATTGCGACTGAATTTGTCAACAGCAAAGAGCTAACCTTAACCCGGAAGTTTAATTCTCATCCTTTTGTACCGCAAGGAATAGAGCTAAATGAGCATTGTGAAGAAGTGTTCTCCATACAGGTAGCGGGATTGGCACAAAGGCTTGTCCATACAGGAGCTAAAACTGCTGTAATCGGTATCTCTGGCGGGTTGGATTCAACATTGGCATTACTTGTATGTGTGAAGACTTTTGATAAGTTGGGATTGTCCAGAAAGGATATTCTCGGCATTACGATGCCAGGATTCGGAACGACCGACCGTACTTATCATAATGCCATCGATCTAATGAAATCGCTGGGTATCTCTATTCGTGAAATCAGTATCAAAGATGCTTGCATTCAACATTTTAAGGATATAGACCATAATATTAATGTACACGATGTCACATACGAAAATTCTCAAGCACGCGAACGTACACAAATATTGATGGATGTGGCGAACCAGACTTGGGGAATGGTTATTGGTACAGGAGATTTATCAGAACTTGCACTAGGATGGGCAACATATAATGGCGATCATATGTCCATGTATGGAGTGAATGCGAGTGTCCCTAAAACTCTCGTAAAATACTTGGTACAATGGGTGGCAGTAAATGGCATGGATGAAAATTCGAAAGCGACTTTACTCGATATTGTAGATACTCCCATCAGTCCGGAACTGATTCCGGCAGATGAAAACGGAGAAATTAAACAGAAAACAGAAGATTTGGTGGGTCCTTATGAACTACATGACTTCTTCCTATATTATTTCTTACGTTTCGGTTTCCGGCCTTCCAAGATATTCTATCTGGCAAATATTGCATTCAAAGATATGTATGATGAAAAAACCATCAAGAAATGGCTTTCTACCTTCTTCCGTCGTTTCTTTAATCAACAGTTCAAGCGTTCTTGCTTGCCGGACGGTCCTAAAGTAGGAAGTATTTCTATCAGCCCGAGAGGAGATTGGAGAATGCCGAGCGATGCCAGTTCAGCCATGTGGCTTAAAGAAATAGAGGCCTTGTAAGGACGTCCTATCAATAGGCTTGTGCCACCGCATTGGCACAACTGTGCCAGCATGATGGCATGGTTGTGACAATACGGTGGCACAGCTGTGACAGAGCGATGGTAAAGATATGGCATATTATAACTCTCCACCTTCCATTACTTCTTTTCTTATTTGCTCCACATTTGCTTCCTTGATTCTTCTAATAATATTCTTATAAATTCGATGAAAGCCATAGCCTCCTTCAGTCATTTCATGGATTGCATCTTCTTTTGAAACATTCTGAAAAATGATACGATAAAACGCACAAACAGCCCCTGTACGGTCAGAGCCGTGGTGACAATGAAAACAATAGGCGCTTTACGATTTTAATAATGCGTAATGCCTGTATCAATTGCTTTTCACTAATCGAATGTGCTTTAGTTTTACCCGGTGAAGTTTTATACTTGTTCCTTTTGCTTCGTCATCATCACTATGTCTGTTTCGTAGATTAAGTACTTCTCAATACCATACTTTTCTAAAGCTTTAAAGCCCTCTTTTGAAGGTTGCTCCGAACGATATACGCCCGAATCTATTTGATACAAATTTGTCAAATCACTATCAGGCAGAATAATCTTATCCGCTTTCAGATTTTGACCGAAAAGAGAGACGGATAAGACTATCGCCAATAAGCATAGTGGGATTTGCTTTTGCATAAGCAATATGGATATGATTCTAAAAACATTAAAGCACACCCTTACTGGATGGAAGTTCAAAATGATAGATATCTCTTTTAATTGCCATTTTCAAAGCACGGGCAAGGGCTTTAAAATTCCTTCTATCTTATGATGTTCATTCTGTCCTTCCGCTTTAATGTTCAAATTCATCTTTGCCGCGTCACTAAGTGACTTAAAGAAATGAAGGAACATTTCCGTCGGCATCTCTCCTATCTTCTCACGCTTGAATTCAGCATCCCAAACTAACCGGGACGACCGCCAAAGTCCAGACAAACCTGACAAAGACAATCATCCATCGGTAAGGCATAGCCATAACGTTCAATCCCTCGTTTGCTACCTAAAGCCTGATAGATACATTCGCCCAGTGCGATAGCAGTGTCTTCGATCGTATGATGTTCATCTACTTCCAAATCTCCTTTAACACGGATGGTTAAGTCCATGCCAGAATGTTTTCCAATCTGCTCAAGCATGTGATCGAAAAGCCAAGACCGGTAAAATGTCACAAGTTCCATTTCCATCAAGATTCAAAGCAACATAAATATCTGTTTCTTTGTAGTACGACGTACTTCCGCTTTCCGTTCTCCGGCAAAAGGAATTCGGCTATCCGATCCCAATCAGTAGTTGCAAGAACACAGACTTCTTCTAATCCTTTTCTTTCAGAGCTTCGGTCGAGTCTTGCAAATAAATTGCCCGGCAACCGATATTTTGGCAAGTTCCACATCTGTGGGACGATCGCCTATTACAAAACTTCCGGCAAGATCGTATTCCGGATTATCCAGATACTTCGTCAACATTCCGGTACGCGGTTTGCGGGTGGGCGCATTATCTTCAGGAAAACTACGGTCTATCAGAATCTCATCAAAAGTAATCCCCCCCTTCCAATGTTTTAAGCATCAAGTTATGGGCAGGCCAGAATGTTTCTTCCGGAAAAGAAGGTGTACCCAATCCATCCTGGTTAGTGACCATCACAAATTCAAAATCGAGCTTACTGCGGATAAAGCCCAAATTACGGAATACTTTCGGATAGAATTCCAGTTTTTCCAATGAGTCGAGTTGGTAATCTACAGGAGGTTCGATCACCAACGTGCCGTCTCTATCTATAAATAATACTTTCTTCTTCATAAATTATCCTTGATAGTTTTTAAGAGCTGCCAATAGGGTATTATTTTCGACACGAGTACCGACAGTCACACGCAAACAGTTGCAGCAAAGTGAAATGTTATGGCGATTACGCACTATTATTCCTTCCCCTACCAAATAATTATAGATTTTCACGGCATCCGTCACTTTTGCCAAAAAGAAATTCGCATCGGACGGGAACAGTTTAATGGTACATGGAAGTTTTTCAAATTCCGCTTCCAGATAATCACGCTCTTCCTTCAACGTTTTCACCCAACGTTCTATCTCATAGTGCTTATGCAACATAGAAATAGCTTGTTGTTGAGTCAACTGATTGACATTATAGGGATATTTGATTTTACTAAGAATGTCTATAATTTCTTTGGAAGCAAAAGCCATACCCAAGCGAATTGCAGCACATCCCCAAGCCTTGGAGAAGGTCTGGAATACGACAAGGTTGGGGTATTTATCCAGCTCTTCGAGGAAAGACGGAGCCTGGGAAAAATCATTATAAGCCTCATCCAGCATCACCAATCCTTCGAACTGACAAAGCACCTTTTCTATTTCAGAACGGAGCAAATCATTTCCTGTCGGATTATTAGGCGAGCAAAGGAAAATCAATTTGGTGTGTTCGTCGGTAGCCGCCAGCAGTTTATCGGCAGAGAACTGGAAGTCATCATCCAGTAATACTTTCCGATATTCCACATCGTTCACATCGGCACAAACCTGATACATACCATAAGTAGGGTCGATGGCTACGACATTATCTTTTCCCGGTTCGCAGAATGCACGAAAAACCAAGTCGATGGCCTCATCGCTACCGTTTCCAAGAAAAATATGTTCAGGGGATACTTTTTTGATTTTCGACAACAACGTCTTCAGTTCGCACTGCATAGGATCCGGATAGCGGTTATGAGGCGTATTGTAAGGGTTTTCGTTTGCATCCGGAAAACAGAGGCTGTAACTCCTTTATATTCATCTCGTGCCGAAGAGTAGGGTTTTAATTTCCAGATATTCGGTCGGGTTAGTTCTTGTAACGTTTTCACTTCTTTAAGTTTTAAATTATGAATTTTGAATTGCTTTGAGACGAACTGTGACGGCATTTTTATGTGCATCCAGCTGTTCATTAGCCGCCATCTCTTCAATAGCAGGACCGATAGCTTTTATTCCTTCCGGGAGAATTTCCTGAAATGTAATCTTACGGATAAAACTATCCAGACTTACACCACTATAGGCTTTGGCATAACCGTTGGTCGGCAGGGTGTGATTCGTTCCGGAAGCATAGTCGCCGGCACTCTCGGGAGTTAACGAACCTAAGAAGACAGAACCTGCATTTATCACACGTTCGGCCACTTCCATATAGTTTTCCGTTTCTATGATTAGATGTTCCGGAGCATACGCGTTAGTCAGTTCCAATGCTTCATCCAGATCCTTCACTAAAATCAATTTACTATTCTCCAGTGATTTCGCCGCAATTTCACGACGGGGAAGTTCTGCTAATTGACGCTCCACTTCTGCCATCACCTCTGTTTGCAGTTTCTCGGAAGTGGTAATCAATATAGCCTGGCTATCTATTCCGTGTTCTGCCTGTGACAAAGATCTGCTGCCACAAAACCGGATTGGCAGATGCATCAGCCAGAACTTCCACTTCTGAAGGACCGGCAGGCATATCGATAGCTACATCACGCAGGCTTACCAACTGTTTGGCGGCTGTCACATATTGATTGCCAGGACCAAATATCTTATATACTTTGGGGACACTCTCCGTTCCATAGGCCATAGCGGCAATAGCCTGCACACCACCAGCCTTGAATATTTTGCTGACACCTGCCAATTGCGCAGCAAAAAGGATAGCCGGATGAATATTTCCATTCTTATCGGGAGGCGTACAAAGTACGATTTCCTTGCATCCTGCAATTTTAGCCGGAACAGCCAACATTAATACAGTTGAGAAAAGCGGTGCTGTTCCACCCGGAATATATAAGCCGACCTTTTCGATTCCCACTGATTTTTGCCAGCAAGTTACCCCATTCATTGTCTCTACCTTCTTCCCGACAAAACGCTGGGAAGAGTGGAATGTTTCAATGTTTTGTTTAGCTAAAGAAATGGCAGCCTTTAGTTCATCGTTTACTAATGTCCCGGCGGCTTGAACCTCTTCAGGAGTCACAGCAAGTGCGGACAAGGTTACTTTATCAAAAGCAGCCTCATATTCCAATACTGCTTTATCGCCTTCTGTCCTTACCTTATTTATAATAGAACGAACAGTATCGAACAAACTTTCCGTATTTAGTGCCGGACGTTTCAAAAGTTCTGTCCATTGCTCTTTTGAGGGATATTTAATCAATTTCATGGTTCATATTTTATCAGGAACGAATTTTCGTTCCTATCTATTTATACAATCATCTTTTCAATCGGCAGTACCAAAATACCTTCTGCTCCCAGTCCTTTCAATTTTCCGATAATTTCCCAAAAACGTTTTTCATCAAGTACTGTATGAACAGAACACCAGCCTTCCTGTGCCAATGGCATCACTGTAGGACTCTTCATACCGGGCAATACAGCTATGATTTCTTCCAGTTTGTCTTTTGGAGCATTCATCAATACATATTTTTTATCTTCAGCTGTTTTTACTGCGTTCATACGGAACAGCAATTCTTCGAGCACTTCTTTTTTCTCTTCGCTCATGTTCTTGTTGCCAATCAACAATGCTTCCGACTTCATTACAACTTCCACTTCTTTCAAGCGGTTGCTGACCAAAGTAGAACCGGAACTTACAATATCAAAAATGGCATCAGCCAATCCAATACCCGGAGACACCTCTACCGAACCGGTTATCACATGTATTTCGGCATTTACGCTATTTTTTTTCAGGAAGTTACGAAGAATAACCGGATAAGAGGTAGCAATCTTCTTGCCTTCAAACCATGACAAACCGGGATATTCAATATCCTTCGGCATAGCCAGTGACAGACGACATTTGCTGAATCCCAGACGTTTGACAATTTCCGCATCTTCCTCCTTTTCCATAAACTCGTTCTCACCAACAATTCCCAAATCAGCTACCCCGGTAGCTACCGTTTGCGGAATATCATCATCACGAAGAAATAGAACTTCGATAGGAAAGTTAGAAGACTGTACCAACAAGGTACGTTTAGTAGTGCTTAACTTGATATCTGACTCTTCTAAAAGTGCCATTGTCTCTTCGAAGAGACGTCCTTTGGCTTGTACTGCGATTCTTAACATGACTTTATTTAATTACTAATTATTAATTACAAATACAATCTGCGTTGAAAAACAAAAAAGGCTTACCGCATTCGGTAAGCCTTCGTTATCGTTTATATAGTTATACACAATATCATCCACGCCCACCGATTATTCGTTAGGAAAATGATGATGATGATGTGTAGCTGTATATTTCATATTTCTTTTATTAACTGCGACAAAAGTAAAGTATTTGTTTGATACTACCAAACATTTATCACAAAAACTTAAGTTTTTATTTCAAATTAATGGTAATATCTCTTCCGATTCTACATCACATTTCGAAAAATGCATTTCATCTTTCGACTTTTCTTTCGAGAAAGTAAAGTAAGTACAAACTGATTCTGTACAGACTTCTCCATCCTTATTATATAACTTTGCTTCAACAATAACGATGTTCCGCTTTACCTCTTTAATAGACGCGCGTAATACGATATGAGAATCTTTGGTATCAATCGATTTTCGGTAACGAGTTTCCATCTTCGACGTCACCCCCGTGGTTTGTAGTTTACGAAGTATAACCCAGGCACAGATTTCATCCATCAAGACAGCTTGAATACCGCCATGCAAGGTATCAATCCAGCCTTGATATTCGGGACGTGGTTTCCAAATGCTTACCACTTCGTCACCATCTTCGTAAAATTCCATTTTTAATCCGGCTTCATTATTGGAAGCACAACCAAAGCAGTTGTACCCTTCCAAACCTTTCCAGGGATTTATTATCTTCTTCATAGTTCTCTCTTTTAGTTAGTTTTACTTCCCAAATATAAGCAATTTATGGAAAAGAGAAGCCTTTTTCGTCGATTTACTTTCTGATGCAACGAATGGCAAAGGCTTTTGTATCAACACCCGCATTAGATTCTTCAATGATATCCGTATCACTTTTCAGATAGAAAACCTTGATATCGATAGCGGCATTTGCATTATCCAGTGTCCAATATGCCAGATGTTTTTTCTCGTAATCAGTTTGAAAAGCCCCCACATACATTCCTACAGGTATTCCATTAAAACCGGATAAATTAGTTGCAGGCTGTACCTGTTCTCCCGCTTTCAAAGGTAACCAAGTACCTGATTTCAGCAAAGAAGCCTCTCCATTCAGATAGTCTTTTAAAATGTTCCAGTCTTTCCAATCCGGTATACTCCAATGAGCAGGCAGAATTTTATTAGAAAGTACTACATTAGCTGTATAAAAATAGTGTTCCGTAGTAGATTGCAGATATCCGACAACATTCGCTGTCACTGCATCCAGTCTGGGAAGTGCTTCACCGCCAACATACGAAGATGCCTCCAGATTATCCCGCATCCAATATTGTGTTCCAATCTTCACTAACGGATAATTATGAATGATTCCTCCACGTACATCACGAACGATATCTTCCAAAGCCAAAACAGATAGTACGTCATCTGCTGTCGTAACAGATAAAGAAACGGTTCCGTTTGCCATCACATATACATTATTACGAATCGGCAAAATTCCGTCAACATAGGCCAATGAGTAATCTTCCATATTCCATGATACGCTTCCTCCATTCACTTTTCCGGATTTCCCTAGCAACTGTGCTACAACACCTTGAGATAAGTCCACACTACCATCTTTTTTCATCGGATAGGCAACGATTGCCTGCGAAGAAAATTCCGGAGTAACAAGATACTCCTTACATATTTCAGCTACTTGCTTTCCCGAATGTAACACTTTATACACATTCGACTTTTCAAAAGTTAACTTCGAAACATCTATGTATTTATGAAGCGTGACTGATTCTGTATGATCTATTTCGGTTCCGTCCCAATCTCCGATTTCCCCATTCACTTTGCTCATTAATACATCTTCGGCTGATACAAACTTTATTTCCAATTCGCGCTGCTTTCCACTTTTTAATTGTAAAGTAGATGGTAATGGGCTTATATATAGCTTTCCTGCAGCTTCCAACGTTATGTATTGGTATCCCGGAGTCGCCTCCTGCGGTATCAAAATAAATTCCTTTCCTATCAGTCGTCCGTCTTTTATCTCCCATTCTCCTGCAGGAATAATATCTTTCTCTTCGGAATAACCAGAGAAAGTCTTTTTCTGAAAATCATAACTTGTTTTAGTATAAAAGCCACTCACCGAAAGCGTAGGCTTAACGGATAACATATCTTCCAAATTCTCCCCCTCTCCAGGAATAAGAACAATTTTCAGACGAAAAAACTGATGATTATAGGTCAGAGCGACCGCCTCCTTACTGGCTAAGACCTCTTCTTTAGAAGCAATTAGGAAATCAGAATGTGAATAATCGTCAGGAATATTTTGAGTCGTTGAAACCGCCACCTGCATGGTGCTCTCCCCTATCCCCACGCCACTCTTTTGATAAGGATAATAACTGATTAAATTCAATGTAACTCCATCATCCGGATAGTATACCGACTCGTTAGATTCAAACTCACCATTGGATGAACGTATGAAATGAAGATTATCCACATAACGTTCTTCTTGCATTGTAGTGGTTCCGGCAAGAGCAAACAGACCGACTTCATCCCCTTCAGCAAAGTTATTATTTGCCATACGGGTACCAACTGATTCACGAATATCGGCAATAAATTTCAATGGAATATCTCCATTATTAACACTATCCTCCTCTTCCTCCGAAATATGGTTCACACAAGCACTAAGCAAGATAGTACAAAAAACAAGTAAACCCACGCCCCTTTGTAGGTTATAAAATAGTTTCATCATATTTATTTTTTAATTTTCCAATAGAAACTTTTGATTGAACAGAAAGAATAGCATAAGAGGAAGTATTCGCTTTCGGTTATGGGATACTGAACAACACGTCTGTTGTACTGAGGAATCATCAATTTCAAGATATCATTTTGATGTCTTGAAAGCAAAAGTATATAATTATATTAAGTCGGAGTATAGTTTCTATAGGAAAATTTCACATTTTCATCTATAACGCAAACAATCAACAAGTTACAAACGACTAGTCAGGAACAAAGAATTAAACTCTCACATTATTATATTAAGAGCCTGCTAATTTCAGAAAGAATATCCCACTTCTATTCCGGCAATGTGTCTGCCTTGCGAAGATGCATATTGATAACAATAGAATGCATCCAACGACCAACGTTTGGCCAAAGCTATTTCTACTCCGGGACGATAACGCATACGATCGGCTCTCCAAAAAGAAACGTCATCCAAACTCTGATAGATTTCAACAGAGAAATAGGGAGAAACAATTCCTTTTGTAGGAGCATAAGATAATTTCAAGCGGGAACGCAAACGAGTTTCAGAGTTGCCACGATCAAAAGTCTGCTGAAATCTTTCCCTTACAGCTACTTTCAACCATTGATAACGAAAACTGACAGTAGCAGTTATATGATAGCGATGCCTGAACTTCCAGTCCGAGTCACCCAAATTCCGAAGATGGGTTTCATAGCCAACCCCCAGATTCAAAAATGAATAGGGTCGGTAACTTCCGCCAACAGTCAGCCCCCAACGATCCAATTTACTCACATCATCTTTCATGCGCAATTCCAAATCACCTGAAACTGAAAACCGGGAATCTATCTTATGGTTTACCTTGAATTTAGTCCATGTATTAAAATCGTCACTTTGTGCCCATGCAGAAAATGATATTCCAAACAACAGCACAAATAATAGCCAAGTCTTAGTATTTAATATTATTCTACTCATTGATTTTCGGGTTAAAGTTACAAAGATAACAAATTATCTCCGGCAAAGAAAAAGCATGATACTGAAATAATACTGAAAACTGTTTGCGTTTCATTAAAAGGAACATGTTGTTTCTCGGTGTGAAACAGGTCGTTCCTTTAAAAGAAACGACCCGTTGGTTTAAAAGGAAAAGTCCCTTTTTATAAAGCATTGTTATTCAAATCATTACTTCGGCTTCACATTCCACACCAATAAAGCGAAAAATACAGACAATAAAGCCGCTCCTATCCAAAACCAATTGATATAAGTGAAATCATAAACATCGACTCCATTCTGAACCGTCTTTTGCCCCTCTATCAGAACACCACTCATTACATCCTGTAATCCGGCCCCAATATAACTGGCAATGCCGACTACCCCCAATGCTGCTCCGACGCATTACGGGGAGCAATATCGACTGCCATCAGGCCACCCAGAAAACAAATGAGAACTCCGATACCCAAACCGAAAAGAACCATAGCCAACACATCTATCCAAAAGTGTACACCGGGAACCAACAAGAACAGGCTAAGTGCAAGAACATTCATCAATCCGAAAATCAGGGCGGGAACATTTCGACGACCGCCAAATAACTTGTCAGAAATAACACCCGAAAATATGGTACCTACGATACCACAGACCGGACAGATGGAAATAATGAAGCTGGCATCCAACGTGGAATATCCTTTTTGCGCTTCTAGATAAAAAACACCCCAGCTATTGATAGCATAGCGACTGATATACATAAAAGCACTCGAAAGAGCCAGTATCCAGATGGCAGGCATCATCAATACCTGGCGTTGGGCTTTATTAAAGTCTGTCGTTTCCACCACACTCATCTCCTCTTTCTGTTTTGGAGCATTTACAGGAGGAAAGCCCTGACTCTCGGGAGTGTCATGGAAGAACTTCCACACAATTAAAGCACCAAGCAAACCAACAATACCGGCACCAAAGAAACCGTATCTCCACCCCAATACACTAACGATAGATGCAACAATTAGGAAGGTCAACGCTTCACCGATATTGTGGCTGGCAGACCAAAACCCGTAATAGGAACCCCGTTCTTTGTCCGTGAACCAACGGGAAAGTCCCACTACACAAGAAGCAGCACCCATAGACTGAAACCAGCCACTAATCCCCCAAAGGAGAGCAAACAGAATAAAAGAATGGGTAAAACCCAGGCACAAGTTCACTAAAGCAGTTACCAGTAAACCGGTAGTCATAAAGCGGTTGATATTGCTACGGTCAGCCAGAAAACCATTCGTAAATTTTCCAAGGGCGTAAGTAAAGAACAATACCGAACCGATAATTCCCAGTTCCGTTTCGGAGAAAATTCCTTCATCTACGATGGGCTTCTTCACGACATTCAGGCTAAGACGACAAACATAGTACATGCCGTAACCGAAAGTGGCTGAAAGGAAAGTAGACCATTTCAGGTATTTCAGACGACGGGCATCGGAATGAAGATGTTGTGAGCCGGATGAAGACAAAGCTTCCCCGTTACAAGGTCTCGGTGAAGAGACCTTGTAAAAGTTTATAAGTTGTTTCAACATGAAAAGTCTATTTAGTCGTGAAGTTTCTTTTTGCGCAGATACTCCAATAAGAGGGCAGGACGGTCAGTTTGAATTAATTTGGCTCCCTGATTAATGATCCATCCCCAGCTTTCATCCGGTTGATGAAGTTCTACTGCACGGTCGTCATCATGACCACCACATAATTCGGGCCAAAGAGAGTTTATAAACAACTTAGAACCCGTATCACGCACTTTTTTTATCAGGTTAAGCACCTCAGGACTATCATTATCAAACACTAACTCATAAGCAGCAGGCTTCATGTGAGTCTTGTAACTGTCAATAATAGCTTCGGCTCCTTTTTTATGCAACTGTACAATAGGCATAAAAATCACTTTATCCAATACAGCACCGTTTTCGGCTTTCACTTGTTCATAAGGAAGGCCGGCTTTGATAACACACTGGTCAACCGTTCCCGTCTTTTCGAGTACAATATAAGCTTCCTGAAAATAATCATACCCCTTATCAATATTTACCATGATCTTACCTTTGCAGAGCAACATCACTTCTTCCAATGTAGGAATCTGATGTCTTGTCTTACAAGCTACTCCATTTTTAAGACGCATTGCTTTCAATTCGGCCAATGTATAATCTTCCACCAGTCCTTTTCCAGACATGGTACGATTGATCGTTTTATCATGCATCACTACTAAATGTCCGTCTTTGGTTCGTTTCAAATCGATCTCCACCATATCGACACCCATATCAATGCAATTCTGTATACCTTGCAATGAGTTTTCCGGGCATTACGCCAGTCAGCCCGGTGGGATACAACCAATATTTTATCTGGATGATTTCCCAGCAGATTTTCTCTGATTTCAGCTATTCTATTTTGAGCAACAGCCAGTTGCACCAAACACAGAAGAAGTATGAAGTTACATATCCGTTTCATAAGTTCAAGCATTAAGAATTTTAATTCAGTTTATTGTTTTTCCAGACTAGTTTTTCTCCCCACATTGGTACATAAGTCTGTTCACAGTTAATCTTCGAAGCCCGTTCGAGTGCCATATCCAATGACCATCTTGATTCATCAACACCTGCATGAGCCAGTTCCAAGATATGTGATAACAAGACATAATCGGGCTCCACCTGTCCCGCACCTGAACCCAGAATATTATTTTCGGTCAGAGCATTGGGAGCATAACGCGGTATCAAAACATTCACATGAGAAGCCAGATTCGTATATTGTTCCGGTTTATAGTTAGAGTCTCCTACATGCATAAAAACGAAATTACCGGTATCTTCCCCACAATTGATCGAAAACACAGTCACAAAATTAGATAACCCGGCATTGTTATGGTCAGTGATACAGGTTTTAATCTTGAATTTTCCAATTTCATAATCTTTATCCCCCTTTGCAGTATAAGGATATGTCGTGTCTTTCAAATAGTTGGATAACACCGGTTTACCTAAATCAAACATAGCCTGGATAAGATCATTACTATAATGATCGGAGTGCTTGTGTGTAACACAGAGAAAATCAATATAAGGTGCCAGCTCTTTCGCCCAACGATGAGAAATGTCAATAGCAAAACATCCTGACGGAGTTTTTACCACATACCCCATATTATAGAGTAACCAGATCGCTGCCGTACCATTTTCTACTTTTGAGTTTTTAATTCCATCCATTACACGATCAAATGCACTCCGATAAAAATAGATAATCGGATCACACTTTTCCATACTCGTACTTGCCTGATCGAAGCCATTCAGATAACTGATGAAATAATCATCTTTACACTTATCCGCATATCCCTGGATCTTGGTCAAAGTAGTGGTACGTCCGGTATTGACAATCAAAGGAGAAGAACTCCACAACTGTTGTGCAGTGGCATCTACTTCCTCTGCCAATTGCGTAAGAATTCCTTCATGACCAGTTTCGGTACTGTTGTTGTCATCATCATCACAAGCAACAAAACCTATTGCCAAAAGACAAAACAGTAAATATTGTATTTTTCTTATTATATCCATCTTATTTCTGATTTTTATAGTCATTAATTATTTTATTGAAAGTCTCAACCACCCGTTCCGGTGTCGGACGCGTATTGTCGTTTTCATGGTCTTTGGTAGCTTCATACATGAAAACCCCTTCATAGCCGATTCCTTCGAGTGCATGCATTAACTTTCCCCATTGAATGTCACCTTGTGTAGGAAGCCAATGACACTCGTTGACAAAATCAAAGTCCGAAGCGTGTATAGTACCTATACGTTCACCAACAGTTTCTACAAAATGCCCTGTCGTCCCTTTAGTATAATGATTGGTATCAAAACAAACCTTCACACCCGGAGTATCTTTGATTATTTCCAAAAGCTCTTCAGGAGTATTACCCAGACAAGTTCTCGGCAGATTTTCGATGCACAACTGTGCTCCTATTTGATCCGCATATTTTTTCAGATAAGCGATAGACCTGGAAGCGTTAGTTATTCTTTGTGCCCGAATACTGTCAGCAATAGGCTCGGAACTAGGATGCAGTACCAAACATTTCGGCTGAAACTGAGCGCACTGTCCAATCATCTCCGCCATAAAATCTACATTTTCTTTCCTTTTCTTTTCATCCAGCACCGATATATCCAACGTGCGTGAGAAAGGAAGATGTATAGACCAGACCTTGATACCGGCACTATCAATTTTTGCTTTCATATCCCGGATACGAGGAACAACTTCATCTGCCGGAACTCCTCTATAACACTGGTTAAATGCTACTTCCACATACTCTACCCCCACAGACCGGGCTTGAGAAAAGTCTGTGGAAGCAGGTACTTTCCACAAAGCTGTAGTCGTACCTACTTTATATTTCTGTGCATATAAACCCATTGTCATCGCCATAAATAAGATAAAAACAGGAACTCTCATTATCGCTTACTTTTGACGGTTTGTACCTTGAATATCACCACCACGAATACTCCAGGAGTCTGTTGCTAATGTCTTATTGACAGCAAAAGCCTTTATCGAACTGATATTATTAGATCCGATCGTTCCGCAATAAAGCCGTCTGTCCGGACCAATGCTAACAGCTGCCATGACCTGTTGTCCCACAGTCTCTTCAAAAACAATGTTTCCATTAGTGATGTCAAGTCCCAGCACTTTGTTATTCGATTGGGTACCTATATAAAGAATACCATCCGTACTCAAAGCACCTCCACTGTAGTTCAAATTGTTACCCACATTTTTCTCCCAGATTTTAGATCCGCTGGCATTTACTGCATGAACAGTCTGCGATCCTTTTTCAGTAAAATAGACATTGCCATTTTTATCAGCAATCGGGAAATAAGCATCTCCTTTTGTAGTCGGATACGTCCATTTCTTTGTTCCGTTTGTCATATCAACAGCAACGAGTCCTCCGTTTTCAAAGTCGCATAAAGTACCTGATCCTTCAAAGCAAACGTAGCCTGTTCTGTCACATTCACTTCTTCCAATTTCCAATTCTGCTCTTTATTCGATTTAAAAGAATAAATGGCTGCACTTGTACCTGCATAAACATTTCCGGCTTTATCAATAGCCACAGCACTACCGGTTGCTCCGTCAAGCGATTGTTGCCATTTAATAGCACCACTGGATGCATCCAGCGCATACAACGTACTCTTATTGGTGAGACAGTAAAGAACACCATCGGCCGACAATGCAGGGAAAGCTCCTATCGCAGCATCCAATTTTATTGCCCACTTTTGAGTTCCGTTCGGATTAATAGCATATACATTATTAATAGTGGCATTTCTTACACACTGATAGATTGTACCATCAGGAGCCACCAACGCACCTCCGCCATAAGTTATCTGACTGATAGCAAACACCCACTTGAATTCACCGCTCACTACGTCAATAGCAAATAAATGACCCGCAGGAGTAGATGTCGGGATATACATTGTTTTTCCATCCGGAGAGAACACCGGATTGGAGGTCTTTACATATCCGGTAAGTCCACCGAAGTTCAAATCGACAGAATTCCATTTATAATTGCCGACCGTGACAGTCAGACTGCCCGACTCGGTGGTATTATTAACATAAGTCACCGTTACAGCCACTGTATAAGTACCGGTAGTAGTAAAAGCATGCACCGGATTGTTTTCTCCCGATGTCGTACCATCACCAAAATCCCAACTTACCGATTTCACTTCACCAGCCATGAAATACATATCGTTATAAGCAAAGGTAGAAGGCTCCCACACAACCAGTTCCGTACTAGCGAGAATAGGATAGATCAATCCGGGAGTAGCAGAAGTTTCCACCGCAATAGAATTGCCTGTAGGATAAACACAGGCTACATTAAATGTATATTCCTGATCGTTAGTCAAACCATCAACGATGTATTCTTCCAATGAAGTATCATCCAGATTGATAATCTGATTACCGGGATTCACGGTAACCTGATAGCGAGTGAAACGTTCACTCGCAGGTTTCGTCCATCTCAAACGCACTCTTTCATTGCCGGCTGCTGCCGTCAGATCAGAAATCGGATATCTTGCATTCTTCGGTGTACAGGCAGCAGTAGTTTTACTGGCCAATCCTCCCTCATAACGAGGTTGCACAGAAAAAGTGTAAGCAACATCGTTCACCAGATTATTGATAGTGGCAGTCATTGTTTTTGCATCCACAGTCATCTCGCCTCCTTCCGCTTCTGATGATCCGGAAGTCCAAAGAATCAAATATTCATTCGGACGGGCATTCTCGTATGCTTCCCAGGAAAGAGTCACATTCATATCTCCGGCTGTTGCCGTTAGTGACTTCAGTTCATATAAATCGAAACTTGCCTTTGGCAGATCTTCTTCACAAGCAGTAAAGACTACCGTGAAAATAAACAACAAGCTATATAGTATTTTTTTCATCGTTTGATTTCTTTTAGTTTAATCCTATTAATATCCCGTATTCTGCCACAACAGTTCTGTGTTGTTTATTCTTTCCAACTCCGTTTTTGGAATAGGATACAGGAATTGATAGTCCTGAATAGTATGTCCTTCTGCTTTCATAGCCTCCTTAGCACCTCCCATACGTACCAAATCGAACCAACGCTGTCCTTCATAAGGAAACTCCTGCTGACGTTCCAACATAATCGCTTTACGGAAGCTATCCTGATCGGGAAGCTCTGTTATCTGAAGCGGAGACAATCCGGCACGAGTATGCACAGCATTCAAAGCAACCATAGCTTCTGAATTCTGCAAATTACTATAACTGATTTCATTCAAAGCTTCGGCGTACATTAACAGCACATCGGCATAACGGAGAATAATCTGGTCATTACCGACTGTATTATAGGTCGCACTTTTGACATCTTTAAATTTATTCATCACGCATACTTTATCTTCCACCTTTACATAGGTAATCAGATTCTTGCGCTTATCCCCATCTTTGTAGCACTCTTTCAGAGACTTTGTCTGATTGGTATCATCAGTCAGATTAATAATAGAGAACCAATATCCATGTCCTTCTCCTTCAACATCTTTATTAAAGCGAACAGCAAAAATAATCTCATCATTCATTTTATTGTTCACGTCAAACACTTGTTCGGGAGTAGTCATTAAAGAATACCGACCCACTAGTTGAGATAGCACATTGCGAGCCTCCGTCCATTTATGGAAAGTCAGGTAAATCTTGCCGAGCAATGCCATTGCAGCACCGGAAGTCACTCGTCCCATATCGGCACTTGTATAAGAAGACGGCAACATATTTTCATTAATAACCTGATTCAAATCACCGACAAGAAAATCATAAACCTGTTGATCGGAACTGCGCCCGATTTTAAGAGCTTCAGCCACCGTCACCACTTTATTAGTCATCGGTATCCCTCCCCATAAACGATACATATTAAAATAAGTAAGGGCACGGATAAAAAGAGCTTCGCCTTTATATTGTTTTTTCAGAGTTGCGTCGAAGTTGGCCTCATCAATTCTATCTAATACAAGATTGCAACGATAGACTCCATTATTAAAGTTTGCCCAGGCATCTTCCAAAATTCCATTAGAGGCTTTATCTGCAAACTGATCGATATCATAACGGTCTTGTGTTCCGGCAGTGGGCGCACTCAATGTCAAATTATCACTCCGATATTCGCAACACTCTGTAAAATAGGAAACTTGTGTCTGCAATTTGGAGTAACATCCTATCACAGCTACATTAAAATCTTCCGCTGTCTTATATACCTTGTCGGTAGGCACACTGCTACTCGGTTCCAAATCGAAGAAACTATCTGTACAAGCAACTGATAACAAGGCAGTTGATAGGAATAGTATTAGTTTATATTTTTTCATATAACGTGTATTTTAAAGGATGATTAAAGTGTTATGTTTAGCCCAAACAAGAATGTTTTAGCTAATGGATAAGTTCCATAATCCTCACCCGGTGAAAGAGAATTACTCGGACGTGCATTTACTTCCGGATTATATCCGCTATAATTAGTCGAAGTCCATAAATTTTGTCCGGAAACGTAAACTCTTAATTTTTCCACGAAAAAGCGTTGAGTCAGGTTCTTCGGCAAGGTATATCCTAGTGTCACATTCTGCAGTCGCAGATAAGAACCATCTTCCAGATGCCAGTTGAAGTACGACCATTATACCCCTTTGACTTACGGTTGGCACGATTCACCTGACCGTTTCCCGGATCTTCCGGACTTTTCCAACGATTCAAGGCTATAGTGGTGCCATTGGTATTACCTTCCAGATTATCAATGTAACGACGATTCAGATTCAGAATCTCATTACCATATACTCCTTGAAAATTAAAATCAAGGTCAAATCCCTTAAACCAGACTTTACCACCAAACCCATAGGTAAAATCGGGCATATAGTTACCCACGATTGTACGATCTTTATCCAAATCCATCACTCCATCCCCGTCTACATCCACAAAGCGGAAATCTCCCGGCTGGGTATTGCTGAAATGAGGATACTTTTTTAATTCTTCTTCATTGGAGAAAATTCCATCCTGCACCAACAGATAATAACATCCGATGGGTTCACCGACTTTCGTTATGTAATAAGCATGATCTACGCTACCGGTAGATATGATAGGAGCATTACCCGGACCGAGTGCCTTCACTTCGTTCGTATTAGTGGCATAATTAGCATTAAACGAATAACCGAAATCTTTAGTTATATTCTTCTGTGAGGTCAAAGCAACTTCCCATCCCCTATTATTCACTTTACCGATATTCATCAATGCAGTGCTATATCCGGTCAGGTGGGGAACTGGTACATTCAACAACATATTAGAGGTATTGGTATTATAATAATCCACAGTTAATCCCAGCAATCCTTTGAACATCTGCAAATCAACACCCACATTCACCATCGCATTCTTTTCCCAACTCAAATCTTCATTCTTTATGGTACTTGGCTTATAACCATTCACCAATTGTCCGTTACCTGTGCCAAGCACATAATTATCCAAAGCCATCAGAGACAAATGATCATAATTACCAATCTGGAAGTTACCGGTCACTCCATAACTCGCTCTTAACTTCAAATCATCAACAAACGACAGACACTTAGCCTTCATAAAGAAGTCTTCTCCGCTTATTCTCCACGCCAAAGAAGCTGAAGGAAAATATCCCCACCGATTATTCTTGCCAAAACGGGAAGAACCGTCTGCACGAATAGCCGCCGAAGCCATATATTTACCTTTATAGCTGTACTGCATACGCGCCAGATAAGAAGCAATCGTCCATTGGGTTTTATCGGATGCACCTTTCGTCACCGTACCTCCGGAAATTGTTTGTATATAGTCGTTCGGGAAATCGGTCGCCGTCACATTATCTCCTTTATATGTCTCTTTTTGAGCCGACTGTACTAAGACCACATTGATGGAATGAGCATCTTTAATCGTTGTGTTATAATTGATTTTATTCTCCACCAACCAGTTGAAATAAAAACCTGATGAACTGTAGGCTGTCGGATTTGACTTTACATCATAATACTTTTGTCCCAATAAAGGAAGTTCCGAAGAACGATATTGGTCATTATGCGAACCATAATAATCGCCACCAAAAGAAATGTTATAAGTAAGCCCCTTATACAACTCCAATTCAGCAAAAACTTTTCCGACAATCGCCATACGGTCTACAACATCCGATTGTAAGTTTGCCATGGCTACCGGGTTCAATACGGCATTATGCTGATAGTCATTTCCAATTCTCCAATAGCCGTTTCCCTGATAATTATAGCTGCCATCCGCATTATACACCGGCCATACCGGAGGCATCATCAATGCCGATTGCACAATACCATTAGATCCGGAAGCATCTACCCGATTGGAAGTAGAATAGGAAGGAGAAAAATTCAAACCAAATTTCAGTCTTTTATATTTCCCGTCCAAATTCATACGCATACTATATTTCTTAAAGTCGGAATTAATTATAATACCCTCTTTATCATAATAGTTGGCAGAAATGAAATAGCCGACTGTTTTTCCTCTGCCGGAAATAGAAACATTGTGGCTGGTAGTAGCAGCAGTACGAAAAATAGCATCTTGCCAATCCGTATCCGTCAACCCCTTATCACCATTCAGATAGGGAAAGAGTTCGGTAGGAATACGTTCCCATGAGTTCGGGCGCATTCCGTTCGGGTCATCCGGTGACCCTCCGGGATTAGCATCCAGATAAGCGTTGTCATGACCATCCTTTGCAAATTCGGCAAACTGATATGCATTCATCATTGAAAGTTTCTTCGAAACACTCTGGATGCCATAATATCCATCATACTGCACTTTCATCTTTTCCGATTGTCCCTGCTTGGTCGTGATAATAATGACACCGTTGGAACCGCGACTACCATAAATAGCTGCCGACGAAGCATCTTTCAAAACTTCCACAGATTCGACATCATTATTATTCAGATTGGCAAATCCACGTTCTACCGGCACGCCATCAATAATATAAAGAGGATCACTACCGGCATTAACCGTACTGATACCACGAACACGGATACTTACACTTCCCTCCGGATCACCACTTGGCTGTGTAACCTGTACCCCCGGCATCTTACCCGCCAACGCCTGACGAAAGTCTGAAGCAGAAACGTCCGCAATTTGTTCAGCTTTCACGGAAGAAATAGAAGTAGAGACGTCTCTTTTCCTCTGAACTCCATATCCCACCACTACTACCTCATCAATCATCTTACTATCTTCTACCAACGTGATTTTCGCCGTATTTTTATCCTTTGCAGAGATATTTACCGTTTTATATCCAATATAAGAGATGGTCAATGTTGCAGACTCCGGTACATTCATGATTGAGTAACGTCCGTCGATATCGGTAATCGTACCACTACCCTCTCCCTTAATCTGCACACTGGCACCAATCACCGGTTCTCCTTTATCATCTGCAACAATACCTTGTATAGTACGTGTACGTTGAACAGTTTCTTCTTTCTTAAGCGGCTGTTTGCTAACAGCAATTGTATGATCGGTCCTATTGAAATAAAGCTTGGCGAAGTAATTTCTCCCAGAATCTGTTTTAATGAAGCATTTTTAATGTCGAAAGAAACTCTCGGAGCCTTGTTCACCGTCTCCTGATCATAGAGAAACTTAAAATTAGTCTGTTTGCTGATTTTATTGAAAACACTCTCTACCGGCTCGTTTTGCACACGAAGCGTAATATCATGCTCTTTCAATGTCTGAGCAGCAGCCGGAGCTATTAAAATGAAGGTGAATAGTAAAAAGCTAAAAACGAACAGCTATTTTTACTTATCCCTTTACAAATAAGAAGATTATTCATAAATTTGTGCGTTTTAGTAATTGACTAAAGTTATTAAAAACAAGCAATGCGCGATACGTTATTCATTTGGGTCGAAGCTTATGAATATCCGTCCGGATTGCGGATAGAGGCATTCCTTTGGAGTGCTTCTATCATTTTGGGGAGGTTCATGAAGGAGCTGTTTTCATCTATTATTTTTTAAAAGGTTAAACATTATCTATTATTCATCTCATTCTTTATAAAGAAGCACATGGATGCCCTCTTTCTTATATTTGATATCACCGCTGATAAATTCAATGGATTTAAGTACCGCTTCCAAACTCTTGTTATCATGTTCGCCGGTAATCAAGTTGTTGAAATCCTGACCGGAAGCAAAAGTAATCCGGCAATTATATACCCGTTCCAGTTCCTTTGCCACATCGCGGATAGGTGTACTGTAAAAACGTAACCCGCCTTTCATCCAGACAGCCACTCCCCTATCCTCCGTTTTCTTACTATATTCTCCGGAAACAGTATTGATAAGCACCTGTTCTTTAGCAGTCAGCCTCATCATCGCTTCCGGTAAATCAACCTGTACCTTACCACTCTCCACACTCACAGACACTATTTCATCTGTTGAATAGGATTTTACATCAAATCGGGTACCTAACACCTGAACATCCAGCCGCTTCGTCCTCACAATAAATGGCATCTTTTCATTGCGGGCAACACGGAAATATCCCTCACCTTCAAGTTCCACTTCACGGAGATCTCCAACAAAACGATCCGGATAACGCACTTGCGAACAAGAGTTCAGAACCAAAAGAGTTCCGTCCGGCAAAGTCACTTGTCTTTTCTCACCAAAGGAAGTGGTGATTTCAGCCAGTGTGACCTGTTGTGCATTCATATACCGGAAAAAGTTGACACTCCCTATGATAATGGCTATTACAGCCGCTGTACTAACTGCCACCACAGAAGCCCGGCGGAACCATGTACGTTTTTTGTGTTCAATACGCTTCAGTAATTGGCGTGCCTCTCTCTTATATTTTTCCCGCTCCAAATCATTACCGGTTGCAGGTTCCCGGATTCTTCCCAAACCTCTGCTGCCAGTTCGTCCAATATATCTTGGTTTTCTGAATCCTTAATACTTTGCAACAACTGTGAAGCATCATCCCGGTATAAAGATCATCCAGATAGCGATGCAATTTATCTTTTTCTGTTTTAGTATCTTTCATCATATATTCAAAATAAGGATATTAATTTCCTTCCCTTTGTATAAGTAATACACAAAAGTAAGAAAGAGCTAGGGTGTGATTAACATTTATTATAAATTCAAGCACAATAGAATCAAAAGTACATCGGCTGATGTACTTGAATATTTAGTCAAATAGGAACGAATCACTTTTAGAGAAAGAGAAATATGTTCTTGCACTGTATGAACTGAAACGCCCAATGCTTCGGCTATTTCTTTATGAGACATCTGTAGTTCACGGCTCATTTTAAATACCTCACGCTGGCGGGGCGTTAATTGCTCCAATGCACGGGCAATAATCTCTTTCAAATCATTGAGCAGAATATGATTATTCGTTTCGTTCGTTGAATCGATCGCTTGAGAAAGAATCTGCTCTTTCAGCTGATCTTCATTAGCCATATCCCGCAACTGATTCAAAATACGATTACGCACAATAGTATAAAGATAGGAAGAAAAAGAGGCTTCGGGATTGATGAAACGACGGGTTTGCCAAACTACCGTAAACGCATCCTGAAATATATCCTCCGCAAATTCATGCGACTTGACGAATTTCAGGGCGAAGTAGAGCAAACGATTCTTATAAGCGGCATAAAGTTCGCAAAAGGCCTCTTCATCTCCGTCTATCAGACGGAGAACCACTTCCCGTTCATCCATTAGAGTGTCTGTTGCGTACATACTTTCTTTATTTTTGGCCACAAAGGTATTGTTATGATGTTACAAACGTATGTATTTTTTCTGAAATAAAAAAATAAAGCTCCCTTCTTATTAAATCTCCCGTTAAGAACTTTATCTACCTTTCCATTGTTATTAGTAATAGTAAAGTGCAAATAAGACGCACACCAAAGTTCTATTAAAAAAGAAAGGAAGATTATGAAAAAAGTAATCGACAGAGCTTCATCAAGAGGCTATTTCAATCACGGCTGGCTCAAGACCCATCACACATTCAGTTTTGCCAACTATTATAATCCGGAAAGAATTCATTTCGGAGCATTACGAGTGCTGAACGATGACAGTGTAGACCCGTCTATGGGATTCGATACACATCCGCATAAAAATATGGAAGTGATTTCCATCCCCCTAAAAGGATACCTGAAACATGGTGACAGTGTACAAAACACAAAAACCATCACTCCGGGTGATATTCAGGTTATGAGTACAGGCAGCGGCATTTATCACAGTGAATACAATGGCAGTGATAAAGAACAACTGGAATTCCTGCAGATATGGGTATTTCCACGAGTTGAAAACACCAAACCGGAGTATAACAACTTCGATATTCGTCCGCTCCTGAAACCAAATGAACTGGCGCTAATCCTGTCTCCGAACGGGAAGACTCCAGCTTCTATCAAACAAGATGCATGGTTCTCTATGGGAAGTTTCGATACGGAAAAAACAATCGAATATAAGATGCATCAGGAAGGTAACGGGGTATATATCTTCGTACTTGAAGGAGAAATCACAGTGGCGGAAGAACGGCTGTCCAAACGTGATGGTATCGGTGTTTGGGATACAAAAGAATTCCCGATACATATATTAAAGGAACCCAACTTCTATTAATAGAAGTACCCATGTAATTTTCGCTAAAATTTCAATTTATTCTATTCAAAAGCGGCCTCATCGAAAGATGAGACCGCTTTTTTATTCATTATCCAAGATTGGTCATTATCGGAGAAATCATTATTTTCCTTTCTTATAATTCTCCAATCCGGTCTGTAAGAATTCAATATACTTAGGAATATCTTCGTTATAAGCATACGACTTATTCAACGGTTTACCCTGATTGTCCAGCAATACATAGAAAGGCTGGGCATTAGCTCCGAATTTCACACGTTGCAGATAGCTCCATTTATCGCCGACAGTACGCAAAGTACGTTCTGTACCGTTTTCGATAATCTTCACAGGTTCAGTCAACGGAGTTTTATTATCTACATAAAGTGTAATCAATACGTAGTCGTTATTAATCAAATCACTCACTTTCGGGTCAGTCCATACCGCTGCTTCCATCTTACGGCAGTTTACGCAACCATATCCGGTAAAGTCGAGCATAACCGGTTTTCCGTTCAGACGGGCATATTCCATTCCTAAATCATAGTCATCGAATTTCGCGTGTACATCATTCTTATGCAGATTGAAATCTTGCGTCTGCATAGGCGGAGCAAATGCAGATACGGCTTTCAATGGTGCTCCCCACAAACCGGGAACCATATATACGGCAAATGCTAAAGAGATTAACGCCATAAAGAAGCGGGTTACTCCCACCTTATTATCATCGTCATCGTGCGGGAATTTGATCTTGCCCAACAGGTAGAATCCAAGCAAAGCAAAGATGACAATCCATAAAGCCAGGAATGTTTCGCGGTCAAGCAATCTCCAACCATAAGCCAAATCAGCAACTGACAAGAATTTAAGTGCAAATGCTAATTCGAGGAAACCCAGCGTAACCTTGATAACATTCATCCATCCGCCGGACTTTGGCATCGATTTCAGCCAAGACGGGAACAGGGCGAAGAGTGTAAACGGCAATGCCAAAGCGATGGCAAATCCTAACATACCGATTGCCGGAGCAACTACGCTTCCTGTTGTAGATACCTGTACCAGCAAGAAGCCGATAATCGGACCTGTACAAGAGAAAGATACCAATGAAAGCGTGAAAGCCATCAGGAAAATACTTAGCAATCCGGTCGTAGATTCAGCTTTGCTATCTACTGCATTTCCCCACTTCGACGGCAGCCTGATTTCAAACGCTCCAAAGAATGAAGCAGCAAAAATCACCAGCATCAGGAAGAAGAGAATGTTGAAAATAGCATTGGTAGATAAAGCGTTTAATGCACTGGCTCCGAAAATCAAAGTAATAGCCAAGCCCAATGCCACATAAATCACTACGATAGATGCACCGTATGTCCACGCATCACGAATTCCTTTCTTTTTGTCTTTACTACGTTTTAAGAAGAAACTGACTGTCATCGGAATAATCGGCCATACACAAGGGGTAAACAATGCCAATAATCCACCCAGAAAACCTGTTATGAATATATATATCCAGGACATGTCTTCCTGACCATGTTCTTCTCCTAAGGCTTGTAAATCACTGATTACCGGTTTCCAAAGATCACCCGATGCAACAGCAGGCTGAATATCCGTAGCAGCTTCGGTTGTAGTTGCAGGCACCAGTTCCATCATCGCAGAAGAATCTTTCGTAGCAGCAGGAACGGGTTCTTCTTTTTGCTTATCCGCTACCTTTGCTCCGGTTGCTCTGTTTTGTTGCAGCGGCATTTCCGGCTTTTGCTACTCCGGAATACTTAAACGGCACCTGAGTAGGAGGCAGACAACTCTCGTCATCACAAGCTCCATATTCCAGATAACCTTCGATTGCGTAAGCTCCACCCGTGAATTTTACTTTCTGCACAAACTTTGCTGTATTCTCGAAATAGCGTACCTTCATTTCGAACAATTTATCGAAAGTAGATACTTCTTTGCCTACAGGCTTCAGTTTGCCTACAAGCTCGACACCCGATTTATTATCAACATTGAATGTTGCGGAAATAGGGCCGCCATCTCCCAGATCGGTAGAATAAACATGCCAACCTTTATCCATGGTAGCTGTAAACACCACCTCTGCCTCCGTATCGGAGAGAGCTGTCAGCTCTGTTTTAAACTTTACCGGATCTTTGATCTGCGCTTGCAATGCATATACAACAAAGCTTAAAAGCAGGAAAGAAATTATTTTTCTCATCTTTATTTTTGGGGTTTATAATTCATAGTCTACGCACGCACGGCTCTCCTTCGTTTCAGCCAGAATCTTTCCGGCAGCTACGTGATCGGGATGTGTTGCGTAGAATCTAACATCTTCTAGTGTATCAAACTCACTGTAAAGCGCAATATTCCATGTTTCACCAGGATTCATATTCAATCCGACCTCCACTTTGCGAATTACAGAAATTTTAGCAGGAAGAGCTTCTATCGCTTCCTTGAATTTAGTCATGACTTCCAGTTTCCCTTCAGCAGGAACTTCGTCTTTTAACTTAAATAATACAATGTGTTTTACCATTACGTTGTTATTTTAATGAATTGTTTCTATATTTGTCTTGTTAATGCGTTTACCACATTAATAGTAATGCAAAAATACTCTATTTGGTTCAAATATACATTTAAAGAGATGTTAATTATAGGAATAGCAGGCGGAACGGGCTCCGGAAAGACCACCGTCGTACGGAAAATTATAGAAAGCCTCCCGCAGGAGAAGTAGTACTCTTACCACAGGATTCATACTACAAAGACAGTAGTCATGTCCCGGTTGAAGAACGCCAGAATATCAATTTTGACCATCCGGATGCTTTTGAATGGAGTCTGCTATCCAAGCATGTCATGACGCTGAAAGAAGGGAAGAGTATCGAACAGCCCACCTATTCTTATCTCACATGCACGCGCCAGCCCGAAACCATTCATATCGAACCTCGTGAGGTGGTTATCATTGAAGGAATCCTTGCCTTATGTGATAAAAAGCTGCGCAATATGATGGACCTCAAAATATTTGTTGATGCCGATCCCGACGAACGCCTGATTCGTGTCATTCAGAGAGATGTCATTGAGCGCGGACGTACTGCCGAAGCTGTAATGGAACGCTATACACGGGTTTTAAAACCTATGCACCTGCAATTTATCGAACCTTGCAAACGATATGCCGACCTTATTGTACCGGAAGGAGGCAGTAATAGGGTAGCTATTGATATACTGACTATGTACATCAAGAAGCACCTTAAGAATTAAAAATTGAAAATTAAAAATTAAGAAATGAATGTCAAGACACTGAGTATTCCTTTATTTCTTATTCTATTTTGTTGTATGCTCGGATGCCGGAATAAGCATCATAACAAGATGGATGAGACAGCGCGTGATCTTCCACAAATAAAAGATAGTGGCGAACTCGTTGTATTGACATTATATAGCTCTACTTCCTATTTCATTTACCGGGGACAAGAAATGGGGTTCCAATATGAACTTAGTGAACAGTTTGCCAAAAGCCTGGGACTAAAACTTAGGATTGAAGTAGCCAACAGCGTCGACGAAATGATCCAAAAATTATTGGCAGGTGAAGGAGACATGATTGCCTATAATCTGCCAATCACCAAAGAGTGGAAAGACAGTCTTCTTTATTGTGGCGAAGATGTAATTACTCACCAGGTAATTGTTCAGCAAGGAAGAGGAAAACAGAAGCCGTTGAAAGATGTAACCGAACTGGTAGGAAAAGATATATACGTAAAACCAGGGAAATATTATGACCGCCTCGTCAATCTGAATAGTGAATTAGGAGGAGGTATCCGGATTCATGAAGTCACCAATGACAGTATCACTATTGAGGACTTGATTACGCAAGTAGCGCAAGGAAAAATTCTGTATACGGTGGCCGACAATGATTTAGCCAGACTTAATAAGACCTATTATCCCAATTTAAATATCGGCCTGTCCATCAGTTTCGATCAACGTTCTTCGTGGGCGGTACGAAAAGACAGCCCCGAGCTCGCAGCCGCCGCTACCCAATGGCATCAGGAAAACATGACTTCTCCTGCTTACACAGCCAGTATGAAACGTTATTTTGAGAATAGTAAAATGATGCCGCACTCTCCTATCCTCTCCTTAAAAGAAGGAAAGATATCTCATTATGACCATTTATTCAAAAAGTATTCCAAAGACATCGGTTGGGACTGGCGTATGCTTGCATCATTAGCGTATACAGAATCCAATTTTGACACTACCGCTGTATCTTGGGCAGGTGCCAAAGGACTCATGCAGTTAATGCCTGCCACAGCACGTGCAATGGGAGTACCTCCCGGCAAAGAGCAGAATCCGGAGGAAAGTGTGAAAGCGGCTATCAAATATATTACTGCCACCGACCGGAGTTTCAGCATGATTCCCGATAAGCAGGAACGGCTCAATTTTATCCTGGCATCTTACAATGCCGGTTTGGGACATATATATGACGCAATGGCACTAGCCGAAAAATACGGGAAAAACAAATTAGTATGGAAAGATAATGTAGAAAACTTCATCTTGCTTAAAAGCAATCAAGAATACTTCAACGATCCTGTCTGCAAAAACGGATATTTCCGTGGCATCGAGACTTACAATTTCGTTCGAGATATTATGTCGCGCTACGAATCCTACAAAAAGAAAATAAAAGCATGAGATAAAGTATTAAGTATTAGGTGTAATACCTAATACTTATTTCCTATAGGTCATCAGACTGATTACGACAATAGCCAATACAGATAATGGTAAGGCAAATAATATCGGGTCAATCACAGGGAAAGGATAAGTGGTAATCAACGCATCCCGTCCGAATAACGCTTTACAGATACCTAATGCTTCAGATTCTTTCTGATGAAGAAACACAAGAGCAAACAGACTGCCGATTGTTCCCACCCAAAGACTTGTCATGACGCCTTGTTTAGTAGCTTTCTTCCAATATAAAGCACAGAAATAGGCCGGAAGAAAAGCGGCTGCACAAATTCCCATAAAGATAGAAGTTCCGCGGGCTATAATATCATGAGGCAACATATAACAAATAATATAGCTGACCAGGATAGAGAATAATACGCCCAGACGGATCACATTGGTAAGTTTATTCCGTGAACGGGGTTTATAAGTTCCGTAAATATCAGAGCCTACCGAAGCACCCATCGTATGGAACTGCGAACTTAACGTAGACATACTGGCTGAAAGGATGCACAACATAAAGAGTGCGGCAAACCAGTCGGGCATCGCTTTATTAATAAAATATGGAATTATCTTATCAATATCCTGCACAACTTCGGTAGCAACCGCTCCTTCTGTTTTCAGGAAGAAAAGATTACTCAAGGCTCCAGCATGATAGATAGCCCCTACTGTTATAATCAGAAAGAAACAACCGATAAATACACCGCGGTTCAACTGCTTGCTACTCTCCACGGTCATAAAGCGAACCACTAACTGCGGCTGTGCAAGACAGCCGATTCCTACTCCTAAAATGAGAGAAGTTACCAGCGAATACCATTGTGGAGAACCTGTGATGGGCATTGCAGTCCATCCTTGATGTCCTAGCGCTTTAAACTTTTCCGGAACTAGCGGAGCAATGGCAGTCAATTCTTTATTAGCTTCGATAAAGTTCATATCAAGCACCTGATACAAAGAAAACAACAGAAATAACATACAGCCAAACATGATAACTCCTTGCAAAGCATCTGTATACATTACTCCTTTCATTCCCCCTGCTATGACATAAGCAGCAATAACCAAGGTAAATATCAATAAGGAAACATTGAAATCAATCTGAAAGATTTGTTCGATGAATACGGCTCCACCTTTCATTACAACCGCTGCATAAAGCGGCATTCCGATGAAAATAACAGCAGCAATAAATACCTGTATATTACGGGAACGGAAATGACGGCCTAATAATTGAGGGAAAGTACTCACATTCAACTTCGCCCCCATACGCCGGGTACGCAAACCGAAAAAAATAAAAGCTATAACCACCCCAACAAACATATTGAGGAAACAGAGCCACTGAATACCCATTCCAAAAGCAGCCGCCACTCCTCCAAAACCTACAATAGCAGATGCAGAAATAAACGTAGCACCATAAGAAAGTGCCATTACGATAGGATTCATCTGACGTCCGCCTACCAAATAGTCACTGGTATTCGTTGTTTTCTTATATCCCAAAAAGCCGAGGTAGGCCAGTGACAGCAGATAAGCTACCACAATTAGTCCAAGAGTAAATGTATTCATCGGGTTTCGTCTTTTTCGTCGTCCTTATTCCAATATTTCAGCCCAAACCAGGCAGCAAAAATCACACATACCACCGAAAGCAGGTAAGGCAGAATAATAAAAGGGTCGTCTATTCCAAACATTTGCGTATCAGATTTTAATCAATTTAGACGCAAATGTAAGGAAATTATTGAAAAGACAAAATTTTTGTTTACTAATACTGATTATAATGTATCTTTTTCTCGTCAAATTTCTGTTTCGGGTTCTCTTTTGTAGCCGGATAGCCAAAAGGAATGACACAAAGCGGAAGAATATTATCGGGCAGGTTAGTATATTTACGCACTACTTGCATACGGTCTTCATAAGGATAGGCCGCTGTCCATACAGCACCCAATCCCAGACTTTCAGCAGCCAACAAAATATTCTGTGCTGCTGCAGAACAATCTAAATACCAATATGACGAGCGTACTGAATCTCCACAGACGATGATGGCGTTACGGGCCTGCGTCAGCATTTTGGCATAAGGAAGTGCTGCTGCCATTGAATCTAGTTTGGCACGATCAGATACTACCACAAATTCCCATGGACGGATATCCCTACCCGTAGGAGCAGCCATTCCGGCACGAAGCATCAAGTCGATTTTCTCTTTCTCTACTCCTTTATTCAGATAAGCACGCACACTTTTGCGCTCGAAAATATTATCCAACACAGCATTTCCGGTTCCGGATGTTCCTTTTTCTTCTTTTGCAGAAGAACAGGAGGTCATAGCAGTGACTGCTACAATCAGACATAAGAAAGAGAAAATCTTTTTCATTGTGACAATGTTTAAAACAGGTTCAACTTATTTTTCTGTGCTTCTTCCAACGAAACAGTTTCACGCTTCATCAGCCCACTCTTTTCACGGAGTGCTTCATATTCTGTTTCCAATTCATTCACCAGCTCGGCTTTTGCCTGCGGGTTGAGCAATTTGGAAGCGACACTTGCATTTTGGGAAGCATCTTTCAGGTGTACTACCGGAGCATGATAAACAGGAGCAATCTTTAATGCCGTATGCATCTTCGATGTAGTGGCTCCACCAATCAAAGAGGAATATCCAAACCTGCTTTTTCAAGTTCAACAGCCACGTGAGCCATTTCTTCCAAAGATGGAGTAATCAGTCCACTCAACCCGATCATATCTACCTTTTCTTCAATAGCACGCTGAACGATGGTTTCTGCAGGAACCATTACTCCTAAATCTACAATATCATAACCATTGCAGGCCATCACTACAGCTACAATGTTTTTTCCGATGTCGTGCACATCCCCCTTTACAGTTGCCAGTAGCACTTTACCTGCCGAAGCACTTCCTTCCACTTTTTCCGATTCAATGATCGGTTGCAAGATAGCTACGGCTTTCTTCATGGTGCGGGCAGTCTTCACAACCTGGGGAAGAAACATCTTACCGGCACCAAACAGTTCACCAACATGGTTCATTCCATCCATCAGCGGTCCTTCAATTACATCGACAGCTTTATCATAAAGAGGCAATGCCTCTGCCAAGTCCTGTTCCAGAAAATCTCCAATTCCTTTCATCAAGGCATACTTCAAACGTTCCTGAACAGTTCCTTCTCTCCAGGCATCTTGCTTGACAGCCGGTTGTCCGGCAGTTTCGCTCATGTTTGCTTTCAGAGATTCCGCTAATTCGATAAGCCGTTCCGACGCATCCGGACGACGGTTTAAGACAACATCTTCTATCTTTTCCAAGACATCAGCCGGAATATCAGTGTACAATACGGAAGTTCCCGGATTCACAATTCCCATGTCCATTCCTTGTTGGATGGCGTGATAAAGGAACACTGCATGCATGGCCTCACGGATATAATTGTTGCCACGGAAAGAGAAAGAGAGGTTGCTGACTCCTCCGCTGATGTGTGCACCAGGGAGATTTTTCTTTATCCAAGCGGTAGCTTCAATAAAATCTACAGCATAGTTATTATGTTCTTCAATCCCCGTAGCTACAGCAAGCACATTGGGGTCAAAAATAATATCGTGAGGATTAAAACCAATTTTGTCAACCAAAAGACGGTAAGCCCGTTGGCAAACTTCGATTTTACGGGCGGCTGTATCTGCCTGTCCTTTCTCGTCGAACGCCATGACCACAGCAGCGGCTCCATATTGCCGGATGATTCGGGCATGTTCAAGGAAAACTTCCTCTCCCTCTTTCAAAGAAATAGAATTGACGATTGATTTGCCCTGAAGACACTTCAGTCCGGCTTCAATAACTTCCCATTTGGAAGAATCGATCATAATCGGAACACGGGCTATTTCCGGTTCGGACATGATAAGATTCAGGAAAATAGTCATCTCTGTCTTTGCATCCAGCAATCCGTCATCCATATTGACATCGACCACTAAAGCACCGTCCTCCACTTGTTGGCGGGCGATAGAAAGAGCCTCATCGTATTTTTTTTCATTGATGAGACGAAGGAACTTGCGCGAACCGGCTACGTTGCAACGTTCGCCGACATTCACAAAGTTTATTTCCGGCTTCACCTCCAACAGTTCAAGTCCGGAGAGCCACATACAATCCGGCGCAGAGGCAGGAACGTGTGGTTTAGCTCCTTCTACAAGGGCGGGATATTCAGCAATATAAGCATCTGTCGTACCACAACAGCCACCAATAATATTGATTAATCCTTCTTCAATATATTCTCTCACTTCATGAGCCATATCCGCAGGTGTCTGGTCATACTTACCCAGACTATTCGGTAACCCGGCATTCGGATAGGCACTAATATAATAAGGTGCACGGGATGCCAGCTGTTCCAGGAACGGCTTCAACTGACGGGCACCGAATGAGCAATTCAAACCGACTGAAAATATATTGGCATGTTGCACAGAAGCCAGAAATGCATCCAATGTTTGTCCGGACAATGTTCGTCCGCCAATATCAGACACTGTTACAGATAACATGATCGGCACTTCTACGCCTGTCATTTTCATGGCTTGTTCGGCAGCAAAAATTGCAGCTTTGGCATTTAGAGTATCAAAGATTGTTTCAATCAGAATGGCGTCAACCCCACCTTCGAGCATTGCTTCCATTTGTTGCTGATAGGATGCAGCCAGTTCGTCGTAACTCAAAGCACGATAAGCCGGGTTGTTCACGTCCGGGCTCATAGAACAGGTTTTATTGGTAGGTCCTACGGAGCCGGCCACAAAACGTGGTTTATCGGGATTCTTGGCTGTATACTCGTCAGCAAGGTCACGAGCCAGTTTTACGGCTGCAAGATTCATCTCACGCACGTATTCTTCTACGTGATAATCAGCCATAGAAACTGTGGTTGAACTGAATGTATTGGTCTCGATGATATCCGCACCTGCTTCCAGGTATTTACGATGAATATCTTGAATCACGTCGGGACGTGTGAGACACAATAAGTCGTTATTCCCTTTCAACTGTCCGGGGATATGCGCAAATCGTTCACCATGAAAATCTTCTTCCTTGAGGTTATATTGTTGAATCATTGTACCCATTGCCCCATCCAGAATAAGGATGCGCTCGGATACGACTTGAGAAATTGTCTTTTTCATTACCCTATCACATTAATTCCTAATTACCTACTCTGCCATCATCTGCCAGACTCTTCGCAGTCCGGCGTTTATCTTATAGCGGTTTTTAGTTACCGCTTGAACATTCTTGCCATATCTCTACGGTCGTCTTTCTCCTTTATAGATTCCCGTTTATCATATTCTTTCTTACCTTTCGCCAAAGCGACTACCAGTTTCGCCAAACCTTTTTCATTGATAAACAAGCGTACAGGAACAATCGTAAAGCCGGGATTTTTCATCTCCCGCTGAAGTTTTTCCAATTCTTTTTTATTAAGCAACAACTTCCTCTCTCTACGTGCCGTATGGTTATTGTACGATCCATAGAAATATTCGGCGATGTGCATATTCTTCACCCACAATTCGCCTTTCGTAAAATAGCAAAACGTATCTACCAGACTGGCTTTTCCCAAACGAATGGATTTTATTTCCGTACCGGTCAATACAATACCTGCTGTGTAGGTATCTATCAGCTCGTAATCAAACGTAGCCCGTTTATTCTTTATATTTACAGGAGGTTGTTTCATCTTTACTCATTAATTAAGTATAGCCGTCAGTCTATTAAACACGATCTGTATCACCGCCGGACATAGTATTAACAATACAGACGACAAAAGGGTGTATTTTAATCGTTGTTTTTCTTCTACTCCCATCAGTATAGGAACTCCCTCCCATACCACATAGACGATGTAGAACTGCAGCAACCAAGCAATAATTCTAAAATCAGGTAATAGTCCGGTTACTATCTGAAGCAGGAAAGACACAACCAATGCATATCCTGCAAACTGTTGTGTCAACGGCATATTGCTATGCAGACCAAACATCCTTGTTCCCATTTCATTGATGGCATAAGCTGCCAGAAAATAGCCACCGAACAGGGCTACAGCTACGGCGCAACAATTGGTCATAGCTATCTGGAAACTTTGCGGACCTCCCCACCCATTCGTCAATAACGAACCGATGAATACGGACAGACCGCATAAACCAATCATAGGATAGACAAAAGCCATAAATACTTTTCGCCTATCCTCTTCCATAGAAATTTCCTCCCAAGCCTTGGCCGGAGAGGAAATCAATTTCATTGCTATGTTAAATAGTTCTTTGTAGTTCAATTGTTAGTTACGTATTTATCATAATCATTAATAGTATAAGTTGCATCCTTATACCCATTATTTGAACCTTCTTCAATTTTAGGTGAATCACCCGTTTGTTCTGGTACTATAATTTTAATAGTTTTGAGTTTAGTACCTTCAAAACGACTTACAACATTAGCTATATTAAAAGCCCTATAACGAGTCACTACAGTCTTTTCTTTATCGGCATCTTCAGTAGAAGTATGGCGTAAACGTAATACCATAGTATTATCATCATTTGCAGTATTCTCCTTATCATACACTAAATAAAAAGTATGACTAGACACATTCTCTTCTTTTCGACACAGAAAGGCATAGGAAATATTATCCATTTTGCACTGTAAAGATAAGGTGAAACACTAGAGCCATATCTACTCAGAGAAATTATAGAACGATTATACGTTACATCATCTGAAGAAACGTATGAGTTAACATTCAACTTTTCAGCTCCAGCAGCTTCCACAATGATCTTTTTTGTGTTCTGATCAACAGGTTGCGTTTCCGTATCATATTGTGCATTCAGCAGAACAATATCCCCACTATATGCATCACTAGATAAACCAGGGATTGACATTGAACTAGCCTCAAATATTACGTTACTACCTTCTACTTGAAACTGGTATGGGAATGTATTTACTAAAGTAATCACACCATATACAGGTACTACTGTATTATTTTCTCCTTTCATACAAGAAGTAACTGACATACCCATAACCACAGCCATCAAAGCCACCAAGAAAAATTTCACTTGTTTCATAAACATATTTTTTAGATTTTGCAAAGATATAAATTCTAATTCATAATTAATAAATGCAAGTACTTAAAAAATACTGCATCCGTTACTTTATTATTTTTGCAAAAAGTTCCAAATGATCATCTACGTAGCTTGCAATCAATGCTGTGACTTGTTCTTCCATCTCTAAATAAGCTTCTTCCAACTCATCAAAAGCTTCATATTGCTCGTACATAGCCATAAATTCATCATCCGTCCGTTCCTTTTCCAAATCTTTCCGGTTGGAATCAAAGATTTTCTTAGCCTTATAAACTAATTTAGAGAATTCTTCCGCTCCCCACAAACGCATCACTTTCGCAAACGGATTATCAAAGATATAGCCACCATAGCCATTCTGAATCAATTGGCAGAATCCCCCTACCATCACCTCATCACGAAAAATCTGATATGCCAGCAAAGAATGTTGTTCTCCTGTCAGCAGAGGCATTGTTTCGGCAGTTAGTTCGCCACCGATAATCTCTTTATATTTATCTGTAAACGCTTGGATAAATTCATCCATTCCTTCACCCGCAGCCTTCTGTAAAGCAGACTCTAAAACTTCGATCATATCTTCATTTAATATTTGAAGCAACAAAGTTACAACTTTAATCCCATATCTAATAATGATACGCCTACAATCTTACTAAAAACAATTATCAATCCGTTTCATTCCTTCCGGTACGGTTTTGAAGCAAATGATACTTTAGCAAACAAGTATTGAAACGGTAGCCCGTGAAATAATATTGAATTTACCTAACGTACAAACGTAGGTTATCTACCGTGTGAATGTCCGTTACCTACCGGGCGAGCATCAACAACCTACCAGACAAAAGTCGGTCATCTGCCGGACGAACAGTTCATGAGGGACACGGGAACAGAAACGGTACCGACGAAGTGATCCGAACCGACAACGGCAGCATCCAAAGCCATCTTCTCTGCCCAGTATTATTGCTGTTGTTTATAACAGAAATAATACTTTTACTTACTCTTCTTTACTCTTCTCTTCTCTACTCTACTGGTTTTCATTGGCTTTTCCCCCTTTACTGGTGGGCGTTTCAGCGCTTTGTACACCCCTCTCCGAACACCCTCATTTTTGTATCCTTTTGAACTAAATAACGTAAGCTTTTAGCGGAATAATCCCTCTCCCCCTATTTATCTGCTGCCTAATCCTATACGTGTAATCGCATCCCCAAATAAACCCCTATTAAATAAGGTATAAGCCAAATGCACCAAACTACAATGCTGAAACGATTAAAATGTCTCTTTTCTATAGGCGTTCCCTTCACATAGGTCCATATCGCCCATAACGCATGTACAAACATCAGAAGAATAGCAATTGCCCCTGTCACCGTATGCATTTCGTCATGCAGATGAGTCAGTTCGGCAATATGCTCCATCAGGCTTGTACCCACCGTATCAGCCAACAACCCGAGAAGAAAGAAAATGAGATGCCAAAACTTTAATTTCCTTTGAAGACGTTCTCCCCAAACACCTATCGTATAAAAAATAAGTGCAGATGAAATAACGCAAATTGCCGCTATTAAATAATGTATATCTACTTGATTCAGTTCCATAAATTTTCTTTTTCTAATAACAACAAAGCAAAGAATAGATAGTTCTCCCGGTCTCAATCTTTCACAAATGCAATCCCGACTTTACAAACGACAAAAAAACGTAAACAGATTTGTCACTTTTCACAAAAGTAATAAAAGGCGATTTGCAGAAACAAATAAATCGACTACCTTTGTGGGCGATTTAGAGAATCGTGACTACGTATTTTTAATTATATCACTTAAAAAAAGAGCTAATTATGACTTATTCACACGAAGTGGAACACATGTGTGTTGTAAAGAAGGGTCCTAACCATGGACCGGCTCCCATACCCGAAGAAGGCAAATGGGTAAAATCTAAAGAAATCGTTGATATTTCTGGTTTGACACACGGTATCGGTTGGTGCGCTCCTCAACAAGGTGCTTGTAAACTGACACTGAACGTTAAAGAAGGTATCATCCAGGAAGCCTTGATCGAAACAATCGGTTGCTCTGGTATGACTCACTCAGCTGCTATGGCTTCTGAAATCCTTCCGGGTAAAACAGTTCTTGAAGCATTAAACACTGACCTTGTTTGCGACGCTATCAACACTGCAATGCGCGAACTTTTCTTGCAAATCGTATACGGACGTACTCAATCAGCTTTCTCTGAAGGTGGCTTGATTATCGGTGCAGGTTTGGAAGACTTGGGTAAAGGTCTGCGTAGCCAGGTAGGTACTCTTTATGGTACTTTGGCTAAAGGTCCTCGTTACCTTGAAATGGCAGAAGGTTATATCAAACAAATCTTCTTGGACAAGAACGACGAAATCTGCGGATACGAATTCGTACACATGGGTAAGTTCATGGACGAAATCAAGAAAGGTACTGATGCTAACGAAGCTTTGAAGAAAGTTACAGGTACTTATGGACGCGTAACAGCAGAACAGGGAGCAGTTAAATCTATTGATCCACGTCACGAATAATATAAGGAGGAAAGAAAACTATGATTAGAGAAGTAAAATTCGAAAGCCAAGACCGTCGTATCAAAGGTATCATTGAAGCCTTGAACGCTAACGGCATCAAAGACATCGAAGAAGCTAACGCTATCTGCGAAGCTGCCGGACTTGATCCTTATAAAACGTGTGAAGAAACTCAGCCTATCTGTTTTGAAAACGCAAAATGGGCTTATGTAGTAGGTACTGCTATTGCTCTTAAGAAAAACTGCACAAACGCTGCTGAAGCTGCTGAAGCTATCGGTATCGGTCTGCAAGCATTCTGCATCCCGGGTTCTGTAGCTGACGACCGTAAGGTTGGTATCGGCCATGGTAACCTCGCTGCTATGTTGCTGCGCGAAGAAACTAAATGTTTCGCTTTCCTAGCAGGTCACGAATCTTTCGCTGCTGCTGAAGGTGCTATCAAAATCGCTGCAAAAGCAGACAAAGTACGTAAAGAACCGTTGCGTTGCATCCTGAACGGTCTTGGAAAAGACGCTGCTCAGATCATCTCTCGTATCAACGGCTTTACTTATGTTCAGACTCAATTCGATTATTTCACAGGTGAACTGAAAGTTGTTCGCGAAATCGCTTACTCTGACGGCCCTCGTGCAAAAGTAAAATGTTATGGTGCTGACGACGTTCGCGAAGGTGTAGCTATCATGTGGAAAGAAGGTGTAGACGTATCTATCACAGGTAACTCTACTAACCCGACTCGTTTCCAACACCCAGTTGCTGGTACTTACAAGAAAGAACGTGTTCTTGCTGGCAAACCTTATTTCTCTGTTGCTTCTGGTGGTGGTACAGGTCGTACTCTTCACCCGGATAACATGGCTGCCGGTCCTGCTTCTTATGGTATGACGGATACGATGGGTCGTATGCACTCTGATGCACAGTTCGCTGGTTCTTCATCAGTTCCTGCTCACGTAGAAATGATGGGATTCCGGGAATTGGTAACAACCCGATGGTAGGATGTACAGTAGCTTGTGCGGTTGATGTTGCTCAGGCTTTAGGTAAGTAATTCAGGTTACTTTATATAGATAAAGAACTCCTGTAATCTTAACGATTACAGGAGTTCTTTTTATTTGTAATAATTTGATATGGATAAATTTATTCAGAAATGTATTACTTCATATAAACCATATCATCTTTTCTTTCTCCTTTGTACCAATCAGTGTTTGATTTACATCCACTTTCAACCCACTTTGAATACCCTCCAGACACTATTTAAACTGGACAAATAGGTAGCTTTTAACTTGAATATACAAATATAAACCTGTAAGAGCAAATAATGTAGCTAATTCGAGAACTTTTGTATGACTTCGCCTGTTTACATAACAGATACTAAAACATTATACAACAATGCTACTCACATTCTTAAATACACTTGCCACTATTATCAGTGTTATTAGTCTGCTAATTGTCACTTACGGAGTATTAGTCTGCTTCATCGCCTTTTTACGCAATGAAATAAAACGATTCAACGGAACATATACGGTTAACAATATACGGCAGTTGAGGGCGGATTTTGGCACTTACCTTTTGCTTGGATTGGAATTTCTAATTGCTTCCGACATACTAAAAACTGTGGTTGATCCAACGTTGGACGAATTGGCAATCCTGGGTGGAGTGGTTGTAGTAAGAACTGTGCTTTCTGTATTTTTGAATAAAGAGATCAAAGAATTGGCCGAAAATGATTCAGCGAAAGAAATATAGCATATCGCCGCACAACTAAGTTTCTCCAAAGCCATATCTTTTTTATTGCCTGATATTTCTATTTTGCCTACCTTTGTACGGGAAACATTTACACACTGACTGGCAAGGAATAGAAACACGTCAAAAAAATGGGAATTACACATCTATCTATTGAGCTTACACTTGATCTGATTGCGTTAATTATAGGAATCATCCTTATTATACGTGCTAAAGACAATTATCCGAAATTATATTGGGGAATTATAGCAACCGGCATCGGCATTATGTTTTCATGGGAAAATATCGGATGGTTGACAATTGTCACAGACACTCCGGAATACAACTTCACAGAATTGCTCAACATAGAGAAAATGCTCAAATGGTATGCTTTAGCAAATATTGTAGCCCTGTTCCCTATCGCTTCTTTATCACCGGGCTATCTGAACCATTTCAGAATATTTACTTTTCTATTATTACCCATCATTACGATAACTGTAGGAATCAGTTATTTAGGTTTCAATGGGAATATCACTCCCATCCACTCCATAGATGAAATTATTCCGAATATCCATCAAATAGATGTCAAGCTTAGGGTTTGCATATTCCTGTTATCCGTTTTTACCCCACTCGTTCTTCTTATTTATCCGATGATGAATAACAAGACCTACCGCAGGATAAATAATAACATGTATCTATTCATCGGTTTTCTATTCGTATTTTTAGGGATATACATTTTGTTCACTCTAAATATCAATGAATTTGTTTTCAATCTGTTCGGCATTATGGCAATCGTTTTTACGGTCTTATTCTCCATACAATATTTACGTTATGAGAATCCGTTTTCGAACCATATAAACATGATTCATAATGCAAAGAATACGGAAAGCACTATAATGCTACAAGCTGGAAAGCCATCTCCTACTCTCCCGCTCTTCTCAACGATTGAAGCCTATCTTCAGGAACAGCATCCCTATACCGATCAACGGTATAATATAGAACTTTTAGCCAAGTCCCTGAATAAACAGGAACATGATATTTCAGCAGCAATCAAAAGTCAGGGCTTTACAGGTTTCCGGGAATACATTAATTATCTTCGACTGGAATATTTCAGACAGTTAGCCGCCGAAAATCCAAAGAGTAATGTAAAAGAACTGATGTTTGCATGCGGTTTCACCTCCCGGGCAACTTTCTATCGTAACTTTTCAGAAAAGTATGGTGTATCACCCAGTAAATTCATTGAGAATCAAAGAGTAGAACAATAATTTCTTTTTTTAAAAGCACAATTCTTAATAGTAAAAAGTGTCTCATTTCAGGAATGAGACACTTTTTATTTTTATAGCTAAAAGCAATCCGTTACTTTTGATGCAAAATAAAACTACGACGTTGGCATCATCAACAGATTAATCGAATACTAAGATAAATAGAATATGAATATTGACAATTGTAATCACACCGACACAGAAAAACATCAAGAAGAAAAGATCTTTTTATATACTACCATTACTGGAAACTTGCAACTAATCCATTTAGAACAGATTGGCTATTTCCGGTATAACTCCAAGAGTAAACTATGGGAAGCTGTATTAAATAATAATCATACCCTGGCACTCAAAAGAAATACAAACTCACAAAAGATATTGAGTCTGCATCCCTATCTTATCCAGATTAGCCAGTCACACATTATCAATATAAGCTATCTGGTTTCGATTGAAGACAACAATTGCATATTGCTTCCTCCATTTAATGAGATGGAACTTTTACAAGTAAGCAAGTCTTTTATGAAAAAGCTAAAAGAAAAATATCCATGTATCTGATTGTATATAGCTCATCTTTATGCTCTATGCAACACCAAGCAATTCCACTTCGAAGATCAATGTCGAGTAGGCAGGAATAGAATCAAAAGATTTGATACCGTATCCCATTGCATAAGGAATATAAATAATCCATTTATCACCAACATGCATTTTCTGAAGTGCCACCTGCCACCCTTCTATTACATCACTAAGACGTAGGGCATCGGGACAAGTACGCTCATAAGAATTATCAAACACCTGGCCATCAATCAGACTTCCTTTGTAATGCACGGTAACAATGCTCCGTGCACCCGGAGAAATCGTACTTTCGCCAGTTTCCAAAACTTTGTAATAGATTCCACACGGCAACGCGAAAACACCTTCCTGAAAAGATAGTTTTTTCAAAAATCGCCGATTGGCCTCTTTGTATTCTTTCTTTTTCCCCATAAATAAATTGATTAAGAACTTGCAAAAATAATCAGAATAACAAAGGATTTAGCATAAAAACTGTATATTTGTTTGTTGAACTATAAAAAACTTCTCACTATGGGACAAACAAAGACTACACGTAGCATCAGTGCTACCGGACTATTCTTACTTATCATGATGACTGTGGGCCTATATTCATGCACACGCACTCAAAAAGACATCATTCCTTCTGCCGATTATGCACCGTATGTAAATGCGTATACGGGAGGAGTCATCTCGCAAAATTCGACCATACGTATAGAACTGACCCACGACCAACCCATGGTGGATATGAACAATGAGTTAAAAAGCAATCCGTTCAGTTTCTCACCTTCATTAAAAGGAAAAGCATATTGGGTTAGCAACAACACCATTGAATTTGTGCCCGAAGAAGGAGCGCTGAAACCGGGAACACTTTACGAAGGAACTTTCCGGCTCGGAGACTTCATCGAAGTGGACAAAAAGCTGAAAGAGTTCAACTTCTCATTCCGTGTACAGGAACGTAACTTCACCCTGCAACTGGAATCATTGCCGATTACAGCTACCCGACCGAATGAAATAAATATTAAAGGAGAGATACGTTTCAGCGACGTAGTGAAAAAGGAAGAGGTAGAAAGATGCTGACTGCCAGTGACGGAAAAGAGTTATCCGGTGGAAGTCACCGCAACCGACAATCATACCCGGTATTTGTTTAGTATCAGACAAATCCCAGAGAAGCTGATGATTACCCTTGACTATCACAGCCAACGGCAACGCAGCCGGCATCGACCGTAAACAAAGCGAAGAAGTACTGATACCGGCGAAAGATTGTTTCCGTTTCATGTCTGCCGAACGCATCGACCAACCGGAAAATGGAATCGAGATTGTTTTCTCCGCTCCCTTATCCACTACTCAAGATTTAAAAGGACTGATTGAGATCCCGGAAATCTCCTCATCGATCTTCCAAATCAGTGAGAACAGAGTTTTTATCTATTTCGAAGCAAACACACAGAACAAACTGACGTTGAATATCCATGAAGGAGTCAAAGACTGTCAAGGTAAAGCATTGGGAACTTCTCATACGATCTCATTCAGTGAAGTAAGTCTGAAGCCACAAGTGGAAATGTCTACTACCGCCGCTATCCTGCCCGATTCGAAAAGTCTGATTATTCCTTTCAGGGCTGTCAACCTATACGCTGTGGATTTGAGCGTGATCCGCATTTTCGAGAACAATGTATTGATGTTTATGCAAACCAATTCACTGGCCTCGGCCAATGAGCTACGCCGTTCGGGAAGACTGGTTTACAAGAAAACATTATGGCTTGCCAAAGATGCTTCCAAAGACATTCATCATTGGGGAGATTACTCGATAGACCTTGCCGGATTAATCCACCAGGAACCGGGTGCCATCTATCGTGTCATACTTTCATTTCGTCAGGAATACTCCGCTTATCCTTGTGGAGGAGGCGAGAATCAGGATATGAAATTCGCCGACAGCAGCACCTCCGACGGGCTGACCAAAGTAAGTGGAAGTGTTTTGTCCGAAGAAGATGAAGCAATCTGGAATACCCCCGAAGCCTACTATTATTACAATGGCGGAACAATGGACTGGAGTGTGTACCGATGGACGGAACGCGACAACCCCTGCCATCCGTCTTATTATATGGATTCAGACCGGGCAGCTGCCTGCAACGTTTTTGCTTCCAACCTGGGAATGATTGTAAAACGGAACTCACTGAATAAACTGTGGATTGCCGTTAGTAATATTTTGGATACAAAACCGATAGGGAAAGCACAGGTAACAGCGTATAATTTCCAATTACAACCCATAGGGAAAGGAGAAACCAATGGAGAAGGATTCGTTGAAATCACTCCGAACGGTGTGCCTTTCATTATCGTGGCAGAATCGGACAAGCAAAAAGCGTACGTCCGCGTTGTGGACGGTGAAGAACAGTCCGTCAGCAGATTCGACGTGGGAGGAAAAGATATTCAAAAGGGACTGAAAGGATTTATATATGGCGAAAGAGGAGTATGGCGCCCGGGAGACACGCTGCACATTTCCTTTATATTGGAAGACCGCGAAAAGAGAATCCCCGACAAGCATCCCGTAGCACTGGAGATTTACAATCCGAGAGGACAGTTCTACACAAAAATGATTTCAACACAAGGAATGAACGGATTCTATACATTCGACGTTCCGACACAGGCAACAGACCCGACCGGACTTTGGAATGCGTATATTAAGGTGGGAGGAACCACCTTCCACAAAGGTCTGCGTATCGAAACCATAAAGCCCAACCGCTTGAAAATAAATCTGGCATTGCCGAAGGTGCTTCAAGCCACGGACAAGAATTTCTATGCCCCACTCACTTCAACCTGGCTGACAGGAGCAACTGCCTCCAAACTGAAAGCCAAAGTAGAAATGTCTTTATCGAAAGTGAATACACAGTTTAAGAATTACGGACAATATATCTTTAACAATCCGGCTACGGATTTCACGACTATCAAAACAGATATATTTGACGGCACACTGGATGCAGAAGGAAAAGCAAATGTCATGCTGAAAGTTCCGACCGCAACGGAAGCGCCGGGTATGCTGAACGCCACTTTCACCACCCGCGTGTTCGAACCGGGAGGAGATGCCAGCATCTACACTCAAACAATTCCATTCTCACCATTCACCTCTTATGTCGGTATCAATCTGAACCAGCCAAAAGGCAAATATATTGAAACTGACAAAGATCATGTATTCGATATTGTAACTGTAAACACGCAGGGACAGTTAGTGAACAGTTCTAATCTGGAATACAAAATATACCGCATCGGCTGGAGTTGGTGGTGGGAAAACAGTGGTGAATCTTTCGGAACGTATATCAACAACAGTTCCATCACTCCTGTTGCCAGCGGCAATTTACAGACAAGAGGCGGAAAAGCATCTTTCAAATTCCGTATCGATTATCCGTCATGGGGACGCTACCTGGTTTACGTGAAAGATAAAGAGAGTGGACATGCCACCGGAGGTACAGTTTATGTTGACTGGCCGGAATGGCGGGGACGTTCGAGCAAGACTGATCCCAGCGGTATCAAGATGCTTGCTTTCTCGCTGAACAAAGATTCTTATGAAATAGGAGAAACAGCCACAGCAATCATTCCTGCAGCAGCGGGAGGACGTGCACTGGTATCCATAGAAAACGGTTCTACCGTATTACGACAAGAATGGATAGAGGTTTCCAACGGAGGAGATACGAAATATACATTCAAGATTACACCGGAGATGACTCCGAATGTATATCTGCATATCAGTCTGTTACAGCCTCACGCGCAAACAGTCAATGACCTGCCTATCCGTATGTATGGCGTCGTTCCGGTATTCGTGACTAACAGTCAGACGGTGTTGCAACCGCAGATACAGATGCCGGAAGTGTTACGCCCGGAAACCAACTTCAATGTGACCGTCAGCGAAAAGACCGGAAAACCGATGACTTATACATTAGCTATTGTAGACGACGGTTTGCTGGATCTTACCAATTTCAAAACCCCGGACCCATGGAATGATTTCTATTCACGCGAAGCACTCGGCATCCGGACATGGGATATGTATGATAATGTATTGGGAGCTTCCGCCGGAAGTTACAGTTCACTTTTCAGTACGGGTGGAGACGCCACATTAAAACCTGCCGATGCAAAAGCAAACCGCTTCAAACCGGTAGTCAAGTTTATAGGTCCTTTCTATCTGGGAAAAGGTAAGAGCCAGACGCATACGCTGAAACTTCCGATGTATGTAGGTTCGGTACGTGCCATGGTGGTTGCCGGACAAGAGGGAGCGTACGGCAATGCGGAAAAAACGGCTTTCGTGCGGACTCCGTTAATGATGTTGTCCACCTTGCCCCGTGTGCTTAGTATTCAGGAAGAAATCACCGTTCCGGTAAATATCTTTGCGATGGAAAATCAAGTGAAGAATGTAACCGTATCACTTCAGGCATCCGGTGGAGGAGTACAGATTGTAGGGGCCAACCAACAGTCGCTCAAATTTAGCCAACCGGATGACCAGCTCGTGTTCTTTACCTTAAAAACAGGTAGTAAAACAGGAAAGGCTACCATCCATCTGACAGCCAATGGTGGCGGACAACAAACTAAAGAAACCATTGAAATAGAAGTACGCAACCCGAATCCGATAGTAACCCTGCGCAACAGTCAATGGGCAGAAGCCGGACAAAGCAAAGAACTTTCATACAATCTAAGCAGTTCTTCTGCAAATAACCAGATAAAGCTGGAAGTATCACGCATACCTTCGGTTGATATCAGCCGCCGGTTCGACTTCTTATACAACTATCAGCACCATTGTACGGAACAGTTGACTTCCAAGGCTTTGCCTCTTCTGTTTGTCGGTCAATTCAAAACAATAGATAAGATAGAAGCCGAAAAGATAAAGACAAATCTACAGGAAGCTATCCGGCAGATTTATGGTCGTCAACTCCCCAATGGCGGATTTGTATATTGGCCGGGAAATGCTGTTGCCGACGAATGGATCAGTTCTTATGCAGGAATGTTCCTGACACTGGCACAAGAAAAAGGATACGCCGTTCATTCGAACGTATTGAACAAGTGGAAGCGTTTCCAACGTGCTGCCGCACAGAACTGGCGGATGCCGCAGGATGCAAGCGGCTGGCAACAATGGCAGTCGGAATTGCAACAGGCTTTCCGTTTATATACGCTTGCATTGGCAGGAGCACCGGAATATGGGGCCATGAACCGGATGAAAGAACAGGCAGGATTATCCATTCAGGCTAAATGGAGACTGGCAGCAACCTATGCACTGACCGGAAAGATGAAACCGGCTGAAGAACTGGTGTATAATGCGGAAACAACAGTAAGCCCCTACTCTTCCATGAATCAGATTTACGGTTCCTCCGACCGTGATGAAGCTATGATTCTGGAAACACTGATCCTGATGAACCGGGAACGGGATGCTTTACAGCAGGCAAAAGTCGTTTCAAAGAATCTGTCACAAGAGGAGTGGTTCAGTACACAATCCACCGCTTTTGCTCTTATGGCAATGGGACGTCTGGCTGAAAAGCTGTCAGGCACATTGGATTTCGTATGGACATGGAACGACAAACAACAACCTGCCGTGAAATCGGCTAAAGCTGTGTTTGAAAAGGAAATCGCCACCACTCCCAAATCCGGTATGATTGCTGTGAAGAATCAAGGAAAAGGAGCGCTTAGCGTAGACCTTATCACACGCACACAGTTGTTGAACGATACATTACCGGCCATCAGCGACAATCTTCGCATGGATATAAGATATGCCAACCTGAACGGTACACCGATCTCTGTCAATGATATTATACAGGGAACTGACTTTATGGCTATCACCTCCATATCCAATATTAGCGGAACTTCCGATTACACCAATCTGGCACTGACGCATATCATACCGTCCGGTTGGGAAATATACAACGAAAGAATGGTTGCCCCCGAAACGGAAAGCGGAGCAGCCGACGGTTCCGGTAAATCCGTCAGCAAATATAATTATCTGGATATACGCGATGACAGGGTATTAACTTATTTCAATTTGCGTCGTGGTGAAACAAAAGTATTCACTGTCAGACTGCAAGCGACTTATGCAGGTAACTTTATTCTTCCTGCCGTTCAATGTGAAGCAATGTATGATGTAAACGTACAGGCACGCAGCAAAGCGGGAAGAACAACTGTCAGTCGATAGCTTTTAACATTTAAATGAATCCTATATATAAATTCTTCAAACGATTATCTGTTACTAAGAAAGTAATGACAATAAGCATTGCTCTTTTGATGATAGGATACATCTTTTGCCTTCCCCGGCAACTGTTTCATGTACCCTACTCCACCGTTGTGACTGATCGAAACGAAGAATTACTGGGAGCACGTATCGCTTCGGATGGTCAATGGCGGTTTCCTCCCCGAAAGACAACACCTGAAAAAATCAAGCAATGTCTTATTACCTTCGAAGATAAACACTTTTACCACCATTGGGGAGTTAATCCGCTATCTACCGGAAGAGCACTCTATCAGAATTTAAAGAATAAACGTGTTGTAAGCGGAGGCAGTACCCTTACCATGCAGACCATCCGTCTCGCCCGGAACAAACCCAGAACTATCGGAGAGAAAGTCATCGAAATGATCTGGGCTACCCGTTTGGAGTTTCGGACTTCCAAAGAGGAAATCTTATCCATGTATGTCTCCCATGCACCATTCGGAGGAAATGTAGTAGGACTGGATGCTGCTGCCTGGCGCTACTTCGGTCATTCTGCCGAAGATTTATCATGGGCGGAATCAGCCATGCTGGCCGTCCTGCCCAATGCCCCCGCCATGATTCATCTATCCAAAGGACGAAAAACACTACTTTCCAAACGCAACCGTTTATTGAAACAACTTTTTGAAGAAGAGATTATTGATGCGTCCACCTATGAATTGGCTATCAGCGAACCGTTACCCGACGAACCACATCCTCTTCCTCAAATAGCCCCCCACCGGTTACCCGCTTTTATCAAGAAAGAAACGGATTATATACCCGCTCAACCATCGATAAAGGAATACAAACCCATATAGAGAGTTTGGCGGAACGGTGGAGCAATGAATTTAATCGAAGTGATATCCGTAACCGGCTATCCTAATTATAGACATTCCCACCAATCAAGTGGTAGCATACTGCGGAAATGTACATTTCGACCGTAAGCAAGGGGAATCAAGTAGACGTGATTCAAGCTCCCAGAAGTACAGGCAGTATTTTAAAACCCTTCTCTATGGTGCCATGCTACAGGAGGGAAGTCTATTACCGCAAATGCTGTTACCGGACGTACCCGTTAATATCAACGGCTTTACTCCACAAAACTTCAGCCTGCAGTTTGAAGGAGCCGTCCCCGCTTCCGAAGCTCTTGCCCGCTCATTGAATATCCCGGCTGTCACCATGTTACAAAGATATGGAGTACCCAAATTTCATCACATGCTGCAACAAATGGGGTTCAAGACTATCAACCGATCAGCCTCCCATTATGGATTATCACTCATTTTAGGAGGTGCCGAAGCTACTTTATGGGATGTGACGAATGCTTATGCACAAATGGGACGAAGCCTCTCCAACAGTCATTCCAACGACCTTCCCCAAGAAAAGGAAGTGCAGATACTACTGGGAACAGAAGAAAAGACAGTTTCGGAAAGAGATGGTTCAAGAAAAGTTACTTCAGGAAAGACCATTTCAAGAAAAACAACTTCGAGAAAGGATATATCAGAAGGAGTTATTTCAGAAGGAGTCATTTCGGCAGGAGCGGCCTGGCTCACCCTTTCCGCCTTAACAGAAGTCAACCGCCCTGAAGAAATTGACTGGAAATCAATCCCCTCGATGCAGACTATCGCATGGAAGACCGGAACGAGTTACGGATTCCGTGATGCCTGGGCCGTTGGCGTGACTCCCCGCTATGCAGTAGGCGTATGGGTAGGAAATGCAACCGGAGAAGGAAAACCCGGATTGGTCGGTGCACAGACAGCCGGTCCCGTATTATTCGATATATTCAATTATCTCCCATCTTCACCCTGGTTTGAACGTCCCACAGGAATTTTTGTTGATGCAGAGATATGCCGTCAATCCGGTCATCTGAAAGGACGTTTCTGTGAAGAAACCGACACCGTACTGATCCTTCCCGTCGGATTACGGACAGAGGCTTGTCCTTACCATCATCTCGTCACACTATCCGCCGACGAAAGCCACCGCATCTATGAAAACTGTGCAAACACGGAACCTACCATTCAGAAATCATGGTTTGCCCTGCCGCCCGTATGGGAATGGTACTATAAACAACACCATCCGGAATATAAACCGCTGCCACCTTTCAAAGCCGGCTGCGGAGAAGATTCTTTCCAACCCATGCAGTTCATCTACCCTCCGATGAACGCCCACATCAAGCTGCCCAAGCAACTGGATGGCAGCAAAGGCTTTATCACGGTGGAACTGGCACACAGCAATCCCAATGCCACTATCTTCTGGCATCTCGACGACACCTATCAGACACAGACACAGGATTTCCACAAAATTTCCCTGCAACCTGCTCCCGGCAAACATTCCCTGACGGCAGTAGACGGAGAAGGCAACACAGTTTCCACCACTTTCTTTATCGAATAAACATCTTATTTTATTATCTTTGCCGCATGAAACAGCCATTAAAAGAAAACGGTGGACTACCGGCATCTATCCTCTGGACACTTGCTATTGTGGCCGGTGTCTCGGTAGCCAACATCTATTATATTCAACCTCTATTAAATATGATACGCCATGAACTTGGCATATCAGAGTTCAGAACTAACCTGATTGCCATGGTCACGCAAATAGGCTATGCGGCAGGATTGTTGTTTATCACCCCTCTGGGAGATTTATATCAGCGTAAGAAAATCATCCTGGTCAACTTCACCGTTCTGATATTCTCTCTATTGACTATCGCCCTGACGCACTATTTTCATTTGATACTTATCGCTTCATTCCTCACGGGAGTTTGTTCGATGATTCCACAAATATTCATTCCGATAGCCGCCCAGTTCTCCCGTCCGGAAAATAAAGGCAGAAATGTAGGGATTGTCTTATCAGGACTATTGACCGGCATTCTGGCTTCACGTGTCGTCAGCGGATTTATCGGTGAACTGATTGGCTGGCGGGAAATGTATCACATCGCTGCAGGCATGATGTTTATCTGCGCAATCGTTGTATTAAAAGTCCTTCCTGACATTCAGACCAACTTTCAGGGAAAGTATAGCGGCCTGATGAAATCTCTGTTAGCCTTAGTGAAAGAATACCCGCAACTGCGCATTTATTCGATCCGGGCGGCACTGAATTTCGGTTCCCTCCTCGCCATGTGGTCCTGTCTGGCTTTTAAAATGGGACAAGCCCCGTTCTTCGCCAACAGCGACGTAATCGGTATGCTAGGACTTTGCGGAGTGGCCGGAGCATTGACTGCTTCTTTCGTAGGAAGATACGTAAAGCAAGTAGGTGTACGCCGCTTTAACTTTATCGGTTGCGGATTGATTCTCTTTGCCTGGTTACTGTTCTTCATCGGTGAAAACACTTTTATTGGTATCATTGCCGGAATCATCATCATTGACATAGGGATGCAATGTATCCAACTTAGCAACCAAACAAGTATCTTCGAACTAGACCCGCGCGCTTCGAACCGTATCAATACAGTTTTCATGACTACTTACTTTATTGGCGGTTCAATGGGAACATTTCTGGCGGGCAGCTTTTGGCAACTGTATGGTTGGCACGGAGTTATCGGTACCGGAGTCGTTTTAACCGGAATTTCTTTATTAATTACGACTTTCTACAAGAAGTGAGTCAACAAAACAGACGGTCAAACCGTTTATTACAATAAAAAAGCCAATGAAATACGGAGTTAACAGACAAATCTTACTTATCACAGCCGGCACCGTCTGGATTATAGCCGGTGCCAATATTCTGCGAATAGGAATTGTAACTGGTTAAACACCTCCCAAGATTGGATGTTCAAAATAGGAGAAGCTACCGTCGTTTTCTTGTTATTCTTCGTTCTGGTGTTCAGAAGGCTTTATTATAAACATACCCAGCGAATCGAACAAAGAAAGAACACAGAAATTGCCCGTTCTCCTTTTCGATGTGAAAAGTTGGATTACAATGATCTTCATGATTTCTCTGGGAATTACCATACGTAGCTTCCATCTTCTGCCCGAAACGTTCATTTCTGTTTTCTATACCGGATTATCCATTGCCCTCATCCTGACAGGGGTACTTTTCATCCGTTACTGGTGGATAAGGCGTAAGACTTTCGCTAATTGAGCCGGTCTTATACATATTCCAATCAAATACAAACTTATAATAATTTTTATTGCCTGACGTTTTGAAGCAAAAGATTTCATTCTTTTTTGTTGTATCTTTGCGCGGCTATAAACAAAACAGTAGCCGGAAAACAAATAAAAGGTTATAAGAATCAACATGAAGAAAGCCCCCTCTCCCATTGTATCATTGATACCGATCATTGTACTGGTGTTATTATTGTTTGCCACTATCCGCACATTTGGCAGTGATGCCCTAAGCGGCGGAAGCCAAGTGTCACTACTCACCACTACAGCTATTTGTATCCTTATCGGTATGGTGTTCTATAAAATTCCCTGGAAAGATTATGAGCTCGCCATCACCAACAATATTGCCGGAGTGGCAACAGCCATTATTATTCTATTGATAATCGGTGCGTTGAGCGGGATCTGGATGATTAGTGGAGTAGTGCCTACGCTAATCTACTACGGGATGCAAATTATCCATCCCAGTTTCTTCCTGGCATCTACCTGCATCATCTGCGCATTGATTTCCGTTATGACCGGAAGTTCGTGGACTACCATTGCTACCATCGGTATCGCCCTGATGGGTATCGGAAAGGCGCAAGGTTTTGAAGACGGTTGGATTGCCGGAGCCATTATTTCAGGAGCATACTTCGGAGATAAAATATCTCCTTTATCCGAAACCACCATCCTGGCCTCTTCTATCACAGACACTCCCTTGTTCCGTCACATCCGTTATATGATGATTACTACGGTTCCATCTCTTGTCATTACGCTAATTATTTTCACCGTAGCAGGATTCTCTCATGATGCCAACAATACACAACACATCGCAGAAGTGGCAACAGCTCTGAATGAAAAGTTTCATATCACTCCGTGGCTACTGATAGTTCCCGTAGCAACCGGGATATTGATAGCGAAGAAAGTGCCGTCTATCGTTACGCTGTTCCTGTCTACCCTGCTGGCTGCTGTTTTTGCTTTGATCTTTCAGCCGGATTTGTTGGAAGAAATTTCAGGAATTGCCGCTTCCGGATTCGATTCACTGTTTAAAGGACTAATGATGACTATCTACGGAGAGACAAATTTACACACGGATAATGCCGTTCTGACAGATTTAATTGCCACACGTGGCATGTCAGGAATGATGAATACGATTTGGTTGATACTATGTGCCATGTGTTTCGGCGGAGCAATGACAGCAAGCGGCATGGTGGGAAGTATCACTTCCATCTTTGTGCGCTTTATGAAGAAAACAGTCAGCGTGGTCAGTGCGACGGTTTGTTCCGGTCTGTTTCTTAATCTGACCACTGCCGATCAATATATCAGTATTATTCTGACGGGAAATATGTTTCGCGATATTTATGCCAAGAAAGGGTATGAAAGTTGCTTACTAAGCCGTACCACGGAAGATGCAGTAACCGTTACATCCGTATTGATCCCGTGGAACAGCTGTGGAATGACTCAAGCCACCATCTTGAGTGTACCCACACTTGTGTATCTCCCTTATTGTTTTTTCAACATTATCAGTCCTTTAATGAGTATCACCGTGGCAGCCATCGGATATAAAATTGCACGACGTTCGTGAACAATCTGGCATACACTTTGTTTTTGCAATAAACGAACAACATATTAAACCTAAACAAAAAAAAGTTATGAAAAAGTTTATTGCATTAGTAGCATTAGTATTAGTGAGTGCAAGCACAATGATGTATGCACAAGAAAGTAACGCAGCAGCACGCCGCGCAGAAAGAAAAGCTCAAAGAGATGCAGAGAGAGCGAAACTCCGTGCCGAAGAAGAGGTGCAGGACATGGCAGCCTATCAACAAGCTGTACAGGCTTTGAAAAACAAGCAATTTGTATTGGAAGCTAATCAGGTTGTCTTCCGCAACGGTATGAGTGCTTTTGTTACTTCAAACACCAACTTCGTCCTGATGAACGGCAACAGAGCTACCGTACAGACTGCTTTCAACACTCCTTACCCAGGTCCTAACGGAATCGGTGGTGTGACAGTAGATGGTAATTCTTCGGATATGAAGATGAATATCGACAAAAAAGGAAATGTGAACTGTTCATTCAGTGTTCAGGGTATCGGCATCTCCGCTCAAGTATTTATTAATATGAGCAGTGGAAACAATACAGCTTCGGTTAGTATCAGCCCGAACTTCAGCAACAACAACCTGACATTGAACGGAAATATCGTTCCGCTTGACCAGTCAAATATCTTCAAGGGACGTTCCTGGTAATCCGGATACAAGAATCTTATCATAACTCCGCTACAAATCGCGCAAAATGCGTACATTTGTAGCGGAGTTTTTTTATTCAGTATGGCTTATGAGAGAATTTATCATTGCAGACAATCAGGATATCAGTAAGGCGGGAATGATGTTTCTGCTAAATAAACAGAAGGAAGTATCCCTCCTTTTAGAAGCTGATAGTAAGGCTGAACTGATTCAGCAGTTACGATTGCATCCGCAAGCGGTGATTGTACTGGATTATACATTGTTCAATTTTGCCGGGGCGGATGAGTTGATTGTCTTGCAGGAAAGATTCAAGGAAGCCGACTGGATTCTATTCTCTGATGAACTAAGCCTGAACTTTCTCCGTCAGGTATTATTCAGCAGCATGGCTTTCGGAGTAGTGATGAAAGATAACTCAAAAGAAGAAATCATGACTGCCATTCAATGCGCCACCCGCAAACAACGGTATATTTGCAACCATGTCAGCAATCTGCTGCTTTCGGGAGCTTCTTCTCCGCTGGCAATGTCAAGCATGGACGACCATTTGCTGACGCAGACAGAAAAGAATATCCTAAAAGAAATTGCATTAGGGAAAACGACGAAAGAGATTGCTGCAGAGAAAAATCTTAGTTTCCATACGATCAACAGCCATCGTAAGAATATCTTTCGCAAATTGGGGGTGAATAATGTGCACGAGGCTACTAAATATGCGATGAGGGCAGGAATTGTGGATTTAGCGGAATACTACATCTAAAAAAACTTCTTTCTACTTCAACTTATAATTCATCAAGCAATTCAAAAGCATCCTTTAATTTCAGCTTGCCATCTATGGAAAGTTTAACTTCTTTCAGTCTAGCGTCAATTCCCGCAATAAGTTCTTCTTTACTAATAAATTCCGGTTCTTTTTTGAGACGTTTCAGATAAGTCTTCATTCATTTGAGCTTTTTCTCATCATTCAAGCTCAGGAGTTCCTCACCAAGTCCATTTTCAGACTTTTCAATTCCATCGTTGTCATAAGCAATCCTCCTTTATTTATTATTCTGCGAAACAAAAGTAGTGAAAATTATCCTGATTATCGAATCCTCACCTTTCAAAATAAACTATTTAACAGATGATTTCTCCGCTTCCCACGCAAACTTTCGCCTCTTCATCATAAATCACCCCAAACTGTCCCGGAGCAATGCCTTGTAGCTTTTCAGAGGACAAAATATAAAATTGCTTCTCCCCTTCCTGTATCAGTTTTCCTTTGGTAAAGTCGGGAGTGTGGCGAATCTTGAAAGTGATGTCTATCTCCTTCTCCTGCCCTTTCCAGGGATTATCAGTAATGAAATGGAAATCATGCATCCGGAACTCATTGCCGTACTGTGTTTCCACACCGTAGCCACGAGATACATAGATGGTATTTTCCTCAATACCCTTCTTGACTACAAACCAGGGACCACCACTCAATCCGAGCCCTTTACGTTGGCCGATTGTGTGAAACCAATAGCCGCGATGTGTACCCAATTTCTTTCCGGTTTCCAATTCAATAATCGCCCCTTCCTTTTCTCCTAAAAAGCGACGGACAAAATCATTGTAGTTTATCTTTCCGAGAAAACAGATACCCTGACTATCTTTCCTTCTGGCACTCGGCAATCCGGCTTTATTGGCAATCTCACGTACTTCCTGTTTCATCAAACCTCCAATGGGAAACATGAGTTTGGAAACTTGCAGATAATCAATCTGTGCAAGAAAGTCTGTCTGGTCTTTCACAGGGTCTTTCGCTGTACCCAACCAAGTTTTACCGTTGCGTTGCAAGGTGGTGGCATAATGACCGGTTGCCGTAAAGTCGAAGTCTTTCCCGACTCGCTGTTCAAAGCAGCCGAATTTGATAAGCTTATTACACATCACATCCGGATTAGGCGTCAGTCCCTGCCGGATTTTATCAATGGCATAGGCTGCCACATTCTCCCAATACTCCTGATGCAAATCCACCACCTCCAAAGACAGACCGTACTTACGTGCCGTAGCAGTAGATAATTCAATATCTTCCTCTGCCGAACAGTCCATATATTCCGCTCCGTCCATGCCTATTTTAATATAAAAAAGAGTGGGCTTATATCCTTGCTCACAAAGGAGATGTACAACAACCGAACTGTCGACACCTCCCGATAATAATGCAGCTATATCCATGAATAATGATTTGTCTATTAATAACGTTCTATATGTAAGCTAATACCTATTAAAAATTTCTATGCTACAAAGATAAGGCAAGAATCTCTAACAGCCAATCACATATTGAAGGCATTTTTATACCATAAATGTGGTAGATAAGCAAAGTATTTCCTACATTTGCACAGTAAAAAGCTTTTTATGATGACGAAATTAAGAAAGATAATCCTCATACCTGCCCTGATCCTCGTATCTATCAGTGGTTTCTTCTCCTGTGGCGTCGACCGCTGGCCGGAGTATGCCCATCAAACTGCACTGGATACATGGATGTACGACATCATGCAACAGAACTATCTGTGGTATCAAGATCTACCTTCCTACGATGATGTGAATCTGTTTTTGGAACCTGCCTCGTTCTTATCTAAAGTGAAATCAAAAAACGACAGTTATTCGTTTGTGGATTCTGTGATGGAAACTCCCCTACCTACCTATGGATTTGATTATTCACTAGTTCGAAGTGCGGATATTGATACAGCTTATAATGCGTTAATTACTTACGTCATTCCCGGTTCACCGGCAGAAGCGGCCGGATTGGAACGTGGAAACTGGATTATGAAAGTCGATACTTCTTACATCAGCAAGAAATACGAGACTCAATTGCTACAGGAACCAAAGCCCGGATTTGGTGATGGGTGAATGGAAAAAAGTTCCTGTGACAGAAGAGGAAGATCAAACAAACGTTGATACGGAAGAAGGAGGAGAAGGAGAAACAGAATATGTGTACAAAGTAGTACCTAACGGCAAAACCCTAAAACTACCTGCGGCACGATCCGTTGAAGATAATCCGGTACATAAGTATACAGTACTGCCAGCAGAAGAGAATGGCCAAAAAATCAAAGTAGGGTATCTCATGTACAGTAGTTTCACAGCCGGCACCAACAGTGATCCGGACAAGTACAATAACGAACTGCGACAAATTTCACAAGAATTCAAGACAGCAGGCGTAAAATATGTTATACTTGACTTACGTTATAACGCCGGTGGTTCATTGGATTGCGTTCAGCTATTAGGTACAATTTTGACTTCAGAAGTACGATTAAATAAGCCGATGGCCTATCTGGAGTATAATAATAAAAACAGGGACAAGGATGCCACCATCAACTTTGATAGTGAAATATTAAAGAGCGGTGTTAATTTAGACCTGCCCGGTCTGTTTGCTATCACAAGCAGTACAACAGCTGGAGCACCGGAAATGTTAATCAGAAGTCTCTTCCTGAAAGACAACTATCCTGTCGTAACCATCGGTGGTGTCACAAAAGGACAAAACGTAGCAACAGAACAATTCATTAATGAAGAATTTCTGTGGTCAGTCAACCCGGTAGTATGTACTGTTTATGATTCCAATCACGATGCCGGAGGAGCTATCTCACCTGCAACAGATCTTAAAATCAGTGAAACGACCATTGATGGAGTTACTAATTACAGTGAGTTTCTGCCATTCGGTGACCCAAATGAAAGATTATTAAAAGTAGCCATCGGTGTTATAGAAGGCACTTATCCCCCGGAAAAAGAAGAAGATACAACTACAAAAGCACAATTCAAGATTGAGAAAAGTGTTATTAGTCCCGCAAGTAGGCGGTTTGTCGGTGGTGGCGGTCTAAAGATTAAATAGAAACAAAGCAAGAACCAAATAGAATGAAAAGAAGTGCTCCCCAAAAGTTATATAAGAAACTTTTGGGGAGCACTTCTTTCGTTTTCACCACACTTCTTGTCAATAGCAGATTTACGCATCATTAACAAAAGAATCCCATTATTCCACCTTTTCAAAACAGACCGTCTGATTCTACTAAACAAAGCGTTGGTTTACATCTAACAAAGCATCGGTTTACACTTAACCAAGCGTATGATTTACTCAGATAAAACACCTGATTTCCCATCCCCCGGCAGCTAAAGTGTCTTTACACCCGGGCTTACAACCGCTACAAGCCGGGGTGAGATTCTCCGTCACCGCAGCATATAACAAAAGGAGAAAGCTTTCGCCTCCTCCTTCTATCGCAGTTTAACCTCAATCTATTTTATGATTCTGTATCCAAAGATACGACATTGAAAAGCCAAAGTCAAGTATTTCCGGATTTATTTCTTGAAAAACTTATCAAAGAACAGAATCTGATAATCAATGGAGTTATTCCAATACTGTCCATTATGTGCTCCCGGACGAGTAATAAAATCATGATCGATCTTTCTTTCCAGTAGACGGTTATGCAAATCCTTGTTCACATTCAGGAAGAAATCTCCTTCTCCACAATCGACAATGATAGCCAAATCACCATTCTCTATCTTATCAATCTGATTGATAACGGTGTGATTATCCCATACCTCTTTATTTGATTCATATTCTCCCAACTGCTTGGACATATCCCAGTTCTTCGGGAACGGGCGAATATCCATTCCTCCACTCGTACTTCCACCGGCACCAAACGTATCTTTATGACGGATCGCATTCCACATTGCTCCGTGTCCACCCATACTCAATCCGGTGATGGCACGTCCCTTGCGGTCGGCAATCGTCTTGTAATGTTCGTCGATATATTTCACCAATTCCGATGAAATAAAGGTCTCATAGCGGAAAGACGGATTGATTGGGCTATCCCAATACCAACTATTCTTTCCGTCCGGACAAACGAATATGATTCCTTTCTCGTCTGCAATTTGAGGAAGATTCGGTTTTATGTCAATCCATGTTTTAGCATTTCCACCGTAACCGTGCAATAAATAAATGGTGGGACAAGCAACAGCTTTCTTTCCCAACGCAGCATCCGGCGTTACCACCACCACTTGCACATCCTTATTCATGGAAGGACTTTTAATTAATAAGGTATCTACTTTGGCAGCAAAAGACGGAGCCACCCATACTAAAAGAAGAGCAATTAATAAGAGTTTTTTCTTTTTCATTGTGTGTTATAATAGTTAGATATAATTATTCCTCTGTCTCTGCAGAAGGATTAAATTTAGAAACCGGCATTTCAAAGGTTTTATGACACTGTTTACAGGTATAGTTCCAGTGGTTATCTCCCGGAGGAGTGACCATCAATGCAGAAATGATAGCGGCACCCAAAGCGCGCCACCGCTTTCCTTTTCTTAGAACCAACTGAATGTCCGATGAACCGCAATACGGACAAAGCGTCAACTCTTCCGGCCAACTATCGTTATCCCTCAACACTTGGACAGCATTTTCATAGTCCTCATCCGCCACCAATATATCCACTCCTGCTATATTGCTCACACAACTCTTATACAAAGTAGAGAAATTCTCATTGTGCAGAATAGACTCAATGCCTTCATTCTCCAACGCTCCCTGAAGGATGTGTGCCTTCATCGCATCATTACAAGTTATCAATTTTACAGTCTTCATAAGGAATCTGTTTTAATATGTCCCACAAAAATAAGATATAAAAATGAAATGTGAAACAAAATCCGGCTAACTTTATCAGTAGGTAAAACGAACCAAACAGGAAGTGATTCTGTTTTTATTTACGGAAGGTATCATTCTTTAATACTTTTTTCGTACTTTCGCAGCAATAATTCGCAATCACATGAAAAGACTGTTGACACTGCTACTATTTTCAAACCTTCTGCTTTCCCTGCTACAGGCACAACCTGTACATCAAATCAGGGGAACGGTTATTGAGAAAAACAGCCGTCAGCCATTAGAATTCATTAACGTAATGGTTCTCGGGCTGAACGAAGGTGGCGTCACCAATGCGGAAGGCCATTTCACCATCGAACAAGTGCCTCCCGGCATCTACCGCCTGCAAGCGACAGCCATCGGCTACAAGAGTGTCACTACTCCCGAATATATTGTATCTACCAAAGATCTGAACATCTCGATAGAGATGGAAGAGAACCTGACCGAACTCGCAGGAGTAACCGTCACCGCTTCTCCTTTCCGGCGCGATCTGGAAAGTCCGGTCAGCCTGCGCATCATCGGATTGCAGGAAATAGAAAAAAGTCCGGGAGCTAATCGGGACATTTCACGTATTGTTCAGTCTTATCCGGGAGTTGCCTTCTCGCCTATCGGCTACCGCAACGACTTGATTGTGCGCGGTGGTTCTCCTTCTGAAAACCGTTTTTATCTGGACGGAGTGGAAATACCCAATATCAATCACTTCAGTACGCAAGGAGCATCCGGCGGTCCGGTGGGAATCCTTAATGCCGACCTGATACGTGAAGTCAATTTCTACACTGGTGCTTTCCCCACTGATAGAGGAAACGCACTTAGTTCCGTTCTTGATTTCAAGTTGCGCGACGGAGATATGGAGCATAACTCTGTAAAGGCTACCCTCGGAGCATCCGAAGTGTCGCTCGCCTCCAACGGGCATATCGGGAAAAAGACCTCTTATCTGGTATCCGTGCGTCAATCTTATCTGCAATTTCTGTTTGATATGCTCGACCTCCCTTTCCTTCCAACCTTCACCGATGCACAATTCAAGTTGAAAACCCGGTTTAACGAACAAAACGAGCTGACGGTATTGGGACTTGGAGGGATCGATAATATGCGACTGAATACGAAAGCGGATAGCGAGGACAATGAATATATCCTTAGTTACCTGCCGAAAATCAAGCAGGAAACGTTTACCCTAGGTGCTGTATATCGTCATTATGCAGGTCCGCATGTGCAATCGGTGGTAGTCAGCCACAGTTATCTGAACAACCGCAATACCAAATACCGGCAGAATGATGAAAGCATTCCGGAGAATCTGATGCTCCGCCTCCGTTCTACCGAACAAGAGACAAAGTTCCGTTTCGAAAACAATTCTTCTTTCCGCAACTGGAAAATCAATCTCGGAGTGAACCTTGATCATAGTCAATATACCAATACCACCTTTCAAAAGGCGTATACCAATCAGGCACAAACGTTTGATTACCATACCTATTTGGGGATGATGCGTTGGGGACTTTTCGGCACTATCAGCTACTCTTCGATGGACGAACGCTTCACAGCTTCTCTAGGATTGAGAGCGGATGCCAACAATTATTCATCAGCGATGAAATCACTCTCCGACCAGCTTTCACCGCGCATATCGCTTTCCTATCAACTTGCCAAACACTGGTTCGTAAGCGGAAATGCAGGACTTTATTACCAGTTGCCTCCTTACACGGCTCTCGGTTTTAAGGATAATAACGGAACGTATGTCAACAAATACAATCTCCGCTATATGAAAGTCAGCCAGGAAAGTCTGGGTATCAGTTGGCGCAAAGGAGATACTTTCGAAGTCTCTGTCGAAGGATTCTATAAAGACTATGATAAAATTCCGCTCTCCGTTGTAGACGGGATTCCTCTTACCTGCAAAGGAAATGACTATGGAGTGATTGGCAATGAATTGCTGACTTCTACTGCTCAAGGACGTTCGTATGGTGCGGAAATTCTAGTAAAGTGGCTGATCGCCAAGAAACTGAATCTGGCTTCTTCCTTTACCATCTTTAAAAGTGAATACCGCAACGACAAAGAGAGTGAATACATTGCATCCGCATGGGACAACCGGTATATTTTCAACTTACGGGGAACCTACAATCTACCGCGCCAATGGAGTGTCGGGATGAAAGTCAGTTGCATCGGCGGTGCTCCTTATACACCTTATGACGAAGAAAAATCATCTCTGGTATCTGCCTGGGATGCACAAGGTAAAGCATATTACGACTATTCTAAATATAATAAAGAACGTCTTCCGGCCTTTGCACAGGTAGACCTCCGTATCGACAAGACATTTTATCTGAAACATTGTATGCTGGGATTCTATCTTGATTTGCAAAATATCACGGTAAGCAAACTGAAACAGCAGGATGTATTGATGAGCACCGGTATCATTGAAAATCCGGAAGCTCCTGCCGACAGTCAACACTATAAAATGAAACGCCTCAAACAATCGAGCGGGACATTGCTCCCCACATTAGGAATAACATTTGAGTATTAATTTATACATAAAACATTAAACTAGAAAAAGAGTATGAAAAGAGAAATTGCTATGATTGCCTTCATATTGTTAGGCATGGGTATGACAGCTTCCGCACAATTTGGCAAGAAGGTTAATTTAGGGAAAGCATTACAAGCTGGTAAAGACGTAGTATCAGCCGTTACTTTATCTGATGCGGACATCGCCAACATGAGCAAGGAGTATATGGTATGGATGGATGCTCATAATCCATTGACCAAACCTGATACTGAATATGGCAAACGTCTGGAGAAGTTGACGGGACATATCAAAGAAGTGGATGGACTGAAACTTAACTTTGGCGTATATGAAGTGGTAGACGTAAATGCTTTCGCTTGTGGCGACGGTAGTGTACGTATTTGCGCCGGTCTGATGGATGTGATGACGGATGAAGAAGTGATGGCAGTGGTAGGACATGAGATTGGTCACGTAGTTCACACAGACTCTAAAGATGCCATGAAGAATGCTTATCTCCGTTCAGCCGTGAAGAATGCAGCAGGTGCCAGCAGCGATAAAGTAGCCAAACTGACCGACTCCGAGCTGGGAGCTATGGCTGAAGCCCTGGCAGGCGCACAATATTCACAGAAGCAGGAAAGTGAAGCGGATGATTACGGAGTAGAGTTCTGTGTAAAGAACGGTATCGATCCGTATGCAATGGCTAACTCACTGACTAAGCTGTCCGAACTGTCGAAAGATGCTCCACAAGCTTCTTACCTGCAAAAGATGTTCTCGTCACACCCGGATACCATGAAACGTATCGAACGTGCGAAAGCAAAAGCAGCAACTTACGCTAAATAATAACGGACATCGTTCCTAAATCAAATAAAGGAGGAGATACATTGGTTTGTCAACCGCAGTATCTCCTCCTCTGTTTTTGATAAAAAAGGACACACTATTATTAAAAAATCATTAATCTATAACATAGATTTGCATAGTGTCCTGATTTCTTGTAATTTCGACCCTATAACCATTTTAATCCATTTATGGAATTTCTTATCATACTTCTCTTACTTGTACTGAATGGCATTTTTGCCATGTATGAAATTGCGCTGGTATCATCCAGCAAAGCACGTCTTGAAACACTTGTCGCAAAAGGTAACAAATCAGCCCGTGGAGTTTTAAAACAATTGGAAGAACCGGAAAAGTTCTTATCTACCATTCAGATCGGTATTACGCTGATCGGTATCGTATCCGGTGCGTATGGTGGTGTGGCTATTGCCGACGATCTCGTTCCTTTCTTTTCCCTCATTCCGGGCGCAGAAGCTTATGCACGCAACCTGGCAATGATTACTACCGTAGCAATCATTACCTATCTTTCTCTGATTATCGGAGAGCTAGTACCCAAATCTATCGCTCTTAGTAATCCGGAGCGATACGCCACTTTGTTCAGCCCGGTCATGATTCTGCTGACAAAGGTTTCTTATCCTTTTGTATGGTTGCTGAGTGTCTCTACCCGGCTACTGAATAAACTCATCGGTTTGAAAAGCGAAGAACGCCCCATGACGCAGGAGGAAATCAAAATGATTCTCCATCAAAGTTCGGAACAGGGTGTGATTGACAAAGAGGAAACGGAAATGATACGTGATGTGTTCCGCTTCTCCGACAAACGGGCTAACGAACTGATGACGCATCGCAGAGATCTCATTATCCTTCACCCTGATGATACGCAGGAAAAGGTGATGAAGACAATCGAAGAAGAACATTATAGCAAATATCTGTTGGTGGACGAACGGAAAGATGAGATTATCGGTGTGGTTTCCGTAAAGGATATTATCCTGATGATAGGCAGTAAAAAGCTGTTTAACTTACGCGAAATAGCCCGCCCTCCCCTCTTTATTCCGGAAAGTTTATATGCAAATAAAGTTTTAGAGCTATTTAAGAAGAACAAAAACAAGTTCGGAGTTGTTGTTAACGAGTATGGCAGCACAGAAGGCATTATCACACTGCACGACCTGACCGAAAGTATCTTCGGAGACATCCTTGAAGAGGATGAAACGGAAGAAGAAGAAATCGTCACAAGGCAGGATGGTTCGATGCTGGTGGAAGCTTCAATGAACATCGACGACTTCATGGAGGAAATGGGTATTTTATCCTATGAAGATCTGGAATCGGAAGACTTCACCACTCTGGGGGGATTAGCCATGTTCCTGATTGGCCGTATCCCGAAAGCGGGAGACATCTTCACCTACAAGAATCTGCAATTCGAAGTGGTGGACATGGACCGCGGACGAGTAGACAAACTGCTTGTCATCAAACGGGACGAAGAGCAGGAATAGGATAGCAAAAAACGAGCAATAGCTCACTATATTTATATTAACTTAAAGCACTTAACGATGAAAAAAGTAATTATGTTAGCAGCAGTCGTAGCTGCTTTGGCATCATGCCAATCAAAAGCAAACAAAGCCGCAGAGGCTCAAGCAGACAGTCTAGCTCTTGCTATGACTCCGATTACCGAACTAACTGAAGTTTATGAAGGTACTCTTCCTGCTGCCGACGGTCCGGGTATTGACTATGTACTAACCTTGAACGCTGCAACTGACGGTGTAGATACTGCGTATACACTGGATATGACTTACCTCGATGCTGAAGGTCAAGGACAAAACAAGACTTTCACTTCAAAAGGAAAACAGCAGACTGTACACAAGGTAGTGAACAAAAAACCTGTGACTGCTGTTAAGTTAACTCCGAAGGATGGTGAAGCTCCGATGTATTTCGTGATTGTAAATGACACCACTCTTCGTCTGGTGAACGATAGCTTGCAAGAAGCTGTCAGCGATCTGAATTATGACATCATCAAGGTAAAACAATAAAATAAACCTAACCCTAACCAGTAAAAAAAGCTCTGCACGGAACCTTCGTTCTTGCAGAGCTTTTCGTTTTTGGGAGTCTTTCCTCATATTATTCCAAGTATTGTTTCAACTGATTCTTCAATTCCTCCGGATTGCTTGGTCTTTGTGCCTTATATTCTACAATAGTTCCCTCCCTATTAACAATAATAAACTGAGGAACTGAAAGCCCGGCGAAATTACCTTTCTCATCATAAGTGACAAACAACTTCTCCACTTCAACAGAAAATTTATTATTCTCAACACTATTCTCTGGTCGATGATAGGTGACAAAATACCCATTTAATAATCTTTCATCCAATCTTTTCAAACAGGCATTCCAATCCTTGGGTTCATCTATTGAAATAAAAAGTCTTACAATATCATTCTTTTTGAAAAAATCATCTGTTTTTTCATATTCTTTGAGTTCTGCCAGACAGGGTTTACACCAAGATGCCATTACATCAATATATACAATTTTTCCTTTAAAATGCCGAAGCAATAACTCAAACGAACTAGGATAATTCAAGCATTTGATATTAGACTGCACTGATTGCTCCTGTGCAGTAATGATTAATGATATCAAACAAAAAAAGAATAAAACTCCATTTGTTTTAATGCACTGTTTCATACAACATAGATTTATTGTTAAATAACTGTGATAAAGATAGTGTTTTATTCGATATAAATCTTCTTTATTTAATTACATTCTTTCCTTCTTGCAGACGTTTCAACCGAAGCAATGCTTCAATGTAGTAATAATCTGCATAAATAATAGAGGCATCTATCTCTGAATGAGCCGGCCAATGTCCTACGCTATGAAGCAGAAAGGACGGTTTGCTCTTGCCACTCTGATAACTGTCAGAGTTCAGGCTTGCCAGCATTTCAATAGCTGCATCTTTATAACGTTTTCCGGTTCCATTCGGGAGGTAAGTAGATAGTTCAAGCAAAGCAGAGGCCACTACTGCCGCAGCCGAAGCGTCACGCGGAGCATCCGGTATTCCCGGGGCACTGAAATCCCAATAAGGAACCTTATCTTCCGGCAGACGTTCGAGATAAACATCTGTCACTTTCTGTGCGAAATCAAGATATTTAGGATCTTTCGTCTCCCGATAGACTACAGTATATCCGTAGATTGCCCATGCTTGACCACGCGCCCACATGGTACTGTCTGCATAGCCCTGATGGGTTACTCCTTTTATCAGATTACCAGTGATGGTATCATAGACTGCTACATGGTAGGATGTATAATCGGGACGGAACTGACATTTCATTGTTTTATCAGCATGAGAAACGGCAACATCATACAAATAAGGATTTCCACCATTCTTTGCTGCCCAGAAAAGCATTTCGAGATTAATCATGTTATCCATGATTGTGTTGTGAGGCCAGTTGCGTGGTTCCACTTCACGAGGCCACGAAAGCATTGTTCCTACAACCGGATTGAATAAAGTAGCCAGCGAATCGGCCGTATCCAGAATCACTTTCTTATAAGCAGGATCTTTCGTCAAGCGATAGCCGTTTCCATAACTGCAGAATACGAGGAATCCCAAATCATGGTCATAAGCTGGTATTTGAGAAAGGAACTCCAATGAGTTCGTAAACTTCTTCGCTTCTTCCAGAATATGCTTATCCTGTGTATATTCGTAATCATACCAGAGCACACCCGGCCAGAAACCGGCACACCATTCTTCTTTCGTTGCCTTACGACAGTTCCAGTGGTGTTCGTCAGCCATAATGTTACGTGGCATCATCGTATAGTCAATGCCGGAATCTGTTTTCAGTTCCGTAAGCGTACGTTGTGTCTGCTCTGCACAGTAGTCTAATGCCCTATTCACATCCAATGTACCGGAAGGCTTGTGAGTGCACATACAAAAACCTAACATCACAGCCAGACCTACTACAATCTTTTTCATCTTAGTTCAAATATATTCGCGTTAATTCTTAATCTTTATTTCTCTTTGTCAGTTACTTGAGCGGTCAGTTACTTAGTCACTCCATCAGTTACTTAGTCATCCGGAACCAGTCTACATCTGCCCATCCACGATTGCCCTCATTCGGAGTTACGCAAAATACTCCAACTTTGGCTCCAATCCATTTGCCTTGTCGGGCTGTGAAAGGCTCTCCCACTGTCGTGTATTTCTTTCCATCCAGACTATAAGCGAATGTACAAACGGCTCCTTTACGAACCTTTACTTGCAAATAAACTGTTTGCCACTCATTATCTGCTACTCCCGGCATCTTCAGATGTTCCACCGGAATGTTTGCCAATTCTTTTATCTGTTCGGGATTTTGCTGTTCCGCATCCTTGCAGACTGCTTGTTGCAGAATAAACTGATCTCCCTCCTTACGAATGGAGAGATAGCTATAATCCCATCCCATTACAATGATTCCGGTTTGTTCCCCATCCTGCTTGGCAGTAAATGTCAATTTGGTTGTAGCCGTAAACTCTTCAGCCGGAAACTTTTGCATCAACAAGTTAGGAACTTCCCAGAAGTTCACAAATTCTTTTGAGAGACTGCCTGCATAAAGACGAATATACCCCAAGTCGGTCGTGAACCCGTAAGTGTCTTTTTTATTGGCATGCCATTGCCATTGTAACCCTAAATGACGGGTATTGAATTCATCACTCTCCGGCGGAGTGGCTATCGGATATGTCTTTCCTACATTCGGTTTCTTATAGGTCGTTACCGGTTCACCGCAACCATCTTCATCCTTATCTACTCCGATTACAGGCCAATCATTTACCCAAGTCATCGGATTCAGATGAATCACGCGTCCGTAAGCTCCTTTATCTTGAAAATGAACGAACCAGGATTCTCCTGTGTTGGTATCTACCCAGCCACCTTGATGAGGCCCGTTGATATTTGTCTTTCCTTGTGCCATTACGATCTTCGATTCGTAAGGGCCGTAAATGTTCTTCGAGCGAAGTACTAATTGCCAACCGGTTGCTACTCCACCTGCCGGAGCAAAAATATAGTAGTATCCGTTGCGTTTGTAGAGCTTCGGTCCTTCTACCGTATGGTTCTTTCCATCATTTCCATCAAATACCATCACCGGATCGGAAATTACTTCTGTTCCCTCAGCATTCAGTTCGCAAATAACTACGATGCTATTCACTCCGCTACGACTACCAGCATATGCATGTACAAGATAAACTTTTCCATCTTCATCCCAAAGTGGTGTCGGGTCAATCATTCCTTTCCCGGCTTTCACTAATACAGGCTTGCTCCATCTTCCTTTCGGGTCTTTGGCTTTAATCATATAGATTCCATAATCCGGATCACCCCAGTAAATGTAGAACTCTCCGTTATGAAAACGAATAGCCGGTGCCCATACGCCTTTACCATGCTGTGCCTTATCGAAGAATTCTTCCGGCTCCTGAATCGGTAAAGCATAGTTTACTAACGACCAATTCACCAAATCATTAGAATGAAGAATAGGAATTCCGGGAATACAATTAAAACTGGACGCTGTCATATAGAAATCATCTCCGGCTGCACATACATCCGGATCCGAATAGTCTGCATGAAGAACCGGGTTCTGATAAGTTCCATTCCCCTTATCAGCCACCCAGGTCTTAGAGATTTCTTGTGCACCTGCCAATGAACAGCAAGCCATCATTCCTGCTAAAAACAGAATCTTTTTACGCATATACCTTAATAATCAATTTCATTCAAAATAAGATTCGTTATTCCTAAAAACAGGTTCTTTCTACCTTTACAAAAACTAATCACTTCAAAAACTGAATCCAATCTCTGATTTCAAACAATCTATTTCTTAACCTATTTGCTTATATATACGAAGGGGATTAGGTAAATACCTAATCCCCTTACAACTTTTTTCTATTTATCCAAAATTATTGTAAAACAATCATGCTATATTACTAACAGCGTTTTCTTTACTCTTTTGCAAACATCAGCGTTCCGAAACCTAATTGGTCATAACCACCGCTATTAGGTCCATAATCACCTGCTCCGCCATCGGAATTTCCGCGTGATGCATTTTCACGCATTTTATCAACCCACATCTTAGCATAGATGCTTGATTTACCGTAATCCTGTGCCAAACGATTCACCAACTCCCATGCAGGACGCACTTCACCACGTGAGTCTTTTCCTTCTCTTCTTTCCTGTGCAGAAATGGTATCCCAGCTTCCACTACAATTTGTATAAGTAGTGTAAGGCAGATCATTATCTGTATATTTAAAACTCGTCATCTTCCAACTGGCACTTGAACTACCGGTTTCGGCACCACCGATATTATATTTAGCTACATATTCACACATAGCCAATGCACGTCCATCATCAAATATGAAAAGGTCTTCACCTACATTCTTTGCCATCTGACAAAAGGTACCCAGCAGACTGACACACAAGGTAGCATGTCCCTGGTCACGGCCTGATTCCTGACATTGTCCCAGCATTTCATTACTATCCGGATCCAGATGTATAAAAGGAACGCCATTTCCTATATTTCCGGAACCAATACCGAATTTGAAATATTGAATAGCCTCATTAATTTTAAAGTTATCATCCGCCAGGATACCGATAGAAAGCAAAGCAGTCATTGCGGACAAATCCCAGTTTAGCCAATAATGAAGTGCACATTCATTTCCGTTGTGTGTAGACAGGAATTTTGTGATATGAGGATAAAAGACATCCGTAATCCATGCTTTAAACTTAACGAAATCAGCTTCCTGCCATCCTGAATAAGAACGCATAATTTCCGCAGCATTAGCCAATTGATGCACCTGAATAAAAATCAAGAACTCATTCGGATCTATAAATTCACCTTTATCATTCACGATAAATCCTGTACAAGTTTTAGCCCAATCATTCAGAATAGCAACAGCCGCATCCGCATACTGTGCACCATCTGTTTCCGACAATTTCCACCGAAGAGCTAATTGATAGGCTGCGGCGGCATCCTTCATCAACTTCGTATAGTTATTCCAATCATTGGGATATTTGCCTGCCCAATTGTTTTGATCGAGACGTGCTAACAATTTCACAGGAGAAGCCTTATAGTTCGATTGAGACAAGCTATTCCCACCGCGGCTCAAATGATCGAACGCACTCCTCCAAGGTTGTGCGCCGGCTTGTACCTTTCCTTTTACAAATTCAAAATCCGTTTCCGTATGAAGCATACAGGGATGCTCCAAAGTCGTAACATAATCTTTCACTTCCGGCCAACTGCTCATATCATTAGAGCCGTCTTCTATCTCACTACATGCTAAAAGCGTGGTAGAAGTCAGGGCGAAAAGCCCTGCTCCTATTATTGTATGTAATTTCATCTTATTCATGATAGTTATTCGTTAGTATTGTTTTCACTGTCTACAAAAGCTTGAAGTTCCTCTATGGACTTGAAAGAACGAATCCAGTAAAGATCATAAGTCTGTGCTGTTTCCGGAAAGTCAGCAATAACAAATTTACATTGCGCTAAATCAAATACCTGATTCCAGTCTGTAGGTGTCACAGTCTTATATTTTGACTGTAAGTCGTAGTACAAAACATTCGGTTCTGTAGTCGAAATCTCACTTGCCCCCAGAATTTCATATCTATTATTTGCATCTCCACCTGTTCCAAAATATTCAGGTCCTATCTTCTTAATGCCATCATCAAATATCTCTAACTTAATACAACCATTAGGTTTATTCTTTCCCGGAACCAGCTGCGATTTGAATCCTACTTTAATTGCGAAATATCTATAATCAGCAGGAGTCACATTTACAACCTTTCCTTTACCACTTCTTGCAAGCCATAAATCACCACGATATCCGGAACCCATTTGGACAATGGTCTTCTTTCCGTCAGATGAAACTACAGACGCGCCGTTACCATCCAGATACCAATTATTATCCTGCCCATTACCCAGACCATTACCTAATGAATACCAGAAACGTCCATCGGCAACTGTTACGGTTACATTTTGTACAGGGCCATAAGAAGCGGTTATAACAGCGGAAGCGGTCTTCGTGGTATGTACTTTCAACTTACCTGTTTATCTACACTTATCATATCGGATTGTCACTTGTCCAAGTCAGTAACGATGCAGTAGCATCTACAGGTTCCAATGTATATTTAATCTGATATTCCTGACCGTATCCTAACTGATTGAGTTCCTTATCTTCAGTAAATGTCATTCCGGTAATTGGGTAACTTTCACTCCTATCTTGCAACTTGCAGACACTGGAGTCGAACTAAAATCATCGGCAGTCACCGTAATAGTTGCATCACCTTTACTAATTCCGGTCACCAATCCCGTTTTTTCATCTACAGTTGCTACTTCCGGATTACTACTTATCCACTTATACCGTTTAAATGTAGCATCCGACGGTTCCGATATAACTTCCAACTGATATTCATCCCCTGCTGCGATTTCTTCCGCTGGAACATTTTTAATGTTAATAGATGACATATATGTATATTCTTCCATGACCTCCACTGTTCTAGTCACGATAGTAGCTTCCGGTCCGAAACCGATTTCCGGCATTAAAGTAATAACAGCCTTTCCTGTTTTATCCTTAGTTACGACCTTACCTTCCCGTGTAACAGACACAATAGATTCATCCGACGAAGTCCATTGCACATTCGCATTGGTTGCACTTTCGGGTGCAATACTCCAAGAGAGTTACAGTTCCTTATTCTTCAGCAAACAAATTGCTTTATTTCCTGCATCATATTGAGTTTCGTTCAGAGTAATGGTGGATATGGTAATCATCTCATCCATCTGTCCTCCTAAATCCTTATCATCATCACATGAAGTCAGACCTAAAAACGAACAAGCCGCCAGCCCAACAAAATATTTTATATAATCTCTTTTCATGATTCTTATTCTTTAAGTTATTTCAGACTCGTTTATTGCCATCCTGGATTCTGTCCCAAGTTCGGATTCAACTGACACTGATCTACCGGAAGCGGATACAGATCATTTTTGCTACCCCAACGCCGACTATTTTCCAAAATCAAACAGCCATCCGAATCTTTTGCCATATTAGAAGCACCAGCCCATGAAGTCGCAAAATCTGTTCCTGTCCATTTCACACCTAAAATCGGTTTAGGCATCTCTACAATAGCAGTATTCCAACGTTTCAAATCATCAATACGGAAACCTTCATTGTACAATTCGATGGTACGTTCACGACGGATCTCTTCCCTCATATTCAAATTGTTTTCCGAAACAAAAGAAGTAGTCAGTTTGGGCATATCCGGATTTACACGCAGGCGAACCAAATTTAACGAGATATTCAATGCATCATCCAAAGCCTTACCAGTAGTTCCCAACTCATACATAGCCTCTGCATAATTCAATAAAACCTCTGCATAACGGATGATCGGGAAGTCATATCCTTCAAATGTATCGGCAACTTTACGTTCCGTACCCCATTTCTTATTCTGATAACCGGAACCTTGGAATACATTACATGTAATGGCATTAGTGGCATCCTCTCCATCCATACCTTTCCAATCGATACGAGGTTTGTCATTATCCCAATATTTAGTACCATGAGCCAGAAGGCAGTTCTTCATACGGTTATCACGATTTTCAAATTCTGTGGTTAGTCCTCCATAACCTTTAAAGACATCGGCACTCTTGGCATGGTCAATAGGCAATCCGTTGCTACAAAGGTACATATTCACAAATTTGCGATTAATATATTGCACGTTAGCCACACAGCCATGAGTGATATTAGTCCCGATCGGAGCAATCGTTTCATCATGACGGCGATAGAATATATATTCTTTATTAGCACTCTTAGTCAGATTCGCAGGATTAGACTGTACATTTTCCAAAATGAACAGGTATTTATAAGCCATCTCTCCCAGCGCTGCAGGTTTGAATAGTTCGAACTGCTTGCTATCAATAACCTTCTTCGCTGCATCCGCTGCAATACTCAACAATGCTTTGCCACGTTCTTCATTATTACGGTTTTGTTGCCATGTACCCTCATATAAAGCAACACGCGAAAGAAATGCATAAGCCCCCCACTTCGAAATACGTCCTTCATCATCCGTTGTAATTGTCTCTGGCAATACTTCAGCCGCTTCCCGTAAATCTTGAATGACGAAATCGATCACTTCGCTACGATCGTCACGGCTCATGCGCAATTCGGGAGAAGTAATATCCAGTGGTTCTTTAGTAATAATCACATCTCCGAATAATTGTACCAAATCAAAATAAGAATAAGCACGGAAAAACTTCGCTTCTGCTACATAGCGACTAATGTCACCGTTACCGGAAAAAGACGCTGCTTTTTGCAGCAACAAATTACAACGGCGGATATGGGCATAATTGCTGGTATAGTTACCGTCTGAAGTAGGTATCGGATTACTACCATTGCTGTACATATTTACAGAACTGGAAGTCATCAAGTCCGAACGCCAGTCAGAATGTGCACCATCAGAAATTACCGATGTGAAATCACGGGTCCAACCATAGAAATTAGTTGCAAAATACTTAAAATCATCTGCTGCCCCCCATAAGTTGCCATCTGCCAGTTGGTCCTGCGGATCAAGATCCAAACACGAATTCAGTGTCAGGCCAAACGATAAAATCAAAAAAGCTTTCTTATATAGTTTCATATTCTTCATACATTAAAAAGTTAGATTTAATCCAAAAGTCACAGTACGGACAAAGGGAAAACGTCCTGCCGCTGATACCTTACGGCTAGCCTCCGGGTCCCATCCATCGTTAATCTTAGAATATTCCCAAAGATCAGCACCTGCCACATATACACGACAAGAACTTATTGCTTTCGTTTTAGCTAAAAAGGCAGCAGGTACATTGTATCCTAATGTCACATTCTTCAGACGAATGTAAGAACCATCTTCCACTGACCAGGAAGAAGCCTGATAGTTGTAGTCATTGATTTCATCCTTATTACTATATGTCGGATAATAAGCACCCCGATTTTCCGGACTCCACGTGTTACCTACCGATTGATTAGAGGTATTCAGATATAATGCCTTCATCGGTATACGCCAAATCTCATTACCGTTATTATCTCCCGTACGGAAAATAGTACGTTTAGCAGCACCCTGGAAAACTAATGATAAATCAAATCCCTTCCATTCTGCTCCTAAATTAAAAGAGAAGGAGATTTTCGGATCATCTGTACCCAGATAAACAATATCATTCTGATCCAGTTTACCGTCATTATTTACATCAGCATACATATTATCTCCCAAACGGAAGTTTTGTTCTGTCAGTCCGATGGTATTACCTGTCAGGAAACGATATAGATATTTTTGACGTTCTTCTTCTGTCTGTGCTTTACCGGCATAACGCAGACCAAAAATACTATTCAACGGATAGCCTTGCTGCTTATCAACGAAACCGGATTTCAGGACTGATACTGCACCAATATCTGTCAGTTTGTTGGTATTGAAAGAATAAGTACCTCCTACATGATAAGTGAAGTCTTTTCCAATCTTATCAGACCAGTTTACCATAATTTCCCATCCATGTGATCTGAATTTTCCATTATTAGACATACCTGCGTTATCACCCAGAACTCCCGGATAAGAAACGTTAATCAACATATTATCATTACGTTTCATGTATACTTCAGCAGTACCTGTCAGACGGGAATTAAACAAAGAGAAATCCAATCCTAAGTTATAATTTTTAATGCGCTCCCATTCACGCCCCAGAGAAGCAATTTTACCATTCGTATCTATGATAGTACCTTTGTTAGGACCGATGTAAGCTCCGCTTTGAGATTCAAATTTATAAAACTGCGTACCATCGTAACGATCAATACCACTTTGGTTACCTACTTCACCATAAGAAAGGCGGATTTTCAAATCGTTCAGCCATTTGATATTCTTCATAAATGCTTCTTCCGTAATACGCCATCCACCGGATATTCCATAAAAGAAGTCCCAACGATTCTCCGGTTTGAATTTGGAAGAACCATCATAACGCATATTTACTTCCAATAAGTATTTTGACTTATAATTATAGTTTAAACGAGAATAGTAGGACATCACAGCTTCATGCCACTTCGTACCATGTTTGTCTGTCAGATTCACAAGTCCTGCACCATTTACAGTTTCCAAAGAGTTCTGTATATCTTTCACCGATACACCAAAATAATCATATTCTTTCAATTCATATTGAGCACCAAGCATTGCACTTACATTATGGTGCTGTGCAAATGTATTGTGATAATCAACATAACCTGCCATAGAATAAAAGTCTGTACGTGAACTTGTTTTCTCGTATGACGATTCTTCCTGCTTATAGCCGTCGGCCTTGGTGTTTATCTTAGTCCCTGCATAATTATAAGAGGTAATGGCCATCTTCTTTATATCACGTGAAGCTACTCCGGAGTTATAACCGAGATTTGCTACTACATCCAGATGTTTATTGATATTGTAAGTAAATTTTTCACTGATATTAATTTCAGATACTTTCAATTGATTATCCCCACCAAGCTCGGCAAACCAGATCGGTGACAACCAAGTTCCCCATGAATAAGGTTTTCCATCCATCGTAGAAGCCGGAAGTCCCGGTTGCGGGTAACTGGATGTCAACGTTTTATTCAGTTGTGAGGGAGCTATCTGATCCTGACGGTTGTAGGCAATCACTGATTCAATAGCAAAGTTATCAAAAACCTTCAGCTTATTAGTCAAACGAAGATTGAAACGCTGATTATTATTATTTCCCCACTTCAAATTACTGTCATCATACATATACCCTACAGACAAGCGATATAAGTTCTTTTCCGTACCTCCGGAAACAGCCAGGTCATGTTGCGTAGAATAAGAATTGCCGAACAACACATCTTGCCAGTTGGTATCCATAAACACGAAATCCATTACATCTGAATAGCTAGGAGCAAAAGGATTTGCGCTGTGATCCAAATCAATGTATTTACCTTCACTGGCCAATGCCATTTTCGCATATTTCACCCATGAATAAGAATCCGGCTGGCCGTCATTCTGACAAGTCTGCAACACAGCATTCGCCCATTCGTTCATCGTCATCAGTTCCGGCTGCAATCCCACCATCTTATAAGTGTATGAACCGCTATACTCTATTCTCGCTTTTCCTTCCTTTGCCTGTTTGGTGGTTACCAACACCACACCACCTGCGGCGCGGGAACCATAAATAGCTGCCGATGCATCTTTCAAAAAGTTGATAGACTGTATATCGGAAGGGTTGATATTACGCAATGCATTTACGCCATCATAAGCAACTCCGTCAATAACAATCAACGGCTCCGCATTATTTGCAGAAACAGAACCACGCAATTTCAAGCCCCAGCTTTCATCTCCCGAGCAGCTGAATTACGAGTAATCGTCACACCGGAACCTGACCTTGCATTGCCTGTAACGGACTTGACATCGTTCCTTTATTCTTCAACATTTTATCAGATACCACCGTTACAGCACCTGTCAATGTTTCCTTCTTCTGTGAACCATATCCCACTACTACAACTTCATCTAATACTTCGCTATCTTCTTGCAACTTTACATTTATCACAGTTTGCGAAACTACATCTATGATCTGATCTTTATAACCGATATAGCTGAATTTCAACTTGGCTCCAGCGGATACACCAATTGTATAATTTCCGTCGATATCTGTAATCGTTCCTTCTGTTCCGCCTATTACAGTAATATTCACACCAATCAATGGTTCGCCTGTTGCATCAACGACTTGACCTTTTACTTTCTTTTGAGCCTGTGCCACTACTTGACTATCGTTCATGTTTATATCAGCCCATGCCTTTGAAACAGGACAAAGTCCCAACATTAATCCTAACGCAAACATAGCTGTCTTGTTAGGTCGCGAATTAAATATTAATCCTCTTCGTTTCATAAAATTAAATTTGAGGTTTAAAAATAGTATTAAATTTTTGTTCTCTAAAATAAGGTAAGGCATACAAGTGCCTCTTTGTAAATTCTGACTCCTTTTCCATAAGCACAAAGGGTTATTTATTAATGAATAAGATTATATACAATTTCGGAAAAACTCGCGCATTTCACGGCGTCCAAGGAATAAGTGGTTTTCTACCGTTCTACAACTTAGATTCAATTCATTAGCGATTTCCGGAGAAGTTTTATTTTCGAAACGGTTTAATGTATAAATTAACCGACGTTGTTCGGGCATGGCAGCCAGACGAGTCCGTTCCATTGTCATTAAATCATCACCGATAATTTTTTCTTCTGTTTCATTGGTAGAAGTAGACATAGTATCATAGATGTAGCTATCTATTTCCTGCTTCTTATAATAACGACGGATATAGTCGATTACAATATTGCGGGCAATAGTGAACAGGAAATATTTCACAGTGTCTGACGGAGCATTTGTTTGTAGTCCAGCAGACGTACAAATACATCTTGGGTTAGATCCTCCGCTTCATAGCGATGAGTGATACGATAAGTAATATAGGTAAGAATCACCTGATAATATTCTTCATAAGAACGGGTGATAATGTCGTCGTAAGTGTTAGCTATTGTCTCCATAATACTATCTTTTCGGTTTTTGATCACAATGCAAATATAGAGGTGATCTCGGATATTACAGCCAGAAAACAGGACAGAGTAATCTCCAAGAATCCAGATAGACTTATTTGCATATATATTACTAAATATCAACAAGTTACATTCATAACAAACAGAGTCTCATTTTATAATTTGATACTCTATTTACTAAAAAAAAATGCATTTTCGCTCTCCTTATACCCATTTGCTTTCCCCCTTCACCTCTTCAATCCCTTTCTTCACCATTTTGACCTTTCCTTCATCTTACATTCAGGCTAATGATGATGCAGGACATTAAGAGATAAGTTCCTTTTCATTAATGATAAACTTGTTTCGTCCTTGTTGCAAAGTTGCTTTCAGTTAATGATAAACTATAAACGCAGGCTTTGATTATAAAATTGCAAGCTTTGTTTTTAGAAATGAAAGCTTTGATTATAAAAACAAAACTTGCATTTAAAGATTGCTTCCTATGAAAAACAACTTTGCAATTAAGGAAAAGGAGCTTTAGATTGGGAGAAGAAGAACTTATCTAATAACAGATTGAAGAAAGGAAAAGAATATAAGAAAGGATTCACAAGGTGAAAGGGCAAGGTTCACCCTCTATCCCCAATGAACAGGGAGAAGTGAAGGGTGAAGGGAATAAATAGATTTCGAGATAATAAGTCGAAAAGTTACTCTTCTTTGGCTGTTCCGCCTATACTACGGATGTACTCATTCGGAGTAACTCCCGTACTCTTTTTAAATGAACGGAAGAAAGAAGCACGTGAACTAAAACCACAAAGTTCTGCCAGTGCAGTCAAAGTATAGCGGGAATATTGGCTATCCGCTACCATCTTTTTGAATTGGGTAACGCGGTATTCGTTGATAAAGTCATAGTAAGACTGATTAAGATACTGGTTCAAAAGATACGATAATGAATGTGAAGAAGTATCCAATGCAGAAGCCAAGTCCCCCATTTTTAAATCGGGATTGATATATGGCTTTTCTTTCTCTACATAAGCCATCAGTTTCTTATGAAGTTCTTTACACTCCTCTTCGGTCAGTCTATTGGTCTTATATTTCTCTTCAACAGTGGAAGATTGTTGCTCTGAAATTACTTCCGGCTGTTCTACAGATTGCTCTCTCTGTTGTATCTCCTCCCCTGCTGATGCTGAAATCGACGAAGCAGAAGAATCTAGTAAACGACGCATACGTTTCCAGACATAATACCGTATAAAGGCTATAATTCCTACGATTAATAAAACGGAAAGTCCCCATCCCCACCAAGGTATCATAGGGCATACTGTCACTTGACAGCTAGCTTCGGATTGCTCATTTCCCGGAAGACGTACACGGAAAGTATAAGTCCCGGAAGAAAGTCCATAATAAGAAACCTCGTTCTGTGCTGCCAATAATTTCCAGTCCTTGTCTACTCCTTCCAGTCGATATTCATATAGTAAGGCAGATGGGAGACCATAAGCAAAGTCTGTGAAACAGAAAGGCAAATTATTCTGATTGTATTTCAAAGAGGAGCTGGTAAAAGGTACACCATTAGCTAATATGTCAGTAAATACGATCGGACGGACCTTGCCACGCACTTCGTCCACACGTTTCGGATCGACATAAATCAGTCCTTTGGTGTTACCAAACCACAATAGTCCTTTTTCATCTTTATAAGCAGCTCCATTTGTAAAAGTAGGTCCCGGCACTCCATCATTAAAAGTGAAAGCATCATATTCCTCTCCCTCTTCTTTGATACGCAATAGCCCGTCATTGCAAGCTACCCACAACCAGCCTTGGTTATCTTCTACAACAGACATTAGCGAATTGTCCGGAAGAGTAGAAAAGATAGAGCGGTTCTGGAAACGGTCCATCGTTAAAGTAGATGTAAACAAGCTCCCTTTCTCACGGATAAAATAGAGATTGTGTCCAGCATCTTCGTAGATAGTACGCACTTTATCCCGATGAACGAATCCCTCCGGAAACACATTAGAGCGTAAACTTTGAGAAGCCGGATCATAAATACACATACCGGTTTCGGTAGCAATCCATCCTTTGCCTGTAGAATCAAAACTTACTTCATACACATTGCCCTCCGGCAGTTGGGAGTTAGCACTAGTAAAGTGTTTGATCTGTTTGGTCTGTCCGTTATAACAGAAGAGTCCTTGTGAAGTCCCTATCCAAAGATTTCCTTTTGCCTCCGGTTTCACACAGAATATATGTCCCTTTTGAAAAAGCTCCGTATCGCCCTGTGCAAAATATTTCAGAGATAATGTTCCCGGATTCAGTACCATCATACCGCCACCATACGTACCGATATAATATTCTCCTTGATAGAAGCTGATTGTCAGTATGAGATCTGAAGTCAAAACGGGCTTTACAAAACTTTTCACTACTCCGGTAGCTTCGTTTATATAAAACAAACCGTCACGTGAACCGATAACTTTCTCTTGCCCTCTGTTTACGAAAGAACGAATGGAAAGATTTGCCGAATTGAATAAAGGTGGATAGGCATATGTACGGAAAAGGCCGTTCTGATAGAGTGAATAATCCAGCCCTGCCTGAAAATGGCCCACCCAGACGGCACCTCTATCATCTACAAGTAAGGAATAAATAGAATTACTACGAATTCCTTCCTTATCATTGACATCATGGTAAAAACGACGTGTCACTTGTTGGTCTTTGTGTGAAAGGAAGTGGACGCCATTACCGTCAGTAGCTATATAAACAGTCTCTTTCCCATCGCTGGATATATCAGAAATGACATCGCAGCCTAAAGATACCGTATGAGAGAATGTTTCCTTTTTTATATCAAAACGTACTACACCTTGGCTCATTGTGCCTAGGTAAAGCGTTTCTCCAATACGGGTCAGGCAACGGAAATAATCGGCTTCGGGCACATTCTCCTGAAAATGCCAGGAATCAATCTTTCCATCTTTCAGCGAATAAGAGAACAGCCCCTGCACCGTAGCCAGCCATAATACGGTTTTATCTTCATTCAGACAAATATCCATGATTCTGTTACAGGCGGCAAGCATATTCCGGTCTGTCAAAACCTGTAGTAATTGGCCGTCTTTATGAATGAACAAGCCTTTCTCTGTGCCGATATAAAGAACATCCTCATTAGCCAACAAAGTATTTACAGCAAAATCAATCTTTTCGGGGACAATTCTTTCCAATTGACTGTTTGTACGGTTCAATCGCCAAAGTCCGATTCCATTTCCTACCCACAGTTGTTTGCTGGCTGTTTCTGTAACGCTGTTTACCCGTTTCTTTCTTCCTGATTCAATACCCCGAAATTCAAAATGGCGTACTTTCACTCCATCAAAACGGTCGAGACAATTATCTGTCCCTAACCACACAAAACCTTCGGAATCTTTATAAATAGTATTGACTAACAGTCCGGAAAGACCGTCGGACATGACGACATTACGGAATGTATAGTTCTGGGCTTGCAGATTACCCCCACATGCCAAATATATTATTAGAAAAATCAGATATTTAACCGTGTTTCTCACCTACAATGAGCTTTTTCATATTAAACATGTGACAAACTTACATAAAATTCTCCAAAAGAGCACATTCCTTTTCTTAAAAAATTCTCCCCTTCGTATTTGTTGTCTATGTAAAACAAATACGAAGGGGAGATTTTTTTTACTCAATGCTATTGAAAATTTTATCTACCACCTATTCAAACAATAGCCTTAATCTGAACCCTTTTCAGCCAATTCAATCATATAGCTATAAACATATTTTTTATCAAGCAAACGATATTTATTGTACGGATACATCCCCCAACTATTATCGCCTCCTAATCCGCGTTGCTTTAAATCAACATGCAGGAAAATATTCTTTTGCGGAACAATATCAATGGTATGCTGTAATTTACGGGTCAAACGGGATCAAGGTCTTCCGGTGAGAAATGCAGAGCGGAAAATGCGATAGGTTGCAGACCTGTAATTTTCACTCTCCTTCACTATTCAATAAAGCCAGCCAACGAACATCTGTTTTATTTCCGGTTTCCTGTGGACGTATATACCAATAGAACTGATTTTCGACTTTATCCTCATATCGTCCGATAAACGAACTTGAATAACGGTCGATGTAGTTTTCCAAAGGCCCTCTGCCGTAATATGTCAGATTCTCATAGGATTGTTGCAATTCCATCCGCATACCGAAGCGGGGAAGTTCGGGAAGTCTCGTTCCTGTCAAGTCAATACTTCCTGTCACGATAATAGAACCATTATTGCGTATCAAATATTCCATTGTATAAGGAACCTGAATATCACTCAATATCCAATCAACCTTTATGGACAATCCTTTTTCGTTCTTTTCCTCTATAACCACGCTCTTCACATAACGGTTAATATGTGCTGTCCGCCAGACACCTGCCAAGCCGGGCATTTTATTCCCGAAATCATTGTCAACCGGAGCACGCCAAAAAGCAGGTTCCGGGTATTGCCTAATAGGTTGTTTACCGTTTATACAATAATTAAATAGCACTCCTTTTTTCAAATCAATCTTACCGGAAACAGTACCCGACTGAAAAGATAAAACATTGTCTTTGTTTCATAAGACAACTTACCCGAACAAACAGGAAGAGAAGTAAAGAAACTGCTCTTATTTAATTTTATCTGTTCTTTAGCTACTTCATAATGTACAGGAACTAAATCGGTAGCAACCTTTGTATAGGCATAGAGATTGAGAAAATATTCATTTCCATCTTCTGGAATGACTGGAAGATTCAATCGTACCTCTTTTTCCGCATGAGGTTTTAATTCAACATTGAAATTTCCTGTAGAGAATTTCTCTCCGTTTTTATATACTTCCCAAGTGAAAGCATATTCATTCAAATTGGTAAAGTCATAACGGTTCCTAATTGAAATAATTCCTTTACTCAAATCTTTCGCATTAAACTGAATGTACTGATAGACTTTCTTTACTTCATACGCTTGCGGCTTGGGAATACCATTAGCGGAGATTAAGCCATCGGTTCCTGTATTTAGTTCCCTTTCTTATCTTCCAACCATTTATAACTTCCCATTTTGCCATTGTACATCCAGTAGGTACGTCCGTCTCTCGGTTTTGTCTTCATTTTAAATCCTTGATCCATAAAATCCCAGATAAAGCCGCCTTGCAAATTAGGACTGTCATAAATAACATCCCAAAGGTCTTTAAAATTTCCATTGCTATTCCCCTGGGCATGAGCATACTCACACATGATAAACGGACGCTGTTTACCAGACTTGGCATATTCCGTTATTTTCCACATATTAGGATACATCGGACAAACAATATCTGTATTCCAATCTTCCCAAGCTTGTTCGAACTGTACAAAACGGCTTGGATCGTATTCTTTCAGTCGTTTATATTCATCATGGAATACGATTCCATTACCACATTCATTTCCTAATGACCAGCCTATGATACATGGATGGTTTTATCTCTTTCCACCATTCGAGTGATACGGTCTACATGGGCTGCATACCATTCGGGACGATAGGCGAGATGCGGTACCGTATCTTTGAAATAAGGCACTGATCCCATTCCGTGGGTTTCAATATTAGCTTCATCTACAATGTAAATGCCATATTGGTCGTATAATTTATAAAACAACGGATGATTGGGATAATGGCTGGTACGAACGGCGTTCATATTCAGTTGCTTTATCAGCTTCAGGTCATTCATCATAATTTCACGAGTTTGAGTATGACCCAAACTATCGTTATGTTCATGTCGGTTGACACCCTTTATATAAGTCGGAACGCCATTCACTAATAGTTGGGCATCTTTATTTCTATCTTCTGAAACCTGTCTTATAGGGCAGTAACTGCAAGCTGCTTGTTTTATCATCCAAAGGTGTGATGACACAATCATAAAGAGATGGTTTTCGGCATTCCATTTAGAAACATTCTTTATGACGCCTTGAAAAACTAACCAGGTAAACTCTTCTTTACTTAAATTTCTTTTTATTTAACGACAAATTTTTGCCAGTTTATCAATAATTCCAGTTTGAGGTGTCCTTTTCATATGGTTGCCTGTAAATTCACGCAAATCTACGGTAACATTGAATATACCATTTTTATATGCGCTAAAACCAGAGCGTTTAAGAAAAATCCCAAATAGTCAGTTTAGGGTTTTGCTGCAAGAATACATCACGCTCAATCCCAGTCAGCCTTAAAAATCCTGATCTTCCATATAGCTACCATC